>VFQM010000022.1_pt1 | contig 195820 bp, 154 predicted proteins | sample 3512391 | NCBI WGS metagenome assembly VFQM01 (sample SAMN10412369, study PRJNA504923) | tailings metagenome | isolation source: Replicate 1 from Balatoc abandoned mine | place: Philippines
ATTCTGGCTTCCTGTAATATTGGCTCTGCCAGCTTCAGACCCATTAGCGGTGTTAGAAGAACCTGTTATGTTGGAATATAAAGCTTCCCTTCCATTTGCGGTGTTGTCATTACCTGTCGTGTTGGAACCCAAAGCAATCCTTCCATTTGCGGTGTTATAATAACCTGTTGTGTTGAAATACAAAGCCCCTCCTCCATTGGCGGTGTTAGAAAAACCTGTTGTGTTAGAATATAAAGCAATTTCCCCATTAGCGGTATTAAAAGAACCTGTTGTGTTGGAATATAAAGCACTTACTCCATTTGCGGTATTAAAAGAACCCGTTATGTTGGAATACAAAGCACTTTCTCCATTTGCGGTGTTCTTATTACCTGTTGTGTTAGAATATAAAGCCCGTACTCCATTTGCGGTGTTTAAATTACCTGTTGTGTTGGAATATAAAGCACTTATTCCATTAGCGGTATTAGAATAACCTGTTGTGTTGGAAAATAAAGCACTCGCTCCATTTGCGGTGTTAGAAAAACCTGTTGTGTTAGAATATAAAGCCCGTACTCCATTTGCGGTGTTACTAGAACCTGTTGTATTGAAACTTAAAGCGCTATTTCCATTGGCGGTGTTGGAATTACCTGTTGTGTTGTAATTCAAAGCATTTGCTCCATTTGCGGTGTTGTTATAACCTGTTGTGTTGGAATACAGAGCATTTCCTCCATTTGCGGTGTTGGAATAACCTGTTGTGTTGAAATATAAAGCCCTTATTCCATTTGCGGTGTTGTTATTACCTGTTGTGTTGGAACGTAAAGCACCACTTCCACTGGCGGTGTTATCAGAACCTGTTGTGTTGGAATATAAAGCACTTACTCCATTAGCGGTATTAAAAGAACCTGTTGTGTTGGAATATAAAGCACGTTCTCCATTAGCGGTATTAAAAGAACCTGTTGAGTTAGAAAATAAAGCATCCCCTCCATTTGCGGTGTTGTTATAACCTGTCGTGTTGGAACGTAAAGCACCTGCTCCATTTGCGGTGTTAGCTGAACCTGTTGTGTTGAAACGTAAAGCATCTGCTCCACTTGCGGTGTTCATATCACCTGTTGTGTTGGAATATAAAGCAGCTGCTCCATTCGCGGTGTTAACAGAACCTGTGGTGTTTAAACGTAAGGCATCCACTCCATTTGCGGTGTTAAAATTACCTGTAATGTTGGAATATAATGCGTCATTACCATTTGCGGTGTTCATACCACCTGTCGTAGTGGAATATAAAGCATTTACTCCATTAGCGGTGTTACGATTGCCTATTGTGTTAGAACGTAATGCATTTACTCCATTTGCGGTGTTATAAAAACCTGTCGTGTTGGAAAATAAAGCGTCCCTACCATTTGCGGTATTAAAAGAACCTGTTGTGTTGGAACGTAAAGCATTTACTCCATTTGCAGTATTAGAAGAACCTGTCGTGTTGGAAAATAAAGCTTCCCTTCCATTGGCGGTGTTAAAATTACCTGTTGTGTTGAAACGTAAAGCACTTACTCCATTTGCGGTGTTAAAATTTCCTGTTGTATTGAAACGTAAAGCATTCACGCCAAAACTAGTATTACCTGTTGTGGCACTGATTTCGCCAGCAGGAGCGTTGTTTACCCTAAACTTTAGAGATCGAGCATCGGTAGTGCCTATAAAGTTTGAAATTGTATCAGTACCTGCGTTACCAGCTAGACTCCAGCCCAAGCTACCACCTAGCACTTTCCAACCTGTACCATCATAAACCATGTAACTTTTGAGGGCTATATTATACACCTGCATACCTTCTTCGGGTGAGGTGATGGCAGCATTAATCGCTGCTTGGTTGGCGTATTTTGCTGCCGTGATACTTTTGGCATCTACCGTGGTTGACTGTGAGTAGACACCCATTGAGCTTAAAGTCAAAAGAAGAACTAGTGTGATTTTATTCATTGGATTCATGATTTTAGAACAGACATATCCTTTTCACCCACTATGGTGCGATCGTGGTTGATGGCGAAAAAGCCTATCATGGAAGAAAGAAAAACAGTAGCTGAGGTATAAGTTTTAATTTTATACGAAAGATCGGGAATTTATTGAGTGCGAACAACAAAACTTAAAGACAATAAACTCAATTGTCCATTAAATCAAAATTGGCATTTATCATAAGCCTTACCAATATGAATCATGTATTATTTGTATTTGATACATGTATCAAAAATCTGAACCTGAGTTAACTAGTTTATATTCAATTATTTATACCATCATCTAAAAAGATGCTTACAATTTTAAACTACCTTGATTAATCAGCAGCCCTGATTTAAGTAAAATGGTAAACTACCTCATTTGATCTTTTAAATACTTGGTGCAATTGTTCAATTTTCCATAAGAACTTATCATCAAAGCAAACATTCCTGCATAATTCCCCATATTGAACTGCGAACTTTTCAATCCCACAAACAAGTAAATCCTGCCCTCTCATCTAAAATTAGGAGTCCTTTGAGATTAAAAAAAGTATGAGCAAAAATTGGAAATAATCATGTGTTAACATCTGCCCTGACAGGAGATCACTAGAACAGTATAGATTTTCTTAAGGGAATTTATCTAAAGCACCCCCATATCCAAGGCAACCTTTTTCACTTTGGAAATGGTTACTGGTGAACATCCAACAATCTTACTTATTTCAGCATAAGAATGGGTACCCTTTTTCAGATAGGAAATAATTTTCTTATTCTTCTCTTTTCCTAAAAAATGCTCGGGGGAATCAATAGAACCAATTCGTCTACCGATGTAAGCATGAGGTTTGGTTACTTTCGCTACAGCTATCCCCTCTTTTTGTCTAGCCCGAATCATCTCCCGTTCAAATGAATACATCGATCCTAGAATGGACAGAATCAATTCCGAAAATTTGTCTGGTTTACCATCCTGATCAAAATTTCTTACCGCTGGGTTTCGGCAAACCACCAGAACACCCTTATCAGTTAGTTCCTTCCATGTATTGAGGACGGAAACTAAATTTCGACCTAAACGATCAATAGAGTGAACCTCCAAATGGGTTAGCTTACCTTCATCCAATAATCTTTTAATTTGAGCACCCTTCGGTCGTTCGAAAAGATCACTATTTCCTGTGTAGTTATCCGTTAGTACATAATCGAATCCATCTGTATTCACCAGTTGACGATCGTGATTCTGAGAACCATCAGCGGTACTAACACGAGAGTAAAATACTTTCATTTTTTAATTCATTTTAAGGGTCACGCAAATATAACCCTATTTTTGAATTAAACTGCCATTAATTAACCAGTCTTCTCACTACCCGTATGGGTATACCCTAAATTTGAATCATTTGAGAAGATTTATTCTACAATTGAAGTTTCACTTTTTTCCTCCTCCCAAAAAAATGATTTTTACATCCAACTCGAGGTTTCATGATTGGTGGTGCATACTCTCTAAGGATTACCCCACGATAAATTTATTGTTAAGTTCGATTAAAACTGGATATGTAGCATTTTACTGTAGAATCTCATTTGATTGATCGATCATCAAGGTTGGGAAACTTTCTTAGCTGTTTCTAGGATCGGTAAAAAGGCCATGAAAACAAAATAACACATCCATTTTCTCCTTTCGCAACAAGATGAAGTGATTGTCACCCTTCGTTTAAAATTAGGGGTTCAGCAACGAATGTATTATTTTTAAGGATTGGAATAAAATACCATCGAAATACAGGCATTTTTTATTTGTTTAAGGCACAATAACCCTAAAATCTAGTGAATAGTCATATCGTCTTGATATTATTAAGAAAAGCACGTACCTAAATCTGAATCAATTCAGGATTTTTTTAATCAGTACCCACTATAGTGCTTTTTCATTCAATTATTAGTGCTGAATTTTTGAACCATGATTACACCCTATCAAGCTAAGTATTTCGCCTATGAACTTTTAAAGAGGGCAAGTTCTGACTCTTCCGAAAAGTTTGGAGCTACCTTAATGGATGCACAGGTGGAACTCAATCCACATCAAGTGGAGGCTGCCCTATTTGCTTTTAAATCCCCATATTCCAAAGGTGCGATCCTCGCTGATGAAGTTGGCTTGGGTAAGACAATTGAAGCAGGAATTTTACTTAGCCAACAATGGGCAGAAAATAAAAAACGAATATTAATCATCTGTCCCTCCGCACTCAGAAAGCAATGGGTGAATGAACTTTCTGATAAGTTCTACTTGAAGGCAGAGGTAATGGAAAGTAAGAACTTAAAAGCTAAATTAAAGGATGGCTTAAAAAACCCATTCGATGATGGTAAATCCGTTAAAGTATGTTCCTACCAATATGCCAGCAAGCAAGCTGAATTTATACAACTTACATCCTGGGATCTGGTAGTACTGGATGAAGCCCACTATCTAAGAAATGTTCACAAAAATCCTGACAGCATTGCAGCCAGGATAAAACATGCAATTCAGAATTATAAAAAAGTCTTATTGACGGCTACCCCACTCCAAAATCGTTTGGATGAGCTATTCGGGTTAGTAAGTTTTGTGGACCAAAATATATTTGGCGACATCAAATCTTTTCGAAAACAGTATGTCAACGGCGAAGGTGATTTACAAGAGTTGAAAGAAAAGCTAAAGCCGATCATCAATCGTACGCTTAGGCAAGACGTACGTGAGTTTGTACCCTACCGTGAGCGAATTCCAATTACTCAGCAATTTATTCCGACCATGAAGGAAAAAGAATTGTATCAAAACGTGATGGAATATCTTAGATGTGAAACCATTTATGCTCTTCCAAGAGCGCAAAGGCATTTGATGGAATCGGTGATGTTCAAGCTATTGGGATCATCCTCTTTTGCTATTGGAAAGACACTCGAAGCATTAATTAAACGGTTAAAATCCATCTTGGAAAATTCCAAAGTGGTGGAGGAAGAATTAATTTCCTGGTTTGAAGATGAGTATGAAAATTTTGACGATGAACGGGATGATGCAGATGAAGAGGAAACGGATGAAAATCAACCAGAAATAACAGCTCAGGATAAAGCCAACATTGAAAAGGAAACTGCCAATCTGACTTCCTTTCTCATTTTAGCCAATAGCATTGAACAAAATGAAAAAGGTGAAAAACTATTGGTGGCACTGGAGACGGGTTTTTCTAAATTAAAAGAGTTGGGAGCCAATCAAAAGGCCTTGATTTTCACTGAGTCCACCCGTACCCAACAATATCTATTTGATCGATTGTCCAAGGAAAAATATCAGGGTAAAATTGTTCTGTTCAATGGCAACAATAGTGATGAACTATCCACATCGATCTACAAAAAATGGGTGGCCGATGAAAATAATTATGGTAAGCTAACTAACTCCAGAAATGTCGATATGCGAAATGCGTTGGTAGATGCCTTCAAAAGTGAAGATTACCAAATCATGATTGCAACTGAGGCAGCCGCCGAGGGTATCAACCTACAGTTCTGTAGTATGGTAGTGAACTATGACCTACCATGGAATCCTCAACGGATTGAGCAACGGATTGGCAGATGTCACCGATATGGTCAGCTTCACGATGTAGTGGTGGTCAATTTTCTCAATAGTGAAAATGAGGTTGAGAATCGAGTATTTGACCTACTACAGCAGAAATACAATCTATTCCAAGGGGTTTTTGGTTCATCCGATCATGTATTGGGAAGTATTGAAAATGGGGTAGACTTCGAGAAGCGGATGATAGAGGCATACAAGCGATGCCGAACGAAAGAAGAAATAGATGTCTATTTCAAGGCCTTAGAGGAAGAGTTTAAAGATTCTATTGACCAACGGATCAAGGAAGTTCAAAGTGTCTTGTTTGAGAATTTTGAAGGTAGTGTTATCAATAAACTCAGAATTACCTATTCAGACACCAAAACGTTCCTTGAGAAATTTGAGAAATGGTTATGGGAGATTACCCGTTTTTATTTGAAAAATTTAGCCGATTTCGAAGCAGAGGATTATACATTTACCCTTCTAGATTCGGGTGACAAATACTCTCTAAACAAGAAGCGGACAGATGCCAAACACTACCGAATCCAGAGTGATGTAGCTCAAAAATTGTTGACAAGGGCAAAGTCCGAGAAAACAAATAAAGCCCACTTGATCTTTGAACTATCCTCCTCTCCCATCAAATATAATGACTTGGAAAAACTAAGAGGATCCAAAGGTGTATTAAAGATTAGTAATCTGGCCGTTCTCTCCGAAATTGAGCAGCACGACACCCTGATACTATCTGGACTAACTAATGATAACCAGATGCTATCTGAACAAAATATCCGTGCTCTTTTTAATCTCAAGATCAACTTGGGCCCTATTTCGGATATGGACACCATTGCCCTTGAACACCAACATCAAAAAAATAAAAAACAGAAGCTCGATTTCATGGAAAAAACCGATGCCGCTTTTATGCAACGGGAGTTTACCAAATTTGAAAATTGGGCCGATGATAAAATTCGGGCACTAGAAATTGAATTAAAAGAGGAAAGAGCCAAAATACGAGAATTGGAGAAAGACCAACATAAAGAGCATATTCTAGCAGAAGAACTTGTTGAATTACAAGAAAAGATTTCCAAAATAAGACGCAAGTACAACCGATTGAGACAAGAAATCTATGATCGTGAGGATGAGATAAATGAGGAACGAGATGCCATGATTGCGGAAGCAAAAAGCAAACTAACCCGTACGATCAAAGAAGAAGAACTATTTACCGTATCATTTGAAATTAGTTGAGATGAACCACTATACCCAATTAAAGGACGTACTGAATGAGATTTTCGAGCTGGATAAAGCCGACTTGGATTTTGGTATTTACCGAATCATCAACCAGAAGCGAAAGCAGGTCACTGAATTCATCGAGAAGCAATTACCCCATGATATAAAGAAAGCATTGAGTGAAACCCAAACTTCTGATAAGACAGAGGTAGAAAAGGAACTCAATTCCCTGAAGAAAACACTAGACGATGCTGGATTTGTCGCTGAGGAAAGTCCAAAATACCAGTTGTTAAGGGATCGATTGAAAACCATTGAAAACTCCGATATATTGGAGCAGGAAGTATTTTCTCATTTGGCCAACTTTTTCCGCAGATACTACAAAGACGGGGATTTTATCTCCATGAGACGGTACAAAAAAGATGTATATGCCATCCCCTATGAGGGAGAGGAAGTGAAGCTTCATTGGGCCAACCATGATCAGTATTACATTAAGTCATCTGAAAATTTCAAGAATTATAGTTTTAAAACTGCGGATGGCAGGAAGGTGACCTTTCAGCTGAAGGAAGTGAGTACCGAGCAAAACAACAATAAAACCCAGGGGGATGCCGAACGGAGATTTGCCATCTATGCCGATCAACCCGTAGAGGAAACGGATGACGAATTACTCATCAATTTCATTTATGAACCGTTTCCAAAATCCACCAAGCAGGATGCCCTGTTAAGCGAGGCACTGGAGATACTTAGCACCACCATACCAAGTAATTTTAGTGGGGTATTTACACTAAGCCCAACGGAGAAAAATACCAAACGAACCCTCTTGGAAAAGCACCTAAATGACTATGTGTCCAAGAATAGCTTCGACTATTTTATTCACAAAGATTTGGGTGGATTTCTTTCCCGTGAACTGGATTTCTACATTAAAAATGAAGTCCTATATCTGGATGACATCAATACCAAGCAGGCAGACTTTTTTGTAGCTCAACTGAGTAAAATAAAGGCCATACGGGTGGTGGCACAAAAAGTAATTGACTTTCTGGCTCAAATCGAAAACTTCCAGAAGAAGCTATGGCTAAAAAAGAAGTTTGTCATCCGTACGGATTATTGCATTACCCTGGATAAAATCCCGTCATCGTACTACCCTGAAATATTCCAGAATACCCAGCAACTAGCCGAGTGGGAAACCCTATTCGATGTTAAGATTACCAGCCCAGAAATGTTGACTTTTGAACCCTTCCTAGTTCTGGATACCCAATTTTTTGATGAGTCATTTAAGGATCGGTTGCTTGCTGAGTTTGATGACCTAGATCAGCAAACGGATGGTTTGTTGATCAGTTCAGAGAATTTTCAAGCATTAAACTTATTTGAATCTAAGTTTCATGAAAAAATTGAAATATCTCACATTGACCCTCCATACAATACTTCAAGTAGTGGCTTTCTCTATAAAAACGATTTCCAACATTCTTCATGGCTTTCCTTCATGCATGATAGGATTTTGGCCTCAACTTCTTTAATGGCAGAAAAGGGAATTCTATTTACTCACATTGATGAAAATGAATTCGAAAGATTATTGCTCATGATTGAGAGGTTAGGATTATCACCCGCTGGAACTTTAATCTGGGACAAGAAAGCCCCTGTTACTGGAGCCATTGGATTAGGGAATCAGCATGAATATGTAACTATTCATAGCAAGGGAAGTGTCCAAATCAAAGCCAGAAAGCAGAATATTGATTTGATGCAAAAGGTTGCAATCCAGATTTCAAGAAATAGCAAAACTAATGAAGAGGCTACTACGAAGTGGCGAAAATGGTTAAGAGACCAAGTAGATTTATCAAAATCAGAGTCGATATATGATTTCATAGACCTGAAAGGTACCATTTACAGGTCAGCGGACATGACCGCCACCGAGCAGAGGACAAATGAGAAATTTTTTGAACCACTTATACATCCAATAACTAACCTTCCCTGCCCAGTTCCAAAATTCGGTTGGAGATATACGCCTGAAACTATTTCCGAGCATTTATTGAAAGGAAATATCTTGTTTGGGGATGACCATACTAAAATTCCAAGGCGTAAAGTATTACTCCAGGATAATATATCAAGTCAGATGCCCTCAGTTTATGCAAGTGGTTACAGAGGTAAAATTCAATTGGATAACCTGAGTCTTATTTTTCCATTTTCTCATTCAACAGAATTTTATTGCTACTTGTTAAATGGATTAGAAGGAGTTACTAACCCATATATCCTAGATTATTTTGCGGGTTCGGCTACTTCGGGACATGCTACTATAAAACTTAATCGAGAAGATGGGGGGAAAAGGAAGTATATCCTAGTTGAAATGGGAACCTACTTCAATACCGTAACCAAGCCAAGAATTCAAAAAGTAATTTATTCTGATAACTGGAAAAACGGCAAACCCCAGGACAAAGGTGGTATCTCCCAAATCGTCAAATACCAGGTACTGGAAAGCTATGAGGATACCCTGAATAATTTATTCCTAAAGCCAACCACCGAGCTGGACTTTAGTGGAAAAGCAAGAGAGGAATACCTGATTCAGTACATGCTGGAGATGGAAAGCCGTGAGCATTTGTTTAATCTGGAGATGTTTCGCAAGCCGTTTGACTACCAGCTAAAGGTGACGGAAAACAATGAGCTGAAGCCAAGTAAGGTGGACTTGGTAGAAACATTTAATTACCTGATTGGACTTTATGTCAGTAAGGTACAACGGGTGAAAGATATCAAGGTAGTGGAGGGTACCACCCGTACGGGAATCAAGACCCTGGTGATCTGGAGAGACTTGGACACCACCACCCATGAGGAGGTAGAAAAGCTATTTAGAAGATTCTATGATAGCCAGCGAACCAACGAGTTTCAGCAAATTTATATTAATGGTGACCATCATTTGGAAAACCTTCGATCTAAAGGTGACCAATTCAAAGTGAAATTAATCGAGGAAACTTTCTTCAAGAAAATGTTTAACGAGATTGAATTGTAATGGCAGAGCAACTAGACCTTTTCAGTGAATTAAACCATCCTGACCACCTGATTTACTCAGATGTATTCCCTGATATTGAATCCGATGAGATAGAATACAAATCCGCTTCAGGAGGTTTTCCTAAAGATTTTTGGAAGACCTATTCGGCCTTTGCCAATTCAGGTGGAGGCGTGATTGTATTGGGTGTAAAAGAAAAGAATAATAAATTTCACTTTGATGGATTATCGGATGAATTGATTGAAAAGTACAAAAAGGAATTCTGGAATAATGTCAACAATCCCACCAACATTTCTGTCAATCTTTTGACCAATCAAGATGTCAAAGAGTATTCGATTGAAGGAAGTAAGGTGCTGGCTTTTCATATTCCAGTTGCTGATAGGACAAAAAAGCCAGTTTATTTAACCCTAAATCCATTAAAGAATACCTATAAAAGGAATTATGAGGGAGATTACCTATGTCGAGACGAAGAAGTAAGGAGAATGATGGCCGATGCCGATTTATCTTTTAGTCCTGATAGTAGAATTTTAGATGGTTATTCTATAGAAGATATTGATTTAGCTTCCTTGAAGCAGTATCGCCAGCTTTTTGCAGCTGTTCGGCCTTCTCATCCCTGGCTTACTTATGAAGATATTCCCTTTTTAGAACAATTAGGTGGATATCGTAAAGATAGAAAAACGAAAAAAGAAGGATTTACAGTGGGAGGAATCCTAATGTTTGGTAAGTATTTGAGTATTAAGGATGAAGAATGCTGTCCTAAGTTTTTTCCAGACTATAGAGAATTATTTTCAAATAATGAAGATGTTAGGTGGTCGGATAGAATTTACCCCGATGGAACATGGGAATGTAATCTTTTCCAGTTTTATAAAATGGTGTATCCAAAACTAACCTCTAGACTTCCTAGGCCCTTTCAACTAGTAAAAGGTCAAAGATTGGATGAAACACCCGCTCATACATCTTTACGTGAGGCATTTGTTAACGCCTTGATTCATACGGACTATTCCGCACCAGGAAGTATCATTATTGAATCAGGACCCGATTCCTTCACATTCACCAATCCAGGAACTCTTTTAGTGACCTTGCCTCAATTCTACAAGGGAGGGATTAGCCAATGCAGAAATACGAATTTACAAGGTATGTTTCTGATGGTTGGTGGTGCTGAAAAGGCTGGAAGTGGTGTTAGTAAAATAATGTCGGGATGGCTTAGTTCCCATTGGAGGAGACCCTACATAAGCATCGAGGCTGAACCTGATCGAGTTGTTTTGGAGATGCCACTTTTCAGTGTGATACCAGAAGATACCCTTGATGAATTAAAAGAACTGTTTGGTGAATCGGTCGAGTTACTTGGAAAGGAAGAATTAACGGCTTTGGCGATTTGTCAAATCGAGGGAGATATCACAAATGTCAAGCTCCAATATCACTTTGATTTACATCGATTCGATATTACCAAATTGCTTCAAGACCTTTGCAAGAACGGCTATTTGATTTCGGAGAACAAAAGTAGATGGACTACTTATCGGCTTAATACTGAATTTAGAGTTGATGAGGAAAATCCAAGTGTGGATAGTTCAAACATGGATAGTTCGAATGTGGATAGTTTGAACATGGATAGTTCGCCTATTGAAGATCCAAATGTGGATAGTTCGAATGAATTGAGCAGCAAACTACCATTTAAGAAAAAGGCCACATACGAAGACCTATGCAAGCAGATCCAAGGATTTTGTGAGCTAGAGTATAAATCAGCTGAAGAAATCTCGAAATTTCTTCACAGAAGCGATAAGTATCTTAAAAATTCAGTATTGCCTAAAATGATTGAAGAAGGGAAGCTCATAAAATTATATCCCAACTATCATCCATCTCAAAAATACATTTCAAAAAAATAGTTGATGGCAAATTTTCATGATAAAATCGTACTAAATAAGTACCTGTTATCACTTTTTGGTATTGATGCCATTGGTACTAAAATCCTATCCAGAAACGGGGTGGAGGTATTCAAGGAGCTGAAATTTTCAGCCAGTGAAGGATATACCGAAGAAGGGAACACCAAGTTTTTGCAACAGTTAAAAGATCATTTGTACTTGACCGAGGAGGTGACGGAAACCATGCTCCAGCAGTATGATGAGAACATTGTTCGGTATACCCATGAAATATCGGATGGACGAGATGAATTGATTGTTTGGAAATATTTCCAGTACCTATCTCTACTATTCACTGAGATCTATCTGGATCGGTTTTTTGCGAATAAAAAGCAATTGCAGCATGACCTGAACCAGTTTGTAAAGAAGTTCAATCTAAGGCAAGTAGAACTGAATCTAGGTAAAAAACTGCCGAGGGGAGAGAGGATCTACCAAGCGACCTCATTCAGTGAGACCGACCTTAACAAATTAGCCTTTTGGAACGCCACAGGAAGCGGCAAAACCCTTCTGATGCATGTAAACATCAAACAATACTTACATTACGCTCAGAAGCATAGTAAAGGGCATGAGAGTAAGATCCTGTTGATTACCCCGAACGAACCTTTATCAAGACAACATTTGCTGGACTTCCGATTATCAGGCATACCTGCCAACATTTTTACCAAAAATCAATCTGGAATGTTTTCAGGTAGAGAAGTGGAGATCATTGAGATATCCAAGCTATCTGAGGAAAGTAAGGATAAAACGGTGGCCGTGGATAGCTTCGAAACCCACAACCTGGTATTGGTGGATGAAGGGCATGGTGGAATGAGTGGAGAGCAGTGGAAACGGTTCAGAGATAAACTGAGTACCACTGGATTTGCATTTGAGTATTCCGCAACATTTGGACAGGCCATAAGTGCAGCGGATAGGAAGAAAAAAGAAGAGTTAACTCAGGAGTATGCCAAAAGTATCCTGTTTGACTATTCCTACAAATACTTCTATGAAGACGGTTATGGGAAGGATTACCGTATCCTTAACTTGAAGGAAGATAACGCTGATTTCAAAAACTTATACCTGACAGCCAACCTACTTTCCTTTTACCAGCAAATCCTACTTTTCAAGAATAAACCAGACATGGTTAGGCAGTTTAGACTATTCCCACCACTTTGGGTATTTGTAGGAAGCAGTGTTAATGCAATCAGAAAAGAAGGAGGAAAGGACACTTCAGATGTGCTCGATATTGTCTATTTCTTGACGGACTTCCTCAAAAATACAGACCAGTACATCCAGAATATTAGGCTAATCCTTAACAATACAGCTGGTTTACTTGATGCCAGAGGGTACAGTATTTTTGAAGGGAGTTTTGCCTATCTGGATGAATTGGAACTAACTCCAGAACAAATCTATGAAGGGATCAACCGTGAAGTATTTCACAACCATAATTTGGGATCCAATTTATACTTAGATAATCTAAAAGGAGCAGCTGGTGAGCTGGGATTACGAGTTGGAAATACGGATAAATATTTTGGTGTGATCAATGTTGGGGATGAAAAAAAGCTATTTGATCTAGCCATGAATAACGGAATTCTTGGAACGGAAAAAGATTTCTCTGAATCTCTTTTTGCTCAAATCAACCAGACACAACCCAAACAGCAAATTAATTTATTAATCGGATCAAAGAAATTCTCCGAGGGGTGGTCTTCTTGGCGGGTGAGTTCGATGGGATTGATGAATATCGGAAAATCCGAGGGTTCACAGATTATCCAATTGTTTGGACGGGGTGTACGATTGCAGGGATATGAGTTTAGTTTGAAGCGTTCAATCGGCTTAGATGAATATCAAAAGCCAGCCAACATCAAATCCATTCGAAAGTACATAAGACCACTGGAAACCCTTCAAATATTTGGTGTAAAAGCCAATTACATGGAACGGTTCAAGGAGCTATTAGAGGAGGAAGGATTACCATCCAATACAGGTGATTGGGTGACCATTACCATACCCACAATTAATAAAGTGGATATTGCTGCCAGTGATCTGAAGCTGATTCAGGTAAAGGAATCGGAAAATTTTAAGAAAAAAGAAATTGTCCAACTGAAGCTAGATACCACCGTATTCCAGAACAAACAAGCGGAAGTGGATTGGTATCCTAAGATTGATTCATTGAATAGTACCAAGTCTAAAAAAGTAGAGACAGCCAAGCAGATTTGCTATCTGGAAACCATGCATTTAGCTTTGGTGGATTGGACAAAAATATATTTCGAAATACAGAATTTTAAGGCATCTAAAGGATTTTCCAATCTGGAGATAGAATTACCCGCACTAAAGGAAATCATTGAGAGTACGGCCTGGTATAGGGTGTATATCCCCAAGGATAAGATGGAACTAACCAGCTTTAAGCATATTCAGATTTGGCAAGAGTTGGTGATGGTATTGCTGAAAAAATACATAGAACAATATTACTTGTATTTCAAAAACAAGTTCCATGCGGACCACATCGAAATCAAAAAACTTCTTCCAAGTGACGACAATCTGATTTTACAGTACGACATCAGATTAAATAAGAATGAGGATGTAGAGGAGATTGAAAAGGAGATGGTGAAACTTAAATTAGGATATGGTGACACAACCTTCAAGTCAATCCAAATAGCAAATCAAGTTGAAGCATTTGACCATTTGATGCATTTGTATAAACCCTTGATTTATTTGGGCAAAGGTTATGAGGAAAAGCTTCAAGTATTCCCTGTTGCCTTGAATGATTCTGAAAATCAGTTTATGAAAGATTTTGAGAGTAACATTGAACGAATTAAACAATCTAAAAATATTGAACAGGTTTTTCTATTAAGGAATCAGAGTAGAAAAGGAATTGGATTTTTCGCTGAGGGCAATAACTTCTACCCAGACTTTATTTTGTGGATTAAGAAGAATGGAAAGCAATATTTGACTTTCATTGATCCAAAAGGCATAAGGAATTCAAGGGGTATCAAAGATCCCAAAATCCAGTTTTACAGATATCTAGCTGATAAGGTACAAGCTCAAATAGAAGGGGAAAACCTAGTGATAAATTCATTTATCATTTCAAACACCAAGTGGATTGAAGTTAATTGGAAAGATAACTTGAGTATAGATGATTTCAATAACCAGCACGTTTTTTTCCAAGAGGACCAAGCTAATCAATATATTGGAAAAATGGTCGATAGGATATTGGAGTAGGAAAGATGGGAAACAGAAGATCAGTGGTACAAAATTGGACTCAACAAAAAAAAGAAGTTCCCATTTGAAAAATAGGAGATTTACGAATCAATAAAAATTATTTGAAAAAATATTTCAAAATTACCTTAACTCATGAATTGACCATGGTTAACAAATGCAGATTTTTAAAATACTCTTGAAACGGAATATCAATGTTTAGAATTAATCATATTTAATATTAGGTAAACCACTAGACTATCTTAGGATGCTATTTTTTCAGCGCCATACTTTGTAAATAGAAATTTTGAATAGTAATTGGAATCTAAATTGGTTTCAACACTAAACTGATCATTCACATTCAGTTTTGCTGTTACACCAAGTTCCTTAAATTGATTAACTAAAGCATTTAAGATCAAATGCTTATTTGAGTTCGCACAGTAAATTGAATCATGAATGGTTAAAACATCTAGTTCATCTGGCAACGAATTTACCGTTTCAAAAATCAATTTAGCCTCTAGTTGTTGCATTTTTTGAGCAAGTTTCGTGTGGTCAACTTCTTTTACCTTTTCAATGATACCAAAAACTTGAGGAAATTCTTCTCGAAAATAATTACTAACCTTATTTTTCATCCAATTTGGACCAAACAGGAAGGTAAACGTATCCTTTTTTATCGAATCACGTGAGTCTACCCTTAAACTAGACATCAAAGACTCATACAAATTCCCCTTTTCTACTAAATTAAAAAAAATATTAGTACTTTCTTCGATCTTAAATTTCTCTAATTCCTTTCTAATGTATACAGCTAAAAATACAAGTTGAGAATTACAAATATCTATAAAAAATAATGGCTCATTATTTAAAGTCAAAAGTTTTCGCAGCGTTTTGGGCAAATTGGCAAAATTATTAAAAATTCGGTTACTCTTTTGACCGATCCTTTGATAAGGCTTTTCTTTTAGCAAAAACAACAACCGATTTTCTTTTTCAGATAGATCTTTTCTAATATCATTATTTATTTCAAGTCTAGACATTGAACGAAAAATCCTTTTCTCAAGTTGGGTTCCTAGAGCATTTTCAGAACCATCAGATTTTGAAGAATAAAATTTATTTTTGAAACTAAAAGGAACTTCAACTATATACCCTGAAAAAGTCAATCCATCAACTAATTTATAGCATTTACTGTATTTACCAATTTTATACGAATTATCAGTTTCTATTAATTGCAAACGGATAAGATGATTTAGTATAGTCGAGTAATAACTACCCAAATTTTCTCGTAATAATCTAGAATTAAATACTTTACCTTTACTACTTTTGGATAATATTGACTCTAAATAAATAGAATCTAGTATATAGCAGTACTTATGAATATGCGCACTAGGTTTTAGATTAATTGATTTTAAACCAAGAATCCTTTTTTCCAACTCCTGTGGTGAACATGGTAAAAAAAACGAAATATTTCTTTTTAAATTTTTCATCACTAAAATTTAACTCTAGAAACCATACCGCAAAAACAAAAGTTCCATAAGAATTATTTTTTTGATATTAATTAATAAATATGTAGAATCAAAAAAAAATGAATTCATTTATTTCAGATTCATTACCATGATTTACAAATAGAAGGAAAATATTTAAACAAAAATTAAAATATATTTTATCAATAACAATAGGTAACACAAGAAATTTTACTATATTGCATCACCTAATTGCTTATTAAAGTACTTTAGAATATAATTTAAAATTATATTTACATGTTCATTTAATTTCTGTAGAATAGATATAGTATATTTAATAGAAAAGTTAGAATACATAAATTAAATTATTTTTTGCTAACTAATATTCTAGGGTATATAAAATTTAGTATATAAATCACTATCATTAATCATACTTATTAAAGTACAGATTTGATATAAATAATTCTTACAATAAGATAAGATATTTTAATTTAGAGTAAAATATTTTAAATTAATTTAATCAAAAAAATATTAATTAAAATAATTGTGTAGGGGTGTGATGTATAATATATTATAAATAATATATTAGAATAAAATCCATCACACACAGTCTTATGTGTCACGAGTTCGCAAGAACTCAACACACAAGTATGTAGTGACAGCGCCTACTGCACGAGGCAGCCAAATCTAAATTGCGAATTTAAGGCACTTATTAGGCGCCAAAATTGCAAATATGACAAAAGACCTTGCGGCCACCTAAAGGTGCGCTCAGGATGCCTTAAAAGAGCCCAATTGCCATATCCATCTATATTAAGCTGTGATCTACAGCATTACCTATTGCTGAAAATATAGTTAGACCTTAATTTATTATCCCCACCAGCAAGTTTATCTTATGCCCATTCATGTGATTCAGCAAGATCTTTACGATTAAAAATAGTATGAGCAAGGATTGGGGAGAGCCGTTGGTCAAGTAGGTGTAGATTGATCTGGTATTCGGTCTTGGGAAGTTGCATAACTAACCGAAGGCTGCTTGAAGTAATTACCAACGATTGGCCACCGCACGTCTTAACCAGATCGATCAAACCTAAATCGCTCAATTCAATTTTCTCCTGTCCTAAAACTTAAAAACAATTTGAGATTATTCGGAAGATACAGATGACAAAAATCTGGTAACACACAAAGTAATCTAAAATTCCCAAAAAATTTTCCCAAAAATTTTTTTCACGGTATCGACGGGTGGTGGGCAATTGGTTAAATTACAGGGAGGAGAGGGGGTACGCCTCCCCCCCCTATTCAAAAAAAATAAAAAAGCTCTTTGTTTTAATTAAGCCACTGATTATTAGCTTGATATGGAATTTTTAATCTTTGAAATTAATATTTCCACTTAAGTAATTCCATATTTCTAACTAATTTTTGAGCTACGACAAAAAAAGGTTGAAAAAGCACCAATAAACAAGAAAAATTAAGGTTTTTACAACCATTCTACGGCACCTAAATGGTGTTTAAACATTTTAGCCACATAAGCTTGGTCGCCGAATATATAAATCACATAGAAATCAAATGATCCCTTGATCCCTGTAAAAACTAATACCATTTGAATAATTTTTTGAGATCTGGTAATCAACATAAACGCTTCATCTAATTATCCCCTAATTTCAAAACCGTTTAATAAATCGGACTACGATTAAATTTACTTTATCCCTATATTGGGAACTAGCAGAGATTTATCCAACAATCGTGCAATCATATTGCACGAAAACCTTAGATATTTGTTAAACAATCGAGCTTTATATGCCAAAAATTAGATTTTTAAAAATCATATTCAACTCTGAAATTGAACCGTATGAAGTTCCTGCGTTTCGTGGTGCCGTCATCGAGAAAGCTGGCAAGGACCATATTCTATTTCATAATCACTTGAATGACCGTGAATTTTTGTACGGATATCCCGTTATTCAATACAAAAGAATTGGTCGTAATCCGTGTATCGTTTGTTTGGATTATGGGACTGACGAAATACACCATCTATTCCAAAACCAAAATTTAACCATAAAACTTGGGGAGCGAATCGTATCGTTGGAGATAAAAAATCTTCAGATGCAGCAGTATAATCTGCAAATTTGGGAGCGGCATTTTTCTTTTCGAATCTTTAATTGGCTGGCACTCAATCAAGAGAATTTTGAAAAATTTCAAAAACTAGAGGATGACCTTTCAAAATCAATTTTCCTTGAAAATATCATGAAAGCCAACATAATATCCTTTGCAAAAGGCATGAAATGGGACATTGATAAGGAAATTTCTCTCAGAATTGACCAAATTCTTAAACAGAAAATTGTACCATTCAAACAGCAGAAGCTTTTAGCATTTGACGTAACCTTTCGCACCAATGTGTTTCTTCCCGATTTTGTGGGACTTGGAAAGGGTGTAAGTCTAGGATTTGGAACTGTTTCAATAATTAAAAAACCATCTTGAAAAGTATGACACAACTATCAAATGAATTTAAACGAAAGCGTGATAGCCTTTACATTGCGGCTTTACTCCACGATATTGGTAAGTTTTACCAACGAGCTGACCTTCACGGGGTAAAATCTTCCGAGCAAATCGACGCGTTTCATAAAAAATTGGAATCTTCTATTCTTCCTTCTTCTGAGGGTAGATATACCCATAAACATGCACTATGGACAGCCCAATTTTTTGAGGATTTCAAATTCATATTTGAAGAGAATTCAAACGCCTTTGGAAACAACATCCAAGAACGAAAAAAAATCGTTCGATGGTCTGCAGCACACCATAATCCTAATCCCGCAAACCAAGAGGAGTTATTAGTACAATTAGCTGACCATTTAGCTTCTGGTATTGATCGAACTACTCCGATTGGACAAATGGACGATCAAGCAGAATACGATTATGAAAAATCAAATACTTGGGATAAGTTCAAGGAAGTTCGAATGAACAGCATTTTTGAAAATCTATTAAAACCCAAAGAGAACTCTATATCGTACCATTTTCCAGTAAAGCCAATTTCCCTATCAAAAGATTTTTTCCCAAAAAATTCTTTTTCGACTTCAGGTCAAACGGAATACCAGTTACTCTGGGAATCGTTTACTCAAGAACTTTACCAAATACCATTAGATGATAGCCGTCAATTGGCAGATTCATTGTTGTTTTTACTGGAAAAATATACAGTTACCATACCAAGTAGTACCCAACATTTACCTGATGTATCACTATATGATCATTTACGTAGCACAGCGGCGTTCACAATCTGTCTCCATGACTACACCCAAGAAAACACTAAGAAAATTTCAGAACTAGGCCCAGATGAACCGTTGTTTCTATTAATTGGAGGGGATATTTCTGGTATTCAAAACTACATTTATGATATTGTTGGAAAAGGTGCCGCAAAAAATCTAAAAGGTCGGTCTTTTTATCTACAACTCATGGTGGACTCCATTGTCGATTATGTCCTCTCAAAATTAAATTTATATCCAGCCAATATTGTCTACAGCTCTGGGGGTGGTTTTTATATCTTAGCGCCTAATACCGAATATACTAGAGCGACAATTCCTAAATTGATGGAGGAAATTCGCTTGAAAATTTTAGAGGAACATGGTACTTCCCTGTATATAGCCATGTCAACTCAAACCATTCAAAAAAAGCAGGTCTTTTCTGGAAAGATCAATGATATTTGGATAGAGTTGACAAAGAAATTATCCGAAATGAAATTAAATCGCTTTGCTAATTTCATTTCAACGCCATCTGGATATCAATATTTTTTCGAACCCTCTGATGTCGGAGGAAAGATAGAACGAGATGCCATCACGGGTGAAGAATTTAAAATTGGTGAAAAGAAATATCCATTCGCTGATATTGAGGATGGTATCGATTTAAAAATCAAAAAAAATACATTCGAGCAAATTCGCCTTGGAAAGATTTTACGCGATAAAATTCTTTATCAAATCGTGACACCAAAACCCATACCTTATTGGGAAAACGATTATCGATTTTTAGGAGAAAAGACTGATCGCTTCTTTAATCCATTAGGCTTACCCCGATACTACTACTTTCTTAGTCAAGAAGATTTGGATGATTTGAAGTCAAAATTAAAGGGGAGTGTAGATGACGCCATCATTCTAAAAGTTAATGATACCCGCTTTTTAGATTTGCAGATCCAAGGTAAGCGTAACGTAAATGGTTTCACCTTTTATGGTGGAAATGACCTTCCAAGGCAAGATGAAAAAGCTTTGTACTATGATCAATTAGCTGGTGGAAACGAAGTTTCACTTAAACGTCTAGGAATTTTGCGCATGGATGTGGATAGCCTTGGTCTAATATTTAAAGAAGGATTCGCCGATGGAAATCGTACTTTTTCAAGGTACAGTTCACTTAGCCGTTCATTAGATTATTTTTTTAAAGGGTACATCAACACGATATGGCGACATGAAGATGACTTTAGGGACAACACTCTAATATTATATGCAGGTGGGGATGACTTGTTTATAATTGGTAAATGGGATGTCACCATCCGCTTGGCCAAAAAAATAAAAGAGGATTTTGGACAATGGACCTGTCAAAATTCAGCATTAGGCATCTCTGGAGGAATGGCTATTGTTACGTCGAAGTTCCCTATTGCGAAGGCAGCAAAACTTTCAGAGCAAGAGGAAAAAATGGCCAAAAATCACGTGTTTGGTGAAGATGGTATATTGGAGAAAAAATCCTTTAGCTTCCTAAACAAGCCACTTTCTTGGGAATTTGATTTCCCTGAGATCGAAAGTTTGAAAGATCAACTGGTTCGATTAATCGAAACTGAAAAAGTCTTGTCGAAATCTTTTCTTGGAAAAGTTGCCTCTTACCATGAATTAAAAACCGAGCAAGAATTAAAAAGCCAAAATCCAAGTTGGCGTTGGATTTCTGCCTATGATTTAAGCAGAGCAGCAAAAATGGTGGAGTCTAAAGAGGCAAAAGCCTTTCTTGAAAATGTCAAAATCAATTTATTCACTAATAAAAAATCAAAGGATTTAGCCTATGACTACTTGGACATGATCAATTTAGCCGCACGGTGGGCAGAATTAGAAATAAGAAGCAATTAAAATCATTAGAACAATGGCAAGAGAATTTAAAAAAGAATGGATTGAAGAATCCATAACCGACGAATGTATCAATTTTACAGAAAAATTTGGTGAACATCTGGCTAATAATGGATTTACCACCTCCCAAATTCGAAATGTATTTGGCGAAATTAAACGCATTCAAATGAATGGTTTCAGTACGAATAAGACTGATTTCTTACTACTGAGACCCAAAATAGCCTATGCTGCCAAAAGAGCGACCACTAACAGTAGAAATACAGGACCTATTGATTTTGAAAAGGTCATTAAAGAGGCCCACTTCGCTGTAAACACAGGTAATCCAGGAGACGAAAAAAGATTTAAAAATTTTTGTGACTTTATAGAAGCTGTACTTGCCTATCACAAGGCAGCTGGTGGGAGAGATTAACATTTAAACTTACAAAACAATGAAACTTAGAGAAAAAATAATTATTACTGGAGAAATACATGCTGTTACTGGTTTATTAATTGGCGGAGCTAATACCTCCATGGGTATTGGCAGTCCTGATAAAACCGTCATTCGAAATCCTGTGACAAAAGAGCCCTATATACCTGGGAGTTCTTTAAAAGGAAAAATGAGATCACTTCTCGAATTATCTTTTGGGCAAATTGGAGATAAACCTATGGGGAAAGTAAAAAATGGACCGTCTCAAGAACCGACCGAAAAGCCTACTCAACTTTTTGGTTCTGCCAGAACAGACGATGCACAGAGACCCTCTCGAATCATTTGTCGTGATGGCTTTCTTTTGAATCCCGAGGATTTGACCGATACAGACCTATTGTACACCGAGGCAAAAACAGAGGTGGTAATCGACCGAATTACCTCAGCAGCCATGCCTAGAAGCTTCGAACGTGTTCCCGCAGGCGCAAGATTTGGACTTAATTTAGTGCTTAATGTTTTTGAAGAAAAGCAAAATAATTTAAGTGAAAAAGAACTTATTGAACTAACATTTAAGTCTTTACAATTGGTCCAAGATGATTATTTAGGAGGTTCGGGTTCGCGTGGAAGTGGTCAGGTTAAATTTAAAATTCTGAAGGTTATCAAACGGACAAGTGAATTTTATCATGGCCAAGAACCAGAAGTTGATATCACCGAAATCGTACCTAGTGAACTTCGCTAAACATGGAAAATTTAACCATATTCAAACTTCATTTTTCCTCCCCTCTCCACCTTTCTAGAGGCAAAACGGATGACTATGGGGAATCAGGGGAAATACTTCACTCAGATACGCTAAAATCAGCTCTGTTTGTTTGTGCTAGGACTTTAGGCGTCAACATGGCCAATGAAGAAGGGCAAAAGTTTTTTGAGTCATTTCTCATTTCCTCTGCCTTTCCATTTTTTAGGGATGAACTTTTTTTTCCAAAGCCAATGGTTAAACTGCCTGAATTTGAGAAAGGTCAAGTTAAAGAGGATCGCCAGGCTAAAAAGCACAAAAAAATAACATTCATAGGTAAGTCTTTATTTGAGGACTTGATCAACTCAGGAGAAAAGAAGCTAAAATTGAGCCATTTCTCAAAAGATGGTGCATTTATCTCGGAAACAATCGATTTTGCGACCTTCCAGAGTTACATAATGGTCTCCGATGTTCAACAACGAGTAACCATCCCAAATGATCGTAATAGTGACCCTGTACCGTATTACCTTGATCGTTTGTATTTTACAAAAGAGGCAGGGCTATGGTTTGCCGTTCGGGGATCTGAAGAAATCCTGACCATGATCCGAAAATCTCTAAAACTACTTGGTGATGAAGGGATAGGCACAGATCGACATGTTGGAAATGGTCATTTTAGTTTTTCCGAAAGTAGTTTACATTTGAAAACACCCAAAGACTCTGATCACCAGATGATTTTATCCCTTTGGTGTCCTAAAGAGATGGAAGTAAATCCTGATTTCCTTGTAAATAGCGCATATGGATTGACCAAAAGAGGTGGGTATATTGCCAGTCCAGCCAATCCAGAACATTTGACCTACCGTAAAAAATCGGTGTATATGTTTACAGAGGGTTCCATATTTCCAAGGTCGATACCGATCCAAGGAAAAATAGTGGACCTAAAACCAAATGTTGATTACATAAATCAACCTGTCTGGAGAGATGGGCAAGCCTTCACCATACCAATCAATCGATCTGTATCATGAATAATCTGTTAGTCGAAACTTTAACTCCGATACACATTGGGAACGGTCGAATATTACAACACAATTCCGACTATTTTTATTTTCCCGAATCACGACAAGTTTGCTTTGTTGACGACCGAAAAGTAGTTGGTATCATAGGTGAAGAAAATATTGAAACCTGGATCTCGCTTGTATCTAAGAATGAAAGCGTTTTAGATTACTTAAAAAAAAGACAGGTTAGCCTCCAACCAAATGATATCGGTAAAAGAGTAATTAACTTAAAAACAAAATCGAACCCATCTGCTGGAAATAGTGGAATTCGAGAACAGTTATCCACGGGTAATAAACAACCCCTCCTACCTGGTTCCTCCTTAAAAGGTGCAGTAAGGACGGCTATTTTCAATTCTCAAATTAAACAAAATCCGAATGCTGCCCTTGATGTTTCGAGATACCGTGAAATAAGGAATGGTAAAGTCCAATTCAAGGGAGATCGACTGGAGAAATCTTACTTGGGAAAAGATCCTAATCATTCTGTTTTTCGATTTTTGAGAATTGGAGATATTCATTTTGAAAAAACTGAGTGTTGGTTAACCGAAACACTTAATGAGCTAAATGGTGGCTTGGAAATGAAAAATAGGGTTCAACAGCATGTAGAATGCATTGCTCCTTTCCAGACCGCATTGGGTAGAGTACACATTCCAACGGATCAAATCAATCAGATTAAAAAGCATAGCCAGCATAATCATTCTGATTTTCCTTTGAAAACAATTGATTCCATCACCCAAGATCTTGATCAATTGTTTCAATTAATCAACCAACATAGTTTTGAGTTAATTACCAAGGAAATAGAACTTTACTCGAAATTTAACCTACCAAGTGGCGGAGAGGATTACCTTGACCAGTTAGTTTCAATTCAGGAAAAAATTAAATCTGTTCAACCTAATGAATGCATTTTACGTGTTGGTTTTGGTTCAGGATACTTAGGAATGACGGGGGGATGGCCAATTCAACTGTGGCAAAAATTACCTAATAATCACCAACTGATGGAAGAACTGGGTACTGCTGTTCGCAGGAACGGTCGCTACAATCACATGCGGTTACCCAAATCACGAAAATTGACAAATCAGGGAATTCCTTTGGGTTATGTTCGCCTTACTCATCTGAATGAAGAGCAGATGTTGGCATGGGAGCAAAAAAGCATCCATTTACAGAAAGAAAAACTCAAACTCGAAGAATTGAAAAGAAGCCAAGAAAAGGAAAGAGCCCTAGCTCTTCAAAAAGAGTTGGAAGAACAATTAGAAAGAGAAAGACTGGCTCTGGAGCAAGCTAAATTACCCCAATGGTTTGAAGGCCCAATTTCTAAAAATTTACATGTAGATGCAGAGGTGATCTACAGCCAAAAACCTAATAAGGTAAAACTGTTTATAAAAGGTTTTGAATCAAGATTATTCGACATGACAGAATCAGCTCCTCAACCCATTGGTTTTGTTTGTCGAGTCGAATTGGTGGTTGAAAAAGGGAAGATTTTAAGATCTCGTTATTTGGGACCAAAATAAAATAAGATGAAGAATTACTTAGTCATGACTCTGGGTACAAGTGATATCCAAGTAAACGTTACCAAATTAGAGGAAAATGGATTTCAAATTGATGGAAATGAAATCAAATCCATTCATAGCTCGGATGGTTTTTCAATTCAAACCAAACCCAATAGGGATTTTAAGGATACTCGACTGCTGGCAGAAAGCCGAACTGATGGTGAGAAAATCTGGGGATATGGTTGGAAAAAAATTCGGGGTATCCTAGAGTATCCGTTGGTTCTTCCTGCAATTGATCAATTTTTTGAAGAAAATAAAGGTCGTCAAATCAATACCTGTTTATTGGTTTTTACCGATCAAACAGATCCTCATTTCAGAAAGTATGACACCCTTTTTACCGCAAAGATTCTTAAGGAGGTCTTAATGGATAAGTATGACTTCTCGGAAGAAACATTCATCGATTTTCCTGTGAAAGAGCAAGTCACTAACATTGATTTTCAATATCAAGAGTTTGCAAAAAAATGTGGATCCATGCTGAATACACCATTTGACGAAGTAAATCAGGTAGTTTTATTCTCTCAAGGTGGTATCGACCAGATCAATCAAGCGCTCACGCTTCAGTTTATTCAGGCCTATGGCACCAAACTAAAACTTTACCAGAAAGCGGAAAAAGGAGATCCCATCAAATTAAAGTTCCCCGAACTTTTTTTGAAGGATCTTAACAAGCAAAAATTAGTAGAGCATCTGGACAAATATAATTTTGGCTTGATTGATCATAGCCTAACCAATGACTCGACCATCAAGAGCTTAGCTGCTTATGCCTACAATCGATTGGAGTTGAAACACAAAGACTTAGGCGACCATTTTAGTAACTTTATCGCAAAAATTTCGAACACATCATTAAGTAGTCACCGAAGATTGATTAAACCGCCAAAAAAATATATTGATCCAGATCCTGAATTAATGCTATTCGATCTTTATATGTCCGCAAAAATTGCCCACAAGCAAAAGCGATATAGCGAGCTCTTATGGAAACTGTTTTCGGTAAATGAAAATATCCTCAAACTAAGAGTCAATGAGCTGATGGGATGTGAAATGGATGAAGTTTATTATCAAGGACATCGAGTAAGTTTTGAAAATAACAAGTTGATTGAGATAATTCGCAACTATAACCCTGCAACTCTCGAGTATTTAGAGTCGAAAGGTTTTCGTTTTGAAAATCCAAATCGAAGATTGTATGAAGAAATATTGAAATTTGAGATTCAATTGGGTAAATCTGAATACCAACCCCTAATAAAAGTTGCCCAGCGATTGGAAAATATAGTAAGTAAGCGAAATAAACTGGCCCATTCTCTCAAATCGATTAACCTTCAAAATATTGAAAATGCCCTCGGAATAAGTATTTTAAAACTTTTTGAAGAAATTGACCAAGTGCTAGATGTTGATGGCTTTGATATTTATGAGGAATTTAGAAAAGAAATCTACAGTAAATTATGAATTGTACATGGCAACCCAATTTTCTAAAATCTCCTTTATCATGGTACGATAGGAATATGGTTTAATTACTTCTACATCTGGCCCAAATTCCAAAATTTGGGCCAACCATTCGCGGTTGGGTCTTAAATTAAATTCCAACAGAAATCGACCCAAGTTTGCATCAAAACCAAGTTCTTTCTGGGACCCATGCCATGGTTTCGTTCGAACATAGTGCACACGATGGGGATCAAAAGCCAAAACAAACGTTTCTTTTGGAACAAAATTAGAAGTTTCAGGAACATAAGGATAAGTAAACCCAATGATTTCATCCAGAAAGTCAAAATCTTGATCCTTACGGCTTCTATAGAATATTTGTGAATCTTCAATTAGCAGGATTCGATCTAAGGCTAGGTTGTATATACGATTACGTGTGTGCTCATATCCGTAAAGATGCCATCGATTTTTATACTCTTTTAAGAGGTATGGACTCAATAGGTACATCCTTTTAGGCTTTTCAAAATCTTGGTAGATCACTTTAATCGTTTTTTTGTTCTGAATGCATTCATATAGTTCTGGTAACCAGTTTAATCCTCTGTAACCTAAATTTTGTTCATACTGAATGATTGAAAAATGGGAGGGATGATCAATTCGGTCTCGAATTTTAAGCTGAATATCCTCAAGACCGATTAATGTCGGAAATTCTGAAAATTGTTTCATTAAGTACATCATTTCTTGTGCAATTTCTAAATCTTCAGGATTGAAGATTTGATACAATGAAAAGGCCTTTGTGTAAAACCATTTGCGGTTTTCATTGATCAAAGGGGCTTGGTAATCATCCCTTAATTTTTCAAGATCATGATAAATGGTTCTGGGACTTACCTCAACTCCAAGGGTGTTGCGGTATAGTTGCCCAATCTCCTTCCGATTCATTTTTTTCCCTTTGGCAAGTGCCTGATGCAACATTTTTAATCGTTCAAATTGCTTTTGATCAATAAACATATAAATCCAATTTATCAATGTCGACTCAACTAATATTAAATAAACGTGGGACAAGCCTATCGGTGCGAAATGGAATGTTTTTGATTCGTACACCTGAATTTGAAAAAACCGTTGCTACTCACCTAGTAAAATCAATTTGTTTGCATCCCTCCACGAAGTTAACGCATGAGGTAGTTCAAATCACCATTCAGGAACAAATTGATCTTTTGTTTTTTGATAAAAAAGGTTTTCCTATTGGTAGAATTTGGTCAAATAAATTTGGTTCAATAAGTACCATTCGAAAGAATCAAATTCTTTTTGCAAAGAGTGAAAAAGCTCATAGTTGGGTTCGAGAATTGATTTTAAGAAAAAGTAACAATCAAAAAATGATGGTTAAAATATTGCAAGGTTGGGATCCTATATTGGAGGACCCAGCCAATGAGATCTTATTGAAAATGAATAAGTACCATCAAAAGATCGAGGAACTTCCACTACATGATCGAAGTGAATTCTTTGCGTCTTTAAGAGGCATAGAGGGAATCATTAGTAAACTATACTTTGGATTTATAGCTCAAAGTCTGCCAAAACCACTTCAATTTGAAAGGCGAAGTCAACGACCTGCCAAAGATAAATTCAATGCGATGTTAAATTATACCTATGGAATGTTATACGGACAAGTAGAAAGTGCATTAATTCGAGCGGGTATTGACCCATATTTAGGTATATTCCATAGAGACGAGTACAACAGACCCGTCTTGAGTTATGATTTTATCGAAAACTATCGAGTCTGGGCAGATTATGTGGTATGTCATTTATGTTTTCAAGAAATTATTGAGGATACTTGTTTTAGTGTTAAAGATGGAATTTATTGGATAGAATCCGAAGGAAAAAGAATTTTGATTACGGCCATGAATAGCTACTTGGCTGAAATAGTTGAAATTGGAGGGTTACGTCGGTCAAGGCAAACCCACATTGATTTAGATGCCCAAAATTTTGCCAGTACTTTAAAACAATTTGTTGGAGACGATGCCTAGGAGAAAAAAAATACCTCCGTTGGCCTTGTTTCAAACTGGTTTAATGGAAAAAGCGACAGGGTTATTAAGTACACCAAGCCCCTATGCAATTGACACGCCCAATCTTCCAAAGGGTGTAAATGACTTATTGCATTTTATTTCAACAAGGCCACAAAAAAAATCAGAAGAAATGTACTGCCTCATTATGTATGATATAGAAAATAATAAAATACGCCGATTAATTGCCAAGTATTTGGAACGAAAGGGTTGCATACGAATTCAAAAGTCAATCTTTTTTGCTAAGTTGCATCGAAATATGTACAAAGAAATCACAGAAACGCTTCGTGAGATTCAGGAAGTATATCAAAACGAGGATAGTATATTGTTGGTACCTGTTGGGGAAGATATGCTTAATAACTTTACGGTCATTGGGAGGCTCATTGAATTCGAGCTTGCCACTCAGTCTCCCCACACCATGTTTTTTTAGGTACCATTTTTAATATTAATTTTTTATGAATTTATATAACAATTCGAATTTATTGAGTTCAATAGCACTCATTATCAATTCATTACAGAAAATACTCCAGCAGACCATCATCCACCAGAATAAGGATTAAGACAAGAACTGATCGAAATATATATCAAACAACTTGCACCAGCAGACCATCATCCACCAGAATAAGGATTAAGACTAATACTGTTGGCCTGATAGGTCTCGAATTCTTTCCAGCAGACCATCATCCACCAGAATAAGGATTAAGACTGAAACTACCTTTTCAGTGATTTCTGTTTTTGATCCAGCAGACCATCATCCACCAGAATAAGGATTAAGACATATTTGCCGAATAAGTTCTCAACTAATTCCGACCAGCAGACCATCATCCACCAGAATAAGGATTAAGACCGTAAACCGTTGGGCGACGGGTAACAGCCCATTTTCCAGCAGACCATCATCCACCAGAATAAGGATTAAGACAGTTTAATTCAAATTTTTTCATTGTTTTATTATTTCCAGCAGACCATCATCCACCAGAATAAGGATTAAGACTGAAGATTCGTTCAACACTGACTTTTTAATCGTCCCAGCAGACCATCATCCACCAGAATAAGGATTAAGACAGATTCTTTTGCTCTTCAGAAAGTAAGTTTTCTGAGTCCAGCAGACCATCATCCACCAGAATAAGGATTAAGACCCCTCAATTGGTAGTCTTGGATTATTTTTGTTTTCCAGCAGACCATCATCCACCAGAATAAGGATTAAGACAAGCAATTAACAATTTAACAGAATTAAGTAATTCCCAGCAGACCATCATCCACCAGAATAAGGATTAAGACTTAATTTGGTTCGATTCCAAAGCGTCGCAACTCACCAGCAGACCATCATCCACCAGAATAAGGATTAAGACTAAAATTAAATTGATTTAGTGGTTCTACAAACGAACCAGCAGACCATCATCCACCAGAATAAGGATTAAGACCATCTACGTCGATCGTAACGTAGTTAATCAATTCCAGCAGACCATCATCCACCAGAATAAGGATTAAGACCGATGTTTTTCTATTTTACTGGAAAGACCCTTTGCTGCCAGCAGACCATCATCCACCAGAATAAGGATTAAGACTTCAAGGTCAGTTACAGACTCAGGCACCTTACCACCAGCAGACCATCATCCACCAGAATAAGGATTAAGACCTATTGAGTTGTTTGTATTGTCTAATTTCAGTATCCCCAGCAGACCATCATCCACCAGAATAAGGATTAAGACGCTTTTTCTTCAGTGACAACGTTCTCGATTAACACCAGCAGACCATCATCCACCAGAATAAGGATTAAGACGCTTCCTCTTTGTATGTTGGGTATCCAATTTGGACCAGCAGACCATCATCCACCAGAATAAGGATTAAGACAGATCGAGGTTTCGCTTTTGATACATTGTATTTGCTCCAGCAGACCATCATCCACCAGAATAAGGATTAAGACCAAAGGTTGAACGTTTTAAGGGATCGAACCTTATTCCAGCAGACCATCATCCACCAGAATAAGGATTAAGACTTTCAACATTTGTTTGACTAAGTACGTCGATTTCCAGCAGACCATCATCCACCAGAATAAGGATTAAGACTAGCAAAAACAGTATCACCATGCTTATGTACAGGTCCAGCAGACCATCATCCACCAGAATAAGGATTAAGACTTAAAAAATTATCGGATATTGCTTATTTTACAATTTCCAGCAGACCATCATCCACCAGAATAAGGATTAAGACAAGAAACTCCCTAAGCATGGTTATAGTACTCTGCCAGCAGACCATCATCCACCAGAATAAGGATTAAGACAAATTCTGGTTTCATAAGATAAATGGGATTTACTGCCAGCAGACCATCATCCACCAGAATAAGGATTAAGACTTTGAATCTCTACATTTTTTGAACTTACCTTTTTCCAGCAGACCATCATCCACCAGAATAAGGATTAAGACGCTTTACTACTTTTCCATCACTAGAACGTCTTAAAATCCAGCAGACCATCATCCACCAGAATAAGGATTAAGACCTTTTGGGTATTTCATAGTGTTAAAAGTTTAGGGACCAGCAGACCATCATCCACCAGAATAAGGATTAAGACAAGAAACTCCCTAAGCATGGTTATAGTACTCTGCCAGCAGACCATCATCCACCAGAATAAGGATTAAGACTTTGAAGTTAAAAACTTGATCTTGGCCTTGAATTCCAGCAGACCATCATCCACCAGAATAAGGATTAAGACATTTCTAGTTTGCACCCAATTAGCATTTTCCTTGACCAGCAGACCATCATCCACCAGAATAAGGATTAAGACTTTACCTTTTTCAGGTCTTCTATTCTTTGAAGTTCATTCCAGCAGACCATCATCCACCAGAATAAGGATTAAGACCCTGTCTGCCCTCTTTCCTTATAGTCGTGCAGGTGTAGCCAGCAGACCATCATCCACCAGAATAAGGATTAAGACTTTTCCAGTTGCTTACCTTCTTCAATTAGTTTGGTCCAGCAAACCATCATCCACCAGAATAAGGATTAAGACAAAACAAACTTTTCTATCAGTCTTTCTTGTTCCTCCAGCAGACCATCATCCACCAGAATAAGGATTAAGACCTAATTTCATAAATTCAAGGTCAGTCACAGAATCCAGCAGACCATCATCCACCAGAATAAGGATTAAGACCTTTTTACCTTGGTTTGTTTCTAAACCAAGTACTTTCCAGCAGACCAACATCCACCAGAATAAGGATTAAGACTCCATCTGGGGCGACCCACCCGTGAAGACATCTTTCCAGCAGACCATCATCCACCAGAATAAGGATTAAGACTATTCGTTCGGCTTTTGTCAGGGCTGAAATGTCGCCCAGCAGACCATCATCCACCAGAATAAGGATTAAGACACGTCTTTGGTCTTCCCCTTCGTTTTCGCCGTCTCTTCCAGCAGACCATCATCCACCAGAATAAGGATTAAGACTTAACTTTTCTTGCTCATCCGAAAATTTAATAGACCAGCAGACCATCATCCATCAGAATAAGGATTAAGACCGTAGCGTTAGTCTATTAATGGTATCGTTTATATACCAGCAGACCATCATCCATCAGAATAAGGATTAAGACCCAAATAATCCCTTTCATTATTTTGTAGATTTATTGACCAGCAAACCATCATCCACTAGAATAAGGATTAAGACTCATTTTTAGTTAGATTTGGGTTCTGAATTTATTTAGCCAGCAGACCATCATCCATCAGAATAAGGATTAAGACATAATCTCAATTCGCATGATCGTGAAGCTTTACAGCCAGCAGACCATCATCCACCAGAATAAGGATTAAGACATAATTCGGTATGTGGAACGAGTTCCCATATTTATCCAGCAGACCATCATCCACCAGAATAAGGATTAAGACCTGTTTCCTTGAAAATTGGCAATGGTTCTGGCCCTTTCCAGCAGACCATCATCCACCAGAATAAGGATTAAGACTAAAATTGATCGTCTGAATGCTCGTATCTCAACACCAGCAGACCATCATCCATCAGAATAAGGATTAAGACATAATCTCAATTCGCATGATCGTGAAGCTTTACAGCCAGCAGACCATCATCCACCAGAATAAGGATTAAGACATAATTCGGTATGTGGAACGAGTTCCCATATTTATCCAGCAGACCATCATCCACCAGAATAAGGATTAAGACCTGTTTCCTTGAAAATTGGCAATGGTTCTGGCCCTTTCCAGCAGACCATCATCCACCAGAATAAGGATTAAGACTAAAATTGATCGTCTGAATGCTCGTATCTCAACACCAGCAGACCATCATCCACCAGAATAAGGATTAATACCTATATACGATGTGATTAGCAGACGAAAACCAACTGGCCAGCAGACCATCATCCACCAGAATAAGGATTAAGACCCTACTGGACGGGCTTCTCCGTCATTAACCATTTTACCAGCAGACCATCATCCACCAGAATAAGGATTAAGACTTAAAAGCTCCAGCGCTCTAACGGTAGCGCTTTTGAACCAGCAGACCATCATCCACCAGAATAAGGATTAAGACTTGTTTTTAATTTCAACTAATAATACCAATCCGATCCAGCAGACCATCATCCACCAGAATAAGGATTAAGACCTTCGTCATTGTATTATTATCTAAAGGTTGCTACCCAGCAGACCATCATCCACCAGAATAAGGATTAAGACATTACTGTTATCATAAGTCATCATTTTGAATTAATAAACCAGCAGACCATCATCCACCAGAATAAGGATTAAGACATTGGCAAATATTCCTTACCTTTTTTCAATCTTGGAATCCAGCAGACCATCATCCACCAGAATAAGGATTAAGACTTTCATTTGTAGAACCGTTCCACCTTTGTATATAATCCAGCAGACCATCATCCACCAGAATAAGGATTAAGACTTCATGACGAATGACTCATGCTCATTAACTATCAACAGCAGACCATCATCCACCAGAATAAGGATTAAGACTGTTCGATGTCGTTGTCATAATTTTGTCTTGATTTACAGCAGACCATCATCCACCAGAATAAGGATTAAGACAGCCTTTTTAGGTTCGTTTATATCCATGTTGGCCGACAGCAGACCATCATCCACCAGAATAAGGATTAAGACTTTTCTGCTAAGGACACACGGTGCAAGATGGAAGACAGCAGACCATCATCCACCAGAATAAGGATTAAGACTTTGCGGGGCCTATCTTTTCCATCCCTAGGAAAGATACAGCAGACCATCATCCACCAGAATAAGGATTAAGACAATACGACGGAATTGTTAGGAATATCCAATTTTAACAGCAGACCATCATCCACCAGAATAAGGATTAAGACAACCTTCCACCTTTTGGAAGGAAAATGACAAAATCTCCAGCAGACCATCATCCACCAGAATAAGGATTAAGACTTAATGAAGGCCTTATATGTCTCTCCCCAACTTTCCAGCAGACCATCATCCACCAGAATAAGGATTAAGACAGTAGCTTGTAAATACCCCAGAGTAAATTTTTCTTCCAGTAGACCATCATCCAGAAGAATAAGGATTAAGACATATTAATTTTTAACATACAACTTTTTATTAAAACCAGTAGACCATCATCCACCAGAATAAGGATTAAGACGACATCCCAAACAGTCCCCACCGTAGCGTTAAAACCAGCAGACCATCATCCACTAAAATAAGGATTAAGACAATGACAGGATTTTATCAAAAGACTTGAATTTCCCCCCCAGCAGACCAACATCCACCAGAATAAGGATTAAGACATAGCATTTTAGAAAAAAGGTCTCGCGGCGCGAATTGCCAGCAGACCATCATCCACAAGAATAAGGATTAAGACTTGAATTTCGGTGCTACCAAGCGAACATTCGGCATGGAGTTCCAGCAGACCATCATCCACCAGAATAAGGATTAAGACAAATATTCTTGATAATGGGATGTGTCCCAGTATGACCAGCAGACCATCATCCACCAGAATAAGGATTTAAATCATTGAATTGGGCATTTCGATTTGCGTGTTATCAACAAACACGAATAAAAATACAGAGTCAAATCTTGGTAGGCTTCAGCATAACGTGGCCCAATTCATGGATTCTTCTCATTTTATTCTATTTAATTTTTTTTATTTAACACAGGTTAACAAGTAAAAATCGCCCACCCTTCATTCAGGCAGCCATTTCACGATTTTGAAAATTGAAATGAATTCAAATAATTTTCGGCACTTTTGTTACTGAATTGTGACTGGAGTCAAAAAAAATCCCCCTAACTAGCTGATAGTAAGGGGGATTTAAAAAACACTTGCAGAGAGGAAGAGATTCGAACTCTCGAGACCGTTGCCGGCCTACACGCTTTCCAGGCGTGCCTCTTCAACCACTCGAGCACCTCTCTGTAAAGGGAATGCAAATGTAGTGGATTAATTCTGTTTTTACAAAAATTCCTTAGCGATTTTGCCAAACTGGAGGCCTCTTTTCGCGAAAAGCCACGAGACCTTCTTGAGCATCTGCACTCGATTTCAGTTCCTCAAGCTGGGATTTCAACCATATCAGGCGATCTGCTTGCGGGATATCGTCCAATGCACGCAATGCCTCAATCCCTTTCCGCATAGCCATTGGGGCAAGTTCCGACCATCGATCCCGAATCGATTGCACTACTTCCTCCAATTGGCCTTCCTTTGCGACGTGAGTCACTAGCCCTCGTTGTTGAGCTTCCAGTGCGGAGACCGTCTCGGCTAACAAACACCATTGGAGAATTTGGGCATCCGACATACGCTTCCGCAAGGTATCCATGACCTGAAACGGAAAGATGCCTCGTTGCAACTCGGGCAATCCAAAGGTTACTTCCTCTTTAGCTACCACTAAAGTACATTCCCCGACAATCAGAAACCCTCCTGCCAACACAGATCCCTCCACCACCGCTACCGTGGGTTTACTGACAAGTCGCATGGCAGATGCCAACGATCCAACAAAGGGAGGAACGGCCAAATCGATGTCTTCGATCGACGGATTTTCAAAAACTAGCAAATCCATTCCCGCACAGAATACTGGTCCACGGGCATGGATCTCAATCCACCAAACTGAATCATCCTCTTGGCATTTTTGTAAACAATGCGCTAATTCACTTACCATACCTGGGGTAAATGCATTTCGTTTGGCGGGTCGATTCAACACAATTTGTGTCCCTTTTCCCGATCGAACTATTTCTAGATAATTATACATGCGAAATTAGAGATTCAAATTGAGATTGGAATTGTGGTAGTAAATCTACCCGATCCGGCGCAAATCGAGAAATCAAACCTTCTGTCGGTATATTGCCTACCAACTGATCTTTGGCAAACGGGCAGCCGCCATACCCTAGCATCGCTCCATCGAACGTTCTGCAACCGGCTTCATAGGCAGCCTCGACCTTCGGGAGCCAATCCAAAGGAGTTGCGTGCAGGTGTGCTGAAAAATTCATCTCGGGAAAATGAGAAGTTAGTGTACTATATAGTGAGCCAATACCTTGAACCGTTGCCTCCCCAGTGGTATCGGATAAGGCAAAATGAGTAACGCCTACCTCGGCTAATCGACCTACATATTCGCTAACTAACTCTTCTGACCAATCATCCCCATATGGATTTCCAAATCCCATCGAAATATACACGCGCACTTGCTTGTTTTGAGCCGCTGCTATGCCAACCGCTTCCGCTACCACATCCAAAGAGGCTTCTCGGGTAGTACGGGCATTCCGTTGCTGAAACGTTTCAGATACCGAAAAAGGATATCCCAACCAACTAATTTTTGGAAATGTGACCGCTTGATGGATACCTTTCAAATTGGCCACAATGGCTAACAACTCGGTTGAGGTCGAGGAAAGATCCAATTGCTCTAAAACCTCGGCAGTATCCGCCATTTGAGGTACTGCGGCAGGTGAGACAAAACTACCAAAATCAACCGCCGCCAGTACACCTGAATTGAGAGCAGCTTGGATGTAGGCTACCTTCTTTTGGGTAGGTATAAAAGACGCGATGCCTTGAATGGCATCGCGTGGACAATCGATAATCTGAACTAAGCTCATGCTCGTAGATCTTTGCTGATTTCACGGGCAATTACCAAACGTTGGATATTTGAAGTACCCTCCCCTATGGTACAAAGCTTGGCATCGCGGTAAAACTTCTCAGCTGGGAAATCTTTGGTGTAGCCATACCCTCCATGAATTTGTACCGATTCACTACTAAGATTGACTGCGGCTTCTGAAGCAAATAATTTGGCCATAGCCGACTGTTTGGTGACCTTCATTCCTGCGTTTTTTAACTCACCGGCTTGACGGGTTAACAACTCGGCAGCCTCCAATTCAGTCGCCATTTCAGCCAGTTTAAAACCTACTCCCTGAAAATCGAATATTTTTTGTCCGAACTGCTCCCGCTCGTGGGCATATCGTAACGCACACAAGTAAGCACCTCGCGCGATTCCTAATGAAAGAGCAGCAATGGAGATTCGCCCCCCATCCAATAACTTCAACGATTGAACAAATCCATCCCCTACTTCACCAATTACCTGATCTTTATGAACACGGCAATTATCAAAGAACAAGCAAGCTGTTTCAGAGGCTCGCATGCCCAACTTATTCTCCTTTTTACCTGCGCTGAAGCCGGGCGTACCTTTTTCAATAATAAAGGCCGTCATCCCGTGTTTATCTCCTTTTTCTCCCGTTCTCGCAATAACCACCGCCACTTGAGAACTAATCGCATGGGTAATGAAATTCTTGGATCCATTTAAAACAAAGTAATCCCCGTCTTGAACCGCTGTGGTCGTCATGCCACCGGCGTCGGAACCGGTTCCTGTTTCCGTTAATCCCCAAGCTCCGATCCACTCGCCGGAAGCTAATTTAGGTAAATAAAAACGTTTTTGATCTTCATTAGCAAAGCTTAGAATGTGGTTCGTGCACAAAGAATTGTGAGCTGCCACAGATAAGCCTATCGAGCCACAAACTTGAGAAATTTCATCCAAAATAGTGATGTACTCTTGGTATCCCAAGCCACTACCCCCATACGTTTCAGGCACTAAAATACCCATAAATCCATGCTCTCCTAATTTCTTAAAAACGTCCAGCGGGAAAGTCTGAGCCTCATCCCACTCCATCACGTGGGGACGAATGTAGTTTTCTGCAAATTCACGGGCACTCGCCCGGATCAATTCCATTTCCTCCTTCATTTTCATTGTTGCTTCCATGTCAAATCGGCTTAGGGTGTTTGTTGATTTATTTGTTATGCTAATTATTTATTTGACAACAAATATAACTAACTTCGTGGAAATTTTGTTTTTCAAAGAAAAAATATAATCCTTCAACCTTTTTGTGATCTAAACATGAAGAACTTGCTAGACGAGTTGGCCCTTAAGCACCAAAAAATAGTCCTCGGAGGAGGTGAAAAAAAAATAGCTGCCCATAAAAAGAAAGGGAAAATGACCGCCTGGGAACGGGTACATTTTTTATTGGACCCCCAAAGACCGTACACAGAGATTGGGATGTTTGCGGGCGAAGGCATGTACGAGGCAGAAGGTGGTTGCCCCAACGGTGGGGTAGTTTGTGTGATGGGATATGTTGCCGGAAAACTCTGTGTGGTTGTATCGAATGATGCCACTGTAAAGGCGGGAGCCTGGTTTCCGATCACCGCCAAAAAGAATTTGCGAGCGCAGGAAATTGCTATGGAAAATAGGCTTCCCATTATTTATCTAGTCGATTCTGCGGGAGTTTTTTTGCCCATGCAAGCCGATGTTTTTGCAGACAAGGAGCATTTTGGACGGACGTTCCGGAACAACGCTCAACTTTCCGCCATGGGAGTTCCCCAAATTTCTGCCATCATGGGCTCTTGTGTGGCGGGAGGTGCCTACCTGCCTATCATGTCGGACTATGCTTTCATTGTGGAAGGAACGGGTTCTGTTTTTTTGGCTGGCTCTTATTTAGTAAAATCATCGATTGGCGAAGATGTGGACAATGAAACATTAGGTGGGGCCGCTACCCATACCCAGATTTCTGGGGTGGTCGATCGTGCATTCCCTGACGATGCCTCATGTTTGGAAGCTATTCGAAATGTAATTGATAAATTGGGAGACAAACCCAAAGCTGGATTCAATCGAAAAGAAAGCACTTCCCCAGCCCGGCCAATCGAAGATCTACATGCCATTGTACCCGAGGATCGAAATAAACCTTACGATATGCAGGAAGTAATTGACTGCCTCGTGGATGCTGGAAGTTTTGATCCTTACAAACCCGACTACGGCCAAACCATTCTTTGTGGCTTAGCACGAATTGACGGGTGGGCGGTCGGAATTGTGGCCAACCAACGTAAGATTGTCAAAGCCAAGAAATCAGGCGGAACTCAAGAGATGCAAATGGGGGGAGTCATTTATTCCGACTCGGCCGACAAAGCCGCTCGATTTATTATGAATTGCAATCAGCAGCGGATTCCTCTTATTTTCTTGCAAGATGTCAATGGATTTATGGTCGGAAGTCGATCAGAACATGGGGGAATTATCAAGGATGGTGCAAAGCTTGTCTCAGCGATGGCCAATTCGGTCGTACCTAAATTTACTTTTATGGTAGGAAATTCGTACGGAGCTGGAAACTATGCTATGTGTGGAAAAGCCTATGACCCTCGTCTCATTTATGCTTGGCCAACGTCGCAAACTGCGGTCATGAGTGGAGCCTCTGCCGCCAAAACCTTGGTGCAAATTCAGGAGGCTACCCTGAAATCCAGAGGGGTTGAATTGGAGGAGAAAGATCGCCAAAAATTACTGGATGAGGTAACAGCCACCTACAATTCTCAGCTAAGTCCCTACTATGCGGCGGCACGCTTGTGGGTGGATGGCATCATCGACCCGGTCAAAACCCGGGAGATTATTTCAATGGGTATTGAGGCTGCCAACCATGCACCAATCGAAAAACCTTATGCGGTTGGGGTAATACAAACGTAGCCGAGGAAATTTCTCTTGAAATCCTACGAGGTAGAACTGTTCACATCATTGAAAAACGCCGAGGGAAACCCGGCGTTTTTCAATGGATTAAATCGATCTAACATTCCATTTTTTACTGTTCCTGGATCTCCACCACTTCACTCAGATGATCCCAAAAATTGGGATATGATTTCACAACAACGCCTGGATCCTCGATTACGACGGGAAATAGCATCGCCAAAGGTGCAAATGCGAGCGCCATGCGGTGGTCATCGTAGGTGTGAATTTGGGGACTATCTGACGGGACAGTCTCCAAGGTAAGGGCATATTCTGTTTCAGGGACGACCTCAGTCAGCTTGGCGCCAATTTTCACTAATTCATTCTGCAAAGCCAACACACGGTCGGTCTCTTTTATTTTTAGTGATTCCAAGCCAAAAAATGTGCCTGGGATTCGCAAACCGGCTAACACGACTGCAACAGTTTGAGCTAAATCAGGACAATTAGTAAAATCCCATTGTAGCGTATCCTTCGGCTGAATCTTGGTTAAGGTAACTCCCTCCGGAAGAAATGTGGTTTGAACTCCCAACTGCCGCATGATTTCGACAATGGCACTATCACCTTGCAAGGAATTTTCCTTTAATCCTAGTAGGGTAATGGTACTCTCTGGATGGTGGTCCAACGCCAATAAACTGTACCAATAGCTAGCACCAGACCAGTCTGACTCAATGGAATAAGCGATGGGCTGGTAGTTTTGATGTGGAATTTTTATCCACTTCTCCTCCCAATTCACCTCACTCTGTACGCCAAAAGCCGCCATTTGGGCTAATGTCATGGTAATGTAAGGGATAGATCCGATAGAACCGGTCAGATGTAAAGTCAGGCCATCTGGTAAAGTGGGGGCAATCATCAAAAGAGCGGAAATGTATTGGCTACTTACATCACCCCGGACGGATATGGTTGAAGTTTGCTGCCTTGAAAATCCTTGGATTCGAAGAGGTGGGTACCCGATTTGACCTTCATATTCTATATGAGCCCCCAAAGTTTGAAGTGCCTCAACTAGGATCCCAATGGGCCGCTCACACATTCGAGCTGTTCCGGTCATTCGTTTGGTTTGATTGGTGGCCGCAAAGTAGGCAGTTAAAAATCGCATGGTGGTTCCAGCGTCTATAACATCGGCCGTCGGATCTTGGCTTTGCAACAAGCGTACCATCGTTTGGGTATCTCGCGCGATAGATATATTAGAAAGTGTAGCTTCAAAGCCGGTCAAAGCCTGCAAAATCAAAGCTCGATTACTTTCACTTTTCGAGGAGGCCAACGGTACAGATAAATGGAAAGGTCCTGATTTTCGTGTTAAAAAATATGCGTTCATGTGGAAGGATTTTTACAAAAATAGGAGAATTCTTTGGAAACCCGTATGTTTGGGTGAGGCAATGAAAAAGTACATTCAAGAAAAAATTATCCATGCAAATGCATAATTATACCATGTTTTTACTCCTGTGAAACCTAGATATTTGCGGCTTAGGATTCCATGTAGTTAAAAATAGTGCATGTAATGCGGTTATTTGTCTCCAAACAATCTGTTTAAACCCGATAGAAACGATTTTTGTCCATGGAACCTGATTCCATGGACAATTCTGTCCACAACCCGATTTTCTGACATGATTCAAGCAACGCATGCCTTGTTTAATCGCCAAAATGGAGAAATTGGCATACAAGTCTACCCGTTAACCGAAACCAATGCGTTTCGTGAGATGCGCCGGCACAATTATTATTCCATGATTTTACTTTTGAAGGGTCATGCTTCATTGGATGTAGATTTGGTATCTCATGAGGTGCCGGAGGTGTCCATGATATGTCTTTCACCCTACCAACCCTACCGTCTTCGACATGATGATCGGATTTCGGGTTGGGTACTTAATTTTCATCCAGATTTTTTTTGTACCTACCGATACCAAAACGAAGTAGAGACTGAGGGTACATTATTCCATAACATCTATACTCCTCCTCACTTTCCATTACAAGAACCACAAAAATTACTCGATTTATTGTATCAGATGACCGCTGAAATTGAGCGGAATGAAGTGGCTTTGCATGAACTTTTGGTATCTTACATTAAGATTTTTTTGATTCAAGTGTTAAGAGAAAAACAGAAGAATCAATCTGAAGAACCTGTTTTATCGCATTCTGATCCTAAAGAGCCTCAAATCATTCAGCAATTTGTTGATTTAATCGAAAAAGAATTTAGACGTTTACATTCCCCCTCGGAGTATGCTGCCTTGTTACACATTTCCCCCAATGCTTTGGCGAAAATGGTCAAGAAGTACTTCAATAAAACCTTAACCGAAATGATCGCGCAGCGGATCGTCATTGAAGCAAAGCGTGAACTTTACCTGACGGGAAAAACTGTAAAGGAAATTGCCTATGAGTTGGGTTATAAAGACGAGTTTTATTTTAGTCGGTTTTTCAAAAAACACGTTCAGATATCCCCCCAAGCCTATCGAGAAACGGTGGGGTTTGACAAATTGCGTATTGTCGGATTGGCCTAAAAAAAATGGGGATTACTCCCCATCTAAATATCGTTTGGTAATACCCTCATAGGAATCGATCCGCCGGTCACGGAGATAAGGCCAGGTAGTACGATAATATTCCATTTCTTGTAAATCGATGGTTTCAACATGGATTTCCTCTTGCTCATGGGAAGCCAAATAAAGAAGTCGGCCATGTGGATTCGCCACAAAAGATCCACCCCAAAATTGCTGTCCAGCCTCCACTCCTACTCGATTCACACTGACGACAAATACTCCGTTGGCCACGGCATGGCTCCGTTGAATGGTCTGCCAAGCCTCATATTGCTCTTTAGGAATGACCGTGGAGGTTTCTGTTAAATCCCAACCAATGGCTGTAGGATAAAACAGAATCTCTGCGCCCTTCAAAGCAGTCAGCCGTGCCGCCTCGGGGTACCACTGGTCCCAACAAATCAGTACCCCGATTTTAGCAAATTTGGTTTCAAAAACTTGATATCCAAGATCCCCTGGTGTGAAATAATACTTTTCATAATAACCCGGATCATCCGGAATGTGCATTTTCCGGTATTTTCCTAAATAAGAACCGTCGGCATCTAAAACGGCTGTAGTGTTATGATATAAGCCTGGCGCTCTTTTTTCAAACAAGGAGGCAATCAACACCACTCCAAGCTCTTTGGTCAGGGCTTGAAACCGCTCGGTGGTGGGCCCTGGAATCGACTCCGCCAATGAAAATCGCTGGGCATCCTCTTCATCACAGAAATACAATGAACTGAATAATTCCTGCAAACAAATGATCTGAGCCCCTTTTGCCGCAGCTTCTCGAATATTTTTTTCGGCCTTTTGGATATTCGCCTCCACATCCGCTGTGCAAGACATTTGGATTAGGCCAAGGGCGACGGGTCGTTTTTTTTGCATTACCATTTTACGTTAAATCGTGTACCTAATTCGGCTAAACTTTCCACTACTTTCTCATTCAACGGAATTCCTTGCGCTCTTCGTTCCGCCATGAACTGTCTTTCTTGATCTCCGGGAATTTGAACATGTTTTCCCTCGACAGATTTAGCTGAACGGAAGCGACGAATCCATTGATCCATCTTACCTTTGAAATTTTCCGTCGACTGAAATGCATCGACTCGCATCGCCCCGATAAAATGTCCAGTTCCTCTTCCAACTTGTTCTACCTCGGCAGAATGAAATCCAGCCGTTGCAAACGGAGGAACCCACGGCCCAAAATTAGCCCCAGAAAGCACTCCCGTGAGGATATCCACCATGGCCCCTAGGCCATATCCCTTATGTCCACCATGTTCTCGATCCCCGCCTAATGGAACCAAACCTCCCCCTTCTCGAACGGCGTGTGGATTATCGGTTGGGTCGCCCTGGGCATCTTGAACCCAACCCAAAGGAGCCGGTTTACCTAGACGCTGTAAAATCTCCATTTTTCCGTAGGCGACGGCTGTCGTGGCAAAGTCAAGTACAAAGGGCTCTTCTGCCCCGGCCGGGATCGCGATGGCGATAGGATTTGTTCCCAATAACTTTTCCTTTGAAAACGTAGGCACCACCAAGGGAGCCGCGTTGGTCATCGACCAACCAATCATATCTTGATCAAGACCAAGCATGGCATGGTATCCGGCAATTCCAAAGTGATTTGAATTTTGAACGGCCACCCATCCAGAGCCAACGCGTTTCGCTTTTTTCATGGCTAGTCGCATGGCCTGTGGAGCGACCACCAAACCGAGCCCTCGGTCTCCATCTAAAACCGCCGTAGAAGCCGTCTCATGTATAATTTTAATCTCTGGATTAGGATTCAATCGACCTAAATCATATAACCGTACATAGCCCGCTAGCCTAGCTACCCCGTGGGAATCAACCCCACGCAAATCTGCCGAAACCAAAACATCGGCAGCTAACTTCGCATCTTTTGACGAACATCCTATGGCCTTAAATATTTTCTCCGTGAAAGAACGGACCCGCTTTTCTGAAAACATAGTGTAGATAATTTGGTGCGAAATTATCAAATTCGGGTTAATATTGAATTTTGATTATCAGGATTTCCGTTTAGAAACGTTCTTCTCCCAAAAAACAAGGTCTACCTACATGAAAAACCTTCAGCTACTTTCTCTCATTTTTTTACCTTTTTTAGGTTTAAGTCAAAAATCACCAACTTACACGGCTCAGGCAGATACAGTCATTATCTACCCTCAACAAGCGCTCATTCGATCGGTGGTCCCTATTCAACTACCTGCGGGTAAATCCACATTTTACATCAAACGATTAGGCAACTCGATCGTTGGAAACAGCCTGCAAGTGACTACCAATGGGGCATGGCGCATTCTGTCCGTCAACCTTGAATCTGAAGACGCTATCCATCCTTCCTCCGCGTTACAAGACTCCATTCGTGTCCTCGAAAAAGAAATTCGCCAATTGGACATGTTGTATCGTGTTACAGAGCAACAGGAGAAAATTTTAATGGCCAATGCTGAAATCAAAGGAGAAGCCGATGGGTTGATTCCGGAAGATTTTAAGGAATTCATGGCCTTGTTTGAACAAAAACTGCTTGAAATTGGGAAAAAAAGAATGAATCTTAAAGAACAGATCCTTCTAGCAGAATCCAAGAAACAACGCTTGACGGAGCAAATGGGAAAATCCGCCGAGACCCATTCCACCGATCAAGTCATTCGAATCCTGGCAGAATCTAACCAGGAGCTCTCCACCCATTTGACACTAGGATATGTAGTGAACGAGGCCTATTGGACGCCCCGCTACACAGCTCGTGTTCAAGATACTAAACAACCTTTATTTGTCACATTCCAGGCTGATATCCAACAAAATACTGGGTTGGATTGGAATAAAACCCACCTAATCCTATCAACCGCTCGTCCTGTATTGGGGGGAACAAAACCAATGCTGCAACCAGAATATCTCAAGGAAAGGCCCGTCCAAGTGAGTAATCGAAGAAATGCCAAATTGGTACCCGAGACCATGATGTTAGGGATGTCAGATGCCGAAATGGTAGCATCAACTTCTCAGCCGGTCGAATTAGACAATCAGGATCTATACATGAACTTTGTGCTACCCGGTTTTCAACGAATTCCAAGTAGCGGCGAACCCACTCGCTTGGATGTTCAAACGTATCAATGGCCAGTTCAGTATACTTATTCAATGGTACCTCGCCAATCATCGGAAGGGTTTGTTCAGGCTGAAATATCATCCGATTTATTAAAATCCCTTCTTTCGGGACCTTTGACGATGTATTGGAAGGGATCGTATGTTGGGGAGAGTTATTTGGATACTCGATGGAAAGAGGAAAGCCATGTGATTTCTTTAGGTCGTGACCAATCCATTCAGGCAAAATTGGAGCAGGTCCAAGACAAAAAAGCCGTGAAGACCGTTGGCTCTTCGGTCCGTGAGACCCATGTTGAACGATTTACCCTAACCAATCGACGTGACCAAGCCATGACCGTCAAAGTGGAAGATCAAGTGCCGGTATCCCAAGATAGCCGGGTAGAGGTATCCTACACGTTGTCGCCTGAGGGAAGAGTCATTCCTGAAACAGGCTTGATTGAGTGGGAAGTTACCATTCCGGCAGGTGGTTCGGTTCAAATTGATAAAACGGTTCAAATTAAGTATCCCAAAGGGTTTTCCATTCAACGAAACATCCAATGGAATTAATTCAGACCAAGCGGTTGTGGGCTTTTCCCATGACCGCTTGGGAAATTCAACAATACATTACCACGAGTCCTAATTTTGGGGAAAGGTATCATTTAAAGCCCTCAATACGGCCTTTAGATGAAGATGTGATCGAGTTATTTGAATCAGGTATCCTTCCTATTTTACAGAATACACCAGATCACGACCATATTTGGTACACGGCATGGTGTATCGTTGCGAGAGCAAGTCAAAAACCCATTGGTGACTTTTGTTTTTATGCCCCACCACAACCCGAAGGTTGGACCGAGATCGGTTACGGAATCTATCCTGAATTCCAATCCCAGGGGTATATGACCGAATTTTTAGGAGCTCTCCTGGAGTGGTGTCGTCAATTTCCTCAATTAAAATCCTTAAAAGCCAGAACGCAGCCCACCAACCTATCCTCCAATCGATTACTCGAACGGTTGGGTTTTCAATTGACCAACGAGGTGGTCGACGGTGATATCCTATGGGAGAAATGGATTTAAAATTGAAACCAACTTGGCCCGACCCATCGGCCAGGCCAGGTAACTTAGTAGTGAACAATTTATACCTTCCTAGGGTAAGAAAACCATTAATTTATTCTGATTTCCATAGAATAGAGTTTCCGTCACTGGATCTACCTCGTAGAGTGGTTTTAGATCGTTAACAATTAATTTATCTACCTCTTTTCCATCCATTTTTCGGACCTTAACCAATACCTTGTTCTTACTGTTTTTGGTAGTATCCTTGGCAAAAATGTAGGCAAAATTTGAATTTTGTTTTAGCGCATTATACCTTTTGGCAACATTTTGACTCAACGCAGAGGTTAAATCGGCCCCGACTGCATTGGTGGTGGAGCGCCGGTTCAAAGAACGTCTCTGATCGTCCGACAGTAGGTAATCACGTGAGATATGAACATTTCCTTGGTCATCACGGTACGTCATAGTCAAGCTGGAGTTCGCAACTACCGACTGTACCGTGGACCGCGTTCCAAGGTACGCAGCCCCAACAATACCCGCCACCTTGAGTGCCTGCCGACCGGTCTCTCCGGGCTGTTCATACTTATTTTGAAATAATACATTCCCCTCCCGACTGATACCGATTACCTCCGACTGACTGGTGAGTGAGACCCCCCAGTCAAAAACTTCAAGGCCCGACATCGTTTTGTCGCTTTTTGCTTTTACTTTGGCAAAAGGTTCGGGCTTATCGTTTAGGTTGGGATCAAACTTGTATAGGTTTTCATCGTTGTAAATTAAAAAAATGTCTTTTTGCTCATCATACCGATACAGTAAAGGTAATTGAGGATCAAATTTGATATTTCGTTTCCAAATTTTAGTGCCCGTTTGGTAATCCACCATATTTCCATAGGTAGCCGTGATGTACATGATTTTACCGCTTTTTGTCATACCCAGATGGTGAATTTCATCTTCCGAATTATCCGAAATTTCAATATCTTTTTTCCATTTGTTGACCCCCAGTTTATCCACCAAAATCATGTCTTTATCTGAGATATACAAAAAATCGTCACCGATTGAAATAACTTGTTTAAAGTTGCTTCCTTTCACATCTTTTTTCCAGTATTTTGCACCGTCTGCATAAGAATACATATTGAATCCCTGGCTATGTGCTACTAAAATTTTATCACCCCAATCCTCCAATTTCAAAAGATTTACCGTTTCAACATCGCTTTTCCAAATGGATTTTCCACGAGACGTCTCAACGAGATTAAAGGATTTTCGAGTAGACACCATACCTCCTTTGTTCTTTACAATGACCAGATTTTTGCCATTTTGACAAACGTAGAATTGGTTAATTTCAGGTAAAAACCAATTGATTTTTCCTGACTTTTTATCCAAACTTAAGAGGTTATTGTTGATCAATGCGTAAAGATTGTCTTGATAGCTTTCCATGTGATCCATTCGGGTGGCTTGACTTTTTGAAAATGCACTCTTCAAACTAGCCTCATTCCCTAATGGCGCCTCCCAACTAATTTTCCCTTGGGATAAATCAAAATACTTTAAATAAAATTTCCGATTTTCTACCACGATAAATCCAAAACTATCCTCAAGAGGAAGGAATATTTGCTTTATTATGAGGGCATTGGGTAGAACTTTTTCGGAGTTGAAAACTACCTCACCCGTTAAACCATGAATCACCAATTCTCGTCCATTGATATTTGCGTAGATGTAATTTGACTCCTCCACCAATTCCAAAAGGTCCATATCCTTGTTTACGTCGGTAAGGTCAAATTCGGCCAATTTTTTTAAATTACTTTTGGCTCCGATTTCCCGTTCGCCAATTTCCCATAGTAGTTTCTTTTCATCTGGTGAGAAGGCTGAGAGTTTGGTATCCTCCTTGACATACACAATGCCCGTCTGGGGATTCAAAAGTAACTTTTCAATGGGTGATGCAAATTCTTGGGTGTAGGTTGCTGCGCGCTGGGCCAAACCCAAAAACGAAACAAACAAAAAGGGTACTAAAATTGAGGTTTTGATCATGGAAAGGTATATTTTTTGAATAAATTACAAAAATATACTTTTATAGTAATTTCCAGTCAAATAAATCAATATTTTACTTGACACAGTTGAAGCTAATTTCCTTCATTACAAGAATGAGGTGCTTCCCAGAGACCTGGGAAAGGTAGTTCCGGGTTGCATCCATGCCAATATAAGATGATCATGTAGTCTTAATTTCATTCGCCGCCAGCCTTTTTCCTTCCCAAGCAAACCAAAATTCTGGATTCCATCAATGATGTGAACTAACTCTTCCTGATCTGTTAATTAAAGTACTAAATTTTTCATATTTATCTTTTTATGCTTAGTCAGTACATAATTCATAATTTTCCAATCCTATCTCCCACCTCTTCAATGCACACATTAAAACTTATTCCCTTCAAGTACTTGTTTATGATTGGATTAATTCGGAATTTTAAGAAATTAGGTTATTTGGAATGGGGGGCAATTTAGCTAGACTTTGAACTTTCTGTCGGTGAAATCTGGTACCAATTCTGTCATATTCCATTAGCCTTTGTCCCTTTTTGTTCCTTTTGATGTCGTGGAAATTACTGTACAACAACTCATAAAATCATTAACCCCACCTTTACCTGGCCCTGAAGTACACCTTCAGTGGTTGGGAGGCAAGCCTCGTATCCCAAAAGGGAATGCCCGACAAAGTGCGGTACTTTTACTTTTGTATCCACACCAAGACACGCTTTTCATCCCATTAATTCAGCGACCGCCATATGATGGGGTTCATGGTGGACAGATGGCATTTCCGGGTGGAAAAATGGAACAAGACGATGAAAATTTAACTCGAACTGCTTTACGTGAGGCCCAAGAGGAAATTGGGATCAAAACGTATGAAATTCAAGTCATTGGCTCCTTGACACCTCTCTATATTCCGCCCAGTAATTTTTGGGTGCAGCCTGTTGTTGGGTATGTGCCTTACAAGCCCGACTTCTTCCCAGACGTCCGGGAGGTAGATGCCATCGTGGAAGTGCCCGCGCATACTTTTCTACATCCGGACATCCTGCAACAAAAGACTGTTCAAGCCGGTGGTAAGACCTTTGAAACACCAGGTTTTCAAATTGGAGACCATTGGGTATGGGGAGCCACTGCCTTGATGATCGCAGAATTCGCAGAAGTATTGCGACGAATTCCAAAGTAAACTGGACATTTCGACTTTTCCTCGTTATTTTGCAAATCCATATACTTGACAAACTGATGAGTGAGTTCTCCGAAACACCCCCTTCCAAAGAATTGATTGATGAAATGTTCGAGAATTATTTTCTCGATTATGCCTCCTATGTCATCTTGGAACGTGCCGTACCTGCCGGAGAAGATGGATTAAAACCCGTACAACGTCGTTTTCTTCATGCTTTGAAAGAAATGGACGATGGCCGTTTTAATAAGGTGGCAAATGTGATTGGGGCTACCATGCAATATCACCCACATGGAGATGCCTCCATTGGGGATGCCATCGTAACAGTAGGTCAGAAAGAACTATTACTTGACATTCAAGGGAACTGGGGTGATATTCGGACAGGAGACAGCGCCGCCGCGCCACGGTATATTGAGGTTCGGTTGTCAAAATTTGCTCATGATGTTTTGTTCAATGAGGACATTACCGAATGGCAACTTTCCTATGATGGACGAAAACGAGAGCCTGTCACTTTGCCAGCCAAATTCCCTTTGGTATTGGAACTTGGAGTGGAAGGAATTGCTGTGGGGTTATCCACCAAAATCCTACCACACAATTTCGTTGAAATTTGCCATGCAGCCATTCAATACCTCCGAAAACAAGATTTTGTATTATTCCCCGATTTCCTTACTGGCGGTTTGATTGACGTCAATCAATATCAAGATGGTGCACGAGGCGGCAGAGTGAAAGTCCGAGCCCGCATCGAAGAACTCGATAAAAAAACCTTGGTAATTCGGGAAATTCCTTTTGGTACTACCACCTCAAGCTTGATCGATTCCATTATCAAAGCCAATGACCAAGGAAAAATAAAAATTAAAAAGGTTGAGGACAATACAGCCCGGGATGTCGAAATCCTCGTTCATTTAGCCCCCAATACCTCGACCGATATCACCATCGATGCGCTGTTTGCTTTTACCCAGTGCGAGGTTTCCATCTCCCCCAATGCCGTTATCATTTTTGATAACAAGCCGCATTTTGTGGGTGTCAGCGAAATATTGAAAGATTCGGTCAACCAAACCCAACATCTCCTCCAAAGGGAACTTGAAATCCGGCAAGGAGAATTGATGGAAAAGTTATTATACTCCTCTTTGGAGAAAATATTCATTGAAAATCGAATTTATCGGGATATTGAAGAATGTGAAACCTTTGAAGCGGTTATTCAAACCATTGATCGTGGTTTAACACCATTTAAGGCTGACTTCTACCGAGAAATTACAGAGGAAGATATTGTTCGGCTAACGGAGATTCGGATTAAACGTATTTCAAAATACGATGCCTTTAAAGCCGATGAATACATGCGGAAACTCGAGCAAGAACTCGCCGAAGTTCGGGATAATCTGGCACACATCGTTCGGTATACCATTGAATTCTTCCAGATGCTATTGAAGAAATATGGAAAAGGCCGAGAAAGAAGGACAGAAATTCGGGAATTTGGCGACGTTCAGGCAGCAGTAGTGGCAGCCAATAATCAAAAGCTGTACGTGGACCGCGTCGGGGGATTTGTCGGGTATGGCCTTAAAAAAGATGAGTATGTAATGGACTGCTCGGATATCGACGATATCATCGTCTTCCGTCGAGATGGGAAATATGTGATCACCAAAATCCAAGACAAGACCTTTGTCGGAAAAGATATCATTCACGCCTCGGTATTTCGGAAAAACGACGAGCGTCGAATTTATAACGTGATTTACACTGACGGTGAGTCAGGCAAAACTTTTGCCAAGCGATTTGCTGTAACCTCCATCACACGGGACAAAGAATATGATGTCACCAAAGGTAGTCCAAAATCAAAAATTCACCATTTTTCAGATAATGAAAATGGAGAGGCTGAAATTGTAACGGTACACCTTACAGCAGCCAGTACAGCAAAAAAGAAAACTTTTGAGTGGAATTTTGCCGACTTGGAAATCAAAAGTAGAAATGCGCTTGGTAATCTCGTAACAAAATATCCCGTACGGAAGGTAGTGTTCAAATCAGCCGGGAAGTCAACTTTGGGTGGAGTGAACATTTGGTATACCCCAACCATCGGGCGCTTGAACAAAGATGAGCATGGCGATTTCCTTGGAAATTTTGAGGCAGAGGACCGCATATTGGTGATATACCGCAGCGGGGAGTACGAATTGACCAATTTTGAATTGACCAATCATTACGATCCTCGACAAGTACTGGTGATCTCAAAATTCAATCCGGAACGACCCATTGCCGCCTTTTATATGGAGGGTGAGCAACGTAATTATTACATCAAACGATTTAAAATCGAAACCACCACCCTCGATAAGAAGTTCAGCTTTATCCCAGAACACCCCAAAAGTGAACTTTTGCATGCAAGTTATGACGAGTTACCTCGCATTGAGGTAGCTTTCAAACGAGAAAAAAGAAGCTCTCCAATCGAAAAAGAAATCATTAAAATGGAATCGGTGGATGTTCGAGGTTGGAAGGCCATGGGTCAGAAATTACCGTGGTATAGCTTTGTTCAGGTTCAAGTTTTACCTTCCGAACTCCCCCCTCAACCAGCACACATTGAAACGCCACAGGATGAAGATGAAGAGGATCAAGATGAGCATGGCACAGAAAATCAATTGGCTCTTTTTTAGTATTTTCTGGTTTGGCTTGGCCTTATTCGGCCAAGCCCAAGAAAGTGTGCGATGGGAAGTCACCGTGCCCAAAGGAAGTCCTGCGGTTCAGGAGCTCTACATGGCCACCGATTTCAATGAGTGGAATCCCAAAGATGTAGATTGGAAACTCAAACAATTGAATGACTCGACATTCGCCTTGGATGTACCCACCCGATTCATTCCGTTTTCGTTTAAATTCACTCAAGGAACGTGGGGACTGACAGAGGGTACCGAACGCGGCGAACCCATTCCTAATCGTCGTTTTGATCCCACCTCCCGGGAAGGGCAATATAATTTTCACGTTTTAGGTTGGGAAAAACACCATGCCTATAAATTTATTATTCAACAGGTCCCTGAGAATACCCCTACAGGTTCCGAATTATTCATTGCAGGTAATTTTAACCATTGGGACCCAGCCAATCCGTCGTTTAAATTGATTAAACGAATGGATGGTCTTTGGGAGATCACCCTGTTTTCGGATCTGCCCACCTTAGAGTACAAATTTACTCGAGGCAATTGGGCATCGGTCGAGGCCCGAGAAAATGGAAAAGCCCGCACCAACCGTACTTTCCAAACCAACCCGTCGGTCTTTTTTCAAGAAATTCCAGTTCAAATTGCAGGTTGGGAGGACCTGATGTCGGTCTTCCATCTTTTTTCTCTCGTTGACCTCCTCCTTTTGTTCTCCGTTTTTCAAGGATTTTTTTTATTGGTTGCCATTCCCACAATGCAGTCCAATAACCGGGACGCCCTAGCCTGGCTATTGGGTAGCCTAGCTATTTCCTCATTGTTTACAGGTATTTACATTTTGACCAACTACCACGAAACCGCCAATCGATTTCCTAAAATTCTATTGGTGTCAGACTTTATTCTGTTCTTGTACAGTCCCTTATATTATTTTTATTTACGAAAACTATTTTTCCATTCCACCGAGCTACCTTCTCGTTGGTACGGCCACTTCATTCCATTTTGTATTCAAATTGTGTTGTACCTCCCATTTATTTGGATGGACAGCCGGCAATTACTTCACGACTTCATGAATCAATCCCCCATGCTGGTCGGACTTTTCACCACCATGGGTTTTTTGGGCTTATTGTGGAATACCTACTATTGGACACTGTTTCAGCGCATGATTCAACAGTACCAAGAAGGATTTCAACGAAACTTTTCCAGCGATGCCAATGTCAATTACCTTCAAGCCATAGCCTGGATTCAATTAGGTTGTTTGGTAATTTGGGCTCTCTTTTTCTGTTTAATGGGAATCCAATACATTACGTCTTGGGAACTTCAAAGTATTTTGGAAAATGCCATCGATTTTATTTGGCTTCTATTTGCAATTATCCCGTTCCTGATCGGCTATTTTGCTATTCATCAACCCGAAACATTCAAGCTTACCCCTTCCTATGTGTCCATTTTTGATGATGTCTTGGACAGCACACCCGAACCCTCGATCGAAAACCAAGACCTAACGGAAGAAGATAAAGTATGGATCGAGAAAATTGATAAATACATGATCAAGTCCCGGTGCTATACCAATCCGAAGCTCTCGTTGGCAGAGCTTGCCAATCAATTGAAAATCCCATCCCACGTGCTCTCCCGGATCATCAATGAAGGGTATCAAAAAAACTTCTTCGATTTTGTCAATTCCTACCGAATTGAAGAATTTAAACAACTTCTTCAAGAAAACAAAAACGCGCAATTCACCCTCCTGAGTCTTGCCTATGAAGTAGGATTCAATTCAAAAACAGCCTTCAATCGATCCTTCAAGAAAATTACCGATCAGACCCCACGGGAGTACGTTGAATCTTTAAAATCACCATCAATCTAGTACCATTTTCCCAAAAAGGTACTCTATTTTACTCGTAAAAATCTGATTTTCAAGACTTTGGAAAAATATGGCAGGAGTTGGTTCAGATCAGGAATCTGGAACGATTCATTGGACTATTTTCCGATATCTTTGTGCTTTCTCTAGCCTAACGTAAAAGGTTAGTATACACAATACTTTAACTAAATCAATGTACATGCAAAAAACGGCTACCAAACGAAATGCCTTTGGGGCATGGCTGTGGATCATGAGTTGTTGCCTTAGCTTAACAAGTTGGGCCCAGCAAGTTGTGAACGGGACAGTCAAAGATGGATCAGACAACACGGGATTACCGGGTGTGACGGTCCAAGTCAAGGGAACTACCACGGGCACCCAGACCGATGCCAACGGGCGCTATCAAATCTCGGTTCCCGGTAACTCCACTTTAGTTTTTAGTTTTATTGGGAAGACCACCCAAGAAGTGGTGGTAGGCAACCGGTCCACTGTCGATGTCGTCCTAACGGATGATTCCCAAGTTTTAAATGAGGTAGTGGTTATTGGATACGGATCCCAGAAGAAAAAAGACCTGACCGGATCCATTGTCTCGATTTCAAGCGAGGACTTTGTGAAAGGTCAGTTAACCACCCCGGAGCAGCTTGTCTCTGGAAAACTAGCGGGGGTACAAATTACCTCCAATGGTGGGGCTCCCGGTTCTGGATCAACCATTCGAGTACGCGGTGGGTCATCCTTGAATGCCAACAATGATCCTCTAATCGTGCTAGACGGTGTTCCTTTGGATAATAATGGTATTTCAGGCTCACCCAATGCCCTATCCTTGATCAATCCCAATGACATTGAAGCCATTACTGTACTAAAAGACGCCTCAGCAACTGCCATTTACGGGTCTCGTGCTTCGAACGGAGTTTTGATCATTACGACCAAAAAAGGCTCTCAATCCGGAAAAATGCGGGTGAATGTTTCCTCCATGGCATCGGCCGCTGTAAGGACAGCAGACATACCTACGTTAACCGGGGATCAATTCCGGGATTTGGTTAATGCTCGGGGAAATGATGCCCAAAAAGCTTTGCTAGGCAATGAAAATACCAATTGGTCGGATCAGATTTTCCGAAACGCCTTAACAACTGATAATAATGTGAGTATCACGGGGTCAGCGAAAGGGACTCCCTACCGCCTCTCTTTAGGCTATCTGAACCAAGACGGTATCCTTAAAACCTCTAATATGGGCCGAACCTCCGGTGCATTGAGTGTTTCACCCCTATTCTTCGATAAGCATTTGAAAGTGGATATCAACCTCAAAGGGTCCATCACCAACAACCAATTTGCAGATCAAGGTGCGATTGGTTCTGCGGTTTTCTTTGACCCGACCAAACCAGTCTTTTCAGGAAATGAGGCCTACAATGGCTATTATGAATGGTTGGATCCATCGACAGGTCGCCCGAATACCTTGGCACCACGCAATCCACTCGCGATGTTGGAAATGCGCCAAAACCAAAGCCAAGTCATGCGTTCCATTGGAAATATGGTGTTGGACTACAAATTCCATTTCCTTCCCGAGCTCCGTGCGAATTTGAATGTAGCCTATGATATTTCAGCGTCAGAAGGATTCAACCGCGTTCCAGCAGAATCCTCGTTGGCCTTTAATCGAAATGGCCAAGATTTGACCTACTCACAAAATAAAAACAATAAAACCCTAGAGTTTTATTTAAATTATGTGAAAGATATCCCGTCCATTTCAAGCCGGATTGATGTCATGGGTGGATATTCCTACCAAGACTTTTTGCGGGAGAATACCGACCTAGATGTCAATTTAAATGGAGAGGTGTTCCGTGATTTTTTCTATAAAACACAAAATACCTTGGTATCTTTTTACGGTCGGGCTAATTACTCTTTGTTGGATCGATACCTGGTTACGGTAACCGTTCGGCAAGATGGATCCTCCCGTTTTGCTCCTGAAAATCGTTGGGGATTATTTCCCTCGGCGGCATTGGCTTGGCGATTGAGTGAAGAAAGTTTCTTGAAAAATTCCAATGTGTTTTCTGACTTAAAGCTTCGTCTTGGCTATGGGGTGACGGGTCAACAGGATATTGGAAGTGATTATCCTTATTTACCTCGCTACACCCTCTCCCAAACAACAGCCCAATACCAATTTGGGAATACATTCCTTCCGACCTTCCGGCCCGAGGGATATGATGCCAATATCAAATGGGAAGAAACTGTAACCTACAACGCCGGAATAGACTTTGCTTTAAAAAAAGGTAGAATCTCCGGTAGCATCGATTATTACAATCGATTGACCAAAGATTTGTTATCAGTTATTCCAGTTCCAGCTGGCTCGAACTTGACTAATCAGCTATTGACCAATGTGGGTAATATCGAAAACGAAGGGGTTGAATTCACCTTGAATACCTCCCCCATCGCCAACAACCGAGTGAATTGGGATCTAGGATTTAACCTAACATTCAATAAAAATGTAATCACCAACCTAACCAAAGTGCCGGATCCCACATTTCCGGGGATCTTAACAGGTGGTATTTCGGGTGGTGTAGGCAATACCTCGCAAATCCATACCGTTGGCTATCCGGTTTCTACTTTCTATTTGTATAATCAAGTATATAACTCAGCCGGCCAACCCTTGGAGGGGGTATATGAAGATCGCAACGGAGATGGAGTGATTACGCCGGATGACCGGATCCGCTACCAAAATCCACAGGCTGATGTGTTCATTGGTTTGTCTTCACAAATCAGTGTTGGAAAATTCTATGGAGGTTTTGTTTCACGTGCCAACCTTGGACAATTTGTGTATAACAATGTTAATTCCAACGCGGGCGTTTTTCGGATAACCTCCAACAATTACCTCACCAACGTGACGACCGATGCTCTGGCTACCGGATTTGGGAATAATCAATACTTCAGTAACTACTATTTACGGGACGCTAGCTTTTTCCGGATCGACAACATCAATTTAGGGTATAACCTGGGAAAAATCTTCCAGAAAAAAGTGGATGCCTCGATCAGCGCGAATATCCAAAACGCACTGGTCCTAACCCGCTACAATGGGCTAGATCCTGAAATTAGTGGCGGTATTGATAATAATTTTTATCCACGTCCCCGCGTATTCACCTTAGGAGTTTCACTTGGATTTTAACGAACGACGAAAACTATGAAACAATACATTAAAATAGGCTTATTAACGCTAGGTTTGGGTGGCCTTACCTCCTGTTTGGGAGATTTGGACCGTGCCCCCTTTATCGAGGTAACCTCTGCCTCTGTGTATCAAGATCCGGCTAACTACAAAAAAGTTCTAGCTAAATTATATGCTGGTTTAGCAGTAACTGGACAAGAGGGTCCGGCTGGCCTTCCCGACATTGGTGGAATAGATGAAGGTTTTTCTGCTTACCTCCGTCAATATTGGCAAGCACAACAGTTAACCACCGACGAAACAGTCATTGGCTGGAATGATGGTAGCCTACCCGATTACCATGACATGGACTGGACATCCTCCAATGAATTCATCATGGGCCTTTACAGCCGTATCTTCTATCAAGTAACGATCTGCAATGAATTTATACGCGAAACTTCCCCGGAAAAGCTCGCCTCACGTAATATTTCAGGTAGCGAATATGCCACCTATCGTGCTGAAGCACGATTTTTGCGTGCCCTCAGTTATTTTCATGCCCTAGACATGTTCGGTTCCGTTCCTTTCGTAACAGAAGCAGATGCACCGGGCTCCTTTTTACCTCGCCAAACCAATCGGGCTGAATTGTTTGCCTACATCGAGTCAGAGCTAAAGGCCATTGAAAATGACATGCCCTCGCCTCGCCAAAATGAATTTGGTCGAGCAGACCGTGCTGCCGTTTGGATGCTCATGGCCAAATTGTATCTTAACGCCGAGGTTTTCATCGGTCAGCCCAAATACTCTGAAACCATCGATGCCACCAAGAAAATCATCGCAGCAGGATATTCTTTACATCCTACGTACCGAGGATTATTCTTGGCCGATAACCATAAATCGTCTGAAATAATCTTTCCGATCCGATTTGATGGAATGAATACCAGGTCCTGGGGTGGAATGACTTACCTTGTGCATGCACCAGTTGGTGGAAGTATGAATCCGGCGGAGTTTGGAATCAATGGCGGTTGGGCAGGATTACGAACGACGCCATCCTTGGTTCAAAAATTCCCAGCACCCAATGGACCAGACGCCCGCGCGATGTTCCACACACAGGGACAAAACCTGAATATTTCCGATATTTTTACTTTTACAGATGGTTTTGCCGTAACGAAATACCGAAATGTGGATAGCAATGGCCGCCCAGGCTCCGATGCATCAGGCGATCATCCGGACACCGATTTTCCGATGTTCCGCCTAGCCGATGCGTATCTAATGTATGCTGAGGCTGTCCTTCGGGGGGGAGCTGGTGGAGATCGGAATACAGCCATCGGGTACATCAATCAATTACGCCAACGTGCCTACGGTAACACAAGTGGAAATGTGACCGACATCAACCTCAACTTTATATTGGACGAAAGAAGTCGGGAATTATATTGGGAAGGTCATCGGCGCACTGACTTGATTCGATTCAATCGATTCACAGGTACCGAATACGTTTGGCAATGGAAGGGGGGGGTTCAACCCGGTCGAGGGGTAGAGGCCTTCCGGAATGTTTTCCCTCTGCCTGCAGCAGACCTCGTGGCGAATCCGAATTTAAAACAAAATCCTGGCTATTAATTTTATGAAACGATATTTCAATATACTTTGGTTAAGCTTGGGCGTATTGAGTGTTTTCTCATCCTGTGAAGACGAACTCATCAGTCCAGTCTTGAAAGATGGTGCCGCCCCGATCGTCAATTTATCGGTACAATCCATCGTCCTGGAAAAAGAAAAAGAGGAAAATAACGCACTTCAAATTTCATGGTCTACTCCCGACTTTGGCTTTGCCGCTGGCGCCTCTTACAATCTAAAAATCGATAAAAAAGGAGGAGATTTCACCAAGGGGGTCAACCTTGGGATGGGACAAGCCACCAGTAAGACATATAAAGTAAAAGAGCTGAATGCGCTTTTATTAAGTATGGGAATGACCCCAGGACAAGCGAGTGACCTAGACATTAAAGTAGAAGCTGTTTTAGGGCCAGCTACCGTTCTTGCTTCACCCATCGCATCCCTGAAAGCCACTGCCTATTTGGATCGTCTAGATTTATCTAGCCCTTGGGGTCTGGTTGGAAGTGCTACGCCCAATGGCTGGAATGGCCCCGATGTTCCTTTCTTCAAAACCAGCGAGGCCAATGTCTTCGTCGCATACGTCAATTTAGTCGATGGCGAAATGAAGATCCGTCGAGGAAACAGCTGGGACCTTAACTATGGCGATGATGGAAACAATGGTTCGTTGGAACAGAATGGTGCCAATATTCCCGTTCAAGCTGGAACCTACAAGGTTACCTTCAATGCCACCACACTAACGATCAAAATTGAGAAATTCTCGTGGGGATTGGTGGGTAGTGCAACCAAAAATGGATGGAATGGCCCCGATATGCCGTTAACCTATGATCCGACCTCCGATACATGGCGCGCATTGGTTATGCTGAATGAGGGAGAAATTAAAATTCGCCGTAACAACGACTGGAGTGTGAATTTTGGGGATGATGGCCAAAATGGGACCTTGGAAGCCGGTGGAGCCAATATTACCGTAAAAAAAGGGTCGTACTTGATTACCGTCGATTTTAACAAGAATACCTACAAAATCGAACCCATGAATATCTTTGGTATCGTGGGTAGCGCAACCGCTACAGGTTGGGATGGGCCTGATGCCAAATTCTCACTCGATTTTACCAAAGAAGGTGTTTGGGTGTTAAATGGTATCGTTCTGAAAGAGGGTGAAATCAAATTCCGCCAAAATGATCAATGGACCGTTAACTATGGGGATAATGGAGCTGATTTTTCATTAGAACGCGACGGAGCCAATATTGTAGTCAAGGCAGGTACCTACGACATCGTATTGGACTTTAGTAAGCCCAATGCCCCTACCTATAAAATGACTCGAAAATAATCTGTTAAAACACCACAAACCACCTGGTCAATGATGCCATTTTCCAGGTGGTTTTATTTTTAGTATCCATGAAAAAGATTCTTTGGCTAAGTGTGTGGATGGGTATGGCAGGCTGTCAATCCTCCGATCCTACCGACCCAAATCTAGCTCAACGCAAAGATTTGTCCACCCTGCCTGCTTCGGGAAGTATCATGTTGCAGCCCTATTATTGGGATGTTGAACCTCGAACCGGCTGGTGGAAAGTCATTACCCCGAAATTAGCGGACTGGGCAAGTTTGGGCATTGACAAAATCTGGTTACCCCCAGTTTCAAAAGGTATGTCAGGGTCATTCTCCATGGGGTATGATCCGATGGACTATTTCGACTTTGGAGAATACGACCAAATGGGGACAGTTCCAACACGTTTCGGAACGCGTGCCGAACTTGAAACGCTCATTCGAACGGCCCACAATCTAAAAATGGAGGTCATCGCCGATATTGTCCTGAATCATAACTCTGGAGGAGCTCTGGAGTTCAATCCCTATCGAAACAAAAATACTTATACACTTTTTCAACCGAAATCAGGCAAATTTCCTCGTTCCTTTGAGGACTTTCACCCCAATTCTTTAAGAGTCTCCGACGAGGGCGCTCTGTTTTTTCCGGAACAAGATCTAAGCCATGTTCAACCCAATGTCCGGAAATGGCTTTGGGAAAGTGATGAATCAGTTGCCCAATATTATAAAAAAGTGATGGGCTTTGATGGTTGGCGCTTTGATTACGTACTTGGATTTTCACCCGATGTGATCAATGCATGGATGAAATCTGTTGGTGGTTATGCAGTAGCCGAACTTTGGGACGGTAATGCCGATGTTCTAGAGCGCTATGCCCGAACTACCCAAATTGACCTATTTGATTTCTCAACTTTTTACGCCCTCGAAAATGCATTGGACGGAGATAATCTTCAAATTTTACGTGATCGCAATACACTTCTAAAACGCCTTCCCGACCAATCGGTTACGTTTGTAGCCAATCATGACACCGAAAAAGAAACCAATCCAGGCAATCGAATTTCCCAAAAATTATTGGCTTACGCCTATATATTAACCCATGAAGGACTCCCTTGTCTATTTTACAATGATCTAGAAAAAGAAATTCCTAGGAGAGAATGGGAAAAATTGATTTTGATTTACCGCACTTTGGCTAAAGGAAATACAGGTATTTTGCATACTGACCGCGAGAAATACCTAGCCGTACGACGCGGAAATGCAACCTCGCCGGGTCTTATTGTATTTTTGAATAATGGAAATTCCGCCTTGTCGCAAAGCGTTATCACCCCTTGGAAAAACGCCACGTTGGTCGACTACACCGATCACACCAATCAAGAGGTAAAAACAGATGCCAATGGCCGGGTCGTTCTGTCCTCTCCTGCTAAAAACTATACCATTTGGTCATTAAAAACATTCTAATATGAAAAAACTTGGTCTCATGCTGTGGCTTGCTACTTGCTTACCCGTAGTAGGTCAAATTCAAAAAGTAGAACCCTTGCATTGGTGGGTAGGAATGAAAAATCCTTCCCTCCAAATTATGGTTTATGGTGAAAACCTGCAGAACCTGACACCTGAAATTAATTACCCCGGTGTAATTTTAGAACGATTTCTTCCAGGTTTAAATGGTCGCTATTTTTTTATCTACTTACAAATTAGCCCAAACACCTCCCCCGGTACATTTCAAATTCAATGGAAGAATAAAGGAAAAACACAATATCAAACCCCCTATACCTTGGAAAAAAGGGAGGAAAATTCTGCCAACCGAAAAGGCTTTGGTCAGGAGGATATGATTTACCTTATTACTCCAGACCGATTTGCTAATGGCGATCTTTCCAACGACCAAGTCACTAGTTTCCCTGACGGCTTACAAAGAAATGCACTAGATGGACGTCATGGAGGAGATTTAGCGGGTGTCCTTAAGCACTTAGATTACATTGAAAGTCTAGGTGCTACCACTATTTGGCTGAATCCTGTGCTCGAAAACAATCAACCCTCAGGATCCTATCATGGGTATGCCATCACCGATTTCTATCAAGTTGATCCTCGATTTGGTACAAACGCCTTATACAAAACCCTAGTGCAGGAAGCAAAAAAACGAGGAATTAAAGTCATTATCGATGGCGTTTTAAACCACATTGGTCATCAACATCCCTGGATGAAAAACCTCCCTTTTGAGGACTGGATCCACGATGTGAATCAGCCAAAAATGACCTCACACCGCAGAGAAACCGTCCAAGACCCTTACGCTCAACCTTCTGACATAGAACTTCATGCCAATGGTTGGTTTGTACCTTCCATGCCCGATTTAAATCAAAGGAATCCACACCTGGCCACATACCTCATCCAGCAAAGTATTTGGTGGGTAGAGTTTGCCGGATTACAAGGCATCCGAATGGACACCTATCCCTATTCCGATCGAAGTTTTTTGGCGAATTGGTCCCAAGCCCTGATGAGAGAATATCCAGCCTTTACTATGGTTGGGGAAGAATGGACCGATAATCCAGCCCTAGTGTCGTTTTGGCAAAAAGGGAAAAAGAATGCCAATGGGTATGAATCTTACATGCCATCGATGATGGATTTTCCTTTACAGACCGCACTCATTAAGTCTTTGTTAAAACAAAAAAATCCTTGGGACCCTGCCTGGATAACCTCCTACAGTGCTCTGGCCAATGATTTTTTGTATCCATCTCCCGAACAATTGGTCATTTTTGCCGATAATCACGACATGAGCCGGGTCTTTACCCAAGTGAAGGAAAATACCACGGCTTGGAAGCAAGCCATGGTGTATTTGGCCACTATGAGAGGAATACCGCAAATCTATTATGCAACCGAATTCCTAGGTGCCAATCCTTCGAGTGATGCTCATGGTGAAATTCGACTGGATATGCCCGGTGGCTGGCCTGGAGATTCCAAAAATATCTTCCAAGGAATTCAGATGACCTCTCAAGAACAAGCTGCGCTTCAATTTTTCAAAAAAGTCTTCACTTACCGTAAAAACAATCCGTCCATAACTCAAGGAAAACTACGGCACTTAGCCCCTCGTGACGGATGGTACGCTTATTCTCGGGAAGGAATTAGCAAAACATGGCTGACATTATTGTATCAGGGTCAAGAGTCAAAACGAATTTCAATCCAGAGTTTACAAGAACTACTAGGCAAACGCTCGGTCAAATCCATTTTAATTCAGGAAAATGCGCGAATAGAAGGTGATCACCTCATCTTTGAAGGAGACGGTGTTTTATGGTTGGAATGTGAATAAAACAAAACCCCGAGCGTTTCGCTCGGGGTTTTGTTTAGGCAATACGCTCGATCATGGTCCGGATCAGTTGCGTCATATAAGGTTCTGCTCGATAGGCAGCAGCCAAGATCTTTTGTATTTCGGCTTTTTGAAGTGTTTCTGGAAAGCATAAATCGGTAATTACGGATACCCCAAAAACAGGCAAATCAAGCTGCCTCGCGACCAATACTTCGGGGACGGTACTCATCCCGACAGCATCAGCCCCAAGCATCCGGAGCATCCGGTATTCAGCCTTGGTTTCAAGTTGAGGTCCCGAGACGCTGACATACACACCCTTTCTGAGAAAGTCCCACTGAAGTTCTTTTCCAATTTCCTCCGCCAAGGCAATCATACTCAAGTCGTAGGGCTCGCTCATATCCGGAAAACGGTTTGGTGACATAGGAGGGCCTACCAGTGGATTCTCCGGTAAGAATAACGCAATATGATCCTCGATCAGCATCAAATCACTCTCCTTGAAATTCGGATTCATTCCACCTGCGGCATTGGAAACAAACAACCGCTTGATTCCCAATGCGTGCATCACCCGGACCGGAAAGGTCACTTCTTGCATGGAATACCCTTCATAGTAATGAAACCGACCGTGCATGCACACCACTCGCTTTCCACCTAAATAACCAAACAATAATTGACCAGAATGAAACTCGACAGTGGACACCACAAAATGTGGAATATCTTCATAGGATATACTAGTCACCTCGGTTAGGTCCTCCGCTAATTTAGCCAAGCCAGTTCCTAAGATAATGCCGACCTCAGGCGAAAAGTCCGGTACTTGTTGTTGAAGGAAGCGTACTGCTTCTTGGATTTGATTTGATGTCATGGGTAGAAAGAAAAAAAGGATTATTGATCGCTCAATAATCCTAATTTATGAAAAAATGTCGTCGACTTACAAAGACAAAGTTCCTTTTTTAGCAGCACTGATCAACGTGGCTTCCAATCCTTTCTTGTTGATTGTCCGCATCGCTTGGGTTGATACTTTCAATTGTACCCATACGCCTTCAGACTCTAAAAAGAACTTCTTAGTCTTCAAGTTAGGGTAGAACTTACGTTTAGTTTTATTGTTGGCATGCGAAACGTTATTCCCTACCTGCGTCTTTTTTCCGGTAATTTGACAAACCTTTGCCATTGTATTTTGTGTTTTTGCAATGAAACATCCCGTTTTCCCGAAACGGATTCTTTTACTAGGGTGCAAAGATCGTAAATCTAGTGGGAAACAACAAACCTATCTTTTAATTTTTTTGAACCCGTACGGACAATGCCGGCAGCCGCTCTTGCAGCAGTACCCTCTTTTTTTGTGGTAGGCTTCCGTAAAGACCAAAAAACCCTCGGGGGTATAGTAAAAATCCTCTGGTGAGAGCCGAGGGTGTTTTGATTCATTTTTCACAGAATGTCAATTAATTAACAGGTTCTACACGATATCCTTTAGCGCGAAGTAACCGAATGACCCCTTGTTTTCCGCCCAAATGACCGGCCCCCACCGCAATGAATACAGGTTTTTCTGCCATCATGGTAGGTAAAATGTCGACCCAGTTGCGGTTTCGTTCATCCAGTAAATATTCTTGATAAGCGCCAAGTTGTGGATCCTCCGATGTTTTTACAAACAGTTCTTCAATGCGCTTTGTTTGATACAATTGCCATAGTTCATCAAATTCTTTTCTGGAATGAGCTGGATCCAAGACCATTTGATATACGGATTCCATCTGTTTACTCAAAGGGATCCGGCCCATCGCCTTCATCTGATCAGAGGCTTTCTCTAATCCTGCAAGACTCAATTGAAGTTTTTGAGCCTCTTCCATCAGAAACAATTCATATGAGGCTGTTGGACAATTTAAAATCTTCGGATACAATGCACTCATAAGCACCATCGGTTGCAACGTCTCATAGTTTTTTGCATCCAACTTGTACTGCTGTTTAAGCGCAACACTAAAACTATCCTTTTTGGTATTCGGCCAATCTTGCAGTAAGGTAGTTCCGGCCGGAAGTCGAGACGATTGAATGAAATCAGACATCAACGCAGGGTCCCGCATGTTCAACTCCAGTACAAGTCCCTTAACTTGCTTGAGAGCCACCCGTACTGAGTCGTCGACCCAAAACTGATCTTTACACGTCAAATGAAAGGTTCCAAAAAGATAAGACGGTTGAGACATCGAGGGGCCCGACACCCGCCACAAAAGCTGGCCTTGGGTGGACAAAGAAAGCAAGCATCCACATAAAATTCCAAACAAAATGCGTTTCATATAGGTCTTAGTTTTCGACAAAATTAATTGTATTTTTGTTATTTGATATTACGCATCCACATGAATCCTACCCGCATTTTATCCGCCGCCGCCGCGGTCAACCAAACTCCACTTGATTGGCTCGGAAATCAACGTCGGATTCTCCAAGTTCTCGACCAAGCAAAAGAACAAAATATTCAAGTTGTTTGCCTGCCCGAACTATGCCTCACAGGATATGGATGTGAAGATGCCTTTTTTTATCCCGAAACCTGGGAGCAGGCTTGGCAGTCTTTGCAGGAAATCATTCCCCATACTCACCAGATGGTCGTAACACTGGGTATGCCCCTGTCCTATCAACATAAACTATACAATGCCGTGGCTGTTGTAGCCGACCGACGTCTTGTTGGCTTTGTTTGTAAACAGCACTTGCCCAATTATGGCGTCTTTTACGAAGATCGGTGGTTTCATCGCTGGCCTGCGGGAGTTCGAGCCGAAATCGAACGGGACGGGATTTCATACCCCATAGGCGATCTCTCTTTTCTGGTAGGTCACATACACCTTGGCCTTGAAATTTGCGAAGATGCTTGGGTTCCCAATCGGCCCGGAAAAGCACTTTATGAACGAGGGATTGACCTCATTTTAAATCCAAGTGCCTCGCCCTTTACTTTTGATAAATTTAGAACCCGTGAACGATTGGTACAAGACGCCTCCAGAACCTTTGGATGTGGATACGTTTACACCAACCTTCTCGGGAATGAAGCAGGTCGTCTTATATTTGATGGTGACGCCATGATCGCTTCGTCAGGAGAACTACTTGCCTCAAGCACTCGATTTAGCTATGCTGATTTCACCCTAACCACCGCTTGGATTGACGTAGAAGTCAATCGTTCCTTTCAAACATGGGTAAAATCCCCTGTCACTCCCACTCAAAATACCATCAAACTAGATTTTGAGTGGAATGAAGTACCGCCTGTCCCACAGAAACCGGAACAAGACGCATTTGAAAAAAGCGAATGGATTAAAGAGGAAGAATTTACACGGGCTGTTGCTTTGGGTCTCTTTGACTACCTACGCAAATCAAAATCCAAAGGTTTTACGCTATCCCTATCCGGAGGAGCCGATTCCTCGGCCTGCGCTGCCTTGGTGGCCTACATGGTTTTGCTCGCGGAAGAAAGTATCGGTATCCAAGACTTAAAAAACAAATTGGGCTATATTTCTGATATCCAATCACTTGAAAAACCATCAGAAATTCTTTTCCATCTCCTTCAAACCGTTTATCAACGGACAGTCAATAGCTCGGATACTACCGAAAACTCGGCACGAAGCTTGGCAGAGAGCCTGGGTGCACAATTTCATAGTATAACAATCGATGGCTTAGTGGACCAATACACGCAATTGATTGAATCCCAAATTGGGCGAAAATTGACGTGGGAAACCGATGACCTGGCACTTCAAAACATTCAAGCGCGTGTTCGCGCCCCATCCATCTGGTTATTTACCAATCTTTCTGGACATTTACTTCTTGCGACGTCTAACCGATCCGAAGTGGCGGTAGGATATTGTACCATGGATGGTGATACCGCGGGAAGTATTAGCCCGATTGCAGGTATAGATAAACATTGGCTACGGCATTGGCTAAAATGGGCCGAGACAACGGGCACCGAGGTGAAAGGACGCCGAATTCAATTGCCTGGATTACAATTTGTCAATCAATTAGCCCCAACAGCAGAACTTCGCCCCTTGGAGCAAAACCAAACCGATGAAGCAGACTTAATGCCTTATGCTTGCCTTCAATCCTTGGAAAACTGGGGAATAAAAAATAGAAAATCCCCGATTGGATGTTACCAAATGGCGCTGGCCTCTGGACTTCCCTACACACCTGAGCAATGGCAAAGCTGGATTCCTCGCTTCTTCCGATTGTGGAGTCGGAATCAATGGAAACGAGAACGCTATGCGCCGGGCTTCCATTTGGACAACCACAATTTGGACCCTCGAAGCTGGTGTCGTTTTCCTATCCTAAGTGGGGGATTTGAAAAGGAATTACAAGACTTTGAGGATTTCCTGAATGGAAAGAAATCAATTCAACGCCCGCGAATCGGATTTTGACTTGGGAAGGAAATATCCTTTCACTGGGTAATGGTCTGAGAAAGGCAAGGTATTGAGTGTATTGAATCCTAAGATATCAAAATGGTTGATATCAAAAAAGATATGATCGATGCGAATGTAGCGCGGGAGGTGGTTGTAGGTAAATCCAAAGCCACGCCCGCGCTCTTCAAATGCATTTGCCAAATGCTTTCGAATTCGGCCATACGCATAACCATACGGTAATTCATTTAGGTCCCCACATAATAAAATGGGGTACCGACTTTCCCGGATGATCTTTTCCAATTCCGCCGCCTGAAGTGTCCGCTCTTCAAAACCATGTTTCAATTGCCCAAATACGGTTTTAGCTTCTTCTTTTACGCGTTGGTTGTCATCCCTGGCCTCTAAAACTCGACTCAATCGAATGCCCATGGAATGCATTTGAATGTTAATTACGGTGATCGTATCCTCTCCGATTTGCATATCCACCGCCAAAATACCATTGTTGTTCAATTTCCAGTATACCTCCCGTTTGTTGAACATTTTATATTTCGAGAAAATGGTCAAACCGATGGATCCCTGACCTTGATCATTCCCCTCGGTGGCATGCATATAGGTATAATATTGATTGGACCGCTTGAGCTTTTTTAAAATTTGGAAATCCTGAAATTTGTCATCATTGTAAAGTTCTTGATAACATTCAATGTCGGCATCCAAGAGAGGTAAAGAAGCGACAAAATATTTGACCATGGCCGTATCTCGCTGGTCATAATAGTCGAAATAATCCATGTACATGGTATTGTAACTCAATACAGAAATTCCTTGAGAAGCTTCAGGATCAGGTGGGGGATTGAACTGGAAAGTACGCTGCCAAAAAGGATATCCTAACGCAATAACAAGGGCCGATAACAGAAATTTCCATGACCCTCCCGCCAAATAAGTTAGTAAAAAAAACACATTTCCGATCCAGGCCACAGGTAATGATAGCATCAAAAAACCTGCTAACCAGTGCTTGATATCTGCTTCATAGGATAATTGATAGACCAGTAACGTATACAGGACCAACAGAATATTCAACAGAAAATAAAATCGTCGGATCCAAAGAAACCCGCGATACCACCAAGTCGTTTCCTTCATGTGTGTGGTGAGGCGATCAACGATGCAATTAATGGGAGGAAATTAAAAGAACCACTGCAATTTTACTAACTAATATTGTATTTCAACAAATAAAAAACTAATTTTGCACGTGATTGAATCGGTGAGGAGGATAACATCCTCCTTTTTTGTTGTAAATTGATAAACGATGGGGATGTTAAGTAAGGAGGAGATCCTGGAGGTGATACAGCCTGTTTTGCAAGAGGATCAATTCTTTGTGGTGGATATACAGGTATCGATCAATAAGATACGATCTAAATTGGTCATCTTGTTGGATTCGGATGAAGGAATCGGGATTGACCAATGTGGTGCGCTAAGTCGAGAGATTGGTGCCCTATTGGACGAAAAAATCGAAGATGCGTATGTATTGGAGGTTTCTTCACCGGGAGTAGATACCCCCTTACGGCTCGCTCGTCAATACAAAAAAAATGTGGGTCGATCGGTCAAGGTCGTTTTAAACGATGGACAGGTGATCAAAGGCAAGCTGGAAATGGCGACGGAGGACTCATGTGAGGTATTGCCTGAATCGACCAAGAAAAAACAAGTAACCGAAGTACAAACAATAAAGTATTCAGACATTAAACAGACAACCGTGCAGGTTTCTTTTAAATAAACAATCATACGTGTATGCATAGTGGAGAATTAATAGCTTCTTTTTCGGAGTTTGCGCGTGAAAAGAATATTGACCGCCCAACGATGATTGCGGTTTTGGAAGAAGTATTCCGAACCATGATCCGCAAAAAGTTTGGATCAGATCACAACTTTGATGTCATTTTAAATGCTGAAAGTGGTGACTTAGAAATGTGGCGTACGCGGGAAATTGTGGATGATAACTCAGAGGACATTTGGGATGTGGATAAAATTCCGTTGTCGGAGGCGAAGAAGATTGAGCCTGACTTTGAGATTGGAGAAGAAGTAGCCGAGGAGGTTAAGTTGGAAGATTTTGGACGTCGTATCGTTCAAACCGCCCGCCAAACCCTGATTCAAAAGATCAAGGATTTGGAAAAGGAGATGTTATACAACCAGTACAAAGATCAGGTGGGTGAGTTAATTACAGCCGACGTATATCAAGTATTGGGTCGTGAAGTGATTTTACATGACCAGGAAGGTAATGAACTTTCTTTACCCAAAGGGGAACAAATCCCAAAAGACAAATTTCGGAAAGGCTTCAATGTTCGGGGGGTCATTCATAAAGTCGAAATGAATAACGGTACACCCAAAGTGACTGTCTCCAGAACCTCTCCAGTCTTTTTGGAGCGATTATTTGAGCAAGAGATCCCGGAAATTGGGGACGGAGTAATTACCATTCGGAAAGTAGTGCGTGAGCCTGGCGATCGAGCAAAAGTCGCTGTGGAATCGTATGACGACCGGATTGATCCCGTGGGTGCTTGTGTTGGGATGAAAGGATCTCGGATCCATCCCATTGTTCGGGAACTTGAAAATGAAAATATTGACGTTATTCAATACACCGAAAATTTACCTTTATTAATTTCACGGGCACTTAGTCCTGCCAAGATTTCAACCATCAATGTAGATGAGGATCGCAAACGGGTTTCGGTTTTCTTAAAACCTGATCAAGTTTCACTGGCGATCGGTCGTGGAGGATTGAATATCAAGCTAGCCAGCAAATTGGTAGGCTACGAGATTGATGTTTTCCGTGATATTGAAGGAGAAGTTGAAGAAGAGGATGTAGATTTGTTGGAATTTACGGATGAGATCGAAGAATGGATCTTGTTGGAATTCAAGAAAATCGGATTAGACACGGCCAAGTCTGTATTGGCCATCAGTAAAGAGGATCTCGTTCGGAGAACCGAGTTGGAAGAGGAAACGATTGACGAAGTCATTCAAATTTTATCGAATGAATTCGAATAATTCCAAAAGGTTACCGCAATGAGATAGAAGTATTATTTAAAAACAGGTAAATTTTTTATGTCGGAAGAGAAAATGATGCGTTTGAAGCAAGCCGCCAGTACGCTTAATGTAGGTACTACTACCTTAATTGAGAAGCTGGAAGCCGGTGGACTTCATGTCGACAACAACCCCAATACCAAATTAACGTTTGTTCATCTACAATATTTGGCCAAGGTGTTCAACGAACCGTCTTTATTGGGGGGGGATGATCGAGTGGCATCGACCAAAACTTCATCAGAGTCCACACCTGTAGAATCTGTCTCCACGCCGGCTCCCAAAGAGGAGTCTGAGCCGGAATATATTCGCATGGGGCATGCCCTTGGAGGTCCTAAAGTGATCGGTAAAATCGATCTCAATAAACCCACCAAACCTGCGCCTTCCCCAGCACCCCCGCAACCTGAAGTGGCTCCTGAACCACAGGTGGTTGCACCAGCAGTTCCCGAAGCGGTGGTGACTCCCCCAGCTCCAGAGCCCAAAGCGCCCGTGGAAGAACCGAAACCTCTTCCTGTCATCGAAAAACCCGCTGATGTTCCTGCACCTAAACCGGAACCTGCGGTAGAAAAACCAATACCTGTGATCGAAACCCCAGAACCACCGGTTCAAAAAGAGATTCCTGCACCCAAAGCAGTGGAACCAGCCCCCACACCTACCCCACCTCCCACTCAAGCAGTGGTTGTCGAAGCACCTGTCACCTCTCCAGCAGAGGAAGTTGATCCAGACGCCTTGATTGTTGCCAAAGGTGAAAAACTACAAGGCTTAAAAGTTTTGGGTAAAATTGAATTACCAGTTGACCGCAAAAGTTCAAACAATGCGGACAGTAAAAATAAAAAGAAGCGGAAACGAGTCTTGAAGAAAGGAGAGAAAGTGGGCGATACCACCCAATCTTCCTCAGGAAATAATTCGTCTCAAGCTCGTCCGGCTAATCCGGGTGGTCAACCAAGGCCTCAAGGTGGAACCAACCAAAATAACCCATCTCGTCCAGCCGCTAGTGGTACCAATACGGCCCCATCCCAGTCAAGCGGTGGTGGAGCACGGCCTGGAAAAGTAGCAGACAAGAAAAAAGATAAAAACAGAAAAGACTCCGTGCGGGATAGTGATGTAAAAGACAGCATCAAGCAAACCATGGCACGGATGAACACCAAAGGACCTGATTTTGGTGCCAAATACCGCCGTGATAAGCGAAGAACGCGCGCGGAAATGGAGGAAGCTGCCAACATGCGGGAACAGGAGGACAACCAAATCTTGCGGGTGACCGAGTTTATCTCGGCCTCTGAACTGGCTTCGATTATGGATGTTAGTGTCAATGAGGTTATCTCTACCTGTATGGGCATGGGGATGTTTGTCTCCATCAACCAACGCCTTGATGCCGAAGCGATTCAATTGATCTCTTTAGAATTCGGTTTTGATGTCGAATTTATCTCCGCTGAAGATGAATTGAAGTCCGACCTATTGGAGATTGAGGACAATCCGGAAGATCTGCTTCATCGTGCTCCCATTGTGACCATCATGGGTCACGTTGACCACGGTAAAACCTCCCTCCTTGACTACATCCGGAGAACCCGGGTAGCCGATAAAGAAGCCGGAGGAATTACCCAGCACATTGGTGCCTATTCAGTAAAAATCAAGGAAGGTCCTAACAAAGGCAAACAAGTTACTTTCTTGGATACACCTGGTCACGAAGCATTTACCGCCATGCGGGCACGGGGTGCTAAATTAACGGATATTGTAATCATCGTTATTGCCGCCGACGACTCGGTGATGCCACAAACCCGCGAAGCCATAAACCATGCGCAAAACGCCGGTGTACCGATTGTATTCGCATTAAATAAAATTGATAAGCCCGGTGCGAATCCCCAGAAAATTCGGGAAGACTTGGCCCAAGAAAACATCCTAGTAGAAAGTTGGGGTGGAAAATATCAAGAACAAGAGGTATCTGCCAAAGCGGGTATCGGCATCGATGAATTGTTGGATAAAGTTCTCCTTGAGGCGGAACTTCTGGAACTTAAAGCCAATCCAAACCGCGAAGCCTCAGGGACCGTGGTTGAAGCTTCCTTGGATAAAGGAAGAGGTTACGTATCGACCATATTAGTCCAAAATGGTACTTTGAATCAAGGAGATATCATATTGGCTGGACAATACTTTGGGCGCGTCCGGGCTATGGTTAATGACATTGGTCAACGAATTCAAACGGCAGGTCCCTCCATCCCGGTTCAGATCCTGGGTCTACCCGGAGCACCACAGGCCGGTGATAAGTTCAATGTCATGTCAACCGAACGGGAAGCAAGAGAAATTGCCAACAAACGGGAGCAAATCATTCGGGAACAAAGTATCCGTGCCAAGAAACATATTACTTTGGATGAAATTGGCCGTCGGAAAGCCATTGGTGCATTCCATGAACTGAACGTAATCATCAAAGGTGATTTCGATGGATCGGTAGAGGCTTTGTCCGACTCATTGCTCAAACTTGCTACCGATGAAGTTCAAGTTCGAATCATTCACAAAGCCGTTGGACCTATCTCCGAATCCGATGTGTTGTTGGCTACTGCCGCCGATGCCATCATTCTAGGTTTCCAGGTTCGTCCTTCAAATAACGCACGAAAAATCGCCGATCAAGAACAAATCGAAATCCGATTGTACTCCATTATCTACGACGCCATCGAAGAAATTAAGTTGGCTATGGAAGGACTCTTGGCTCCAAAAGAGGAAGAGGTGGTACTAGGAAACATCGAGATTCGAGAGGTCTTCAAGATTTCGAAAGTTGGAACTGTGGCCGGGTGTTATGTATTGAATGGACACGTCAAGCGAAATAATAAAATCCGAATTATCCGGGAAGGTATCGTAGTACACGAAGGCGAAATCAATCAATTGAAACGTTTCAAAGATGATGTCGCTGAAGTAAAAACAGGTTACGAATGTGGTCTGAGTATCAAAAACTACCACGATCTTCACATTGGAGATATCTTGGAAAGCTACGAAATCCGTGAGATTAAACGGACACTTTAATTTTCTAAAAAGCCACCTTCGGGTGGCTTTTTACTATTCACAAACCGAATGTCTGCGTTAATTACCACAGAACATTAGGGAAATTCCGAAAAAAAGCTATTTTTGTTTACTTGAATTGCCAATTGTCTATATGGTAGAAGAAAAAACGGAAAAATACTGCCTTGCGCATACCTCTCCTCCTGGAGAATTATTGCAAAGGCTGGATAGAGAAACGCATGCCAAAATTTTGCAACCTCGAATGCTTTCCGGTGCTTACCAAGGAAGATTACTTTCCATGCTTAGTAAGTTTCTTCAACCAACACACATTCTTGAAATCGGCACCTATACGGGGTATTCTGCCCTATGTTTAGCAGAAGGCCTCCGCCCGGGTGGTCGCCTCTTAACTATCGACATCAATGAGGAATTAGAATCATTCACTCGATCTTTCTTTGATGCTAGCGATTACCACGAAGTAATTGATTACCGAATTGGCAATGCCCGAGATATCATTCCGACACTCAACACGGAATGGACATTTGATCTAGTATTCATCGATGCCGACAAGCTAGCTTATCCGGTTTATTATGATTTGGTGATCGATCGTATGAATCCTGGAGGTGTCATAATCTCAGACAATGTCCTATGGGATCAAAAAGTCACGGACGATCAAATTCAAGACAAAAAGACCAATGGCTTACGGGCCTACAACCAATACCTCCACGACGACCCAAGAACTGAAAACATTCTTTTACCCATCCGGGATGGACTCTTAATCACCCGAGTAAAAACACTATGAAAAAGTCATTGATTCTATGGGCGTGGATATTGCCCTTGTTTACATTTGGTCAAATGACCTATCCAATTCCCCAAGTTGGAAACGAGACTTCATTTGCGGGCATTACCCTAAGGTTATCTCCCCGTGTCCAACAAATGGTGAATACAGAAATTAATAATCTTCTGCGACCCAATGTGTATTTAAACCAACAATTGGAACGGATGCAACTGTATTTCCCCGTCATCGAATCCGTATTTCAAAAAGAAGATCTTCCGACCGACTTCAAGTACATTGCAGTATTGGAAAGTAATTTAATGGCCAATGCTGTTTCAGAATCCAAAGCTGAAGGCTACTGGCAGTTTAAAGAGGGTACAGCCAAAGAACTTGGCCTCGTCATCAATAGCTACGTAGATGAGCGTCGCCACATTGGACTATCCTCACAAGCGGCGGCTGCCTACCTCAAGCGAAGCCAACTCGTTTACCGAAACTGGGTATCCTCCCTCCTATCCTATTTTTATGGTTTAGCGGGAGTCACCAAAGTCATCCCTTCCTCTTGGTCAGGAGCGAAGGAAATTGAATTGACCGAAACCACTGATCGTTATCTCGTTAAGGCCATCGCCTACAAAGAAGCTTTTGAACATCGACTTGACCGCATCCCTGATTCGATGTTTAGCTTGGTTACATTAGAAACGAATGGTCGTTCTCTGGACGAAATTGCCCAACAGCTGCTTCTGGATCCTTCGCAGTTAGGAGAATACAATCAATGGTTGATTTCACCCTCCATTCCCACCGATAAAAATTACCTTGTTTACATTCGAGCCTCGATTCAAGATGCCGCCCGAATCCGGCTACAGGGCAATGAACGGCTAGCGAAAGGAAATGCCGCTGGCACTTTCCCGCAACTTAAGCGAATGACACCCACCAATATCGGCCCTGATGAACCAATTTTCTATGAAATAAACGGCAAAAAAGGGATATTAGCTTCCCCGGGAGATGAAGTAGCCCAGTTAGCCGCCAAAGGGAAAGTCAGTATCAAAGCATTTTTAAGTTACAATGACCTTACAGATCGGGACATGGTGAAAGCCGGGAACATCTATTATTTACAAAAAAAGAAAAGCAAAGGACCTATTGCTTTCCATACAGTATTGGAAAACCAAACGCTTTGGGACATTAGCCAAATTTATGGAATACAATTAAAAAAAATAATGGTGTTTAATCGCCTAGACAATGCGCGCTATGTTCAAAAAGGGCGAGTTCTTTATTTACAAGGAAAACGTCCCAAGAAAAAACCCATTGAAATCATTGAAGAAGGCCCTAAGGAAATTCCAGCAACCCAACCCGTACTAAATCAAGTACCTACCGAAACCGTAACATCCACTCCAACTAAGCCGATTGTTGAAGAGGAAGAAGAAGTCGAAGTGGTTAATGTAGATGTTACTGTTCCGGTCAAAACAAGTCCAACGGTGGTCAGTCAACCCACAACCTCACCCAATACAACAGTGGTTGTTCCACCGAAAAAAGAAGAAAATAAAGCGGTTAACACGACGGTCATACCCGTACCAACTAGTGTTGTGAAACCCATTCCAGCTAATGGAGTCCATCGGGTTGGGCAGGGTGAAAGTTTATATTCGATTGCCCGGATGTACAATCTTAAACAAGAGGACCTAATGGTTTGGAACAACTTGTCAAGTGTGGCAGTTCAATACGATCAAGTCATTCGCTTGAGTGCCCCCCCCATACTGCCGGCCAAAACAAGTGGTATTTCACCCGCAATAACCACTGAAGTTCCCTCATCAAGCTCCGAAGCCCCAGCTAAGACTCACCTTGTAGCTGCTAAAGAAACCTTATTTAGTATTTCGAAACAGTACGGTTTAACGGTGGCTGACCTCCAACAACTCAATGGATTACCAGACAATACCATTAAAGTGGGGCAGACTTTGGTGGTAGAGAAAAAAATAACGAGTGGGATACCCGCGGGATATCCCACCAAAGTTTACCCAGGAAAATTCCATAAAGTTGAAAAGGGGGACACTTTGTTTAATATTTCCAAACGCTATGGTTTAACGGTTGATGAATTAAAAGAAATGAATGGATTGGTCAATGAAACCATTTCATTAGGACAAGAACTGAAAGTCAGAAAATAAAAAAATGATCTTGATTGAGGATACCTGCGTCAGTGATGATGTAGCAGAGAAAATGTTCGTTTGCGATCTTGAAAAATGCAAAGGAGCCTGTTGTGTTGAGGGAGATCTGGGCGCTCCACTAGAAGAAGTTGAACTGCCCATATTGGAGGAAATCTATGAAAAAGTGAAGCCATACCTTTCGCCAGAAGGTATTGCGGCAATCGAAGAACAAGGTGTTTACATCCGAGATTGGGAAGGGGATTACTCGACACCCACCATACAAGATAAAGAATGTGCGTATGCACTGTATGATGACCGAGGAATTCTAAAATGCGGTATTGAACAAGCCTATTTAGACGGAGTGATCGATTTCAAGAAACCTATTTCTTGCCATTTATACCCCATTCGAATTACCAAGTATGACCACTACCATGCCATTAACTACGATCGGTGGAGTATTTGCTCACCAGCCTGTAGTTTAGGAGAATCCTTGGGTGTCCCAGTCTATCAATTTTTAAAAGAACCACTCATTCGAGCCTATGGGGAAGAGTGGTATCATCAATTATGTCAAGAAATTGAGTCAAAAAAATCGGTTTGAGGATATTTATGAGGTAGTTCGACTTATACCCGTAGGTCGAGTTACCTCATACCGCGCCATTGCAGCTTATCTTGGTAGCCCTCGCGGCGCTCGAATGGTCGGTTGGGCTTTAAATCTAAGCCACGGGCAATCCGATATTCCGGCCCATCGGGTCGTCAATGCTCAAGGCATTTTATCTGGAAAACATTTCTTTGGTAGCGCCACCGCGATGCAAGAACGATTGGAAGCAGAGGGGGTCACCATCGACAAAGACCAGGTCGTCGAATTCGCCACCTTGTTTTGGGATCCAACCTTGGAACTAAGCTAATTTCGATTTGGCTTTGGCATATCGGCCTGAGCGACAGGCATCGCTACAATAAACCACATGCTCCCAATTTTTCTCCCATTTTTTTCGCCATTGGAAAGGCCTTTCGCAAACGGGACATACTTTTTCAGGTAAATTCTTCTTCATGAATAATTTTTTTATTCAACCTTCCAACCATTTGCTACACCTTTTGTTTTGTGGTTATGGAAAATTTGACCGCAGCGGATTTGGATCGAATCATCGAAATGGCTTGGGAGGACCGCACCCCCTTCGATGCCATACGGTATCAGTTCGGCCTAAAAGAACAAGAGGTTATTGAACTGATGCGCCGGAATTTAAAACCCTCATCGTGGCGAAATTGGCGTGCCCGAGTACAAGGAAGAGCTACTAAACATGCACAAAAATCGGCTGTTGATGATTTCCGACATAAATGTTCCAGACAACGAGCGGTGAGTCATAATAAAGTATCCAAAAGGTAGCATTATTTATTAATCGTTTATTTTTCATTCTTGCTAATTTTTATTTTCATTTGTATTGAATTGGATCGAATCCAAAAAATGAAAAAGCTATAATGAAAAATCAACCTTGGTGGAAGGACCTTAAAAGTCTATTCCAAGAAAATGCCACGACTTTTTTTTGGTTATTTGCCCTCATTTTACTGTCTAGTCAGTACGTCTCAATCAAGCACATGATTCTATCATTTTGGATGAAATTCCATTGATTTGATCAATACTCGAATCAATTGCTACACTTGGATGTTTGAAAAAATAAACGATCCATGCAAACCCTACGTCTTGCCCTCGATTGGACCTGGAATACGAATCATGCCGGATTCTGGGTCGCTCAAAAACTGGGCTATTATGAAGAAGTTGGATTACAACTAGACTTTCTGACTCCCAACCAAGATCAATATCTTGAAACACCAGCCAAAAAAGTAGAATTAGGTAAAGCGGATATAGCACTATGCCCGCTTGAGTCAATTTTAAGTTACCGTACCAAATCTTCCCCTTTCCCTCTGTGGGCCATAGCCGCTATTTACCAGCACGACACGAGTGCACTCGTTACGCTTCCTACGATCCATTCCCCTAAAGAATTGGATCAGAAAATATACGCTTCATACCAAGCCAAATACGAGGATCATATCATTAGGAAAATGATTCAACAGGATGGAGGCCAGGGGGATATTCGAATCTATTATCCTCCCAAATTGGGGATTTGGAATACCCTTCTTGAAAAAAGTGCCGATGCAACCTGGATTTTCATGCCTTGGGAGGGAGTTATGGCACAGCAACGTGGAATACCACTCAATTATTTTAAATTAAAGGACTACGGAATTCCCTACAGCTATTCCCCGGTTTTGGCGACTTCCGAATCTCTAATTCAGACATCATCAGGGATTGTTTCCTCATTCCTAAAAGCAAGTGCCAAAGGATTTGCCTGGGCCAAAGCTAATCCGGGGAAAACAGCCGAATTACTTCCGGAGGTGGTACCGGCCGAAGACCAAGACCTCGATTTTTTAACCGAAAGCCAAAACCAAGCGAGTGCTTCCTATCTTGATCCTTGGGGAAAGATGGACATGCAGCAAATTCAAATCTTCTTGGATTGGCTCCATCAAGAAAAATTAGAGCAACATTACTTAGCTGCTGAAATGAGCACCAATCACTTGTTTGATTAATCGTTATAGGGTAGAGGATTCTACGGAACCTTCTACCCTAGTCTTCCAAATGGAATAACTCCTCAATCGGTTTACCTAATTCTTTACTTATCTTTAAAGCTAGTTCCACACTCGGATTGTACTTTCCCGATTCGATGGAATAAATTGCTTGTCTGGATACACCCACCCGCTGGGCTAGGTCCTCCTGGGTAAATCCTAAAAATACCCGCCAGTTTCGAACCGTGTTCTTCATGTATTTTTGGGTTTTGCACGCCAAATTAAAAATCGAAATCGAAGTATATACATCCACCAAGCCAAGATGGATTGATAAAACATAAATTGAAAAAAGACCATTTCGAATAAGAATAACCACCCAATTAAAATTAAAAAGGCTTGCGTACCCAATGCCCACCATAATGCATTGTAGCGGAGATCCCAAACAAACTCATCTTCTTCTTTTTCTTTTGACAAGGCAATTAACAACGTAGCCACCCACCAACCGGTTCCCAACGCCGTAATGCCGTAATCCAAATGATGTATCCAACCCAGCCAAACGACTTCATCAGATAAGATTCCTTTAAAATACAAAGTGAATACACCTGAAAAAGGAAAAGAAATGTCCTGATCCGTTACCAGGTAAAAAACCGAAAAAGCCACGCACACCACCAAAAGAAAATACCCGATGGATCGATAAAAAGAGGGCAAAAGTCGATGTTTCATATTTTCTAATTAATTGATCCAAATGTAATGTATTAATTACTTTATGACAAGTAAACTTTACATAAAAACTGAAAAAACTAAAAAATATGTAATTATTTCCATCATTTACTAAAGAAATGACCTATTCAGCGTACTTCCTTGAACCTATTAATTTAGTATATTAACCTTCTTCACTGACCGATGTATGCTTTATGAACCTACTGGAAGCCCTACGAAAATTCATTGATCTCCAAGAAGGCGAGGATCAAAAGGAGCGAGTATTGGAAAATGTAAAAAGTCAAGTTTCATTTCGAGGTGCCAACTTATGGATTTGGGCTTGTGCAATTGTTGTGGCATCTGTTGGACTCAATGTCAACTCCACGGCTGTGATCATCGGTGCGATGCTGATTTCGCCTCTCATGGGACCTATTGTAGGCGCAGGTTTTGCGTTAGGGACTTATAATTTTAGCTTACTTCAAAAATCAATGAAAAATTTATTCATTGCTACTGTGGTCAGCTTACTCGTTTCCACTCTGTTTTTTTGGATTAGTCCTTTCAAAGAAGCACAATCTGAATTATTGGCTCGAACCTCCCCCAACTTTTATGACATTTTGATCGCCTTTTTTGGTGGACTGGTGGGAGTCATTGCCATAACCCGTGTGGAGAAGGGAAATCCGATTCCTGGAGTGGCGATTGCCACCGCCTTAATGCCTCCTCTATGTACGGCAGGATATGGTATAGCCACTGGTCAACTGACCTACTTCCTGGGCGCTTTTTATTTATACAGCATCAATTGCTTTTTTATTTGTATCGCCACCTACTTGATTGTCAAGTATTTACAATATCCTGCCCTTGAATCTAAAGATGCCACTTTTGACCGAAAAATCCGAAATGTAATTTCGGCCTTGGTGGTCGTCATGACACTTCCTAGCTTTTATTTGGCTTATACGCTTTGGACAGAGAAGAAGTTCATGTACAATGTTGAACGCTATATTTCTCGGGAATTTACTCAGAAAGGCTACACCGTTATTCACAAAAACATTCGATACCAAACCAATAATTCACAGATCCAACTAGCCTTTCTCAACAAGACCTTTTCTGATCACGAGATAAACCAGTTGAAGGATCAATTAACCACGTATGACCTGGGTGACGCTCAACTAGTCATCGCCCAGGATTTATCGGATATTAAAAATGAAATTATGAAAGAATTACAACTTAAAGGGCCAGAATCTCTATCTGAAAAGGATGTAATCATCAATAATCTTCAGAAGGAATTGCGGATGTTCCGATGGGATAAGCCCGAATTATTAGGTGAAATCAAGTTACTTTTCCCCTCCATTCAAAAAGTTTCGATTGGAAATTTGTACACCCGAAGTTCGGATTCGACCTACCTAGAGACCATCTTTACTTACACCGGCCCACGGCTTACAAATGCTGAAGAAAAAAAACTCCAGGGGTGGATTCAACTTAAAAACCAAGGTAAACCTGTCCGGATTACCCGTGGAGTTGATCTCTAAAGACTGGCCCAGTGGGTTGGAAAGTACGACCTCCAAACTACCGTCTCCCTACTTGTCTGCATTCAGTTTTTCTTGAAACGAATCCACCCACAAACCGATGTGAAAGGCATCCATAAGCCCATGATGGACATGAATGGATACAGGCATTGATTTTAAATGGCCATCTTCTGTGATTTTTCCGAACGAAATTTTTGGCGAGCTATCGGGAAATGAAAAACTCCGGGCATGAGAAATAGAGGTAAAATCTAGCCAAGGAATTGCTGAAAAATGAATCACATTTTCACCTGAAACCGCTGGTATCAAATCTGTTGACTGTTGAATACGATCTATTTCTTGCTGGGCCTCTTCAATAAATCGCGTTTCATCAGGAAAATAGGTCATGTAAGAAAATCCAAAGGTGCCATTTGGTCGAGAAATGGTGGGCGATGCGTGAACTTCATCGTAAACAAACACCTCGCCAGCTTCGATCCGGTAGCGAAAAGGTTCTACATCTTGACAAGCTTGCAGAGCTCTGTACAAATAGTAAAGAAAAAAAGATTGGCCTTTCTCTTGGGCTAGATGCTGCGCTTTCGTACAATCGATGCGCACCGTTACCCCAAAAAAAGGCTCGTCAAATAAGGAAAAAAAATCAAAATGGGCTTTTCTCTCCCAAGCGTTCACATCGAGTTTTCGTTTCATACACCCAAAATATCGATTACAGAATTAATTTGAGATAACTCAAAGAAGCGATCATGTTTTAAAGTATGGCTATGTTGTTCGTGTGCCCAGGTCACATGATACGGAATGTGCCCCGCGTACCCGCCAATCTCCAGCACCGGAAGGATATCGGATTTAATGGAATTTCCTAACATTAAAAACTGATCAGGGGGACAATCAAGGTGAGCCAATAGTTTTTGATAGTCCCTTTCTTTTTTGTCACTCATGATTTCAATATGATGAAAATAAGACGCCAAACCAGAATTAAACAACTTTCTTTCTTGGTCTAGTAAATCTCCTTTGGTGGCTACAATAAGTCTGTATTTTCCTTGCAAGGCATCTAGCGTCTCGGTCACGCCGGGAAGTAATTCGATGGGCTTGGCCAATAGTTCTTTGCCAAGTTCTATGATTTGATCAAGAACTTGAACAGAAACCGTGGCATTGGAAATTCGAATAGCGGTTTCAATCATGCAGAGCATGAAGCCCTTGACACCATAGCCATACCAAGTAAGATTTGCCATTTCGGTACGAAACAACTCTTGGGAGATGGTATGTTGGGGCAGGTAAATTTCAAGAAGCTGACAAAACTTTTTTTCAGTCTCCTGAAAATAGGGTTCATTTACCCACAAGGTATCATCCGCGTCAAAGGCAATGGTGGTAATTTGGGTATTCATTTCATATTATTTTTTACCTTGGACACAAAATTGGTAAAAGAAAAAAAAATTCAAAAGGACAATTGTCCCAACCCGTCATGGTCCGTACCAACCAAGTTTTTTTGGATTACTTCCAAGATTGGATAAAATCATCGGCTATATCTTCAGAACAGGCCAAGATCAAGCGCTATTCGAAAGGTGAAAAATTATTGATTCAGCAATCGAGAGCTCACCAAGTCATGATTATTCTGGAAGGATGCACTAAATGCTTTTTTTGTGAGGATAACGATAAAGAATTTATTGTTGAATTTTTGGGACAAGGAGAAATCATTGGGGAGATCGAATTTTTAAGGTCAAATCCCTGCTTGTGCCATGTCGAGGCCCTCACCCCGGTTTCGGTATTTTCCATGAGCTATTCATTCTTTTCTACAATACTTCAGCAGGATTTAAAGTTTAACCATTTACTCCTTTCGGTCTTTGCCGATCGCATCATCCAAACCTCTCGACGTGCCTCTTTTCAACAGGTTTATTCCTTGGAACATAGTCTGGTTCGTCTACTTCAATTTCAAGAAACGCAAGGTTTAAGTTTATCGAAAGAGGATATGGCTTCCTACTTGGGCATTACTGTTCGGAGTTTAAATCGGGTGCTCAGGAAAATTGAAAGAGGAGTCTGAGCCTGCGAAAACACGGCTGGCCTTTATTTTCTGTTCATCCCCAAATAGGATTTCGAGCGAAGATGGGGAGTGTTTTTATCCAGGATTCTGCGAAGAATTTCTCGAATTTTTTCGGCACCTGGTCGTACTCCAGCCACATCATGGGATGTTTCGTTTGATATATAGTGCCATTCTTTCGAGGATTGAATCGCCTCAAAAAACAGTCGACCTTGTGCATCCGCATGGGTATGATCAAAGGTATTAACGAAATAAACAGGGGTTTGGTAGGTCAGATCCATTGGAATGCGACTCGGTAGCAAAGAGGAATCATCCAAGGTGGAAATCACAAAATAGGGAGGGATTTGCGAGCGATTTTGGCAGTATTGTCCTTGTTTGTCCCACCCATGAATGTAATCGGTTATGCGAAATCCGCCGATTCCATCCGGCCAAGTGGTACGAACCTTTTGATCTCCGAAAATAGCCAATTCCAGCTTGGATGTCGGTGGACCTGCAACCAAGATTGCCTGGTGAATATCGTTTTCCAATTGAAATCGAGTTAATCCATACGCAATCTGGAATGACCCTCCACTTCCTCCGTGTGCAATCACGAGGCCAGAGCTTATTTCTTTTTTCTGTTTTAAATAACGAATGACAGCTCCAAGGGCTCGAACCGCTTTGGGATAGCCTGCACCTTCCATTCCAGAACCCCACCCCATGGGACCAAGCCATTTGATTTCGAAAGTCCTCAGGCCGGCGTTTAAAGCAAAATGTAGCGTCGAATTGGTTTCCAATCCAATGCCATAGAACGATGTTCCAAATCCTCCTGAGGTTAAGACCAAATCTCCTCGATAGGGACTAGTAGGTGCCATGATTCGAATTTCCACTAGCCGAGTGCGTTGTAAATCCGTTGACTCCACTTGGAGTGTTACCAAACGAGCCGGCCGATTTAAAAACAGGGTGGTTTCGTTTCTAATCTCCGAAATTACCTCTACCTCAGACGGTAAAGGAGCTGAGGTATCATTACAACCCAAGCAACCTATCATTCCCAAGCCGATCCGGATCCATTTCAGTTTTACCATATCAATACTTCAGGGTTACAATTCAGGCTCATTTGTACTCTACAATACACCGATTAAAGGTATTGTTGGGGCGTCATTCGAATGATTTTCAAGAGGATCCATGCCATAAAAAAAGTCACTAAACTAAAACCTTTTTCAAGTAATGTAGCAGCCGCCAAATTTCCCACTGTATTTAATATAAAGATGCCAACATAAATCCAGAGCCCGAAATGAACGATTTTCTCACTCAAAATAGACTGAAACAAGCCACTTTTTTGTGACAAAAGGAACAATAGTAGCCCATTCATGATGATGGAGATCGACTCAAACACCCACATTTCCTGCACAGACTTTAATCGACCTCCCCAAGTGATTTCATACGAAATGACCTGAGTTAAGATAAGCACATGAAAAATTAAAAATAGAAGGATGATTCCTGCCAGAAGTTGAATCCAAAAAAGACCGGATTGTTTCATATTATTACTTTTTTGAATTGAGTTTTTTTCTTTTGAAAATACTTCTTTCTTGGAGAAGGCCATTGATTTTGACGAAAATTTCAATGATTTCCCTCTGATCTACAGAGGATTCCAATATTTCATCCAACAAATTCGTTATTCTTACGTGACCCCCTAATCCTATGCTATTAAAACGTACGATTCTAGCCCTTTCTTTGAGTGCTTGTCTTCAATTAAATTGTACCCCGGAGGCATCCGATGAGATCGATACGCCCGGACTTGATCCTGGGAATGCCCAATCACCTGTAGAATCCTCGAATGCCAACACCTCCTACCGTCCGGCTTTCAGTGGCCAGACTCGAATTGGAGGAGTCAAAACCACCACCCCGATTCAAAGTACGCTTCTCACAACGAGTTTATCCTCCCCTAGGGGAATTGTAGCTTTACCTGACGGACGATTGTTGATTACGCAAAAAGCCGGAACCTTTCGGATTGTCACCCCCGAGGGAGCACTAAGTGCGCCTCTGTCTGGAGTACCGGCCGTCAATTCGGGAGGACAGGGTGGACTTCTTGGTCTGTGCATTTCACCCAGCTTTTCCTCGGATCGACTTGTCTATTGGGTTTTTGCAGAAAATGTCTCAGGAGGAACGGTAACCTCTGTGGCTAAAGGAAGATTAGCCAACGATGAGCGTTCCATCGAAAACCCAATCGTTATTTACCGAGCCAATCCGGCAGCACCGGGGACTGGACATTACGGCGGACGAATTATTTTTGATGCTACGGGGCATTTGCTTGTCAGTACCGGTGACCGAAATGATCTCCCTACACGCCCACTGGCGCAATCTGGTTCCGCAGCGTTAGGAAAAATCATACGAATCACAACTTCTGGGCAGCCGGCTACCGACAACCCAGTATTCTCAATTTCTGGGGTTCGACCCGAATTTTATAGTCTTGGACATCGTAATCCGCAAGGCCTTGCTCGTCATCCTGAAACCAATGAAATTTGGCAAAGCGAACACGGCCCAAGAGGTGGAGATGAAATCAATCGTTTAAAACCTGGAGGAAATTACGGTTGGCCGACCATTTCCTATGGCATTGAGTATGGCGGACAGCCCATCGGTGCGGGTTTGACCCAACAAAATGGGATGGAACAGCCAACCTATTATTGGGATCCTGTGGTTTCTCCTAGTGGTATGACATTTTACCGGGGTAACCGGATTCCCGAATGGCAAAATAATTTATTTATTGGTGCCTTGAGTGGTCGTCACATCGTTCGGCTTGTCATCGAAAACAACCGAGTAACGGGAGAAGAACGATTATTAACGAGTGAAAATCAACGATTCCGAGACATAACCCAAGGGCCTGATGGGGCTCTATATGCCATTACAGATGCCGGAAGATTGTATAAATTGAACCGAAAGGATTAAATTGGTTAAAGCACATCCCGAATCTCAGGCATTTTCTGAAAAACACTTAATGCGAATGGACATAAGGGTAAAATCTTAATTTGGTTCTGCCGAGCGTAGTCAACTGCTTTTAAAACCATTTGTTTTCCCGCATTTTGTCCTTTTAAAACGTCATTAACCTCCGTATGGTCGATGATGAATCGATTGGCACCGGCCCAAGTGTATGTCATTTCCGCTTCTATTTTTCCATCCATTTCAATGAAGAAACGGCCTTTGGTCTCGTTGTTTTCTTGTAGAATTTCCATTGGGGTGTAATGAATAAAAATCTGAGTTACGTTCTTTTTTATAGGGGTGTTTTTCCTTAATTGATCCATTCCGAAAATAATTCTAGCGCTTTGCCCTTGACCAACCAAGCAATTCCAAAGGCAGTTAGGGCCACAGTTTCAAAAATGAATGTAATGGGCCATTCCAAAGAATAGACGGGATAAATCCATTGATGGTAGATGAAGATCAATACTAGGCTACCCACCATCGTGTAGCCACAAGTCCGATATACCCAATCCTTCGGATCCAATCCAAAATGCTCTGGGGAATCTTTTCGTCTAAAATTGACTAAACATAACACGGTGATGGCACAAAAGAAAAGCGCGGCACAAACGAAATGGAGCGTACCTATCCAACCCGTAGCTGTGAAGATAAAAAGACTATCCTGGATGAATTCTTGCTCACCTGTCGGGAAAACAACGACTCCCAAAGCGAAAAAACCTGCCAAGGAGCAAACTCGTCGGTCAGATAACCAAGGAGATCGATCTCGTTTGGGTTCGTAATCGTACCCTCTGTAACAAAATAGGAAAATCGCGACGGCAACCAGAACTCCGATAAAAATGGGTCCGGAAGCTGTGTAATAAAAATGACTTATGGAGCTTTTTAAGTCATTTTCAGGGTGATACGCTTGGTTTTCCTGTAGAATAACTAGGCTAGGATTATTGAATAAATCCAACCGATTCATCACGGCATTGGCGATCCAACAAGCCCAAGGCAACAGGATGCCTAAAAATCCGATCAACCGACGTAGGGATTGAAAGGAAATCACCTGCACTTGAAAGGGATGGATGGTTGGTTTCTGCATGGTTCAATGAGTAGAAATTTCTTTTTTCAGGAAACAAGATACGAGTGGAACGGACTGAATAACTTTACTTTTTACCACCCTGGCAAATTACGGATTTGGTTGGGATCGATCCGCCAAAAGTTGGCGAGATTTATTTTGCAACCTTTAAAATCACATTCCCTGTTTTTTGACCGGTTTCCACATACCGGTAAGCCTCCACGATCTGATCCAAGGAGAAGGTACGATCGATTACAGGATTAAAATATCCATTCTCTGCCAATTCTTTAAACCAAATGACATCTTGTTGGGTAATGGAAGGAATTGGAAAAAGTAATCGTTTACCCGAGGAAAATCGTGTAGCAAATGCTAAAAGCACATTTTCTCCATTTTTCCCCAATTCTGTCGAGATATAAACGCCTTTCTCTTTTAACAAAGGTTTACATTGTCCAAACGAACTTTTCCCCACCGCGTCCAAAATAAAATCATATTGGTTGGTAGTTTGGGTAAAATCTTGCGTTTGGTAATCGATTACGCTGTCCGCACCGAGGGATTTTACGAGATCGACTTTTTGAGTACCACATACCGCCGTGACGACGGCACCAAAATACTTCAACAGCTGTACGGCTGCTGATCCAATGGCACCCGTAGCCCCATACACAAGCACCTGCTGCCCGGGTTTTACTTGGGCCGCCCGAATATCCACCAGCGCATAATGGGCTCCTTCGGTTAGGGCAGCTGCGGTTTCAAACGACATATTCGAGGGAATACATGCCACTGCATCGGTAGCCGAGATAGTCAGATACTCCCCGTGTCCCCCACAAGTTTGGTCGTTGAATCCAAAAACAGCATCACCTGACTTAAATTGGTGCACGTTCCCTCCTATTGCTTCAACGACTCCGGAAAATTCGGACCCCAGAATAGGATATTTTGGACGAAATAATCCGGTCCAAAATCGAGAAATGATGTATTCTGCACTTCGAAAACCCGCATCGGTTCGATTGACGGTAGAGGCCATTACTCGAACGAGAATTTCATTTTCTTTGGGAGAAGGTTTGGGAACCTCTCGAATGTCGACCACCTCGGGTGGACCATATTGAGTATATACAGCAGCTTTCATAAAATTAGGAAAATAGATGATTAAAACCCATTAACTCGGATGCCTTGGGATTTTTGAGGATCGCATGGCCTTGATTTTTTTAATTGTGGGATCCCCGACAAACATTTGATACTCCGTAGTTTCCATTCCGAACAAAGCTACTTTTCCCTCCAAATTAGCATGAATGCCAAATCCAAATAATTTGGATAAAGGAGAAGACCGAAAGCAAGGTTGTCCCTTTGAAAAAAAAGTCAATCGAGCCAATTCCCACTCCTCCAGCGGTAAACCATGACGATTTACAAAAATTTGAAATAGGATTTCGTCCGACGTAAATCGATACGGAAACTGAGTCAAATAGTCGTATTGCCATTGGGCCAAGGTTTTTATGGCGTGTTTAGAAACAGGCACCACACCTACTCGAACGGGAGTATCGGGAGCGACTTCAATAAAGGTATTGAAGTAATTGGTTGTGTGTAGAATTTCTTTTTTCATTGCCTTTTCATCTAGTATTAACGGTTATTTTCGAGGATGATTTGCCTTTACATTTTCAGTCGCTAGTCGAACGGTTTCTTCTATACGCTTTTTCCGTGTTTCCTCTTTTTTGGCTTGGCTTATCCATTCAAGAATACCTCGTTTGGAGGAACGAGAAAATTTCGACCAGTTTTCTGAAGCCAGGGGATTAGCCTCCATACTCGCTAAAAGGTCAGGGGGAAGAACCAAATTTTCCACTTCATCTAAGGCGCTCCAGGCCCCGTTCTTTTGCGCAACGGAGATCGCTTCTAAACCCGAGGGGTGCATAAGTCCGGCCTCTAGTAATTTGGCAATTTTTTCTTTGTTGACACGACTCCAGCCACTTTTGGGATTTCGGGTGGCAAAGAATTGGTAATAACTGTTTTCGTCTCGTTTTTTAGGTGTACTATCAATCCAACCAAAGCACAAGGCTTCGTCCACTGCCTCTGGATAATAGACAGTAGGTATGTTGGATTGTTTTCGATAGATAATGAGCCAAACTGATTTTTCTGTTTGGTGATTTTGTTCCAACCAAGTACGCCAGGCCGAGCGTGATTCAGCGTACACAGCTAGAATTCCGTTAAAAACTTCCATCATTTTTTAAACAAAATATTAACAATTCTACTTGAAAATCAAATTTTTACAATAAGCCCACTCTATTTTTTTTCTCTTTCTTGGATATTCCTTTTTTGACCTTCCCACGGTTAATATATCAATTAATGTCGATTACTTAAGGAAAGTTACCGATAACCAAACACTGGATGAAGGTCCTTCAAACTATGTCACCTCGGGGATTTGTCCTGTTTTCCTAGCCTATACTTAGCCAATAGGTTGTTATGAATACGCACTAGGGGTACAACAGAAGTGAATGTACTATCTTAGAGTATGCTTGGTACCACCTGTGTCTACACTTCTAACCCAGTCCATAGGGGCTGGGAAATCGACACCAACCTTCCCCCACCGTCGGTACAAACTGCCTCGATATCACCACATCAATTCATCTACTAGGCCGCTCCGTCGGGGAGACTTCTTTGAAATGCAAGCCCCCTTGGCTACTTACAGATTGCCCCCTTGAGGGTCTGGGTACCGAACTGTTGCGGTTTTGGTTGCCCGGGTGATTTATAGGTAGTACCACCCAACGTAACAACATTATTTCGTTATTATTAATTTTTTTTATATAAATCATCAAAACAATTAAACTTAGTTTATTAAACAATGCTCTTCACGGGCACGTTTGTATACCATATTAGAATTCCATGAGAGTTCTCATTGATTTTTAATCTATTTCTGTCTACTTACACAAGAACAAAATGCAAACAGCCAAACAAATCCTGATGGTCGCGGGCCTATTGGCCTCCACCACCTTCGCATCCGCTCAAAATAATTTAGCTACGAAGGAAAAATACCAAGATCCCGACTGGAGAAAGAAAAATTACATCATCAACCGTGACTCTGCGTATGCGAATCCGTATTATGCGTTACAAAAATTACGTTGGGGAAATCAACGTTTTACGGAGGGAAGATCGATTCACCCTCGGCAAGATCGGGAGGTGATCAATGAGTTGTCTAAAGGACAGAAACCCTTTGCCACCATTGTGGGATGCAGTGATTCCCGGGTTTCAGCTGAAATTTTGTTTGATCAATGTTTTGGTGATTTATTTGTTACCCGGACGGCCGGACAAGTCATGGCACAAGCCAGTTATGGAACGATTGAATACGCCTCAGCTGTATTAAATACCAAGCTAATCGTGGTTCTTGGACATACCTATTGCGGTGCTGTCGACGCAGCGATCAAGTTGCCTGAAAACCCTCCTGGACACGTAGTTACGTTAATTAACCGCATTAAGCCAGCCACCATGGGATATTTCGGGCAAGGCAACCATCGGTTAAATTATGCAGTTCGTCAGAATGTCATCAATCAAGTCAAGGAACTACGGGAATTGGAGCCATTGTTGTCGAGAATGTATTACAAAGGGGAAATCCTGATTGTAGGGGGCGTTTATGATTTGGAAACTGGAAAAGTTGAATTTTTACCTGAGACCTTGGTGGATTTACCTGCTACTAAGTTTTCGAATCGCGACATGATGGGAAAATAATTCCTGCCAAAAATCCACACAAAAAGGCCCGGATCGAATGAACCGGGCCCTGTTATTTTATTTGCCGGCCAAAATCAGGGGTCGAACTTTTTGACCGATCCACTCCATGGATTTTTGGAGACGGGCATGATCCATTTCGGCCACATCCATTTGAAAAGTAAAACGATCAATTCCACCCAAAGCCTCGCTGTGACGGAGGATTTTTTCAGCGACTTCCTCCGGTCCACCCACTACCAAGGCACCTCGAGGTCCGTTCTGGGCTTCAAAATGGGCATAGGTAGTAGGAGGCCAGCCGCGTTCACGTCCAATTCGGGTCATGGCGGCGGCATAACCTGGATAAAACTCTTTTATTGCCGTTTCTCTATCTTGAGCCACATAACCCAATGAATGAACTCCCACTTTTAACTGATCTTGGGAAAAACCGGCTTTCCGGCCAGCTTCTCGGTACAAATCGACCAGTGGCTTAAATCGGTGCGTCTCACCACCGATGATGGCCACCATTAATGGCAATCCCAATTGGCCAGCTCGCACAAAGGATTGGGGAGTGCCACCTACACCCAACCAGACCGGCAATTTTTCTTGAGCTGGCCTTGGATAAACCGGTTGATTTTGGAGTGCGGGTCGAAATTTACCCTTCCAGGTTACGGTTTCATGATCCCGAATTTGGAGGAACAACTCAAGTTTTTCAGTGAATAATTCATCGTAATCCGACAATCGATAGCCGAATAAGGGAAAGGCATCGGTAAACGAACCTCGGCCAACTACCACTTCAACTCGTCCTTGTGAAAGTAAATCAACTGTAGCGAAATTTTGAAAAACACGGACCGGATCGGCCGCACTCAATACAGTAACGGCACTGGTTAGTTTGATTGATTGAGTGCGCATTGCCGCCGCGGCTAAAATATGGCTTGGAGCTGCATCCAAAAAGTCTTTGCGGTGATGTTCTCCAATCCCAAAGACATCCAAACCTACCTCCTCAGCCCAAACGATGCGATCTACGAGTTCACGAATGGCTTGCGCATCCGAAATGGAGCGGTCTTTTTTCCCACTCATGACCGCAGCAAAACTATCAATTCCGATTTCCATTGATTCTGGTTGTTAAATTATATGTATCAACACATAATTTTAAAAAAAAGTTGATCAACGTTTGACATAAAGCTCCATGAGCCGATTAAGTTCTTCGACTGGATCCAAAGCATAGCCGGGATGAACTTTTGAAAATTGAAGTAAGGTACTTTTAGTAGCCGTGAGCCAACGAAAGCGGGAAACTTGGGGAAGATCACCCAGAGGGCCCTTTCCTGCACAATGTCGTTGCATCGATTCCAAAAATGGAAGAATGGAGGATACTTCAAACGAAGGAGACATTTGATGGAGTAAATCTTCCGGAACATCATATTGGAAGGCGATTTTCCGACTTTGGTGGCAATATAGGATCACTCCAATGTTGATAAACTCTTCTCGTTCGACCTGCGGAACAACCCGCAGAATCGCGTATTCATATAGGGTAGATGTCATGGGGATTCGCAAGTAAAAAGTTTCGACGTTCCATTAAAAAAGTCAAATATCGGCGGCGTTTTTCCTCTGGGTCTAAGTCATCGACGGGATCTTCTAACCAATCTTCTGGGATTTCCTGAACCAACTGGACCAACCAATCATCGGTAAGCTCGTCTTGAACTCGCGCCTGAATGGCTGTACGGTCCCAATTCGATTGAAATACGACATGCTCTTTTCCTTGGGGAAATTTTGAGGTAATGTAACGTTCCCAATTTTCCCATTGGTGATGGAAAAAGAACGCGGCCCCATGATCAATCAACCAGGGTTCCCGATACCAAATCAATAAATTAGGATTACGGATCGTTCGGTCGACATTCAATATATAGGCATCCAACCAAAGCAATCTGGACTGATCGATGGAGGAAAGAGAGGAAACGGTTGGATCAAAGGTCATGGCTTTGGAGAGAAAGGAAAGACCGATATTGAGCCCTACGCTACCTTGAAGTAGATCTTGAATTTCCTCGTCGGCTTCGGTCCGACCCAAGCCTTCTGGCAATTCCAAATACACTAATTCAGGCATTTTAGCACCGAGTCGACGAGCAATTTCACCGCCCAGCAACTCAGCAATTAAGGCTTTTCTACCTTGTCCTGCTGAGCGAAATTTCATTACATAATAGAATCCATCGTCCCCTTCAACCAATCCAGGCATGGATCCACCCTCTCTGAGAGGTTGGGCATACCGAGTAACCTGTACATGACGTAGTTCGAACATCCTTTTGGTATTTAAAAAACAAAAATAGGTGCAAAGGTCTCCTAAAAAAAATATACCTTTGCTCTCAGTAAAAGGTGTTAGAAGAAAACTATCTGTTTTCTCACTGACTTAATAGGGAATTGTGTGCAATACACAAGCTGTCCCCGCAACTGTAAGATTCCTTTTGTTCGCAAAGAACATAGCTTTATGTCTTCAATGCCACTGCCAATCGGCGGGAAGGCAACATAAAGTGGAACGAGCCAGGAGACCTGCCTTTTATCATTCTTGTTTGGTATTTACGGAGGATGAAACCAAACGAGCGGTCGCCCATTTTTTATTTTTTACTTATTTTACCATGTTTTCATGCGTACGCCGTGTCGTCCTGACCGGAGCGTGGGTTTTGGTATGTGCATTTGCACAGGCCCAAACGCAATTGAACGAGGTCGTCGTCACGGCCCACAAATTTCCACAAAAACAATCTCAAAGTGGAAAAGTTACGACCATTTTATCCGACTCGGTTCTTCGAGCTTATGCAGGCAGATCCCTGTCGGAGGTTCTAACTCAACAAGTTGGAATTCAGTTGATTGGAGCACATCAACCGTTGGGAAGTGTTCAGAGCCTTTCAATTCGGGGTGCTGGTTACGGGTCTGCCCTTATTTTGTTGGATGGTGTACCTATTTTTGATCCCAGCAATTTATCCAATGCATTTGATCTCAACTGGATCGCCATCGAACAACTTGAACGGATCGAAATTCTAAAAGGTGGACAATCCACTTTATATGGATCCGATGCCATCGCGGGGGTCATTAACTTAATCACAAAGAAAAATGGAAATCATGCACGAATGAGCCAAACGGCTGGAAATCTTGGCACTTTTCGCTCAGATGCTCAAGGCCAATGGACCCAAAAGAATAACCAATGGGCTGGTGGGGTAACCCATGTTCGTTCCAATGGATTCTCGGCTGCGCAAGGAGATGGATTTGAACCTGACGGATTTCAATCGATGCACGTGAATGCGGGTTGGCGTCGACAATGGAATGAGCAACTTTCGACTTCGATTTCAGGCCAATGGAACCGCTTTCATGCCGGTGCAGACGAAGGTGCGTTCATCGATGATTTGGATTTCAACACCCAAAGCACCCAGGGGTTGCTACGGGGTGGAGTCTCCTATCAAGGTAAAAAAGCCCTGTGGCAAGCTACATACCAATGGGATAAGTCCAATCGTTCCTTTGTAAATGATTCTACGTTTGTCCCTGCCAATGCATTTTCCAAATGGTCACAATCGACATTTGAGGCTCTTTCCCATTTTGGGGAAGTAACCCGAACCCAAACCATTCGACCTGGCTTGACCTGGCTTGCCGGAATCGATTTTCGGAACCAACGGATGGGACAAACCTATTCCTCTATCAGTTCTTTTGGATTATTTGAGGATTCGCCCATTTTACCCGCCTCCACTCATATCACCCAATGGAGTGCATTTACTTCCTGGGTAGCCACTATTTCTGACCAATTCGGATTTGAAGTGGGTGGACGTGGAAATTACCATTCTTTGTATCAAACCAATGCATCGTATACTGTAAATCCTTATTGGCAACCGGTGAAAGGCTTGAAAATTCTGGGTGTCTGGGCAACGAGTTTTAAAAATCCCAGTTTGTATCAACTTTATTCAGCATACGGAAATTTGGATTTAAAACCTGAAACTGCCCAAACACTGGATGCCGGCCTGGATTATCAAAGGAATAATTTTCGGGTACGAAGTATCTACTTCCAGCGGTGGGTAAACCAAGTCATTTTTTTTCAATCGCTCCCGCAAGCACCCTTTGGCCAATACATCAATTTGCTTCGGCAGCAGGACCATGGGCTTGAAACCGAACTTTCTGGCAATTACAGAAACTGGACTTGGGATGTAAACCATACCTACACCCAAGGTTTTCGAGTGGAGTCAAATGCGATGGGAGACGAGATTCGATCTGGCAATCTGCTTCGACGAGCCAAACACGTATGGAATGGAAGCCTTTCCTGGAAAGCGAATTCCAAACTAGTTTTGTCGATTCAGGGACAATACATCGGAGATCGAACCGATCGTTTTTACAATGCCAACACATTTAAAACAGAGGATGTGGAACTACCTGCTTACTTTTTAGCCCATGCTCAAGCATCCTATCGGTTAGCCAGCCAATGGAAGATTCAAGCTGGAATACAGAACGCCCTCAATACTTCGTTCCAGGAGGTTTATGGCTTCAACTCACGACCCAGACAATGGCAAGTGGGAGTTCACTATGATTTTCAACCCAAGGCCAAAAAATAATTTAGGCCATTCAGCCTTTTTTTTAAGGCATTAATCTAATTTTTAACTGAAGGAAAAGGGACGTCCGTACTTTTGAGGAAATCAAGATTCCATGCGACTGACGTTTCTTTTCCTATTTTTGTTCTCCTCCCCTTTTCTCAAAGCCCAACGGACAACCTTCCAAGTCGTTGATCGTACTCAAACGGCTCTTCCAGGTGCGACCTTAAAAATCACTCAAGGTGACCGGGTGGTTGCCTCCGGAGTAACCGATCTGGAGGGTAAATTTTCTTGGAACCCAGCCACCAAGTTAACTTACCAAATTTTTATATCATTCATTGGCTACCAACCCTACAAACAAGTTTGGCGGATGGGCGATCCAATCCTTTTTACATTGCTTGACGATACCCAAACGCTTAAAGAAGTTCAGGTGGTGGCCCAAAAACCTTTGACAAGAGAGGTAGATGATAAGACAGTTGTTGATCCTGAACCCTTGGTACCCTCCTCAACCAACGCCTTAGAAATTTTAGAGAAAACGCCTGGTCTTTTTGTGGATGCAGATGGCAACGTTTATGCAAGCTCCACCTCGCCAGCTACCATTTTAATCAATGGACGAGAACAACGATTAGGCGGCGGCGATTTGGCTTCCGTTTTACGGGCCTTACCTCCGAATAGTATTGAATCGATTGAAATTCTCAGAACACCCTCCGCAAAATACGATGCCAGTGGCGGTGGTGGAGTGATTAACATCATTTTAAAAAAGGGTGTGCGTCTCGGATGGAACGGAACGTCCACATGGAGTGTCAACCAAGGGAAAACAGGTACCCAACAAGCTGGTCTACAGGTAAATCGGGGTGCGGGAAAGTGGAATCAATATGTCAACTTGAATCATACATTTCGAAATAATCAAGAAGAAGTATTGACCGATCGACTTTTAGGGGAAACCGTCATTCGTCAAACCTCCAATTCCACATTTCCGGGACAAACAAGCTTTGCCGGCTTTGGGGTGGGCTATGAAATCAACGATCGATGGAATGTTCAATACGATGGGCGGTGGAACCGAAACTTCAATCAAACCAATGGGTTCAATCGATCGGAAATTTCAAGTTTCAACGTATCCAATGCCTTCACGAATGAATTAAAGAATAGAAACGTGGGAAATAACTGGAATCATGGGTTATCGTCGGTTTGGAAATGGGATACCCTGGGTTCTGAGATTCGGATGGACGCCTCCTGGAATCGACTAAAAAACCAGGGAACCCAACAATACACCATCTTACCCGCTAATACCATGGGATTTGGCGATATTTCGAATACTCGAAATTTTTGGTCGGCCCAATTGGATATTCGGAAACAGTTTTTATCGCAATGGACGGTCGAATCGGGTTGGAAGTCCACAGGCCAACAATTCGCCAATGAAACGCTCTTTTCGATCACACAAAATAATCAAACCCAGAACGATCCGTTCCGAACAAGTAGTTATTTGTACCAGGATCGAATTCATGCGCTATACATCCAAGGTTCCAAAAAATGGGGTGCTTATTTATTGAAGACAGGGCTTCGGATGGAAAACACCCAAATGGACGGCCAACAACAGGTGCCCAGTGATACCTCATTTCAGGTCCGTCGAACCGATTTTTTCCCATATGTTTACCTCAGCCGTAAGCTCATGACCCTAGCAGGATTTGAACTTCGAAGTTATTTGGTGGCCCGTCGAACCATCAATCGGCCTGCCTATGAACTTCTGAATCCATTTGCTCGATTTGTCGATCCACTAGTGTATGAACAGGGAAATCCCTCCCTACGTCCTCAGTTTACTCAAAATTATGAAGTCAATATTTCGGTAGACGAGCGCCCAATCTTGGCGTTTGGGCGAAACTACACGGAAGATTTATTTACCAATGTGGTCTACCAAGATCCGAAAAACGCGGCAATTACCGTCCGGACATTCGATAATTTAGGGCAAAATACCGAAACCTACGCTCGCGTCTTGGCCGCTATACCTCCAGGAAAAGTGTATTTTTTTGTACTTGGAGGCCAGTATAATCACAACCAATACCAAGGTTTTTATGAAAATCAACCGTTTACGTTTTCGAGGGGAAGTTGGACTTTCTTTACTTTTCATCAACTGAAGTTCAAAACCCAAACAACTTTGAATATCAATGGATTTTTCCGGTACAAGGGCCAACTTCAACTGTATGAACTAGGGAATTTTGGAAACTTAAATTTGACTTTGACACAGCAAGCCTTTCAAAAGAAGGTATTTTTCTCGTTGAATGTCACCGATGTATTTTTCACTAATCAATATGCCTTCAAAATTAACCAGGGGAACATTCAAGCCAGTGGGAAAAGGATCAATGATACCCGCCGGGTGGGTATAACCATTCGGTACCAATTTGGAGGCAAACGTTCTGAAAATAAGAATCGAAACCCATTTGATGTCGACGAGTCCAATCAGAATTAAGAATGCAGGCCCAAGGAATTAATCTTTATTTTCAGATGTTAATTTGTTTGTCCAAACCATACGGACTCGATCTGTGTTGAGTTCTAAAACCCCCACTATGGAGTATAACTTTGATCTTCCCATCGACCGTCAACAGACCAATTCGTACAAATGGGATAAATACCCCGAAGGGGTACTACCTTTATGGGTGGCTGACATGGATTTTGAATGCGCCGAACCCATCAAAAACAGTCTTCAAGCACTAGTCGATCGAAATTTGATTGGCTACAGCCGAGTTCCGGATGCCTTATTGGAAACCGTCCTTGACCGATTGGCCAATCGGCATAACTGGGAGGTCCAGGCAGAATGGATCACCTGGTTGCCGGGGATGGTCCCAGGATTACATGCTTCGTCTATGGCATTAGGGGCAGGTACTTACGATATCATGACCAGTTCACCCGTATACCGACCCTTTTTAGAAGCAGCTCAACGACCCAATCGGCGATTAATCGACGTCCCGTTTTTATGGAAGCATAATCGGTGGGAAATGGACTTTGATACCATGGAAAAGTCCATCACACCCGAAACCCGACTGTACATGTTGTGCAATCCACACAATCCCAACGGCCGGATGTTTGATGCCTCGGAGCTGGCTCAATTGGGTGCTTTCTGTCAAAAACACAACCTTTGGATTTGTGCCGATGAAATTCACTGCGACCTGATCATCGATTCATCCAAACGACATATTTCCATAGGAACGCTTTCAGAAGATTTGGCGAATCGAACCATCACCTTACTCGCTCCCAGCAAAACATACAATATTGCAGGGCTGGGTTGCTCCTTGGCTGTCATTCCCAATCCAGAGATTCGAAAAGCATTTCAGGATGCGATTTACGGTATTTTACCCCACCCCAATGCCTTTGCCCACCAAGCAGCTTTGGCAGCCTACCGTGATTCGAACGATTGGCTTGACCAAGTCCTCACCTATTTACGAGGGAATCATGCATATCTATTGAGCGAAATCAATGCAATAACCGGCCTGCATATGGAACCATTAGAGGCCACTTATTTGGCCTGGATTCGAATTGATCCTTCGCTTGGCTCCGACTTCACTCAAACACTTGAAAAATTTGGCGTTGGTGTACAAGACGCCCAGGTTTTTGGTGGAAATGGGTATTTTCGATTGAATTTTGCTACCCAACGGAATCTTTTGGAAGAAGCCGTGAAACGAATTCAACAAGCCGTAAAATCTTTACTAGTTGTCTAAATTAATAAAAAAATCATGCAGAATTTCTCGTATCATAATCCCGTCAAAATTGTTTTTGGTCAAGGCACCATCTCCCAACTTAGCAAACTTGTCCCCGCCGAGGCGACGATCATGCTTACCTATGGTGGAGGCAGTATTTTTAAAAATGGGGTGTACGATCAAACCAAAAAGGCATTGGGAGATCGAAAAGTCATCGAATTTGGAGGGATTGAAGCCAATCCCACGTATGAAACACTCATGAAGGGAGTTGAGATCGCTCGCTCGGAAAAAGTAGATTTCCTATTGGCAGTTGGTGGAGGATCTGTCTTAGATGGTACCAAATTTATGGCAGCGGCCATACCTTTTACCGGAGAAAATGCGTGGGATTTGGTCCTTGGTAAAGTAAAATACCATCAAGCCACCCCTCTTGGGGCTATATTAACCCTTCCTGCCACGGGTTCAGAAATGAATTATTACGCCGTCATCTCTAAAACAGAAACACAAGAAAAAAGAGGGATGGGAGGCCCATTGTTGTATCCTGTATTCTCCATTTTAGATCCCGAGACTACGTATTCATTACCTAAAAGTCAAATTGCCAACGGAATCGCCGATGCCTTCACTCATGTCATGGAACAATACATGACCTATCCTGTGAATGCCCTAGTTCAAGATCGGATGGCAGAAGGTATTCTTCAAACTTTGATTGAAGTAGCTCCTCAAGTGATGGGAGAAGAACTGGATTACCAAGCACGCGCCAACTTTATGTGGGCAGCTACGATGGCCTTGAACGGCCTGCTATCAGTTGGTGTACCCACCGACTGGGCAACCCATCAAATCGGTCATGAATTAACCGCTCTCCATGGAATCGATCATGCTCGCACATTAGCTGTCGTTTTGCCACACCTCATGGCTTACAAAAAACAAGATAAATTGGGCAAACTGGTCCAATATGGAAAACGAGTTTGGAATTTAACCGGTACCGACGACGAAATAGCTGAACAGGCCATTGCCAAAACAGCCTCGTTTTATGAATCCTTAGACATTCCAAGCAAAGCGTCTGCCTACCCAATCACAGCCGACACCGTCCAAGAAGTAAAAAATCGTTTTATCGAACGTGGACTAAATTTTGGCGAGCGGGGAGATATCACTCCTGATGCCGTTGAAGCTATCTTGATGGCTAGTTTAAGCTAATTTGAAAGGGCTCATTCGTGAGCCCTTTTTTTAACCAACTCGGATATGATCACGGGATTTTCCATTGTCAATGGCGATTGTCTCGCCCAATCGTTAGAACCATATCTTTCCTCCGAAAAGTTTTTGGTTTTTCGCGAATGTCTTGTCGAGCACAATGGTGTCCCGTATGACTCCAGTACCTTTTGGGACTCGAGAGGGCGCTTCATGGTGGAACGGTATCAAATCACCTCCTCAGAGTACCAGGAAAAAACGATCAAAGAATATGAAAAAATTCAATCCATTTCGCTGGAGGAGCCAATCTACCTTTGGTTTGAGTATGATCTTTTTTGTCAGATCAATTTTTGGTTTTTAGTGCATGATCTTTCCTCCCGAGGGTTCAAACATTTATTTTGGGTTCAACCAACCGACCCCACGGGCTGGACAGGATTTGGAAATTCTTCTGCACTCGACTTACTTCAAGCCTGGAAAAACGCCGCACCTATAACTCCGGAGTGGATCCAAACCGGATCAAATTTGTGGATCTCTTACCAAAATCAAGATTGGCCACTGTTTGAAAAGACATTCAACCACCCTACTAATTGGCCAAAATTAACCGAAATTGGGAAAGCTCAACTGGATCGTTTGGACTTACCTTTGGGCCGCCCCCTTCGAATTTTACAATCATTGCGAGCAGAAGGAATCACTGATTTCCCAACCTTATTTCGACAATTTCAATTACAAGCAGGGGAATATGGATTGGGAGATACCCAAGTTTTACACCTGCTCAAAGAATTGGATTCGAAATAGGAAAGCTTCCTATTCGAGATTAAATTCGTTGAAAGATCCAAAAAATGGATAAAACAACTCCCATCGTAAGCGTCAATCGTGTGATCCAATCGTAGACCACCTTGTTTTTTGTGAGCTGTCTGAGCACAGGAATGATGGCTGCAATCAATGCAATTTGAACACTCTCGATACCGACATTAAATCCCAAAACGCCCCAGAACAAATGAGTACCTTGAAGATCAATATCCACCAAGGTTTGGGCAAAGGCGCCACCATGGATTAACCCAAAAATGAAGGTAGGAAAAAACAAGGGTGCCTTTTTCGAATAAACCAGTCCAATTAAAGCTGAAAAAAGGATGGTGACACCCACTCCAATTTCGATCCAATAACTAGAGAAAGGCATTCGGCCTGTTAGGGTAAGACCCAAAGAAAGGGCATGACCCAAGGTAAAGACGGAAATGAGAAGACCTAATTGGGACAATTGCTCCCTCCACTTTCCTGTTTTAAACACCCCTAAAACCAAAATCAGAAGAAAGCAAAGGTGATCCGCTCCTTGTAAGATATGCCAAACACCAAATTGAACCATGGCGAAAAATCCTGTCCAAACTGACCCCTCCCCTAAATCGATAAACAGGGATTGAGTGGTAGTGGTATTCGGTTTATTTTCGATGATACCCATCTGGAGATGGTTGTCATGACCGATTGTACCATTTTCAAAATCATGTTGAATATGAACAATCCATTGATGGCTAGCGACTTGATGATTAATCAACTGTACATGGAGGAAAAAGTTTCTCAACTCGTAATGAGGAGGAGGCTTGGTTTCAAAGTAAACCTCCCAAACTTCGATAGGTCCAATGCCCTCCTGATGAACTCTTGTTAAAGCCTGTTGGGTAATACGAAGTGGCCATTTTTTTTGATTGAGAGTCAAAAAATTCACCTCCCTCAAAAATTGGGAGGTGAATTCAGGCATTTTTTCTCTAAAAAGCACCTCAGACGATGTATTCGGGAGCACATTCCAGATTGTCATCAATTCGGGTAACGGAATTCGGGCAATGCCACGCAGGGATTCGGCACCCACTTTCAGCTGGATGGACGAGGGCGGCATGGGATGGGCCAAAGAAACGGTCAATTTGAACCAACACACTAGAAAGGCAAACATTCGCCCAGTGGAATACTGTACTTTCATACCAGGTTGACATTAATTGGAGCCATAATCTGACTTCCGATCTCGCCACACCGAATGGGGATGTACTCCATTTCGGATGACAATTCCTCCTTGCATCGACCACTCGATCCAGACACTTGGCCCATCAAGTAAAAGGTAGTCACCTTTGGTATTCATGGCGTTGGTTCCAACGAAGGACACGTACGTATCGGGTAGTTCTGCTTGGTATTTCGCAAGTACCGAGGCAGCCGCAAGGTCTTCCAGGTCATCAACATACGTTTTAATGATTTTCATCACCAAATCTTGTTGGGTGGCAGTTAATCCACCGATGCGTAAACCCACTTTGGTGGTAGGAAATGCCGCATCTTTGGCAGGTCCTAATTGAATGTCATTTTGGGCAGCCGAACGCCGGGCGGCATTTAATTCAGACGTACTTAAAGAACCCAAAAAGGCAGCCATGGTAGTTTGCTCTTGCACCAAAGGTTGCAGCGTTTTATTGGACGAGGTGGAAACCCAGGTAGGATACGGTTCGGTGGACCGGAACGAGGGAGTCCCACCTGTTAGTTTACCATTTTGATAGGTTTGAATGATGGTCCCATGATGGCCACCAAGTTGAATACACCAAAGGCCTGTGGAGCTAGGCTCCCCTAAGAGGGCCAGATAATAGTTTCCTTGCCCATAACCACTTCCACCACCTGCTGAAAATAGGTAATTGTCTGCATCAATGATTCCTGCATATTCCTCATTTCCCTCATTGGATGTTGATCCGGTTAGCACCTTGAGTAAGGAATAGAACGCACTCCATTGAGCATTGGAGAAGGTAGAGGTGGCTAAACCAACTCGTTGCCCGTAGAGGGATTGCGGAAGATTAGACCACTTTTTGGCATGACTTACGGAATATGAATAGTTCAATTGGGCCAATTGACTACTTGAAAGTGTTGCCTTAAATGCATTAATTTCGGAAATCAAAGGTGTGATATTGGTTGGTACCGACCACCCCCCGGTGGTGACGACGGGGGTAGAACCTGAACTCACAGCCACCGAAAAAGAACAACTTTGGTTTCCAAAGGTAAACGCAAAAGAGGCGGTTCCTGAACTAGTAGGAGTTCCCGATAAAACCATTTGGAGTGTTCCCTCTCCTGTCGATAACACCCCAGAGGTTAATCGGGCTGTCAACCCCACCACACCCGTCGACGGGATGGGAGAACCCGACTCATAGGCAAGTCCGTTTCCACCTGCATACGGAACAGCGACAGATCCCGAAAAGGCCGAATTTAGAACCGGTGAACCCGTGATCTGAACACCCGCACAATTTAGACTTGAGATAGCGGGAGATTCCAGGGTGGCATCATCCGAACTACAGCTCCAAACAAGAATTAGGAGTGCACCGAATAGGAATTGCGTGTGCTTCATTTTTTTGTCTTTGGTTAATATCACCATAAACGGACAATTGTATATAAACGAAGCCTATGAGTTTACTTTTTTTCCCTTTTTCAATTATTTTTTTATAAAAACTTAAAATGAACCCATGAAAATTAACTTTATGCCTATGAATTACATTCAATTTTTTAACATAACTTGGTCTAATTTACCATACAATCGATTGAATTGAATCCAGGTTAAGAACCATTCTTGACGCAAAGTGATTAATCGATCTCTATTTTTCTGCAGTTCGGTCTCGGCTAGTATTAAATCCTTTGGAGTGACTTGTCCTTCTGAGAGTCGTTTTTGATAAATTTGGACATTTTCGGTCCAAAGGTGTAGGTTTTCAGTTTGCCAATTCATTTCGGCTTGTATGCGACTAAGTTCATTTTGAACTTTTTGAAAGTCACGCTGCTGGTCTTGGATCAAGATTTGTTTCTTGGATTGAATAAGGTCTTGTTGTACCCGCCATTTTCTCTCTTTCAACTCATTCTTACCAAAGGCCTGGAGAGGAATTTGTACTTGAAGCCCGATGAAGCTATTTCCGAACCATGAATTAGCTAAAAACGGATTTCCTGTTTGACTGAACTGATTGGCGCCCAAATAACCTTGAAGACCGACGGAGGGCACCCAAAGCGCTTTGTCTTTTTGTCGACTCAGTTGAATCAATTCCTCCTCTATTCCCAGTTTTTGATAGGAAATCAAGGAATCGGTAGGAAGGATGGTGGGCGAAAGGGCATTCCACTCAAACGAGGTGGTTAAGGTTTGATCGCGGAGATCTTCCCAATCCCAACCAGTTAAATAGGCCAAATAAATTTGTTCGGATCGAATGGCCGCACCTAATTTTTGCCAAGCCAACAAATTAGCCCGGTGTTGAAGTATCGACTGATTCCAGTCCGTTTTGAGCACCTTTCCCTCTTTAAATCGAGCTTGTACTGTTTGAAATGACAGAAAGCTTCGAAGGGTATCTTGGACAGCCTCCTTTTGTTGTGCCTGCACGAATTGAAGTTGGGCATATGTCCGCACTACTTCCCAATCTTGATCCGATTGCGATTGAAGTAAATCAAATCGAGCAGAGGCTTCTTTCCACTCACTTTCTTGGACAGCCAGTTTATCCTGAACCTGAATGAGAGGCTGAAAGGCTGAAATACCCAAGGATTGCTGAAAGGGAGCTCCAAATTGAATAGCTCGGGTTTCTGAAGTAGGGATCGGATTAAACTGACCTACCGGTACCAATTGAGCAGGGATGATAGGATTGAATCGATATTCATACGACGAGCCCACTTGAATCTTTTTGTAAAGACGTTTTTGCTCCGTAGTCAACGAGGATTCTGCATACGCTTGCTGAGCTAGCTTTCGTTGTACCGAGTGATTTCGACTCGCCTCCAAACAAGCCGATAACGTGACCTGAGCTTGAGCAGAGACTATCCATATAAAACTGAAGAGAAATACAATGAATTTCATTTTTTTTGACATTTATCCCCGAAAGACCGAGGCGGGTTCAACACCGTTGACTTTACTGATGGCGAAATAAGATCCACCTATGGATATAAATAGGGTAACCAAAAACAATCCCAAAATTTCTTTCCAACCATAGGTGATCACCAGACCAGCACTTTCTACTCCGGTCGAAAAACCGAAAAGCAAAAGCATAGCCAACGAAAATCCAATGAGGGCAAATAAGAGGGATTGAATTAAAATTAAATTGCGTACATAGCCATTGGTTGCTCCGATGGCTTTCAATGTGCCATAATCTTTGATCCGATCCAACGCAGCCGAATACAAGGTTAATCCAATGATGAAAAAACCACTGATGATGGCAAACACAACTAAAGAACCCACGCTGGTTCCAATATTGGACGAGATGGTGATAAATTGTATGGTGGTTTCCTTGAGTACTTTTGCATCCCAGGCTTTCACTTGGGGAAACGTCGCGTTGATCCGGTCCATAACCTCCGATTTGGATTCCCCCTTTTTGACTTGTACCACAATGGCACTCACTTTAGTTTCGGGGAAATTTCCAAATCGTCGCGCTTTGCTTAAGGTGGTATAAAAGAATGCTCCGGCAAAGCCCCGTGCGTTTTTAGTTTGAACACGAATGAACGCTTCTTTTCCGTTGATTTCGACACGTGTCCCCGGTGAAATATCATTTTCAAACGTGGAGGCATCAAAAAATTCAGCCGAAACCGCTCCTTCTGAGGATAAATCGGCTAACAGACCCTCCTTAATTTTAGCCGGCGCAGGCCCGGCCACAAAATCGGGTGCTTCGCTGCCAATTAGTAAAACGGGCGCCGTTTTTCCGTTCTTGAACTTCACAAGTCCATTGGTAATTACGACGGGAAAGGTAGTTTGAACTCCTTCAATACTCCGAATTTCCTGCACGTACCGTCCATCCAATTTCCCTAATTCATTGGCATTTTGGGTGATGGGATCAATGACCCAAATTTCACCGATATCCTCCCGCGAATTGGCAATGAGGCCACCCATCAATCCCGTCAAGAAGCCCAGAATTCCAATTTGTTGACCGATCAAGAAAATACTGATGACGATACCGATAACGACACCAATACTTTTTGATTTGTCGTAGCGAATGAATTTAAAAGCGGTTTGTATCATGGTCGTATCAGACAATCTACTTTCGAATTAATGAACAGTTGTTGGGTGGATTTCAAACTGATCTGAATTTCCAAGACCCTTCGATCCTCTTGATCGGACACGTTTTCGGAGAAAAGTGATTTTCGTTTCAAATAGGGAATCACCCTTAAAATTTGTCCCTCGGTTAATTCCGTGTCGGTCCCAGCCGCCAAGATCTTCACCGACTGGCCAGTCTTTATTTTTGAACTAAACAATTCGTCTACCTCGGCCCGGACAATCCATTTTCCCGCAGGTGCGAATTCGGCAAATGTTTGCAAGGCTACGGCCGACTCACCCTTTCGAACATTCAAATCCAAGATCACCCCTTGGGTAGGTGCCAGAAATGTCTTTTCTTTTAATTCTGCTTGTTTTACCTGTCGCTGGGTATCCCATTCCTTTTCTTTGGATGATTCGGTGGCGAGCTGGGCATGAATGATTTGGATTTGTGCTTGTAATCGATCCAACTTCAGCCGAGCATCTTGGGCTGCTTGGGCAGTTTCAGCTCCCGATTCGACCAATCGATTCAAACGATTGACCTGTTGCTGTTGATCATTCAGTTGAATTAAAATCTCTTTTTCTTGAGCCCTGAGTTCATTTTGGCGAATTCGTTGGGTTTTTTTTCTTTGATCAAGCTCGTATAATTGACTCTGCTCCACGGTAGTTCGTAACCGGACCAAGGGTTGACCTTGCCGAACGGTATCTCCTTCCTCGACAAAGACCTCCTCTACGACACCCCCTTGTGGAGCGGCAAGTTGGATCAGACTTGCTTCAGGTTCAACTTTGCCTAGTGCTAAAATCAGGGTTGGGTTTTGAGTGGGTTTGACGGGGGGTTGCTCTACATTTGCCTCGTCTGATTGGCAACTCATGGCCATCATGAGTATGCAGAGAATCGGTACAATTCGAGTAAATAAATACATGGGAAAATTCAGGTTAAGCATGAAAAGGTTCATCTTCAGGGGGTGTTTCAGACACCATCCCATTGTTTACATATAAAATTCGATCAGCATAAGGTTTTAAACGGACATCATGTGTCACCACCGCCACCGATTTGCCGGAGTCCGATAAACGCTTGAGCTCCTCCATAACCATTCCCACACTTTTGGTATCCAAAGCGGCAGTAGGCTCGTCACACAATATCAATGGGGGATCAGTTACCAAGGCCCGTGCAATGGCTACACGTTGTTGTTGCCCGCCACTTAAACTTTTGGGTAAATTGTATAGGCGATCCCCCATGTTCACTTTTTCTAAGGCTTCTTTGGCTTTTGCCTTGGCCAGCGTTTTGCTCATGCCCTGCAAAACCAAGGGTTGCATTACGTTTTCTAAGGCATTCAGGGGAGCTAATAAATTAAAGCTTTGAAAAACAAAACCAATGGTATTCAATCGCACATGAGCAAGTTCACGATCAGAGAGACCATTAATAAGTTGTTCTCCTACCCATACCTTCCCTCCCGTCGGATAAATAACACAGCCAATCAACGATAACAAGGTCGTTTTACCCGAACCGGACGGACCTATAATTAGGGTCAATTCCCCCGTAGAAAACTGGCAAGTAGAGGGCTCCAAGGCCGTGATAACGGTATCCCCGGTTTTGTATTGCTTGTAAGCTTCTGCCAAACGTGCGACTATTCTGGTCATGTCGAGATCTTTCAAAGATTCAATTTAATATGAAAACATAGTTTTTTAAAAAAGGTTTTGAAATGTGTATGAATTCTTATCAATGCTCCGTGTGATTCAATAAATTGCATAAAAAAAATGCATGGCAACATTAGAACAAACATGGAGATGGTTTGGGCCAAATGATCCAGTTTCGCTGGCTTACATTCGTCAAACAGGAGCCACTGGAATTGTCAGTGCCCTACACCATGTACCCAACGGTGACATTTGGTCAATAGAAGAGATCCAAAAGCGAAAAAACCAGATTGAGTCAGCAGGATTGAGCTGGTCGGTGGTCGAGAGCATCCCGGTCCACGAGTCCATCAAGCAAGGATTGCCAGAGCGAGACGTTTTCATTGCGCATTACCAGGCCTCGATCCGGAACCTAGCGGCCTGCGGAATTGATACTGTTTGTTACAATTTTATGCCTTTACTCGACTGGACACGCACTGACCTGGCCTTCCCCCTACCCGATGGCTCGACGGGGTTGCGGTTCGATGCCGTTCAAGCTTGTGCGTTTGAACGAGGCATGTTGGGTAAATCAGGTGAATCGTTTTCGGAGGAAGTACATCGTGAAGCCGAACTCTGGTTGGCAAAAGCTACCGAAGAGGAAAAAAATCAGCTAATCAAGACCATCATTGCTGGTTTGCCAGGAAGTGAAGAATCCTTTACACTGACCGAATTTAAAAAACTGCTCCAGCAATACGACTCGATTTCTGCGGAGAAACTCACCCATCATTTGCATTACTTTGTAGAAAAAATCACACCCGTTGCCGAGGAGGTGGGTATTCGCCTTGCCATTCATCCCGATGACCCTCCGTTCCCTATTTTTGGACTACCCCGAGTAGTCAGCACTGAAAAAGATGCAAAAAACTTATTGGATGCCGTTCCAAGTTTGGCTAATGGACTGTGTTTTTGTACGGGTAGCTATGGAGTTCGGCCAGACAACGATTTGGTGGGAATGGTGCAAAGACTCGGCCACCGTATCCATTTTGTCCACCTTCGGGCCACTCGGCGAGAACCCGATGGTAGCTTTTTTGAGGCCGATCATCTGGACGGAGATGTGGATATGCCCGGGGTCATGCAAGCCCTTATTTCTGAACAAGAACGCCGGATTCAGGAAGGTCGTTCTGATATTCGACTTCCTTATCGACCCGATCATGGCCATTGCATGTTGGATGACCTAGAAAAAAAGGAAAAAACAAACCCTGGGTACACAGCTATTGGTAGGTTACGTGGACTCGCCGAACTCCGTGGCCTCGAAAGGGGACTTCGAAGAAAATTATAAAATATTTTCCCTATATATTTGGTAGAGTAAATAGTCTTTATTAGTTTTATCACATCAAACTAAGTTAAGACGATGACAGCAGAGACATTCGATTGGGACCGCGAGGTCGAGATTCGGGATCGGGCTACATTGGCCGCGGCCCGTCGCATTTCAACTCCAACGGAGGGTATGTACATGCCCTATTTTCAATGGTCTGCCTCCATGTGCTCCTCATCGGTTGCAAAAGGAAGAACCTGCTTAACCTGGGAATCGTATGCAAAGAAGCGGCCGGTGGTCATTACATTTTTGGCTCGCGGATGGGGCGAATACGGCCGCAAACGGATTCTTGAACTGCAGGAAATCGGGCAGGAGGTTAAAAAATTAGGTGGAACACTTTTAGTTTTTATTGAAGGTTCGGTGGCTGAAGCCCAGCTTTTACAACAAGAATATGAACTAACATTTGATTGGATCGCCGATCCAAAACTCACCTATGTAGCAGATTTGGGTCTAAAACAAACCGATCAAGATCCGGCAGATTGGATGTCGGGTATTGAGTCAGGTGCTTGGATACCAGCTTGGTTTGTGACCACTTTTTATGGGAAAATCAAATTGGCTGAAACAGACCCTCTTTTTGAAAAGTCTGTTTCGCCGGTAGCCATCGCAGCGGCAGTTTGGCAAGCTGCTGATTACCAAACTACCGCAGCATAAAATACCAACTTAATCCACATGAGGTGCGGCCGACTTCTGGCAACAAGCTGGGAGTCGGTCGTGTGATTTTTGGTTAGCCACTACCTCCTCTGCATCATAACCAATCATTGAAATGGCTTTTTTCAATGCCTCTACATTGGTTTTTTTAGGGTTATAATCCACCACGACCACTTTATCTGTCAAACGAAGAGTGGCTTTTTCAACACCTTTGGTCAGTCCTAAATCACGCTCAATTCTACTTTTACACATCCCACACTTGGCTGAAGTTTGTAGGGAGACCTGGGCGGTAGTGGGCCGTTGAGCGAAAACGGCTCCGGAAATCAAAAAAATCAAAAGAAAACGAATCATAGATATAGAAAATTAAAGTTGATCAATTACTTGACGAGGTGGTAACTCACTTCGGTACACCGAGGGGGCAATTCCGGTGAGTTTTTTAAATTGAGCCGAAAAATGAGCCACACTGCTGTAACCCAGTTTTTCGGATATCTCGGTAAACGATAAGGACAAATCCTCCATTAAAAGTTTAGCTCGAGCTAACCTTTGCTTAAGTAAAAACTGCTCGATCGTTTGTCCTTCTTGTTGTTTAAATACAGCCCGGAGGTACTTATAATCTCGACCAATTTTTTCCGACAACAAAGCTGACGTTGTCCACTTGGCCTCCTCCGATTCAGGATGATTGACCAAAAACAATACCCATTTTTTTATCAATGCCACGGCTTGTTGCTCAGGCGTATGAAGAATCAAAAATCCAATGGCCTCAAGTCGATCTTGTAATTTGACCATTTGATCCGCTGTCGGCTTGGTTGTTAAAACGAGGTAACCCAATTCCACGGATTGCAGAGGCAAGTCTAAATCCATTGCTATTTGTTTAACCGCCAATATACAGCGATCACAGACCATGTTTTTAATTTAAATGGAATGAGTATTCATGTAATTCAACGATTAACTACCTAATTTCCACCGAAATCCTGAATAAATGGTTCTACCCACAATAGGCCCCCAAACAATTCCGGCGTCAAATTGGGAGCCAAAGGGTTCGCGAGCTTGGACGATCGGATTGAGCTGTCGAAAATTGGTTAGGTTTTCTCCACCCAAATACCATTCCCATGTCCGAAACGTACGGGTTACTTGCGCATTGATATTGAAAAAAGAGGGTGATCTTCCTGCCTCAGCTTCACCAATCATGGGTAAACGCATAGATCCATTCCAATGAATGGTTAAGTCGGCTTTCCATTTGTTGTAAGGTAAAGCATACGCAATATTGGTTAAAACTCGATGTTTATTCACCATCATCTTTTCCAAAAAGACCTCATTCCCTTGGCGATCTTGCATGGTTTGTTTCACATCAAAAAACCGGTAAGCTGCCTTGAACTCCCAACGCTCTTTGTAGGGTAAAATAGCTTCAATTTGAGCAGCCGTAGCATACGAAGGCCCATTCGACATATACAAATACAAATGACCAGGATGTTCGGCATCCACAATTTGTTGTTGTTGAAAACGAGTATGATAGACATCTGCCATCACGGTCATCTTGCCAAAATCTCTTCCTAACGAAGTACCCATGTTCCAGGAAATTTCGGGTTGAATCGGATTCCGAAGAACAACTTGTCGGGAACTTACTAATAAACCCATATTCTCGGCCAAAGGATTTCCTACTCGAAACCCGCGCCCCACATGAAGTCGCCAATCGGTATGATTTTTAAAATGTTTTTTTACATGAACCCGTGGGGTGTACTGCCATCCAAATAAGTTGTGATAATCCAGCCGTTGGCCTACAACCAAGGTTATGTTCTCCGGATCGGTATATGTGTATTCTCCATACACTCCCGGAACAATTTCAGTCCGATTCAAAACCAAATTCCCAAACGACTCTGCATACTCATCCAGCTGAATGGATGCACCTATTTTGTAGGTATGCCGTGTATCTCCTAAAATATTCTGGTAAATTGAATTAAAATAAGCCGACCTTTGCTGGCCAGAATACACCCGTCGGCCAATCAATGAACGGGTATCATGCCATACCGCATTTCCGAGCAAAGCAAATCCTTGAAATGGTTTGGCTGGAAATAATCTGGCCAATTTAAAGAACCCCTCCCCTCGTTTTGTTTGGTTAGTAAAACCGTACAAAGCGGGAGTCAGAGCCTCGGACTTGAAACCGATCTGCCCCCCCTAATCGATTTTCTTGCAGATACCGTCCTCCAAACTGTGCCATCCATCGCTCAGAGGCATATTTCCATCTGTTGAGCACATTGATTTGGTCATACCGGGCCAAATCACGAAATCCGTCGGGATTTCGATCTATTTCTGAGGCTAAAAAAGAACCATGACTTAGGACGCCCATGGACCATTTCTTTGAAAACTTGTGTGCCAATTGCACATTCAATTCCCCTCGTCCCCAATGATTTACATAACCATTGACAAAAAGTGGCTCAGATTCATCAGGTTTTTTGAGTTCCACATTAATTCCACCTGTCATAGATTCGTATCCCGTAGGTACACCTCCGGTCCCTTTCGCCACATCGATGGATTGTATCCAAGTACCGGGTATGTAATTCAGTCCAAACGAAGAAGCCAATCCCCGAATGCCGGGCAGATTCTCGAGAGTGGTTTGCACGTAAGCACCACCAAGCCCTAATAGTTGAATTTGTTTGGCTCCTGTAACCGCATCTGTGTAACTAACACTAACAGCTCCATTCGTTTCAAAACTTTCCGAAAGATTGCAGCATGCGGCTTTACCTAATTCTTTGGCTGTGATCACCTGAGTTTGCATCGGGGATAATCGGTCAATCACAGTACCAGATCCCCGAACTACCACACCCGCCAATTCCGTACTGGCCGGCAATAAGGAAACCTGAATGTGGCTGTTTCCTTTCAAAACTTCTAAGCTATCGGCCAGGTATCCCACGGCGGAAAAAACAAGCCAGCTAGCGCCTTTGGGTTGGGAAATTTCAAAATGCCCATCTAAATCAGAAATCACGGCTATTTTTTCGAAGCCTTTCCACCTAACCGTGACGCCAGGTATAGGCTCTTGTGATTTTTTTTCGGTAATTCGACCGTGAATTTGTGCGGACAGAAATCCGGGAATAAACCAGATTGCCCAAAAAATAAGGGTTTTCATTTTGACACTTTATAGGTGAAGAATCTATTTTCAAAAGTTAGAAAAAGGTTCTTCTTAAATTCTCAAATTCAAAAGTTGGAGAAATAAGGGTAAGGCGGTGCGCTGGGGGATGAAATCCAGCCAAAATGATCCTTCAACGAAATCAAGAATAGCAGAATTTCCCCCATGAAATGAAGGTACCCAAAAGGGAGCCAGCCCGTAGTAAACAGGAATAAGCTCCATTTTTTCCAAGGAAATTCCTGAAACAACCTCCAATTGAAAAACTTTCACATGTGTATCACAGCATGCAGCTTTTTTGACAACGGGAAGGTGGTTGGTTGTAGGTGGGGTATCGGCAGGACAACAAGCCTTTGGTACGTCGGCTGAAAGTTGGACTTTGCCGGTAAAATGACATACATGCTCATACACAGAGAAACCAGTGCTGGTCAGGAGAACCAGAACAGCTAGGCAACTTGTGAAAAACTTTTGAATGAGCTGTTTCATGTCACAAAAGTATGGAATTTCCGTCCTGTGGTTGTTACAAGATTTGGCTAAAGTTTTACAAATCAGGATTCACTGCCACCACTATGCGTCCGGTTTGTTCGCCTTTTAGAATGAGGTCAATTTCTGGTGAAAGGTCATCCAAAAGGACATGTCGGCAAAAGGATTCTACGGATGAGATAGCCCAATTTCCTCCTAGTTTCTCCCAAATAGATTGTCTCCAATTATGGTCAGCTTCTGCGGAGTCGACACCCAGCAAAGCAATACCCCGTAAAATGAAGGGGAAAACGGTCAGATCTAATTGAGGAGAAGCCACCAATCCACAAAGGGCAGCAGCCCCATTGGGTTGAATCGACTTGACTAAGTTAGATAAAATCGTACCTCCAACTGTGTCGATTACACCTGCTAGTAAAGGTTTCAACAACGGTTTAGGCGAGGATGTTTCCCAGTCAGACCGACTCCAGACCTCGGTGGCACCAAGTTCGCGCAAAAAGTCGACCGACGTTGGTTTCCCCGTGATGGCATGAATCGTATACCCCAATTTTTTCCCTAAGGCAACGGCCATCGTCCCGACCCCTCCTGTGGCGCCGGTCACCACCACCGGGCCCGCATTGGGCAGAACACCCACTTGCATTAAACGGTCAAAGCACATCGCTGCGGTTAATCCTGCCGTCCCATAGTGCATAGCAGACCGCAGGGTCAATCCTGGTGGAATCGGAATTACCCATGCTGCAGGTACCCGAATGTACTCCGAAAATCCCCCGGGAGTATTCATCCCTAAATCATAACTCGTGACCAACACCTGATCACCAATTTTAAACTGTGGCACTGCACTTTCTACCACCACACCTGAGGCATCGATACCAGGAGTATGTGGATACTGTCGTGTCACTCCTCGATTTCCGGATGCTGATAATGCATCTTTGTAATTAAGCGAAGAGAAAGCAACCTGAATCGTGACTTCACCATTGGGCAAGTCATGCATGGATTTGGACTCAATCGACCGGGTCATTCCTCCTCCTTCCTTTTCTCGTACTACAAAAGCTTTAAAAGTATGCATTTTGCTGATGAATTGTGTTTAAATTTGATTCAATATACTGAGTTCGCCGGAAATGAACCAGGAAATGATTGTAAATCCTATGAATCGAGTAAAGCGAGTTCTGCTGGTCGAAGATGAAATGAGTGTGGTTACCTTTATCAAAAGGGGATTAGAGGAAGAGGGATTTGATGTTTCGGTGGCCTTCAATGGATTGACCGGACAACAGATGGCCCAAGAATTTGACTATGACCTCTTGATTTTGGACATCATGATACCCGAAAAAAATGGATTGGATGTTTGTACCGAACTTCGAGCCCATGGATTAAAAACGCCCATTCTGTTTTTGACGGCTCTGAGTACTTCGGAAAATATTGTGATTGGGTTGAATTCGGGTGCCGATGACTACCTCGTTAAACCATTTAAGTTCATGGAGTTGCACGCCCGAATCAATGCCTTGATACGTCGACATGAACAAGTAAATGACCTCCCAGTAGCTGAAAACCGGTATTATCTGGCCGACTTAACCGTGGATGACGATGCCAAAACCGTGGCGAGAGGCGGAAACCTCATTTCCTTAACAGCCACCGAGTATCGCCTACTCCTTGTTCTGATCAAGAACAAAGGTAAAGTGCTGTCACGAGTTGACCTACTGGAAGGGGCCTGGGACATCAATTTCAATTTGGGCACCAATGTCGTGGATGTTTACATCAATTATTTGCGAAAAAAACTGGATACCGATTACTCTAAACGCCTCATTCATACGGTCGTAGGAATGGGCTATGTCCTGAAAGAAGCATGAATACACGCAATAAAATGGCGCTGCTCCTCTTCTCTTTTTGTTTGTTCATCATCATTTTATTGGGAGGATCCGTCTATTTCTTCTTAAACCATTATTCCTTGATCGACTTTTACAAGCGATTGGAAACGCGCGCTCAGATTGCCGCCCAATATCATTTGGAACGGGGCACCATGAAAGCAGAAAACCTGATTGAACTTCGGAATCAATACCTCGAAAAACTTCCTGAGGAAAATGAGGTAATTTTGGATATTACCCAACAACAAAATTCCTTGGATGTCATTCGGTCCACCGACTTACCTGACCGCCTCATCCGTCAAGTATATCGACAAGGCAAATCTAACTTGAGGGAATCCAATACTTTTTATGTTGGTTTGATCAAGTCCTTTGGGACCAAACGATTTATGGTGGTGGTTTCCGCCGAAAACGATTACATCGGAAAACAATTGGCCTATGTACGCAATATCTTACTCGTTGCTATTCTTGTTGGAATTGTATTGACCTGGTACATCGCTAAGTACTTTTCACAGTATATTTTTGAGCCAGTCAAAAGAATCACGGAAAAGGTTCGGCAAATCAGTACCCATAACATGAATTTACGGTTAACAGAACAAACCGAAAATAGAGAAATTCAAGATTTGATTTTGACATTCAACAACTTGTTGACGAGATTAGAGACGGCTTTTGAGACACAAAAAAACTTCATCAGCAATGCCTCTCACGAGTTAGGGACTCCCCTGACCACGATCATTGGTGAGGCTGATTTGGCCCTCCGAAAAGAACGATCTACGAGCCAATACCAAGAGGCCATTCAAAATATTTTGATCCAAGCCGATCGACTCAATGAAATCACCAAAACACTATTGTTCTTGGCTCAAACTGGGTATTCGGACAAAAAGATACCCCTCGGAATGCTTCGGGTTGATGAATTACTTTGGGATTTAAAGGGCCTCATGAATGTCATTCGCCCACAAAATCAGGTTGAAATTGATGTATCCAAAGCGCCGGAGGATCCAAAAAAATTAAAGATCAATGGGAATAAAGAATTACTTCGGCTTGCGTTGTCTAATCTGATCACCAACGCCATAAAATACTCCTACAATAAACCGGTCCAGGTATCCATTGACATTCAGGAGGAGGCCCAAATTGTTGTAGTACTTATCCAAGACCATGGAATTGGGATCCCAGAAAAAGACCTTCCGTTCATTTTTGATCCCTTCTTTCGAGGAGAAAACACCAAGCTCTTTGAGGGTTTTGGGGTAGGCCTGTCATTGGCACGGAATATCATTTTGTTGCATGAAGGCCAAATGGATATCGTTTCGAAAGAGGGAGAAGGAACCGGAATTCGGATCTCCTTCCCCCGATACAAATTCTAATCAAACTTTAATCCGATTCTTACAACGACCTAATTCTACACCCGCAACTTTGTTACATAAACAATCACCGCATTGTTTGTTGGAATTAGGCAGTAAGTAGACAGAACATAGACTATATGTCAAACCAAAAAGGGCTATTCGAATGCGTGAATAGCTCCTTTTTTTTGTGCTATATAGGATCCAGCATACAGCCCTTTTGCTAAGGCGCTTTCCAGCGAGTTACCTTTAATGTACTCGCTGAGGAACCCGGCCAAGAAAGCATCACCACTCCCTACGGTATCAGCTACTCTGACTTCAATCGCAGGGCCAAAAAGCCATTCGGTGGGTGTCCAGACATAGGCCCCTTCCCCTCCACAGGTTACTATGGCCATTTTCCAATGGAAACGCTGGGCCAGCTCAGTTACTTGGTCAACGGGCTCACCTTGAATTTGATACAAAGAGGCCAAATAGGCCAATTCGTCTTCATTCAATTTACAGAGAGTTACATCCGTCATCAGTCTTTCTGCCCAAACCATGGAGAAAAACGGTGGACGGATGTTGATATCAAAAACTGTAAACTGGCTTCGTTCTTTCAGGGCCAATAAGGCCTCCCTGGTTACTTTTTGTCGGGCGGCCAAGCTACCGTAGATCAGCCAAGTGGGTTGAATATCAGGTAACTGAGTTGGATCGATGGCATCCCAGGCCACGGGCTCATGAATGGTGTACTGCGCAATACCTTTGGTATCAATTTGAACAGTCACTTGGCTAGTGGGCAAACCTGGATGAACAAACAGGTAGTCGTCTGACAAACTCAATTCGTGGAGGGCTTGCTGAATTTCCTGACCATCCGCATCGTCCCCAACCTGACTCACCATTTTGGCGGGAATACCTAGCTGATTTAAATGATACGCTACATTGAGAGGAGCTCCACCCAAAACTTTACCTGTGGGCAAAACATCCCATAAAATTTCTCCAAAACAAATAAATTGGTGTTCCATAAAATTACATATGCAGGGTAATGGACTCTAGCGAAGTACCTTTGGTTTCAGGCATCCACCGAACAACAAAAATCCATTGCAGGACCATCATCAAGGCAAAAAAAGCAAAGGTAGCCCCACCGCCAAAATTTTCTGCGAAATAGGGGAATGTAAAAGCGATCAACGCCGCCATAAACCAGTGCGTAAAGCTACCAAGAGCCTGCCCATGAGCGCGAACTTCATTTGGGAAAATTTCTGAAATAAAGACCCATACGACGGCCCCTTGAGAAAATGCAAAGAAAGCGATGTAAGCAAAAAGTAGGATCGGAACTAGCAAGCCCGTTTGGTCCGTAAAAAAAGCATAGGATACAAGGCCTAACGTGAGGATCAATCCCCAAGAACCCGTTTTCATTAATGCCCGCCGTCCAAAGCGGTCGATCAGACTTAAACCGACAAGCGTTGAAATTAAATTAACAAGACCTATTCCGGCCGAGGAAAGCAAGGCAGATTCTTTCCCAAGGTTGGCCATCTCAAAAATTCTCGGTGCAAAATAGATTATGGCATTGATGCCCGAAACTTGATTGAAAACTGCAAATAAGACAGCCAAAATGACGGGTCTTCGGTATTGACTTTTAAATAGAGCGGATACCGGTGCGGTCGCTTGGGCACTTTGTTGAATTTGGGCAATCACTGCCTCAGCTTCAGAGGCATCAACTACTTCAAGGATAGCTCGCGCTTCTTGAATTTTGCCCTTCTTCAAAATCAACCAACGAGGGGACTCTGGAATAAAAAAAATCGACACAAAAAAGAAGAACGAGGGAACAGCTAAAATGGCCAGCATCCATCGCCAATCATTTGGCATACCATCGTCTAATATATAATTCGACAAATAGGCCATAAGAATACCAAAAACCACATTAAATTGAAACAAGGCAACCAATCGACCCCGATGACTGGGAGGAGCGATTTCTGAAATATACAAGGGAGCTACCACCGAAGAAATTCCAACACCAATGCCTCCGGCAAATCGAAAAAATAAAAATAAGTACCAGTCGCTAACGAGCCCTGTACCCAAGGCTGAGAGAAGATATAATATGGCAATTAAAAACAAGGTGGGACGACGACCCCATTGATCGGTGGGGTATCCAGCGAGTAAAGCGCCTAAAACCGTGCCAATCAAAGCAATAGAAACGGTTAAACCGTGCTGAAAAACATCCAAATCCCAGAGTTTTTGCAATGTTTGTTCCACTCCTGAGATCACTGCTGTGTCAAAACCAAAGAGAAAGCCCCCCAAAGCAGATGAAAGGGCCCACCAAAAAATTTTCTGATTTTTCATTCATAGGTTATTTTCAACAAAAAACTGAAAATTTGAACACTATTAAAAGAAAAGATAGAAAAAAACCGGGGAATGGATAAGAATCCATTCCCCGAAAGGCACTAAAATGAAAACTGAATTCCCTGCGCTAGGGGTAAGTCGGTTCCATAATTCAAGGTATTAGTTTGCCGGCGCATGTAGGCTTTCCAAGCGTCAGAGCCACTTTCGCGGCCTCCGCCTGTCTCTTTCTCGCCACCAAACGCTCCGCCAATTTCGGCGCCGGAGGTTCCGATATTCACGTTGGCAATCCCACAATCTGATCCAGCCGCCGACAGGAATAGTTCAGACTCTCGAATATTCAATGTGAAGATAGCCGAGGACAATCCTTGAGGCACTTCATTTTGCAATGAAATGGCCTCTTCCAAAGTTGAATAAGCCATGACATACAAAATTGGGGCAAATGTCTCATGACGGACGGTATCGGTCTGATTGAAAACATGTACCAAGGCGGGGGTGACATAACAACCAGACTCATACCCTGGGCCCGACAATACCTGACCACCAACCAAAACTTGGCCTCCTTCGGCGACGATATTTTGCAATGCTTCTTGGTAAGCTTGAACCGCCTGTTGGTCAATCAACGGCCCCATGTGATTGGAAGAGTCCAATGGATCCCCTATTTTAACTTGTTGATAGGCATTTACCAGCAATTGGGTAACCTCCTGCAACCGAGAATGATGAACGATCAATCTTCTGGTGGTAGTACACCGTTGGCCGGCTGTCCCCACTGCGCCAAATACTACCGCTGGAACAACCAATCGGAGATCGGCATGCTCCGAGATAATGATGGCATTGTTCCCTCCCAACTCCAATAAACTTCGACCCAGCCGTTGCGCCACTGCCACCGCTACCGCTTTGCCCATACGCGTAGAGCCGGTGGCCGATACCAAGGCAATATGCGGGTCATTGGCTAACTGTTCGCCGATTTCACGACCGCCTACCACCAAACAGGAAACACCTTCAGGGATCTGATTTTTTTGTAAAACATCTTGGATAATATGTTGGCAAGCAATGGCCGTTAGGGGTGTTTTTTCGGATGGTTTCCAAATACAAACATCTCCACAAACCCAGGCAATCATTGCATTCCAAGACCATACACCTACAGGAAAATTGAAGGCCGAGATAATCCCTACAATGCCCAATGGGTGCCATTGCTCATACATACGGTGATTGGGGCGCTCCGAGTGCATGGTTAAGCCATACAATTGACGAGATAAACCGACCGCAAAGTCACAGATATCGATGATTTCTTGCACCTCCCCAAGACCTTCTTGGAGAGACTTTCCCATCTCATACGAAACTAATTTTCCGAGGTCCTCTTTGTGGAACCGAAACGCCTCTCCCATTTGACGGACAATTTCTCCTCGACGCGGTGCCGGAATCGTCCGCCATGAGACGAATGCTTCTCGAGCTTGACTTACCACTCGATGATAATCAGCCACCGAGGCCTCTTGAGTTTCTCCAATTAAACAACCGTCTACCGGCGAGAAACTTGAGAGAGTTGGACCTTCTCCGGCCCAATGGACTAATCCTGTACTCACACCAGGATTAATGGCTTGGATACCCAAGCGATGAAGTGTTGATTGAAGTGCCTCCATAATTATCGATTGAAATTCAAATGTACATAAAAAAGCCTTCACTCAGAGGAATGAAGGCAAGGTGCTTGGAATTGCACGTATAATTTAGGGATTAGTCACATCAAGAACATCTTCCAACGGAGTTAGTGGAAGATTAAAGGCATCAGCCACACCTTGGTAAACTACCTTTCCCTCCAAGATGTTTAATCCTTTTCGTAATTCGGGATTGGCGGCACAAGCATTTTTCCAACCCATATTGGCCAACTGTACTGCATACGGAAGTGTCGCATTGGTTAGAGCTAACGTAGAAGTATAAGGAACTGCTCCCGGCATATTGGCTACACAATAGTGTACTACTTCATCGATGACGTACGTTGGATTTTCATGTGTTGTGGGTTGACAGGTTTCGATACATCCCCCTTGATCCACAGCAACATCGACAACCACTGTTCCGGGTTTCATTAATTTGAGCATATCACGGGTAATCAAATGGGGAGCTTTGGCACCTGGAATCAAAACCGCGCCCACAATTAAGTCAGCTTCCTGAATGGCCTCCCGAATATTGTAATCATTGGACATGATGGTGGTCACGTTGGCTGGCATGATATCCGATAAATACCGAAGTCGGGCCAAATTCAAATCCATGATTACCACACGAGCACCCAACCCGGCTGCCATTTTGGCTGCTTGGGTTCCTACTACTCCTCCACCTAAAATAAGGACTTTTCCTGAAGGTACCCCTGGTACGCCACCTAACAGAACCCCTTTTCCTTTTTGGGGTTTTTCGAGGTACTTGGCACCTTCCTGAATGGCCATCCGACCCGCCACTTCCGACATCGGTACCAGCAATGGCAACGAACGATCGGCTCTTTCTACGGTTTCATAAGCCAAACATACTGCACCCGAAGCCAGCATGGCTTGAGTCAACTCCTCGGAAGATGCAAAGTGAAAATACGTAAAGAGCAATTGATTTGGACGTACCAAGGCATACTCAGATGCAATCGGCTCTTTTACTTTAATGATCATCTCGGCAATACCATACACATCTTCAATGGTATCCAAGACTTTTGCTCCGGCCGATAGATAGGCTGCATCTGAAAATCCACTCCCCTCTCCAGCAGTAGATTGTACATATACGGTATGCCCATGTTTTAAAAACTCGGCTACACCCGCAGGGGTCACAGCCACCCGATTTTCATTGTTTTTAATCTCCTTTGGAACCCCGATAATCATAATAGATTGTTGTTTGTCGTTGAAAGTTAGAAAGACCGGACGATTCATTCACAATCCCCCTGTCATCTTTGACCAAATCGCTTCATTACAAAGATTTCTTGGTTTTATCCGATCTTTCTTTGGATTGACAAAACTAGAGATAAAGAAATATTTTTGCAATATTTAAAAAAATAAAGAAAATTTTTATAATATTACCTATTTAATCAGTAATTATTTATAAATAAACAAATAATTAAAACCAGTGAACGAATTTTTTTCGGATATTGGAGGTGTTTTACCTAAACAAAATTGACATGGATCAAATTGACAAGCAGATTTTAACGCTCATTCAGCACAATTCCCAGCTAACCTATAAAGAAATTGCTGAGAAAATTAAATTGTCATTGACTCCCGTTCATGACCGGATCAAGAAAATGGAAGCATCGGGGGTTATAGATCGGTATGTGGCGTTGGTCAATAAGAAGGCGGTGGGTCGAAATTTGATTGTTTATTGCCAGGTTACGCTGATTAAACAAACCAAGGAAGTAGCCGACGAATTCAATCGCATCATTAAGGAGTTAAATCAGGTTCAAGAATGTCATTTTGTGTCGGGGAGCTTTGATTATTTGCTGAAAATAATCGTCCCAGACATGGAAGCATACCATGAGTTTCACCAACAAAAACTGTCCATCATCCCAGGGGTATCGTTGATTAATTCCTTTTTTGTGATGTCGGAGGTAAAAAGTACGACGGAGCTTCCGTTATGAAACTCTGGGTAAAGACAAAACGAATGTAGTCCCGGCCCCGATCACACTAGAAACGGTTAATGTTCCGCCTAATACCTCGGCTTGGTGGTGGGCAATGAATAGCCCAAGGCCTTGGAACGACTCGGCTCCATGGTTGTAGGACTTATACATAGAAAAAATGTGTCCTAGCGTCCGCTCATCCATACCCAAACCATTATCTTGTACGTGTATCTGATACCATTCGGGCTCAACGACCAATTGGATGGTGATCTTCAGCTTTCTTTTTTCATCCCGAAACCTTTTTGCATTTCGAATTAGCTCTTGGATAATTCCTTGAATGTACTCGGGTACGGAGTGTAAATACCAAGATTCCCCATCGCAGATACAGGTCAACTCCCCTTGAATTTCGTAGCATTTGTCAAGTTCTGCCGCAGCCACTTCCTGCAATAGTGGCACCAAATTGAACGTTCGCCATTTTCCTTCTGTACTTCGACGCATATCTAAAATCTGCGCCAAGTGTCCTATCGTGGTATTTAATTGGTCGCTGGCTTTTTGAATAAATTGGATATCCAAATTTCGGTAGCGTTCTGGATCTTCCAAGGACATCAAATGAAGAATTCCCAAAACCCCTGAGACTTGCGAACGGAAGTGATGTGAAACGATGTGCGCAAATTCATGTAATTGCTGATTTTGTTTTTCTTCGATCGCCAAGAGCCGTTCCAACTGTCGAATTCGATTGATATCTTCGGTAATATCGGTGATACTGGACAAGGTTTTCTCCTGACCAAACGCAACAATGGTAGAACGAAAATGTCGTTCCTGTTCTCCTAATTTGGCAGAATAGGTTATAGAAACCATTTTTTGCTTGGAAAGGGCTTCGGCTGCGGAACGTTTGTGTAGTGTGGCGATTTCTGGGGAAATGACATCGGCCAATGGCTTTCCTAAAAATACTTCGGGGGGAGCTAGAAGCTCAACTTGGCCCGGTTTAAAGTCCAAACATACCCCTTCCTTATCCACCACCAAAAGCATGTCGGGAATTAACTCCAATAAAGCTTGATGGTATAAATCTCGATCCTTGATGATCTGCTCCGCCTTCTTTAAATCGGTAATATTGATATGCACTCCTAAAACCAATGAAGTGGGATTTCCATCAATTGTTTTCACCTCATGACCCCGTGATAATACCCAAACTGGCTCCCCGGATACATGCATCATTCGAAAGAAATTAACATAAATCTCACTTCGATCGCCATCAAGATAAGTTTTAAAAACTTTAGCCGCCTCAAAGCGGTCTTCGGGATGGACCAACGATAGCCACTTTTCATAGCCTACAAAGGATTCCCCTAGTGCGTTATCGGGCCTCAAACCCAGCATGGCGTAATATTCCTCACTGATCCAGAGTGTCCCTGTCTCCAAATTATATTCCCAAGCCCCCGTTTGGGAGGCCTGTATGATGGAACGATAACGAGCTTCATTTAAACGGGCCTTGGGAATGATTTCAGCCACTTCTTGTAATTTCTTATCCCGGATCTCCAATTCTTTTTTCCAGGAGACCACCTCCGATAAATCCTCCTTAAACATCATGATGTGCCGAATTTCACCATTTTCCTCCGGAATGGGCCAAATGGTAATTTTTTCGGGGTAGATGGATCCATCAAGACGAAACGCCTCGAGGTCACCTTGCCAAGGAGCTCCTGATTTCACTTGCTCCCATGCTTCTTGCACCTGCATTAAGTCGCTGGCTTGGGTATAATTCCAATCAATTTTCTTTCCAATCACATTTTTTACCGGAAATCCCGTGATCCGTTCAAAGGACGTGTTCACATGCAGAATATACCCAGAAACATCCGCAATGACAGACGCAGCCGGTGTAAGTTCTAAAATTGTCCGCCATTGAGGACTCAGAAATGCGGGAGCTAGTTCCACCTGGTGGGTGGGAAGTAGGGAAATATAAATTTGTTCGGCCGGAGACCAGATTATTTTCTGATCCGGCAAGACTGTGGGGTGTGGGTTTTGCTCGATATCCAAGCCCTCTCCAAACGGACCATCATGGGATAGAATCCTCCATTGATCCTGTAAAAAGAAAAGTGAAATATGATCCGAATCCAATTCAACCGCTAGAAATTGATTACCCTCCGCATAATGTATTCGGCCTACAGCTTCCCATTCTCGTTCTGTGAGCTCTACGAACCACTGGGCCAAGGTTGCATCCACAACTTCATGTAAACATTGGGGCCACCCTACCAATGGCCAATGCAACGAATCGATTGCAAGGGGTGTACCACCTTTTAATTCCCCCTTCCGATTTACAATCAAATAAGGCACCGGAAACCAAGGTTCCAAAAGAGGTTGCCAAACGGTCAATAAATCATTTTTCATGGTACACGTTGCAATAGCTTGGTTAACTTTGGCAAACAAAGTACAAATTTTTCTTTATAAATCCAGTCGTATTTTATTTAACGGTAAAAAGAAAAGGGGAAACACTTGAGTGTCTCCCCTTTTTTTGGGTTATGGTATAGATCACCAACGACGGCCTACTTGTCTTTCTCCATTGGATTTAGCATGGGTGATCATGCGGTCGAGAACCATTAAATCTTGTTTTAATTCTTGGGCTTGTCCTGGCGATAACCGACCATTGCGCATGAACCGATTTTCTTTCCATTCAATTCGATCAGCCATTTCCAGCAACCGTTTGGACTCCCGTCCGGTAATCAATCCACGTGAAATTCCCCAAGCGATCCGCTCTCTAGCTTGTTGCTGAAAAGAGTTGATCATGCGGCTGGCATTTCGACTCCGGCTGATTCGATTGTATTGAGCGTCGTATCCCCAATCATAATCACGGTGAAAATCGCGATCATTTCCTGCAAAACGATCATCCCGACGATGTCCTTCACCACGTGAATTTTCCCACCGATCATCTGACCACCGATCGTCTGACCGACGATCATTGGCTCGAGGTTCAGGTCCTCTTCTTTCATCATATCGTTGTGCGAACGAAACTGAAGATACTGAAGTTAAAAAGACGATTGAAAACAGCAGCTTTTTCATAACCTTTGTGTTTTTGGATGATTGATATCTCTTAGATGCACAATCGATGCCAAAGGTTTATTGGTCTTGGTTGTTAACGATTGTTAACGCCGTCGGACTCCTGTATGTTCTCAAAAAAAGTGCAAGCATCTTCATGTGAAAATTGCCGTACCTGTGGATGGGTTTGTTGATGGAAAGTATCTAGTTTATGGAGAATCAGGAACAAAAGCTCTTTTTCTAGGGTATCCAAAGGCTGAAATGCCACTTTGGATACATCCTCCATACGTTGAAATGTTGAAAAAAGTAAGTTTCGACCCGACTCAGTAACTCGAACTCGTTTGGATCGACGATCAAATTCGTCTGGATATTCCTCTACCCAACCGTTTTTGATTAATCTTTTAATGACATCAATGCCGGAAGGAAACTCGGAGACCATCTCTACAATCAGTTCTGATTTGGTGGGCGAGCCCATTTGCATTAGACGAGCCAAATAGACCCAATCCTCTATGCTTCGAATCTCATGCGGTTCCAAAGCCCGTTTTGAATAATACGTGGCATATTTGGCAAGCCGACCACACAGACCAGATAACTTGGCATCTGTGGACATTCCAATCGATGATGGTGTTAAATGTACTTTACGTTTTTGAGCTAGGTAATGAAGACAAAACGCCTCGACCTCTAGATCAGGATATTCTTCACTCAATTTTTCCCAGGACTCTACAAGCTCCTTGAATTGTTGCTCCTTTTTCATGTACCTTCCTACCAAGCTTGATTTCTCAATTCTAACCCTGAATTTATCGAAATAGTTTAAATATTCTTACCAGCTAAAGTAAACATAGAAAGAAATTGAATAAATTAAAGTCTTAAACGATCAACCACCGATACCTTATGAAATTACGAACCATTCTGTTTTTGGTTTTAACCTCCCTATCCTCATGGGCTCAGTCCAACTACACACCTTCTGCTCAAAATCTTGCGACGCGCGCATGGTTTCAAGAGGCCAAATTTGGTCTATTCATTCACTGGGGCTTATCGAGTATGCTTGGCCAAGGTGAATGGGTTATGAACAACCGAAACATTCAAGTTAATGATTACAAGCGTCTTCAAAATGCCTTTTATCCCCACGCGTTTCAAGCTGAAGAATGGGTGCTATTAGCCAAAAATGCTGGGATGAAGTACATAACCATCATAACCCGTCATCACGATGGGTTTAGTCTATGGGACACCCAATTTTCCGATTGGAAAATAACCAATACACCTTACAAAAAAGATGTATTGAAAGAACTCACCGACGCATGCCGAAAACATGGGTTGAAGGTATATTTTTACTACAGCCTACTGGATTGGTACCGAACGGACTATCAGTATGAAACCGGAAAAACGGGCAAGGGAACAGGAAGAACCCAGCCTTCCAATTGGCCCTCGTACATTCAATTCATGAAAAACCAACTTACAGAGCTTCTCACCCAATATGGAGAAGTGTCTGGTATTTGGTTTGATGGTCACTGGGATCAGTTGGATAACGATCATGACAAGTCGCTTCAGTCAAAAGTTGACTGGAAATACGATGAAATTTATTCCCTCATTCATCAACTTCAACCGGGTGCCATGATTGGAAACAATCACCATCTACTACCTTTACCTGGTGAGGATTTTCAAATGTTTGAAAAGGATTTACCGGGCGGAAATACCACGGGCTTTGGTGGACAAGCGATTTCAACTTTACCTCTTGAGACCTGTGAAACCATCAACGGAGCTTGGGGATATAACTTCACTGACCGATCGTACAAATCAACTCCTGCCTTAATTCAATACCTTGTAAAAGCAGCCGGTTTCGGTTCCAATTTCCTGTTAAACGTAGGCCCAATGCCCGATGGACAAATTCAAGTTGAATTCAAAGAGCGCCTTCAAGCAATGGGTGAGTGGTTAAAAACGTATGGTGCTACTGTGTACGGAACCAAAGCCGGGCCATTAGCCCCTACCGAGGAGCGATCCATCACCCAAAAGGGCAATACCGTGTATCTTCACATCCTAAAACCAACCAAAACCCTGACGCTTGAGTTACCTTTTACCGTCAAATCGGCAAAAACCTTTTTGGGCGCCAAAGCAGTTCCTTTTGAGAAAACAAAGGTGGGTAACCTTCATGTTTTTGATGTGAGTCAGGTGCCGTTTGATGGAATCGATGCCGTTGTCGTGATCGAAAAATAAATCCGTATCTTTGTCCTCTAAGGTTTTTGTTAAATCAATTTCATGGGAAAAATTAATGTCGCACTCCTTATGGGAGGCAAGTCGGCTGAACACGAAGTCTCTCTACGTTCAGCTCACAATGTCTATCAAGCCATGGATAAATCTCAATTTGGGGTTTGCTTGATTGGTATCGATAAAGCAGGTATTTGGAGACAATATCCTGAAGATCAATACATCCTGTTCCCAGATGACCCCAATCAAACCCAGTTACCCCCCGGAGGACAGGAGGTTTATCTCCAAGCGCGCGATGGGCAGACTTGGTTGAAATCCACGGACGGTGCCCAACAAACACCAATAGAGGTTGTTTTCCCCGTTATGCATGGAAATTATGGGGAAGATGGTGTACTTCAAGGTATTTTGAGAGGATTGGAGGTCGCCTTTGTCGGGGCAGATGTTTTGGCCTCATCAGTCGGAATGGACAAAGAAATTGCAAAAAAATTATGGCGGGATGCCGGAATCCCTATTGCCCAGTTTGTCACCATCCACCGCCATAAGAAGGATCAATTTTCCTATGATGCAATCACTCAAAAACTAGGTTCTCCAGTTTTTGTTAAGCCCGCCAATGCGGGTTCCTCCGTCGGAGTGCATAAAGTTTCCTCTCCTGAGCAATGGGATGCAGCCTTAGCCGATGCATTTCAATACGACCGAAAAGTATTAGTGGAAGAAGCCATTGTTGGACGCGAAGTTGAGGTCTCGGTTCTTGGAAACGAATACCCTAGGGCATCGGTAGTTGGTGAAATTGTTGCTCAAAACTCCTTTTACTCGTACGAAGCCAAATACATCCAAGCCGATGGAGCTAAGTTGGTTATTCCGGCCGAAATCTCAGAAAAAGCGAGTCAATTGATTCGGGAGACCGCTATTTTGGCGTACGAAACCTTACAGGTGGAGGGCCTTTCTCGTGTGGATTTCTTTTTAAAAGCAGATGATACCTTGGTAATCAACGAGATTAACACGATGCCCGGATTCACCAAAATCTCCATGTATCCGAAAATGTGGGAAGCGGCGGGATTACCCTACACCGAGCTGATCACCGAACTCATACAACTGGCACAAGCACGCCACGCAAGACAAAAAGCGTTAAAAACTTCACATTAAATGGTTTTGTTGGAAAGCCATGGCCTAATCGGTGTCTGTGGCTTTCCAAATTTTTGCATGGTAAATAGTTGCAAATTGAGCCATCGATTGAATCACAGGCATAACCTCCTTTCCAAGATCTGTCAATTTATACTCCACATGGGGAGGCACTTTCCCATAATTGACCCGCTCGACCAATCCACTTCCAACTAAAATCTTCAATTCTTGGATCAACATCTTCTCCGAGATTTCAGGAAGACGACGCCCTAACTCCGACAATCTCAGCGATTCCGATGAAAGTGTGTGAACAATCAACAAGCGCCATTTCCCTCCCAATAATTCCAAAGTCGTTCGCACCGGACATCGATTCGTTATTTTTGAATTGATCATACTGACAAAAAGGTTAGTACACTAAAAATTTTCAGTATCACAAAGGAAAGGTAGTTTTGAAATAAAAACATGAAAAAAATAGCTTTATTTGGTGGGACGGGAAAAACAGGTTCGCTTTTTTTGAAATTAGCTGTGGAAGCTGGATACGAGTTGAAGGTTTTGGTGCGAAACCCAACTAAAATTCAACTAAACCATCCTCAAATTCAGTACCTGAATGGGGACATAGCACACTACGAAGCCGTGCACCAGGTGATCGCGGGATGCGACCTGGTGGTTAGTTTATTTGGACAAGTAAAGGGCTCTCCGCCTAGGATTCAAACTCTGGGGACTCAACACATGATTCGAGCCATGAAAGTGGAGGGAATCAGCCGGATCATTTCACTTTCGGGTGGTGGGCTGCCATATCCGGAGTTTGACCAACCTAAATGGACCGATCGAGCTATACGAAGGATCATGAAAATCGTTGTTCCGGAGATTTTGAACGATGCTCACCTTCATGCCGAGGCCTTACAAGAAAGCGGTTTGGATTGGACCATCGTTCGAGGACCAAGGCTAACTCAAGAGGCGGGCCGAGGTCAATATCGAATCGGTTGGGTGGGTGTTAATTCAGGAACAAAAATCAGTCGGCACGATCTTGCTCACTTTATTTTACAGGTGGTTCGGGATCACTCTTTTTCACATCAAATGCCATTTGTGAGCTGGTAAAATTTAATTCCTCTCTGTTTTTAGAGAGGAATTTTTGCTTTTTTGTATCCCACCACACCATCCAAATACTACCACCCAAACAGATTAAAAATGGGGTGAAAACATACCCTAAAAAAGTCAAACGGACGGATGGAAAAATGTAGGGAATATGGCAAATAGAGGCTAAGAAGATGAACATACCGAACCCAAAGATCGACCAGTGGGGATCAATCCGATGTGGACTCGGACGCTTCGGGATTTCATACTTTTCTTGAAACAAAATGAGATAACTTTCCAAATCCCAAACGATCAGCGAAATACCGGCCAAAACCATGGCAGAAGTAATGAAAACCGTATTTCCAAATCCGATGCCAATGGTGATAAGCCAGATATTCAAAATGAGCCCAAAATAGAAAAGACTCCCAATTTTGGCCCACCGTTGGGACATCAATAAAAAGGCGGTAAGTAATTGGGCAGCTCCTAAAAATTGCCAGTATACACCGGTTCGATGTAATGCATCAAAAAAATAACCGACCGGATTTGTCAGAGGCAACGTGGTGAAGGGTTGTCCGTAAAATTTAGTCAATCCAGAAGGAATAAACGCAAATCCAACCAATAGTCGGGTGAAAATGATGAAATAGTTTACCAAGCGCTTGCTTCTTAGATAAGAAAGGACCGAAATGACCATAGATTTTTCAAGAAAACCCAAAACAATAAGAAATATCCTGAAATGCCAAGTTACCTGGGCTCAGCGGTGCAAAACCAGCAACGAGCGTCTTCAGGGTAAGACCTCTCCGACTCGGAGATCGGTACTTTTTTGTCCTGTCGAAAACCTAAAGGGGACCGATTTCAGCCCATCAGGGGTAGAAACCGGGACTAAACAAGCAAAATGAAGGTGAGGAGCTGTAGAGTAACCTGTGGAGCCGGCCAGGCCAATAGGGTCGCCAATTCGTACCGAATCTCCAACTGCCACCAAAGCACCCTGCCACAGGAGATGGACATATTGGGTAAAAACTCCCGATTGGGGATCAAAAATGGTGATGAAATTACTGAAATCGCGCCAACGAGGATCGTTACCACCTTCGTGGTAATCACGGACCACCCCAACGACCACCCCAGAGGTGGCAGCAGAAATGGTATCGCCTGTGGCAAGGTCAAAATCGACAGCATACTGAGCATACGGTCCTTGGTGCGTGAAATTAGTCCGATTGCCTTGGGTGACTCGGTAGGCCTTACTTTTGGGAAATGGCAAACCCATTTCGGGTATCGCCGGCGTGGAGCGAACATCACCTAACTTCGAAAAAAAACGCAAAGCCTCTTGTTGCCAAGGTAAAATGAACGTGGTGTCTTGCAGAGGTTTTAAAACGAGGGGATTGAATTGATTGGCTAAAGAATCATTCCTTTGGCTTTGGATCCAAACTCTCAAGGGGCACTTCAAGGGATTAATAAGCCGGACCTCCGCCCCATAGGACTCCCAATTCACTTGGGCCGTCAAGGAATATTGACTGTATTTTTGTGTAGGAACCTGAGGTTTCCGACAGGCTATGCCAATGCACATCCATAGTAAGATGGCCCAACCAAACCGGCCGCTCATGAGATTAATGAATTAGAAGTTAGTTTATACAGGAAATTTAGTTTTGGCTGTTCTGCATGGTAGGCTACTACTTCCTCTCCAATTTTGATTGCTCCCAAGCGCTCGATCGCAATTTGAGACCGTAAATTATTTGCCCCTATTTGAAAGTGCACTTGGCTTACCGATTCAAAGGCATAGTCTAACATGACTTTTTTGATTTCAGAATTTATACCTGTTCCCCAAAATTTCCGCGCTAAAAAAGTATATCCGATAAAAACCAGGGAGGATGGTGGGTCGTAGCCATAAAATCGAGAAGTTCCCATAACTTCCCCAGTCTGCCGATTCAAGAGTAAAAAGGCTCCTTGACTTTGAAGTGCCCCCTCAAAAAAAAGTTGAAAGACAGGTTTTTGCCAACGATCTGGATTGGGATGTTGCTCCCAAATGAGCGGATCATTGGCCACAGCGTACAATCTTTCTTGGTCTGAAGGCAAGAGTGGGGTAAGTAAAGTCCGTGGACTGACGAGTGTTGGCTGAAGATTCATCAAATTATTCAGGTAGCTTTTCTCCGGGAGCAAAAACGATTTGTTGAATGGGATTGGTCACTGGATCCAATGATCGCAAGTAACGATAAATCGCTTTTAACTCCAAATCTGACATCCTGGCATAGGTCGCCCAAGGCATGGGAGACCCTTTATGGACTTTTCCCGCACGCATCCGACGTAGAAAGGCTGCCTCATCCCATTGAGCCATGATCCCGGTGGTCTGGTCGGGCGTAAGATTGGGTGTAATAAAGGAATACCCTTCCGTAAACGGATCAGGTAAAAATCGAGTACCACCTGAGAAAGGTATACCGACAAATGCACCGGTTTTGAAATCACGCTCGGTATGGCAGCCATTGCAATTAGCCACTCGATTGGCTAGATAGGAGCCATACTCTACGGTTGAATCAATTGTCACCTGTTTAGGTGGATTTTGGTGAGGTCCTACAGGCTTCATGACACCAAACGCCACCAGCGCTTTTCCCATAAAACTATACTCCGAGGGTTTGACTTCATTTCGGATGGGCTCTTGTGACCTTAGAAAAGAAATTACGGCCGTCAGGTCTTCATCACTTAATTCTTGAAATGGCATCAAGGGGAAAAGGCATCCCCCGGTACTGCTCACCGAATAGCGCAAGGCTCTGGCTAACTCACCATCCGACTTTTTCCCAATACCTGTCTCTAGATCAGGTGTCAAATTGGGAGCCCGAAATACACCCGGCGGAATGGCCATCTCCCACCCACCACTCAGGGGTACAACCGCGCCATATTCCACGGCCTTTACCTGGTTCATAGGAACATGGCATGAAACGCAATGAGCAGGCCCTAAAACGAGATGTCGACCTCGAGCGATGACAGCCGTATCTCGACTAGCCTGAATGTCAGGTAGAGGCGCTTCAAATGAAGAAGACGACTTGATTTGGACAAATGAGAATAAACCAAGAAGGATTAGACAAAAACCAGCAGCTAACCAAGCTAAAATCGGGAGGAATTTTTTCATGAGGTAAAGAGGTTCTGAGTTGAAAGAGGACTAAACAACCTCAATATCCAATTTCCTCAATTCATTTGCAATAGATTGAGCATCAAATTATTAAATAAATATCCACCTATTTGGTACTACCTCGATGATTGATATCTGCAATCCAATTCAAAAGCTCGGGATAGTGAGTAGAAATTGGTTCTTTTTTCAATGAATTTTGTGTCAAAGATCGACATTTTGCATAAAATTCACCGAATCGGTAAAATCCACGATTTTTTTCCATTCCATGTATTTTACTCTTTTCTAAAAGCTCTTGAATCTCGGAGGGAAACAAGGTTGACGTGAACAACAAGTATACGGCGTGGGTCATGTATTCATTGAATACTTTATAACCTGACCCATAGTTTTGGCTTGCATAGGTGCTCACAACCCAATTTTTCCGAAATTCCTCCCCAAGAAGGCTATTGATACGCTTTTTAAAAAGATCACTTTGTGGATTGACGTAATTGTGATCAATCTCGGTCATGACGATAGACATGTATCGGCCTGACTGGATCTCAAGTGACTCCATACTTGTTTCATCCGGGGAGGCAATCCACATGAGGCATTGCTTTTCATGTTTCCAATTGAAACGTTGAGTAAAATGAGTTCCCTGCATAAGCGGGCTCAGAATTAATTTATATCGACCATACTGTGTTGGGAAATGGTTCTCCAACCACACCTGTTGTTCGTGCACGCGTGCAAATTTTCGCGCAGATTGAAGTACGTCGAGATAATAGGTTCTGTGTTTCGAATAGAATTCTTCAAAATTGGATACCCGAGCAAAGTCAAGAAGTAATGATCTGGGTACACTGCCGATCAGAAATTCTTGGCGCCTTACCCAAGGCATTTGATTGTTTTTTTTGATAAAATTCTCCCCAAGTGTTGAATTATAGGCTAGTTTAAGATTACTTCCATAGCGACTGGGATTCTTTTTTAGCTCTTTGTTCAGCGCCAAGACCAAGGCGTGATTCTGAAAGGGTTTAAAATACCTCATGACCTCTTGGTAGTAGGAACGGGTGGTATCCACCAATTCATTGTACACGGAGTATCCCTCGATCCGGTACGAGGTATCGGTCAAGGCAATGGCTACATGCATGAGCTCATAAGCATACGGGATTTCATAACTTACTTTTCCTTCTGTTATCACCACTTGGTTTAGCGAGCTGCTTTTTTGTGCTTGAATTTCAAAATTCCAAGCAATTCCTCCCCAGATGAGAAAGATCAATAGGCCATATTTCATGGGTGTAATTTGGATAAAGTTACAATTCCTCTATAATGGATTGACCAACGGAAAGATCCCCGTTAGTCCACTCCCAAGACTCATGAAGTCGTATTTTGCCGTTTGGTAAAATTTCTGGAATGGATCGGCATTTCCCTGTTCTGATTTCGCCCAAGGTATTGATTTGATGGTAGTGCATGTTGATTACCCCTTGGGGATCCACGAGTCCAAGTATATGTCCCCGAACAATTTGTCCCCCGTGGTAGGTACAGGTCAAAAGGGTACCATGTTGTTGATACAGAAATTCAGTTTCTTCGGATGTTTCACCATTTTCTGAATTTTGAATCGGCCGAAAAGTTTTGCCATGGTAGTTCATTCGTTCCCGTTATCGAGTTAAAAATTTCCACTGACTTTGGAACGAGAGGGGAAGATCCTCATTTTTTAGAATGGTCCGAACCAACTCTACGGGGATGGCATTATTTTGGAGAATGGTATCGTGAAACTGTTTTTCGGTCAATTTCCCGCTATCAACTAGTTCTTTTTTAAGTTGATAAAACTGCAATCCTCCGATCATATAGGCAATTTGGTAGAGTGGACCATACCGTCCTGTAAATGACCGACGTACTTCGGCTTCAGCGTTGGCACGTTCATGTCCAACTTTTTCTACCAAGTAATCGATGCAAGCTTGGGGCATCATGTTTCCGAGGTGATAATTCAAAGAAAATACGATCCGGGCACATCGGTGCATTCGCCAATACAGCATACCTACGCGGTCGGCGGCATTTCGTGGGAATTGTTTATCCCATAGGTTGAATTCCCAGTAAAGCGCCCACCCTTCAATCCAAAATGGGGTATTAAAAAGACGTCGGTGGGTAGCGTACCGCTGGTTCATAAATTGTTGCAGATGATGTCCAGGAATGAGTTCATGCTGCACGGTGGCTCTGGAAAAATGGGGATTATTGCCACGTAAACTCATCATTTTTTCTGCATGAGTCATATCATCTGTGGGATAGGCGATTTGAATGACTTCACCTCCCAAGAAAAACGGACTTACTTTTTGCTGGGCCGCTGGCATCATGGTCATCCGCCAAGTTTCTTTGGCAAGAGGTGGAATAGTCACCAGATCCCTTTTCTCCAGGTAATCAATAGCTTCCACCGCAAAAGCATGCACTTGACTGGGCCATTCCCCAGGAGCTACATAGGTTTGTTTCACGTGTTCAAGCGCCGCTTTCCAATTTTTTCCAAATCCAAGTTCCTCTGATGCCTTGATCATTTCCTTTTCACACCAGGCATACTGTTTTTCGGCCTCCATGATTAATTCCTCTGGGGTATAGGGGATCATTTCGTAGGCTAACTCTTTCTCTAAAGCTTGTTTTCCTATTGGCTTTCCAATGATCCCACTGCCATCATCCTTGACACTGGTATTTTGGAAATGATCTTTCAGGAATTTTTCATATTTCTCCAATTCCCCCATCAGAGTTTGATATGGAGCGGGGACCCACCAGGCAAATTCAGGGTCATAGGGTTGATAAAATTGGTAAGCATCTTTTAAACTTTGCCGCAGAGCCTCCACGACTTGGCTGGCCAACTCAGCTTGCTGCCAACTAGTGTAGGGTCCTTTTGTCTTGACTTGTTTGATTTTTACCTGAATACTCCCTTGCATTTGGGCCATGATTTTAGCCAATTCTGGAGCATTTGGTTTTTTCCCATCACGCCGATTTCTGACAAAAACATAAAGGGGCTCTGCAAAGTCGACCACATCCCATACCTCCATTAGTTGACTTTTCCCTTGTCGGTGAAAATACAGGGTTTTATTCAAATAATTTTGAAACAGATGATAATCCACTTTCTCATGTTTAGCTAAAGAGGTATACGAAACTTGGCGAAGTTCAGCAAGGGTTTGTACCATTAACTGATCCATCCGGTCGTAATACTCTGGTGTGAAGGCATTGGCATACCTTCGACTGACAGCGCCACGATCTGCCTGAAATTGTTCAATCTTTTGTGCGATGGGATTCGCTGAGGTAAAATAGGAAGTCAGAATGAAACAGAAAACGAGCAGGGAGCGCATGGTCTGGGAATCGTTTAGGATGATTTACGAAGTAACCAAAAACCAACCACACCCGCAACAAGGGAAGCGATTAAAATTCCAACCTTGGCTTGGGTGATCAATTCGCTCGAGGTAAAGGCCAAATCGGTGACAAAAAGAGACATCGTAAAGCCGACACCGCCGAGGAAAGCCACGCCGATGAGTTGAGACCAACTGGTTTGATTGGGTAGTTTGGCCCAACCCAATCGAATGGTTAACCAAGAAATTCCGACGATTCCAATGGGCTTTCCTAGAAAAAGTCCCGTTAGAATACCTAAGGTCACGGGATTCCCAACGGTTTCCCAGGTCAAGCCTTCCAATGAAACACCCGCATTCGCAAAAGCAAAAAGAGGCATGATAAAAAATGCGACGACAGGATGCAATGCATGCTCAAGGCGTTGAAGGGGAGTCATCGCCCATTTTGTCAACTTCCTCATTTCCGAAATAATCTGCCACTGGGCCTCGGTGACCAGGGTAATATCATTGGATTCCGCATTTTCAAGATCTTGAGCCAAGGATTTCATTTTGAGGGCCAATTTAGTTTCTGGGATTTTCACATTGGCCGGTATCATGAAGGCGGCTAAGATACCCGCGATGGTGGCATGGACACCCGACAAAACAAAGGCTACCCAGACAACCAAAATGCCAATTACCCCATAAAACCAAGAGCTACGAATGCCAACCATGTTGCCTACCCCCAACACGCCAACACCCACTAATCCCGCTACAAGTGATTGGATGGATATGTCGGAGGAATAAAAGAAGGCAATCACCAGGACAGCACCTATGTCGTCTGCAATGGCTAGGGCGGTTAAAAAGACCTTGACCGGGGTCGGCACACGATCACCTAGTAAATAGATAATTCCGAGAGCAAATGCTATATCCGTGGCCATGGGAACTCCCCACCCATCGAGTGAGGAAAGGCCCGAATTAAATACCACATAAAAAACGGCAGGTACCACCATTCCACCGATTCCGGCCAAAATGGGCAAAAGTGCATCTTTGGGCCGTGATAGCTCTCCTCCAATGACTTCTCGTTTGAGTTCAAGACCCACGACAAAAAAGAAGAGGGCCATCAACCCATCGTTGATCCAATGATGGGTCGTCATTGAAAAAGAGAAGCCCTCCCAACCAATGGTGAGTCGGGACTCCCACCAATGGTGGTAGTTTTCTTGCCAAGGTGAATTGGCGACAATTAAAGCCGCCAGGGCGGAAATCAATAAAACAATTCCTCCGGAGGAAGAATGGGTGATAAATGCCGATACCGGCTTGGCTATATACGTTCGAAGAATCTTTTTCATACGTCTAAAATAGAAAAAAATTCTTTAAACTCACAATAAATACCCTTTTGAACCTATTATAAAGGAATATTTCCGTGTTTTTTTCGGGGAAGTTGCGCTACCTTGTTTTCAAGTAAATGAAAAGCTCGAATTAATTTTTCACGGGTTTCCTCTGGGTAAATCACCTCATCAACATACCCACGGTGGGCTGCTTTGTAGGGATTTGCGAACTTCTCGGTATATTCCTCGACTTTTTCGGCCAATTTGGCGACTGGATTTTCAGCTTCTTGAATTTCTTTTCTAAAAATAATTTCAGCAGCTCCAGCTGCGCCCATAACGGCGATTTCGGCAGTGGGCCAGGCATAGTTTAGATCGGCGCCGATGTGTTTGGAATTCATCACACAATAAGCTCCGCCGTAAGCTTTTCGGGTGATCACCGTGATTCGAGGCACTGTGGCTTCGCAGAGTGCATAGAGTAATTTAGCTCCGTGATTGATAATACCGTTCCATTCTTGATCGGTTCCGGGTAAGAATCCAGGGACATCCTCCAACACGAGCAGGGGAATATTAAATGAATCACAAAACCGAACAAAGCGCGCACCTTTCAAGCTTGCGTGGATATCAAGGACCCCAGCCAAAACGGCTGGTTGATTCCCTAATATTCCGATGGGCCGACCAGCGATTCGCGCGAAGCCTACCACCATATTTTCTGCAAATTGAGCATGGACTTCCAAAAAGTCGCCCTCATCGACAATTTCGTGAATAACATCCCGCATGTCATAGGGCAAATTTGGATTATCGGGAAGGAGATTTGTCAATTTGGGCCGAAGTTCCGACTCGGCCGGTGTATATTCCCAACGTGGCGGTTGCTCTTCGCAGTTGGAGGGTAAAAAAGAAAATAAACGCTGAATATCTAGAAGGGCTTGAATCTCATTAGGTGCAACAAAGTGCGTCACACCCGACTTGGTGGCGTGTGTTTGGGCACCTCCCAATTCCTCGGCAGTCACGTCTTCATGGGTGACTGTTTTGACGACATTGGGGCCGGTTACAAACATATACGAAGTTTGCTCAACCATGTACACAAAGTCAGTTAGAGCGGGTGAATAAACGGCTCCCCCCGCACAAGGCCCCATAATGGCTGAGATCTGAGGAATCACGCCGGAGGCTAGGGTATTCCGGTAAAAAATATCGGCGTATCCTGCCAGGGAGTTGACCCCTTCTTGGATTCGAGCACCACCGGAATCATTCAGCCCGATCACAGGCGCACCGTTTTTCATGGCCATGTCCATGATTTTACAAATTTTCTCGGCATAGGTTTCCGACAAAGACCCCCCGAAGACGGTAAAATCTTGGGCAAATACAAAAACCATCCGACCACCTATCGTACCAAACCCTGTGATAACACCATCACCCAGGTAATGTTCTTTATCCAGACCAAAGTCCTTTGCCCGGTGCATAACAAAGCGTCCAATTTCCTCAAAGCTACCGTCATCCAAAAGGAAGAGAATTCGCTCTCGTGCGGTCATTTTCCCTTTTTTATGCTGTGCGGCGATTCGGTTTGCACCGCCAGCTTGCATGGCCTCTGCATTTTTAGCCGCTAATTTGTGTCGTTTTTGGTGGTTCGTTGACATGTGATTTGATGGATTGACATTATTCTCACCAAAAATAAAAGGTAATGACACATTCCCAATAGAAAAGTCCATCTTTTCTAAAAATTGTACTATTTCTGTTGGTGCCTAAAAATAGTACAAGTGGTAAAAAGAAAATACCCACCTACGGCGGGTATTTTGCTTTATGGAGTACAACAAAACCACAATAAATTGTGATTTTATTGTCAAAGATACACGTAATCAAACTTTTTTATGCATTTTCCAAAACAGAGGCTTCTAATAAAGATTCATCGTGTTGTGATTTATCGAGGCCGATGGTTTCATCTTCCTCGGTTACCCGCATGGGAACAATCAAATCTGTGATTTTCAAAACGACGAACGACATCAAAAAGGCAAATGCTGATACTAAAACAAGAGCGAGCATGTGTTTTAGGAAAAGTGAAGTTTCACCAAAGAAGAGTCCTTGCTCAGCAACATTGGAATTAATTCCGCTGGTTGCGAAAATTCCGGTAAACACCATACCTACCATACCACCTACCCCATGGCAAGGGAATACATCCAAGGTATCATCCAAGGCGGTTTTGGTCTTGTAATGAGACAAATAATTTGAGATGATGGCTGCTACCACTCCGATCACGATCGAATGAGGAATGGTTACAAATCCAGCGGCAGGTGTGATCGCGACAAGTCCTACGACGACCCCAATACAAAATCCAAGAGCGGACACTTTTTTGCCACGAGCGGCATCAAATAAAACCCAGGCAATTCCCGCTGCACCGGCCGCTGTATTGGTGGTGGCAAAAGCCGAGGCAGCTAAGGCATTGGCACCGAGCGCCGAACCCGCGTTGAACCCAAACCAACCAAACCAAAGTAAACCAGTGCCCAACAAGACGTAAGGGATATTGGCAGGCGGTAGAAACGAGCCATCCACATGAGACCGGCGACGCTTTAGGTAAATGGCCCCGGCCAAAGCAGCCCAACCCGCCGACATGTGCACAACGGTACCACCGGCAAAGTCAAGTACCCCCATTTCAAGTAACAATCCACCAGCACCCCATGTCATGTGAGCCAGAGGAGCGTATATAAGGAGGCTAAAGAGGATCATGAAAACTACATAGGATTTAAAGTTGATCCGCTCCGCCATGGATCCAGTAACGAGAGCAGGTGTGATCACCGCAAATTTTAGCTGAAAAAAGGCGAACAAAATAGCCGGAATTGTTCCGACCAACGGACCATCGACTACCCCTTTGAGCATGAAGTGGGTCATGGGATTTCCAAAGAAACCACCAACCGACTCGCCGAAGGCTAAGCTATAACCCACAGTTACCCAAACAATGGAAATAACACCCATTGCAATGAAACTTTGCAACATGGTTGAAATAACATTTTTTGCATTGACCATACCGCCATAGAAGTACGCCAGCCCGGGTGTCATCAATAAAACGAAGGCAGTCGCTACAAGCATCCAAGCTGTATCTCCGGAGTCAATGCCTTCGGTTACAATTGAGGAAGGGACATTGGGGAAAATGAGGGCTAGGATCGTCACAATAAGTAATATTCCTAATGGAACATACGAGGGTTTTGATGTAGTGGAACCAGTCATAGTTGAAATGGTTTAAAGTGAAAAAAGAGTTTATCGGTTTAGCTTAGGTACGCTCGAGGTTAGAAATAAAAGATAAAAGCACCGCCGTAAGTGGCTTGAGAATCGACACCCTTGCCTTCTTTGTTGGTGAATTGGGTAACACCATTGGCTTTGCTGTAGGCATCGAACCGAACTTCGGGTTTAAATAATAAATTATCGCCCAATTTCAGGTTCCCGGTTAACGTGGAAGAAGTGACTGACACACCTATGGGGGCATCGTTGGCTCCTTCTCCTTTAGTTAGGTAAATGGCACCAGACGAATTATCGAAGTGCTCCAACCGCAAACCTAAACCAAATTTCTCGGTCAACGATTGTTGTGCATAGATAGCCGCACCACTCCATCCACCCGAGGCGTTGTGCCCTGAGGCAGCATTGAGGCCGATCAACGTTTTCTCATTAACCTGAAACGTGGAGGTAATGTCGTACATGCGGAAGTAATTTTTGACATCTCCATCGGCAGCTTCATTGCTTCCGAACCAGTTCAAATAAATCGAGAATCCTTCTTTAGGAGACAAAAACAATTGCGCCATAGCTCCTTTGCTCGTATTATTATCATCTTTGCTATCCAGACCGTTATTCAAACCAACCATCAGCCCCACCCGGTCACTGGGACTATATTGCAACTTGACTCCCGTGTGGTAAAACGGACCATTCCCAAAGAGGTTGGACAAGGAATAATTATAATTCACAGGGGCGTCAATCACTTCATACCCAATATTAGTACCGAACTGCCCCGCGGTGATCGACCATTTATCGCTCATTTGATAACTAACATACGCTTGTTTTAATGCCAAAGCACTACCGTTTCCACCCAATGGACTTACAATGTTTCCGTAATTGGCCAAATCTGCGTGATTTCCAAATACTAAATCCAATACACCGGTTACTTTACCGGAAGAATACGTGCTTTTCAATTGGGCCAATCCGACTTGAAACGAATTGGCGTGTTGATCAAAAATCCGCTCAAAACCAGAGGCTCCTAAATTGGACTTCGTCCGGTTCGAATTCAAAAAATAATACGTGTCGAGGTAACCGGAAAAAGTTAATGGATTTTTGGTCTCCTCTGGTTTTGTTGGACTTTCTTCAGCATGTGCCATAGACAACGCCATAGCAGCAAATGCTGTGGTGAACACTTTTTTCATTATAATCTTTGGTTTAAGCAGTAAATAACAGAAAGGTCTATTATGAAACAAATATTGAGTAGATTTTTATAATTTCCAACAAAACAGGTTTAATTTTTCAGGTATAATTTAATTTTTTTCCATTTTTTAACCCTTTTATCCTTATAAATTCAATATTTTATTTAATTAATCCTATTTACTTACAAATTAATTTTATTTGGCATTTTTCATTTTTTGCAAAATTTACTACTGAATCCAATAATTTATAGAAATAATCAAAATTTGGGATTTTTACGGGACAATCCTGAGAAAAAGCCACAAAAAAGGGGATCAACCAAATTGGTTGATCCCCTTTTTTGTGGTTTAGGAACATGCGTCTTATTCTTCTGCGTGAAGCCAGGCTTTTTTAGCCAACAGGGTTTCCTCATCTTCTTCATTTTCTGGATCGGGAACACAACAATCGACAGGACAAACCGCTGCACATTGAGGTTCCTCATGAAAACCAACACATTCTGTACATTTATCGGATACTATATAATAGAATTCATCGGAAACTGGTTTCTGTAAGGACTTTCCGTCGACAAGCGTGCCGTCTCCAAAATCTACGGTTTCTAGCTTGGTTCCACCGGACCATGTCCACTCGACCCCACCCTCATAAATGGCCGTATTGGGGCACTCTGGCTCACATGCACCACAGTTGATGCACTCGTCCGTAATCATAATTGCCATAACTAATCTATCAAGTTGGTTGGTTAATCAAAATTAAGAACAAATATAACTACCTAAAGTTTCATGTCCTTGCTATTTTTGTATTGATTTTATCTTACATCCATCGTCTATGCCGTCTATGTCTCGAATTCAAGTGGCGCAAGCCCTCGGAAAATCCTTGTTGACTAAACTCCAATCCCCTGCATTTGCTGTGGTTATGCAGCGAATCAAAAATGAAAACGGCTGGTTTACCGAGGATCAAGTTCGGCTTGCCATCGAAAACATAGCGCATGAGATTTTGGCAGACCCATCACTCGAATCGTTTCATCCGTTTGCCTCGTCACCCAAAAAAGTTGGGGTTATCGCAGCGGGTAACATTCCAGCAGTTTGCTTTCATGACTTACTGATGGTGTATCTTTCAGGTCATGAAGCCCATATTAAACTCAGTTCTTCTGACACCCACCTAATGCTTTGGATCCTAGAACAATGGTTTCAGTTGGATCCCTTGGCAAATCAATCGCTGCAAATTAGACAACGGCTTCAGGGCGTCGATGCCCTGATCGCTACGGGCAGTGATAACACCGCCAAACATTTTGATTTTTACTTTCAACAAGTTCCTCGTATCATTCGCCAAAATCGCACTTCGGTGGGTGTTTTACAAGGACAAGAAACCACGGCCGATTTTCGAGCGCTTGGCCAAGATATTTTTCAATTTTTCGGCTTAGGCTGCCGCAATGTTTCCAAATTATATATTCCTAAAGGTTATTCTTTTATTCCTTTCTTTGAAGCCATTGAATACTGGAACTCCCTAACAATTCACCACAAATATTTTAATAACTATTCCTACCAAAAGTCCATTTTACTCGTTAACCAAGTTCCCCATTTAGACAATGGTTTTTTGCTCCTTCGGCAAGACAATCAACTAGTTTCACCTATTAGTGTCTTGTATTACGAAGAGTATGAGGGTGATTGGCAATCGAAAGTAGAGCCCTGGCGTGAAAAAATACAATGTGTAATGGTGCAAGATCCCTCTCTCTATCCCGCATGGCCAGCCTATTCTTTTGGCCAAGCCCAAAAACCGGGATTGAAGGACTTTGCTGATGGAGTTAATACGTGGGATTTTTTGCAATCGATTTAACCTCTCGCCTGTACTTTCGCTCCAGATAAACCCATGAAACTAGGACTAAAGTTAGGTAAAGAGCCCCAATGCCATAAGACATGCCTTGAAAAAACAGGAGGTAGTCCATTTTTTGATGAAAAAAGTGTTTGTAAAAAAGCACTAAAATACTACCTAGATAGGCATAATAATCGGCCAAGGTGATCAAAAATCCGATAGTACCCACTCGTTGGAACGCAGCGAGCAACCGTTCAAAGTACAAGGAATTGCACATGGCATACGCCACGTAAACTCCTACACCCAGGCTGATCAACCAGATGACTGGCGATATCCATCCTTGTTGGTAGGCCCAAGTGGTGCCAATCAAGGTAAGGCCACCCAAAACCATCAAACTTTGAATAACCCGAAAAGCTTGAATGTGTGAGGAAATCATGCGTAGTGAGATCATGAGGAGTAAAACACCTACCGCCGTGGGTACTTCGAGCCGGGTAAAAATACCGGCATCGGTTGGAGTGCCAACAACTTTCCAGATTTCAGGGAGAAAATTATCTCGGAATTCCCGAAACGTGGTCAAAAGCACATAGGAGATGACAAAGGTGATCAAGGCCCAACCAAAATCTTGAATGAATCGCTTGCGATCGACTTCATTCATGGGTTGTCTAGGACTGCGATTGGCTTCATCTTCCAGCGTAGGCAATGGAACTTTTCCTAGGCTCCAAGCTCCCAAACTGAACGGTAGCAATACCAAACTGCTTGCAACAAAAGGCATTGCTGTGGAGGATATCCCCCAGGCTTCCATCACCCATGTGCCCACCGACTTAGCAAACCCGGATCCCAAAATAAAGGAGGCCGTAAGGGTTGCCACCAAAATCTCGGTGGATTTCCGTCCCTCTAAAAATCCGAGCATGATGCCATACACCCATCCCAGAGGTAACGAAGCCAAAAACACAAATACTAAATTGTATGGGGCCGGAACCAGGGCAAATCCACCATACATGAGCCATGAAATCACCGCAATTTGGATCAGCCTCCACGAACGTTGGTGGGGCAGCAGCTCGGCGACCACCTTTCTTCCGAGTCCTTTTGAAACAGCAAATCCTAAAACTTGGGCGGTAATCATCCAAATTTTAAAATCAATCCCCCCCCAAGAATAGTCGTCAAACGAAGCGGCGGTGTAGGCTCTGCGGAAAGGGTAGAAAAACAAATAAGTCAAAAAAGCCATGCCTCCCGCATACAGGGTTTGAAGCCAAGGAAAACGAACGAACCACTGAATCATGCGGAATTAAGGATTATGGTGAGCCCAGGCTAAAAACTGGGGCATTATTTTTTTCCAAGTGGACGGGTGATGTTCACCGCCTGCCACCTCCTCATAGTGAAGTTGGTCTATTCCTTTTTTTCGAAGTTCCGACATAAGATCGAGGGTATCCTCAATCGAGTCAATGATCCCATTGTTGTTCCGATCGTCTTTCTCATCCGCTGTGCCACACTGAAACCAGGCACGAATGGCTTTAGGCTGAAGAGTGTTGCGTACTTTGACATGCATGATTCGACCATTTTCATCATCATAATCATCCTCATATGCTTTACTTCTCCACCAAAAAGAACCGCTGAATACACCAACCTGATGAAAATGGGGCAAGCTCCAAGCCAGATCAAATGCAGACAAACCGGACAATGAAAAACCGCAGATTGTCAATTTGGCGGACGGAGCCGTCGGGTACATTTCTTGGATTTGAGCCCAAACTTCTTTCTCCCAAAACTGGGCGTATTCGGAGGCTTTATCTCCTCTGTTTTTATAGTCAGGAATCCCGATAACCCCGTATTCATGCAACCGTCGGTCACTGGTTGGAATGGAAATGACGATCAACCGGGCCTCAGGGAATTGGTCATAAAATGCGGTAAGCGTGGCATCCATTTCCAATGCCTCATAATCCTGACCATCTTGTAGAAATACAAAATGCGGGATTTGATGGATGTTTTCGTGGATAGAGGAAACCACAGTAAAGGAAACCTCACGATTCAGAAAAGGAGAAAACCAGGACCTCGATTGTTTTTGAAGTGGCGACGTAGAAAGCTGGGGCATGAGTTTGGTAAAAGGAACAAAAAGCAAAAAAATATTCGTCAATAGAGATAAAAACATTGTATTTATCAGGACTAAGCGTTAAAATTAGATAATTTTTCACATAAACATACACCCTATGCAGGAAAGCTATCACACCTTTTACTCCCATGTGTTGGGTCGGGAGATTGAATTTATGGTGTCGGGGCATTGGGGGTATCCAATTTTAATGTTCCCTACTTCCATGGGAAATGCCTACCAAAATAGGGATTTTCATATGATGGACACCATTCGGGATTTGATTGATGCAGGGAAAGTCAAGGTATACAATGTAGACAGTATTGACTTTCAAAGTTTCTACAACAAGGAATTGCCTCCCAACATCAAAATCTACAATTACAATCTGTACACAAGATTTCTACATGAGGAATTTGTACCTATGATCCAAAGAACCTGCCAAGTTCATCGTATCGCTGTCGCGGGCTGTTCGTTTGGTGGATTTCATGCAGCCAATTATGCCTTTAAATATCCGGATACGGTCGGCCAGCTTATATCCATGAGCGGAGCCTTTTCGATTCGAAGCTTCATGAACGGCTATTTTGATGATCACGTGTACTTCAACAATCCCATGGACTACCTACCCAATCGTGAGGGGTGGATTTATGATCACATGCAAATTATTTTAGGCACCTCCGACTGGGATATATGCCGAAGCGACAACCTAGAACTTTCGCATTTACTAGCCTCCAAAGGCATTAATCACTGGTTTGACGAAAAAAAATGGGCTCCCCACGACTGGCCCCTCTGGCGGACCATGTTTCCCGAATACGTCAGATCCTTTATTCACTAATCGTACCTTAATTTCAGTATTTTAACCGACAACGACATGAAAAAAATTGGCATTTTATTTGGCATGGAGGACACCTTCCCTTGGGCCTTTATCGACCGCGTCAACGAATTAGCAAAAGGTAAATCCTACCAAGCAGAAGCAGTTCAAATCGATAAAGTTGAACAAGCCTTACCCTCCGATTACGCCGTCATCATTGACCGAATTTCACAGGATGTTCCTTTTTACCGAGCGTACTTAAAGAATGCCGCCCTTTGCGGGACGGCTGTTATCAACAATCCATTCTGGTGGAGTGCGGATGAAAAGTTTTTTAATAACTGTCTTGCCGTACAATTGGGTGTTCCCGTTCCCAATACTGTTTTATTACCATCCAAAGAACGCCCAGATGATACCTCTGATAAATCGTTCCGAAACCTTAAGTTTCCCTTGGACTGGGAATATATGTTTGATAAAGTCAAGTTCCCAGCCTATATGAAACCCCATTCCGGTGGCGGTTGGAAAAGTGTTTATCGAGTGGAAAACCCCGATGACCTATGGGCAAAACATGCCGAAACCGGGCAGCTTGTCATGCTTTTGCAAGAAGAAATCATCTTCACGGATTATTATCGTTGCTATTGCCTCGGGGGTAAATATGTGCATATTATGCCTTATGAGCCTCGAAATCCCCACCACCTTCGGTATGCCACTCAACCTAAAACGACAGGTGAAGCCCATAAAAAACTCATGAAAACGATTGAGGATTATGTCTTGAAACTCAATCATGCCTTGGGTTATGACTTTAATACCGTCGAATTCGCCGTCCGAGATGGCATCCCTTATGCGATCGATTTCTGTAATCCTGCCCCAGATGCCGATATTCACTCGGTGGGACAAGAAAACTTTGATTGGATTGTGAACCATGCAGCCAAATTTGCCATCGAAAAAGCCAAATCACACAAAGTGGGGCAAAATAACTGCACCTGGGGTACCTTTATTCAAGGGGCCGCCACGGCACCCGCTCCTAAAGTCTCTAAAAAGGAAAAATAACTAAAACGCCTCATTATGCCGTTATTTACTTTAGGAATCGAGGAGGAGTTTCAGACTATAGATCCGGAAACCCGAGAGTTACGGTCCCATATGTCCAAAATTGTGGAAGGGGGACAGGTCATTTTACAGGAGCGAATCAAGCAGGAAATGCATCAAGCGGTGGTCGAGATGGGCACCAATATTTGTGAAAATATTCACCAAGCTCGTGAAGAGGTCACGTACTTGCGCCGTATGCTGTTGGACCTTGCCTCCAAACAAAACTTACACATTGCCGCCGCCGGAACTCACCCTTTTTCCGATTGGCAAAATCAGCTCATTACCCCCAATGAGCGTTATGATAAGCTAATCGATGAGATGCGAGATGTAGCACGTGGCAATTTGATTTTTGGGTTACACGTTCATGTGGGTATTGAGGATCGCAATCAAGCGATTAAAATCTTAAATGAAGTGCGGTATTTCCTGCCCCATATCTTTGCCCTTTCCACCAATTCTCCGTTTTGGTGTGGCCGAAATACAGGATTCAACTCCTATCGGTCCAAAATTTTTGATAAGTTTCCTCGCACAGGCATACCCGAATATTTTGCCAGTGCCTCCGAATACGATAACTATCTGAACTTGCTGATCAAAACGGGGTGTATTGACAATGGTAAAAAAATATGGTGGGATATTCGGTTGCATCCCTTTTACCCCACTATTGAGTTCCGAATTTGCGATGTGCCCATGCGAGTAGATGAAACCATCTGTTTGGCGGCTTTGATGCAGGCTCTAGTGGCCAAAATTCACAAGCTGCATCAACAAAATCTGAGTTTTCGGAACTACAAACGTATTCTCATCAACGAGAACAAATGGCGGGCCGCTCGGTATGGAATCAATGCCCAACTGATTGATTTTGGGAAAGAAATTGAGGTCCCCTTCCCCACCCTCGCACAAGAACTCTTGGATTTTGTGGATGATGTAGTCGATGAGCTAGGTTCACGACATGAAGTGAATTACCTGCATACCATTTTAAAGCAAGGCACCGGGGCAGATCGGCAACTTAAAGTGTACGATCACACCCAAAGCCTGAAGTCGGTGGTCGATTATATCGTTCAAGAAACGAAGTTTGGAATTGCCTAATAAAGATGGAGGAGCCAGTAATATGGCTCCTTTTTCGTAAATTGCTTGTTTTTCTATCCAAATGAATTATGAATCGTCCCAACGTTGCGATATTAGATTTATACCAAGGGCATCCGAATGAAGGAATGCGCTGTATCAAAAGCTTGGTAAGTACCTTTTTTAAATCACCAGAGCCTTTTCAGGTATTTGATGTCCGTGGAAAAGGGGAAGTTCCCAAGGTGGAGGACTTTTCAATTGTCATTTCAACCGGCGGCCCCGGGAGTCCGCTCTTTACAGGAGAGGCATGGGAACAGGCCTATTGCCAATATCTCCAAGCTGTTTGGGAACATAATCAAAAACAGGATACCAAAGTTTATGTTTTTTTGATCTGCCATTCGTTTCAATTGGCTGTGCAACATTGGCAATTGGGGGAGGTTTGTCGCCGAAAATCCACCTCATTTGGTGTTATGCCCATTCACATGACCGAGGCTGGTCGGGAAGAACCCCTCTTCCAAAATCTAGAGGATCCCTTCTGGGCTGTGGACTCCCGTGACTTTCAGGTGATCCAACCGGATGATACGGCATTTCGAAAACTTGGAGCCCACTTATTGTGTTTGGAGAAAGAACGGCCCCATGTCCCTCTGGAACGTGCCATCATGGCGATCCGTTTCAGTCCCGAAATTATTGGGACTCAATTTCATCCTGAAGCCGATGCTGAGGGCATGAGAAGATATTTTTTACAAGAGGAAAAAAGACAAGCGGTGATTCTCGAACATGGCCAAGAGAAATATGAAGACATGATTGATCATTTGGAAGATCCCGATAAAATTTTTCATACAGAACAAACCATCCTTCCCCAATTTTTAGCTTTCGCCACCCAAAACATTCTTTTAGATGGAAACCAACGCTAGAAAAACTTTTAATGCCGAATTTTCTGAAGAAAAATACCAGTCGCTCTTGCAAACGATTGAGGCGGAATTTCCGGGTCAGTTGGATTTTCGCGTGGCCGAATCACCCGTTTTCATCGATCGACTTTTTAAATCCAAATTGTTGATGGCCGCCAATCAAATCGTGGATACCCTCCTACATCCTGATTTGAAAAGTTGGACCGAAAATGCTATTCCGGATCGGCTTCGAATTCCCGGAGAGTCGCCTCATCCCCATTTTCTAGCCATCGACTTTGCTGTTTGCCGGAATCCATCTACTCTGGAATTGGAACCCCAACTCATTGAACTACAAGGATTCCCATCCCTATTTGGTTATCAATGGTATTTAAGTCAATTATATCGTGATGTGTTCTCGATCTCGGATCACCTCACTCCCTATTTCCAGACCTTGAACGACCAAACCTATGTGCAACGGATTGAACAAAAACTGTGGGGAGATACCCCCAAAGAACAAATTGTCTTGTTGGAAATCGTGCCTGAAAAACAAAAAACCCGATTGGATTTTGCGATAACCGAGCACCTTTGGGGCATTCGTCCGGTTTGTTTGACCCAAATCTATCCAAAAGGCAATCAGTTGTTTTACCTCCGGGATGGAAGAGAGGTTCAAATCAAAAAAATTTACAATCGAGTTATTTTTGACGAGATCGATCGACTCTATCCAGACCTACAACTCCCCATCTCACTACAACACCCGTATGAGGTAGAGTGGATTACGCACCCTCACTGGTTTTTTCGAATCAGTAAATATTTATTGCCACAACTCAAAGGCCCCTATTTTCCAGCTACTCAGTTTTTATCCGATGTTCAAGAGCTTCCTCAAGATTTGGAAAATTATGTACTCAAACCTTTGTTTTCATTTGCCGGCAGTGGGGTAATTATCGATGTTACCTCTGACGCAATCCAGCAAATTCAAGACCCGGCGAACTATATTTTACAACGAAAAGTAACCTATGAACCGGTGGTGGAGGATGTGCGTGGAGAGAAAATTAAAGCGGAGATCCGTCTCTTGTTCATTTGGGGAGAGGGAGATGCGCGACCTACCTTAATGACAAACTTAGCTCGATTGTCCCGAGGAAAAATGATTGGGGTCGACTTTAATAAAAATTTTGACTGGGTGGGTGGTTCCGCCGCCTTTTTTGAGAAAGATTAACTTATGCATTTACGCCAACTTTTTTTAGCGCATGTAGCTCAAACTTCTGATTTTCCACTGGCTTTGGATATTGTCAAAGCCGAGGGCATGTATTTGCACGATCGAGAGGGTAACCAATATTTAGACTTGATATCGGGTATTGCCGTCTCCAATGTTGGGCATCGGCATCCCAAAGTCGTTGAAGCTATCAAAAATCAAGTGGACCTGTATTTACATACCTTGGTGTATGGTGAATTTATTCAATCTCCCCAAGTTCAATTAGCCCACGCACTTGCAGCCACTTTGGCACCGTTTCCAACGCCAACGGGTGACCTACTTGACCAGGTCTATTTCACCAATTCAGGAACTGAGGCGGTAGAGGGTGCCATGAAGTTGGCTAAGCGATTCACCCACAAAACAGAGATCGTGTCGTGCGAGAAGTCCTATCATGGTTCTACCCAAGGCGCACTGTCTTTGGGAGAGGAGGAATTCAGAAGACCGTTTCGCCCACTCCTTCCAGGCATTCGAAAAATTCGTCGGAATGACTTTTCTACCTTGGGAGCTATCAACCAAAATACGGCGGCGGTGATTATCGAACCGATTGGCGGAGAAATGGGTGCTGTTCCTACTGAAAACACATTTCTTCGGGCAGTGTCCGATCGTTGCCAAGAGGTAGGAGCCTTGCTCATTTTTGATGAGATTCAATCAGGCTTTGGTCGAACAGGAACCTTCTGGGCATTTGAATCCACGGGAGTGGTGCCGGATCTTTTGCTTACAGCTAAAGGGATGGGCGGCGGAATGCCGATCGGTGCATTTATCGCACCCGAGCGGATCATGTCGGTATTAAAAAACCAACCTGTTTTGGGCCATATTACCACTTTTGGGGGACATCCGGTAAGTTGTGCAGCCTCCTTAGCCACCTTGGAAACTATTTTCCATGAAAACCTTTTGGCCTCTGTTGCTCACAAAGAAGCCTTGTTTCGGAAACACCTCCAACATCCTCTTATTCGGGAGGTTCGTGGCCGCGGAATTCAGCTCGCCTTGGTCTTGGATCAGTTCACTCAATTAAAAGCAGTGATTGATGAATCTCTACAACAAGGTGTCTTGACGGATTGGTTTTTGTATTGTGATTATGCGCTCCGAATAGCCCCTCCCCTGATCATTTCAGACCAAGAAATTATTCAGGCATGTTCAGTGATCGTCCAAGCTATTGAAAAACATGCCCACTTGGCCTATTCGTAGAGTTTTTTTGCAAGGCCATTTAGTGAGATCAGCTATTTACCCGGGTTTGAATAAGAAAAAAGCCTCCGGAAATGGAGGCTTTGATATTACATAGCTGCTTCTAATTTCTGTGTCAGAATATGCTTTGGAACGGCACCAACCACTTTGTCTACCAGTTCTCCATTTTTGAAAATCATGAGGGTAGGAATTGACCGAATTCCAAACTGAGTGGGGGTCGCTGCGTTGGCATCTACGTCCATTTTGGCAACAACGGCTTTACCTTCATATTCACCAGCGATTTCTTCGACCACTGGACCGATCAATTTACAAGGTCCACACCATTCTGCCCAAAAATCAACCAAAACTGGTTTATCCGATTTAATCAATTCAGCGAAGTTCGCATCGTTCGCTTCGAGTGCCTTATTTGCCATGAGTTTGAAGAGTAATTTGAATTACAGGTACAACTACATCCATTTTAAAATAGTTCATTACCCTAATTCAATGGCTTTTTCCCCCACGATTTTTTTTAGATCTTGGAACAAAGGTCGGGTAATTTGAACTTTTCCCAGACGAGAAAGCATCCAAACATCCAATCGCTCCTCGTCATCTATTAATTGCACTTTAATATCAAAATCGCCTGGATACTGCAACAGACATTCTTTTATTTCATGTACCAATCCTTCTGTTAATTCGGTGACTTCCAATCGAATTCGAAGTTCTTTGCATTTTTTATTGAGTACCTCACTAAGTAAATCAACTTCGATAACCTTCAACTCCATCTCACCTGAGCGATTCCATTTTTCTTGCATTTTTCCTCGAACAAAGACAAATAATCCTTGTGCCATCATGGGGGCAAATTGCAGGTAATCTTTTCCAAAAAGAGCGACTTCCATCGACGAGGTATAATCTTCCATTTTGATGATGGCAAACGGATTCCCATTTTTGGACTGACGGTGCTGAACGGAGGTGATCAAGCCACCAAAACTCACATCTCGCGCCAAAGAGGTATCGGCCGTGATTTGTTCAAGGGGAGTACAATAACGCATCTCCAATTCAAACTGATCAAGAGGATGTCCCGATAAATAAAATCCGACGACTTCTTTTTCAAAATTCAACTTTTGAATGTCGCCCCAAGGCTCTGTCTCGGGAATTTTAGGTTTGGAAATATCGAAACCTGCCCCGGCTCCCATGTCACCAAAAAGCGAATTTTGAGCACTGGCCGTACTTTCATGAAACTTGTTGGCGTACCGGATGAGTTTTTCAATGAACATCCCTTGACCATCCTCGTTTTCAAAATAGGTGGCTCTGTGTAAACCAAAACCATCGAATCCACCTGCGTATGCCAAGGATTCCAAGGTTTTTTTATTGACTGTTCGAAGGTTGACACGCGTGATGAAATCATAAATATCCTCAAATGGACCATTTTTTTCTCTTTCCTCTATGATGGCATCCACTGCGGCATCACCAGTTCCTTTGATCCCTCCTAAACCAAAGCGCAATTGCCCCCGCTTGTTCACACTAAATTTCTTTTGCGACTCATTCACATCGGGCCCCAAAACATCCAAACCACGGGACTGACACTCTTCCAAAAAGAAGGTAATTTTATCAATATTCCCCAATTGAGAAGTCAATACTGCCGCCATGTATTCGGACGGGTAATGTGCTTTCAGATAGGCAGTTTGATAGGCTACAAAAGCATAACAAGTGGAATGCGACTTATTGAAAGCATATTGGGCAAAGGCCTCCCAGTCGGTCCAAATTTTCTCACAGACTTTGGGATCATGTCCATTGGCACTTGTACCCTCTAGGAATTTGGATTTCATTTTATCCAAAACCTCTTTTTGCTTTTTACCCATGGCCTTGCGGAGGGTATCGGCATCACCCTTAGTGAAATTGGCCAACTTTTGGGAAAGCAACATGACCTGCTCCTGGTACACCGTGATCCCATAGGTATCTGCCAAGTACTCTTCCATTTCTGGCAGGTCATAGGTGATGGCTTCACGGCCATGTTTTCGATTAATAAAGTTCGGAATGTACGCCAACGGACCTGGGCGATACAGCGCGTTCATGGCGATGAGGTCATCAAATCGGTCAGGTTTGAGATCCCGCATGTATTTCTTCATTCCGTCGGATTCGAACTGAAAAACGGCGTTGGTCTCTCCACGCTGAAACAATTCATAGGTTTTGGTATCGTCCAAGGGGATTTGGTCAATATCAATCACCACATTGTGGTTCTCTTTGATCATCCGCAAACAATCCTTGATAATGGATAAGTTGCGCAGCCCCAGGAAGTCCATCTTAATAACCCCAGCATCCTCAATGATTTTCCCTTCGTATTGGGTTATCAGCAAGTTTACATCCTTGGAAGCAGCTACCGGAACAATATCCGACAAATCCTGTGGTGCAATGATGATCCCGGCAGCGTGGATTCCGGTATTTCGAACCGTTCCCTCCAGCTTCTCGGCTTGTTTCAAGACTTTTCCCACGAGGTCATCGCTGTCATACATTTCCCGAATTTTCTTGACATTTTCAATTTCATCCGGAGAAAGGCCTTTTTCGTTTAACTGTGGAATGGAGAAATGAATCAATTTCTCAAAATCCATGCTGTAGGCCGGCTTATCGGGTACTAGTTTGGCAATGTAATTTGCTTCAGAAAGGGGGAGTTCCATCACCCGAGCGACGTCCTTGATCGACGACTTGGTGGCCATGGTACCGTAAGTGATGATGTGCGCGACTTGATTTTTGCCATATTTGTCTACGACATAATCAATGACTTTTTGGCGGCCCTCATCATCGAAATCGGTATCAATATCAGGCATCGACTTCCGGTCTGGATTCAAAAATCGCTCAAATAGTAAATTATATTTGATCGGGTCGATGTTGGTGATGCCAATACAATACGCTACGGCTGATCCAGCGGCAGAACCACGCCCCGGGCCGACCATGACATCTAGTCGTTTTCCGGCCAAAATAAAGTCCATAACAATCAAGAAGTACCCGGCAAAACCCATGGTCTTGATCGTAAACAACTCAAAATCAAGACGTTCTTGAATTTCAGGCGTTATTTCATTATATCGATTTCTCGCTCCCTCGTAGGTCAAATGCTTGAGGTATTCCCATTGATTGAGGACGTTGTCGTCATGAATTTTAAATTCCTCCGGCAGTGGGAAATTGGGCAACAGAATATCTCGTTTCAAGTTCACGGCCTCCACCTTATCCACGATCTCATTGGTATTGTCGATCGCTTGGGGGATATCGGAAAAGAGTTGGGTCATTTCCGCCGTGGTTTTGAAATAAAATTGGTCGTTATAAAATGCAAACCGGGTATTGCGTCGAGCAGACTCGTCGTCTGTATATTCTTTTGAGGTAGGTGTCGATAGTTTTTCGTTGGTATTCACACACAAAAGAATGTCGTGTGCTACCCAGTCGGCTTGATCTACATAATGGGAGTCATTGGAAGCGATGATTTTCAAATTGTATTTTTTGGCCCATTTTTCTAAAACCTTGTTTACTTGAATCTGCTCGGGGATGTCATGTCGTTGGATTTCGACATAATAATCTTCACCAAATAAGTCCAACCACCATTGCAATTCTTTTTCACCAGCTTCCTCCCCTTTTTGAAGAATCATTTGAGGCACCATGGCCCCGATGCAACAGGTGGTGGCGATTAAATCTTCCTTGTATTTTTCAATGAGGGCTTTGGTTATTCGGGGATATTTCCCGTACAAACCCTCCGTAAATCCAAGGGAACATAATTTTACTAGGTTTTGATAGCCTTTAGGACTTTTGGCCAAAAGCAACTGATGGTATCGTTTATCTTTTTTCTCTTTGGTAAACTGGGTAATGGTATGGTCTTCCACCACATAAAATTCACAACCGATAATGGGTTTGACATTGAATTTATTGGCCGTGGCGACAAAGTCAAAAACCCCAAACATATTACCATGGTCGGTGATCGCCATGGCCGGCATGTTATCCGCTTGGGCCTTTTTGAACAGTTTTTTGATGTTCGAGGCCCCGTCAAGTAAAGAAAACTGAGTATGATTATGGAGATGGGAAAATTGCATGACAGCGGGGACAGAATGAAAGGGCAAAAGTACAAAGATGGGGGTTGTGGAACAATACCCATCTTGTGGATATCAGAATATCCAGAATCGAATAAAACCCTACCATGAAGTATTGATCCATATTGAAGAGGATCATTTACAAGGCTAAAATGAACTGAATACCATTGAATGCAGAGTAGATTAGGTTTTTTCCCTATAATTCACGAACTTTGCGCACTATTTACTTTTTCTATTCATTCTAAACTGTTTCGTACGATGCCAAAGCAAAAGTCGAATTCTGGAGCAAAAAAACGCTTCAAAATTACTGGCACGGGGAAAATCAAGCGTAAGCATGCTTTCCACAGCCACATTTTGACTAAAAAGTCAACCAAAAGAAAACGTGTATTAGCTTCTTCCACCTTGGTTTCACCACAGGATGAGGCTCGTATCAAAGCGTTGATCATCGCGTAATTTTACGCACAGGTTCTCATGTTTCACCCGACAAACGGCCAAAAAAGAGGTTAAATAACCCGCCGAAGTCAAAAAAACGAAAAGTATGCCACGTAGTGTCAATCATGTTGCGTCGAAAGCACGCAGAAAAAGAATTCTCAAATTAGCGAAAGGTTATTATGGCCGTCGCAAAAATGTTTGGACGGTAGCTAAAAATGCCGTTGAGAAAGGTTTGGTGTATGCGTACATCGGCCGCAAGCAAAAGAAAAGAAGTTTCCGTCGTTTGTGGATTGTTCGGATCAACGCCGCAGCCCGCATCAACGGTCTCTCGTACTCTGTTTTGATGAACAAATTATCAAATGCAGGTATCGAACTGAACAGAAAAGTGTTGGCTGATCTTGCCTTGAATCACCCTGAGGCATTCAAAGCCATCGTAGATAAAGTAAAATAAGTCCGGATCTCATCCGATTTAAAGACATTCTCTTCGAGGATGTCTTTTTTTTTGTTACCTTTCTAAACCTCAACGTCTTATTCTAAAATTTTTAACCTCTACTTGTATGCTTGATATTCTTCAGACGCTTGTTCAACAAGCCAGTCAGCAGGCCGTTGTTCAAAATCCGGCTGTTCCCAATGAACAAAACAACGATGTGATGCAAACGATAACGTCCACCTTGATGAGTGGCCTCGGAAGTCAACTGGCCTCACCTCAAGGGGTTTCTCAATTGGCGGGGCTTTTCAAAGGTGGAGGACAGGCAGCTGCTGGAAATCCAGTGGTAAATGCCTTGGCTCAAAACGCCGTAGGAGCATTAGCCGAAAAGTTTGGGTTAAATCCTAGTGTAGCCAATGGTATTGTTCAAAGCGTTTTACCTATGGTCATGGATCAGTTGGTATCGAAAGTCAATGACCCCAATGACGCATCCATCAATATGAAAGGGTTGGTTCAAGGCTTAGCGGGTAATCAAGGAGGAATGGATGTGGCAGGTATAATGGGATCTGTATCCAATGCCATGGCTGATGGAAAATTAGACATGCAAGATGTCATGAACATAGCCGGTCAAGCCACCAAAGGGGGCGGACTTGGCTCCATGCTGGGTGGCCTGTTCGGAAAAAAATAAGGAAACTCCTATTTCGCCCAAAAAGCCACCTTCTTCACGGGTGGCTTTTTTATGGATTTTAGGTAAATTCTCTATATCGCGTCTGTTTATTAACCGATGCATGTCATGAACAAACAATTTCTACTCCTTTTACGCCTCTTTAGTACACTCTCAGTATCGGGATAAAATTTTACGGTAGAACAAACCATCGAGTGCATCAGCAAAAAAATGAAAATTGCTGATACTGTTTTCATTTGGAGGAATGGCTATTGAGGGAAGATAACCTTAATTTTAATTAAATTCCAACCAGGAGTTTTTTTCTAGGAAGATTTCAGTAAGCTCTAGAAGAAAACGGCACCTAAATTTTGATGGATCGATCCCATACAAGGGTAAATTCCAAGAAAATCAATGGGCGGCTATTTTAGGTGGGAATTTCGCGGTATTTCACCCCATTCACATATATATGGGCGTGGGCATTCAAAATGAAGCTACTTATTATGAGGCAGATCGAATCAGCTCAGATGGTAATTTCAAAGGGACCTCTTGGGTCAAATATACCGGTGAACAGAACTACCGCTTCATTGCGGAAGCGGGAGGTGTAGTCAATGTGGCCAATTAGGGAATCGTCCGTTTAGGCTTGACTTATGTGAACAGCCAAATCCAATTTCAATGGGGTTTAGGATTCCGAATTGGAAAGTAACAAATTCACATCGGCAGATTACATCTGTTTCTTTTGAAAAGTACGGCTTTCCGTGTAGTTTTGCAGAAAGGAAGGATTCTCGAAGTCCGGTAATCAACGGTTTATGAAATTAACTTTGGCAGTAGTCATGCCTGCATACAATGAGCAGGACTGTATTGAAGATGTGGTGAAACAATGGACATCCTACCTCGATACACATTTCCCCAATGAGGCCAAACTCATCGTCATCAATGATGGATCGAAAGATAAAACAGGTGAGATCTTAGCTCAATTAGCCCCACACAATGCGACCTTGCACGCTGTGAATCAACCCAATGGTGGGCATGGCAATGCGGTAGTAAATGGCTATAGGCTTGCCGTTGAACTCGGGGCGGAGTATATATTCCAAACTGACTCGGATGACCAATTCGTTACCGATGACTTCATGAAACTTTGGGCGAAAAGAGATCAATCGGATTTTATTCTAGGCTATAGACAACACCGTTTTGACGCTCCGTTTCGGCTATTTGTTACCCAAATTTTACGATATAGCTTGTTCTTTATCTATGGTACCTTAATCCAAGATTCCAACATCCCATTCCGTTTGATCAAAGGGAGTTTTATGAAAAGGTTATTGGCCCAATTACCTCAGCCTACCCCATTTGCTCCGAATATTTTCCTTGCGGTGATGGCCAAAAAATCAGGTCAAAATCTCTTCAATATCCCTATTACTCATAAATCGAGAATGACTGGAGAGGTTTCTATCCAAAAAATGAAACTTCTGAAAGTTTGTTGGCAAAGCTTTCAAGAATTAGCCTCCTTCCGTCTCACGCTCAATACCCGAATTCGACAACTGTAATCAACAAACCACCATGAAAAAGAAATATGTCATCATCGGAACTGGACCCACTGGACTTGGAGCCGCCTACCGGTTAAAAGAGCTAGGAGAAACCGATTTCATTCTACTTGAAAAAGAAAATTACATTGGTGGTTTGGCAACCAGCTTTGTCGATGAAAATCAATTTACATGGGATATTGGTGGTCACGTTCAATTTTCACATTATGCTTATTTTGATCAATTGATGATCAAAGCCTTGGGGAAAGATGGTTGGTTATCGCATCAACGAGAAAGCTGGGTTTGGATCCACAACCGGTTTGTTCCCTACCCGTTCCAAAACAATATCAAATACCTCCCCAAAGAGGTAATGTGGAAATGTTTGAGTGGTCTTATCGAACAATACAAACTAAGTCAATCCGGAAAACCTGCTAACTTCCGAGAATGGATTGATCGAACCTTTGGAAAAGGTTTGGCTGAGGTATTTATGATCCCATATAACTTCAAAGTTTGGGCCTACCCTGCCGAAGAAATGGCATATAACTGGATTGGTGAGCGCGTTGCCATCACCGATCTTCAACGTGTGACAGAAAATATCTTATTTGATAAGGAGGATTATTCTTGGGGACCCAATAATACTTTCCAATTTCCCAAAAAAGGTGGAACAGGCGCCATTTGGAAAGCGGTATCAGAATTAATCGGGGCCGAGTATTTTAAATTAAATAGCGCCGTTGAATCTGTCGACCCGATAGCAAAAGAAATTACGTTGAGCACGGGTGAGGTCGTTCAATACGAACACCTTATGTCGACCATGCCGGTTGATTTGTTCACCCAACGTGTCAAGGGTTTGGAACCGGAAATTATCCAAGCCGCCCAAGGTCTCAAGCATTCATCCACTCATGTCGTAGGAATTGGTCTAACTGGTAAACCCAAACCAGAATTGGCCTCGAAGTGTTGGATGTATTTCCCCGAATCAAATAGCCCCTATTACCGCATTACGGTATTTTCCAATTACAGCCCATACAACGTTCCAGATATCAATCAACATTGGTCCTTGATGACTGAAACCTCGGAGTCTTCCGCAAAACCGGTTGATCATGCCCAATTAATGGAACAGACTATTGCGGCCTTGTTGGAAGATGACTTGATTGAATCAAGAGATCAAATCATTTCAAAATTCCATTTCTCCACAGAGTATGGATATCCTACGCCATCTGTTGAGCGGGATCATATACTAAAAACGGTATTGCCAGCCCTTGAAAAACGGGGGATTCAGTCCCGAGGTCGATTTGGAGCTTGGAAATACGAAGTCTCCAATCAAGACCACTCCTTGATGCAAGGGGTGGAATGGGCCAATCGGATGGTTCTCCAAGTACCCGAACTCACCTTATTCTTCCCAGAAACTGCCAACGCAAACTGGGGCAAATAAAATATACGTCAAAAAGAGCAGCGAAATCGCTGCTCTTTTTGGTTTTGTCAGGTCATTGTGCCATTCTGTCAGCCATTTCTTCCTTGGCATATCTATTGTTCAATAGTTGGTAACGAATTAATACACAAACAGAACATAGCTAATCATGGGAAAAATCATTGGCATAGATTTGGGTACAACCAACTCCTGCGTCGCGGTTATGGAAGCAAATGAGCCGGTCGTTATTGCCAACAGTGAAGGGGCACGGACCACACCATCCATTGTCGCATTTTTAGAAAATGGAGAGAAAAAAGTGGGTGCTCCGGCAAAACGCCAAGCCATCACCAACCCTAAAAATACCATTCAGTCGATCAAGCGTTTCATGGGAAAACGCTACAACGAAGTCGGTGAAGAATTAAAGACCGTTGCCTACGATGTAGAGCAAGGGCCAAACAATACGCCTCGGGTTCGTATTGGCGATCGTCAATACACGCCACAGGAGATTTCAGCTTTCATTCTTCAAAAAATGAAGCAAACCGCGGAGGATTACCTAGGGACTACCGTTACGGAAGCGGTAATCACCGTTCCAGCCTATTTTAACGATGCCGAACGCCAAGCTACCAAAGAGGCGGGTACCATTGCCGGTTTAGAGGTTAAACGAATCATCAACGAGCCAACAGCTGCTGCCTTGGCTTACGGTTTGGACAAACAAGGTAAAGATCTTACGGTGGTTGTTTTCGACTTAGGTGGTGGTACGTTTGACGTCTCGATCTTGGATCTAGGCGATGGCGTCTTTGAAGTTAAAGCCACAGACGGAGATACGCACCTAGGGGGTGATGACTTTGATCAAGTGATCATCAACTGGCTAGCTGAAGAATTCAAAAAAGATGAAGGCATCGATCTTCGTGACGACGCTATGGCGTTGCAGCGATTGAAAGAAGCGGCTGAGCGTGCTAAAGTGGAACTTTCTAGCTCCACCCAAACCGAAATCAACTTGCCTTATATCTTCCCAGTCAACGGTATTCCAAAACACTTGGTACGCACGTTAACTCGGGCAAAATTCGAACAATTGGCCGATTCCCTTTTGCAACGGATGATGGAGCCTTGTAAGCGTGCGATGAAAAACGCAGGTATTTCCAACAGCGCCATTGACGAAGTGATCTTGGTCGGTGGTTCCACCCGGATCCCCCGTGTACAGGAAGAAGTTGAGAAGTTCTTTGGCAAGAAACCATCCAAAAACGTGAACCCAGATGAGGCAGTAGCCATTGGCGCGGCTGTTCAAGGGGGCGTTTTGACGGGTGAAGTGAAAGATATCTTATTGTTGGATGTGATTCCTCTTTCCTTGGGTATCGAAACCCTTGGTGGCGTATTCACCAAAATGATTGAGGCGAATACGACCATCCCTACCAATAAAGTCGAAGTTTTCTCAACTGCTGCCGACAATCAACCGTCTGTCGAATTGCACGTATTGCAAGGCGAGCGCCCGATGGCCAATCAGAACCGGACACTCGGACGTTTCCACCTAGATGGTATTCCACCAGCCCCACGGGGTGTTCCTCAAGTGGAAGTTACCTTTGACGTGGATGCCAACGGTATCCTCAACGTAACCGCCAAAGACAAAGGCACCGGCAAAGAGCAGAAAATCCGGATTGAAGCATCCTCCGGCTTGTCGGATGCGGATATCCAACGGATGCGCGACGAAGCCAAAGCCAATGAAGAGGCCGACCGTCTTGAAAAAGAAAAGGTTGAAAAAGTCAATGCCGCAGATAGTCTGATTTTCTCTACCGAAAAACAGTTGAAAGAATACGGAGATAAATTATCAGCTTCGAACAAATCAGCTATTGAAGCTGCCTTGACAGAATTGAAAGCTGCGCACGGCACGCGTGACATCTCGGCGATTGATGCCTCCATGGAGAAATTGAATCAAGCATGGCAGGCCGCTTCTCAAGAGATTTACGCCGCACAACAAGCAGAAGGCGGAGCTGCGGCCGGAAATCCAGGAGCCAGCAACACAGGCGCTGATGAAGGGGTAACCGATGTGAATTACGAAGAAGTGAAGTAAGGATCACCTCCAATGAAACCCAACGGGCTGTCGAATGATTCGACAGCCCGTTTTTTTTGAGGGCGATTTTGGAATTTGATCAGGTAGTAACAAACTACTTCAAAAAGTATATGACCTCCAACTCAAGACATTCGGAATAACCACTCGGTTTCATTTTACCTGATACACCCGCACATAGTCTACCTCCATGGTCGAACCTTGAAAGGATGGATCAATTGCACCACCAAAAGTACCGCCCATGGCGACGTTCAATATAATGAATTGAGGGGCATCAAACGGCCAAGTTGCGGCGGTCCGGCTACTGGGTTTGTAGGTGTATTTGACTTGGCCATTCACACTAAAAACAATGGACTCCTCGGTCCATTCTACTTCATACACCTGAAATTCAGAGGACACGTTGGGGATCGTGGACTTAAACGTATTTTGGGTCGCTCCAAAACTGGAAGGGGTATGTAGCGAATGGTGGATCACGTCTTGCCCATTCCCTACGTGTTCCATGATATCGATCTCGCCGCACGCAGGCCAGCCTACCGAAGTAATGTTATTCCCCAACATCCAAATGGCCGGCCAAGTACCTCGGCCTGTTGGAAGTTTGGCCCGAACTTCGACTTTTCCATAGGTAAAACTAAATCGATTTTGGGTCTTGATTCGTGCCGATGTAAAGTTGGATCCTGAAAAGCTTTCCCGCTGTGCCCGAATGCGAAGTACACCGTTATCGATTGAAACATTGGTCGGGCGATTGGTATAAAACTGCGATTCATTGTTACCCCACCCATTGGAACCTGTCCCGATGTCGTAGGTCCACTTGGCATCGTCTGGAGAGACACCCGAGTTAAATTCATCCGACCAAACTAGGCTATAGGTAGGCTCTACGCGTAACTGAATTTCTTGGGAAGCACTGGCAGTTAAGCCCGCTGCCGAAAAAGCCAATACCGTGACGGTTCGAGCAGCGGTACCCCGCTCTACGTAGCGGTATGTCACTTCTCCGGTCGTCGATTCGATCTCCCGGCCAGTTCCAAATCGAAAGCTGTACCGAACGGCATTTTGTGCCGTGACACGACAGGTGATCGTACCGCTCCCATCTCCAAACGGATTTTCGGGCGTTGCTCCTTGTATGGTCACTTTCAAGACAACTTGCGAAGGTGGGATTTTGGCTGGTTCCTCCGGACCATTTGGGTCCATGGGAGTGGATTTTTGACACGAAAAAAACCCTAAAACTAGAAGTAAGAAAGGAGTAAGCATTTTCATATGGCATCAAGAATAAAAAAGGAGGGGCATTATCCCCTCCAGAGGATCAATCGCTTTACAGGGCAACTAAGGTAATAAACCATGCCCGACCTAGACTATCTACTGACTTTAGAACCATTCCGTTGGCAGAACGAGAAATAATTTGAAAAGAGCTGACTCCAACATAAAATCCTAAAAAGCCTCGGTTGGTCAAGGAAATGGTTTCCACTCCTCCCGGAGCGCTTAATGACCAATTCGCCGTGTAATTAGCTAATGGGAAATTTTCAGCGTCGTTATCGGCATCTGTCGCCACGGCCGGATTAAAATCGGCGAGGTATTTTTGTTTTCCCAAGACAGTTCCGTTGGTGGTATGGGTGAATGTACCATTGGAGGAAAAAGTATATACGTCGTCATACATTCCGGTGCCATTTTTCTCGTTAGGACCTGCTGCATACCAGATTGGGCCATTGGAATCGCCAGGTCCCACACCAAAATGTCCTCCCACCTCGGCCTGAACACGCCATTGTCGCTGCGATCCACCATGCAACATTCGCAGAAGATCGGCTGGAGGTTGGTATTGGGCGAATACCTCTACTTTTTTCTGAGCCACGGTCATGGAACCTGCCCGACCTAGGGCAACAACTTGTAAGGTGTAGGTATGAACCCCTGTTTTTCCAAAAAAGAAAGTTCGGGTTCCGGATGGAACGACAAAGGTTTCACCATTGTAAATAAATTTATAACTGATGGCATGGTCGGCTTTGGCACGGAAGGTCACTCGTCCTGACCCATCTCCCAGTGGAGAGGAAGGGCTTGCGCCAACGATTTCCACTTCCACTGTAAGATTGGTAGGGGTGGTCAATTCACCAAACTCGTAGGTATCAGGAACACATGAGGTGGCAAATCCCACCAAAACAATCGCCAGAATATTGAAAACTGCTGATAACTTAGTCATTGGATTAATTTTTTATTTCATCAAAGTAATACACGGAGCCATCTCCTGAGACGCCGAAATCATAAAAAACAACTACACGGACATAATTGGCACGAGGAGCTCGGCTAAAATCATAACTGAGCGTCTCCCAACCGTTGGCCTTGGTGGTTGGAACGTCAACTTCATGGGTGATCGATGCATCTTGGTTTTCCAGTTTCATTTTGATCACTCGTCCTGTCTTAGGGGACCAGGATTTCATGGTGATTTTCGAATTCCCTGAGAGGTTGATTGGATTGGGTAATTCGAAAAACGTTCCCGCCCATGTTTCTGAGCCAACTGATTTGGTCAGACGGGCGACTCGATCTGTCAGATTTTCACCTGATTTATCGGGATTATTGATCACTTCTGTCATGGCAATATTTCCAAAAACAGTGAAGGTTGGCGCATTTCCTTCGAAGTTTTGCAACGAGGTCGTCGATCCTGCAGGTGGATTACGATAAAAGTAAATGTTGTCAACGAAGATGGTTCCAAAACCCGCCGGTGCAAAGGGTGAACCCACCAATTTGATTTGAAACAAATCGGCCACCGAGAGACCTTGCGAGGTGAATTCGGACAAGGGAATATCGAGGGAATTCCATGCATTGGCAGTTAAATTTCGAACCACATTTCTTTCACCCGTCGCTCGGCTAATCGGAAAAACTTCGAGTGCTTTGACATCCGTTGTCCAGACATCCAAATGCAAGAACTGCATGGTAGATGCATTGATAGTCTGGTTGAAATCGATACCTTGATAATTCAAATTTCCGTATTGAATCACCTCATTTGTACCGATTTTCAAGGTACCAAAGGTTGTGGATTGTCCCCAGTTGGGATAGTAATTCACATTGGATAAAGTTGGATAACTATCACTAAAAATGGAAATCACGTCGGTTGAATTTCGCGTTACAGGGACCGGAGCCGAAACATTCGGTAAGGTACGACCAACCACCGTTACATTTTCACGGTACACTGTAGTAGCAGCTCCACCGCTTTTGGCGGTCACTTGAATGGTGTAGGTACCATCATTCACATAAGTATGGGGTATTGTAGACCCAATATTTCCCACTTGAGGCTTGGCATTGGGCTCATCGCCAAAAAGTACTTCGTAGGATGTGGCAAAATCAGCCCGTGCCGTTACATACACGGTTTTGGTTTGTACGGGATCTTTTTGCACCGTCACGACCAAGTTTTCAGGTGCACGAAAAGAGACTTTTAAATTCTGGGTGCTTTCAGAAGCCAATCCGGTTAATCCCATGGCTTTTATCTTAACACCAAAGTCTCCCTCTCGGTACGTGTGGGTCATGGTCTCACCAGGACGAAGGACTTTGGGTACCGACGTACCATCGCCGGGAAGAATCTCAAATTGAGCGACTCCTTCCCCAATAGGTGTGATCGACACTCGACCTGAATTATCGGTCGTAATATCGAAGAGTGCAGAGACATTGGAAGGTGGTTCTGCATCGGAGATAAATTGCAAAGAGTTTATTTCTTCTGCACAACCAAACAGCGTCAGGGCTAGAACGGCAAGCCAGCCCGTTGATCTTTTAACAAATGGTATCATCATCATTTTAAATCGTTAATCGTACTTAATAACCCGGATTTTGAGTAAGTCCTGAGATATCTACTTCTTGTTGTGGGATCGGAAAGACCTCGTGTTTACCCGCCACAAATCCCGGGATTTCTGAGGCTGCTTTTTTGGTACGAACTAAATCGAAGAACCGATGCCCTTCCATGGCTAATTCGACATGACGTTCTTTCCAAATCAACTCGGTCAAGGCTTGGCCCGTTGCTAAAACAGGGGGAACATTCGGTCCAAAAGCCCGACGGCGAACTTGATTGAGGAATTGCTGGGCTTTGGCATCACTGATTCGGCCCCGATTATTTGCCTCGGCAGCCATTAACAAGACATCGGCATAGCGGATGGCACGATAATTATTGCTGTAGTTTAACTCGATTTGGGCCCCACTTTGGCCAGCGCGTGGCATGTACTTCAGGTTAAAAAATCCAGTATGTTTATAACCTTGAGCGTACGTTGCCCCGGTTTGGGCAGCAAATGCGATGATATCCAAAATGGTGGCATCTTTCCGGCGATCACCCGCCTCATAACTAGCAACTAATTTGGGAGTAGGCACATTGAAACTCCATCCAGAGGCAAAACGCGGCCCATTAAATGCTCGAATACCATTGTGAATCACTCCAAAATTCCCCTCCGTACCTTGAGGAGTAAAACCCCAGTCGAACCAGTTGGATCGATTGGTATATTGAATTTCAAAAACAGATTCGGGTCCATTTTCACCTTCTTCCTCAAAAATGGTGGCGAAAGGTTCAACCAATCGGTAAACACCTATGACATTTTCAAGGACATTGGCCGCCTCCGAAAATTTATCTTGGTATAAATATACTTTGCCAAGAAGTGCTTGGGCAGCAAAACGGGTGATTCGACCTTTTTGAGATGGATTGGCAGGCAAGTTGGCAATGGCCGCCAACAAATCTTTTTCGATTTGGGCATAGACCTCTGTCTTGGAAGCTCTGGTTTTGGTTCCTGAGTCAGATGCTGTTAGCCGACGATCCACAAATAAGGGAACATCACCAAAAAATTTAACCAGTTCAAAATAGTAATAGGCTCTTAAAAAGTGCACCTCTGCATACAAAGCCTCTTTAGTGGCAAAATCCAATCTATTTTTGTTCTCCATTAAATAGTTGGTTCGATTAATCCCCTCATACGACCACCGCCAAATCGCGGCAAGGTTATCATTATTGGGATCGTGCGTCATATCGTCTATTTGTTGAATTCCCAGAACGTCGGTGGCACTTTCTCCACCGCTGAAGGAGTTATCGGAGGCGATGTCCCCAATCAAGACATTCAAATACGTCCATTGAAGTGGGTCATAAGCCCCTACCACTGCGGCCTCATAATCTTGTGGAGATCGAAAATAAGCGGAGGCAACAATTTCAAAGTTTTCTTTTGGATCAAAATTAACATAGTCCAAACAGCCCGAGAGTAAAAACACGGAGCAAGATAGACCTATATAGGAAGTGATTTTTTTCATTTTTTTAAAACATTTCGTGACGTCGAGAATCGAATAAATTAAAAATTGAATTGAAGTCCTCCCATCCAAGTTCTCGGTTGGGGATAATTTCCACGATCCACACCGGTATCTAAAACGCCCGAGGAAATCTCCGGATCAAAACCACTGTAACGTGTGAACGTAAAGGCATTCTTTACTTGGGCATACACCCGAAGGTTCATCGATTTATTGGATAAGGGCAGTGTGTAGCCCAACTGAATGTTTTTGATTCGCACAAATGTCCCATCCTCAACGTACCGATCGGAAGGTCGGCGATTGTTGTTGCTATCAATAAATGTGGCACGAGGTTCATCTTGGCTGGTTCCTTCGCCGGTCCAACGAGTTAATGACTTGGCGAAGCGATTGGTAAAATTCAGATTACGTTCGTAGGCTCTAAAAATGTCACCGCCCACGGAAGCATACGTAAAGGCACTGAAGTCAAAGTTTTTGTAGGTAAAGCCCACATTCCAGCCCAAGGTAAAATCAGGAAACGGATCTCCAATTTGGGTACGATCTAGATCATTGATGATGCCATCTTGGTTGATATCCACATACCGAATATCTCCCGGTTGAGCGCCGGGCTGCAAGGCATGGGCTTCAATCTCCGATTGATTTTGGAACAATCCGTCTGTTTTATATCCGAAGAAATACCCGGGAGAAAATCCTTGCTCAAATCGAGTTAGGTTGGTGAAAGGAATCCCGTATCCGCTTCCCCAAATGAATTTATCACCGTTGTTGATCCGTTCAACTAAATTGGTGGCAGAGGTGAAGTTTACATTGGTATTGAATGCAAATTCTTTTCCGAGGGTGGTGTTGTATCCAATGGAAAGGTCAAGACCCTTAGTGGAGGTCCGCCCAATATTTGCAGCGGGATAGACCGGAGTTCCTAAATACAAAGATAAGGTGGGATTAAACAAAAGGTCATCTACCGTTTTAACAAAGTAATCCGCTGTAATGGATACCTTTCGATTGAATATTCGGGTATCAAATCCAATGTTCATTTGCAACTGATTCTCCCACGTCACGCTTTCATTTGGAATGGAAAAGAGGGTTGATCCACTAATAATGTTTCCGTCAAACGTGTATTTTGGGAAAGTTGAAATTCGGGCAAATTGGGGTGAAATGTTGTCATTCCCCACTGCACCGATCGAACCTCTAATTTTTAAATAATCAACCCATTGGCTGGCAAAAAAAGATTCATTAGACACCACCCAACCGGCTGATGCCGAAGGGAAAAATCCAAATTTATTGTTTGCCCCGAAACTTGTGGATCCATCCACTCGGCCTGTAAAAGAGAACAAGTATTTGTTCTTAAACTCATAGTTCATCCGAGCAAAATAGGACAAGTTTCTTTTGACATATTGAAATGAACCCGAGGTTTGGGATTCGGGATCACCCATGGCAGCACTGACATCTGCATATTCCCATGAATTAAATGGTATATCCTCTGCATTGGCCGTGATATTTTCGCCTGTATTCCGACTCACAGCCGTACCAAAAACCGTTTCAAAAGAATGATTTTGACCTATTTTGAAATCATAGTTGGCAAACAATTCATAGTTCAAGGTAAGAAAATTGGTATTTGACTCAGAAACCCGATTTCGGGTTGAGGTAATTTCTCCCGTTGGACTGACGGAAACAATGGGGGTTAAGTCAGGATTCGCGTTGGTTCGATTATGCCCCAACCCATAAAAGGTAAATGGGGAGAAGTTTTTTCCATACACGTCGGCATAGATATAACCCAATCGTGAGGTAACTTTAAAGTTCTTGGCAACGTCGTACTGAAATTCAACTTTCCCAAATAGCTTGTGGGTAGAACTGGTATTGTAGGTATCGTTGATTTGTGCCACCGGATTGATAATCTCTTGGGTTATGGTCCGACTGATTCCAAAGTTTCCATTGGCATCTCGAACCGGCACCGTTGGATCAAAATTCAATGCATTGGAAAGCACACTTCCAATATTATTTTCAGACAAATTACTATTCCGAATCCCAGCATAACTGGTATTGAAAAGAAGTTTCAAGCGATTCGTCATGGAATTAGTAAAATTGGCAGTAAAATTAGTCCGGTTGAAATAGGACTTATCCCCTCCACCAACAATGCCTTGTTGCGTTAGGTACCCTCCAGATATAAAAAAGGAAGAGGTTGCATTCCCACCTGAAATGGATAAATTATTTGATGTGATGGGAGCGTTTGTAAAGACCTCTTTTTGCCAGTTTGTACCCTCTCCTAAGCCAGCCAGTGACGGAAAAATTAAATTCCCACCCGATGCGACGCTAGCTTCATTCAGAATTGCGGCATATTCTGTAGCGTTCAATACTGGGATCATCCGTTGAGCCTGCTGAATCCCCGTAAAGGAATCAAAACTGAAGGATGTTTTTCCTCCACGGCCTCCTGATTTTGTTTTGACTACGATCACACCATTTCCCCCAGCCACTCCATAGATGGCGGTTGTCGCTGCATCTTTCAATACATTAATGGATTCAATATCGTTTGTATTGAGTGCGTTTAAATCACGTAAAGTTTGGGGTACTCCGTCAATCACAACTAGAGGGTCGGTACCTGTGTAGGAAGGAATACCTCGAATCAAGACAGTGGGTGTTGAACCTGGTGATCCATTGGCAATCACATTCACGCCAGCTGCTTGACCTTGCAAAGCCTCCTCCGCCCGAACAGGACGAAGTTTCTCGATGGTCTTGGCGTTTACACTGGATATGGCACCCGAGATGCTCGTTACTTTCTGAGATCCGTATCCAATCACAACCACTTCTTCCAAGACTTGAGCATCTTCCAGCATTTGGATCTGAAAGCTAGTTTGCTTTCCCACCAAAATCTCTTGGGTTTGATACCCCACAAACGAAAAGATAAGTCGATCTGTAGCCTGTACATTGGACAAAGAAAACTGCCCCTCCGCGTTGGTAACAGTTCCTTGGTTTTGCCCTTTCCGTGTCACCGAAACCCCAGGCAGAGCTTCACCTGATTTATCCTTGACCGTTCCCGAGACCGATAGAGTCTGAGCTTGTGCCGTCCAGGAAATAAACCATAAGAGTAAAAGGTAGAATCGATGTTTCATGTAATGATTCCTAGATTTGTTATTAAAATTCGGTTATTAAAACAAATCTAAAACTTGCTTCACTCGCATGAAACTTCCCGTACCTATACAAAAAACATACAATGCCGTAATGTGCATTTGTTGTACACAAAAACGCACTAGGAAGTCTTTAAAAGGCCTATTTTAAATAAATTTGTAAAGGCGCCCCTGCATTTTTTTTACGCTACACCTTATCGTTGTTGAGGTAATGTTGTGGTCTAAATGGACAAGATGTAATCCACCAAACTCTTTTCATGGGGTAAATCCATTTTCTTTCGAATTCTGTACCGCTTAATTTCGACACTGCGCACCGAAATATTGAGTAGAGGTGCGATTTCCTTGGAAGTCAGGTTAAGTCGTAAATAAGCACAAAAGCGGAGGTCGTGCGGTGTTAGGTCTGGGTGATTTGATTTTAACTTTTTAAGAAAATCTTTATCGGCATGATTAAACGCCTCCTCCAAAAATTCCCAGTCTTTTGTATCATTCAAGTTGGCCTCGATGAGTTCAGTTACCTCCGCGGTATTTTGGGGTTTTTCGGCTTGTTGAAGCGCACGTTTGATCTCACCCAAAATTTCATTTTTCTTGGCAATACTAAGAGTTGACAACGTTAACTCCCGATTTTTGCTTTGAATCTCATGTTCCAGTTGCTCGTTTTTTACTTGCATCAACTTTTGCTCCGACTCCAACTTAATACGCTCCAAAGCACGCTGACTTTCTTCCAAGGCTTTCTGTTGCTGGCGCTGATAATAGCGTTGACTCCATCGATTCACCGACACCAAGGACGCAATCACTAGAATTGCATAAAAACATTTGGCCCATTTAGATACATACCATGCAGGTTTCACTTCAAAAGCATACGATACCGTGTTTTGAGATGTCTGGTTTTGTACCTGAGCCATGACAGAAAATACATACTGCCCAGGTGCCAAGTTTTCAAAAACAATTTCCGAGGCCGTCGTCCAATCGGACCAGTGGTCCTCCTTACCTTCCAACCGATATCGATACCCCGTAAGCTCAAATGGGGAGAAAGAAGGAACATAGTAACGAAATCCAACTGTACGATTTTCAGAAGTGAATACACCGAATTCAGATGCATCCACCCAACTTAATTGCTGAGGCTTAGGACCATTGGATATCGATTGCAAATGGACAGAAAAAGGTTTGAATTGAAGTCGCTTAGGGTTCAAAACAAAATACCCATCGGTTGTACCGATTAAATAATTCCCTGACTGAGTAGGAAATACATTTTCATATCCAATTCGGTCACGCCGAATTTCGGCCGGAAAAGCAATTTTTTTAACCAAAAATCCCTTTTCAGTGGGATGAGAAGAGACAATGACTACATTTTTTTGGTTGAATAAATAAAACCTATCCCCAGTTGGATCAGGTAAAAATCGACCAGAATAAAACCCGTCCTCTTTCCACAAACGCTCGGATAAATCCCGATCCAATACGAATCCTTTGGCTCGGTGGTATCGAAAAACTCCTTGATCCGAAAAGTAATACACTTGATCTTTAAATTTTCCTAGTCCGGATCGGAGCCCAATAGGTGCTGTATTTTCTAAAACTTTGGATTGAATTTGCTTTAAGTCCTCCGAAAACAAAAAACGGTACACGCCCTTGTACTCATGATTCACGAGTACTTCTCGAGGGGATATCCATTCAATAAATCGGCACGAAAGTGTCGGTAAACCGGCGATCGAATATTGAAATGACCATCTCCCCTGAATTTTACGGATGACCGACAAACCGGAATAGGTTCCTTGGAGTAGTGCATCGGATTGGGAGGGAATGGCTTTAAGCTCCCAAGTACCTGGTAAAGATGAAATCAATTCCACCGATGTACCTTGGACCAAAAAGGTCCCGACATGGTGGCCACACAATAAATCGTTGCCTACTTTTTTTAGACACCAAACCTGGCCGTTTGTCCCAGGAATCATCGAAAATTCATTCCCTTTGGTTTTATCTCGTACAAAAAGACCTTGATTGGAACCTAAATACAGATAATTCCCCAATTCTTGAGCCGCGTATACGGTCCCAATCTTACCTTCCACATCGTGGTACGTACGCCACGGCGATTGATTATGAATCACGGAAATTCCATTGTCGGTGGCTAACCAAATCGAATGATCCAAGTCTTGGTAAATTGATAAGATCGTGTTGTTGGTGATGCCACTGGCTTGTGGAAAGCTGTCGAACTGATTATCTTTTGACGATACAACTAAAAGACCCTTTGAGATCGTCCCTAACGCCACATCCCCATTATGCAACAACAAGGCACTGTAAATACTGGTGTTTTGAAGTTGTTTCGTTAACTGGGGTATGGTCACTGGAGACAAGCTTTGGTTTTTCCATAACCATATTCCTTTTTTCTGCGTAATCCACCACGACTCGTGATTCGATCGAGAGACAATTTCAATGAGTTCTTCTTGCTTTACCAGTGGGTGATCAGAAATTAGTTTTGATTTTCCCTCGGCTAATTGAAACAAGCCCTTACCTAAAACTTGAAAAAAAACCTGATCATCCACAGTAAACACTTTGGTTATTGTGGAAGGAGCCGTTATGATCTTTACTTTTCCGGTGGTTTCATGGTACAAATACAGTCGATTCAAGGATTGAAAAATCTGAGTGGAACCTTGAGAAATAATCCGCCAGAATTGTTCATCGTCCACCAAAGGCACAGCCAATTTTTGTGACAAAGAGGTATACTCGAGTTGCCCTTTCTTGTTTTCTTTCCAGTAGCCAAATTCTCGGTAACAACCTGTATATATACGGTCGCCCACTGCTTTTACAGACCGGATGATGGTATTATTGATCGAAGGAAAGAGCTCCCATTGGGCTCCATTAAAACGCAGTAACCCCCCATTATTTGCAAAGTACATCCGCTTATCGCCTGCCTGCGAAATACCCCAATTTTGATTTTCTGCACGGTATTCTTTAGGGAAATAGGCTCGAATCGGGGGATTCTCCTGAGCATATCCCCAAGAACATATCCAAAGCATTAAAAAAAGAACGAGACAACCGGAAAGTCTTTTCACACACGTAACTTTTTCACATTTGATTCAATTCAGAAACAATGAATTAATCAAAATTAATCCAAAATGTTTTGAAGCAGGTCATTTTTCAAAGGTCAATTTCGACGAATGCGATAGCGGATATAAATCAATCCTTGGAGAATAGCTAAAAAGATGAAACGACCCGGCAAACTAAGCATTTCCAAAATAACAAATAACCGGTTGATGTTATCTGAGATACGAAATGGATTATTGACCAAAAATGGGACCCAACCTGTATTCGAATAGTTAGGTTTGATGTTGACAAAATAAGAGACCGCCAGGTAGAGTAGAAAGAATAGATGCGTGGTCAATAGTCCCTCCCAGGAATGAAAAGCGTTGGAGTGATTCCAAACGAAATACTCAAACAGACCAACCAATGCTAAAGCAAAAACCAGTCTTACCCACACCCATTTGGGGTTGAAGGGAGGTCGATCGGAGGTGAATTCAATTTTACCGACCGGCCCCGGATTAAAAAATTCACCCAGAATTTCGAACATAAAGTAACAATTGGATTTTGAGTTAAAGCAAAGATAAGACTTTAAAAGATATGCCCAAATCCAAAGAATAATTGACCACCTTCCAAGCTTCGACCATAATCTAAACGTAAAATGGTGGATTGATTCCAAGTTATACGTGTCCCAAGGCCAGGAGCCCCCCTCCAGTTTTTCAAATCAATGTTTCGAGGAGTATCCCAGACCTTTCCCACATCCATAAAGGGGACAATCCCTGCTGAAAAATGCTGTTTCAAAAAATGGAAACTAACCAAACGTGTGCGCAGTTCTAAATTAATTAATCCAACAGTTGGCGCCACAAAACGAGTCTCCCTGAACCCCCGAATGGATCGACTTCCACCCAAGGCCAATATGCCCCCAGCTTCCGCTTGACTGGATAGGTCCCACATTTCAATAAAATTAATTTGAGGCCCAAATACATGCCCAAATGCAACAAGTCCGGCGAACGTTATTCTCCCTTTCCCTTCTTTCCAATGACCAAGGGTTTTTAATAGTTGGCCTTGAACCATAAACTTATGGAAATTAAAGTTGGACCCCAACCATGGAGCAGAGTACTCATGGGAATATTGAAGGAATAAGCCATTGGAAGGGTCCGGTTCAAAATCACGGGTATCATAAATCAATGCACCAGCCAACATACTGGTGAACTGATAGGAGTCGGAATTCGTGAAACCTGTTAAATTAAACCGATCCCAAGTCCCATCTTCCTTTTGAATATCGACTAAAGTAGGACGCTGAACAGCTGTCACTCGTGAGCCATTCAACGAAGGCATATCCGATACCAAACGACCTTGATAAGAGGAAAATGAAGTAAAAAGAGCCTCATATCCCACCATCAAACGCAATTTTCCACCCAAAAATACTCGTTCGCCTAGCACATTGTAAAGTTGTTCCCGTTGTTCCATTGAATGGAAAAAATGATCGGTAAAAAACTGACCCATGGTCCCGATTTCTGCCAAAGATAAATTCTTTTCGTACAAGGCCACTCGATCAAAATCCCGAACTTTACCCATGGTTTTATCCCGAAAACGCAATGTTGGCGTCGAATTTTGACCTATCCCCCAATATTGAGCATTGGGATCCTCCCAACGAACAAGATCGATACGAATACGCCATGGTGAATTAAAAATATAAGGTGCGTCATAATTAATCGCATACCGAAATCGTCCATTTTGAAAAGCAAAAAACTCTGCATTGAGGCGATGCCGGTAGGCCGTATACTCAAAAAAAGGATCTTTTTTGTCTTGATTCCAAAAAACAAATATGTTCCCTCCTACCCCGGCCCCTCGAATGGGATCCAATTCTAGACGTGGAAGCCCAGTTACAAAGGTACCCTCTTTCTTTTCAGCAAGTTCTTGAGCTGGCAGCCTCTTTGAAATGTCTAATTGAAAAGGTAGAACGCCTGAAGGACCATCTGTCACTAAACTGGTATCTGATTGAGCTAAGGACATAAACTGGACACCAAAAGCTATGCTTAAGCAAATCATTTTCATATATCTATTCTCAAATAAATACAAAAATAGACTGAATAATGACGGCTACTAATTAGGTAAAACTTAGAAAAAAATTAGAAATTTCTTAAAAAGATGCAATGGGAAGGCGCACCCAAAAACAGACTAGGTCCGCGCGAGAAGTGTCCAATGTAATGGTACCACCATGTAATTCCATTATTTTTTGAACCAAATACAAGCCGATGCCATGTCCTTCCACATGCCGCTTTTCACGATAAAATGGTCGGAAAATATTCTTTGGATCAAGTATTTTTCCTCCTTGATTTTTAAATCGAACATGGAAATTATTATCCTCCAAATAAAAATCAATTTCACACGAGGCATTGGGAGAGAATTTTACTGCATTTTCCATCAAATTTTCAAAGGCTACCTGCAAGAGATAAGGGTTTCCTTGCAGCGGGGTATCTAGCACGTCGGAAAGGTCGTCAAGGTGGAAATCTAGGCGAGCTTGGGGCCATGTGGTATTGATGGAAATTTTGGATTCAAAAAGGAGTTCATCCAACCGTACGGGTTGATGGTATATTTCACTGGCGTCATAACTTGCTTTCGCCAAATCCAACAAACTTTTGGTCAATTTGACTAATTTTCGTGCATCGCCAAGCGTATTATCAATGCTTCTGCGCCTTTCCATCTCTTCCTGGTGGGTAGCTAGTTCCAGCTCAACTATCATCCGAGCAAGCGGGGTACGGAGTTCATGAGCCACATGCGAAACAAAAAGTTTTTGAGCTTCAAAAGATTTTTCTAAACGATCTAACAGTTGATTGATGGTTTGGGTGAGATCGCTGAGCTCATCTTTTCTATTTTGATTTTCAGGTAACCGTACGTGAAGTTGAGAGGTTGAAATACGCTTGGCTTGCGCAAGAATTTCATGAACTGGCTCTAAAGAAGTATAAGCCATCCACCAGCCACCAAACCAGGAAAGACCTAAAAAAATGAGGCAGATCCAAATCATTTGTTGCCCAAGTAAGTTGAGCTTTTTAAATCCATACTCGTCATAAGCGGCGGCAGTAACTAGAAAATTTTGGCCCTGATGCCGAATTCGAATTCCAATAACTTGATAGTCTGCTTCAGTGAAACGAATTTCTTCCTCATTCAAGATCTGGTCTAACATTTGGGGAGTCTCCTTCACTTGATCCAAGGACTTATCGTCATGGTAGACTAAGTGGTGGTTGGCATCATAAATGGCCACTTCTACTTCCTTGATAAACTGTCGATTGTTTCGGTATATTTCCTGCAAAATGTCGGGATCCATCTTACTTTGAAGGGCTAAATTCACCTTCGTCAGGGCTTCGTTTCGCAGAAGTTCAAAAAAAGCCCGTTCTCGACTTTCTGCTGAGGTCCAATACACTAGGGTGGCAAAGCTGATCACCAAACCGATAGTGATTAACATGAACCATCCCATAATCTTTGACCTAATTTTCATCTTCTTTTCGTAAAATAAAACCCATGCCAGGTTTGGTGTGTATTAATTTGTATTGGAACGGCCGATCTACCTTTTTTCGAAGATAATTGATATACACATCAATAAAATTGGTACCCGTGTCGTAATGCGTCTCCCAAACTTGTTCAGCAATTTCTTGACGTGAAAGAACACGCTCCGGATTCTGAACAAAAAATAACAACAAACTAAACTCCTTTGGGGTAAGATCTATCCTCAACGCGTCTCGAACCACTTCCTTGGTATATAAATTGATTTCCAATTGATCGTAACTGATCACAGACTGCAAGAATGGCACGTACGATTTTTTTCCTACCCGATTCATTAAGGCTTTTATTCGGGCAACCAATTCCCGAATTTCGAAAGGTTTCACCAGATAATCATCCGCCCCGGCATCAAACCCCTCAACTTTGTCATCAGTTGTTCCCAGAGCTGTTAGTAGAATAATGGGGAAAGCTGGATTTGACTGACGCACCCATTGGCAAAAGGCCAAACCGTCTAATTTCGGTAAAATGATATCGGATATCACCAAGTCAAACGAGGTTTGTCGCATTAATTTTTGAGCAAAAAGACCATCATAAGCGACTGTTACCAGAAAACCCTGTTTTTCAAGTCCAATTTTAGTTAATTCAGCCAACCGATGATCGTCCTCCACGAGAAGTAGATGCATAGTGTTATTAAATAAAAAAGTGAATCACCTCACCAAACTGAGTTGATTCACTTTTAACGAAAAAAAAGCCGTTTAACCTCTACTCAAGGAAATTTTTGTTGATTCCGGAACGGTTAAAACGGTATCATATACCTGAAGTTCCAGAGCCGCTTCCGAAAGGTTTTCAATATGAACTTCCGTCTGACTGACCGTTAATTGAAGCAAATGTCCACGGAAACGAACTCGGAAGGCATATTGATTCCATTCTTTGGGTAAAACCGGGGCAAAATAAGGCTTGTCGTTGCGAATCCGCATGCCACCAAACCCTTTCACAACCGACATCCAAGTTCCAGCCATGGAGGTAATATGCAGACCGTCCTCCGTATCATTATTGAAATCATCCAAATCCAATCGGGCGGTTCGAACATACATTTCGTAGGCTTTTTCTTCGAGCCCCAGTTGGGCCGCCAAAATAACATGGACACATGGAGACAGTGACGACTCATGAACCGTCATAGGTTCATAAAACGCAAAATTGCGACGTAAGTCTTCAAGAGTAAAGTCCTCCTCGAAGAAATACATTCCTTGAAGGACATCTGCTTGTTTGATGAAACAAGATCTTAAAATGCGATCCCAAGACCATTTCTGATTAATGGGCCGATGTTCTGCAATTTGATCCACGGTGAGTAATTCCTTGTCAAGGAATCCGTCCTGTTGAAGGTACACTTCTCGCTCTGGATCATAAGGGAAATACATGTGTTGGATGATATGATTCCAACGAGAAGTTTCTTGCTCCTCGTTAAATCCTGTCAATTGTGCAATACGGTCCCAGTCAGAGCCCATGGATTTCACTTGATCGATCGACGACAAAGTATATTTGAGTGTCCATACGGCTAAGTAATTGGTATACCAGTTGTTGTTGACATTATTTTCATACTCATTTGGCCCTGTAACACCGAGCATGACGTACTTTCCTTTGGCGGAGGACCAATTCACGCGTTGAGACCAAAAACGGGAGATGGCAATCAGAACCTCAAGTCCATACTCGCCTAGATACGCCGTGTCACCGGTGTATCGAATGTAATCCTGTATTGCATAGGCAATTGCACCATTTCGGTGGATTTCCTCAAACGTAATTTCCCATTCATTATGGCACTCCTCTCCGTTCATAGTCACCATAGGGTACAAAGCAGCTCCATCCGAAAAACCTAGGAGCTTGGCATTTTCTATGGCTTTTTGAAGATGGTTATGGCGGTAAATCAATAAGTTACGACCAACTTTCTGCTCTGCAGTGGCTAAATAAAAAGGAAGGCAATACGCCTCGGTATCCCAATAAGTTACCCCTCCATATTTTTCGCCAGTAAAACCTTTTGGTCCGATGTTCAAGCGGGCATCTTCACCGGTGTAGGTTTGTTGCAGGTGAAAAATATTAAACCGTATTCCCTGTTGGGCGGCATCATCCCCTTCAATAATGATGTCATTGTTTGTCCAACGATCCGCCCAGGCGGCCTCATGCTCCGCTAATAAAGCCTGAAAACCCAAACCAACGACTTTTTCTAAGTACGCTTTGGCATCTTGAACTAACTGTTCTTTGGGATGATTTTCAGAAGTTAAATTGACCGCAAACTTTTCGATGACCAATTGATCATTAGGAACAACCGACACTTTAACCTCTGAGCCCACATATTTCTCTTTTTTGATTGGGAGAGCGTTTAGTTCAAGGAGTTGCCCATTTTTGGAGACCTGAAATTGCATACCAGAGGTCACTTGAAAAGTAGGTACGGTTTCCCAAATTGATTTTTTGGTTTCCAACGTTAAAAACCCTTTGGCATGACCTGTCTCTTTATCCACCTCCTGCCAAAACTTTTCCCCGTGATTAGAATCTCGGTTAGAAACATCCCCATCTAAAAACGCTTCTATTTTAATCTCACCCGAAAAATTAAGGGATTGTATAGCGTAATGTATAGCCCCTGCTTCATCTAAGGCAAGGCTACAAAAACGAGAAGAATAAATGCTCAACTCTTTATTTGAAGGAAGACGCAAAGTCACCCATCTTTCCAAGACACCACGTTGCATATCCAACGAACGTTTGAACGACACTATCTCGGCTGTAGCAAGATCTAAGCGTTCACCATCTATGTGGATGTCCAATCCAATCCAATTGCAGGCATTAATAACCTTGGCAAAGTAATTGGGATAACCGTTTTTCCACCAGCCCACTCTGGTTTTATCAGGAAACCATACACCGGCCATGTAATTCCCCTGGAGCGTGTGTCCGGAATAAAATTCTTCAAAATTGCCTCGCTGGCCCATACGGCCATTACCTAGGCTCATTAGGCTTTCAGTTACCTCATTAAACTCAGGGTGAAATCCTTCTTCAATAACACACCAAGGGTGAATGGTTATGTAATTTTTCATTGGTTATTTATTTTCGTCAAAATATCATTTACTGTCACGTTCAAAAAACCTGGGATTACCATGGTAGCTTGAGTTAATACCGTCGGATCTCCGATACCCACCGACTTCATGCCCGCGGCCTCCGCAGCCTCAATACCTGCCAAAGCATCCTCAAAAACAATACACCGAGCCGGCTCGACCCCGAGAAGTTCAGCGCCTTTTAGGAAGACTTCCGGATCGGGCTTTGACTTCGACACTGAATTTCCATCCACTAACGCATCAAATGCCTCTAATAGACCCACTTTTTCAAGGATTTTTGGTGCATTTTTACTAGCAGATCCCAAACCACATCGTATCCCGTTAGTTCGGCAATTGGCAAAGAAATCGGCCACACCCGGCAATAAATGCTGAGGGGTCATTTCCTCGATAAGCTCCAAATACCAAGTATTTTTCTGAGTAGCCCATCGATCAAAATCCGCTTCTGTTAAGACGACCTGACCGTGTTCCAAAATTCGATGCAGAGAATCTACTCGACTGATTCCTTTTAATTGTTCATTGAACTCTTCATCGATATCAAATCCAAGTTCTTGCGCAAGGCGTTTCCAAGCTTGGTAATGATAGACAGCGGTGTCGACGATGACACCGTCTAAATCAAATAAAAATACAGGTTGTGACATCATGTGGTTAAAGTAATTCGAGAAGTAAAATTTGGGACGGCTGCAACACCAAGTTGTTTAGGCTAACCTCCTCTTGGGTAAGTACATTTCGAGCCTTTTGTGACCCTTTTACCAATTCTTGAAAGCGATCCATTGAAATTTTTTGATCCGCTGAACTCGTATTGGAAAGGACCATGATTCGCTGTGCCTCTGTGTGCCGGAAATAGACATAGACCCCATCTTGGAACGGCATAAATTGCGTAAACTTTCCTTGAGATAGAGCAGGAAGCGTAGTCCGGAGGCGAATCAATTTTTGGAGATAGGAAAACCACTCTTGTTGTTCGGGCGTCCTTTGTGCCGGGTCAAAAGCATTTTGGGTATCGTCAGGCCAACCTCCCGGAAAATCTTTTCGAACTTCAGCATCTGAGGGATTCTTGAAATTTTTAATCCCTAATTCGGTTCCGTAGTAAATTTGAGGGATCCCCCGCAAGGTAAACAACCAGCCGAGACCCATTTTGTATTTCTCTTTGTTTTCTCCTACCACCGAAAAAAAACGATCTTCGTCGTGATTATCCACATAGGTGACTAGTAGTTCTGGCGCTTGGAACAGGAAGTCCTGTGCCAATGTTCCGTATAAACGGTTGACTCCCCCTCCCCAACTGTATGGTTCATTTAGTGCCGACTTTATAGCTTGAAATAACGTGTAGTCAACCGTTGATTCCAAATTACACGAAAACGAGGTATTGAACTTATTTTTTACAAAGTAGGCCAAGTTGGGAACCGGAGACGCCAATGATTCCCCAAATAAAAACAAGGATGGGTACTGATCTTTCAGCGCTTGATTACAGGCATTCATAAAAGCGAGATCATTGTACATGTAGGTGTCAATTCGCCAGGCATCAATACCAAATTCTTCAACCGTCCAGATTGCATGTTGAATCAGGAAATTGGCAACTCGAGGGTCTTTTTGATTTAAATCAGGTAGGAAGGGCATAAACCAACCATCCGACATCACTTTTTTATCGTATTCTGAGGCATGAGGATCCAACACGGGAGGTTCCTTGAACGAAGTTTGTGTAAAAGTAGGCCATTGATTCAGCCATTCTGGAAACGGTAAATCTCGGAGAATCCAATGATTAATACCGACATGATTGTACACCGCATCTTGGATCACTTTCAAACCCGCCTGGTGGGCAGTTCGAATCAATTGCTTATAAGCCTCGTTCCCACCCAAACGTCGATCCACGGAATAATGATCAGTAAACCCGTATCCGTGGTAGGCACTTCGGAGGGTTCCGCCCTCATTGGTTTGCTTTTGATCATTTTCGATCACCGGATTTAGCCACAACGCTGTAACTCCCAGTTCCTGAAAATACGGGATATTTTTTTGGATACCCTGTAAATCACCACCATGTCGGGCAAATGGATTTTTACGATCCGCCACGGTATCGGCAAGATTTGCAAAGGAATCATTGGATGGATCGCCATTTGCGAAGCGGTCGGGCATCAAAAGATACACGACATCGGAAGGATCTAAACCTTTCGGTTGGTAGCCACTTCGTGCTTTAAGTTGAAAGGTAAACGACGTTGACTTGTTTTTTCCCTTGGATACAAATTCAAGATCTCCAGCAACCGCGCGAGTTCCGATTTCAAGGTGAAGAAACAAATAATTTGGATTTTTAACTTTTTCAACCCGGTGTAATTTTACCCCCTGGTAAGGCTTCATCGTCCAGTCCGAGGAACCCACATTGGGGCCATAAACAAGAACTTGAAGCGCTTGTTTTTTCATACCTACCCACCAATGTGTCGGGTTCATCCGGGTAACGGGGGATTGTGCAGACAAGGAAAAGGCAAGACACCATAGCGCCACCATTCCCTTGATTTGAAGGTAGTCAATTCGTTTCATTCGGTTATGTCGTATTTTTCGTCGTAACAAAATAAAGCAATTGAACCGTTTTTTCATAAAAAAAACATGTTTACCTTTGAAAATACGACTACTTTAACCTGTTATGAATCGTGGATTATTTACTCTTTTTTGTTGCATGACCCTTACGTCCTCAATCGCCCAGAACACCGACAAATTGGTAATTTATCAAGTATATACCCGTCTTTTTGGGAATCTAAACACCACCAACCAATGGAACGGCACCCTGAAGCAAAACGGATCCGGAAAATTCAATGACATCAATACGGCAGCTCTTTCCTCATTAAAAAGTTTTGGTGTTACCCATGTATGGTACACAGGGATTATTGAACATGCCACCCAAACAGACTATTCGGCTTATGGAATTCAACCCGACCACCCGGCCTTGGTGAAGGGCAAAGGTGGGTCTCCATATGCAATTAAAGACTATTATGACGTGGATCCTGACTTGGCTGTTTCGGTTCCCGACCGAATGAAAGAATTTCAGTCGTTGGTGGATCGATCCCACCAAGCTGGGCTAAAGGTTTTAATCGACTTTGTACCCAATCACGTTGCCAGGCAGTATCATTCAGACGCCAAACCTGCGGGAGTAGAGGATTTTGGCAAATCGGATGATTTGAACCAGGCTTTTCACCCACAAAATAACTTTTACTACCTGCCTGGCCAAGCATTGGTACCACCAGCTCCCCCAGTGCCTGTTGAGTCGTTCCAAAAACCTTACCAAGAACTGCCTGCCAAGGCCACAGGAAACGATGTATTTTCGGCTACACCTTCGGTAAACGACTGGTATGAAGCTGTAAAATTGAATTACGGGGTAGACTATCTTCAAGGCCGAAAAGGCCATTTTGATCCCATTCCGGATACATGGAAAAAAATGGTCCATATTTTATCCTATTGGGCAGCCAAGGGGGTAGATGGATTCCGGTGTGACATGGCCGAGATGGTACCCGTCGAATTTTGGGCTTGGGCCATACCCCAAGTCAAAAAAGCGTACCCCAATACCTTGTTCATTGCAGAAATCTACAACCCTCAAGCCTATAAAACCTACCTCGATATTGGTCAGTTTGATTACTTATATGATAAAGTAGGTTTGTATGATGCACTGCGTCGACTCATGGAAGGGCACGGCCATACACATGACATAACCCGTGTTTGGCAGCAGGAATCCGGAGACTTCGGGCATCGAATGCTTCGTTTCCTTGAAAATCACGACGAACAACGCATTGCCTCCCAACAATTTGCCGAAAATCCATGGCGAGGCATTCCGGCAATGTTTTTATCGGCCACGTTACATGGCGGTCCTCTTATGTATTATTTTGGACAAGAATATGGGGTTAAACCAACCCAATCCGAAGGGTTTTCGGGTGAGGATGGACGAACGACCATGTTTGACTATTGGGGTGTACCCGAGTTTCAGGCTTGGGTGAACAACCACCAATACGATGGTGGAAAATTGACGGAAGAACAAAAGGAACTCTATGCGGCCTACCGACAAATCAATGCATTTGTTTTAAACTCCCCCGCAATTCAAAAAGGAGCTTTTTTTGACCTTCAATACCTTCAAAATCCATTGCAGTACCGTTCGGATCGAGTCTATAGTTATTTAAGGTATTTAGATGGAGAGCAGTATCTTATGATAGTGAATTTTTCAGCCTACGAAACGCTGACTACCCAAATTCGACTTCCATCGGGTGTACTCAAGAAAACAAAGGATGCAGCTCAATTGAATTGGTTAACGTCCAATCGAAAAGAGAACATAAGCTGGGAAGAGCTAACACGAAATGGTGTTTCAGCGTCATTACCTCCCAACTCCTACCACATCATTCAAATACACTAAACCTATGGCGACATCTCAACCCTTACCAACAGGCGGATCACAAAAACCCGCGCTTTCTTTTTGGGAAATCTGGAATTTAAGTTTTGGTTTTCTCGGTATCCAAATGGGCTTTGCTTTACAAAATGCCAATGCCTCCCGGATCCTTCAAACCTTTGGGGCCGATGTTGAGCACCTATCCTGGTTTTGGCTGGTGGCCCCTGTTACCGGTATGATCGTACAACCCATCATCGGGCATTACAGCGATAAAACTTGGACAAAATTGGGCAGAAGACGGCCTTTTTTCTTAGTGGGCTCCATCTTGGCGGCTATAGGCCTGATTTTAATGCCCAACGCCGGACTTTTTACCCATATTTTGCCCACCTTGTGGGTAGGCGCTGGATTTTTAATGATCATGGACGCCTCTTTTAATGTCGCCATGGAACCTTTTCGTGCCTTGGTAGCCGACAAATTAAATTCAGACCAGCGTACTTTGGGCTTTTCTATCCAAACGGTATTGATTGGGATTGGGGCCGTGGTAGGATCCTGGCTTCCCTATGTGTTGGCAGAGTTTTTTGGTGTTGAAAAAACAGCCATTCCCGGTGAGGTTCCTTTCAATCTTCTCCTGTCTTTTATAGTAGGTGCTACCATGTTGGTTGGGGCCATCCTGTGGACAATTGTCAAAACACCTGAATATTCCCCGGCGGAACAAGCAGCCTACAATGGAGAGACCGAGGAAGAAGCTTCCAAAGAGACCAGTTCCATCATTCAAGATATCCTAAACATGCCACTTGCTATGCGGCAGCTGGGTTGGGTACAGTTTTTCTCTTGGTTTGGATTATTTTCGATGTGGGTTTTTTCTACGCCTGCCATCGCTCAACATATTTACGGACTATCCGCTGCAGACACCACCTCCTCTATGTACAACGATGCAGGGAATTGGGTAGGCGTGGTGTTTGGAATTTACAATCTTGTTTCGGCCATATATGCTTTCTTTTTACCCGCAGTCGCAGCCAAGGTTGGACGACGGCAAACCCACGCGATATCCTTGGTAGTTGGAGGATTGGGTCTATTAATGATTTACTTTGTACCTTCGCCCATGTGGCTAATTCCATGCATGATGGCTGTGGGTATAGCTTGGGCCAGTATCTTGGCAATGCCTTATGCCATATTGGCGGGCTCGATCCCACATAAAAAAATGGGAATCTACATGGGAATCTTTAACTTTTTCATCACACTTCCCCAAATAACCAATGGAATATTGGGTGGCCCAATGGTCAAGTATTGGTTTAATGGTGAAGCGATTTGGGCATTAATGCTGGGAGGTATTTGCTTCCTTTTGGCTGCTGTCTCGGTGCTTCGCGTGCAAGATGTAGATGATGTTGTAGGTGCCGCGTAACATCTCCAAAACCAATCTACATATCTTAGGAACCCTCCCCTTGGTCTAAAGAGGAGGGTTTGTTTTGATAAAATGCTCCATATTCAATGAACAATGGCAAAAAATCATGATTTCAACACGGTCAATTAAATTCACTACGCATGTCATCCTCTGGATATGCTACACCTTTTTGCCGGTTATTTACACTATACAGAAGATTTCCACTGATCCCGGTTTTGCCTCTCAGTCCACCTTCAATAATCCCTATTTCTGGTCTTTTGTTTCGGCGTCGTCTGTCACATTATTTTACTTGAACTCCGAAATACTTATCCCCAATTACTTTAAAAAGAAAAAGAATTGGCAATACTTCGGTATACTTTCCATTATCATTGGCCTATTCATCATCGTTCGGGTGGTGATGCGGAAAGTGATTATCGGAGACGGAGGACTCACTTACTATTTTTACTTTAATGCCCTCATTCCCTATTTGTTGATTTTTTCATTGAGCACCTCGTATCGTTTCTTTTCCGATTACCAAAAAGAACAGGAAGTGAATCGCTCCAAAGAAAATGAACGATTACGGTCTGAATTATCTTTTCTTCGATCCCAAATTTCACCCCATTTTATGTTTAATTTAATGAACAGTATGGTGTCGTTGGCTCGAAAAAAATCTGAAATTTTGGAACCCAGTCTCATCAAGATGTCTGAACTTCTCCGGTATATGCTGTATGAAAAAGATGATTCCCGGATCGGTTTAGAGCAAGAAATTCATTATTTGGATAATTACATTGAACTTCAAAAGCTACGATTTGGGAAAAACATCGATATCCAGTTTGACAGCCGAGATTGCAAAGATGCTCATTTTATTGAACCTATGTTACTCATCCCCTTTGTCGAAAACGCTTTCAAGCATGGTACAGGCCTGGTTCAAAAGCCATTTATTCACATCATTATAAAATCAGAACCGAATTCTCTGTATTTTCGTGTCGAAAATAAGGTCAATACGCATACAGACGAAACCAAAGACAGCAGTTCGGGAATAGGACTGGCCAATGTGCGTCGTCGGTTGGATTTATTGTACCCAGATCGGTATACTTTATCAACAGGACCGCAAGGAGATAGTTATATCTCTGAGCTTCAATTAAAATTTGATTAAACACCATGGTATTAAATTGCGTAGCCGTAGACGATGAAGCACTCGCTTTAGAACTATTGGAAGACAATATAAAACAAGTTCCTTTTTTAAAACTCGTGGGTACAGCTCACAATGCTTTTGAAGCCCTCGAGATACTCCAAACCGAACGGGTGGATCTCCTGTTTTTAGACATTCAGATGCCAGGTCTTACCGGAATCCAACTGCTAAAGAGCCTCCAAAACAATCCCCTCGTTGTTTTTATAACAGCATATGAACAATATGCTTTGGATGGTTTCGAACTGGATGTTGTGGACTACCTACTCAAACCGGTTTCCTTTGAACGATTTTTACGATCCGCAAACAAGGCACTCGAAAAGCATCAGGCTTCCCAAATTTTAAATCAGGCAGCGACTTCCGACTACTTTTTTGTCAATTCTGAATATTCCCTAGTCAAAATAAAATACGACGATATTACCTACATTGAAGGTTTGAAAGATTACATCAAAATTTACATGAAAGATGTAACCCGACCGGTGATCACCCGCATGACCATGAAAAGTATTGAGGAGAAATTGGCTCCACTCAATTTCATGCGCGTCCATAAATCATTCATTATTTCACTTGATAAGATTTCGTCTATCCGGAACCTCAAAGTGATGATTGATACCGCGACCATCCCGGTCTCAGAGCAAAATATAGACGAATTATTGATACGGATTGGAAGCAAGTAAATTGAACTATTAGAAGATAGTAATTGTACAGATTCTATATTTTGATTCATATTCAGTGATTTAATTCAAGTGCAATACAATACGTATTGCACTTTTTTTGTTAATAAGAGAAATTAGTGTAATTTTGTGTCACCTAACCGCCAGGCATAATCACCAGGCAAACTGTGGCAAGAAAGATATACCGGTAGGAAGCACCGGCCCTTTTGGCAACCAAGGGAAAGTTTCACCAACAAAAAGTGTAATGTTTGCATGTAAAAAGTGCGTTTTTTTAATGGTTGCCGTTTGTTCTTTATTTTGTTCAGTTGGTTTACAAGCGGCCTCTTTTGATGCCTACGTTCCGAAGCTCCTTTATTTTGAGGGCAAAGGATATGGAATTCACAAAGGGGTATGGGGCGATAAGTCTTTTTCGAAAAAGCAAGCTCTGGACATTCTCCGAAAAGGGTATTGGGATAAATACCACGGAGATTTATTTAAAAATCAAAAAGTCGCAGAAGTGTTAATTGACCACCTCATCAATGCCGGGCAAGGCAGATCAGGGGAACATATTAAAGCATTTGAAGCGATCATCGGTGTCAAGCAGGATGGTGTTCTCTCCAAGAAAGACGTAGAACGAGCCAATTCCTTTTATTTTGCCGAGCAAATTGTGAATCCGTTCGTCAAGTATCGGGTTTTGTATTATCAAAGCCTGCGCAAGTCAACGGAGTACCCGGGATGGGTTAAACGAGCGTCCTCGTTCTTCATGAAAAATTCGTCACTTCACGCGTCGATCCATGAAGTTACCCTACCGAAAGATCTCGAAAGAAGATACAAGCACATCCGTCTCTCGGACGCCTATCTTCGGAGTTAATCTAAGGTATCGTTTTAACAAAATAAAGAACCGGCCGGCCTTTCGTAAAGGCCGGCTTTTTTTATATGAGCCAACGCTTGCCTTGATATCTGAAAAATACCCAACTTTGCATCAAATTAGGATCAACAAACATGAGAAAAGAACTCGACCGGATCATTGAAAATTTAGACACTGTCTTTCGGGGCGACGCTTGGCACGGCCCCTCTGTCATGGAAATGCTCCAAAGTCTCCCGACGCATGTGGTTGATCAGCCCCATCCTACCTCCAAAAATACCATTGCCCAGCTCGTCTTTCACCTAAAAGCTTGGCGCCTCTTCGCAAAACAAAAATTAGCCCACCAAATCCATTACCACCTCGATACCCCTGAGGCCAATTGGGGTACCGACTCAGAGACCTCGCAGGCAAATTGGCCCAGCCTCGTTGATTCCCTTAAAACAGCGCATCAAGAGTTAATCGATGCTCTAGAGGAACAAGACGACAGCCTCCTTTCCCAACGAGTACCCGGCGAACACTATGACTTTTATACCCTCTTGACCGGAATCCCTCAGCATGATACCTATCACCTCGGAATGATTTGGGTGCTTTGGAATTAATATCTTGAAAACTAAGCCATAAGTCGTCATTTTTTCAATTTGTGCGGTCGATGTATGAAGATCCACGTAATTTTTAATTACTTGCAATCTCAACATTTATTCACAAATAAGACATGCCCCGTCGAACCCAACTCCTGACCATTTTACTTTGCTGTTTGGGAATGCATATCTCCTTTGCCCAGCAAAAGAAAGTACTCGTTTTTTCAAAAACCGCCGGTTTTCGACACGCCTCCATCAAAGAGGGAAAAGAATTTTTTCAAGCTTTTGGACCTAAAGAAGGCTTCGCCGTTACGCTGACCGAAAACTCGGACGATTTCACCGAGGAAAACCTAAAAAATTTCCATGCCGTGGTTTTCCTATCGACCACAGGTGACGTGTTAAATCCTCGCCAACAAGCAGACTTCGAACGATTTATCCAAGCTGGAGGTGGATATGTTGGCATTCATGCGGCCTCCGACACCGAATACAATTGGCCCTGGTATAACCACCTCATGGGGGGATACTTCGCCTCCCATCCCGGGGGAAGTGTTTCTAATGTCCAAAAAGGAACCATGTACGTTCTAGATCCAACTCATCCTTCCACTCGTCATTTACCAGCTACCTTCGAACGCGAAGATGAGTTTTATGACTTCAAAGACCTTAAAAAGGATATTCTTAAATTCTTAATTCGTGTAGATGAAAAATCCTACCAACAAGGCAAAATGGGAGATTTTCATCCACTCGCCTGGTTTCATGAATTTGACGGAGGGAAGTCGTTTTACACCAATTACGGCCATACCCCCGAGACGTTTACTGACCCTGCCATGCAAAAACATATTTTGGAAGGATTGAAGTGGGCCATGGCAACCAAGCTTGATTACACAAAAGCCAAAACAGTACGGGCCCCAGAGGAAAATCGTTTCATTAAAACCACCCTCGTAAAAAATTTGGATGAACCCACAGAACTGGTGGTCATGCCCAACGGAAAAGTGCTTTTCACAGAACGAAAAGGAAATGTCAAAGTTTGGAATCCCGTCTCAGGTAAAACCAAAATTGTGGCCCAATTGGATGTGTATAAAAAGTTTGAGTACGGAGTAATGGGTGCCGGTATAGATCCTCAGTTTAACCAAAATAACTGGGTTTATTTGTTCTATACCCCCAATACCGAAGCGCATAATGACCAATTCCTATCCCGCTTTGTGTATGACCAACAAAAGGATACCCTATTACTCGATACCGAAAAAATCGTTCTTCGATTTCCAGTCAAACGGGTTGAATGTTGCCACACAGGTGGATCCATCGATTGGGACAAAGAAGGAAATCTATACCTCTCAACCGGTGATGATACCAATCCATTTGCCTCCGATGGCTACGCTCCTATTGATTTCCGCGAAGGTCGCCAAGGTTGGGATGCCCTGCATACAGCCGGAAATACAAACGATCTCCGAGGAAAAATACTCCGAATTAAACCCACTCAAGAAGGAGGATATACCATTCCAGACGGCAACCTTTTTCCTGTCGGTACACCCAAAACGCGACCCGAGATCTTTGTCATGGGTACACGAAATGCCTACAGAATATCAGTTGACCCAAAAACGAGCTACCTCTATTGGGGAGATATTGGACCTGATGCCGGCAAAGCCAATCCAGATCGGGGCCCGGAGGGACAAGTGGAATTAAATCAAGCAAAAAAAGCCGGATTTTTTGGTTGGCCCCTCTTTGTAGGAAAAGATGCCTACCGAGCGTACAATTTTGAAACCAAAGAATCAGGACCCGCTTTCGATAAAAAACAACCTAAAAATAATTCTCCCCATAATACCGGATTAACCGATCTCCCACCTACTCAAGAACCCCTAATTTGGTACGGCTATGGACCAACCGAACGTTTTCCATTACTAGGTAAAGGAGGGGCTAATCCTATGTCGGGTCCCTTGTTTTACCGCGATCAGGTGAAGGTCGGACCCGGCACATTCCCTGAATATTTCCACGGAAAATGGTTCATTTACGAATGGATGCGCGATTGGATCCATGTGGTTCAACTTGACGAAAATGGAAATTATGCCGGTATGGAGCCTTTTATGCCTTCTACCAAATTTTACCATCCCATGGACATGACCTTTGACCAAAACGGTGTCATGTACCTGCTCGAATACGGGATGAACTGGTTTTCCCAAAACGAAGAGGCCATGTTGAGTAAGATCGAATTCAACGCCGGCAACAGAAAGCCAATTGCTAAAATGCAAGCCAACAAAACCGTCGGCTCAGCACCCTTGACCGTTCAATTTTCATCTAAGGGATCCCTAGATTACGATCAAGATCCTATCTCGTTTCAATGGACTTTCGGCCCCAAATCAAAACCTAGCCTTGTCCCAAATCCCATCTATACCTTTACTCAACCAGGAGAATATACGGTTAAATTGACAGTAAAGGATACGAAAGGAAATAGTCAACAAGAGTCAATGGTCATCAAGGTCGGAAATGCCCAACCTGAAATTGCGATCCAACTTGAAGGCAATCAATCTTTTTATTTTGACCAACAGCCCATTCCATATAAAGTCCATGTTAAAGACAAAGAAGATGGTGTTTTGGCCAAGGGAGTAGCGCCTGAAGATGTGGTGGTTAACATCAATTACATGGAAGGATTCGATAAAACGGTGTTGGAACAGGGGCATAAAGCCAATGTCGGTTTCGTCGTAGGAAAACGACTCATCGACCTCAGTGACTGCAAAGCCTGCCACGCCCAAGACAAAAAATCCATCGGACCCGCATATCTTGACATTGCCAAAAAATACCCCCGCACGAATCAAAATGTCAATTACCTCGCTGAAAAAATCATCCAAGGTGGCGGTGGTGTCTGGGGAGAACAAGCGATGTCGGCACACCCACAACTAACAAAAAACGAAGCACGCGACATGGTGGAATACATCTTATCTTTGAATGATAAAAAGAAAGCCTCCGAGCCAGTGGCGGGAACCTACATTCCAAAATCGCACCTTGATAAAAAGCCTGGCACCTATTTAATCCAAGCAACCTATACCGACAAGGGAGGTAAAGTGATTGGCCCCCTAACATCCACCCAAACGGTAGCTCTACGAAGTGCTAAAATGCCTGCCACCAGTTACGATACACAAAAAGATGCAGCTAAATTTACTGTACCCAATGTAGGTGAAGTGGTGGTAGCCAACCACGGTGGGTTCATCGCTTGGGAAAAAGTGGATCTCACGGGAATTCGTTCCATTGAAGTGAATGCCCTGGCACAAGCTGGACAGACAGCCGGAGGAAAAATCAAAATACGAGTGGGATCGGAGCAAGGCAAGCTCATTGGGGAAGGTACCATCCCAACCAATTTCGCTTCCACGCTTTCTATTCCAGTCGCCACCCAAGATCTTGGGAGTAATCAAACGCTCTACCTAACATTTGATAATACCGTAAGTCAAGGCAAACCACTTTTTGGCTTATCTCAAATCGAATTCAAAAAGTAAATTTCATCTTCCTTTCCCCTACAAAGCCGCTTTTTACAAATTGTAAAAAGCGGCTTTGCTTTTTTGCTATTTAACCAATATATTGTACCAAAAAATGGCCATGAAAAAAACAACAGAAAAATGGAAAGCTTATCTTGAGCTTTCCCAAAAAGAGGCGTGGGGGACAGCTTTGCTGGCTACTGGCTTGCTGGGTATGACGGCTCTTCTATCCCTAAGCGATTACTTATACCAAGGAGATCCCGTCCGAATATTGCCCGAAGACAGCGTTCGGGTGATGCGATGGTTAAACAAAACGGGCGAAAACCCGGAATTTTCGGCACACCGATCGGCCTCGGCAGATCCCTACAATGGTCCGCCAATAGCCGTTGAAACTATCTCCAGGGAGCAATTGATTGCCTTAGGGTTACCTCCCTATTTGGCAGAAAGGTGGATTAAATATACCTCTAAGGGAGGAAAAATTAGGTACCCGAACGATTTAAAAAGATTGTATGGCATGACCCCCGAGCGAATTGAATCCATCCTACCCCACCTTATTTTCAAAAAAACAGCTTTGGCCCAAACCTCTTTCTCAACCAATTCCAACGATGGATATCGATCGTTTCCGAAACAAACCAAACCTAAAAATCCATCCCGACTCGATATCAACTCAGCTGACACAACGCAATGGAAAACATTGCCGGGCATTGGCAGCGGTTATGCCCGGCGGATATGTTCTTTTCGTGATAAACTGGGAGGGTTTGTCGGGGTAGAACAAGTCATGGAGACCTTTCAGTTACCTCCGGAATTGGCTCCGATCATTGAAAAATACGGGTATGTCGGAACGGTTCATCGAAGAATTCAAATTAACCACGTAAGCGAGATTCGACATCCCTATCTTCCTTATGCTCAGGCCAAAGCACTGCTTGCTTACCGAACTCAACATGGGCCTTTTCGGTCTTTGGATGACCTGAAGCAAGTGAAGCGTCTTACACCGGAAGTGATCGAAAAAATTGGCCCATACCTTTCCTTTGAACCTTAAACAGTTCGAGGGTCCGGGTGTATCCAGGGGCTACGATACGGTCGCGTCAGGAGCTGGGTAGCCTCTGGATCATCCTTTACAATTCGATTTTTCGGATCATACCGCAAGGGGCGTCCCCCTAAATCCATCGAAATATTGGCAAGGATACAACAAGCCGTCGAGATATGCCCTTCTTCAATATCGGCTATGGGTCTTGAATTTTGCTCAATCGCTTTAAGAAAATCGATCATGTGTCCTCGCGTAGCCGGAGCAGCATGTAGCTCAATCCGTTCCTCCGTGAGATCCTCAGGATATTTTTCGCGTTCAAAAACCACATCGCGGTGAATTTTGGTTTTTCCATCCGTGGAAATAAAATCATACGCAAAAGTACTTCCCCAAAGGGTGCCTTTATCTCCATAAAGTGTAAAAGACCAGGGATAATCTGGATTCGGGGCTGTCCCCCATGTACGATGTTGCCAAACACATTGGAGTTCATCGTATTGAAAAATGGCGGTTTGGGTATCCGAAATATTGGACTTTCCTTCTTTCTGCACGTAGATCCCGCCGGTGGATGTGATTTGGGAAGGCCAGCCTAACCGGAGAAGCCATCGAACGGTATCCAACATATGCACGCACATATCACCCGTTATCCCATTTCCGTATTCCTTGAAGGTTCGCCACCATCGAATATGCGGACTTCCATCATACGGCCTCATAGGGGCCGGTCCTGTCCACCGTTCATAATCAAAATAAGGTGGGATGGGCTGCACGGGTGGATTTCCGTTGTTTCGCATGGGGTAATAACAACACATTTCCACATGCCTTATTTTTCCCAATAAGCCCGAATCTACTATGTTTTTCTTGGCTTCAATCAAGTGGGGTGTACTTTTTCGTTGCGTACCAACCTGAACCACCTTTCCATACTTACGGGCTGCCGCAACCATGGCTTCCCCTTCCATCACATCGACGCTGATCGGCTTCTGAACATAGACATGTGCCCCGGCTTTTAGAGCATCCAATGTATGCAAGGCATGCCAATGATCTGGCGAACCAATGAGTATGATATCGAAGGAATGCGCCGCCAACATTTTTTCATGGTGAGTGAACAAGGCCGGAGATTCCGATTTCCCAGTCCGTGCTTTCACCAAACGTCCGGCTTTTTCTAGTTCATTTCGATCCGGATCACATAGTGCCACCACATCTACGGAGGCCACCTGCATCAGTCGAAATAAGTCTGACTTGCCGTACCAACCCGTTCCGATTAAGCCCACTCGCCACCTTTTGGTAGGTTGAAGCGCCCAAGAAGGGGCAACGGATAAAGTGAATGCAGCTGCTCCGAGCCCTTTTAAAAAGGATCGGCGGGAGGAATTATTTTTTCGCATGGTTAAGAAGGTTGAATAAAACCTTAATTTATACTTTTTTTGGTTCTCCTCAAAAACCCTGAAAAGGAAATACCATATTTGGAGACTGTTCATTTAAGTGTGTCTGCTAACTTTGGGACCAATGAAGAAAAAACGTACAGTTGAGGATTTGTTGACAGATCCTTCGATGAC
>VFQM010000023.1_pt1 | contig 192197 bp, 184 predicted proteins | sample 3512391 | NCBI WGS metagenome assembly VFQM01 (sample SAMN10412369, study PRJNA504923) | tailings metagenome | isolation source: Replicate 1 from Balatoc abandoned mine | place: Philippines
GCTGGTACAGCGTGTGCAGCATCGCGTGGCCGGTGCGGTCGGCCGCGGCGCAGGCGCGCTGCACCGGCTTCTCGCCGTAGTTGGCAGTGTGGCCGCCGAAGGGGCGCTGGTAGATGGTGCCGTCGGGGTTGCGGTCGAAGGGCATCCCGAAGTGCTCGAGCTCGTAGACGACCTTGGGCGCCTCGCGGCACATGAACTCGATGGCGTCCTGGTCGCCGAGCCAGTCGGAACCCTTGACGGTGTCGTAGAAGTGGTAGTGCCAGTTGTCCTCGGACATGTTGCCCAGGCTGGCGCCGATGCCGCCCTGCGCCGCCACCGTGTGGCTGCGCGTGGGAAAGACCTTGGTGAGCACCGCCACGTTCAGGCCGGCCAGCGACAGCTGCAGCGACGCGCGCATGCCGGAGCCGCCGGCGCCGACGATGACGACGTCGAACTTGCGACGGGGAAGATTGGCCAGGGTCATGTGCTTACAGCCTCCAGAGCACTTGAACGGCCCAGCCGGCGCAGCCGACCAGCCAGACGATCGTGGCCACCTGCAGCACCAGGCGCAGGCCGGCCGACTTGACGTAGTCCATCCAGATGTCGCGCGTGCCGACCCAGGCGTGCCAGGCCATCGCGACGATCACGGTGAAGGTGAGCACCTTCATCCACTGCGCGGCGAAGATGCCAGCCCACTTGTCGTAGCCCATGGGGCTGGGCATCAGCACCTGCACGATCACGGCCAGCGTGAACAGCGCCATCAGCACCGCGGTGGCACGCTGCACGAGCCAGTCGCGCAGGCCGTAGTGGGCACCGCTGACGATGCGCTTGGAACCGTAGTTGACTGCCATCTCGAACAACCTCAGAACAGCCCGAAGAGCTTGGCGCCCAGCACCAGCGTGAGCGCCACCGACAGCACCAGCGTGGCCACCGCCGACTGGCGGCCGAACGCCTTGGTCACGCTGTGGGTGGCATCCATGTACAGGTGGCGGACCCCGGCGATGAAGTGGTGCAGGTAGGCCCAGATCAGCGCCAGCGCCACGATCTTGACGAACCAGCCCGGCAGCACGCCGAGCCCGGCCGAAAACGCGCTGGCGAACACGTCATAACTCACCTCGGAGCTGACGCTGGTGTCGAACATCCAGATCACGAAGGGCAGCAGCAGCAGCATCAGCGCACCGCTGGCGCGGTGCAGGATCGACACGACGGCCGCCACGGGCAGGCGGTACTGGGTGGCGTCGATCAGCTTCATGGGGCCGGGACGCTGGCGGGGGCGGGCGGAGGGCTGGGCCATGGTGTTCTCGGTGTGTCTGTACCCGGTGTGAAACCTTTGGAGTTTATTGCAATGCAACAGGCTTACGCGGCGCTTGGGCGGGCCCCGGGAGGGCGCGCGGCGTGCCGGACGCGGCAGGGGAGCGGCGTGTGAGCGGCCTCATGTGAGCACGTTGCGGTAGTGGTGCGCCTCGGTGCGGTAGAGGCCGCGGCGCAGCTCCACCGGCCGGTCGCCGTAGGTGTAGGACAGGCGCTCGACCGACAGCAGCGGCGTGCCCTCGGCCACCGCCAGCGCCGCGGCGGCGTCGCCGCCGGCCGCGACGGCGCGGATCTTCTCGTCGGCGCGGGACATGTGCACGCCGTACACGGCCTCGAAGTAGGCGTACATGGGCCCGCGGTGGGCCGCCAGGCGCTCGGCGGTCAGGCCCTTGAAGGGTGCGGCCGGCAGCCAGATCTCGTCCAGCACCACCGGCTGCTCGCCCTGCAGCAGCAGGCGGCGCACCAGCACCACGCTGTCGCCGGACTTGAGGTCGAGTGCACGCGCCACGTCGGCCGGCGCGCGCAGGCGGCGGCACTCCAGCAGGCGGCGGCGCAGCGCGGCGGCCGCGGGATCGTCGGGCTGCAGGCGCAGGAAGCGGTACTGCGTGCGCTCCTCGGCGTGGGTGGCCACGAAGGTGCCCTTGCCCTGGCGGCGCACCACCAGGTTCTCGGCCGCCAGCTCGTCGATGGCCTTGCGCACCGTGCCCTGGCTGACCTTGAAGCGCGCGGCCAGCTCGATCTCGCTGGGGATGGCCTCGCCCGGCCGCCACTCGCCGCCCTGCAGGCTGCGCAGCAGCAGGCCCTTGATCTGCTGGTACAGCGGGCTGAAGGACGGCGTGGGCTCGCCACCGCCGGGGCGCAGCTCGGCCTCGCTCAACAGGCCTCCCCCGGTGCCACGCACCGCGGGCCGGGCGCCCCACGGGGGGCGCGACGCAGCGGTGCCGGAGATGCGGACATGCCGCTATTGTGCCCGCTTGTCTTGCATAAGACATAAGAGTGGCGTCAGCCGCCGGCGTAGAATTCCGACCCTGTCTGCCGCGCCTGCCGCCCCTGCGGTGGGTGCGGTCAGGCCATGGCCGCACGCACGGCCTCCCCTTTGACCCGGTCACCAACCGGACCCGACCCGGACCCATCCAGGAGCCTCCTCATGAGCAAGAAGCCCGTCCGCGTGGCCGTCACCGGCGCCGCCGGCCAGATCGGTTATGCCCTGCTGTTCCGCATTGCCTCCGGCGAGATGCTGGGCAAGGACCAGCCGGTGATCCTGCAGCTGCTGGAAGTGCCGGCCGAAGGCCCGCAGAAGGCCCTCAAGGGCGTGATGATGGAGTTGGAGGACTGCGCCTTCCCGCTGCTGCACGGCATGGAGGCCCATGCCGACCCGATGACGGCCTTCAAGGACACCGACTACGCGCTGCTGGTCGGCTCGATGCCGCGCAAGGCCGGCATGGAGCGCGCCGAGCTGCTGAGCATCAACGGCCAGATCTTCATCGGCCAGGGCAAGGCGCTCAACGCCGTGGCCAGCCGCGACGTGAAGGTGCTGGTGGTGGGCAATCCGGCCAACACCAACGCCTGGATCGCCATGAAGAGCGCGCCCGACCTGAAGCGCGAGAACTTCACCGCCATGCTGCGCCTGGACCACAACCGCGCCCTGAGCCAGATCGCGGCCAAGACCGGCAAGCCGGTGGCCAGCATCCGCAAGCTGGGCGTCTGGGGCAACCACTCGCCCACGATGTACGCCGACTACCGCTTCGCCACCATCGACGGCGCCAGCGTGAAGGACATGATCAACGACCACGCCTGGAACAAGGACGTGTTCCTGCCCACCGTGGGCAAGCGCGGCGCGGCCATCATCGAGGCGCGCGGCCTGAGCAGCGCCGCCAGCGCGGCCAATGCCGCCATCGACCACATGCGCGACTGGGCCCTGGGCACCCACGGCGAGTGGGTCACGATGGGCGTGCCCAGCAACGGCGAGTACGGCATCCCCAAGGACGTGATGTTCGGCTACCCCGTCACCTGCGAGGGCGGGCAGTACAAGATCGTCGAGGGCCTGCCGATCGACGAGTTCAGCCAGGGCTGCATCGACAAGACCCTGGCCGAGCTGGTGGCCGAGCAGGACGGCGTCAAGCACCTGCTCTGACCCGGCCCGCCGGCCGCGCCCGGCACGCCAGCACGGCCACGCGCCGGCCCCCGGGCCGGCGTTTTTCATCGTGGGCGGCGGGGCGCGGCTTTGGCGCTACCCTCGGGCCTGACGGAGGCCGCGCACCATGACCACGCCCACCCTGCACCCGCACGACCCGATGCACCCCCGCCAGGCCCTGTTCGACCCCGGCGAGCCGGTGCCGCCGGCGCTGCCGGTGTGCGACCACTACGCCGGTGTCGAGGAGCGCATGCGCAAGAGCCTGCAGCTGCAGGCGCGGCTGGGCCCGGTGTTCGACGTCACGCTGGACAACGAGGACGGCGCGCCGGTGGGTGCGGAGGTGGAGCACGCGCGGCTGATCGCCGAGCTGCTGGGCAGCGACGACAACCGCTTCGGCCGCGTGGGCGTGCGCGTGCTGCCGCTGGGCCACCCGCGCTTTGTCGAGGTGCTGCGCACGGTGCTGCGCGCCGGGCGGCCGCCGGCCTACGTGATGCTGCCCAAGCCCGGCAGCCTCGAGGACGTGGAGCGCGCGGTGCACGCGCTGGACGCCGCCGGCGGCCACGGCATCCCGCTGCACGTGCTGATCGAGACCCACGGTGCCCTGCGCGAGGTGATGGGCATTGCGGCGGTGCCGCGGGTCGAGTCGCTGTCCTTCGGGCTGATGGACTTCGTCTCCGCGCACCGAGGCGCGATCCCGCTGTCGGCGATGGGCGTGCCGGGGCAGTTCGAGCACCCGCTGGTGGTGCGCGCCAAGCTGGAGATCGCCGCCGCCTGCCACGCCCACGGCAAGGTGCCCTCGCACTGCGTGGTCACCGAGTTCAAGCACGCCGCGGCACTGCAGACCGCGGCCACGCGGGCGGCGCGCGAGTTCGGCTATGCGCGCATGTGGAGCATCCATCCGTCACAGGTGGAAACCATCGTCGAGGCCTTCTCGCCCACGGTGGCCGAGGTCGACCTCGCGGTGGAGATCCTGCTGGCGGCGCGCGACGCACGCTGGGCCCCCATCCGCCACCGTGACGTGCTGCACGACCGCGCCAGCTACCGCTACTTCTGGCACGTGCTGGAGCGCGCGCAGCGCACCTCCACGGCCGACGGCCCGCAGCTGCCCGCGGCCGTGCGCGAGGCCTTCTTCGGCGCCTGACGGCCCGGCGCCAGCGCGGCCGCGGCGCGTGGCGGATTGCCACCGGTTGCAGTCGCGAACCCCCGGACACCGGTGGCGGCGCGAGCATGCAAGCCTGTTGTCGCCCCACCCCTGGAGACCCTGCATGAACAGCCCCCTCACCCTCCCCGTCCGGGCCGCCCTGCGGGCCCTGCTGGCGGCCTCGGCCCTGGCCACGCTGGCGGCCACCGGCAGCGCTGTGGCCGCCACGGCCACCGCGGGCGCCGACACGCCGGCCAGCGAGCTGAGCGCCGCGCAGCTCGAGGCCGCGCGCCAGGTCTTCCTCGGCACCGCGGAGTGCGAGCTCAAGCAGAGCGTGCACCTGCGCGCCATCGAGGGCCGCCCCGGCCACTTCGAGCTGCAGCACCGCAAGGCGCGCTACACGCTGGTGCCCGAGCCCACGAGCACCGGCGCCATCCGGCTCGAGGACCGGAAGGCGGGCATCGTGTGGCTGCAGATCCCGGCCAAGTCGATGCTGCTCAACGCCCGCCTGGGCCGCCGCGAGGTGGACGGCTGCCTGCACGCCGAACAGCGCGTCGCCGGCGCCGGCGACGCGCCGTCGATCGGCATCGCTCAGCGCTGAACTCGCACCGGCGCCCGCCGCGTGGTCAGCAGCCGCCTGGCGGCGCGCCGAGACCGGCGCGCGCGAGGGCCTCGTCCAGGCGCTGCTGCAGGCCGGGGTACAGCGGCTCGTCACGCAGCCACGCCGGCACGCGCGCGGCGTCCTGCGGGCGGCCGTGGTTGAGCACGGCCACCAGCGCGCCGGCCTGCACGCTGTACATCCCGGTGCGGGCCAGCGCCGCGAACACCGCCTCCACGGCGTCGGCGTGCGCTGCGGCGTCGGCACCGCGGCGCGCGGCGATCTCCAGCAGCTTGCCGCTGGCGGCGCATGCCGCCGATGGATGGTCGCTGCGCAGCACGCGCCGGTACCAATGCTCGGCCTCGTCGAGCCGGCCCAGCGCCAGCAGGCTGTAGGCGGTGTTGGACGCCAGCACGGCGTTGAAGACCTCGCCTTCGCCGCCCAGCGCCTGCAGGCCCACGCGTGCCGCGTCGGCATCCCGGCCGAGCTCGCCGAGGCAGAACACGAGGTTGCCCGCGGCCTCGAGCTCGCTGTAGCGCGCGCCGATGCGCCGCGCGATGGCCAGCGCCTCCTCGTGCAGCGGCAGGGCCTGCGCATGGCGCCCACCGATGTCCAGCGCCACGCCCTGGCTGGTCAGCGCGCCGGCCAGGTCGGCGCCCGGCGGCTTGCGGCGCAGCCAGCGCACATAGTGCAGCGTGGCTTCGGCGCAGGCATCGGCGTCGCCGCGCGCATGGGCCAGCTTGGCGGTGTCCAGCCACAGCGACGGCAGCTCGGGGTCGATCTCGCGCGCCTGGGCCAGCCACGCGGCCGCCTCGTCGAGCTGGCCGCGCACGACCGCGATCTCGAAGCGCTCGATCAGCGCCGCCTGCCGCGTGGCCGGCAGCGGCAGCGCCGCCAGCGCCGCCTGGGCCCGCGCGTCGGCCAGGTCGAGCTCGCCGCGCAGGCGGGCCACGTGGGCCCCCTGCACGTCCAGCCGCGCCGCGTCCAGCGCCGGCGGGGGCGCGTGGCCGAGACGCCGGGCCGTCTCGGCCAGCAGGCGCTCGGCGCTGTCGAGCAGGCCGCGCTCGGCGTCCTGCCGGGCGGCCGTGAGCGTGGCCTCCAGCGCCTGGGCCGCGTCGCCGGCCGCCCACCAGTGCTGCGCCAGCACATGGGCCGGCAGCACGGCCGCCAGGCGCCGCGCGATGCCGCCATGCAGCAGCGCGCGCACCGGCTCGGGACAGTCCTCCACCAGAACCTGGCGCACGAGGTCGTGGGCGAAGCGCCGACCGGCCAGCACACCGCTGGCCTGCGCCTGCGCCAGGCCCTCGGCCGTGGCCCAGGGCGACAGGCCCGCCAGCTCGGCCAGCGCGGCCAGCGCCTCGGCGTCGCCGGCCAGGGCGGCCACGCGCAGCACGCGCTGGGTGGCCTCGTCCAGCCGCTGCAGGCGGCGGCGCACGAGGCTGGCCACGCGCGGCGGCACGGCCGCCGCCGGCGCGTCGGCCAGCGCCTCGAGCGCAGCACCCCCGTCGGCGGCGGTGTCCAGCCGGCCTTCCTGGTGCAGGCCGCGCAGGGTCTCGAGGGCAAAGAACGGGTTGCCGCCGCTGCGTGCGGCCAGCCAGCCGGCAAAGCGCGGGAGCGGCCGACCGGTGACCGTCTGCGCCAGGCGGGCCAGCGCGTCCGTCGGCAGCGGCGGCAGCGGCAGGCGCTCGAGCCGCCCGCCCGCGTCGAGGGAAGACAGCCATTCGCGCACCGCACCACCGGCCTCGGCGGGGCGCAGCGTGGCCATCCAGCCGGCGGCTGCACCGGCCGCCTGGGCCTGGTCCAGCAGCGCCACGCTGTCGGTGTCCAGCCACTGCAGGTCGTCCACCACCACCGGCCCCGGCCAGAGCCGCAGCAGCCGCACCAGCGCCGCCTGCGGGCCCGGGGCGCCGGGTTCGGCGGCCATGGCGCGCCCATCGGGCGCCAGCGCCGGCAGCCACAGGGCCAGCGCGTGCCGGGCATCGGGCGGCAGCGGCAAGGCGGCCACGCGTGCCGACTGCGGCGCCAGGGCCTCGGCCAGCGCCTGCAGCGGCGCGGGCTGTAGCACGTCGCGCGCGGCGATCCACAGCACGTCGTCGCGGCCACCGAGCGCGGCGCGCACCAGCGTGGTCTTGCCGATGCCGGGTTCGCCCTCGACCACGGCCAGCGCGCCGGCCCGCCGCCGCAGGGTGCGCAGGGCGTCGTCGCGGGCCAGCAGCGGCGGGTCGCGCAGCGTCTCCGGCCAGGCTCCGGCCGGGGCCGGCGACGCGCGCGGCGTGTCTGGCGGCGCGGGTGAGACGCCCTGGCGCAGCGCCTCGGCCAGCGCCGCCGTCTGCGGCAGCGGCCGCAGGCCCAGCTCGGCGACGGCACGCTCGGCGAAGCGCCGGTACAGCGCATGGGCCGCCGCCTGCTCGCCGACGACCGGCGCCACGCGCAGCAGCGCCTGCACGGCATCCTCGGCCAGCAGGTCGTCGTCCAGCAGCCGGCACAGCAGGCTCCAGGCCGCCGCCGGATCGCCGGCCGCCTCGAGTGCATCGGCCTGCGCGCGGGCGGCGCGCCGCCACTGGTCGCGCAGTTGCCCGCGTTCCACGGCCATCCAGTCGTCGAGCGCGCCGAAGCCGCGCATGACCTGGCCGGCCAGCAGCGGCGCGGGCTGCAGCGCCACGGCGGCCGCCCAGTCACCGGCACGCATGGCGGCGCGGAAGCGCGCCACGTCGCTGTCCAGGGCCAGCCGCACGCGCGTGCGGTCGGCCTGCAGCGCGTCGGCCACGCCGGCTGCGGCCAGCCACTGCCGGCTGCGGCTGAGCGTCACGCGCAGCTGACGGGCCGCGTCCGGCGTGCCGGCGTCGGGCCAGAACAGCAGCGACAGCGACGCCCGCGGCCGGCCCGCCTCGTGCAGCGCCAGCACCGCCAGCAGCCATGCAGGGGCGGTGGCCGGCAGCGGATGCGGGCCGGCAGCGGTGTCCAGGCGGGCCTCGCCGAACAGCGACAGACGGGGCAAGGGGGCAGGCGGCACGAGGCCGCATGCTAAGCCCGTCGCCCGCCTGCACCGGCGCCGAGCGCCGCGAGCCAAGACCGCCGAGCCGGGTCTCGGGCGCGACGCGCCCCTTCAGTGCCGCCGGCGGCGCCAGGCCAGCCCGAGCACGCCGCCGGCGAGCAGCCAGGCCGTGGGCAGTTCCGGCACCGGGCTGACGTCGAAGCTGGCCACCACCAGCCAGTCGGGGCTGTAGAAGTTGTTCAGCGCCACCGTGGCCCCGCCCTGCGGGTTCTCCAGCCAGAGCAGGCCGTTCTGCCGCTCGCCGATGTACAGCCCGCCGTCGTCCACGCCCAGGGTGGCCGACAGGCCGCCGTCGTCGGACAGCCGGATGCCGGATGCCGGCCCGTCCAGCAGCGTGATCTGGTCGTAGAAGCCGCGCAGCAGCGCGTGGCGCCCGGCAGCCTGCAGGTCCAGCACGAACTGGCCGTCGGGGCTCTCCGGGCTCAGGTACACCTGCAGCAGCGCGCCGGTCAGCCCGAACGCGGCGCCGTCCAGCTGCAGCACCGGCGCGGCGCCACCCACGACCACGTCGCCGAGCATGGCGGCAAAGCTGCCGTCGCCGTCGGCCAGGAGACCGGCGCGCACGGCCGCCACTTCGTCGGCGGCGCGGGCGAAGAAGCCGCTCTCCGGCACGACGCCGGCGCTGCCGCGGCCCAGCGACGGGTCGGCCTGCGCCACGGTGTCCCACAGGTCGCGGACGAGCAGGAAGCCGGACGCGAAGGACTCCGCCGCTTCGGCCGCACGCCGCGCGTCGCGGGCGGCGGCCAGCGTGGTCTGGGCCAGCGACAGCGCCGGGGCGTCGGCCACCGCCTGGCCCAGCGACGGCGGCAGGCTGCTCAGGCTGGCGCTGCGCAGCGCAGCCACGTCGTCGTGCGCTCGGCCGAGGCGGGCCGCGTCGAAGGGCGGGCCGGCCGTGGCCGCCAGGGCATCGGCGGCGTAGGCGGACACCGACTTCTCGGTGAACTGGCTGCGCAGCGTCACGCTGCCCTGCAGCTCGTGGAACGACAGCGAGTGCCCCAGCGGCACGCCGGGCAGCGGCGGCGGCGGGCCCAGGCGCAGCGCCGCGCCAGGGAACAGGATGTCGGTGGCCGGCACGGCGGCCTGCACAGCCAAGCCGCCGCCGAGCGCGGCAGGGTCGGTGATGACCAGGCGGCGCGCGATGACGGGCGCCTCGGCCGCCACCGCTTGGGCCGAGCAGACAGCCACGGTGCCGGGGCAGAAGTAGCGCACGGCGAAGTCGCGTGCGAGCTCGCCGCCCGCCAGCGTGCCGCCGAGCGCCAGCGGCGCCGTCACCTGCAGCAGACCGCGGTCCGAGCCCGGCGGCTCGCTCAACCCCGGGTCGTCGATCGCGACCCACAGCCGCTGGGTCAGCGACAGGTCCAGCTGGGTGCCCTGCCACACGCCCAGGCGCGGGTTGAGCAGCCGCTGCGCCAGCAGCGCCGGATCCACCGACAGCGTGCGGTCGATGCGGGCGTCGAAGGCGGCGCGCTCGTGGAGCTGGATCTGCAGGTTGGTCTCCAGCGTGGCGGCACCGCTGGGGGTGCAGGCCAGGGCGGCGGCAGCCACGGCGGCCAGGGTGGCGGGGAAGGTCCTGAGGCTCATGCGCGTCTCCGGGAAGGGTCGACGGGGTGGGGTTGGCAGCGGCGGCGCGTTCAGCCGCGCTGCGCGCTCGAGGGGTGCCGGCGCCGGCGCCACCACAGCGCCAGCCCGCCGGCGGCGAACAGGACCGCCGGGCCGGGCTCGGGCACCGGCGCCAGGGGCGCGTGGCCCCACTGCACGTGGTCCACCTCCTGCGCCGAGCCGGCTCCGCTGACGATGGCGATGGCCGAGATGCCGCCGGCAAACTGCACGCCGAAGAAACGGTCCTCGGCCGTGGTGGCGAGGAAGCCGCCGTCGCCGACGCGGCGGGTGATGCTGCCCAGGCGGGTGCCGGCGCCGCCGAAGGCGCTGAAGGTCACGTCGACCGGGCCGCCGTGGTCGGTCCAGACCAGGCCGAAGGCCGTGGGCAACGGGCCGCTGCCGGCGAAGTCGAAGCGCATCGCCCCACCGAAGATCGAGCGCCCGCCGGCACCCGAGCCGTCGATGAGCCCGTCGTCGCCGTCCACCGAGTCGGTGATGCCGCCCGGCGCGATGATGCTCAGGCCCGGGCTGGCGCGCAGCGACCCGTCGAGCGTGCCGTCCTCGAAGTTCTCCAGCACGGCCGGCTGCCCGCCGGCGTAGAAGCCGGCCGGGATGTCGGCCTCGGACAGGTAGGGCGTGTCGTTGAAGACGAACGCGGCATCGGCCGCGTCGGCAGCGCTGGCGGGGCCGGCGGCGGCAGCGGCAAGGACGACGACCCGCGCAGCGGCCGCGACATGGACTGCAGGCATGTGGGGAAACCGGGGCAGTGACGACGGCCGCATGCTGGCGACCCACCGTCTCCGCACCGTCTCAGCACGCGGCCCGTCAGCGCTGCCACCGGGCGCGGCACCCCCTCGATCACGGGGATCGGCCGTCCAGCGCCGCGCGCTCGCGCTCGGCCGTCAGGCCGGCGCGGTCGAAGGCCTGCGCCGCTGGCGGCAGCGCCCGCCACCAGGCCAGGGTGTCGGCCACCGTCTGCGCCAGCGGCCGCGTCTGCAGGCCGGCCGCGCGGGCGCGCCGCCCGTCGGTGCGCATGAAGCCCGCGTGCGCGGCGTCGTCGGGCAGGGCCAGCGGCAGGTCGCTCCAGGGCTGCAGGCCCAGCGCCTGCAGCGTGGCGATGTCGGTCCAGCGCAGCACCGGCCGCACGCCGGCGGCCTCGGCGCAGGCCTGCAGCACCTGGCCCAGGGGCAGCGGCTCGCCGACGGCGTTGAACACGCCGGCGCGGTCGTCGTCGGCCAGGCGCAGCATGAAGGCCGCGAGGTCGCGCGCGTCGATCACCTGCACCGGCGCGTCGGGGCGGCCCGGCGCCAGCACCGGCTCGCCGTCGCACGCGCGGGCCATGCGGGCCGGCCAGTAGGTGAAGCGCTGCGTGGGGTCGTGCGGGCCGACGATCAGCCCCGGGCGCAGCACCGTGGCCTGCGCCCCCAGCGCCGCCTGCAGCACCGCCTCGCAGCGGGCCTTCAGCGGGCCGTAGCGGGCGCCGTCGACCACCTCGGTGTCCGGGTCGTCCAGCGTCGCCAGCGCGTCGTCCTCGGTGTTGCCCACGGCCGTGGACGCATACACCGACACCGAGGACACGAACAGGTAGCGCCCCACCCGGCCGCGCAGCAGGGCGGCCATGGCCGCCACCTCGCGCGGCAGGTAGCCGCAGGTGTCGACCACCGCGTCCCATTGCCCCTCGGCCAGGGCCGACAGGTCCGTCCGCCGGTCGCCGGTGCGCTGCGCCACCCCCGGCGGTGCCGCACCGGACTGGCCACGGTTGAACAGCGTGACCTCGTCGCAGCGCGCCAGCGCCGCCTCCACCAGGTGGCGGCCGACGAAGCGCGTGCCGCCGATGACGAGCAGCCTCATGCCGCCACCGCCCGCCGCGACCTGCCGGCGATGCGCCACCACAGGAAGCCGGCGATCGAGAGGTTCAGGGCGTTCCACAGCAGGCCGTTGACGAAGGCGGCGTCGTAGGACCCGGTGAGGTCGAAGACCTTGCCCGACATCCAGCCGCCCAGCGCCATGCCCAGCAGCGTGGCCATCAGCACGGCGCCGGTCTGGGCGCCGGCGGTGGCGGCCGGGAAGTGCTCTCGCACGATGATCGCGTAGCTGGGCACGATGCCGCCCTGGAACAGCCCGAACAGCGCCGAGACCACGTACAGCGACATCAGCGAGTCGGCCGGCAGGAACAGCAGCAGCGCCAGCCCCTGCAGCGCCGAGCCCAGCAGCAGCGTGCGCACGCCGCCGATGCGGTCGCAGATGGCGCCGCTGAGCAGCCGGCTGGCGATGCCGAAGCCGAGCATCAGCGACAGCATCTCCGCGCCGCGCGCCGCCCCGAAGCCGAGGTCGGTGCAGTAGGCCACGATGTGCACCTGCGGCATGGCCATGGCCACGCAGCAGGCCACGCCGGCGATGCACAGCAGCAGCAGCGCGGCGTTGGGCGCGAGCCCGAACGGCCGTGCCCCGTCGGCGGCCTTGGCCAGAGGGGCTCCGGCCGCGGCCAGCGCGGGCGGGCGCCGGCGCAGCAGCGGCACCAGCAGCGCCAGCCCGAGGCCGCAGGCCACGCCGAGTGCGGTGTAGGTGTCGCGCCAGCCGTGCTGCTCGATGCCCCACTGCACCACCGGCGGCCATACGGTGCCGGCCAGGTAGTTGCCGCTGGCGCAGATGCCCACGGCGATGCCGCGGCGGCGCACGAACCACAGCGCGGTGTCGGCCACCAGCGGCGCGAAGGTGCAGGCGCTGCCGAAGGCGCCCAGCAGCAGGCCGTGCACGACGGCGAAGGCCAGCACGCTGTCGGTGCGCGCGGCGAGGGCGAAGCCCAGCGCCAGGCCGGCGGCACCGATGGCCAGCACGGTGGCCACGCCGAAGCGGTCAGCCAGCCGGCCCATCAGCAGCCCGCCGAGGCCGAAGCCCACCATCAGCAGCGTGTAGGGCAGCGAGGCGTCGGCGCGCGCCACGCCGAAGTCCGCCTGCACCGCCGGCAGCACGACAGAGACGGCGTACATGGCGCTGGTGCCCAGCGTCATGGCCAGCAGGGCCACCAGCAGCCGCGCCCAGGCGTAGCGGCTGTCGGCCGCGTGGCGGCCGGCGTCGGCGGTGGCGGCGGGGGCGGGCGTCACGCGAAGCGGAAGCCGATGCTGCCGAGCGCGCCGTAGTCGACGTGGAAGCTGTCGCCGGCCACCGCCGTCACCGGCCGCGTGAACGACCCGGCGAGCACGATGTCGCCGGCCTCCAGCCGCTCGTTCCAGGGCGCGATCTTGTTGGCCAGCCAGGCGATGCCCATGGCCGGGTGTCCGAGCACGGCGGCGCCGAGGCCGGTCTCCTCGATGACGCCGTTCTTCAGCAACATGGCACCGGCCCAGCGCAGGTCCACCGCATCGGGCCGCACCGGCCGTCCGCCGAGCACGATGCCGGCGTTGGCGGCGAAGTCGCTGATGGTATCGAACACCTTGCGCGGCGCCCGGGTCTCGCGGTCGAACTGCTCGATGCGGGCGTCGATGATCTCCACCGCCGGCGTGACCCACTCGGCGGCGCGCAGCACGTCGAACAGGGTCACGCCCGGGCCCTGCAGCGGCGCGCCGAGCACGAAGGCGAACTCCACCTCCACCCGCGGCGCGATGAAGCGCTCGATGGGGATGTCGCCACCGGGCTCGAAGAACATGTCGTCCATCAGCGGCGCGAAGTCCGGCTCGGTGATCTGGCTGGCCTGCTGCATGGCGCGCGAGGTGAGGCCGATCTTGCGGCCGCGGATGCGTCGCCCGTCGGCCAGTTCCAGCTGCACCCACGCGCGCTGGATGGCGTAGCCGTCGTCGATGGTCATCTGCGGGAACTCGCGCGAGAAGTGGCGCAGCGGGCGGCGGGTCTTGCGCGCCTCGTGCAGCCGGCGCGCGAGCTGCTGGTGGATCTCGGGGCTCAGGTTCATGGCGCGGGCTTCGCGAACAGGGGGTGCAGGTTGCCGAACTTGGCGTCGAAGACCTCCGGGCCTTCGTCGATCTGCAGCGTCAGGCCGATGGGGCGGCTGGCCAGCAGCGGGGCCAGGTGCGCGCGCGCGGCCTCGGTGAGCGTCTCGCCGCAGCGGCGGTGCACCTCGGCGCTGCGCCCGCGGCCCATGCGCAGGTTGAACCAGCAGAAGGCGTGGTCGCCGCTGCCGTCGGTGGTGGCGTGGTGTGCGGCCGGGTAGGCCAGCACGCGCGTGCCGCCGACGGGGAACACCGGCGCGCCCTGCTCGTCGCGCAGCGCCAGCATGGTGTCGGCCAGCGTGCGGCACAGCGCGGTCATGTCGGTCTCGCGGTCGAGCTGCGGGGTGTAGAGGATCACGAGGTGGGGCATGCCGGTCTCACAGGCGGGTGGCGACGCTCGTGTAGCCGTCGGCGCGCGAGGCGACCGGGGGCGGTACGGCCCGCCCGTCCTGCGGCGTGACCGGGAACACCACGTTGATCTGCCCGGTGCCGGAGGCGGCGAAGTAGGGCGTGACGATCTCGGCCCGCGCGTCGTAGGCCTTCCAGCCCAGCAGGCCCAGCAGCATGGCGGTGTCGTGCATGAAGCCTTCGCCGTGCCCCTTGGCCGCGTATTCGGGCAGCATGGCGCAGAACTCGGCCCATTCGCCGGCCTGCCACATGCGGATGACCTCGCGGTCCAGGTGCTCGAGGAACGGGCTCCAGATGCGGAAGCCGAACTCCGGCGCCAGGCCGTTCTGCGCGAAGCGGTGGCTGAGGCTGCCGCTGGCGAGGAAGGCCACGGTGCCGTCGTAGTGGTCCTCCACCGCACGCCGGACGGCCCAGCCCAGGCGGGCGCTGTCGTCGAGGTAGTGCGCCATGCACAGGGCCGAGATGGACACGACCTTGAAGTGGCGGTCGGCGTTCATGTAGCGCATCGGCACCAGCGTGCCGTATTCCGGCGCCAGCGTAGTGGCGTCGTGCGCCAGCGTCTCCACGCCCAGGGCGTTGGCGGTGTCCGCGATCATCCGGCCGAGGGCCGGGTTGCCGCTGAACCCGTAGGCCATGTTGCGGATGAAATGCGGCAGCTCGTTGCTGGTGTAGGTGCCCTGCCAGGCCGGGGCGCAGTTGAGGTGGTAGTTGGCGTTGACCAGCCAGTGGGTGTCGGCCACGACGATGGTGTCCACGCCCAGTTCACGGCATCGGCGGCCGATCTCCACGTGCCCGTCGATGGCATCCTGCCGCGTGCCCTTGCGCGGGCCGTCGAGCTCGCTGAGGTACATCGACGGCACATGCGTGATCTTGGCGGCGAGTGCGAGCTTGCCCATGGCGTCATACCTCTTTGGATGGATTGGCGACTTTCGACCCGAAGCGGCCTTTGGCTGCTTTGCTCGAGTTCGCATGCGGGCAGTGACGCGACAAGGCGACGACGGGCAGGCCTGGGGCGCGCTGCCCGGACGGTCTCCGCTTCGCTCCGACTCCCCTGCGCTTCTCGGTCCCGAGGCCCGCGGCCGAACTCCCTCCGCTCACTTCGTTCGCTGTGGTCGAACGTCGGCCGCGAGTCAGTCTACGAAGCGCGCTGACGCGCGCGGCCTCGGGCCCTGCGATGCTCGGCGTCCTCAAAGCGCGCCCCAGGCCTGCCCGCCGCCGCCTTGCGGACGCAGCGAGGCGTGCGGGGCAAACGCACTGCGGGTGCCGGGTCTGTCGGCCGGCAGGCCGACTCGACAAGCATGCTGGAGTCCCCCTCGCGGAGGGGGGCTGGCGGGGTGCCGTCACTCGCACTGGAGCCCCTTCTCGGAGGGGGCTCGGGGGAGCCGGACATAAACGGGCCCTGAGGCCCAATGCGGCCGAAGGCCGCTCCGGGTCGCCAGCATTCATGCCGTCACAGCCCCCAATGCGGAATGTGGTGCGACCCCATCGACACGCAGACGTTCTTCGGCTCCAGGAAGACCTCGTAGCTCCAGGTGCCGCCTTCGCGCCCGGTGCCGCTGGCCTTGGTGCCGCCGAAAGGCTGGCGCAGGTCGCGCACGTTCTGGCTGTTGACGAAGCACATGCCGGCTTCGATGGCCGCGGCCACGCGGTGCGCGCGGCCGATGTTCTCGGTCCAGACGTAGCTGGAGAGGCCGTAGGGAATGTCGTTGGCCAGCGCAATGGCGTGCGCCTCGTCCTTGAACGGGATCAGGCAGGCCACGGGGCCGAAGATCTCTTCCTGCGCGATCTTCATGCGATTGTCCACGTCGGCAAACACGGTGGGCCAGACGTAGTTGCCCTTGGCCACACGCGCCGGCAGCTCGGGCGCGTAACCGGGCCGGTCGAGGCCGCCGCACAGCAGGGTGGCGCCCTCCTTCGGTCCAAGTTCGATGTAGCCCTTCACCTTCGCAAGATGGGCCTTCGAGATCATCGGGCCGATGATGGTCTTCTCGTCCTGCGGGTCGCCGACGGCGATCTTCTTCGCGCGCTCGGCGAACTTATGCGCGAAGTCGGCGTAGATGCTTTGCTGCACCAGGATGCGGCTGCCCGCGGTGCAGCGCTCGCCATTGTTGCTGAAGATCATGAACACCGCGGCGTCGAGCGCGCGGTCGAGGTTGGCGTCGTCGAACACCACGAACGGGCTCTTGCCGCCAAGCTCCATGCTGAACTTCTTGAGGCCTGCGGTCTTGACGATGCGGTTGCCGGTGGCGGTGGAGCCGGTGAAGCTGATGGCGCGCACGTCGGGGTGGGCGCACAGCGGTTCGCCCGCGTCGCGGCCGAAGCCGTGGACGATGTTGAGCACGCCCGCGGGCACGCCGGCCTCGAGTGCGAGTTCGCCCAGGCGCGCGGCCGTCATGGGCGAGAGCTCGCTCATCTTGAGCACCGCGGTGTTGCCGAACGCCAGGCAGGGCGCGACCTTCCAGGTGGCCGTCATGAAGGGCACGTTCCAGGGGCTGATGAGCGCGCACACGCCCACCGGATGGAACAGCGTGTAGTTCAGGTGCGTGGGCGTGGGGTAGGTGTGGCCGTCCACGCGCACGCACATCTCGGCGAAGTAGTGGAAGTTGTCGGCCGCGCGCGGCACCAGCGCCTTGCCGGTCTGCGCGATGACCTGGCCGGTGTCCCGCGTCTCGGTGCGCGCCAGCTCGGCCACGTCGCGCGTGATCAGCTCGCCCAGCCGGTGCATGATCCTCGCGCGCTCGGCCGCCGGCCGGCCGGCCCAGGCCGGGAACGCCGCCTGCGCGGCGGCCACCGCCGCGTTCACCTCGGGCTCGCCGCCGCTGGCCACCTCGGCCAGCACCTCCAGCGTGGCCGGGTCCAGGGTCTGCAGGGTCTCGGTGCCGGCGACGGGCTTGCCGCCGATGAGGTGGTCGATGCGCTTCATGCCGTGTCCGCCGCAGGGGCCAGGGTGTTGAGCAGGGTGCCGATGCCGTCGATCTCGCATTCGACGACGTCGCCGGGGTTCACGTTGACCACGCCCTCGGGCGTGCCGGTGAGGATGATGTCGCCGGGCTGCAGCGTCATGAAGGCGCTGAGGTACGCGATCAGCGCCGCCACGCCGTGGATCATGTGGGCCGTGCTGCCCTGCTGCGTGACCCGGCCGTTGACGCGCGTGCGCAGGGCCAGGGCCTGCGGGTCGGGCACCTCGTCGGCACTCACCAGCCAGGGCCCGAGCACCGTGCCGCCGTCGCGGTTCTTCACGCGCAGGTTGGGGCGGTACCAGTTTTCCAGGAAGTCGCGCACCGCGTAGTCGTTGGCCACGGTGTAGCCGGCTACGTGCGCCAGCGCGTCGGCCGCCTTCACGCGCCGCGCCGTGCGGCCGATCACCACCGCCAGCTCGCACTCGTAGTGCACGAAGGCCACGCCCGCCGGGCGCAGCGTGCGGGCGCGGTGGCCCACCACCGACGAGGCGCTCTTGAGGAAGGCCAGCGGCTCCTCGGCCGAGACGCTGGAGAGCTCGCGGCTGAGCTCCTTGGCATGGTCGGCGTAGTTCAGGCCGAGCGCGACGATGGTGCCCGGCACCACCGGCGGCAGCCACTGCACCGCATCCTCGGCCAGCACGGTGCCGTCGGGCAGCTGCACGCCGCCGGGATGCGGCTGCACCACGTGCACGGCACCGTTCCAGGCGACGCGGCCGGTTCTCATGCCTCGGCCTCGAAACGCAGCGGCAACGGCGCCAGACCGGGGGCCGAGATGCACGCGCGCTGGCCGGCGCGCACGCGCGGTGCGCCATGCGCCACGCCCAGCATCAGCAGGTCGCCAGGGTTCAGCGTCATGAAGGCGCTGACGTCGGCGATCAGCGCGGCCATGCCGCGCACCCGGTCCCCCGTGGGGGCGCGGTGCACCACCTCACCGTCGACCTCGACCTCGAGCGTCAGCGCGTCGGGGTCGCCCACCGCGGTGCGCGGTGCCGCCTCGGGCGCCAGGGGGCAGAAGCCGTCGCGCACGCGCCAGCGCAGCGAGGGCCGGTAGTAGACGGCATGCGGCACGCAGACGTCGGCCACCAGCAGCCAGCCCGCCACGTGCGCGAGCGCATCCGCCACCGCGACAGCCCGCGCCGGCCGGCCGATCACGGCGGCGAGGCAGGCGCCCAGCTCCAGTTCGGGCGCGTCGGCCGGCACCGGCACCACGCCACCGCCGGGCACCCAGGTGTTGCGCGGCTTCAGGTACAGCACCGGGGCCTGCGGCGGGGCCTTGTAGGGCGGCTGGTGCACCGCCTCGCCCAGCGCCGCCAGCGCGGGCCGGTGGTTCATCAACACGCCCAGCACGGTGCCGCTGAGCGCCCAGGGCGCGAACGGCACCGTGACCGGCGGTTGATTCACTAACATGTTAGCAATATAGTTCCGGCCCATGGCCGATGTCAATCCGGGGCTGACCCACCGCAACCTGCCTCTGCTGCTGCTGCGGGCGCGCGAGGCGGTGATCGGGCGCTTTCGCCCGGTGCTCAACGCCCACGGCCTGACCGAGCAGCAGTGGCGCATCCTGCGCCTGCTGGTGGAGGCCGGTTCGCTGGAGCCGCGCCAGATCGCGCACCTGTGCGGCATCTCCAGCCCCAGCCTGGCGGGCATCCTGGCGCGCATGGAGGCGCAGGGCCTGGTCAGCCGCGAGGGCATGGCGCACGACCGGCGGCGCCAGGCGGTGTCGCCCACGCGCGAGAGCCTGCGGCTGGCCCGGCGCATGGCGCCGCAGATCGAGGCGGTGTACGCCCACCTGGAAGCGCAGCTCGGTGCGCAGGCGGTGGCGCAGCTCTACGCCGCGCTGGACGGGGTGATCGGCACCCTGGGCGCCGCGGACACACCCGAGGCGCCCGATGCGCCCGACGCGCCGGATCAGCCCGGGTAGAGCCCCCTGCCCTGCGCCATCAGCCGCACCAGGCCGAACAGCGCGTCGAGGTTCGGCGTGGCCAGGCCCACACGGGCGGCGATCTCGCGCACCGCGGCCACGATGCCGTCCAGCTCCAGGCTGCGCCCGGCCTCCACGTCCTGCAGCATCGAGGTCTTGAAGGCGCCGAGCCTGCGCGTGACCGCGTGGCGGTCCTCCGGGCTCTGGTCGATGGCGCAGCCGATGCGCGCGCCCACCGCGGCCACCTCGGTCATCACCGCCGAGCAGAAGGCGCGCACCAGCGGGTCGTCGAGGATGCGGTCGGCCGTGGCGCCGGTGAGCGCCGAGACCGGGTTCATGGTGACGTTGCCCCAGAGCTTGTACCAGAGCGCCCGGTGGATGGCGGGCTCGGCCGTCACCTCGAAGCCGGCGCGCGACAGCAGCGCCACCACGCGCGCCAGGCGTTCGCTGGGCACGCCACCGGGCTCGCCGACGATCAGGCCCCAGCCCATGCGGTGCTGCACCAGGCCCGGGGCCGTGGTGCCGGCGGCGATGTGCACCACGCAGCCCAGCACCTGCGCCGGCGGCAGCACGCGCGCGATGCCGCCGCCCGGGTCCACGCTGTCCAGCGCCATGCCGCCGAAGGCCCCCGGCAGCCCCTGGCCGAACCACCAGGGCACGCCGTTCATGGCCGGCAGGATGACGGTGTCCGGGCCCACCAGCGGCGCCAGCGCCGGCGCCAGGGGCGCCAGCGCCTGGCCCTTGACGGCCACCACCAGCAGCTCGGCCGGGCCGAGCGCGGTGGCGTCGTCGCCGGCCTGCGCCACCGGCGCCTGCCACTGGCGCTCGCCGCCCTGCATGCGCCAGCCGTGGGCACGCAGCGCCTGCAGCGTGGCGCCCCGCGCATAGGCGGTCACCGGCACGCCGGCGTCGTGCGCCAGCCGGGTGCCGATGCAGCCGCCGATGGCTCCGGCGCCGACGATCACGGTGCGCATGGCCGGGTCCTCAGGCGCTCAGGGCGCGATCTTCGCGAACGCGTCGTAGGCGCTGTTCATCCACAGCTTCAGCCGCTGGCGCTCCATCAGCCCCAGGCCGGGCCCGTCGATGGTGTTGACGTTACGCGCCGACCAGAAGCTGCTGTTGCGGGCGTCGATCTTCTGCACCACGGCGTCGTGCAGCTTCTTCAGCGGCATCGTGCGTGCGCCCAGGCCCAGGGCGCGCTCGAGCTCGCCGCTGCGCTCCAGGATGCCGAAGTCGTCGCCGCGCAGCTGGTTCAGCACCAGCACGTAGCGCACGCGCTGGCCGAAGCGGTCGAGCAGGCGCTTGAGCAGGTCCACCGAGTCGCGACCGGCGTCCATCACGTGCCAGTAGTTGACGCCGATGCCGGACAGGTCGGCCATGTCGAGCACGCCCGACTCGTCCATCCACTTCACCAGCGGCTCCTGCGTCTGCGCGGCCAGGTCCACCAGCACCCGGCGGCCGGGCTGCTCGATGGCGGCCTCGACGATGCGGTCCAGGGCCTCGTAGCTGTCGGTGAGCGCCGGCGACGCGTACTCGGCGTAGAAGCGCAGCAGCGAGCCGTGCGAGCGGTCGGTGTCGAAGCCGATGAAGGGCGCCTGGTGGTCGATGAAGTACTGCGCCAGCAGGCGCGAGACCATCGACTTGCCGACACCGCCCTTCTCGCCGCCGATCAGGTGGATCTGCGAGCTGGCGGTGTTCTCGAGGGTGGGGACGTCGTCCATGGCTGCTGGGGCGCCCGCGGGCCGGGCCGTGTGGGTAGGATCGGGGCCGATTGTGCAACGCGGAAGCGCCATGACCCAAGACGCCGCGCCGCCGGTCCGCATCGCCATGTGGAGCGGCCCGCGCAACATTTCCACCGCGCTGATGCGGGCCTGGGAGCACCGCGGCGACTGCAGCGTCAGCGACGAGCCGCTGTACGCCCACTACCTGGCCGCCACCGGCCTGGACCACCCCGCTGCCGCCGAGGTCATCGCCGCCGGCGACACCGACCTGGCCCGCGTGACGGCCGCGCTGTCCACCGGCCCGGTGCCGGGCGGGCGTCCGCTGTGGTACCAGAAGCACATGAGCCACCACCTGCTGCCGGGCATGTCGCTGGCCTGGGTGGAGCGGCTGCACAACGTGTTCCTGATCCGCGACCCGGCGCTGGTGGTGGCCAGCTACGTGAAGAGCCGCGCGCGCTGCGAGCCGGCCGACATCGGCCTGCTGCAGCAGGCCGAGCTGTTCGACCACCTGGCCGGCCGCGGGGGCCGGGTGCCGCTGGTGATCGACGGTGAGCGCTTCCTCCAGGACCCGGCGCGCCACCTGCAGGCGCTGTGCGACGACGCCGGCGTGCCCTTCGACGCCTTCCGCGAACGCATGCTGCACTGGCCGCCCGGCCCGCGCGACACCGACGGCGTCTGGGCGCCGCACTGGTACGCCGCGGTGTGGCGCAGCACCGGCTTCGAGCCCTGGCGGCCGCGCGAGGCGGTGCTGGACGCCGCCGGCCGGCGCGTGGCCGAGGCCTGCCGGCCGGCCTACGAGCGGCTGCTGGCACACGCCCTGGCCTGACACCCCCCGGAAGCCCCGATGACGCCCTCGAACGACAGCCCGGACGATAACCCCGGCGACGACCTCTTCCCCGGCTTGGCCACCCGCGGCGTGGACACCGCGCCCGGCATCCGGCTGCACCTGCGCCTGGGTGGGTCGGGCCCGCCGCTGCTGCTGCTGCACGGCCACCCGCAGACGCACGCGATCTGGCACCGCGTGGCGCCGGCGCTGGCCGAGCGCTTCACGCTGGTGCTGCCCGACCTGCGCGGCTACGGCGACTCGGCCAAGCCCGCGGGCGAGCCCGACCACGCCAACTACAGCAAGCGCGCGATGGCGGCCGACCTGCGGGCCCTGATGCACACGCTGGGCCACGCGCGCTTTGCCGTGCTTGCGCACGACCGCGGCGCGCGCGTGGCGCACCGCCTGGCCATGGACCACCCGCAGGTGGTGAGCCGCATGACGCTGCTGGACATCGCGCCCACGCTGGCGATGTACGAGCAGACCGACGAGACCTTCGCCCGCGCCTACTGGCACTGGTTCTTCCTGATCCAGCGCCCGCCCACGCCGGAGCGGCTGATCGAGGCCAGCCCGCGCGGCTGGATGCAGGCCACCATGGGCACGCGCGGCGCGCTCGACGCCTTCGACCCGCGCGCGCTGGCCGCCTACGAGCGCTGCCTGGCGCAGCCCGGCGCAGCGCACGCGATCTGCGAGGACTACCGTGCCGCCGCCGGCATCGACCTGCTGCACGACCGCGCCGACCGTGACGCCGGGCGGCGCCTGGCGCTGCCGCTGCAGGTGCTCTGGGGCGAGCGCGGCATCATCGCGCGCTGCTTCGACGCGCTGGCCGAGTGGCGGCGGGTGGCCCAGGACGTGCGCGGCGGGCCCCTGCCCTGCGGCCACTACATCCCGGAGGAGGCGCCGCAGGCGCTGCTGGCCGAGGTGCTGCCCTTCCTGGCCGAGGCCGGTTGACCCGGGCCCTGCCCGGCCGCGGCCCGGCCCGTCCATCGCGCAGGGCGAGCAAGCCTGGCGCCGCCGATCACGCGGACGCCAGCGCCTCGGCGTAATCCATCAGCGCGCCGAGCAGCGCCTGGCCGTCGTCGTCGGCCTGCTCGGCCAGCGCGTCCACGCGCTCCTGCCAGGGGCCGATGGCGGCCTCCAGGCGCTCGGTGCAGTGCGCTGCCCAGCGCTCGCGCCCGGCCGCGTCCAGCGTGTCGGGGAAGTTGCGCGCGCGGTAGCGGAAGAACAGCTCGTCCAGACGCGGGTCGTCGAAGGCCGGCTGGCGCTCGGCCAGCTCGCGCGGCGACAGCCGGCGCAGGCGCTGCAGCAGCGCGCGGTCGGCGTTGCCGACGAAGCCGCCGTACAGGTCCTCGTCCACGTCACGCGCGGCGGGGCCGTCGGCACGCTGGTACAGCTCGCGCCACATGCCGTCCATCAGCCCGCCCAGCGCCGCGGCGCGCTCGGCGTGGCGCAGGGCCTGGTCGAGGTCGATCTGCCAGCGCGCCGCGGCCGGGCCCAGGGCCTTCAGGTTGCCGAAGACCACCGGGCTCTTGTTGACGTGGAGCGTCTTCACCGGCAGGCGCGTCACGCCATCGGGCAGGTCGGCCGTGCGCGTGAACAGGCGCAGGCGGGCCTCTTCCAGGGTCAGCGAGGCCAGCGCCTGCGGGTCGTGCGCCAGGTCCCAGACGATGAGCTCGTTCTTGTTCACCGGGTGCGGCGCCAGCGGCCACACCACGGCCAGGCAGCCACGCTCCACCGGGTACATGCCCGACAGGTGCACGAAGGGGCGGCCCTGGCCGATCTCGGCCCACACCGCGTGCTTGTCGCGCAGCTTGAGGCAGAAGTCCCACAGCCGCGGCTGTGCCGCCTTCACCGCGCGGGCCAGCGCGATGGTGGCGCGCACGTCCGACAGCGCGTCATGCGCCGCGGCGTGGGCCAGGCCGTTGGCCGCCGTCAGGTGCTCCAGGCGGAACGACGGCCGGCCCTCGTCGTTCACGGGCCACTGCAGGCCCTGCGGCCGCAGCGACCAGGCGGCGCGCACCACGTCCAGCAGGTCCCAGCGGCTGCAGCCGTGCTGCCATTCGCGGGCATAGGGGTCGGCCAGGTTGCGCCAGAGCAGGAAGCGCGTGACCTCGTCGTCGAAGCGCAGGCTGTTGTAGCCCACGCCGCAGGTGCCGGGCTGCGCCAGCGCGGCCTCGATGGCGGCGGCGAAGGCGTGCTCCGGCACGCCGCGCGCCAGGCAGGTCTGCGGCGTGATGCCGGTAAGCAGGCAGCTCTCGGGGTCTGGCAAGAAGTCGGGCGCCGGGGCGCAGTACTGCAGCAGCGGCTCGCCCAGCTCGTTCAGGTCGACGTCGGTGCGCACCCCGGCAAACTGCGCCGGCCGATCGCGCCGCGGGTCGCGGCCGAAGGTCTCGTAGTCGTGCCAGTAGAAGCTGAAGTCGGCGCTCATCGGCGGCACGATAGCGCAGCGCCGGCCTGCAGGGTGGGCACGGACGGGGTTCGCCGGGACCCGCGGCCCGCCGCACGGTTCAGTCCTGCGGACCCCGCCCCAGCAGCCGCAGCACCTGCGCCTGCAGTTCCGCCGCATCGGCGCACACCGCGGCGGCGCCATGGGCGCGCAGGGTGTCGGCAGCCATCAGGGCACGCCAGCCGGCGTAGATGACCACCGGCGGCCCGCCGTCGCGCAGCGCGGGCTGGGCCAGGAAGTCGGCCCCGGCGGCGTCGGAGCGGTCGGAGGAGGCGTCGCGCACCAGGTCCGTGATCACCAGGTCGTAGGGCTCGACGGCCAGCTGCGCCAGCGCCTCGCGGGTGGAAACCACGTTGTCGAACACCAGGCCGTGCGCGCGCAGGGCGTCGCGCTCGGCTTCGTTGCGCGCGGGCTGGTCGTCCACCCACAGCACCCGCGCCGCGCGCCGTGGCGTCTGCGCCAGCAGCGGCAGGGCGGCGAGCAGGGCGTCCACGTCGCGGCCCAGGGTGGCGCTGCGCAGCGGCCAGGCGTTGGCGCGCGTGACCCAGCGCAGGCCCGGCGGCAGCGCGGCCTCGGCCGGCAGCAGCGCGCCCTCCAGCAGCACCGGCAGCACCGGCAGGCCGTGGAAGCGCGCGCGCTGCCACTCGAAGGCCACCACGTTGCCCGGGGCGTGCAGGCGCGCGGCGTCGAACCCCGGCCCCACCAGCGCGAGCACGGCGTTGGACGCCGCGATGGCCTGCGCGATCACCTCGCGGAAGGGCTCGCCGCCGTCGATGTCACCGGTGTCGACGAAGGCCTGGTGGCCGGCGGCGCGCAGCGCGTAGGCCAGCAGGTGCGCCGGCATCAGCGCGTCGCGCCGCTGGTAGGAGACGAAGGCCTGCATCGCTGCCCCGGCACCGACCCCGCACCCGCACCCGGATGGCGAGCGGCTACGGCTTCGGCGCCTTCTTCGCCGCCGGCGCACGCATGGCGTCGGCCATGCCGATCAGCACGCCGCTGACCATGGCGGTGTAGCTCTCGGCCAGCGCGGTGGCGGCGCGCAGGCTGGCGGCGCGGCTGTCGCGCAGGGCGCCTTGCATCTGCGCCATCATGTCCTCGACGGTGCTGGCCGCGCGCGCCCCCGACAGCGTGCCGGCGGCGTTCATCTTCTCGAGCACCGGGCCCCAGGCGTCGGCCACCGGGTTGCCGGCGGCCAGCGCGCCGGCGGCGCCCTTCTTCACCGTCTCCATCAGCGTGTCCTCCATCTTCTCGAGGTCGGACAGCGCCTTCTTCAGGTGCTTCTCGCGCAGGTCCGCGCCCTGGGCGGCCAGCTTCTCCAGCGCCACGCGGTGCGCGTCCACCGCCTTGAGCAGGGCGTCGTCCATGCCGGCCACGGCCTGGTCGATCATCGCGTCAGCCGCGGCCGGGTTGCGCGCCAGGCCGGTGTTGGCGGCCTGGGTGACGGTGGCCAGCACGGCGCGGATGTTCTTCAGGCTGAGCTCGCGGCCCTGCAGCGCCTGCAGCGTGGCCTCGGTGACGGCCTGCCGCAGCCGGGCGCTGCCGGTGGCCGAGGCGGTCTCGAACTGGGTGATCAGCGCGTCGGCGTCGAAGGCGGGCTTGGTGGCCATGGGCGGTCTCCGGAGAAGGGTGGCCGCATGCTAGAAGAACTGGCGCGCCAGCGCCATGTCCAGCTGCAGCTTCACGAAGGCCTCCTGCGTGCGCTGCTCGCCGTCGCGGCCGCGGCTGGCGCCCACGTAGAGCACGGTGCCGGCCGAGTGGCGCCAGCTCCAGGTGAGCGAGCCGCTGTTCAGCGGCGGGTCCTCGGCCGGCCCCCGGGCCAGCGACTGGCGCTGCACGATGGCGCGCAGGTGGCTGCGCGGGCCCAGGTGCCACACGGCCAGCAGCTGCAGCGCTCGCTCGCGGTAGGCGGGCAGGCCCTGGCCGCGCAGCCGGGCCTCGTTCCAGCGCGGCTCGATCTCCAGCCTCGGGCCGGCGCGAAACTGGCTGCGCAGCTGTAGCCGCTGGCCACGGCGCACCACGCCTTCGACGGCATCGGCCATGCGGCCGGCGCCGGCGTCGACTTCCAGCAGCGGCCAGGCCGCCGACGGTGCCAGCACGGCGCCGAAGTCGGCAAAGCGTTCGGCCAGCCAGGGCTGGTCGGCGGCCAGGCGCTGGTGCGAGTCCAGGTGCAGCTCGAACCACGCCTCGACCACGCGCGGCGCCGTCAGCCACAGGCCGGGGCGCAGCTTGCGTTCGACGGTGCGACCGCTGGCCTTGTCCGTCACCTGCCAGGCCTCGGTGTTGAGCCAGAACTCGTTGAACGGCCCCACGCCGCCCCAGCCGCGTGCCGCCCAGGCGCTGAGCTTGCGCGTGCCGGCCTGGCCGACGAAGCCGCTGTCGTGGCGGAATCCGGCGTCGATGTCGTCCATGCCGAGGCTGAACTCGTCGCGGTCGCGAAGGTACAGGGCCTGCAGCCAGCGTCGGCCGCCGTCCTGTGCCGGGCCGCGGCGCAGCTGCCCGTCTGCGCCGGCGCGCGCGGTGGTGTGCGCCTGGAGCCACTGCGCGCGCCACTGCCAGTGGCCGTCGCTGCGCCACGTCCAGTCGGGCCCGATCACGGTGTTCTCGCCACGGCCGCCCTCGTAGCGGCGCGCGGCCAGCAGCAGCCCGCCCTGGTGGCCGCCGGCGTCCAGCTGGGCCCGGCCGGCCATCACGCGCGAGGCGGGCTGCGCCGCCAGCCCGGTGCCGAATGCGCCCGGCAGCAGAACGCTGCCGCCGCCGCGGTCGTCCACCGCGAACAGCGTGCACGCCACCTGGCTGCCGCGCCAGGTGGCCCGCAGGCCGCCGCGCGGGTCGCTGATGCTGCGCGTGTACAGCGCGTCGGTGGGGCTGCGCAGCAGGTCGCTGGACTCGAAGAAGAACGGCCGCTTCTCCTCCAGCAGCAGCGCGAAGCGCGCGTTGCCGGCCAGCTGCGGCACGTCCAGCGCCACCTGCGAGAAGTCGGGGTTCAGCGTGGCATCGACCACCAGCTCGGCATGCGGGCGCCACTTGATGTCGAGGCTGGCGTCGACCGCGGTGCCGGCGTCGGCGGTGTGCGGGCGGGCACGGGTGTGTCGCCAGGTCAGGCTGGGGCGCAGGCTCAGGAAGGCGTGCGCCGACGGCAGCTGCACACCCTGCAGCGGCTGCAGGCCTTCGAGCAGGCTGGCGGCGTCGCGCGCCACCGGGGCAGAGGCCAGCAGGTGCAGCTGCGCGCGCGGCAGGCTGCGCACGACGAGCATGCGCCACGGCTGCTCCGCCGCCTCGGCGAAGCGCAGCGCGGCAAACGGCAGGCGCAGCACGGCCGTCCAGCCCTCGGGCGTGCGCTGCACGGCAGCGTCCCAGTCGAAGTCGGGCGCCAGGTCCTCGTGGTCGTCGGCGGCGGTGTGCTTGCCGTCGGCCAGGCTACCCGCGGCGTTGACGCGGAAGAACTGGGCCGCGCGGCGGTGGCCGATGGCGTCGAGGTAGACGGTCACGTGGTCCTGGCTGCGCGAGACCTGGTCGTGCCGCACCCAGGGCGCACGGGCCGGTTCGGGCGCGTCGTCGTGCGCGCGGATGCCCACGTACAGGGCTTCGTCGTCGCCGAGCAGCTGCACCGTGGTGGCCTGCAGCGGGTCGGCGCCCAGTTCCGGATCGATCTCGACGAAGGCCGCGTGCGCCGGCGCACGCTGCCAGGCCGGGTGGTCGAGCCGGCCGTCGAGCCGCAGCGACTCGCCGGGGCGCAGCCGTTCGGCGCGCATCGCGACGTCGGCGGCCGGCGCCAGGCCAGGCCACAGACCGATCAGGCAGATCCACAACAGGCAGCGCATGGGGCGCGATGCTACGGGGCCGGCACCGCACGGCAGGGATAATCCGCGCCTCGCCCCCTCCTTTGAAAGCAGCCGCATGACGCGCGTCTTCAACTTCAGCGCCGGCCCCGCCGCGCTGCCCGAACCGGTGCTGCGCCAGGCCGCGGCCGAGATGCTGGACTGGCACGGCAGCGGCATGTCGGTGATGGAGATGAGCCACCGCGGCAAGCACTTCATCGGCATCGCGCAGGAGGCCGAGGCGCTGCTGCGCGAGTTGCTGGCGGTGCCGTCGAACTACCGGGTGCTGTTCATGCAGGGCGGCGCCATCGGCGAGAACGCCATCGTGCCGATGAACCTGCTGCGCGGGCGCACGTCCATCGACTTCGTGGACACCGGGGCCTGGTCGCAGAAGTCCATCGAGGAGGCGCGCCGCTACGCCACGGTCAACGTTGCCGCCAGCAGCGCGGCGACGGGCCACGACCGCGTGCCGCCGCGCGCGCAATGGCGCCTGGATCCGCAGGCCGCCTACGTGCACATCTGCGCCAACGAGACCATCGGCGGCGTGGAGTACTTCTTCACCCCCGACACCGGCGAGGTGCCGCTGGTGGCCGACATGTCGAGCAACCTGATGTCGCGGCCCGTGGAGGTGGCGAAGTACGGGCTGATCTACGGCGGCGCGCAGAAGAACATCGGCCCCTCGGGCCTGACCCTGGTCATCGTGCGCGAGGACCTGCTCGGCCAGGCCCTGCCCTGCACGCCCTCGGCCTTCGACTACAAGACCGTGGCCGACGCCGAGAGCATGTACAACACCCCGCCCACCTGGGCCATCTACATCGCCGGGCTGGTGTTCCGCTGGATCAAGGAACGTGGCGGGCTGGCCGCGATGGAGGCGCACAACCGCGCCAAGGCCGCCGTGCTCTACGACTTCCTGGACCAGAGCGACTTCTACCGCAGCCCGGTGCAGCGCGACTGCCGCTCGCTGATGAACGTGCCCTTCCACCTGAAGGACCCGGCGCTGGACGCGGCCTTCCTGGCCGGCGCCGAGGCGCGCGGGCTGGTGCAGCTCAAGGGCCACCGCATCGTCGGCGGCATGCGCGCGTCCATCTACAACGCCATGCCCATCGAGGGCGTGCGCGCGCTGGTGGCCTGGATGCAGGACTTCGAGCGGGAACACCGGTGAGCGAGGGCCCGCCGCGGCTGGACATCGACACGCGCGGCGTGGCGACGATCACCCTCGCCCGCCCGGCGCACCTGAACCGCCTGCACCGCGAGGACCTGCAGGTGCTGCAGGTGCACGTCGCGCGCCTGCGCGACGACGCCAGCGTGCGCGCCGTGGTGCTCACCGGCGAGGGCCGGGTGTTCTGCGCCGGCTTCCACCTGGGGCAGCTCGGCGAGGACGCCGGGGCCGCGGCGGCGGCCGACCCGCAGGCCTTCGAGCGCACGGTGGACGCGCTGGAGGCGCTGCCGCTGCCCACCGTGGCGCGCCTGAACGGCAGCGTCTACGGCGGCGCCACCGACCTCGCCCTGGCCTGCGACTTCCGCGTCGGCGTGGAGGGCATGGAACTGCGCATGCCGGCGGCGCGCCTGGGCCTGCACTACTACCCCGGCGGCCTGCGGCGCTTCGTCACGCGCCTGGGCCTGGGCGCGGCCAAGCGGCTGTTCCTGCTGGCCGAGACCGTGGACGACGAAGCGCTGCTGGCCATGGGCTACCTCGACCGCTGCGTGCCCGCGGCCATGCTGGACGACGCGGTGCAGCACCTGGCCGACGCCCTGGCCGCCGGCGCACCGCTGGCGGTGCGCGGCATGAAGGCCTCGCTGGACGAGATCGCCGGCGCGCGCGAGGACCTGGCCACGCTGCGCGGCCGCCAGGCGCAGTGCGCCGCCAGCGCCGACCTGCGCGAAGGCCTGCAGGCCTTCGCCGAGCGCCGGCCGCCCCGCTTCCACGGCCGCTGACGCGGCGGCCCGCCGGCCGCGCCGGCGACGCAGGGGCACACGGCTGGGGCCGCGCACGCACTACACTGCGCCTTTGTGCAAATGCATGTCGCCCCGCGGCATGCCTCCGTTGCCATGCCTCGCATCTCCGCTGCCACCGGCATTGCCGCCGTGATCGCGCTGCTGGCGCTGGCGGGCACGGCGTTGTGGTGGCTGGCCGGTCGCTCGCCGGCCTCGCCCACGCCGCCCGCGGCCCTGGAGCCGGCCCTCCCGCCATCGTCCGCCGCCGCTGCCGCCGGCGACCTGCCCGGCGCCGGCCCCGCCTCGGCCGCGGCCCCGCTGCCCGCCTCGGCGGCCGACGCCGCACCGCTGGCCGACGGCGACGAGGCCGTCACCGCCGCGCTGGTGGAGCGCCTGGGCCGCGAGGCGGTGCTCACGCTGCTGCAGACCGACGGCTTCGCCGCCCGCATCGCCGCCACCGTGGACAACCTGCCGCGCGGCCACGTGGCGCCCCGGCTGTGGCCGCTGAACCCCAGCCCCGGGCGCTTCACGGTGGCCGACGACGGCCGCATCGCCGAGGCCAACGCACGCCGCTACGACGCCGCCCTGCGCCTGCTGGACCTGCTGCCGCCGGCCGAGGCCGCGGCGCTCTACCGCCGCCTGCAGCCGCAGCTGCAGGCGGCCTACGGCGCGCTGGGCTACCCCGGGCAGTCGTTCCATGCCCGGCTGCTGGAGGTGGTGGACCACCTGCTGGAGACCCCTGCCGTGTCGCGCGCACCGCAGGTGCAGCTGCTGGAGGTGCGCGGCGAGGTGCCGTCGGAGCGCCCCTGGGTGCGTTACGAATACGCCGACCCGGCACTGCAGCGCCTCTCGGCCGGCCAGCGCCTGCTGCTGCGCCTGGGCCCGGCGCACCAGGCCCGCGTGCTAGCGTGGCTGCGCGGGCTGCGCCCGCTGCTCTGACGCACGGCGAGGCGCGCGTTGCGCGCGGCGCCGGCGCGTAAGCTCGCGCCATGCACGACACCGCCGAACACGCCGACTTCCGCGCCAGCGTGCGCCGCTGGGTCGAGGCCGAGGTATCGCCCCACGTGGCCGCCTGGGACGAAGCCGGCGAGTTCCCGCGCACGCTGTACCGGCGCGCCGCCGACCTGGGCCTGCTGCAGCTGGGCTACCCCGGGCACCTGGGCGGCACGCCCTGCGCGCTGGCCTTCCGCCTGATCGCGGCCGAGGAGCTGGCGCGCACCGCCGCCGGCGGGCTGTTGGCCAGCCTGTTCTCGCACAACATCGCCCTGCCGCCGGTGGTGGCCCACGGCAGCCCGGCACTGCAGCAGCGCGTGGTGCCGCCGGTGCTTTCCGGCGAGGCGGTGGCGGCGCTGGCCGTCACCGAGCCCGGGGGCGGCAGCGACGTGGCCCGGCTGCGCACCACCGCCCGGCGCGAAGGGGACCACTGGGTCATCGACGGCGAGAAGACCTTCATCACCAGCGGCCTGCGTGCCGACTGGATCACCACCGCCGTGCGCACCGGCGGGCCGGGTGCGGGCGGGATCTCGCTGATCGTGGTGCCCGGCGGCACGCCCGGGCTGACGCGCACGCCGCTGGCCAAGATGGGCTGGTGGTGCAGCGACACCGCCACGCTGCACTTCCAGGGCGTGCGCGTGCCGGCCGGGCAGCTGGTGGGCGAGGAGAACGCCGGCTTCCGCATGGTGATGGGCAACTTCAACGGCGAACGCCTGCTGCTGGCCGCCGGCGCGGTGGCCTTTGCGCAGGTGTGCCTGGACGAGGCCACGGCCTGGGCGCTGCAGCGCCACACCTTCGGCCAGCGGCTGGTGGAGCACCAGGCCGTGCGCCACCGGCTGATGGACATGCGCACGGCCCTGCTGGGCTCGCGCGCCCTGCTGCACGAGGTGAGCGCGCGCTTCGAGGCCGCCCCGGCCGACCCCGAGGTCATTGCCGACCTGTGCCTGCTGAAGAACCACGCCACCAGCACCCTGCAGCTGTGCGCCGACCACGCGGTGCACGTGCTCGGCGGCATGGGCTTCATGCGAGGCACGAAGAGCGAGCGCATCTACCGCGAGGTGAAGGTGATGCAGATCGGCGGCGGCGCCACCGAGATCATGAAGGAGCTGGCCTGGCGGCAGCTGGCGCCGTGACGCCGGCGGCCCGGCCGGCCGGCGTCGCTCACACCGCCCCGGCCGCGCGCAGCGCCGCCACCTGCGCGGCGTCGTAGCCCAGCTCGGCCAGGATGGCGTCGGTGTGCTCGCCCACCGCCGGCACCGGCCCGAGCGCGGGTGCGAAGGCCTCCGGCAGCCCGGGCGGGCGCCAGGCCGGCAGCGGCCCCACCGGGCTGCCCACCTCGGTCACGCGGCCGCGGGCCTGCAGCTGCGGGTGCGCCCAGACGTCGGCCATGTCGTTGAGCCGCGCGGTGGCGATCTGCGCCGCCTCCAGGCGCGCCGTCACCTCCTCGGCGCTCAGCGCGGCGAAGTCCTCGACGATGATGGCGCGCAGGGCCTCGCGCGCGGCGCTGCGCAGCGGGTTGCTGCAGAAGCGCGCGTCCTGCGCCAGCGCCGGCTGCTGCAGCACCTGGGTGCAGAAGGCCTGCCACTCGCGCTCGTTCTGCAGCCCCAGCAGCACGGTGCGCCCGTCGCCGGTGGGGAACGGGCCGTAGGGGTAGATGGTGGCGTGCGCCGCACCGGCGCGCGGCGGCGGCTCGGCGCCATCGAGCGCGTAGTACAGCGGGAAGCCCATCCACTCCACCATCGCCTCCAGCATCGACACGTCGAGCCGGCAGCCGCGGCCGGTGCGCCCGCGCTGGATCAGCGCCGCCAGGATGCCGCTGTAGGCCTGCATGCCGGCGGCGATGTCGGCGATCGACGCCCCGGCCTTGGCCGGCGCCTGCGGCGTGCCGGTCACCGACAGGAAGCCGGCCTCGCCCTGGATGAGCAGGTCGTAGGCCTTGCGGTCGCGCATCGGGCCGGGGTGGTCGGGGTCGTCGCCATAGCCGCTGATGTCGCAGACGATCAGCCGCGGGTGCACCGCCTCCAGCGCCTCCCAGCCCAGGCCGAGGCGGGCCGCGGCGCCGGGCGCGAGGTTCTGCACCAGCACGTCGGCGCGCGCGAGCAGCTGGCGCAGCACCTGCTGCGCGGCCGGCTGCTTGAGGTCCAGCGTCAGGCTCTGCTTGCCGCGGTTGACCCACACGAAGTGCGAGCTCAGCCCGCGGGCGCGGCGGTCGTAGCCGCGCGCCTGGTCGCCGCCGCCGGGGCGTTCGACCTTGATCACGCGCGCGCCCAGGTCGGCCAGCTGTCGGGTGGCGTAGGGCGCGGCGATCACGTGCTCCAGCGCGAGCACGGTGATGCCGTCCAGCGGCCGCGGCGGGCCGCCCTGCGGTGCCGGCGTCATGTGGCCAGCGCCTCGGCGCGCAGGGCCAGCGCGCCCGCGTGGTCGCGCACCCACAGGCGGAAGCGGCGCCGGCCGTCGGCGGCGGCCGCCTCCTCGCGCCCGCAGAGCGTGAAGGGGTGGATGTCGAACACCGGGCGCAGCGCGGTGAAGGCGAACTCGCGCAGCACCAGCGCCGGATGCCGGCGGCGCAGCAGGTCGGTCAGCAGCGTGGCCAGCAGCGGCCCGTGCACGACCAGGCCGGGGTAGCCCTCGGCCTGCTCGCACCAGCGCCGGTCGTAGTGGATGCGGTGGCCGTTGAAGGTGAGCGCGCTGTAGCGGAACAGCAGCACCGGGTCGGGCGTCAGCGCGCGCGCGAACTCGGCGTCGGCGGGCGCCGGCACGGCCGGCGGCGCGGCACCGTGCGCACCCGGCCCTGGGGCCTCGCGGTAGACGATGTCGTGCGCCTCGGTCAGCGCCAGCCCGTCGGGGCCGGCGATCTCGTGGTGCACGGTCACAAAGGCCAGCGGCCCGCTGCGGCCGACCTTGGCGTCCACGCTGGCCACGCGCGAGACGCGCGTGGCGGCCTGGCCCACGCGCAGCGGCTGCCGGAAGGCCAGCCGCCCGCCGGCCCACATGCGCCGCGGCAGCGTCACCGGCGGCAGGAAGCCGCCGCGCCGGGGGTGGCCGTCGTCGCCGATCTCGTGCTGCGGCGCCTGCGGCAGGAAGTACAGCCAGTGCGCCAGCGGCGGCAGCGCGTCGCCGGGCTGCGGGGGCGGGTCGTCGCGGTCCAGTGTCGCGGCCAGGCCGGCCAGCGGCGCGGCGGTGAGCAGGTCGCTGCGCTGTTCGCTGCGGCCGAGCCAGGTGCGCCAGTGCGCCAGCGAGGCCGTCAGGTCGGGGGGCAGGGCGGTGTCATGGGGCATCGTGCCCGCGAGCATGCCCTGCCGGCGCCGCCGCTGGCAACCGGGCCGGCACGCTCCTTAGACTCCGGCCGTCAGCGCCAACCCTGGAGGACCCCGCATGACCCACACCGTGCGCGCCGCCGTGCTCGAGGCCATGGGCCTGCCGGCACCCTATGCCCACAGCCGCCCGCTGAAGATCCGCGAGGTCGAGCTTGACCCGCCGGGCCCCGGCGAGGTGCGCGTGAAGGTGCTGGCCGCCGGGCTGTGCCATTCCGACCTGTCCGTGGTCAACGGCGACCGCCCGCGCCCGCTGCCCATGGTGATCGGCCACGAGTCGGCCGGCGAGGTGCTGGAGTGCGGCGCCGGCGTGCACGACCTGGTGCCCGGCGACCGCGTGGTGATGGTCTTCATGCCCAGCTGCGGCGGCTGCCTGCCCTGCCAGGAGGGCCGGCCTTCGCTGTGCGAGCCCGGGGCCGCCAGCAACGGCGCCGGCACCCTGCTGGGCGGCGCGCGCCGTCTGCACCTGGACGGCCAGCCCGTGAACCACCACGTGGGCGTGAGCTGCTTCGCCGAGCAGTGCGTGGTCTCGCGCCGCTCCTGCGTGAAGGTGGACGCGTCGCTGACCCCGGCCGAGGCCGCGCTGTTCGGCTGCGCCGTGCTCACCGGTGCCGGCGCCGTGTTCAACACCGCGCGGCTGCCGGCCGGCAGCACCGCCGCGGTGGTGGGCCTGGGGGGCGTGGGCTTCTCGGCGCTGCTGGCGGCGGTGGCCAGCGGCGCCCGCCGCGTGGTGGCGCTGGACCTGTCGGACGAGAAGCTGGCGCTGGCGCGCGAGCTCGGTGCCACCGACACCGTCGATGCCCGCGACCCGGAGGCGGCGCAGCAGGTGCGCGCGCTCACCAGCGGCGGGGTGGACGTGGCCTTCGAGATGGCCGGCGCCATCCCGGCGATGGAGCTGGCCTGGACCATCACCCGCCGCGGCGGCAGCACCGTCAGCTCGGGCCTGCCGCACCCGGACCGGCGCTTTGCGCTGCCGCCGGTGCAGATGGTGGCCGAGGAGCGCACGCTGCGCGGCAGCTACCTCGGCTCCGGCGTGCCGGCCCGTGACCTGCCGCGCTACATCGAGATGTACCGCCGCGGCCAGCTGCCGGTGGACCGGCTGATGGGCCGGCAGCTGGCGCTGGAGGACATCAACCTGGGCCTGGACCGCCTGGCCACCGGCGAGGCGATGCGCGACGTGGTGATGTTCTGACCCCGGGCCGGGTGCGGCGGCTGGCCCGCGCCGCGACGGCGGGCCGGACCTGGGGTCAACCCTTGTTTCGGACGGGCTCGGTATGTAGAATTCATGCATACCGATTCGTACCGACATCCCGCCGGCCGGTCGGTTGCCGCAGGAGCCGCTGATGGAAGCCACCGTCGCCGAACGCGGGCAGATCACGCTGCCCAAGGCCGTGCGTGACGCGCTGGGCCTGACCAAGGGCACCAAGCTCAAGGTCGAGCTCGAGGGCGGGCGCATCGTGCTGCGCAAGGACGTGGACGACGCCATCTCCCGCGTGCGCGGCCGCTTCAAGCTGGCCGAGGGCTTCACCAGCACCGACGACGCCATGCGCGCGCTGCGCGGCCGCGCGCCGGGCGATCCCTATCCCCCGCCGGACGAATCGTGATCGCGGTCGACTCCTCGGTGCTGCTGGACGTGCTGGCCGGCGACCCGCGTTTCGGCGAAGCGTCCACGCAGGCCGTGGCCGACGCGCTGGCGATGGGCGAGGTCGTGGTCTGCGACGCCGTGGTGGCCGAGGTGCAGACGATGCTCGACACCCGCGAGACCGCCATGGACGCGCTGGCCGAGTTCGGCGTCCGCCACGAGCCCACCACGCTGCAGGCGGCGGTGCGCGCCGGCCACATGCAGCGGCGCTTCCGCGACCGCGGCGGCCGCCGCGAGCGTGTCGTGGCCGACTTCCTCATCGGCGCCCACGCGCTGATGCAGTGCGACGCGCTGATCACGCGCGACGCCGCCTTCTACCGCGACTACTTCAAGGGCCTGAAGGTCATCGTGCCCAAAGCGTGATGCAAGCCTGAGCCCGCACACTGTTCAACGAACGCTTCTGTCGAACACTTTCCCGGAGCCCCACCATGCTGCAAGCCTACCGCCAACATGCCGCCGAACGCGCCGCGCTCGGCATCCCGCCGCTGCCGCTCGACGCCAAGCAGGTGGCCGAGCTCATCGAGCTGATCAAGGCCCCGCCCGCCGGTGAAGAGGCCTTCCTGCTGGACCTGCTCACGCACCGCGTGCCCCCGGGCGTGGACGACGCGGCCAAGGTCAAGGCCAGCTTCCTGGCCGCCGTGGCGCATGGCGACATCGCGGTGGGCCTGCTGAGCAAGGCCAAGGCCACCGAGCTGCTGGGCACCATGGTGGGCGGCTACAACGTGCACCCGCTGATCGAGCTGCTCGACGACGCCGAGGTGGCCAGCGTCGCGGCCGAGGGCCTGAAGAAGACGCTGCTGATGTTCGACTACTTCAACGACGTCGCGGCCAAGGCCAAGGCCGGCAATGCCAAGGCCCGGGAAGTCATGCAGAGCTGGGCCGACGCCGAGTGGTTCACCAGCCGCCCCGAGGTGCCGAAGTCCATCACCGTCACCGTGTTCAAGGTGCCGGGCGAAACGAACACCGACGACCTCTCGCCCGCGCCCGACGCCTGGAGCCGCCCGGACATCCCGCTGCACTACCTGGCGATGCTGAAGAACACGCGCCCGGATGCCGCCTTCAAGCCCGAGGAGGACGGCAAGCGCGGGCCGATGCAGTTCATCGAGGACCTGAAGAAGAAGGGCCACCTCGTGGCCTACGTGGGCGACGTGGTGGGCACGGGCTCGTCGCGCAAGAGCGCCACCAACAGCGTCATCTGGGCCACCGGCCAGGACATCCCCTTCGTGCCGAACAAGCGCTTCGGCGGCGTCACGCTGGGCGGCAAGATCGCGCCGATCTTCTTCAACACGCAGGAAGACAGCGGTGCGCTGCCGATCGAGGTCGACGTCAGCAAGCTGGAGATGGGCGACGTCGTCGACATCCTGCCCTACGACGGCAAGATCCTGAAGAACGGCACCGAGGTGGCCAGCTTCCAGCTGCGCAGCGACGTGCTGTTCGACGAGGTGCGTGCCGGCGGCCGCATCAACCTGATCATCGGCCGCAGCCTCACGGCCAAGGCGCGCGAGTTCCTGGGCCTGCCCGCAAGCACGGCCTTCCGCCTGCCGCAGGCGCCCGCGGCCACGAAGGCCGGCTTCACGCTGGCGCAGAAGATGGTGGGCCGCGCCTGCGGCCTGCCCGAGGGCCAGGGCATCCGCCCCGGCACCTACTGCGAGCCCAAGATGACCACCGTCGGCAGCCAGGACACCACCGGCCCGATGACGCGCGACGAGCTCAAGGACCTGGCCTGCCTGGGCTTCAGTGCCGACCTCGTGATGCAGAGCTTCTGCCACACCGCGGCCTACCCCAAGCCGGTGGACGTGAAGACCCACCGCGAGCTGCCGGCCTTCATCAGCAACCGCGGCGGCGTGGCCCTGCGCCCGGGCGACGGCGTGATCCACAGCTGGCTCAACCGCCTGCTGCTGCCCGACACCGTGGGCACCGGCGGCGACAGCCACACCCGCTTCCCCATCGGCATCAGCTTCCCGGCCGGCTCGGGCCTGGTGGCCTTCGGCGCGGCCACCGGCGTGATGCCGCTGGACATGCCCGAGAGCGTGCTCGTGCGCTTCAAGGGCACCATGCAGCCGGGCGTGACGCTGCGCGACCTGGTGCACGCCATCCCCTACTACGCCATCAAGGCCGGGCTGCTGACCGTGGCCAAGGCCGGCAAGAAGAACATCTTCAGCGGGCGCATCCTCGAGATCGAAGGCCTGCCCGACCTGAAGGTGGAGCAGGCCTTCGAGCTCAGCGACGCCAGCGCCGAGCGCAGCGCCGCGGGCTGCACGATCAAGCTGAACCAGGCGCCCATCATCGAGTACCTGCGCAGCAACGTCGTGCTGATGAAGAACATGATCGCCGACGGCTACCAAGACGCCAAGACGCTGGCCCGCCGCATCGAGAAGGTGGAGGCCTGGCTGGCCAACCCGCAGCTGCTGGAGGCCGACGCCGACGCCGAGTACGCGGCCGTGATCGAGATCGACCTGAACGAGCTCAAGGAGCCCGTGCTCTGCTGCCCGAACGACCCCGACGACGCCAAGCTGCTCAGCGACGTGGCCGGCACGAAGATCGACGAGGCCTTCATCGGCAGCTGCATGACCAACATCGGCCACTTCCGCGCCGCGGCCAAGCTGCTGGGCGGCCAGCGCGACATCCCGGTCAAGCTGTGGGTGGCGCCGCCGACCAAGATGGACCAGAGCGAGCTCATCAAGGAAGGCCACTACGCCGCCTTCGGCACCGCCGGGGCGCGCACCGAGATGCCCGGCTGCAGCCTGTGCATGGGCAACCAGGCCCAGGTGCGCGAGGGCGCCACGGTGGTCAGCACCAGCACGCGCAACTTCCCCAACCGCCTGGGCAAGAATACCAACGTGTTCCTGGCCTCGGCCGAGCTGGCCGCCATCGCCAGCAAGCTGGGCCGGCTGCCCACCGTGGCCGAGTACCGCGAGGCCATGGGCATCATCGACAAGGACGCGGCCAGCGTCTACCGCTACATGAACTTCGACCAGATCGAGGAGTACGCGGAAGTGGCCAAGGGCGTCACCGCCTGAGGCGGGTGACGCGCCTGATCCCGGCGGCCGACGTGCCGCCGGAGGCCCTGCACGCCGCGTTCGGCGAGGCCTTCGCCGACTACGTGGCCGGGCCCTTCACGCTCGGCCTCGCGCAGTGGCCGGGCTTTCTCGCGCGCCAGTGCGTGAGCCTGCCCCTGAGCCGCGTGTCGGTCGGCCCCGACGACCAGCCGCGCGCCTTCGCCCTGGTGGCCGAGCGGCCGGCCCGGCAGCGCTGGCGGCTCGCCACCATGGGTGCGCTGCCCGGCGCGCGCGGCCAGGGCGACGCCGCCGCGCTGCTCCAGGACCTGGTGTCCCGGGCTGCCGCCGCGGGGCAGCACGCGCTGGAGCTCGAGGTCTTTGCGCAGAACCCGCGTGCCGTGGCCCTGTACGAGCGCCACGGGTTCCAGCGCATCGCGGCCCTGCACGGGCACGCAGCCGCGCCGCTGGACGGGCCGGCCGCCGCCGGTGACCCGGCCTGGGCGCGATCCCGCGCCGAGGCGCTGGCCTGGCTGGCGGGTGCGGAAGACCGGCTGCCGCAGCTGCCCCTGCAGCTGGGCGCGCGCGTGCTGGCCCAGGCCGAGGGCTGGACGGCCTGGCAGCGCGGCAGCGCGCAGATCGTCTTCGATGCGTCCGGCGAAGGAGGGCTCGTGATCCGCAGCCTCGTGGACGCCGATCCCCGCCAGGACGATGCCCTGGCGCTGGCGCTGGCGCTGCGACGGGCCCACCCCGGGCGGGGCGCGACCCTGCCGCCGCTGCTGCCCGACGCCATCGGCGGCGAGGCCCTGCGGCGCGCCGGCTTCGAGCGCCAGCCGCTGCACCAGTGGTGGATGCAGCGGGACCTGGCCGGCCGCTGACCCGGTGCGCCCGCCCGGCACGCGGCCGGGCCGTTGCCGGTCAGAGCCCGCGCGCCTCGACGATGCGGATGGTCTTCGTCGCCAGGTGCACCTCCCGCAGGAAGTAGGCCAGCCCCACCACCAGCGCCAGCGTGGCGCCCATGAACAGCAGGCCGACCAGCCAGCGCAGCGGCACGTCGAGGAAGGTCTCGAGGAACAGCGCCGCGATCACCATGCACACCAGCAGCGCCGACAGCGTGCAGGCGGTGATGGCCGCACTGGCCAGGTAGCGCCGGCGGTCCAGGCCGCGGATCTCGGTCTGCAGCGCCGCCAGCGTGGCCGCGTCCACCGCACCCGACTCGCCGAGCCGGCGGCCGCGGTCGATGATGCGCGCCAGCCGGCCGGCCATCACGTTCAGCAGCCCGGCGATGGCGGTCAGCAGGAAGGCCGGGCCCAGCGCAAGCTGGATGGCCTGTGGCACGTCGTTGATGTTGAGGATGGGCGTGGCCATGGGAAGAGGAGCGCGCGGAGTGCGCACGGATCGTACGCCGACGGGCACCGGGCTTGAGCCATCGCAAGCGCCCGGCCACCGCCGCCCGGCAGCTTCAGCGCCGCTTCAGGGTGGGCGCGGACCCTGCAGGCATGCCGGTCCGGAAGGGGCCGGTTCACCGGAGAACACGATGTCCGCCCACCCGTTCCGCCCCACCCGCGCCGCGCTGCTGGCCGCGGCCAGCCTGGCCCTGCCCTGGGCCAGCCTGGCCGCGGAGCCGCCGGCCGGCCGCCTGCTGGCGACCAACTGCTTCCAGTGCCATGGCACCAACGGCCGCGGCCCGGGCTTCGACGAGCTGGCCGGCAAGTCGGCGCTCGAGCTCTACCAGGACCTCAAGGGCTTCCAGTCCGGCGACGAGGGCGACGGCCTGATGGCGGCCCACGCCCGCGGCTACACCGACGCGCAGCTGCAGGCCATCGCGCGCTACCTGTCGCGCCAGCGCTGAAGGAGAAGGACGATGCAACGCAGACAGCTCCTGCGCGCCACCGGTGGCGCGCTGCTCGCCGCCTCGCTCGGCGTCGGCCGTGCCGCCAGCACCACCGCCGCGGGGCGGGTGGTCATCGTCGGCGGGGGCATGGCCGGCAACACGCTGGCCCGCTACCTCAAGCTGTGGGGGCGCCGGCGCGTGGACGTCACGCTGGTGGACCGCGCGCCCAGCTACGTGTCCAACATCATGAGCAGCCTGGTGCTCACCGGGCAGCGCAGCCTGGCCGGCCTGACCTACTCGCGCGACGCCCTGGCGGCGCTGGGCGTGAAGCTGGTGGTCGACGAGGTCACGGCCGTGGACCCGGCCACGCCCAGCGTGACGCTGGCCGGCGGCGGCACGCTGCGGGCCGACCGCGTGGTGCTGGCCCCGGGCATCGCCTTCGAGCCGCCACCGGGCCACGACGAGACACGCATGCCGCATGCCTGGCAGGCGGGACCGCAGACCACGCTGCTGGCGCAGCAGCTGGCCGCCCTGCCGCCGGGCGGCCTCGTGGTGCTCACCATCCCGCCCACCCCCTACCGCTGCCCGCCCGGGCCCTACGAGCGCGTCTGCCTGCTGGCCGACTGGCTGCGCGCGCACAAGCCCGGCGCGCGGCTGCTGGTGCTCGATGCCAACCCCGGCATCGTGGTGGAACAGGACAACTTCTCCGCCGCCTTCGACGAGCTCCACGCCGACGTGCTGGAGTACCGCCCGGGCGTGACCATCGACAGCGTGGACAGCGCCGGCATGACGCTGCACACCTCGCAGGGCCCGGTCACGGCCGACGTGGTGAACCTCATCCCGCGCCAGCGCGCCGGCCGCATCGTCACCGAGGCGGGCCTGGCCACGGCCAATGGCGGACGCTTCGCACCGGTGGACGTGCTCAGCTACGCCAGCACGGCGGCACCGGCGGTGCACGTCATCGGCGACAGCAGCGCCACCACCCAGCCCAAGGCGGGGCACATCGCCAACCAGGAGGCCAAGGTGTGCGCCGACGCCCTGCTGCGCGCGTTCGACGGCCTGCCGCCCGACCCCGCACCGGTCACCAACTCGGCCTGCTTCTCCACCATCACGATGTCGGAGGCCTCGTGGCTGACGGCCGTGTTCCAGTACGACAGCGCCAGCCGCGCGATGGCGGCGGTGGCGGCCTCCTCCGCCGCGTCGGAAGGCTGGTCGCGCGAGCACTTCGCCGACATGGACACCTGGTTCCGCGCGCTGATGGCCGACACGCTGGGCTGAACGCGTCGGCCGTGCCGGCCACGACGGCCGGCCTGCCGAGCCGGCGTGGGGGTGCCGGCGCAGGCCTGAGACAGAATCCGGCCCCATGGTCGTGTTCTACTGGGTCATGGGCGTGCTGGTGGTGGGCACCTTCGCGCCGTCGGTGCTCTACCTGCTGCTGTACGCCGCCACCGGCGAGCAGGCCTGCGCGCGGCGTGCCCGGCTGCTGTGGAACCTGACCGGGGTGTTCGCCATGCTGGGCCTGAACATCCTCATCTGGGGCCACGTGCTCGTGGCGCTGTGGCAGATCTGGTTCGGTTGAGGGGCCGCCCATGAACACCGTCGACGTCCAGCCGCTGCCGCCGGCCCTGCTGGAGGCGCTGCAGCACGTGTGCACCGCCACGCTCAGCACCGTGCTGCTGAAGAAGGGCCTGCGCAACGTGTGGATGCGCGGCACGCGCCCGCTGGCCGCCGGCCAGGGGCGCCGCATCGGCCGCGCCTTCACGCTGCGCTTCGTGCCCGCGCGCGAGGACCTGGCCACGCCGGCGTCCTGGGGCAGCCCCATCTCCACGCGCGCGGCCATCGAGGCCATGCCGCCGGGCGTGATCGCGGTGGTGGGCGCGATGGGCGTCACCGACGCCGGCATCTTCGGCGACATCCTCTGCGCCCGCATGGCCCGCCGCGGCGTGGCCGGCCTGGTGAGCGACGGCGTGGTGCGCGACATCCCCGGCGTGCTGGCCTCGCGCCTGCCGGTGTGGTGCCAGGGCACGGCCGCGCCACCGTCGGTGGCCGGGCTCACCTTCGTCGGCTGGCAGGAGCCGGTGGGCTGCGGCGGCGTGGCCGTGTTCCCCAACGACGTGGTGGTGGCCGACGACGACGGCGCGGTGCTGATCCCGGCGGCGCTGCTGGAGGCCGTGGTGGACGAGGCCGTGGAACAGGAGCGGCTGGAGGCCTGGATCATGCAGGAGGTGCAGGCCGGTGCCGTCCTGCCGGGCCTGTACCCGCCCAACGACGCCCACCGCGCCCGCTACGAGACCTGGAAGCGCGGGCGCTGAACCGCGCGCCACAGGGTGCGACCGCTCACTCGCTGGCGCCGCCACCCACGGGGATGCGCTTCATGCGCTCGATCTCCTCGCCGGGCGTGAAGTCGTCCATCTCGTAGAGCTGGCGGACCTCCACCACCGCCTCGCGGCCGGCACCCACCGGGTTGGGGAAGCGGCGCGACCAAGCCAGCGCCTCCTCGCGTGAGTTCACGCGGATCAGCGTGTAGCCGGCGATCAGCTCGCGGGCAGGCTCGAACGGGCCGTCCACCACGCGCGGGCCCGCCGCGCCGTACTCGATGCGCCAGCCGTCGCGCGACGGGTGCAGGCCGTTGCCGTCCAGCAGCACGCCGGCCGCGGCCAGTTCCTCGTGGTAGCGGCCCATTTCGGCCAGCACCGCCGGGTCGGGGTCGGGCGAGGTCGCCGCCTCGAACTCGGGGTGGGACTTCACGATGATCATGAACCGCATGGCAGGTCTCCTTCAGGCCCGAGCGTGCCGGCGGATGGCACGCCTGCATCGAGGGTAAACCCGCAGCGGCGCGGCGCCGGCGCTCAGGGCCAGCGCAGCAGCGTCACCAGCAGGATGGCCGTGCCCAGGCCCAGGTTCAGCGCCACCCAGAACCGCACCCGCCCCAGCGCCGCTGCCGCGGCCGGGAGATCGCCGGTGTCCCGCGCGCGCGTCATGGCGCGGTGGGGCACGGCACGGATGTAGAAGAACACCGCCAGCATCAGCGTGCCCAGCGCGGCCATCAGGTGCCAGTACAGCGGCGGTGCGAAGCTGCCGCCGCTTTCCACCACCGCGCGGGCTGCGCGGGCATAGATCCACGCGCCGCTCACCCAGGCCAGCGGCGCGGCCACCGTCACCGCGCGGAAGAAGCGGCCCAGCACCGCGGCCATCAGCGCCAGGCGCTGCGGCGGCTCCAGCACCGCCAGCGACGGGCGCAGGAAGAAGTGCGCAAACACCATGCCGCCGATCCAGACGATCACGGAGAGCACGTGCAGGGTCTTGAGCAGGGCATCGAGCATGCGCCATTGTCGGCCGCCCGGTGCACCGCCACCGGGTGCCGCCGGCCAAGACCCTGAGGCCAGCCGGTTCGCATTCTGAACAGGCACTGCGCAGCCTTCGCGGTTTCCTGGCCGCTGCCGCGCCGGGCGGCCGGGCAGGCCCTGCAGCCGCCTGTTCTTCCTTGCCTGCCCGGGCCGCCGCCCTGCCACGCTGGCCATCGGCGGCCACGTCCCGGCCCCGTGCCATGCCGCCGCGCCGACCACACCACTGCAGGACAAGCCATGACCCACCCCACTCACCCGACCCCTCCGACGCCGTCGCCCCGGCCGCCGTCGCCCGCGCGGCACCTGCCGCGCAGGGCGCGCCCGATGAGCCTGCGCCAGCGGCTGATGCTGGCCTTCGGCGGGCTGCTCGCCGGCATGGCGGCGGCCGCGCTGTTCGGCATCGTGCAGCTCGACGCCGCGCTGGCGCAGCACACCGGCGAGGTGCGCGCCGCCGTGGCCCAGGAGCGCGCCGTCAGCGCCCTGCTGTCACGCTTCAAGACCCAGACCCAGGAGTGGAAGAACGTGCTGCTGCGCGGCAAGGACGCGCAGGCACTGTCCCGCCACTGGCAGGCGTTCCAGACCCTGGAGCACGAGATCACCACCGAGGCCGGGACCCTGCTGGCCACGCTGCCCGAGGGCGAGGCCAGGGCCCTGCTGGCGCGCTTCGCCGAGGCCGAGAAGGCCATGGGCCAGGCCTACGCCCAAGGCCTGGCCGACTACCAGGCCGCGGGCTTCGACCCCACGGCGGGCGACCGCGCGGTGCGCGGCATCGACCGCGAGCCCGCACGCCTGCTCGACGAGGCCGCGACGAGGATCGCCGCCACCGCGGCCGACACCGCCGCGCGGGCCGATGCCGCCGGCGCCCGCGCGATGCGGGTCAGCCTGGCGCTGATGGGGGCCGTGGCGGTGGCCGGGCTGGTGGCGGCGCTGCTGTTCAGCCGCGCCGTCGTGCGCCAGCTCGGGGCCGACCCGGCGGAACTGCGGGCCATCGTCCGCCGCGTGGCCGACGGCAACCTCGCCACGCCGGTGGCCGTGCGCCAGGGGGACCGCGACAGCGTGGTCGCCAGCATGGCGGCCATGCAGGAGGCACTGACCCGGGTGGTGACGGCGGTGCGCGAGAACTCCGAGCATGTGGCCGCCGCGAGCGCGCAGATCGCGCAGGGCAACCAGGACCTGTCGGGCCGCACCACCACCCAGGCCGGCGCGCTGGAGGAGACCGCGGCCACGATGGAGCAGCTGAGCACCACCGTGAGCCACAACGCCGACAGCGCCCGCCAGGCCAATGCACTGGCGCAGGACGCCTCGGCCGTGGCGGCCCGGGGTGGCGAGGTGGTGCGCCAGGTGGTTGCCACCATGCAGGGCATCCAGGACAGCAGCCGCCGCATCGGCGACATCATCGGCGTCATCGACGGCATCGCGTTCCAGACCAACATCCTGGCCCTCAATGCGTCGGTGGAGGCGGCGCGGGCCGGCTCGCAGGGGCGGGGCTTTGCGGTCGTGGCGTCGGAGGTGCGCAACCTGGCCCAGCGCAGTGCCGAGGCGGCACGCCAGATCAAGGCGCTGATCGACCGCAGCATGGACCAGGTGGACCAGGGCTCGCGCCTGGTGGAGCAGGCCGGGGAGACGATGACCGGGATCGTGGGCTCCATCCAGCGCCTGACCGACGTGGTGGCCGAGATCACCTCGGCCAGCGTGGAGCAGAGCAGCGGCGTGCGGCAGGTGGGCGACGCCGTGAGCCAGCTCGACCGCGCCACCCAGCAGAACGCGGGCCTGGTGGCGCAGAGCGCCGCCGCCGCGCAGAGCCTGCGCACCCAGGCCGACCAGCTGGTGCAGGCGGTGGCGGTGTTCCAGCTGGCCCGTGACCCGCTGACGCCGGCCACGCCGTCCGCCTGACCGCGGCCCGGCGTCCGCCCGACGGCGCCGCCCCGGGGCAAAGACCCTGCTGCGCGTCCCGCTGAGGGCCGCGCGCCGGCCCGCGGTCCGGAGAATGGTGGCGCACGGGCCGCGGCCGCCGGCCCCGGGGAGCCACCGCATGAATCCGTTCGCCAAGACCCTGAAGCCCTTCCACACCGCCTCCGGCCGCACGCTGCAGGCCTGGTCGCTGCCGGCGCTGGCGCGGCGCTTCCCGAACGTGAAGCGGCTGCCGCACGCGCTGCGCATCGTGCTGGAGAGCGTGCTGCGGCACTGCGACGGCCAGCGCATCACCGCCGCCCACGTCGAGCAGTTGGCGCGCTGGCGGGCCGGCGCACCGCGCACCGAGGAGATCCCGTTCGTGGTGTCGCGCGTGGTGCTGCAGGACTTCACCGGCGTGCCGCTGCTGGCCGACCTCGCGGCCATGCGCAGTGCCGCGCAGCGGCTGGGTAAGGCGCCGCGGCGCATCGAGCCGCTGGTGCCGGTGGACCTGGTGGTGGACCACAGCGTGATGGTCGACCACTTCGGCAGCCCGCGCGCGCTGGACCTGAACATGAAGCTCGAGTTCCAGCGCAACCGCGAGCGCTACGAGTTCATGAAGTGGGGCATGCAGGCCTTCGACACCTTCAAGGTGGTGCCGCCGGGCTTCGGCATCGTGCACCAGGTGAACCTGGAGCACCTGGCCCGCGGCGTGCACGTCGCGCCCGACGGCGTGGCCTGCCCCGACACGCTGGTGGGCACCGACAGCCACACGACGATGATCAACGGCATCGGCGTGGTGGGCTGGGGTGTGGGCGGCATCGAGGCCGAGGCCGCCATGCTCGGCCAGCCGGTGTACTTCCTGACGCCGGATGTCGTCGGCTTCGAGCTCGCCGGCCGCCTGCGCGAAGGCGTCACCGCCACCGACCTCGTGCTCACCGTCACCGAGATCCTGCGCCGCGAGAAGGTCGTGGGCGCCTTCGTGGAGTTCTGCGGCGAGGGCACGCACTCGCTGTCCGTGCCCGACCGTGCCACCATCGCCAACATGGCGCCGGAGTACGGCGCCACGATGGGCTTCTTCCCGGTGGACGAGAAGACGGTGGCCTACTTCCGCGGCACCGGCCGCAGCGCCGACGAGGTCGAGGCCTTCGAGGCCTATTTCCGTGCCCAGGGCCTGTTCGGCGTGCCCGACGCGAAGGACGTGGACTACACCCGCGTGATCCGGCTCGACCTGGCCAGCGTGGCGCCCAGCCTCGCCGGCCCCAGGCGCCCGCAGGACCGCATCGAGATCGGCCACGTGAAGCAGGCCTTCGCCGAGGCCTTCGGCGAGCGCGCACCGGTGGCCGGCTCGCCGGTGCAGCACGGCGACGTGCTCATCGCCGCCATCACCAGCTGCACCAACACCAGCAACCCCGGCGTGATGCTGGCCGCCGGCCTGCTGGCGAAGAAGGCGGTGGAGGCCGGGCTGAAGGTGGCGCCGCAGGTCAAGACCTCGCTCGCGCCGGGCTCGCGCATCGTCACCGCCTACCTGCAGCGCAGCGGCCTGCTGCCCTACCTCGAGAAGCTGGGCTTCGCGGTGGCGGCCTATGGCTGCACCACCTGCATCGGCAACGCCGGCGACATCGCGCCCGCGTTCAACGCCGCCATCGCCGAGCACGGCGTGGTGGGCGCGGCCGTGCTGTCGGGCAACCGCAACTTCGAGGCACGCATCCACCCCAACCTGCGTGCCAACTTCCTGGCCAGCCCGCCGCTGGTGGTGGCCTACGCGATCGCCGGCCGCATGACGGTGGACCTGATGACCGAGCCGGTGGGCATCGGCAAGGGCGGCCGGCCGGTCTGGCTGGGCGACATCTGGCCGGGCAGCGACGAGGTGAACGCGCTGATGGCGCACGCGATGGACCCCGGGGCCTTCCGCGGCAACTACGCCCGCGTGGCCGCCGACCCCGGCGCCCTTTGGCAGAAGATCCGCGGCGTGGCCGGCGAGGTCTACACCTGGCCCGACAGCAGCTACATCGCCGAGCCGCCCTTCTTCGAGGGCTTCTCGCTCACGCCGCCGCCCCTGGCGCCCGGCGTGCGCGGCGCCCGCATCATGGCGCTGTTCGGCGACAGCATCACCACCGACCACATCAGCCCGGCCGGCAGCTTCAAGGCCGGCACGCCGGCCGGCCAGTACCTGGTGGCGCGCGGCGTGCAGCCGGCCGACTTCAACAGCTACGGCGCCCGCCGCGGCCACCACGAGGTGATGATGCGCGGCACCTTCGCCAACGTGCGCGTGAAGAACCTGATGCTGCCGCCGGGGCCCGACGGCCAGCCGGCCGAGGGCGGCTTCACGCGGCTGATGCTGGACGGACCGGACCGCGGCCGCGTGATGCCGATCTTCGACGCCGCCATGCGCTACCGCGCCGCCGGCGTGCCCACCGTCGTGTTCGCCGGCGAGGAGTACGGCACCGGTTCCAGCCGCGACTGGGCGGCCAAGGGCACGATGCTGCTGGGCATCCGCGCGGTGGTGGCGCGCAGCTTCGAGCGCATCCACCGCAGCAACCTGGTGGGCATGGGCGTGCTCCCGCTGCAGTTCAAGCCCGGCAGCGGCTGGCAGGGGCTGGGGCTCGCGGGCGACGAGACGGTGGACGTCGTCGTCGACCCGGCGCTGGTGCCGCAGTCCGACGCCCTGCTGGTGCTCACCGCGGCCGACGGCACGCGCCGCGAGCTGCCGCTGACGCTGCGCGTGGACACGCCGGTGGAGGCCGAGTACCTGCGCCACGGCGGCATCCTGCCCTGCGTGCTGCGGCAGCTGCTGGCCGACTGAACGGCCACGGCGCGGGCCCGCCGGCACCGGGGGCATCGCGCCGCGGCATCATCGCGGCCTGATGGACAAGTACCTCGAACTGATCCTCGCCCGCCTGCCCGCCTGGGCCGGCAACGGCATCGAGACCGGGGTACTCGGCACCCAGGTGGCGGCCATCCTGCTGGCCGCGTGGCTGCTGATGCGCGTGGTGCGCCGCCTGCTCGGGCGGCTGGCGCGCGCCTACGCGCTGCCGCCCACGCTGGTGGTGCTGTCGCGGCGGGTGATCGCGCTGCTGGTGTACCTGGGGGCGCTGCTGTGGTCGCTGGAGCGCATGGGGGTCTCGGGCAGCGTGCTGTGGACGGCCTTCACCGGCTTCGCCGCCGTGGGCGCGGTAGCCTTCTTCGCCGCCTGGAGCGTGCTGTCCAACCTGTTCTGCGCGCTGCTGATCTTCACCACCCGCGCCTTCCGCCCCGGCGAGGTGGTGGAGCTGCTGGAGTCGGGCGACAAGCCCGGCTTCAAGGGCGAGGTGGACGACATCAACCTCGTCTACACCACGCTGGTGGAAACCGGCCCCGACGGCACCGTGACGCGCCTGCAGCTGCCCAACAGCCTGTTCTTCCAGCGTGCGCTGCGGCGCTGGCCGGCGCCACGCTGAGCCGCCGGCCGCCCGGGCTCAGCGCACCCGGTCCAGCGCCTCGCAGAGCTCGCGCACGCCGGCGGCCATGCGGTCGGTGGCCCGGTGCAGGGTGTCGGGATTCACCGTCAGCAGCGCCGTGTGCTGCAGCGTGCGCAGGCCGCGCCAGCGGTCCAGGCCGTCGGGCCGGCCGGCGTCCAGGCGGCCGGTAACGATGGCGTCCGGGCGCGCGGCCACCACCGCCTCCACGCTGACCTGCGGCACCAGCGCCGGCAGCCCGGCGAACAGGTTGCGCGCGCCGCAGATGGCCAGTGCCTCGCTGATGGGGTGGGCGCCGTTGACCGTCATCAGCGGCTCCGACCAGATCTGGTAGGCCACGCGCAGCGGCCGGCGGCCGGCGTAGGTGGCGCGCAGCGCGGCCAGCTCGGCCTCGAAGGCTGCCGCGCGCGCCTCGGCCGCGGCCTCGGTGCCGGCCAGCCGGCCGAACACGCGCAGCGTGGCGGCGATGTGGGCCAGGTCGCGCCCGGCACTCGCGAACACCGGCAGGCCGGCGGCACGCAACCGCGCCACCTGCTGGGGCGCGCTGCCGTTGGCCCACACCACCACCAGGTCGGGCCGGAGCGCGACGATGCGCTCCAGGTCCAGCCGCACCGCATCGCCGATCTGCGGCAGCCGCGTGGCGGCCTCGGGGTGGTCGCTCCATGCCGACACCCCCACCACGCGCGCGCCGGCGCCGGCGGCGAACAGCAGTTCGGTGAGGTGCGGCGCGATGCTGACGATGCGCCGCGCCGGCGCGGGCAGCACCAGCGTGCTGCCGGCGTCGTCGACCACGCGCAGCTCGGCCCGCGCGGCGACGGCGAGGCCGGCGGCCAGCAGCAGCACCGCCGCGCTGCGGATCACGCCCCTCAGGCGGGCAGGAACAGCCATCGGCCCTCCACGTTCACGCGCCGCAGCCCGTGGCCGAAAGCGGCCGAGAGCACGGCTTCCGTCATCACCTGCGCCGCCGGCCCCGCGTGGTGGCCGAGCGCATTGCATGGGCCCAGCACGAGCACATGGGTGGCAAAGCGCGCCGCGAGGTTGAGGTCGTGCACCGACAGCACCACCAGCCGGCCCTGCTGCGTGGCCAGCGCCTGCAGGTGGCGCATCAGCAGCAGCTGGTGGTGCAGGTCGAGGTGGGCCAGCGGCTCGTCGAGCAGCAGCGCCAGCGGGTCCTGCGCCAGCAGCGCCGCCGCGGCCACGCGCTGGCGCTCGCCGCCGCTGAGCGTGAGCACGTCGCGGTCGTCGAAGCCGGCCAGGTCCACCGCCGCCAGCGCCGCCTGGGCGATGCGGCGGTCGTCCTCGCCCTCCCAGGCCCAGCGCGCCAGGTGCGGGTGGCGGCCGATGAGCACCAGCTCCAGCACCGTGGCCGGGAAGCTGTCGGCCACCGCCTGCGGCAGCAGGCCGCGCAGGCAGGCGGCCTCGCCGGGCGGCCAGCCGGCATAGGGCCGGCCGGCCAGCGCCACGCTGCCGGCGTCGGGCGCGCGCAGGCCGGCCAGGGTGTGCAGCAGCGTGGTCTTGCCGCTGCCGTTGGGCCCCACCACGGCCCAGAGCTGGCCACGCTGCAGCTGCAGGTCCAGCGCGTGCACCAGCGTGCGCGCGCCGGCGGTCAGGCCCAGGCCGCGGGCCTCGATCATGGGCGGCCCCCGCGGCGCAGCAGCAGCACCAGGAAGCTGGGCACGCCCAGCAGCGCGGTGATCACGCCCACCGGCAGCTGGATGGGCGCAACCACGGTGCGCGCCAGCGTGTCGGCCAGCAGCAGCAGGCTGCCGCCGGCCAGCACGCAGGCCGGCAGCAGCACGCGCTGGTCGTTGCCGAACAGCAGGCGCAGCGCGTGCGGCACCACCAGGCCGATGAAGCCCACGCTGCCGGCGGTGGTGACGGCCACCGCCGCCGCCGCCGAGGCCAGCACGTAGAGCGCCCGCCGCAAGCCCGCCACGCGCACGCCCAGCGACGCCGCCGCCAGCGGCCCGCGCAGCAGCACGTTGAGCTGGCGCGCCAGGGGCCAGGCCAGGGCCAGCAGGCCCGCCAGCACCGCCAGGGGCCACTGCGGCGAGCCGGCACCGGAGAGGTCGCCGGCCAGCCAGAACAGCATGCCGCGCAGCTGGGCCTCGGGCGCCAGCGCCAGCATCAGCATCACCACCGCCGTCCAGCCCGCGGCCAGCATCACGCCGCTGAGCAGCAGGCGCGGCGCGGTGTCCTGCGTGCCCGGCGCGGCCAGGCGGGCGAGGTCGCGGTGGGCGATGGCGAACACCAGCGCGATGGTGAGCAGCGCGCCGCCGAAGGCCCCGGCCTGCACCGCCCAGGCCCCCACGCCCAGGCCCACGCCCAGCCACATGGCCGCCAGCGCGCCGGCCGCCGCGCCGCCGGAGATGCCCAGCACGTAGGGGTCGGCCAGCGGGTTGCGCAGCAGCACCTGCATCAGCGCGCCGGCCAGCGCCAGCAGGCCGCCGGTGGCAAACGCCGCGCCGGCCCGCGGCAGGCGCAGCGCGTGCAGCACCTCGGCCTCGGCCGAGCCGTCGGGCGCCAGCAGCAGGCGCGGCAGCGCCAGGGGGTCGATGGCCACCGAGCCGCTGGCCAGGGCCAGCGCCCAGGCCAGCAGCGCCAGCAGCGCCAGCGCCGCCCAGATCCGCCATGCGCGTTGCACCGGCCGTCCCCCTGCCCGCCTTGGTGACCCTGACGTGCCGGTCAGTCGCCCTGCCAGTGCAGCGCCAGCACGCTACGGCGGCCCGGCGCGTCGTAGCCGCGCACCAGGGTGTAGCCGCGGTCGGCCAGGTTGTCGACGCGCGCCGTGAGCGCCCACTGCGGCGTGATGGCCCATCGGGCGTGCAGGTTCAGCAGCCCGTAGCCGGCCAGCGGCGTGGTGTTGGCGGCATCGTTGAAGCGCGCGCCCACCGCCACGGCTTCCACGCCGGCCTGCCAGCGCCCGTCGCGCCAGTCCAGCCCGGCGCTGCCGAAACGGCCGGCCCGCCGCACCAGGCGGTTGCCGCTGTCGGCGTTCTCCGGCGTCTGCCAGGTGGCCTCGGCGCGCGCCGCCCAGGGGCCCTGCGCCCAGCGCGTGCGCAGCGTCAGGCCGCGGATGCGCGCGCGGCCGACGTTGTCCACCGAGGTGAAGCTGTCGTTGATGGCGATGAGGTCGCGGATGCGGTTGTCGAAGGCGGTGGCGTCCAGCCGCCAGGCGCCGGCCTGGCGGTGCAGGCCGATCTCGGCGCTGCGCGAGCGCTCGGGCGCGAGCTCGGGGTTGCCCTGGTAGCCGAACTGCAGCGGGTAGTACAGGTCGTTGAAGCTCGGTGCCTTGAAGGCCGTGCCGGCGGCGGCGCTCAGGCGCCAGCCGGGCGCAGGCGTCCAGGCCCATCCGAGGTTGCCGGTGCCGTGGCCGCCGAACTGCGAGTCGTCGTCGTGGCGCAGCGCCAGCTGCAGGCGGTGGCCGGCGGCCACCTCGCCGCTCCAGCCGGCAAACAGGCTGCCGACGCGGCGCGCGGTCTCGGTGAAGGCGGTGTCGCTGCGCACCGCCTCGCGCCGCCACTCCACGCCGCCCACCGCCTGGCCGCCGGCCCAGGCCAGCGCATGCTGCCAGCTGGCCTGGTCCTGGTCGGTGCGGAAGCGGCCGGGGAAGCTGCCCTGCACCGCCAGGCTGTCCTGGCCGCGCGCCAGGCGCAGCGTGCTGTCCCAGCCTGCGGCCAGGCGGTCGCGGCTTTCCAGCGCCAGCGTGCCCAGGCGCTGGCGGTTGAGGTCGTCCACGCCGGGGCCGGCGTCGAAGTGGGCGCGCGTGTCGGCCAGCGTCAGCCGCGCGGCCAGCGTGTGGCCCGGGGCGCGGTCGTGCTCCAGCAGCGCAAAGCCGCTGGCGTTGCGGTAGGGGTCGCGGTCGGCGTTGTAGGAGAAGGCGTTGTCGGGGTTGGTGGCCGAGCCCGCGTCGGTGGCATGCCAGGACGCCCCCAGCGACACGCGGGTGCCGCCGGCGGCATGGCCCCAGCGCAGCCCAGCGCGGCGCGTGGCCTCGCTGCCGGCGGCGAGGTCCAGCGCCAGGCCGTCGGCCTGGCGGGTGAAGACCTGCACCACGCCACCGATGGCATCGGCGCCGTAGAGGCCGCTGGCCGGGCCGAGCAGCACCTCGATGCGCTCGATCTGGTCGGGCGCCAGGTGCTCGAAGGCGTTGGTGCCGGTGGTGGCGGAGTTGACGCGCACGCCGTCGATCAGCAGCACCACGTGGTTGGCGTTGCTGCCGCGCAGGAACAGGCCCACCGGCTGGCCGGGGCCGCCGGTGACGGCCAGCTCCAGGCCGGCCTCGCGCTGCAGCAGCGCGGCCAGGCCGTCGGCACCGGCGGCGGCGATGCGCTCGCGCGGGATCACGCGCAGGTCCAGCGGCGACAGGTCTTCGGGCTGCGGCACGCGCGCCGCGGTGACCACCACGGTGGCGGTGGCACCGGCCGGCTGGGCCAGCAGGGGGGCGTGGGCGAACAGGCTGCCGCAGACCGCGGCCGCCAGCGAGGGGCGAACAGGAAACTTCACGATGACTCCGGCCGACAGCGTCCCCGCAGCGGCATGGGTGGCGATTCGCCCTGCCGCGCCGGCGCGTTCACGCCGGCATGGCAGGGCACTGCGCTCCGCAGGCCGGTATCCGGGCTCGCAGGCCGGGGGTCTCCCCCCGGGGGCCGCCGCCTTCCCAGGTTGCGGACAACCCAGTGGCATGCTGGCGGCCTTGCGCCTGCTCACCGGTGCGGGGGCAGCGCAGGAGTGCTCCCGCGGGTGGATGCCGCGGGTCGTCACCTGCTTCCCGTTCAACCTTTGGCCAGCCATGGCCGCGGGCACCTGGAGCGAAGCGCATGATACGCGCATGACTGTCCAGACCCTGACGAAGCAGCACATCTGCCTGATCACGATCAACCGCCCCGCGCGCCGCAATGCCGTGGACGGCCCCACCGCCGCGGCGCTGCGCGCCGCCTTCGAGGCCTTCGAGGCCGACGGCGAGGCCCGCGTGGCCGTGCTCACGGGCTCCGGCGGGCACTTCTGCGGCGGCGCCGACCTGCAGGCCATGGCCGACCCGGCCACGCGCAACACCCTCGACCCCGAGGGCCACGGCCCCATGGGCCCCACGCGCATGGCCTTCACCAAGCCGGTGATCGCGGCGGTGGAAGGCTACGCGGTGGCCGGCGGGCTGGAGCTGGCGCTGATGGCCGACCTGCGCGTGGCGGCGCAGGGCGCGGTGTTCGGCGTCTTCTGCCGCCGCTGGGGCGTGCCGCTGATCGACGGCGGCACGGTGCGCCTGCCGCGCATCGTGGGCCAGGGCCGCGCGCTGGACATGATCCTCACCGGCCGCGCGGTGCACGCCGACGAGGCGCTGGCCATGGGCCTGGCCAACCGCGTGGTGCCCGACGGCCAGGCGCTGCCCGCGGCGCTGGCGCTGGCGTCGCATCTGGCGGCCTTTCCGCAGCGCTGCATGAACGCCGACCGCGCGTCGGCACTGGCGCAGTGGGACTGGCCGCTGGACGAAGCCCTGCGCCGCGAGGGCCGCGGCGGACAGGCGGTGGTGTTCGCGGAAGGCCTGGACGGCGCGGCGCGCTTTGCCGCCGGGGCCGGGCGGCACGGCGGCGCGGCGTAGCCATCCTCGGGAGGGCGCGCACCGCACGCGCTGGGCTATCCTCCCACCACCCCCCCGGACCGCGCGGGCCGCAGGGCAGACGCCCCGCCCGCGCCCGCACGCGAAAGGACACGCACCATGGGTCTCATCCAGGCCGCGGCCGGCGCCATCGGCGGCACCCTCGCCGACCAGTGGCTGGACTTCCTCACCGTGCCCGACGGCCTGCCGCCCACGGCGGCGCTGTTCGCGGCGGTGCCGCGCGGCACGAACGCCGGGCGCGGGTCCAACACGCGGGGCTCGTCCCACATCATCAGCAACGGCTCGCGCATCGTCGTGCCCGAGGGCTACGGCCTGCTGCTGATGCAGGACGGCGCCATCACCGCCTTCGTGGCCGAGGCGGGCGCCTACGAGTGGCGGTCGGACGACCTGCAGTCGCCATCGCTCTTCAGCGGCGGGGGGCTGTTCGACACGCTCATCCGCCAGAGCTGGGAGCGTTTCCGGTTCGGCGGCCAGCCCGCGGCGCAGCAGGCGGCGTTCTTCGTGTCGATGAAGGAGCTGCCCGACAACCGCTTCGGCACGCAGTCGGAGATCTACTGGGACGACGGCTACCTGAACGCGCAGGTGGGCGCCATCACGCGCGGCAGCTACACCCTGCAGATCGTCGACCCCATCCGCTTCGTCAAGGCCTTCGTGCCGGCGAGCTACCTGCAGCCCGGGCAGGTGTTCGACTTCACCGACCTCGACAACGCCGCCGCGAGCCAGCTGTTCAACGAGGTAGTGGGTTCGCTGGCGCCGGCCTTTAGCGCCTACACCAACGACCCGGCCAAGGGCAACCGCATCACGCGCATCCAGCAGGACGCCGTCGGTTTTGCGCAGAGCCTGTCGGACGCGGTGGAGCGCGCCTACCGCTGGAAGACCGACCGCGGCCTGGTCATCGTCAAGACCGCCATCGTCGCCATCGAGTACGACGCGCACACGCGCGAGCTGCTCAAGACCGTGCAGCGCGCCGACGCGCTGGCCGGTGCGCGCGGCAACTCGAACCTGCAGGCCTCGGTGGCCGCGGGCGTGCAGGCGGCCGGCGAGAACGCCGGCGTGGCCGGCCTGATGGGCATGGGCATTGCCACGGGTGGCCTGGGCGGGCTGGCCGGGCTGCAGCAGCCGGTGGCGCCGGCGCCGGCCGCCGTGCCCCCGGCGGCGCCGGCCCCGGCGGCCGACGACCCCGTCGCGCGCCTGACCCGCGCCAAGCAGATGCTCGACGCCGGCCTCATCACGCAGGCCGACTACGACGCGGTCAAGGCCAAGGCGCTGGGGCTGTAGCGCCCGCGCGGAGCATGGCGGACACATCGCCGCCCCGCCCCACCGGGCCGGGCTCGCCACGCGACCTGCCACCGGCGCCGGGCCAGCCCCCGCTGGGCGCGGAGGACCTGGGCCGGCTGCCTGAGCCGGTGCGCGACGAACTGCTCGCCCCCGACCCGGCCGTCATCGACACCGCCTCGAAGGACCTGCGCGACGGCGTGAACCGCTGCCCCCGGTGCGGCTCGACCGAGGTGCGCCACCGCACCGGCAGCGACCGGCTGGTCTGCCTGTACTGCCGCCACGAATGGGCCGCCACGCGGGTGGAGGAAGCCTTCGGCCTGGGCGAGGGCATTGCCGCGCTGCGCGGCACGCAGGTCGCGTCCGGCGCGCGCGACATCGATGCCGACGCCGAGGCCCTGCGCAGCTACCACTGCGCCGGCTGCGGCGCCGAGGTGGTGATCAACACCGCCACCGCCGTCACCGCGCGCTGCCACTGGTGCCGCCACGTGCTGGGCGTCAACGAGCAGATCGACAACGGCGCCGTGCCCGACGCGCTGCTGCCCTTCCACATCACGAAGGACGATGCGGTGGCGCGCATCCGCCAGTTCGTGAACAAGCGGCGCCTGTTTGCGCTGAAGGCCTTCAAGGACGGCTTCGCGCCGGAGAACGTGGTGGGCGTCTACCTGCCCTACATGGTGGTGGACGCGCGCGGCAGCGCCGACGCGGCCGGCGTGGGCGAGGTGCTGGTGCGCCGCTACACGCGCGGCCAGGGCAAGGACAAGGAGACCCTGTACGACGCCGACGTCTGGCGGGTGCAGCGCCACGTGGACTTCACGGTGGACGACCTGACGCTGGAATCCAGCGCCGCGCGCGGCAACCTGGACGCGCGCCGCAACACGCACAACGTCATCAACACCATCCTGCCCTTCGACACCAAGAACGCGGTGAAGTGGAACGCCTCGTACCTGGTGGGCTACACCTCGGAGAAGCGCGACCGCGACGTGGAACACCTGATGCCGCGGCTGCAGGAACAGATGCTGTCCATCGCACGCGCGCAGATGGAACCCTCGGTGGCGCGCTACGACCGTGGCGTGCGCTGGGAGCAGGAGCGGCTGGACCTGAAGGGCACGCGCTGGGTGGCCATGTCGCTGCCGGTGTGGCTGTACTCGTACCAGCAGCCCGGCCCGGGTGGGCGCGGCGGCATGCTGCACTACATCGCCGTCAACGGCCGCACCGGCGAGACCATGGGCAGCGTGCCGGTGCAGAAATGGAAGCTGCTGCTGGCGGCCTTGAGCATCGGCACGGTGGTCGAAGCCCTGGCGCTGTGGATCATCGCCCGCATGGGCTGACGGCCAGAAAGGCAAGGCAAGCCATGGACCACGAAGGCGCCCTCTTCCTGCTGGCCCTGGGCCCGCTCAGCGCCGTCGGCTGCTACTGGGCCCTCTACCGCCACTACCGCAACACCGACAAGTCGCATGCCTACGAGCGCGAGACGAAGGTGGAGGTGCTGGCCATCACCGGCAGCGAGCACGACCGCCAGGTGGACGCCGTGCGCGGCACCAAGCGCACGCGCATCGACGGTGACAACGTGGGGAGGCACCGGGAGCGGGTGCGGGGCATGTAGGGCCGGCCGCGCGGTGGGCGCCGGGCTATCGATCCCGTGGCACGCGCGGAATGTCCGGCACGGGCCTCCATGGGCTCGGCCAGGGTGGATGCGCTGCGGCGACCCGCCGCCAGGCACCTGCGCGGTGCCTGACAGCCGCCGTTGGCCGACTCGTCGGCGCCCCACCCGGCCGTGTGCGGTCTCAGCGGGGCGGACTGCCGCCGCCGCCGCGCCGGCTGACGATGCAGATGTCGATGTAGGTCAGGTTGTGGGTGCCGTCACTGACCGGCTGATACAGGGGCCCGGTGTCTTCCTGCACGCCAGCCCGCGCACGGCGCATGGCCAGCGGGGTGGGTGTGCCTTCCGGCGTCTCGGGCGGTGTCAGTGCCGTCGAGTCGCGGAACCGGATCAACGACGGCGCGTAGAAGGTGAGGCGCCACCAGCCTCGCTTGTCGACGTCCTGTGGGACGCTGTCGCGCCGCAGCTTCCAGTTGTAGCCGTACACGTAGCGCCCGCCGATGTTCAGCTCAGGCGCGAAGGCCTCGTCCCTCAGCACCCAGGTGCCGTCCCACTTGCTGCCGTCCCAACCGCCGACCGTCGGAGGCGTGCCCGGTCCGTCCGTCGGGCAGGTGGCCGGCCCGTTCTGGAGCTTCGCGATGTTCAGGCGGGCGCCCGATGTATTGACGATGGCCTGCGCGCTCTCGTAGACGTAGGGCACGCCCTCCTCCGTGGCGCGTGCCCCCCACATCTCGGTGACGCCCTGGCCATAGACGTGCCACATCTGGATGCCGCGCAACACGCCATCGACCGTCGTGAACGGCGTCATCTCCACGCGGACCACCGAACGGTCGGTCCAGGAGACGGACTCGAGGTTGTCGCCCCAGTCCAGGTGAGTGGCCTCGAACTCTCCCAGGCCTTGGCCCGACAGCGTGTCTGGCGCCCACTGGTTGGCCAGGACGCGCTTCTGCCAGTACACGCGGTCCACCGGCAGGCCTTCACAGGGCGCGCCCACCGCGGTGCACTGTTCCGCGGTGTAGTAGGTCGAGCCATCGGCGCTCACGCACGAGGTGTTGGGAAAGGTCCGGCCCTCAATGGTCTCGGGCTTGTTGCAGGCGTACGAGTAGGTGGATCCGAGCACCGGATTCACGGTCGTGAACGAGGCCGTGCCGCCCACGGCATTCAACTGCACCGCGGGGAACGAAAGGTTGTTCACCGTCACCTCACCGCCCCCGGGGGCGGCGACCGACGGTGCCGCCAGAACGGCGGCGCCGGAGAAGAGCGCTGCAAGCGCGAGCGCCAGCGGTGTGCACGCCGACCCGATTCGCGTGTCACGGCATTGAAATCGCATCATCGTCGTCTCCTTCAAGTTGCCGCGGTTGCGGCGGTGATGGACGGACGAGCAGCCACTGACTCCCACGGCGCAGCGTCCGCGTCCGATACGTACTGCGGTATTGAGAGTAGCCTCCGGCGTGGCGATGACATTGCGATCGCTCAAGGCCGAGATGGGTGGATGTGTCAACGGCGGAGCAGGTATCCGCTGGATCAGCGGGCGGGGTACTGGAAGGCGGTGGTGGCGATCGCGGCAAAGAACGCGAGGATGGCGTGGGCGATGCTCAGGCAGGGCGAGGAGTTCGCGCTGCCGACTTGAACACTGGCCTACCAGGACCTGCAACCCAACGGGACGAGGAGAGCCGCCGAGTCTGACCACGAACCGCCGCGTGACGGCCAGCGTTGATGCGTCAAGGTTGGAGCTGTACGGCGGGTGCCTGGTCAACTCGAGGAGACGGCCAGAGCTGTTCTCGGCTAACGAATGAGGCCCCCGTGCGCGTCTTGCATCAGGGCCCACCGCAAAAAGCTGCATTGATGACCGTTTGTAGTCCTTCCAGTCCGCACCCTCGACCAGATACGTCCGTGCCCCTGTGTCGCACTGGGCGTTGAACTTCAAGTCCAGGGAAGCCCTTGTAGTTCGAGCTAACCGGCCCGGCGCGGCGTGGCGCCCTGGCCGCGGGGCGGATGATGTGAAGAGGCGCCTCGCGGCCAGGGTGCCATGCCGTGGCGCGTCCGGTTGAGCGAATACGAAGGGACTTCCCCAATCCTGAGACGGTATCGAGGTACCAAGATTGACTCGCGGAAGTTCAATCTGATCGGAAAGGGGAAGTCATGGCGGAGGTTACACGCGACGCAGTCGCACGGGTAGGGGTGGATCTGTCCAAGCGCGTGTTCCAGGTGCACGCCGTGGACCGTGCAGGCCGGGTCGTGATGGCGCGGCCGATGTCGCCCGAGCGGTTCTTCGACTGGTGCGTGACCCTGCCCGCCGGGGTGCTGGTGGCGATGGAGGCCTGCGGCGGCGCGCACCACGTGGCGCGGCGTCTGCGCCTTGTCGGCCTGGATGCGCGGCTGATCGCCGGCCACTTCGTCACCCCGTACCGCATGGCCGGCAAGGGCGGCAAGAACGACGCCAACGATGCGGCCGCGATCTGCGAGGCAGCAGGCCGGCCGCAGATGCGCTTCGTGCCGATCAAGAGCGCCGAGCAACAGGGCCAGTTGGCCGTGCACCGGCTGCGCGAAGGCTACAAGGAGGAGCGCACGGCGTTGATCAACCGCATCCGTGGCGTGCTGGCCGAGTTCGGGCTGGTCTTCCCGCAGAGTCCCGAGGCGCTGCGCCGGGTGCTGGGCGACGTGCTGGAAGACGCGAGCAACGAACTGCCCGGCGTCGCGCGCCTGGTGCTGCAGCGCGCGCACCTGCACTGGATCGACTTGGACCTGCAGATGAAGTGGTGCGACGAACGCATCGAGGCCCATGCGCGCAGCGACGAGCGCGCCATCAAGGCTGCGGCACTGCAGGGCATCGGTCCGATCGGCGCCTCGGCGCTGGTGGCCAGCGTGGGCGACTTCAAGCAGTTCGCCAGCGCCAAGCAATTCGGCGCGTGGCTCGGCTTGGTGCCCAGCCAGAACTCCACCGGCGGCAAGGCCCGCCTGGGGCGCATCACCAAGCGCGGTGACGACTACCTGCGCACCCTGCTGATCCAGGGCGCGAAGTCGGCGGTGATGACGGCGGGCAAACGCAGCGACCGCATCAGCCAGTGGCTGGTGAAATTGAAGGAGCGCGTGGGCTGGCAGAAGGCCGTGGTGGCGCTGGCCAACAAGAACGCGCGCATCCTGTGGGCCGTGCTCACCCGAGAAGGCAGCTTCGATCCGAACCATGTTCCCGAGGCGCCGGCGCCGCAGTGTGCCTTGAGCCAGCGGCCGGCGTTCTGAACGATTCGTTCCCACCCGCAGACGCGACGCGTAGATCACACGACAGGTCAGACCGGCGGCAGCCAAACCCGGTAACCCTCAAGGGCGCGATGCCCGACGAGCGAATGGGGCCCTGTCGAGCGGTTCGTATCTGGGGCCTCGGCCAACAGCGCCGAAACAAGCCCGCCTGTAGATGTGCAGTCTGTTCCTCGTCGGTGTCGTCACTGCGCGATGCGACTGCGGGTCGGAACCGTGTCGGAAATCAATTCGCGGCGTTGACCGAAAGGGGAGTCCCTGTAGAAGGGTTAGCCGTCGCTGCCTGTGCGCTACTTGCCGGCAACCGCCAGCAGCGCCTTCGGGTTGGTACGGGCAATGGTCAGCAACGTGCGCGCAGCACCACTTGGCTGCTTGCGACCTTGTTCCCAGCCCTGCAAGGTGCGCACCGACACGCCCAGCAGCGCTGCGAACTGGCTTTGGGACAGACCAGTCTTCTCACGCGCTTCCGTGGCTGGGCTGTAGGCCACCCGCACCTTGCCAGCCTTCATCTCGCGGATGGACTGCAGGAGTTCAGCGCCAAGATCACGGCTGGCCTCGAACTTGGCAAGTTCCTTGGGGGACAGAGGCTTAGTCTTCGAGCGCACGACGGATCTCCTTGAGTACAGCGCCGGTGAGGTTGTCGGTCTTGGACTTCGCGTACAGAGTCAGAAGAACCAGTTCTTCAGCCTCGTTCCGAGTGAAGTAGATGACCCTGACTCCGCCTGACTTGCCAGTGCCCTGACGCTTCCAACGGACCTTGCGAATGCCACCAGACTCCGGCACGACATCGCCGGCTTCCGGGTTTGCCGAGAGGAACGACGCGAACTCACCTCGTTCTTCCTCTGTCCAGTACGCGGGCCACTGCTTCTGAAAGAGTTGGGTCTCGACTACGGTGAACATCGCGGCACTATACGCCTAAGGCGCACAGTTGTCGAGCCCACGGGTTCCGGCGATGACCAACGTTCGAGCTGAGGCGCGAGCGCCGGGATGGCGCTTGGCCCGCCGGATAGGTGATGAACCACTCCAGCAGGCGGGCCAAGTGCCATGAGGTGCCCCTCGAATTTCGTCTTCTAGCGGGCCGTTGCTATGCCGCCATGGAGTGCTGAGCAGCATGCTTGCTGATCCAGGTCTCCAGGAACCGAATCGGCGAGCCGTAGCCCAGCGTGGAGTGGCGGCGACTCCGGTTGTAGAACACCTCGATGTACTCGAACAGGTCGGCCTGCGCGTCGGCGCGCCTCAACAGCAGGCGAGAGAACAACCCTGCCTATGCCCGCCTTCATGTCCTTGATGGATTAAAGGACCTCGGCGCCAAGGTCGCGCTTGGCTTCCTGGGCTTCGATCTCGGACGGAGAGAGTTTCCTAGACTTCGAGGGCACGGCGGATCTCCTTTAGAACGGCCAGTGGGATGTTCTCTCGGACAGACTTGACGAACATCGTCAGCAATTAGACCTCGCCGTCTTGGGTGCGAACGAGATAAACGACTCGTACGCCTCCGGATTTGCCCGTTCCGGGCCTGGACCAGCGAACCCTGCGAACGCCGCCTGAGCCTCGAGACGTCACCTTCCTCGGGATTCGCAGCGATGTGCGCAGCGAACTCAGCACGTTCTTCTTCGACCCAGTACAGCGGCCAGAGCTTCTGAAAGATCTGGCTCTCAACAACGGTCAGCACGAGACTGATATACGCCAAAGGCGCAGAGTCGTCAAAGGGCGGCTGCGTTGCTGCTGCTGAGCGGATCGAGGTCGGAAGTCAGTTCAGGCTGTTGACTGAGGGGTGAGTCCCTGTAGAGGGGGTTAGGCGCGCACGAGCCAGCCACTGCGGATGCAGTACGAGACGAAACTCTGTGGCCCAGACGCAGCCTTGTCACCGTGAACGTGCTGACGCACGGCAACTGAGAGGTCGTAGAAGTCGGCTGTCCCGTACGCCTTGAGGATCGTTTCAATGATGTTCCAAGAAGCTTGGTTGTGCGATGCGAGGCGGGTTGGGGAAGCGGCAAGCTTGTACGTTCCCGCATCCTTGCTTGGTCTTCCGATCACTCGTGGTAGGGCTCCGAGTTCGTCTTCGAATTCTGAAACTTCGTGGACTATCAAAGTCTTCTCCTGCTCCCTTGCTTCTAGCCACCAGGCACTTCCGCAGCCAGGACAAACGACGGGCCTCTTAGGTGAGCTACCGCGCTGATGTTCTCGAAGCACCGATAGAAGCGGTGCGTGGCAGTTCAGGCAGGCAAAGGCTGCGTTATTGCCAAAGGCGTCGACCTGGACGGGTAGCCCTGAGCCCGAGACTGCACGGAAGCCGGTGATCGTGGTCATGTGATTCGCGCGCCTAACGAATGAACGGGACTTCCCCGTCCCGAGCCAGCCGCGAAGCGGCGAACGGCAACGAGTGCCACGATGGGGTTGCGAATCTCATCGACTCACTCGGAAAGGGGAAGTGATGGCCATCGTATTCGTTGGGATCGATCTCGCCAAGAACGTGTTTGCGGTGCATGGGGTGAACGAGGCGGGCAAGGCTACGCTGGTCAAATCGGCGGTGCCCAGGGCCAAGCTGGAAGAGGTGGTGGCGGTACCGCCGCCGTGTGTGATCGGGCTGGAGGCCTGCAGCGGGGCGCACCACTGGGCCAGGAGTTTCCAGGCGCACGGACACACCGTCAAGCTGATGGCTCCGAAGTTCGTAGCGCCGTACCGGCTGTCGGGCAAGCGGGGCAAGAACGACGCGGCGGACGCCCAGGCGATCCGCGAAGCCGGCTCACGAATGAGGCCCCGTGCGCGTCTTGCATCAGGGTCCGCAGCAAGAAGCTGCATTTATGACCGTTTGAAGTCCACGAGGGCGAAGACGAGGAGCGAATGGAGCCCCGCCGAGCGGTTGGTATCTGGACCCGCGCCGGCAACGAGCGTAACAAGGCCGCCTGTAGATGTGCAGTCTGTTCACTGTGGCCATGCGGCTTCACAGCGCGAGCATCGAGAAGATCAGAAAGGCAAAGACCGAAGACCAGTCCTTGACTCAACGGGAAGTCCCTGTAGACCTGTTAGGCCGCGCCATCTGCATTGCCCCAAACCTTGACTGCAAGGGCCTTCGTGCACTTGACTCCGGAGCCGTCTTCCTTCTCGACCCATTTGCTCTGAACGTACTGTGCATGATCGGGCGAGGTGACCGTCCACTGCCAGCCGGAAAGCGATCCGCACTTCTGCGGTTTGCTCCATGCCGAACAAAATGCATCGTGGTCAGTGACGACAAGAAAGTCCACGTCGGGTCGGTGTAGATGTTGTGCCCTCTGAAGGTATTTGAGTGATTCAGCCGATCCCATCGCAATGAAGTCCCAGTCAGAGGTCGACGTCCAAGAGGCGTTGGCGCGCGAGCCAATCATCCAGATTGAGCGAAGATCCGGACACCGGGCAACAAGAGTGGAGATGAAGGAAGTGATATCGGCGTCCATGTCTGACTGCGCGGCCTAACGTGATGTAGGCGTCTCGGTTAAAAACCTGACGCCAATTCGACTGGCTTTGATTGTCCACGCAACCTGCCACGGACAACAGTCTGGCCTTCGGCGCCCGGACGACCACTGACGGGAAAGCTCGGGGACCCTGTGAAGCTTGGGATGGCCTGTTTTTCGAAGCACTTCGATGGCACCAGTCGGGTCTCCGGGGAGGCCAATTGTGTGATCGACGACAACCTTGCGTCGTCCATCACGCCAAGTTTCGTTCACCTCGAACGCCCGCCGAGTAGGCAACCTCTTGGTGCACCTGTGCTTCTTCGTCGATTGACTGGGCGACCACCCTGTACTCAATTTGCCACCGAAGGCAACATCCGCCGAGGCATTCTGCGGGTCGCCCTTCGCCGTGAGAAGGGAGGATCCGCGCCATGCCGCGCCCCGCTTCCGTGGACCGGGTCGCTTCGGCGGTGACGGGGCACGGTCGTCCCCTGTCGGTGGCCGGGCCGCAGGTCGAGGCCTTCTTGACCCACCTGGCGGCCGAGCGAAGGTTGTTGGTATCCAGCCACCGTCAGGCGCTGTCGGCCTTGCTGTTCCTGTACGGCAAGGTGCTTGGATGGCCGAGATCGGGCGCCCTGTGCCGAAGCGTCGATGGCCGGTGGTGATGTCCACGGCGGAAGTGAGCGCCGTGCGGCAAGGTCTCGATGGCGTGCACGACCAGTTGGCCCGCCTGCTGTACGGGACAGGCCTGCGCATCGAGGAGGCGCTGCGGTTGCGGGTGCAGGCCCTGGACTGCGCCGACAGGGCCGTCTTCGCGCGCAACGGCAAGGGCGGCAAGGATCGCCTGGTGATGCGGCCGAGTTCGCTGGCGTCGGCGTTGCACCCGCCTCTGGCGGAGGCGTTGCGGCCGCGGTGGGCCGCTGCTGTGGCGGCTGGTCACGCCGGTGTGCCATGGCCCGATGCGCTCGAACGCCAGGTGCCGCGTGCCGGAGCCAGCCGGGCCTGTTTCCGGGTCTTCACGCAGCGGTGCCTGTCGGCCAATCCGTGCATCGAGCCGGTTCGACGCGCAACCTTTTCGTGCCGAGCGGTCTTCGACAAACGCGGGCCGCGCCACGGCGGCTCGACAATGCGGCAGCGCCAACGCGCATGAGCGATCTGGAGCCATCCATGTCAAAGCAGCACAAGCGGGCCGATGCCCACGCGAAGAAACAGGAGCCCGGCGAGGCCGTCGACGGGCATGGTGTCGCTTCCCGTCTGCGGCGTGACGCGCAGGCGCAGGGTCTCGCCAAGAAGTTCCACGAGAAGAAGGCGGACGCCCGACGCAACCTGCCATCCGGCCCGCTCGGGGGCTCAGGCCGCAAGACCAATGTCTCGCGTTCCTCTTAGCTGGCCGCAGAGACCGTGATCGACCCGTGGCCTTCGTCCCGGGGGCGCCCCGGAGTCCTGCCGGGCAGCGCCTGCGACTCGGCGGCCTCGATGTGGGGCCACCGGCGCCACGCGCCGCGACGGCGCTACGGCAGCGCGCAGCTGCCGCTGCCGCCGTCGCGCACGTAGTGGTCGACCGACAGGCTGCCGTTGGCCGCCGAGATCACGTTCAGCCCGGCGGCCAGGAAGACCGGCGTGTGCGGCTGCTGGGCGCTGAGCTGCGTCAGCGGCACGCCGTTGACCGAGACATTGAGCAGGAAGCCGCCGTTGTCGAACAGGTTCACGACGTGCTGGCCGTGGCCGACCCGCGGGTTCAGCGCGCAGCCGGGGGTGACCGTCGCGTACGACTTGCCGCTGGCGGCGTACTCCAGCGTGCCGTCGGGGCTGAAGGTGTTGCCGGAGGTGTCGGGCAGGGCGCACAGGCCGGGCGCGACGTTGAACACGTAGCGGTCCGACGTGCGCCGGTTCAGCGCGACGACGACGGTGTGCTCGCCGTCGGCGAGCCAGACGTCGGCCACCGGCGCCGCAGCCGTGACGTTGGCGACCGGGCTGCCGTCCAGCGAGACGACGGCCTTGGCCAAGCGCTTCGGGGCGTGGAGGCCGGCCTGCACCATCGGCAGCCAGGCGCCGGTGTCCGGGGTCCTGGCGCAGACCGCTGCGGTCGACGCGAAGGTCTTGCCGCTGGGGCCGATCTGGATCTCGCCGGCCGCCCGGGCGGGTGCGAAGGCGCCGGCGGCAGCCAGCAGCGCGGCGGTGCCGGCCAGACCGAGGTTCGTGCGTGTCATCAGGACTCCTGGTGCGCCATCCGCGCGGATGCGATGCCGCCTTTGTGCGCGCGGCACATGAACGCCACCTGAAGACGCGCCGGCCGACGGCAGCGCGCCCCAGCGTCGCCGGGCACCCCCGGTGCGCGTCACGACGGCACCGGTCAGCTCAGCACGACCTTCCCCGCGCCTTCGATGCGCTCCAGGCAATCCGGCCCCATCAGCTGTGCCGGTGTGAGATACCCCGGGGGCACCTGGTGCCCCAGCACATGCTCCACCGCCATCACGGCGGTCAGGAGGGTCAGGCTGTAGCCGTTCAAGGTCTGCAGCGAGGCTCGCTTGACGGCGCCGCTGGCATTGCGCGCCTCGCCCCACAGGCGGGCCCCTTCCCGGGCCCGCCGTGCCGGTGACGGCCCGCCCGCCAGCCGACGCAGCAGGGGATGCACCACGCGCCGCGCCATGGGGCCGGCCATCAGCCGGCGCCATGGCACCAGCGCCCGGATGGCGCGGGCGCTGGCCGATGCCCTCGGGATGTGGACGTCGATGTTGTCGATGCCGGTGGAGTAGCCGGCCGTGGCCACATCGCCCCAGGGGATGACGAAGCTGCGTTCGGGCCCCCGGCCGAAGTCGAAGGTCCGGCCCCGCTCACCGAAGGGAATGTCGATGATCCGCCCGTCCTGCCGCACCCGGGCTGTCCCCCGGAACACGGCCTCCATGGACGTGACGGTGGTGCCCGCGCTCAGGCTGTCCAGACCCGCAAAGAACAGGCTCAGGTGGGTGGCGTCCGGCAGCGCCGCCTGGAGACTCATGGCGATGCAGTCGGTGGGCACGACGTCGAAGCCCACGCCCGGGCACAGCAGCACACCGGCCGCGCGCGCCCGTGCCGCGTCGTCGTGCGCCGCCACGAAGACGTCGATCTCGCCCGTGATGTCGAGGTAGTGCGCGCCCGCGGCCATGCACGCTTCGCGCATGGGTGCGGACGTCTGCGAGAACGGCCCGGCGCAATGCAGCACGACCCTGCATCCCTGCAAGGCCTTCTTCAGGGCCGCCGCGTCGTCCAGGGCCACCGCCACGTGCGGCAGCCGAAGCCGCTCGGCCAGCCGCTGCAGGCCGACGGCGTCGCGCCCGGCGAGCACGGGCTGAAGGCCGCGGCGCACGCACTCCTGGGCGATGAGGGCACCGGTGTAGCCGGTGGCGCCATAGAGCATCCAGCGCGGGGCCATCGCGGTTCTCCTGGGGGACCTGACGCTGGATTGTCAGGCCCCCGGGCCGGTGTCGGTCAGCCGCCGATGCGGACCACCGATGCCCCGATGCCGCCGCGGGCGGTGTTGGCGCCGGCGTCCATGTTGTCGCGCCGCGGCACATCGAAGTTCGTGACGTAGGCGGCGTCGCCGACGAAGACCACCGCCGACGGGAACTCCAGCGGCCCGGCGACGCCGTTGCGCGCGACCAGCTGCACCTGGCCGGCCAGCGTCACCTTGACGATGGCGTTCAGCTCGTTGACGGCCACCCAGATGTCGCCGCGGCGGTCGACGGCCAGGCCGTCGGCGCCCTCGAGCAAGGGGTTCTGCGCCAGCAGTGTCGGCCTGGCCGCCGGGCCGCCGGCGCCCGGCGCCACCTTCCACAGCGCGCCGCGCGCCGTGTCGGCCACGAGCAGCGCGCCGCTGGCGTCGAAGGCCAGCCCGTTGGCGACGATGGCCTGCTGCGTGCGGCCGTCGGGCAGCGTGCGCGTGAAGCGCTCGATCTGTGCCGCCGGCTGCGCCGCGCCGCCGGTGGCCGGCACGCGGTACACGGTGCCGTTGGCGCCGCCGGACACGACCACGGTGCCGTCGCGGTCGATGGCCAGCCCATTGGCGCCCTGCGTGCCGGTGGCGAAGGTGCTGGCCACACCGGGCCTGGCCGGGTCGAGGTCGGCGGCGCGCACGCGCACCACCTCGTTGAAGGCGCTGGCGGCGATCAGCAGGTCACCCTGGGCGTTGAAGGCCAGGCTGCCGCCGTTGGCCGCCACCGTCTGGCCGTTGACCTGGCGCGGCTCGATGCGCGCCACCACCACCGGCCGGGGCGACTTGGGGTCGATGCGCAGGATGTTGCCGCTGACGCGGTCGGGCAGGTAGAGCAGGCCGTTGCGGTCGGCGGTCATGCCCTCGACGATCACCGTGCGGTCCGCGCTGGCCGGGTCGAGGTCGACGAGGATGGACGGCACCGGCGCGACCGCGGCGGGGCCGAGCGCGGCACAACCGGCGAAGGTGACGGACAGGGCCAGCAGGCCGGTGGTGGCAGCTCTCATCTCGGGCGTCCTTCTCGGTGGGTTCGGGGCGGGGGCGGCGCGCAGGCACTGCTCGCGCGCCGGCAGGGAATCTAAGGTCGCCATCGATCCCGCATCGGTGCCGGTGCCCGATGACCCCACGCCGCGCCGGTCGGGCGGCGGCGGCCCACCGCACCCGACGCCCGGTCAGCCCTGCGCGCCCTGCCGCAGCCGCTCCGCCAGCACCCGCTCCACGGTATCCACGATCACCTGCGTCTGGCGGTCGATCTCCAGGTGCACCCGGTCGCCCACGGCCTTGTCGCCGAAGGTGGTCAGGCGCAGCGTCTCGGGGATCAGCCACACCTCGAACCAGCCGCTGCCGTCGGCCTCGCGGGCGCAGTCGGCCACCGTGAGGCTGGCGCCATTGACGGCGATGAAGCCCTTGGCGAACACGTAGCGCATCCACGGCGCCGGCACGGCAAGGCGCAGCACGCGGTTGTTCTCCGGCGTGCGCAGCGACGCCAGCGTGGCCGTGGTGTCCACGTGGCCCGACAGGATGTGCCCGCCCACCTCGGCGCCGGTGACGAAGCTGCGCTCCACGTTCACGCGCCCGCCCTCGCGCAGCGCGCCCAGCGTGGTCAGCGACAGGGTCTGCTGCATGACGTCGAAGTGCGCGGCGTCGCCGTCCACCTGCGTCACGGTCAGGCAGCAGCCGTCCACGGCCACGCTGGCCCCCACCTGCAGGCCGGCGGTGAAACCCGCCGGGCACTGCAGCACGATGTGGCGCAGGCCCGGCCTGTCGACGAGGCTGGCGGCGTGGGCCACGCCCTGGACGATCCCGGTGAACATGCGCGGATTATCCGCGCGCGGCGAATTCGGCGCGGTAGCGGGCGGGGGTCAGCGCGGTGTGGCGCCGGAAGCTGCGCGTGAAGTGCGCCTGGTCGGCAAAGCCGCAGCGGTAGCCGATCTCCGCCGTGGGCGTGTCACCGGCCACCAGCAGCCGGGCCGATGCCGCCAGCCGCGCCTGCATCCACTGCGCGCTGAAGCTGCTGCCGGCGGCGGCCAGCCGGCGCTGCAGGCTGCGCGGTGCCAGGTTCAGGCCGTGCGCCAGCCGCGCCAGGCTCCAGGGTGCCGACGGGTCGGCCGCCAGGGCCGCCCGCACCGCCGCGAGCGTGGGCTCGCCCGGCGCGGGGGCCGCGGCCCGGTCCGGGCGCGGCGGGGCCGCCGCCCACTGCAGGCGCAGCTCGGCCGGGGCGTGCAGGTCCACCGCGGCGTCCAGGTCCGCCGTGCCCAGCCGGCGCAGCAGGCCGATCAGCAGGCCCCAGACCAGCAGGTCCTCGGCCGGCAGCGGCGGCTCGGCGGCCTGCAGCGACACGTGGTGCAGCCGCAGCCGGCCGGGGCCGACCTCGAGCACGCGCACGCGGTGGCGGGAATGCACGTAGCGCTCCAGCCGCTGCCAGCGCGCGACCAGGTCGGCCGGGCCCTGCGCCGCGATGAGCGCCGTCAGCGTGGGTTCCTCCGGCGCGTCCACCACGGCCTGCCCCAGGCGCAGCAGCAGCGCGCGGCCGTGCGCCGCCTCCAGCGCCTGCAGCAGCGCGCGCTTGTCGGCCAGCGGCACGCGGGCATCGCCGCGCACCGGCTGCGGCATGGCCAGGCCCTCGCGGGCCAGGCCCCGCGCCATCAGGCGCAGCATGGCGGCCGCGGCGAAGTCGGCCTTCATGCGGGGCGGGCAGCGAGCCTGTTCACACCGGCCATGATGCCCCGGTCAGCGGGAAGCGGGTCGGCCGGCGGCCGCTGGCGGCGCGCAGCGCGTTGGCGATGGCGGCCGCCGCCGGCACGATGGCCGTCTCGCCGGCGGCGCCAGGGGGCTCGCGGCTGTCGACCAGGGCGATGACCATGGGCGGCACGTCGGACAGCCGGGGCAGGCCGGCCTCCACGAGGCCCTGGGCCGCCACGCCGCCGCCGGCCAGCGGCAGCGCGGCACCGAAGACCATGCCCAGGCCCCAGACCAGGTTGCCTTCGGTCTGCGCGCGCACGGCATCGGGGTGCACCACCAGCCCGCAGTCCACGGCCGCCCACAGGCCGGTGACGACCCAGCGGCCCTCGCGCGCCGCCACCTCCGCCACCACGGCGGCAAAGGCCGTCTCCTTGTAGACCCCGGCGGCCACGCCCAGGTGGCGGCCCGGGGTGCCCCAGCCGGCCAGCGCGCCCACCTGCCGCAGCACGGCCGTCAGCCGCGGCGAGGCCGCGTGCGCCGCGCGGTAGGCCAGCGCGTCCTGCCCGGCGGCGCGCGCCGCCTCGTCGATGGCCGACTCCACCGCCAGCCCGTTGGGCCCGGCACCCAGGCCGCGCCAGGGCCCGCAGTACAGCGGCAGCCGCTGCAGCGCATATTCGGTGCGAACGCGCACCGCGCGGTAGGGCAAGGCACTGCCACGCGCGGTGCCGGTGTCGCCGATCAGGCGGGTGACCGGGTTCAGCCATGCCGGCAGCGCCGCGTTGGTCAGCAGGATGGGCGTGCTGACGAAGGCGTGCCACCAGGCCTGGATGTCGCCGCCGCGGCCCAGCTGCAGGCGCACGCGGTGGCTGGACGGCGGCCGGTGGAAGCCCTGGCGCCACTCCTGCGCCCGCGTCCACTGCAGCTTCACCGGCGCACCCGCGGCACGTGCCAGCACGGCCGCCTCCAGCTCCACGGTGACGATGGTGCGCCCGCCGAAGGCACCGCCGATCCGCTGGTTCCTCACGCGCACGCGCTCGGCCGCCAGTCCCAGCCGCCGGGCCAGCACGTCGCGCACGTAGAACGGGTCCTGGTGGCCGCACCAGAGGTCGAGCACGCCCTCGGCGTCGAACGCGGCCACGGCGCAGCGCGGCTCGATGCCGGCGTGCGGCGCGGCGTCGACGTCGATGCGCAGGTCCACGTCCCAGGGGCCGGCGGGCAGGCGGTCGCCGGCCGGGGTGTGCGGCAGCGCTCCGGCGGCCAGCCGGGCGTCGACGTCGATCGCGCGCGCGATGTCCCCGGCCTCGAAGCTGCCGTCCACCTGCCAGCGGGCGGCCAGTGCGCGCTCGATGCGGTCCAGCACCCCGGGCGTGCGCGCCAGCAGGCCCAGGCCCTCGGCCTGGCCCTGCTGCAGCAGCGGGTCGCGCACCAGTGCCACGAAGCCCGGCACGGCGCGGGCCGCGGCCTCGTCGGCAGCGGCCAGGCGCGAGGGCAGGTCGGGGCTGGCCGGTGCGCGCAGCACGCGGCCGTACAGCGTGCCGGGCAGGCGCACGTCGGCGGCGAAGCGCGGTTCCCCGTGCAGCAGCGCCAGCAGGTCGGGCGACGGCATCGCGCGCGCCGGCAGGCGTGCACCGGGCCGGAAGGCGCGCAGCGCCGACGCCGGCACCGGCGCCGCGTCCACCACGCCCTGGCGGCCGGCGGCCAGGGCCTCGCGCAGCGTGGCGCAGGCCTGGGCCAGCGGCAGCGCGAACAGCGCGATCGACTCGCTGCCCACAGTGGCGCGCACCGGCGCGATGTCGGCGGTGGACGGCGTCTCCACCACCACCTGCGCCGGGTCCGTGCCCAGCTCCTCGGCCGCCAGCGCCTGCAGTGCGGCGTCGACCTGCTGCCCCATCTCGGCCCGCGGCAGCCAGAGCCGGAAGCGCGCGCCGTCCCAGCGGATCCAGCCGCGTGCGCCCGCCAGGTCGGGCTGTGGCCGACCGGGGAACACCGGCAGGCTGCTGCATCCGGGCAGCGCCGGCAGCAGCACCGTGAGGCCGGCCGCGCCCAGCAGCGCCCGCCGCCTCATGGCGCCATCCCGGCGGCCAGCGCCACCGCGGCCCGCACGCGCTGCTGCGTGCCGCAGCGGCACAGGTGTCCATCGAGCGCCCGCACCACCTGGGCGGCGTCCGGCGCCGGGGTGCGGCGCAGCAGGGCCACCGCCGCCATCATCTGCCCGCTCTGGCAGGCGCCGCACTGCGGCACCTGCAGCGCCGCCCAGGCGCGGGGCACCGGGTGGTCGCGGCCCAGGCCCTCCACCGTCTCCACGCGCCGCCCCCGGGCGGCGGCCACCGGCAGCACGCAGGCGCGCACCGGTTCGCCATCGAGCAGCACCGTGCAGGCACCGCACTGGCCCAGGCCGCAGCCCAGGCGCGTGCCCACCTGCCCCAGCGCCTCGCGCAACACCCACAGCAGGGTCTCGTCCTGCCACCCGTCGGGCACCGCGGTCGTGCGGCCGTTGAGTTCGATGTCCATGGCCGGCAGTCTGGCCCTCGGGCATGCCCCCGGTCTTGAACGATCGCGCCACGCGCACGGGCGGCACCCGCCCCCGGGCCGGACCCTTAGACTGGCCGCATGGACGAGCACACCGCACGCCAGGTGGCGCTGGGCTTCAGCCTGGCCAACCCGCCCCCCGGGTTCATCGACGACCCCGCGCCGGTGTGGGCCGCGCTGCGCCGGCACGCCCCGGTGCACTGGCTGGACGGGCGCAGCGTCTACCTCACCGCCTACGACGACGTGCTGGCCGTGTACCGCAGCGGTGTCGTCAGCAGCGACAAGCGGCAGGCCTTCGCGCCGGTGTTCGGCACCGGCACGCCGCTGTACACGCACCACACCACCAGCCTGGTGTTCAACGACCCGCCGCGCCACACGCGCGTGCGACGCATCCTCACCGGCGCGCTGAACCAGCGCGCCATCGCGCGCATGGAGGCCGGCGTGGGCACGCTGGTGGACGGCCTGCTCGACACGCTGGCCGGCCAGCCCGCGCCCGACCTGATCGAGCATTTCGCGGCGCAGATCCCGGTGGAGGTGATCGGCAACCTGCTGGACATCCCGCGCGAGGAGCGCGGCCCGCTGCGCGCCTGGTCGCTGGCCATCCTGTCGGCGCTGGAGCCGGCGCCGTCGGCCGCGGTGCAGGCGGCGGGCAACGCGGCGGTGGAGGAGTTCCTGGCCTCGCTGCGCCGCCTGGTGACGCAGCGCCGCGCCCGGCCCGGCGACCCGGAGGTGGACGTGCTGACGCGGCTGCTGCAGGGCGACGCCGAGGGCGGCCTCGACGAGACCGAGCTGCTGCACAACTGCATCTTCCTGCTCAACGCCGGCCACGAGACCACCACCAACCTGATCGGCAACGGCGCGCTGCTGCTGATGACACACCGCGACCAGCTCGCGCGCCTGCAGGCCGAGCCGGCGCTGATCAACCCGGCGGTGGAGGAACTGCTGCGGCTGGAGAGCCCGATCCAGATCAACGACCGGCTGACCACCGACGCGCTGGCGCTACCGTCGGGCACCACGCTGCCGCCGGGCACCTTCGTGCACCTGGCCATCGGCGCGGCCAACCGCGACCCGGCGGTGTTTGCCGACCCCGACCGCCTGGACATCGCGCGCAGCCCCAACCACCACCTCGCCTTCGGCCAGGGCGCGCACGCCTGCTCCGGCATGAACGTGGCCCGCATGGAGGCCCGCATCGCGCTCGGCCGGCTGTTCCAGCGCCACCCGCGGCTGCAGCTGGCCGGCACGCCGCTGCGCGACCGTCGGCTGCGCTTCCGCGGGTTCAGGCAGCTGCCGGTGCAACTGGCCTGATGGAGCCCTTCAAGACGCTGCTGAACGGCGCGCTGGTGGCGCGCATGGCGCAGCACCTGCAGCGCGTGCACCGCGGCTTCGACGCGACACGCTTCACGGCCCTGGCCGGCCATGGCCTGGACGCCCTGGAGATGAAGGCGCGCGCCATGCAGATGGCCGATGCGCTGGAGGCCACGCTGCCGGCGGACTTCGACCAGGCCTGCGGCGTGCTGGAGGCGGCGCTGGCACCGCCCTGGCCGGGCGACCGCCTGGGCAGCGACGACCCCTGCCGCCACGGCCTGGAAGGCTGGGCGCTGTGGCCGGCCGGCGAGTTCGTGGCCCGCCGCGGGCGCGGGCACACGGTGCGCGCGCTGCAGGCGCTGCATGCGCTGACGCAGCGCTTCAGCGCCGAGTTCGCCATCCGCCCCTTCATCGTCGACGACCCGGACACCGTGTTCGCCACCCTGCAGCGCTGGACGGCCGACCCCAGCGCCCACGTGCGCCGGCTGGTCAGCGAAGGCAGCCGGCCGCGCCTGCCCTGGGGCCTGCGCCTGCAGGCGCTGGTGGCCGACCCCTCGCCCGCGCTGCCGCTGCTGGCCGCGCTGCAGGACGACGACAGCGCCTACGTGCGCCGCAGCGTGGCCAACCACCTCAACGACATCGCCAAGGACCACCCCGGGCTGGTGGTCGACTGGGTGCGCCGCCACCGGCCGGGGGCGCCACCGCCGCGGCTCGCCCTGCTGCGCCACGCCAGCCGCACGCTGGTCAAGGACGGCCATGGGCCGATGCTGGCGGCCTGGGGCCTGGGCCACGCCTTCGACGGGCACGCCGAACTGAGCCTGGGCGCCACCCGCTGCAGCCTGGGCGGCACGCTGCCCTTCGCGCTGACGCTGCGCTCCGGCGCGCCACGGCCGCAGACCCTGGTGGTGGACTACGCGGTGCACCACGTCAAGGCCGACGGCTCGCGGCGGCCCAAGGTGTTCAAGGGCTGGACGCTGACCCTGGCCCCGGGCGAGGCGCGTGTGCTGGCGCGCCGCCACCCCCTGAAGCGGGTGACGACTCGGCGCTACCATGCAGGGCTGCATGCGCTGGACCTGCGGCTCAACGGCCACGTGGTGGCGCACGCCGAGTTCCAGCTCGAGATCGAATGCATCGATCCCCCAACCCCCTCGGTGCCCGGCAAGGGCGCGCCCTGACGCTGCGGCCTGCCCTGCTGTCGGCCCTGCTGCTGACGGCCGCCGGCCTGCTGGCGGCCCCGGCCGCGCACGCGCAGGATGCGGGCGAGCGCGTGGCGCGGGCCGAGGCCCAGGTGCGCGTGGACCCGGGCAGCTCCGCCGCGCTGGCGCGCGAGGCGCTGCAGCGCCTGGGCACCGATGGCGACGCCGACCTGCGCGTGCGCGCGCTGCTGCTGCTGTGCGAGCACGAGTCCGAGCGCGACAGCGCCGCCGCTCGCGCGCACCTGGCCCAGGCCCGCGAGCTGCTGCCGCAGGTGCGCCGGCGCGGCCTGCTGGCGCGCGCGCACCTGTGCGAGGGCGAGCTGGCGCAGCAGGCCGGCAAGGGGGCCGACGCGCTGCGCCTGTTCGAGCTGGCGGTGGCCGCCGCCGAGCGGGCCGGCGACGACGCCGAGCTGGCCGAGGCGCTGTACCGGCGCGGCTACCTGCGGGGCGTGCGGGGCGAGTTCGCCGCCGGGCTCACCGACCTGGACCGTGCCGCCGGCGGCTTCGACCGCCTGGCCATGCGCGAGCACCGCACCACGGTGCAGAACGCGATCGCCACCGTCTACAACCGCATGGGCGACGCCGAGCAGGCCCGCCGCTTCTACCAGCTGGCGCTGCAGGAGCAGCAGCGCGCCGGGCTCCGGCGCGAGCTGGTCGTCACCTGGCACAACCTGGGCCGCGTGAACGAGCAGCTGCGCGACTGGCCGGCCGCGGAGGAGGCCTTCACCGAGGCCCTGGTGCTGGCGCGCGAGCTGAAGTACGCGCGCGGCGAGGCCTATGCCCTGCGCGGCCTGGCCGCGGTGTCCAACGCCCGCGGGCGCCCGGCGCTGGCGCTGGAGCAGCTGCGCCGCGCGCAGGCGCAGCAGGGCAGCACCGAGGACGCGCGCCTGCGCGCACAGCTGCTGCTGCAGCGGGGCATCGCGCTGGGCCAGCAGGGCCAGCCCGGCGAGGGCCGCGCGGCGCTGCAGGAGGCGCTGCGCGTGTTCGAGCAGGCCGAGTCGGCGCGCGAGCGGGCGCAGACGCACGAGGCCCTGGCCCAGCTGCACGCCGTCCAGGGCCAGTGGCGCGAGGCCTACGTGCAGCTGGCCTCGTTCAAGGCGCTGTCGGACCAGCTGCTGCAGCGCCAGGTGGACGAGCGCTTCGCGGCGCTGAAGCTGCAGGTGGACCGCAGCAGCCAGGCGCAGCACCTGCGCCTGCTGCAGCGCGAGCAGCAGGCCACCGCGCACGCGCTGGCCCAGGAGCGCGTGGCCGGCCAGCTGCGCAATGCCGCGCTGGTGCTGGGCGCCCTGGGCGCGCTGCTGCTGGCGCTGCTGGCGTGGCGGCTGCGCCGCGCCGGGCAGGCCATGCGCCGCCTGGCCCACACCGACGAACTCACCGGCCTGCCCAACCGCCGCGACGTGCTGGCGCGGCTGGACACCGCGCTGCGCCGCGGCCAGCGCTGCGCGCTGCTGATCGTCGACCTCGACCACTTCAAGCGCATCAACGACACCCACGGCCACCCGGCCGGCGACGCGGTGCTGCGGGCCGCCGCCGAGGTGCTGCGCGCCGAAGGCCACGCGCCGGCGGCCGCCGGGCGCCTGGGCGGCGAGGAGTTCGTGCTCGTGCTGCCGGGTGCCGACCTCGCCGCGGCGCGCGCGGTGGCCGAGCGTGTGCGTGCCGCGGTGCAGGCGCTGGACCTGCGGGCCGTGGTGCACGACGCCGCGGTGACCACCAGCGTGGGCCTCACGCTGGGCCAGCCCGGCGAGGACGCCAGCGCGCTGCTGCGCCGCGCCGACCGCGCGCTCTACCTGGCCAAGGCGCGCGGCCGCAACCGGGTGGAGGTGGTGACCGCGGCCGACGAGCTCAGCGGCGAGCCGGGGCCGGCGGCAGCCCCGCCGGCGGCCATGCCGCCGGATCGAAGCCCGCCGTCGTCAGCGGTCCCCAGTCCACGACCGGCCGCCTGATCACGCTGGGCTGCGCCAGCATCAGCGCGCGGGCCGAGGCGCGGTCGGTCACGGCCGCGCGGGCGGCGTCGTCGAGCTGGCGCCAGGTCGTGCCCTTGCGGTTGACCAGGGCCTCCCAGCCCAGGGCGTCGAGCCAGGCGTCCAGCGCCGTCTCCGGCACGCCGGCCTTCTTGAAGTCGTGGAAGGTGGCGTCGAAGCCCTGTTCGGCCAGCCAGGCGCGGGCGCGCTTGACGGTGTCGCAGTTCGGGATGCCGTAGACGGTGACGCGGCTCATCACACAACCTTAACCCTTGGCGGGCTTCGTTGCGAGCGCTTGGGAGCGGCCCGGCGCGCTCACTGGTCGAAGTCGTCCCTGGCGTCGCAGGCCGGATCGGGCGCAAAAGCGGCGCTGCGCACGCGGCCGTCGTCGCCGATGGACGCCTGGAACCACAGGCAGAACGGCGAGTCGTGGCGCCAGGACCAGACCTCGCCACCCTGGCGGCCTCCGGCGCGCACGTGGCTGGCGCGGCCCAGCGTGCGCCGCAGTTCGTCGGTGCCCATGCCCGGCAGGCTGCCCTGCACGCGCTCCAGGTGGCGCCAGTCGAGCACCTGCTGCCATTGCGCCACGCGGCCCTGGGCGTCGAGGTCCACCATCCAGGTCTCGCGGCCGGCCGGGCCGGTGGCGTACTCCAGGCGGGTGCCGGCGGGCAGCGCGTGGCGGGCCGTGGGCTCGCCCCAGCGCTGGCGGAGTTCGGCCTCGGCCAGGCCGGCCTGCAGCGGCCTGAGGCCCGGCCCGGCGCAGGCGGTCAGCATGACGGCCAGCACGGCCGGCGACAGGCGCAGCAGGGTGGATGTCATGCGGCCAGCATACGCCGGCGCGACAACCCCGCGCCGCCTGCGGGTTCGTTGGCCGCTCAGACCCCGAACTTGTCGCGCAGGTCGTACCAGAGTGCCCCGAGCGCGGTCAGCGGCACGCGCAGCAGGCGGCCACCGGGGAAGGGGTGATGGGGCAGGCGCGCGAAGGCGTCGAAGCGTTCGGCCTGCCCCCGGATGGCCTCGGCCAGCACGCGCCCCACCAGGTGCGTGTAGGTGACGCCGTGGCCGGAGCAGCCCTGGGCGTAGTACAGGTGGTCGGCGAGCCGGCCCACCTGCGGCAGGCGCGAGAGCGTGAGCAGGAAGTTGCCCGTCCAGCCGAAGTCCACGCGCACGTCGGCCAGTTGCGGAAAGGTCTTCAGCATCTTGGGCCGCACCAGCGCCTCCACGCGCGCCGGGTCGCGGGCGCCGTAGATCACGCCGCCGCCGTAGAGCAGCCGCCCGTCGGCCGACAGGCGGAAGTAGTCGAGCAGGAAGTTGTTGTCCTCCACGCAGCAGTCGGCCGGGATGAGCGCCGCCGCGCGTGCGCCCAGCGGCTCGGTGGCGATCACCTGCGTGCCGCAGGGCATGGACTTCGCCGCCAGCGCCGGCTCCAGGCCGCCGAGGTAGGCGTTGCCGGCCAGCACCACCCAGCGCGCGCGCACCGACCCCTGCGCGGTGTGCACCGCCAGTGGCGTGCCGCGCTCCACGCGCAGCACCGCCGAGCCCTCGTGGATGCGCCCGCCCAGCGACTCCAGCGCCGCCGCCTCGCCCAAGGCCAGGTTCAGCGGGTGGATGTGGCCGCCGGTGGGGTCGAACAGCAGGCCGCTGTAGCGGTCGGTGGCCACGAAGCGGCGCACGTCGGCCGGGGTGTCGAAGAGCTGCAGGCCGGGGTGGCCCCAGCGTTCCCACAGCGCCTTGTGCTCGGCCAGGCCGTGCAGCTTCCTGGGGTGGATGGCGGTGTAGGCGCCGCCGTTCTTCAGGTCGCAGGCGATGCCGTAGCGCGCCACGCGCTCGCGGATGATGGCCGCGCCCTCGAACATCATGCGCCCCAGCGGCTCGGCCACGGCACGGCCATAGGCCGCCTCGATGACGTCGAGGTCGCGCGAGAAGCTGTGCACGATCTGCCCGCCGTTGCGGCCCGAGGCGCCCCAGCCCACGCGCGCGGCCTCCAGCACCACCACCTGCAGACCGGCCTCGGCCAGCGCCAGCGCGGTGGACAGGCCGGTGTAGCCGGCGCCCACCACGCAGACATCGGCCGTCACCTGCCCCTGCAGCGGCGGCCGCGGCGGCGCGGGGTGGGCGCTGTGGGCGTAGTACGAGGGGGCGTGCGCGGGCAGGGTCATCGTGCGGGCGTCGGGCAGGGCCGGTGCACGATAACCCATGCCGACCACCGCGCCGGCGGGGCGGGCAGGGCCGGCGGGGCTGCACAGCTTGCGAGCCGAGCGGACGCCCGTGTGCACGGCGCTGGGCCTGCGGCGCCTGGCGGTGCTCAGCGCCCGTTGACGGGCGCCACCGGCGCGCACCGCTTCGTCGAACTGACTGGAGCCTCCCTCCCGGAGGGAGGCTGGAGGGTGCCGGTCGAACGAGCTGGAGCTCCCTCTCGGAGGGGGCTCGGGGGAGCCGTGCGTAGAGCCGCAGGCCAGGCGTCTGCGCGGCTTTCGCCGCGCAGACGCCTAGACCCTGGCCAGCCCCAGCAGGTGCGCCACGTCCTTGGCGAAGATGCGCAGGTGCGCCATGGGCTTGCGCCGCACCAGCCGCTTGTTCATGTAGGCATCGAAGGTGAGCTGCTGGACGTCCTTGTCGCGGCAGATGCTGACGAAGCGCTCGCGCAGGCGGTCGTTGCGGTACCAGAACCACTGCATCATGCCCAGCACCCAGAACACCCGGCCATGCTCGCGCATGAAGCGCCGGCGGGCCTGCTTCAGCGCCCGCGGGTTGCCGCTGCGCACGTACTCCACCGCCGCCTCGCCCGCCAGGCGGCCGCCGAGCATCGCGTAGTAGATGCCCTCGCCGGAGGCCGGCGCCACCACGCCGGCGGCGTCGCCGGCCAGCACCACGTGGCGGCCGTCGTCCCAGCGCGGCAGCGGCTTCAGCGGGATGGGCGCGCCCTCGCGACGCACCGTCACCGCATGGGCCAGACCGGCGGCCTCGCGCAGCCGGCCCACGGCCGCACGCAGGGAGAAGCCCTTGTCGGCGCTGCCGGTGCCCACGCTCATGGTCGGCCCGTGGGGAAAGACCCAGCCGTAGAAGTCGGGCGACAGGCTGCCCCGGTAGTACACGTCGCAGCGCGAGGGGTCGACGTCGGCGGCCGCGGCGGCGGCGCTGCCCGGCTCCGGCGTGCGGATGATCTCGTGGTAGGCGAACACGAACTTGCCGCGCTCGGCGCCCGGCACCGTCTGCTGCGCCACCGCCGAGCGCGCGCCGTCGGCGCCGACCACGCAGCGCGCGTGCAGCACGAAGGGGGCACCGCTGTCCGGGTCGTCGGCGTGCACGGTACAGGGCCCCTGCGCCGGGCTCTCGATGCGGCGGAACACGCCGCGGCGGCGCACCGCACCGGCACCCTCGGCGCGCGCGCGCAGCCACTCGTCGAAGACCTCGCGGTCCACCAGGCCGACATAGCCGTTGTCGATGGGAATGTCCACCTTCTGGTCGGACGGCGAGATCATGCGCGCGCAGCGCGCATGGGCCACCAGCAGCGAATCCGGGATGTCGAAGTCGCGGATCAGCCGCGGCGGGATGGCCCCGCCGCAGGGCTTGATGCGGCCGTCGCGGTCGAGCAGCAGCACGCTCAGTCCGCGCGCGGCGGCATCGTGCGCGGCGGTGGCACCGGCCGGCCCGCCACCGACGACGACGACGTCCCACAGGGTGTCGGAAGAAGGGTTCATGGGGTCGGCTCCGGTTGGGCAGAGGCGGGCAGCGGCGCACGCCGGGAGGGTGCAGGCTCGGACGGCCGCGCGGTCGGCGCGGTCACGGACAGGGCGCGCGCGCCACGCGCGGCGATCCCTGCGGCGAAGAGGAACATCGCCGCCTCGAAGGCGAACACGCCGGCATAGGCGGTGCCGGGGTCGTGCAGCAGCCAGCGCGCGAGGTCGCTGGCGGCGGTGCCGAGAAGGCCGCCGAGGCCGAAGGCCACGCCCTGCGCCGCACCCCACAGGCCCATGCGCACGCCCTCGCGGCCCGGCCCGTCGGCGCCGGCCAGCTGCATCATGGCCCCGATGGCGGCGATGGAGAAGGCGCCGTTGGCCACCCCGAGCAGGAACACGTTGGCACGGAAGGGCCAGTCGTGGCCCACCACGCCGGCCACCACCAGCCCGCCCATGGCCAGCGCCGAGGCCAGGCAGCCACCCACCGTCCAGCCGCGCAGGCTGCCCATGCGGATGCCGCGCCACTCGCGCCCGGCCATCGCCGCCATCAGCATGCCCATCAGCACGCCGCCGTGCTGCAGGCCCGCCAGCGAGGTCGACTCGCCCGGCGTGTAGCCCAGCACCGTGCCGGCAAAGGGCTCGAGGATGAGGTCCTGCGCGCTGTAGGCGAGCATCGACAGGAAGACGAAGATCGCGAAACGGCGGGCCGCCGGGTCGGCCCAGACCTCGGCCAGCGCCTCGCGGAACGCGGGCCTGCCGGCGGGCTCGGCGGCCTCACCGGCAGCCTCGCCGGCCACGGCCCGCGCCACCGGAGGTTCGAGCCGCCACAGGGCCGCCAGGCTGAGCAGGCAGGCCGCCAGCGCCACGCCGGCGGTCACCGCCACCAGGCGCGCCGGGGAGTACGGGTCGAGCAGCTGGCCGGCCACGCCGGCCGTCACCGCAAAGCCCACGATCATCATCAGCCACACCACGGTGGCCGCACCGGCGCGGCGCGCGGGGGCCACCTGCCGGGCCAGCAGCGCGAGCAGCGAGGTGCCGGCGGCACTGATGCCCAGGCCGATGAGCAGGAAGCCCGCCACCGCCAGCGCGGTGCCGGCGGCCAGCTGCGTGCCCATCCAGGCCGTGGCCAGCGCGGCCAGCACCGCGCCGAGGCCCAGCACCGCCATGCCGCCGAGGATCCAGGGCGTGCGCCGGCCGCCGACGTCGCCGCCGTGGCCCATGCGTGGCCGCGTGATCTGCACGGCGTAGTGCAGGCCCACGAGCAGCCCCGGCAGCAGCGCCGGCAAGGCGAGCTCCACCACCATCACGCGGTTGAGCGTGGAGGTGGTGAGCACCACGATGGCGCCCAGCGCCGCCTGCACCAGGCCCAGGCGTGCCACCTGGCCCCAGCCGAAACCCGGCAGGCGCGGCGCACCCATCACGCGCCTCCCGCGATCAGCCCGCGCAGCGCAAAGGCGCTGACCATCATGCCGCTGACGAACAGCGGCACGCCGAAGCCGCTGTACCACAGCGCCTTGGCGCAGGGGTCGGCCAGGAAACGGCGCATCATCAGCGCCTGCCCCGCCACCAGCAGGCCGACGCCGGCCGCGTGCCAGGGCGTGCCCCAGGCCAGCAACAGGCCGATGACCGCGAACTGCGGCAGCAGCATCACCGCCGCGGCCACGCGCGCGGCGCCCTGCACGCCCAGGCGCACCGGCAGCGAGCCGATGCCCATGCGGCGGTCGCCCTCGATGGCCTTGAAGTCGTTGAGCGTCATGATCCCGTGGGCGCCGAGGCTGTAGAGCAGCGCCAGCGCGATGGAACGCGCATCGGGCATCAGGCCACCGGCCATCACCGCCGCGCCCGTGACCCAGGCCAGGCCCTCGTACGACAGGCCGCAGGCCGCGTTGCCCCACCAGCCGTTGCGCTTCAGGCGCAGCGGTGGCGCGCTGTAGGCCCAGGCCAGCAGCAGGCCGAGCACGGCCGCGCCGAACCCCCAGGGGCCGAGCCACCAGGCCACGACCAGCGACAGCGCCGTCCACAGGCAGGCGATGTACAGGCCCCAGCGCCCGGGCATGCGGCCCGACGGGATGGGGCGCTGCGGTTCGTTGATGGCATCGACGTGGCGGTCGAACCAGTCGTTGACGGCCTGGCTGGTGGCGCAGACCATGGGCCCGGCCAGCAGGATGCCCAGCAGCAGCAGCCCCCAGCGCCCGGCCAGCGGCACGCCCGAGGCCACCACGCCGCAGGCGAAGGCCCACATGGGCGGGAACCAGGTCACGGGCTTGAGCAGCTCGGCCACCGCCGACAGCGACGGCCGGCCCGCCGGCCGCGGCTGCAGCAAGGGCTCCAACGGCGACGGACGGCCGGACATCTGCATGCGAGCCATTCTTTGGTTGACACCGAATAGTGTCAAGACAAATTTACGCTCGGCCTGTCAGGCGTCAAGCGGGCGGCCACGCCGGCGGCCCGCCCCGGGGCGGTGGCCCGGCCCGGCGGATCATGGGGTGGGCAAAGACGGCCGTGGCGGCCCGGCCCGCGCTCAGCGCGACTCGCCGGAGCCTTGCTCGGCCATGCCGTAGCGGTGCAGCTTGACGTACAGGCTCTGGCGCGACAGCCCGAGCATCTCCGCGGCCGACGCGCGGTTGCCCTGCGTGAGCTGCAGCGCCGCCTCGATGCACAGCTGCTCGATGAGGTCGGTGGACTCGCGCACCAGGTCCTTCAGCGGCATGCGGCCCACCAGCTGGGTGAGCTGCTCCACCGAGCGCGGCACGCCCTTGCCCTCGGGCTGCGGCACGCCCAGGCGGCGGCCCACGTGGCGCACGGCAAAGCCCAGGCAGGGCGGGTCGCCGTCGGGCACCGACACGGCCGAGACCTCGACCTCGGCATCCACGCCGTGCTGCCCGTGCACCACGGTGCCGAACAGGCGCAGCGCACCCTGCTGGCGCATCGTGGCCAGCATCACCTGCAGGTCCACGCCCGGGCGGCCGAGCCAGCGGTCGATGGACTCGCCGATGAGCTGGTCCTCGGCGGTCATCTGCGCCAGCGACAGGAAGGCCGCGTTGGCGGTGAGCACGCGACCCTCGAGGTCGGTGACCACCAGGCCGTCGGGTGCACGCTCGATCACCTGTGCCAGTGCGCGCTGCGGCCTGCCCTGCGCGACCGCGTCACCCGGCGCCGCACGCAGCCGCAGCAGGTACAGCGGGCGCTCGTCCTCGACGAACAGGCTCACGCTGACGATCAGGTGCTCGCGGCCGGCAGGCCCGCCGCGCAGCGGGGCCTCCTCGCTGCGGCCGCTGGCGCGCACGCGCCCCATCAGCGCCACCAGGTCGCGCTGCGCGCGCTCGGTCAGACCCACGCCCACCGGCTGGCCGATCAGGCGCTTGACGGGCTGGCCCAGCAGCGGCTGCGCCGCGCCGTTGGCCTCGAGCACCTTGCCGTTGGCGCCGTCGACGATGAGGATGGCGTCGGTGGCCGTCTCGAACAGCAGCTGGTAGCGGGTCTCGGCGTGGCGCAGGCGCCAGTAGTCGCGCTCCAGCGTCTGCTGCGCGTCCACCAGGCGCTGCTGCAGGCCGGCCAGGCTGCGCACGTCGCGGCCCACCGCCAGCACCCGCCCGTCGCGACCCACCGGCAAGGCGGCGTACATCACCGGAAAGTCATGCCCCGAGGTGCCGGGGTGGTTCACGTGGCGCCAGCGGCGGGCGTCGCTGCGCCCGGCGTCCTGCAGCAGCGACTCCACCTTGGGCCGGCTCTCCGGCGTGACCACCTCCGTCCAGGGCCGGCCGACCCAGGCGCCGACATCGGCCACCGGCAGGTCGTCGACGCTGGTGGACAGGTCCTCGATGACGCCGCGGGGGTCGAGCACGAGGGCGATGTCCGACGCGGCCGCGATGAGCGATGCCGCCTCGATGGGGGGCAGCGCGGAAAGCGCGGCGCCGCCGCCCAGGAAGCTGCGGGGCATCCGGCCCGCGCCTCCGTTGGCGGCCTGCGCGCGCGACGGGCCTCGCTTGGTAGACACCTTCCTCAGTCCTGCTTGATGACAAGTTCGTGGGCGACAAGGATAGCCCGACTCGCGTCGTCGGCTGCCGCATCGGCCCCGAGCGCCTCGGCCACATCGGCCTGCGCCAGCAACAGCGGCCCGCCGACCATCACGCGGATGTGCCGGTGCAGCGAGACCCGCCGCACCTCGGCGATCAGCGCCGCCAGCGTCTGCACGTGGCGCTCGCTGCCGATGGTGAAGCCCACCAGATCCACCCGGCGGCGGCGCAGCAGCGCCAGCAGCGCCAGCAGCGCCTGCGGCGACTCGGGCGTGTCCGGCTCGACCTGCCAGCCGGCGGCACGGAAGAAGTCGCGCACCATGGTCAGCCCGAGCGTGTGCTGCTCGCCCGGTGCCGACGCGAACACCACGCTGGGCAGGTCGGCCATCGGAACGCGCAGCACCTCCATGCCGTGGGTCACGCGGTGCACGAGCGAGTGCAGCCGGCCGAGCGCGATCGTCACCTGGGTGAAGTCGCAGAGGTCGGCCGACCACAGGTCGCCCAGGCGGCGTGCGGTGGGCGCCAGCAGGTCCAGGCACAGGCGCGCCGGCGGCACGCCGAGCCCCGCGACCGCCTGCAGCACCTCCAGCGCCTGGCCGGGGCCGGCCAGCACGGCGTCGGTGAACTGCGCGACCGTGGCCTCGTCGATCACGGCCCCGGAATCGGCCGCCAGCAGCGAGGCCAGATCACGGCTGTGCTCCCGATGCAGCAGCATCAGCCTCGGGATGATCTCGGTCTCCACCGTGCGCAGCAAGGCCTGTGCGTGCGGTACCGCCACCATCGCGGGGTCCGGCGGGTGGCACGGATCCTCGTGATGACCTCGCCAGTTGTCTGCGGCAGTCCGCCGACCTGGAGTCCATGCCCTCATGCGCGCCTCCCCTTCACAGGGCGCGGCGAACGCAGTGCATCGGTCTCTGACCGAACCGAAGGCGCACGAAGACGTGCGTATCCGGTGCACTCCATTGCCATGTTGGTCGAAACCCGCGACGCGGGCCCGTGCGGCCTTGTACGCCGACCCTGCCGCGGTGTCAAAGCTTTCTGACACGGCCTGGTCACCCCGCCTCCCGGGACAGCTGCGGAAGGCGCGGGTAAACGATAGCGTCAATTTCATTGAACGTCTAGTTTGCTTGACACTTGATCGGTGCCGGCATAGATTGGGCTCATTGCCGCAGTTGCCTCACGTGCCCAACACCCCTTCTCCCCGCCCGACCTCGCCGCTGTACACGCCTGCCGAACGTGCGCGCCGCGATGCCACGCGCTGGACCCTGGTGCAGGGCATCCTCGCGCCGATCCAGTTCCTCGTCTTCCTGATCAGCCTGGGGCTGGTGCTGCGCTGCCTGCTCACCGGCGAGGGCGAGTCCGCCGCGCACGCGTCGGTGGTGCTCAAGACGCTGCTGCTCTACACCATCATGGTCACCGGCGCGGCCTGGGAGAAGCGCGTGTTCGGCGTCTGGCTGTTCGCGCGCCCGTTCTTCTGGGAGGACGTGTTCAGCATGCTGGTGCTGGCCCTGCACACCGCCTACCTGGTGGCCCTGGGCACCGGCAGCCTGGGCACCGCCGGTCTGATGGTGCTGGCGCTGGCCGCCTACGCCGCCTACGTGATCAATGCGGCGCAGTTCGTGCTGAAGCTGCGCATGGCGCGGCTGCAGGCCAGCGGCCCGTCGCTGGGAGCTGCCACATGAACGCCCCGGAACATCCGCTGCTGTCGGCCGACGTGCTGCGCGAGCGCGGCCAGCGCGAGGTCTTCTGCGGCCTCACCGGCATCGTCTGGCTGCACCGCAAGATCCAGGACGCCTTCTTCCTCGTGGTGGGCTCGCGCACCTGCGCACACCTGCTGCAGTCGGCCGCCGGGGTCATGATCTTCGCCGAGCCGCGCTTCGGCACCGCCATCATCGACGAGCGTGACCTCGCCGGGCTGGCCGACGCCAATGCCGAGCTCGACCGCGTGGTGGAGCGCCTGCTGTCGCGGCGGCCCGAGATCCGCCTGCTGTTCCTGGTGGGCTCCTGCCCCTCGGAGGTCATCAAGCTCGACCTGTCACGCGCCGCCGAGCGCCTGAACGCGCGCCACCACCCGGCGGTGCGCGTGCTCAACTATTCCGGCAGCGGCATCGAGACCACCTTCACCCAGGGCGAGGACGCCTGCCTCGCGGCGCTGGTGCCCACGCTGCCGGCCGAGGCCCAAGGCGAGGCGCCGCAGCTGCTCGTCGTCGGTGCGCTGCCCGACGTGGTGGAAGACCAGTTCACGCGCCTGCTGAAGGCCATCGGCATCGAGGCACCGCGCTTCCTGCCGGCGCGCCGGGCCGGCACGATGCCGCCCGTGGGCCCGGGCACGCGCTTCCTGCTCGCCCAGCCCTTCCTCGGCGACACCGCCCGCGCGCTGGAGCTGCGCGGCGCCCGGCGCATCGCGGCGCCCTTCCCCTTCGGCGTCGAGGGCACGACGGCCTGGCTGCGCGCGGCCGCCGGCACCTTCGGTATCGGCCATGACGCCGTGGAACGCGCCACCGCCAGCGCGCGCGAGCGTGCCGCCGTGGCGCTGGCCCGGGTGCGCCCGGCGCTGGAGGGCCGGCGGATCTTCTTCTTCCCCGACTCCCAGCTGGAGGTGCCGCTGGCACGCTTCCTCAGCCGCGAGCTGGGCATGCAGCTGGTGGAGGTGGGCACGCCCTACCTGCACCGCCAGCACCTGGCCGAGGAACTGGCGCTGCTGCCGCGCGGCACGGCGCTCAGCGAAGGCCAGGACGTGGACCGCCAGCTCGACCGCTGCCGTGCCGCCCGGCCCGACCTCACCGTCTGCGGCCTCGGCCTGGCCAACCCGCTGGAGGCCGAGGGCCTGCCCACCAAGTGGTCGATCGAGCTGGTGTTCTCGCCGGTGCACGGCTACGAGCAGGCGGCCGACCTCGCCGCCCTCTTCGCCCGCCCGCTGGACCGCCGCCAGCGGCTGGCCGCCTAGCCCGGTCACGCCCCCGCCATGCAGCTCACGCTCTGGACCTACGAAGGCCCGCCGCACGTCGGCGCCATGCGCATCGTCACCGCGATGCGCGAGGTGCACTACGTGCTGCACGCGCCGCAGGGCGACACCTACGCCGACCTGCTGTTCACGATGATCGAGCGGCGCGACCGCCGGCCGCCGGTGACCTACAGCACCTTCCAGGCACGCGACCTGGGCGGCGACACCGCCGCCCTGTTCCAGACCGCCGCGCGCGACGCCGTCGAGCGCTTCAAGCCGCAGGCGCTGCTGGTGGGCGCCTCCTGCACCGCCGAGCTGATCCAGGACGACCCGGGCGGCCTGGCCGAGGCGCTGGGCCTGGACGTGCCGGTGATCCCGCTGGAGCTGCCCAGCTACCAGCGCAAGGAGAACTGGGGCGCGGCCGAGACCTTCTACCGCCTGGTGCGCGCGCTGGCGCCGGCACCGGCGGCGCGTGCGCCGATCGAAGGGCGCCGCGCGCGCTGCAACCTGCTGGGCGCCACCGCGCTGGGCTTCCGCCACCGCGACGACGTGCGCGAGCTGCGCGGACTGCTCGACCGCCTGGGCGTGGACGTCAACGTCTGCGCCCCGCTGGACGCCACGCCGGCCGACCTGCGGCGCCTCACCGAGGCCGACTTCAACGTCGTGCTCTACCCGGAGATCGCCGACACCGCCGCGATCTGGCTCGAGCGCACCCACCACATGCCGCGCACGCGCACCGTGCCCATCGGCCGCCGCGCCACCCAGGCCTTCATCGACGAGGTGGCGGCGCTCGCCGGCGTGGACCCGGCCCCGGTGCAGGCCAGCCTGGACTGGCGCGCCGAGTGGTACGCACGCTCGGTGGACTCCAACTACCTCACCGGCAAGCGCGTGTTCGTGTTCGGTGACGCCACCCACGCCGTGGCCGCCGCGCGCGTGGCGGCGCACGAGCTGGGCTTCACCGTCGTCGGCCTGGGCACCTACAGCCGCGAGTTCGCCCGCGACGTGCGCAACGCCGCCACCGAGCTGGGCATCGAGGCCCTGATCACCGACGACTACCTGGAAGTCGAGGCGCGCATCGCCGAGCTGCAGCCCGAGCTGGTGCTGGGCACGCAGATGGAGCGCCACGTGGCCAAGCGCCTGGGCCTGCCCTGTGCGGTGATCTCCGCGCCGGTGCACGTGCAGGACTTCCCCGCCCGCCACGCGCCGCAGATGGGCGTGGAAGGCAGCGCGGTGATGTTCGACACCTGGGTGCAGCCGCTGATGATGGGCCTGGAAGAGCACCTGCTGCACATGTTCCGCGAGGACTTCGAGTTCCACGCACAGGCCGCGCCGTCGCACCTCGGGCGCAGCGGCATGCCCGCCGCCGCGGCGGCGGAACCGGCCACCGCGCCGGCCGACGTCGAGACCGACACGCCGGCCGCCACCGCTGCGCCGGCGCAGCCGGCGGAGGACGCCGCGGCCGCCACCCGGGCCACCCCGCCCGCGGGCGCCGCGGCCATCGTCCTGCAATGGGCCGCCGAGGCCGAACGCGAGCTGCACAAGATCCCGTTCTTCGTGCGCGGCAAGGCCCGGCGCAACACCGAACGCTTTGCCCGCGACCGCGGCGTGGCGCTCATCACCGTCGAGACCCTCTACGATGCCAAGGCCCATTTCAGTGCGTGACCGTGCGCCGTCACGGCCGGCACCGGTCCCGATGCGCGTGGTGCTGGTCACGATGGACAGCCACCTCGCCAGCGCCGCCGAGCGCGCGGCGCGCACGCTGGCCGAGAGCCTGCCCGGCCTGAGCTTCGTGGTGCACGCGGCGGCGGAATGGACCGACAAGCCCGCCGCGCTGGCGCGCTGCCGCGACGACATCGCGCAGGCCGACATCGTCATCGCGACGATGCTCTTCATGGAAGACCACTTCCTGCCGGTGATCGATGCGCTGCGCGCGCGCCGCGATCACTGCGACGCGATGGTCTGCGCCATGTCTGCCGCCGAGGTGATGAAGCTCACCCGCATGGGCCGCTTCAGCATGGACGGCGAGGCCACCGGCATGGCCGCGCTGCTGAAGAAGCTGCGCCAGCGCATGTCGGGCAAGGGCGAGAAGGAAGGCTCGGCCAGGCCCAGCGCCGGGGCCCAGCAGATGGCCATGCTGCGCCGGCTGCCGCAGATCCTGCGCTTCATCCCCGGCACCGCCCAGGACCTGCGCGCCTACTTCCTGGTGCTGCAGTACTGGCTGGCCGGCTCCCAGGACAACGTGGCCAGCCTGGTGCACCTGCTGGTGCAGCGCTACGCCGCCGGCCCGCGCGAGGCGCTGCGCGCGCTGGCCCGGCCCGACGCACCGCGCGCCTACCCCGAGGTGGGCGTGTACCACCCGCGCCTGGCGTCGCGGCTGACGGAAGACCCGGCCGCCCTGCCCGGCCCCGCGCGACCGGCCGGCACCGTGGGCCTGCTGCTGATGCGCAGCTACCTGCTGGCGGGCAACACCGCGCACTACGACGGCGTGATCGCCGCGTTCGAGGCCCGCGGCCTGCGCGTGCTGCCGGCCTTCGCGACCGGGCTCGATGCCCGCCCCGCGGTGGACCGGTTCTTCCTGCGCGACGGCCGGCCGACGGTGGACGCCGTGGTCTCGCTGACCGGCTTCTCGCTGGTGGGCGGCCCGGCCTACAACGACGCCCGTGCCGCCGAGGCCACGCTGGCGGCGCTGGATGTGCCCTACCTGTCGGTGATGCCGGTGGAGTTCCAGACCCTGGAGCAGTGGGGCGCCTCCGAGCGCGGGCTGATGCCGGTGGAGGCGACGATGATGGTCGCCATCCCGGAGCTCGACGGCTCCACCGGCCCGATGGTCTACGGCGGCCGCAGCGACGCGGCGCGCAGCGGCTGCGACGGCTGTGCGCGGCACTGCCGCTTCGAGGCCGCCACCGACGCGCACGACATGCAGAGCTGCCCCGAGCGGGCCGACACCCTGGCCGCGCGCGTGGCGCGCCTGGTGGCGCTGCGCCGCAGCGAGCGCGCCCAGCGCCGCGTGGGCTGCGTGCTGTTCAACTTCCCGCCCAATGCCGGCAACACCGGCACCGCGGCCTTCCTGTCGGTCTTCGAGAGCCTGCACAACCTGCTGGTGGCGCTGCGCAACGAGGGCTACACGGTGGACGTGCCCGACAGCGTGGACGCGCTGCGCCAGCGCATCGTGCTGGGCAACGCCGAGCGCATGGGCGCGGCGGCCAACGTGCACGCGCGCATCGCCACCGACGACCACGTGCGGCGCGAGCCCTGGCTGGCCGAGATCGAGGCCCAGTGGGGCCCGGCCCCGGGCCGCATCCAGAGCGACGGCAGCTCCATCTTCGTGCTCGGCGAGCGCTTCGGCAATGTCTTCGTCGGCATCCAGCCGGGCATGGGCTACGAAGGCGACCCGATGCGGCTGCTGTTCGAGCGCGGCTTCGCGCCCACGCACGCCTTTGCCGCCTTCTACCGCTGGCTGCGCGAGGACTTCCGCGCCGACGCGGTGCTGCACTTCGGCACCCACGGCTCGCTGGAGTTCATGCCCGGCAAGCAGGCCGGCCTGTCGGGCGCCTGCTGGCCCGACCGCCTGATCGGCGACCTGCCCAACTTCTACCTCTACGCGTCGAACAACCCCTCCGAGGGCACGATCGCCAAGCGCCGCGCAGCCGCCACGCTGATCAGCTACCTGACGCCGCCGGTGGGCAGCGCCGGCCTGTACAAGGGCCTGGTGGACCTGAAGGCCAGCATCGAGCGCTGGCGCGGGCTGCCGCCGGAGGCCGAGGCCGAGCGCGAGGCGCTCACGCCGCTGCTGCAGGCCCAGGCCGTGGAACTGGAGTTCACGCCGGCCGAACCGGCCTGGAACGACCTGCCGGCCGCCGGCCTGGCCAACCAGGTCGACTGCCTCTGGCGCGCGGTGCTCGAGACCGAGACCACGCTCATCCCGCACGGGCTGCACGTCGTGGGCCGGCCGCCCACGCCGTCGGAGCGCCTGGACTTCCTGCGCGCCATGAGCGCCGCCTCGGCCGACCGCGGGGCCGCCCTGCCCGATGCCGTGCTGCAGGCGCTGGTGGACGGCCGCAGCCCGAAGCAGGCGCTGGCCGCCGCCGGCCTGCCGGGCGACGACGCCCTGCTGGCCCGCCTGCAGGAGCTGGCCACCGCCGGCAGCCAGCTGGCCGAGGACCACGAGATCGGCGCCATCCTGCACGCGCTGGACGGCCGCTGGCTGCGCCCCGCCCCGGGCGGCGACGTGCTGCACAACCCCGACGTGCTGCCCACCGGGCGCAACCTGCACGGCTTCGACCCCTTCCGCCTGCCCAGTGCCTTCGCGGTGCAGGACGGCGCCCGCCAGGCCGAGCGCCTGCTGGCCCGCCACACGGCCGACGGCCACGCCTTCCCCGAGACGGTGGCCCTGGTGCTCTGGGGCACCGACAACCTGAAGACCGAAGGCGCGCCGATCGGCCAGGCGCTGGCGCTGCTGGGGGCCAAGCCCCGCTTCGACGGCTACGGCCGCCTGGCCGGCGCCGAGCTGCTGCCGCTGGAGGCCCTGGGCAGGCCGCGCGTGGACGTGGTCATCACGCTCTCGGGCATCTTCCGCGACCTGCTGCCGCTGCAGATCAAGCTGCTGGCCGAGGCCGCGTGGCTGGCCGCCAGCGCCGACGAGCCGGCCGATCTGAACTTCGTGCGCAAGCACGCGCTGGCCCACCAGGCGGCGCACGGCGGCCCGCTGGAGACCGCCGCGCTGCGCGTCTTCGGCAATGCCGAGGGCGCCTACGGCGCCAACGTCAACATGCTGGTGGACAACAGCCGCTGGGATGGCGAGGACGAACTGGCCGAGACCTACACCCGGCGCAAGGGCTTCGCCTACGGCCGCGACGGCCGGCCCAGCAAGCAGCCGGCCCTGCTGGACAGCGTGCTGGCCGGCGTGTCGCTGGCCTACCAGAACCTGGAGTCGGTGGAGCTGGGCGTGACCACCATCGACACCTACTTCGACACCCTGGGCGGCATCAGCCGCGCGGTGGCGCGCGCCAAGCGCCAGGCCGGCACCGCCGGTGCCGGCGAGGTGGCGCCGGTCTACATCGGCGACCAGACGCGTGGCGAGGGCACGGTGCGCACGCTGCAGGAGCAGGTGGCGCTGGAGACCCGCACGCGCATGCTCAACCCCAAGTGGTACGAGGGCATGCTGGCCCACGGCTACGAGGGCGTGCGCCAGATCGAGAGCGCCATCACCAACACCATGGGCTGGTCGGCCACCACCGGGCAGGTCGCGCCGTGGGTGTACCAGCAGCTCACGCAGACCTTCATGCTGGATCCCGCGATGCGCGACCGCCTCGCCCAGCTCAACCCGCACGCGTCGGCCAAGGTCGCGCAGCGTCTGCTCGAGGCCAGCGCCCGGCAGTACTGGACCCCCGATGCCGAGATGCTGGATGCGCTGCAACGCGCCGGCGACGAGCTCGAGGACCGCCTCGAAGGCGTCTACACCCCAAGGATGGCCGCATGAACGTCGCTTCAGTCCCCCTCAACGAACTCCGCCGGGCCGATGGCCTGGCACTCAAGCGTGCCGGCACCGGCTGCGGCGACGGGGAGGGCAGCGTGCAGGTGCAGCTCGACCCCAACCTGCGCATCGGCACCGCCAAGGTCTTCGCCGTCTACGGCAAGGGCGGCATCGGCAAGAGCACCACCAGCTCCAACCTCAGCGTGGCCTTCAGCAAGCTGGGCAAGCGCGTGCTGCAGATCGGCTGCGACCCCAAGCACGACTCCACCTTCACGCTGACCAAGAAGCTGATGCCCACCGTCATCGACGTGCTCGAGGGCGTGGACTTCCACGCCGAGGAGCTGCGCCCCGAGGACTTCGTCTGGGAGGGCTACAACGGCGTGATGTGCGTGGAGGCCGGCGGCCCGCCGGCCGGCACCGGCTGTGGCGGCTACGTCGTCGGCCAGACCGTCAAGCTGCTGAAGGAGCACCACCTGCTCGACGACACCGACGTGGTGATCTTCGACGTGCTGGGCGACGTGGTCTGCGGCGGTTTCGCCGCCCCGCTGCAGCACGCCGACCGCGCGCTGATCGTCACCGCCAACGACTTCGACTCCATCTTCGCGATGAACCGCATCGTGCAGGCCATCGGCGCGAAGGCGAAGAACTACAAGGTGCGCCTGGGCGGCGTGATCGCCAACCGCTCGGCCGGCACCGACCAGATCGACAAGTTCAACAACATGGTCGGCCTGAAGACCATGGCGCGCTTCCCCGACCTGGACGCGATCCGCCGCAGCCGGCTGAAGAAGGCCACGCTGTTCGAGATGGACGACTCGCCCGAGGTGCGCGCGGTGCAGGAGGAGTACCTGCGCCTGGCCGCCTCGCTGTGGGCGGGCGGCGAGCCCTATGCCGCGGTGCCGATGAAGGACCGCGACCTGTTCGACCTGCTGGGATTCGACTGATGGACATGCGCACCCGCAGCCCGGGCGCCGGCTACGACGCGCGCCGCGGCGAGATCGAGCACTACTTCGACCGCACCGCCGTGCGGGCCTGGGAACGCCTGACCTCCGACGCGCCGGTGGGCCGCATCCGCGCCACCGTGCGCGCCGGGCGCGACCGCATGCGCGCGCTGCTGCTGTCCTGGCTGCCCGACGACATGCGCGGCCTGCGCCTGCTGGACGCCGGCTGCGGCACCGGCGCGCTGGCGGTGGAGGCGGCACGCCGCGGCGCCAGCGTGCTGGCGATCGACCTCTCCCCCACGCTGGTGGACCTGGCCCGCCAGCGGCTGCCGGCCGACCTCGGCCCCGGCCAGGTGGAGTTCCTGGCCGGCGACCTGCTCGACCCGGCGCTCGGCCAGTTCGACCACGTGGTGGCGATGGACTCGCTGATCCATTACGAGCTGCACGACACCGTGCGCGTGCTGCAGGCCCTCACCGCCCGCACCCGCGGCAGCCTGCTGTTCACCTTCGCCCCGCGCACGCCGGCGCTGGCGGCCATGCACGCCGTGGGCCGCATCTTCCCGCGCGGCGACCGTTCGCCGGCGCTGCAGCCCATGGCCGAGGCCCGGCTGCGCACGATGCTGGCCACCCATGCGCCGGCCTGGCGGCCGGCGCGCAGCGAGCGCGTGGCCAGCGGCTTCTACACCTCGCAGGCGCTGGAACTTCGCCCCGCGGGCACGGTGGCCTGACCCCATGAACGCCCCGCGCCGCCTGCCCCTCGCCGCCCGCCTGGCCAAGAAGCTGCCGGCGCAGTGGCTGCCGTTCGCCGATGCCGCCAGCCCCGAGTTGCCGCTGCCGCGGCTGCTGCGGCTGTCGCTGTTCCAGGTGTCGGTGGGCATGGCGCTGGCGCTGCTGGTGGGCACGCTCAACCGGGTGATGATCGTCGAGCTGGGGCTGGCCGCCTGGCTGGTGGCGCTGATGGTGGCGCTGCCCATCCTGGCCGCGCCGCTGCGCGCGCTGATCGGCCACCGCTCCGACACCCACGCCTCGGCCATCGGCTGGCGGCGCGTGCCCTACCTGTTCATCGGCACCGGGCTGCAGTTCGGCGGGCTGGCCATCATGCCCTTCGCGCTGCTGCTGCTCACCGGCCGCGGCGAGGCGGCGGTGCCCGGCCTCGGCCCGGTGGCCGCGGCGCTGGCCTTCCTGCTCGTGGGTGCCGGCGCACAGATCACGCAGACCGCCGGCCTGGCCCTGGCCACCGACCTCGCCCCCGAAGCCAGCCGCCCGCGCGTGGTGGCGCTGATGTACGTGATGCTGCTCGTGGGCCTGGCCGGCGGCGGCACGGTGGCCGGGCTGCTGCTGGCCGACTTCTCGCCCACGCGCCTGATCCAGGTGGTGCAGGGTGCCGCCGTGGCCACCGTGTGGCTGAACGTGATCGCCGCGTGGCGGCAGGAAGCGCGCGACCCGACGCGGCGGCGCAGCCGGGCCGAGCCGGCGCCGGCCTTCGGTCCGCGCTGGCAGGCCTTCATCGGCCAGCCGGGCGCGCGGCGCTTCCTGTGGGCCACCGGCCTGGGCACGGCGGCCTTCAGCATGCAGGACGTGGTGCTCGAGCCCTATGGTGGCGAGATCCTGCGCATGGGCGTGGGCGCCACCAGTTCGCTCACCGCCATGATGGCCGGCGGCGCGCTGCTGGCCTTCGCCGCGGCTGCACGCTGGCTGGCCCGCGGCAGCGACGCCGGCCGCGTGGCCGCCAGCGGCGCGCTGATCGGCCTGCCGGCCTTCGCGCTGGTGATCTTCTCCGCGCCGATGGAGCTGCCGGGCCTGTTCCGGCTGGGCACCGTGCTGGTGGGCTTCGGCAGCGGGCTGTTCGCGGTGGGCACGCTCACCGCGGCGATGTCGCTGGAGCGCCCCGGCCAGGCCGGCCTCGCGCTGGGCGCCTGGGGCGCCGTGCAGGCCACCGCCGCCGGCCTGGCCGTGGCCAGCGGTGGCGCGCTGCGCGACACCGTGTCGTCGCTGGCGCAGCAGGGCACGTTCGGCCCCGCCCTGTCCACACCGGTGGCCGGCTACAGCGCCGTCTACCACCTCGAGATCCTTCTGTTGTTTGCCGCGCTGGTGGCCATCGGGCCGCTGGTGCGGCCTTTCGGTCGTCGTCGTCCCCCCGCCAACCCGCAGATCGGCCTGGCCGACCTGCCGGGCTGACCGCCCTCGCCTGGAGAAAAAGCCATGGGAACCGGAGCCATCACCCAATACGTGGACGTCGCGCAGCTCGTCCTCTACGCCTTCTGGATCTTCTTCGCGGGGCTGATCTACTACCTCGTGCGCGAGAACCACCGCGAGGGCTACCCGATGGTCGTGGACGGGGACCGCAACCCGACGGTCACCGGCTGGCCGGTGCCCAAGCCCAAGACCTACCTGATGCCCGACGGCAGCACGGTGTCGGTCCCGCGCATGACCGACCCGCAGCCCCAGACCTCGGCCGAGGCGGCCCACGGCTACATCGCCGCGCCGCTGGTGCCGGTGGGCAACCCGCTCACGGCCGGCGTGGGCCCGGGGGCCTGGGCGCTGCGCGCCGACGTGCCCGACCTCGACCTCGAGTTCAAGCCCAAGATCGTGCCCCTGCGCACACTGGGCGGCGTGTTCAGCGTGGCCCACCAGAGCGTGGACCCGCGCGGCCTGCCGCTGGTGGGGGCCGACGGCGAGGTGGCCGGCACCATCACCGATGCCTGGCTCGACCGCATGGAGATGATCTTCCGCTTCCTGGAGGCGGAGGTGCCGGGCGCCGATGGCCCGAAGCGTGTCCTGGTGCCGATGAACTTCGCCCGCGTGGTGCGCACCGGCGTCCACGTGAAGGCGCTGATGGCCTCGCAGTTCGGCGGCGTGCCGCCCACCCGCCACCCCGAGCAGGTCACGCTGCTGGAGGAGGAGCGCATCACCGCCTACTACGGCGCCGGCACGCTGTACGCCGACCCGGACCGGGCCGAGCCCTTCTTCTGACCCCCTGCCCCCCGGCCACACGCGAGAGCCCGCCATGTCCCACGGCCCCCACGGACCTTCCCTCGTGCAGGAGCACGACCACGAGCCCCAGCTCGGCCTGCCCGAGCCGCTGCCGCGCGACGAGACGCTGGTCTGGCAGGGCACGCCCGACTGGCGTGCGCTGGCAGTGCGCGCCTTCCACCTGCGCAAGCTGGCGCTGTACTTCGGCGCACTGATCGCGGTGCATGCGGTGCTGTCCACGCAGGGCGGCCAGAGCGCGGCCGACACGCTGCGCGGCCTGGTGATCCCGGTGGCGCTGGCCAGCGTCGGCCTGGGCCTGGTGGCGCTGCTGGCCTGGCTGTCGGCGCGCAGCACGATCTACACGCTGACCGACCGCCGCGTCGTGATGCGCATCGGCATCGTGCTGACCATCACCTTCAACCTCCCGCTCAAGCGCATCGTCTCGGCCGACCTGCGGGGCGCGCCGCGCGGCACGGCCGACATCGCGCTGCGCCTGGACGACGGGAGCCCCGGCATCGCCTGGCTGACGCTGTGGCCCCACGCCCGGCCCTGGCACATCGGCCGCGCGCAGCCCATGCTGCGCTGCCTGCCCGAGGGGGCGCGCGTGGCCGCCACGCTGACGCGCTGCTGGGCCGCCCACCATGGTGGCGCGCCGGCGGTGAACAAGCCGGCCGCTGCGGCGGCCGATGGCAACGGGCTCGCCGGACACCCGGCGCTGGCCCCGCAGTGAACGGGCTGAAAGGGCACCCCCGGCCATGACCACCCTGCAGACCCCGATGGCCCGCGGCCCGCTGCTCGCGCTGGCGGCGGTGGCGGTGCTCACCGTGGCCGCCACCGCGATGGTGCGCTGGTCGGGCGCGGCGGCCGGGCCCTCGGCCGGCGACGCCGGCACGGCCGTCGCCGCCCCCACGCAGTTCACCCGCACGCTGCACTTCACCGACACCGCCGATGGCGGCATCGCCGTGCACGACGCCCGCAGCGGCGTGGTGCTCGACACCCTGCACGGCGAGCAGGGCTTCGTGCGCGGCGTGCTGCGCGCGCTCACCCGCGAGCGCCGCATCCGCGGCGTGGCCGGCAGCCGCGCGCCCTTCACGCTCGGCGTGGCCGCCGACGGCCGCCTGAAGCTGCACGACCCGGCCACCGGCATGCAGCTCGACCTCGAGGCCTTCGGGCCCACGAACGCCGGCGCCTTCGCGCGCCTGCTCGCCCTCTGAGAACGCGACAGGAGACACCCCGATGTCCGCCACCACCCACGCCATCGACAGCAGCGCCGCCGCCGCCGCCAAGGCCAAGCAGGAGACGCTGCTGACGCCGCGCTTCTACACCACCGACTTCGCGGCCATGGACCGCATCGACGTGAGCAGCATCCGCGCCGAGTGGGACGCGATGATGGCCGAGTACGAGGGCGACAACAACCACGACCACTTCCAGCGCGACGCCGCCTTCGCCGAGGAGGCCCGCGAGCAGATGGCGCGCTGGACGCCGGAGCTCAAGCAGGAGTTCCTGGATTTCCTGGTCAGCTCGGTGACCTCGGAGTTCTCCGGCTGCGTGCTCTACAACGAGATCGCCAAGCACATCGACAACCCCGACGTGAAGGGCCTGATGCGCTACATGGCGCGCGACGAGTCGCGCCACGCGGGCTTCATCAACCAGTCGCTGCGCGACTTCGGGCTCGGCCTGGACCTGGGCGACCTCAAGCGCACCAAGAAGTACACCTACTTCAAGCCCAAGTACATCTTCTACGCCACCTACCTGAGCGAGAAGATCGGCTACGCGCGCTACATCACCATCTTCCGCCAGCTGGAGCGCCACCCCGAGCTGCGCTTCCATCCCATCTTCCGGTGGTTCGAGCGCTGGTGCAACGACGAATTCCGCCACGGCGAGTCGTTCGCGCTGATCATGCGCGCGCACCCGCACCTCCTGCGCGGCGGCAACCTGCTGTGGATCCGCTTCTTCCTGCTGGCCGTGTACGCCACCATGTACGTGCGCGACCACACGCGGCCCATGCTCAAGCAGGCGATGGGCCTGGACCCCACCACCTACGACTACCAGGTCTTCGACATCACCACCGAGATCTCGCGGCAGGTGTTCCCGGTCTCGCTGGACACCGACCACCCGGCCTTCCGCGCGGGCATGGACCGGCTGTTCCGCCTGTCCGAACGCATGGACGCGGCCAAGGCCCGCGGCGGCATCGTCGGCCGCCTCCAGCAGGCCGGTCTGGCGGTGGCCGGTGCCGCCACCTTCGCGCGCCTGTACCTGCTGCCGGTGAAGCGCCACGCGCTGCCCGCGCAGGTGCGCGTGGCGCCGGCCTGGTGAACAACCGCCCGCGCCGCGCCGCACAAGGCCCCCGGTGATGAACGACCCGACCCTCGGCTACGCGCTGCCGGTGCTGTTCGCGGTGTTCATCTGGTGGTTCTCCACCGGCCTGGTGCTGCTGCTCGACGGCCTGCCCCGGACCACCTTCCGCTGGAGCCACTGGCTGTCCACGCTGCTGGCCCTCGGGGCCTTCGTCGGCCTGCTGCGCACCGCGGGGCAGACCAGCGCCGGCGCGGCCTTTGCCGCCTTCACCTGCGCGCTGCTGGTCTGGGGCTGGCACGAGCTGAGCTTCCTCACCGGGTGGATCACGGGGCCGCGCCAGCGCGCCGCCGATGCCGGGGTGCAGGGCTGGCCGCGCTTCCGTCAGGCCACGCTGGCCGTGCTGTGGCACGAGCTGGGCATCCTGGCCTCCGGCGCCGCCATCGTGGCGCTCACCTGGGGCGCGCCCAACCAGGTGGGCACCGCCACCTTCGCCGTGCTGTGGGTGATGCGCCTGAGTGCCAAGCTCAACGTCTTCCTGGGCGTGCGCAACCTCAGCGTGGAGTTCCTGCCGGCGCACCTGGCCTACCTGGCCAGCTACTTCCGCGCGCGGCCGATGAACCCGCTGTTCCCCTGGTCGGTGACCGCCGCCACGGCGGCGGTGGCGCTGATCGTGCTCGACGCGCTGCAGGGCCAGCCCGGCAGCGCCCAGGCCACCGGCGGCCTGCTGGTGGCCACGCTGCTGGCGCTGGCCATCCTCGAACACGGCCTCATGGTGCTGCCCATCCAGGCGCAGGCGCTGTGGGCCTGGGCCATGCGCGGCCGCCGCGCCACGGCCTCCGACCTGCCGGCGATCTGAAGGACACCCGACCATGCGCCGCGACGCGATCCCCCTCGATGGTTCCACGATGCTGCCGCCGCAGCCGGTGCCCGACGACGCGCCCCGCGCCATCGTCATCGGCAGCGGCTTCGGCGGCCTGGCCGCGGCGCTGCGCCTGAGCTGCCTGGGCTGGCGGGTGGAGGTGCTGGAGAAGCTCGACGCCCCTGGCGGCCGCGCCTACGTGTGGCGCCAGGACGGCTTCACCTTCGACGCCGGCCCCACCATCGTCACCGCGCCGTTCATGCTGGAGGAGCTGTGGGCGCTGGCCGGCCGGCGCCTGGCCGACGACGTGGAACTGCGGCCGATGGACCCGTTCTACCGCATCCGCTTCGACGACGGCAGCCACTTCGACTACAGCGGCGACGCCGAGCGCATGCGCGCCGAGGTGGCGCGCCTGAACCCGGCCGACGTGCCAGGCTACGACGCCTTCGTCAAGGAGTCGGAGCTGTGCTACCGGCTCGGCTTCGAGAAGCTGGGCAGCATCGCCTACGACACGCTGGGCGACCTGATCCGCGCCTCGCCGCAGCTGTTCCGCATGCGCGGCTGGCGCAGCATCCACCAGATGGTGGCCGGCCACCTGCGCGACCCGCGCCTGCGCGTGGCGATGAGCTTCCACCCGCTGCTGATCGGCGGCAACCCGTTCTCCGTCACCTGCATCTACAGCCTGATCAACACGCTGGAGCGCCGCTACGGCGTGCACTGGGCGATGGGCGGCACCGGCGCCCTGGTGCGCGGGCTGGTGAAGCTGCTGGCCGAGCGCGGCGTGCCGGTGCGCTGCAACGCCGAGGTGAGCGAGATCACCGTCGAAGGCGGCCGGGCCAGCGGCGTGCGCCTGGCCGACGGCGAGCGCCGTCATGCCAAGATCGTGGTCAGCAACGCCGACACCGCCTGGACCTACCGCCACCTGGTGGCTGCCGAGCACCGCCGCCACTGGACCGACGCCAAGGTGGACAAGGCGCGCTACTCGATGAGCCTGTTCGTCTGGTACTTCGGCACCCGACGCCGCTTCGAGGGCGTGCCGCACCACATGATGCTGCTCGGCCCGCGCTACAAGGGCCTGCTCGACGACATCTTCCGCCGCCACCACCTGGCCGAGGACTTCAGCCTCTACCTGCACCGCCCCAGCGCCACCGACCCCTCGGTGGCCCCGCCGGGGCAGGACGCGTTCTACGTGCTCTCCCCGGTGCCGCACCTGGACAGCGGCACCGACTGGGCCGCCCAGGCCGAGCCCTACCGCCAGGCCATCCAGCGCCGGCTGGAGGAGACAGTGCTGCCCGGACTGGGGGCGGAGATCGTCAGCTCGCGCATCACCACGCCGCAGGACTTCCGGGACCGGCTGCTGTCGTTCAAGGGCGCGGCCTTCGGCATGGAGCCGCTGCTGCTGCAGAGCGCGTGGTTCCGCCCGCACAACCGCAGCGAGGACCTGCACGGCCTGTTCCTCGTGGGTGCCGGCACCCACCCCGGTGCCGGCGTGCCCGGGGTGCTGATGTCGGCCAAGGCGCTGGAGAGCGTGCTGCCGAACGTGAGCGAGGTGCGCCGTGGGCGCTGACGACCTGCGCGAGGCGCTGCCGCCCTTGGCCCTCGCCGGCGACGGCGCGCACGACGCACCGCCGGTCTACGACCCGGCCGCCTGCCGCGCGCTGATGCGTGGCGGCTCGCGCACCTTCTTCGCGGCGTCGCTGATGCTGCCGGCGCGCGTGCGCGCACCGGCCTGTGCGCTCTACGCCTTCTGCCGCCTGGCCGACGACGCGGTGGACGACGGCGCGCAGCCGCTGGCCGCGCTGGCCGGGCTGAACACGCGGCTGGACGCCATCTACGCCGGGCGCCCGCAGGCCATCGAGGCCGACACCGCGCTGGCCGGCGTGGTGCACCGCTTCGCGATCCCGCGCACGCTGCTCGATGCGCTGCTCGAGGGCTTCGTCTGGGACCTGGAAGGCCGGCGCTACGAGACGCTGGAGGACCTGCAGGCCTACGCCGCGCGCGTGGCCGGCACCGTGGGCGCGATGATGTCGCTGGTGATGGACACACGCGACACCGCCGCCGTGGCCCGCGCCTGCGACCTGGGCGTGGCCATGCAGCTCACCAACATCGCGCGCGACGTGGGCGAGGACGCCCGCCGCGGCCGCGTCTACCTGCCGCTGGCCTGGCTGCGCGAGGCCGGCATCGATGCCGACGCGTGGCTGGCCGCGCCCCGCTTCGAGCCGGCCATCGGCGCCGTCGTGCAGCGCCTGCTCGCGGCGGCCGACGCGCTGTACCTGCGCGCCGAACACGGCATCGCGGCGCTGCCGCGCGACTGCCGCGCCGCCATCCTGGCCGCGCGCCTGGTGTATGCCGAGATCGGCACCCAGCTCGCGCGCGAGGGCCTGGACTCGGTGAGCCGGCGCACGGTGGTGCGCGGGCGCCGCAAGCTGGCGCTGCTGGCGCAGGCCAGCGCCGCGGTGCTGCGCCCGCCGGCGCACGACGGCGCCGGCCTGCCGGCACTGGCCTGCACGCGCTACCTGGTGGACGCCGTGGCCGAGGGGCCGCTGCCGGCCTTCATGCCGGCGCGCAACTTCCCGCAGCGGGTGGGCTGGGTGCTGGAGCTCTTCGAGCGCCAGCTCGCGCAGCAGCGGGGGGTCGCGCAGCAGCGGGGCCTCGTGCAGCAGCGCGGGCCGACCTGAGGCCGGGCCTGGCCATGGGGGCCGAACACGCGCCGCTGGTGCTGATCGAGGTGATCCTCATCTTCGGCGGCGTGCTGCTGTTCGGCTGGTGGCAGCTGCGCTCGGTCGAGCGCGATCGTCGAGAACTGCAGCGTCGGCGGGAGGCCGAGGCCCGGGCCGAGGCCGAGCGCCGCGACGCGACCACCCCGGAGAAGCCCCATGAGCACCACGCTGACTGAGGGCGGCACGCGCCGCCGCCTGCCGCTGGGGCAGGCCGCCCTGCTGCTGGCACAGGGCGGCGCCTTTGCCGTGGGGGCCTGGAAGGGCTACGGCTTCGGCGAGCTGATCGGCGGCACGCCGCTGGGCGTGGTGGCCGCCCTCAACCTGGGCGTGATGGCCGCCATTGCGGTGGGCAGCATCGCCGGCTGGTGGCGGCAGGTGCGCGGCCAGCCGCGCACCTGAGCGCGCGCAGGCTACTTCTTCTTGCCGCGCCGGCGCCGGTCGGCGGCCTGCACTTCCTTCAGCGTCCACAGCGTGACGAACAGGATCCAGACCAGCAGCAACAGGTGGTAGAGCTCCATCGACGACTCCAAGCGGGGCAGGGGTTCAAGGGGCCGGACGAGCCGGCGGGGGTGTCAGCAGGGGCCGCAGCACCACCAGGGTGGCCAGCAGCAGCAGGATCTCGAGCAGGTACACGGCAGCGTAGCCGCTGGCGGGCCCGTGCGGGCCGGGAACCCAGCCGCCCGGCCCGGCCAGCGCGCCGAAAACGTCGCGCAATATACCGCCGGCGGCCACGCCCACGCCGGCCGCGGTGGCTTGCACCGCACCCCAGGCGCCCAGGGCCAGGCCCACGTGTTCGCGCGGCGCCCGGTGCATGGTGGCGGTGAGCGTGGCATGCCCGAACAGCCCGGCGGCAAAGCCCACGCCGAACACGCCGAGCACGAACAGCGGCAGCCACTGTGCCGGCGCCGCCGCCACGATGGCCGCAAACGCCGGCAGGCCGGCCAGCAGGCCCTGCCGCGCCAGGCGCAGCGGGTCGCGTCCGCGGCCCAGCACGGCCGAGGCCAGGCCGAAGCCGCACAGGCCGCCGGCGGCCAGCGTGGCGGTGAGCCAGGTGGTCTGACCCACCCCCATGCCCAGCACCTGGCCGCCATAGGGTTCGATCAGCACGTCCTGCATGCCGAAGGCCAGCGTGCCCAGGCCGATGGCCACCAGCCGGCGCGCCGAGCCGTCGTGGGCGACGAAGGCGTTCCAGGCCTGGCGGAAGTCGGGCTCGCGCGCCGGGCGTTCGCGCCAGCGCTGCAGGCGCTGCGGGTCGCGGGTTTCCTGCTTCCACAGGGCCACGGCGTTGAGCACCAGCGTGGCCACGGCCGAGCCCTGGATCACCTGCACCAGGCGGCCGGGGGTGAAGTCGCGCAGCAGCCAGCCGAAGAGCAGCGCGCTGCCGATGGTGCCCAGCAGCAGCATCACGTACATCAGGCCCACGAGGCGGGGCTGGCGGTCGGGCGGCACCTGGTCGGTGGCCAGCGCCAGGCCGGCGGTCTGGATGGTGTGCAGGCCGGCGCCCACGAGCAGGAAGGCCAGCGCGGCCGAGCCCTGGCCGATCCAGGCCGGCCAGCGGCCGGCGTCGCCGCCGCCGGACAGCACCAGCAGCGCAAACGGCATGATCGCCAGGCCGCCGAACTGGATCATCGTGCCCATCCACATGTAGGGCACGCGCCGCCAGCCGAGCGCGGAGCGGTGGTGGTCGGAGCGGAAGCCGATCAGCGCGCGCATCGGCGCGTAGACCACGGGCAGCGCGATCACCAGCGCCACGAGCGAGGTCGGCACGCCGAGCTCGACGATCATCACGCGGTTGAGGGTGCCGAGCATCAGCACCAGCGCCATGCCCACCGACACCTGGAACAGCGACAGGCGCAGCAGCCGCGACAGCGGAAGGTCCGGCGACGCGACGTCGGCGAACGGCAGGAACCGGGGGCCGAGGCGGACCCAGTTCGACACCAGCTGGCGGCTCAGGGAACTCATGTGGGGTGCACGACAGGCACGGCAGACGCCACGACCGCCAGGAACGCGCGGTCCCCGCGCTGCGGTCCGGACCCGGACGGGACACGTGCACCCGTCCGGCCCGCGCCGGGCCGGAACGGGCCGGCATCGCCAGGGCGATACCGGCCCGCCGGGCCCGCGGGCATCACCGGCGAGCCGGTGTCACTTGGGTGCCTGTGCCGGCGCCGCAGCGCCCGGGTCTGCCGGGGCGGCAGCCGCCGGAGCGCCCTTGCCCTGGTAGTAGGCGGGCAGCCAAGTGGTGTGCGACAGCAGCGCGTAGTGCACCGCGAACGAACTGACGGCGACGGCGCCAAGCAGCAGCGGGATGCCCACCGACGGCTTCACGACGCACCAGATCTTTCCGTAGATCATGACGTGGCCCCTCTCACTTCAACCAGGGTGAATAGATGTACGCGAGCAGGTGGGCCAGCGCGGCAATCATCCCGAAGATCTGTGTCCCCTGGATGATGTTGCGGTGGATCTCCTCGGACTCGGCCTCCGTCAAACCGGTCGGCCATACCTTGTCGGTATCTGACATGGTGCAAGCTCCTTCTTCTGGGCTGGGTTCTCGTGCGCAAGCCCGCACGTGGGCAGTGTCATTCTAGTCATACACCGTCAAGTGTCCATTGTTATTGACATGCGGTGCCTCAAGGCGTGGCGCGTCAGCGCCGCCGCGGCATGCGCCAGGGCAGCATCCACTGCACCAGCGGGTTCTGCAGGCGCGGCAGGTTCAGCGATTCGTGCACCGCGAGCACGCGCTGGCCGTCCAGGCCGCAGTCCAGCAGCGAGCGGGCGTAGAAGGGGGTGTCCTCCAGCGTGCTGCGCACGCGCGCCGGGGCGTCGCTGCGGATCTGCCGCGCGATGCGCCAGCCGCTGGACGGCAGCCCCTGGCGCGGCGGCGGCTCGAACGCGGTGGTCTGGCCGTGCACGCCGAAGCGCTGCGCGATGACGCGCTCGCGACCGTCGCGCTCGCGCACGTCGTAGATCACGGCGGTGCTGCCGTCGGGCAGCGTGGCGCGCGACCAGTCCCAGTCGGCGAAGGGGCGCTCGATCGGCTCGTCGCCGTCGTTGCTGTCGAGGTAGGCCTCGCCCTGCCAGCGCAGCGCCGGGGCGTCCAGTTCCACCTCGGCCCGCGCGCAGGGTGCGATCGGTGTCCAGCGGTGGTGGCCGCCGGCATCCAGCGTGCTGCGCCAGTGCGCCAGGCCATGCGGCCAGATGCGCACGCGGCCGCGCACGCGCTGCGGCAGCGGCACGCCGATCTCGTCGAGCTCCAGGCACAGCGCGCCGCCGTCCCAGCGCAGGCGGCTGGGGCCGACCACGAACTCGCATGCGCTGCGATGCACGTGGCGCGCGCCGCGCTCGGTCATCGTCCAGCGGCGGGCCGGGCCGTACAGCGCCACGTTGACCGCGCAGTGCTGCAGGGGGTCGGCCTGCGCGTCGCGCCGGAAGGCGCGCCGGTAGTACGGCGAGAAGACGCTGCCGACGAAGGCGATGATGGTCAGGGCGTGGCGGCCGTCGTCGCTGACGGCGTCGATGTACCACCAGAGGTAGCCACCGGGTGCCACCGGCGCGTCGAAGCGAGGTGCGCCATCAGCGCCGACGCCGCCAGCCGGCCCGACAGTGCCGCCATCGGCACGCCCGGCCCCGGGTGCACGCCCCCGCCCGCCAGGAACAGCCCCGGCAGCGCCGAAGAGGCTCCCGGACGCCGGAACAGCGACATCCAGCCGTGCGTCGCCTGCCCGTACAGCGCCCCGCCCGTGGCCGGGAACCGCCGCGCGAAGTCCTGCGGGGTGGTGCGCCGCACCTGGCGCGCTGTCGCGCCGATCCGCAGGCCACAGGCCCGCATCAGGCCGAGGCTCCGGAATTCGCATGGGTCGACCTCCACGGGATCGAAGGGCCGGCGGTCGCCGTCGGCCGGTGCATTGACCAGGCACAGCAGGCGCTCGGCGGTGCCGGCGGCGGGCTCGCCACCGGTGCCGCGGTCCTGTGCGCAGACATAGACGGTGCCCTGCCGCGGCAGCCGGCGGTGGCGGAACACGTCGTCGAACTCGCTGGCGTAGTCGTCGTCGAAGAAGACGTTGTGGCGTGCCAGCGCAAAGCCGTCGGTCGGTGCGTTGACGGCCCAGGTCACGGCCGAGAGCGAGCGCTCGCGGTCGGGCAGCACCGGCACGGCGCGCCGCACGGCGTCGCCGAGCAGGCCCTGCACCAGCGCCTGCGGGTCGCCGTTGAAGACCACCGCGTCGGCGGCCAGCGTCTCGCCGTCGGCCAGGCGCACGCCGCAGGCGCGGCCGCCCTCGGTGAGGATGCGTGCGACCGGGCTGTGCCAGCGCAGCACGGCCCCGCGCGACTCGGCCAGCGCGGCCATGCGCCGCGCCAGCGCGTGCATGCCGCCATGGACCGACCACACGCCATCGAGCTCCACCTGCGCCACCAGCACCAGCGTGGCCGGTGCCAGCCAGGGCGAGGCGCCGCAGTAGGTGGCGTAGCGCCCGAAGAGCTGGCGCATGCGCGGGTCGCGGAAATGCCGCCCCAGCGTCTGCCACAGCGAGGCGAAGGGGCCCAGGCCCGCGAGCGTCATCAGGCCCCCCGGGCCGAGCTGGCGCACCATGCCCAGGAAGTCGGGCCGCGCGGAGCGCAGGTACGGCCCTTCCAGGGTGCGATAGACGGTGCGCGCCTCGCGGCAGAAGGCCTCGAAGCGGGCCGCCTCGGCGGCGCCGGCGAAGTCGCCGACGGCCTCCACCGAGCGTGCCGGGTCGGCGTAGAGGTCCAGCGTGGGCGTGTGGCCGCGCCAGGCGTGGCGCGCCAGCACGTCCAGCGGGGTGAGTGCCGGCAGGTCGGCCATCGAGGCCCCGGCCTCGGCCAGGATCTGCTCGAAGACCCAGCGCATGGTGAGCACCGTGGGCCCGGCGTCGATGCCGGCGCCGTCCACCTGCAGCCGGTGCATCTTGCCGCCCGGGCCCGAGGCCGCCTCCACCAGCGTCACCTGCAGCCCCTGGCGGGCCAGCAGCAGCGCGCTGACGAGCCCGCCGATGCCGGCGCCGACGACGACGACGCGGGGGTCAGAGCGCGCCAAGGTCGCAGCCCTTCCAGTGCCCGGCCACCGCCAGCGGCGCAAAGCGCACGAACATGGTCTCGCTGAACCAGCCTCCGCCCATGGCGGCGCGCGCGGCCTGGCCGTGCGCACCCTGGCGCGCGTAGGCCTGCATCGCGTCGACGCCGGACCACAGGCTGAAGGTGGCCTGGCGCAGCAGCGGCGCCTCGCCCAGGCCCACCGCGAGGTGGCAGCCGGGCGAGCGCGCCAGGGCGTCCTGCGCCGCCGGTGAATGGCGCCAGAACTCGGCTGCGTGGCGCGGCCGGATCGACGCGCGCGTGAGCGCGGCCACCGGGCCCGCGGCCGGCGCGTCGGCGGTAACTTCCAGGGCCGCGCCCGACCAGCTGCCGCGGCTGGCGGTGGCGCGCAGCACCGCGGTGGCCCACTCGGCGGCATGGTCGCGGTAAGCGGCCAGCAGCGGCGAGGCCTCGACGAATCGCCGTGCGCTGGCCTCCTCGTCGAAGACCAGGAACAGGCCATGGTGCTGCAGCCCCGGGGCCATGCCGAACCCGCCGTCGCGCCCGCTGCCCAGCACCTTGGAGAAGCCGAGCCCCGGCGTGCCCTGCAGCGGGCCGCGCTGGCGGATCAGACGCCAGACACCCCACAGGCGCGCGTCGTCGCGCCAGCGTGCCAGCACCACCACGGCCACGCGGCCGGCGCGCCGCGCGGCCTGGCCCGGCAGGCCCGGCGAGGGCCGGGTGCGCGCGGGTGGCTCGGCCGGCGGCTCGCCCTGGCGCCGCAGCGCCGGGGGCGGCTCGTTGCCGGGCAGGGAAGGCAGGGGGCTCATGGGCAGCTCCGGGATGGGCGGGCTTTCGGGCGCGGCATTCAGGCGGGCAGCGGCTGCAGGGCCGGCGGCAGGCGGAAGACCACCGACTCCTGCAGCCCCGGCAGCTGCCGCACGCTGCCGGCGCCCAGTGCGCACAGCCGCGCGGCCACGCGCTGCACCAGCACCTCCGGCGTGGAGGCGCCGGCGGTCAGGCCCACCACGCGCACGCCCGGGTGCAGCCAGGTCGGGTCGATGCCGGTCTCGTCGGTCACCAGGCGGGCGTGCACGCCCTGCCCGGCCGCCACCTCGCGCAGACGCTGGGCGTTCGAGCTGTTGGGCGCGCCCACCACGAGCAGCAGATCCACCTCGCCGGCCAGCGCCCGCACGGCATGCTGGCGGTTCTGGGTGGCATAGCAGATGTCGTCGGTGCCGGGGCCCACGATGTGCCGGAAGCGCGTCTGCAGGGCCTCGACGAGGGCACGCGTGTCGTCCAGGCTCAGCGTGGTCTGGGTCACGTAGGCGATGTCGGCGTCGGCGGGCAGCGCCAGCGCAGCCACATCGTCGAGGCTGCCGACCAGGTGGGCCGCGCCGTCGACACGGCCCAGGGTGCCGACCACCTCGTCATGGCCGGCATGGCCGATCACCACCAGCACCCGGCCCTGGCCGACATGGCGCTCTGCCTGCTGGTGCACCTTGGCCACCAGCGGGCAGGTGGCGTCGATGACCTGCAGCCCGCGCTCGCGGGCCGCCATCTCGACGGCCCGCGCCACGCCGTGGGCGCTGAACACCGTCACCGCGCCGCAGGGCACGTCGCGCAGGTCGTCGACGAACTCGGCGCCACGCGCACGCAGCGCGGCCACGACGTGACCGTTGTGGACGATCTCGTGGAACACGTAGACCGGCGCACCGTGCAGATCGAGCGCGCGCTCGACGATCTCCACCGCACGCTGCACGCCGGCGCAGAAGCCGCGCGGCTGCGCCAGCAGCACCTGCGGGCGTCCGGGTACGGGCCGGGCCTCCGGATCACCGGCCCGATCACGGGCCGGCGATCCGGCCGGGCCGTCGTCGGGGCGGCGGGGGTCGATCGCGCTGCCCATCGCCGCCCGGCCGCGCCGGCCGCCTCAGCGCAGCGAGACCTGCACCGGCGCCGGGCTGGCGCCGGGTGCGGCGGTGGTGGCCGTCGGCGGCGCCGAGGCGGCATCGGCCGGGGCGGCCGCCGGGGCCACCACGCGCTGCAGTTCCGGGAAGTCCTTGGCCATCGGGGCACCGTAGACCGGCTTGTAGGCACCCTGGTGGCAGGTGGCGCAGTTGACCTTGGCCACGTCGCCCAGGGGGCCCTTGCGCGACGCCGGGAAGACGTCGGTCAGCGGCAGCATGTGGTTGACGTTGAGGTCGCTGACCATGCGCAGGCCGTGCCATGCGGTCACGCGCTGGGTCGTGCTCTCCTCCCACTTGGCGAAGTTGCGCGTGCTGTGGCAGTAGGTGCAGTTCACGCCGAGGCCGTCGGACATGTGCATCATCAGCGCGTAGGTGCCCTCGGTGGCCTGCAGCGAGGCCACGTGGCCGGTGGGCAGCGCCGTGGGTCCGCCCACCGCGATGGTCTGCGGCTTGGTCGACAGGTACATCGTGAACGGGTCGCCCGGCAGCGAGGCCAGCCCCACGTCGGGGTCGGCCAGGTTCTGGCCGTTGCGGTTGCCGATGAAGTCGGCCCGCTTGTCCTGCGGCGGCGTGGTGAACCACACCTGCTGCGGCACGGCCTGGCCGCGGTGGCAGGTCCAGCAGGTCACGCCGGTGGCGGCCACGTGCGGCTGCCACTCGGCGTTGATCTTCTGGGTCATGCGCAGCATCGCCCGCGCCACCACCTTGGTGTACTTGCTGTCCTCGGCGAGGTTGGCCAGGTTGTGGCAGTAGACGCAGCCCTCGTTGGGCGCCACCCAGTTGGTCATCGAGGTCATCAACCGGGTGAAGTTGCCGACGTCGAGGTCGCCGAGCACCTGCACGTTCTGGTAGATGTCCTTGGACACCGGCCCGCCGGCCGGCAGCTGCGGCAGCACCGCAGGCGGCTGGTTCAGCGGGATCTGCTCCGCCAGCGTGCGCGGGTTGTAGACCTGCACCATGCCCGTGCCGCGGTAACCGTGCTGCACGCTCTGCACCGGCGGGCGCTCGCAACCGGCGAGCAGCGCCGCGGCCAGCAGCGCCACGGTGGCGGTGATCATTCGCATCATGGCTTGACCCCTTGTGTCAGCGCCGGGTCGACCACCCCCGGGAAGACCTGCGGCTGCGGCGGCACGACGCCGTGCTGCACCGACCACAGGTACCAGTTGTCGACCACCGTGCCGGTGAGCAGGATGCCGATGCCGCCGGTCAGCGGGCACAGCACCGCGAACCACCAGGCCCAGCGGTGGATGGATTCGGCCGTGGCGTTGAAGCCCATGGTCCAGCGCCAGAACAGCGCGCCGCGCTCCATGGCCGTGCCGCGGTCCACCGTCTGCTCGATCTCGCGCTCCGCGCCGTAGCGCGTGGTGGCCAGGATGGTGCCGCCGTGCATCGCGAACAGCAGCGCCGAGCCGTAGAGGAAGGCGATGGAGAGCGCGTGGAACGGGTTGTAGAACAGGTTGCCGTAGCGCAGCGAGAAGGCCGCCGTCCAGTCCAGGTGCGGGAAGATGCCGAAGGGCACCGCCTCTGCCCAGCTGCCCATCAGCACCGGGCGGATGAAGCCCAGCACCAGGAACAGCCAGATCGCTGCCGCGAAGGCCCAGGCCACGTGCGTGCCCAGCCCCAGGGCGCGGGCCCGGGTGTACATGCGTGCCCACCACAGCAGGATCGACACGGTCAGGAAGGCGCCGGCCATCAGCCACCAGCCGCCCTCGTTCAGAGGCGGCAGCGACAGCCCGTAGGCCGGCGCCGGCGGCTCCAGGGCCAGCCAGAACAGCTGGCGCACGAACTGCACCGGATCCCAGTTCACCTGGGCCAGCATGTTGAAGCCGATGATGTTGAAGGCCAGCATGCCGAAGAACAGCGATGCGATGCCCAGCGGCCCGAGGTAGATGGGACCGATCTGCGCCATGCCCAGCCGGGCGAACAGCGGCACCTGGATCGGGTCGGTGCCAGTACGCGGGCTGTTGCCCTCGCCCAGCGGCACGCCCAGGTGCGCCGGACCGGCGACCCGCACGGTGGTGAAGAGATTCTGGTACTCAGCCATGTTGTGCTCTCCTTGTGGGCTTCAACGCAGGGGCCACTGCTGCCAGATAGGCAGGTTCAGCCACCAGCCCCACCACTCGGGCCAGCCGCGGGTCCAGAACGGACCGCTGATCAGGATGCAGACGGCGCTGAAGAACACCGCCGCCAGCGCCAGGAACAGGCCCAGCCGGTGGATGCCCAGCGAGCCGATCGAGTAGCCGATCGCGTCGCGGAAGAAGGTGTTCTCGTGGTCGGGGCTCTTGACCGTCTCGCCCTTGGCGGGGTTGGTCATGGACAGGATCAGGCCCCCGTGCATCGACAGCGCCAGCGCGGTCGTGAAGAAGAACGTGATCGCCAGCATGTGCGCCGGGTTGTAGTGGAAGTGCAGGTACTGGTAGCCGACGTTGCTGACCCAGTCCAGGTGGCTGTAGATGCCGTACGGGAAGCCATGCCCCCACGCACCCATCAGCACCGGCCGGATCACCACCAGCGTGAAGTACGCGAAGATCGCGAAGCCGAAGGCCACCGGCACGTGGTAGCCCATGCCCAGCTTGCGGCAGATCTCCACCTCGCGCAGCGCCCAGGAGACGAAGGCGCCGAGCGCGCAGACCGTGATCAGCTGCCACAGCCCGCCCTCGAGCAGCGGCGCCAGGGCCAGGCCATACGACAGGTCCGGCGGCGCGATGCTGATCTGCCAGAGGTTCCAGGTCGGGCCGTTGGCCGCGCCCCAGAGGATCAACGCCGTGCCGACGACCGCGAAGAACGCGGTCAGCACGCCGAAGAAACCGACGTAGAACGGACCCATCCAGAAATCGAACAGGTCCCCGCCTATGAGGGTTCCGCCGCGAACGCGGTACTTCCTCTCGAAACTCAACATCGCCATGGCAACGCTCCTGCGGCCTGATGCTTGTCGGGGGCCGGCGTGCGCGGGCTTGCGCCCCGCTGCGCCGGCCGGGGTGGCGGGACGGTCACCGGGCCTCGACCCGGAGAACCGCCGCCACCCTGGGCGCGGTGAGGCGCTATTTGCCCGGGGTCACCGAAGCGACCGCGGTGGGCGTCGGCGACATCGCCGAGGCCGCTGCGGCCGTCTTCGGGCCGTCGAGCCAGTTGAACTTGTTCGTGCTCAGCAGGATGAGGTGAATCATCACTGCGATGGCGAACAGGAACACCCCTTGGGCGACCATCGTCCTGAGGGGGTCGAACAAACGCCAGATTCTCCACATGGTTTCCCAGCTCCTATTGAATGTTGGACATGAACGTGTAGACCGCCGCGTTGACGCCGCCGAACAGGGACTTCACGCCCTCGGCACCCGGCAACCAGCTGCGCCACTGCAGGCCCAGCGTGGCGCCGAACAGCGCGATCACCAGGAACATGCAGAAGCTCAGCGCGTAGATGAGGACATCGGCGCGCACGCCCTTGTGGGCGGCCGGGGTTGCAGAACGGGTCGAGGCCATGGTGTGCCCTCCTCGGTGTTGTCGCGTCAGCGGATCACGCGGTCAAAGCCACGGGCGCCAGGCCCAGACCAAGATGTGGGCCACGACGGCAACCGCCGTGAACCCGACGAATCCCTGGATGTAGAACTTGTGAAATTCCTGGGCTTCGTCGTCGGTGAGGCCCGAGATCGAGCCCTTTCTTTCAGCCATAGGATGACTCCTTCAGCTTGGCCTTGCGGCCAGCCGCGCGTGAGGCCCGCGCGGCAGGGGCAGACGTGGCGACATGCCACGACGTCATGGGCGGCCCGTTCATGCCGGCACCTCCGCGACCGCGAGGTCGCAGGCGGTCTCGACACGGGCAGCGGTCACGCGCGACTCGCCGGCCGAGCGCGCCTGCGCCTCGGCCCGGTCACGCAGCCGCTTGGCCGCCGAAATGCGCACCAGCACCGGCTGCGACTCGACGACGGCGTCGAGCCGGGCGCGCGCGTCGGCGTCCCAGGGCAGTTCGGCGATGCGCCGGGCGGGCGTGGGGTCCACCGCGTCCATCTCGGTGCCCAGCGGCAGGATGTGGAACAGCGCGTCGAACAGGCCGTTGCACAGCTCCTGCACGACATAGGTGGCGCCGGCGTAGCCCATGAAGGGCGTGCCGGTGTGGCGGCGGATGATCGCGCCGGGGAAGCTGGCCGGGATGAACGCCGGCCGCATCGGACCGCGCGCCCCGGCCTCGGCCAGGTACATGCGCTCGTTGATGCTGCCGAACATCAGCAGCGGCGGCTTCTCGCGCACCATGCGGCGCACCGCCTCGTTGTCGGTCTTGGCCCCGGGCTTGCGCGCCACCGCGAACTGGCAGGGCAGGCCCAGCTCGTCCTCGAGGAAGTGGCGCAGCCCGCGCGCGTAGGTCTCGCCGGCCACCACCGCGAAGCTGGCGGTGGCGAAGAAGTCCTGCGTCACCGAGCGCCAGAGGTCCCACAGCGGCTTGATGGTCGTGTGCTTCTCGCGCTCGATGAACGGCTCGGGGTCCAGGCCCAGCAGCTCGCCCAGGCTGCGCAGGAACTTGGTGGTGCTGTGCAGCCCGATCGGCGCCTGCAGCCACGGCCGCTCCAGCGCCTCGCACAGCGCGCTGCCGAACTCGCGGTACAGGCAGATGCTGGCGTCGGCGTCGGCGAGCTTCTGCACGTCGGCCAGGTGGCTGCCGAGCGGGAACACCATGTTCACCTCGGCACCCAGGCCTTCGACCAGGCGGCGGATCTCGGCCACGTCGCTCGGGCCGTTGAAGACACCGTAGCTCGGGCCGATGAGGTTCACGCGCGGCTTCACGCCAGGCGCCCGCTCGGCCGCCGTCGGCCGCGGGGGCACGTGGCGCAGGCCGTATTCCTGCCACAGCCACAGCATCGCGCGGTTGGCGCACTGCCACTGGTCCTCGTCGATGGTGCGCGGCAGGAAGCGCTGGATCGTCGTGCCCTCGGGCGTGACGCCGCCGCCGATCATCTCGGCGATGGAGCCGGTGACCACCACGCTGGGCAGGTCCGGGTCCAGCGCGGCATGGGCGCGCTTCATCGCGCCCTCCGTGCCCTCGCGGCCCAGCTGCTCCTCGGCCAGGCCGGTGACGACGATCGGCAGCTCGTGCGGCGGCAGCGCGTCGGTGTAGTGCAGCACGCTGGTCACCGGCAGGTTCTCGCAGCCCACGGGGCCGTCGATCACGACCTGCAGGCCCTTGATGGCGGTGAACACGTAGACGGCGCCCCAGTAGCCACCGGCACGGTCATGGTCGAGGACGAAGCTCATGCGGCCCTCACACCATCCGCTCCGCCTGGATCCGCTTCTGCAGCTTGATCACCTGGCGTCGGGTCTCGGCCCGGAACTCGGGGCGCTCCACCGGCATCTCGGCCCACACGCCGGCGCGGTCGCCCTGGCCGGTGTCGCCGAAGAAGTCGGCCATCGCGTCGAAGCGGGCCTTGTTGGCCATGGCGGCGTTCACCACCTGCGCCAGCGAGCCGGCGCCGGCCGGGCCCATCAGCGGCCGGGCGGAGATCAGGTTGGTGAAGTACAGCGCCGGGATGCGCATCTGCTTGGCCGCCTGCACCACCGGCGTGGTGCCGATGGCCAGGTCGGGCTGCAGCGCCTTCACGGCGGCGATGTCCTGCTCCAGCGAGGCGCGGAACTGCACCGGCACGCCGCGGGCATGGAGCCACTCGAGGTCGGGTGCCGACCACGGCGTGCGCGGGCAGGCGGTGCCCACGTAGGCCACGTCCGCACCGCTCTCGATCAGCAGGCGCGCCACCAGCAGCTCCGAGCCCTCGTAGCCGCTGACCGTGATGCGGCCCTTGACCGGCATGCGCGACAGCGCGCCGCGGATGGCCGGCAGCCACTGGTCCTTGGCCGCGCCGATGCGCGCGGCCGGCACGTTGCAGGTCTCGCCCACGGCCTGCAGCCAGGCCTCTGTGCCTTCCAGGCCCACCGGCGCCGACGCGATCACGGGCCGGCCGGCGGACTGGAACTCGCGCACGCTGGCGGTGTAGAAGGGGTGGATGGCCGCCACGGCCACGCTGTCCAGCGCGGCGTACATCTCGCGCCACTCGCGGGTGGGCACCACCGGCCCGGCCGCCAGGCCCATGGGCTCGAGCATCATGCCGATGCCCACCGGGTCGGCCGGGAACATCTCGCCCAGCAGCGCCACCGTCGGCCGCGCGCTGCGGCCTTCGCGCGGGGCCGTCACCGGGCCGGCCTCGGCCTCGGCGCGGGCGTAGGCCAGCATGGCCCCGGCCAGCACGTCCTTGGCCTCGGCATGCGTGGGCACGCCGAAGCCCGGCACGTCGATGCCGATGATGCGCACGCCGTCGATGGCCTTGGGCAGCAGCCGCAGCGGCACGCCGCTGGCGGTGGGCACGCACAGGTTGATGACGACGATGGCGTCGAGCTTGGCCGGGTCGGCCTGTGCGTGCACGGCGTCGCGGATGTCCTCGAACAGCTTGCCGGTGACCAGCGTCTCGCTGTTGAAGGGCACGTAGCCCACGCTGCGGCGTGCGCCGTAGAAGTGGCTGGTGAAGGTGAGGCCGTAGACGCAGCAGGCCGATCCGCTGAGGATGGTGGCCGTGCGCCGCATGCGCAGGCCCACGCGCAGCGAGCCGAAGGCCGGGCACATGCTCTGCGGCTGGTCGTGCGGGCCCTTCGGGTAGTCGGCGCCGTAGCGCTGCAGCGTGGCCTGCAGGGTCTCGTCACCCCCCTGTGCGCGGGCGGTGGCCTGTTCGGAAGCGGCGTGGCAGCTCATGCGTCGTGGCCGTCTCAGACTTCGTCGTAGACGACTTCGAGCGAAGGCCGCACGACGTCGTGGCGGCCGACCATGTCGAACACCGTGGCCGGCTCCATCTTGAAGTCGCGGCCGGTGACCTCGGCGCTGAACAGGCCGAGCAGCTCGTCCTGGGTCTGCGGCTTCGGGCGCACCGGCGGGGCCTCGGCCACGTTCTGCGCGAGCTCGGCGAACAGCGGGCCCCACTCGCCATCGGGCTTGCCGATGATCTCGTAGCTGGCGCTCTTGCGGCGGATGTCCTCGTGCGCGGGAATGGCCGCCAGCACCGGGATGCCGGCCTTGCCGGCGAAGGCCTGGGCCTCGCCGGTGCCGTCGTCCTTGTTGATCACCATGCCGGCCACGCCGACGTTGCCGCCGAGCTTGCGGAAGTACTCCACCGCCGAGCACACGTTGTTGGCCACGTACAGGCTCTGCAGGTCGTTGCTGGCCACGACGATGACCTTCTGGCACATGTCGCGCGCGATCGGCAGGCCGAAGCCGCCGCAGACCACGTCGCCCAGGAAGTCGAGCAGCACGTAGTCGAAGCCCCAGTCGTGGAAGCCGAGCTTCTCCAGCGTCTCGAAGCCGTGGATGATCCCGCGCCCGCCGCAGCCGCGGCCGACCTCGGGGCCGCCGAGCTCCATGGCGTAGACGCCGTCGCGCTTGAAGCACACGTCGCCGATGGCCACCGGCTCGCCGGCGAGCTTCTTGCGGCTGCTGGTCTCGATGATGGTGGGCGTGGCCTTGCCGCCGAACAGCAGGCTGGTGGTGTCGCTCTTCGGGTCGCAGCCGATCAGCAGCACCTTCTTGCCCTGCTGCGCCATCATGTAGCTCAGGTTGGCCAGCGTGAAGCTCTTGCCGATGCCGCCCTTGCCGTAGATGGCGATGATCTGCGTGGTCTTGGCCGCCGGCGACGTGACCGGGGGCTCGGGTTCCACCGCGGCCTCGGCGCGCAGCCGCTGGTGCATGAACACGACCGGGGATCCTTGACTCATTGCAGCGTCCTCCAGTCGAGCACCATCTTCAGGCAGTCCGCATCGCCGAAGGCGGTGCGGTAGGCGGCATCCGCGTGGCCGGGGGCCGCGTGGTGCGTGATCAGGCCGTCGAGCGAGAGGCGGCCGGTCTCGGCCAGCTCCCGCACCGCCAGCAGGTCGGGTCGCTTCCATTCGGCGGCGCAGCGGATGCGCGCCTCCCGCATGAAGGCCGGCGCAAAGGCGAAGTGCAGCGGCTCGGTGTAGAAGCCGGCCAGCACCACCTCGCCACCGGGCGCCAGGCGCGCCACCAGGGTGTCGAGGATGGCGCTGTCGCCGCTGCAGTCGAAGATGGCGCGGTAGTCGCGCCGCGGGTCGTCGCCGGGCGTCGTCACCGCGTAGCCGGTGGCGCCGCCCTGGCGCATGGGGTTGGTTTCCCAGACCGTCGGCGGCGCGAAGCCGGCCACCACGGTCATGCGCGCCAGCAGGCGGCCCAGCACGCCATGGCCCACGATCAGGTCGGGCGGCACGATGTCGGTGCGCTCGCCGCCGCCGGCCACCGCATGGTAGGCCGTGGCCGCCAGGGCCAGCAGCACGGCCTGCTCGCCCAGCGCGTCGTCCACCGTGACCACGCGCGACTCGGCCGACACCAGCCGCGACGACGCGCCGCCGAACAGGCCGCGCACCGCGCCGTAGCAGCGGGCGCCCGGCACGAAGACGCGCTGGCCCACCAGGTGGCGCGCACCCTCGCCGGCATCGACCACGCGGCCCACCGACTCGTAGCCGGGCACCAGCGGGTAGCCCATGCCGGGGAACACCGGCATGCGGCCGCTCCACAGCAGCTTCTCGGTGCCGGTGCTGATGCCGCTGTACTCGATGTCGATGACGAGGTCGTGCTCGCCGACGGCATCGAGTTCGAGTTGCCGCAGCGCCAGCACTTCGGGACGCTCCAGCACCACGGCCCGCGCGGTGCGGGGGGTGGAGGCGTTGCCCTGGTGGGTGTTCATGCGAAGGCTCGGTGGCAGAAGACGGTGTCATCTTATGCTGACCTTCTTAGGTGTCAAGCATTGTTTACAGCACCCGGTTCCACGTCGCGCGGCGTGGACACGCGCGCCTCGGGCCACCTTGCGGGGACCGGGTGGAAACCCTGCGTCCAAGGGCCCGCCCAGGGCGGTGCGGGCCCTGCCCGGCACACGGCCGCCGCAACGGCGCGCGGCGGCGCCTGCGCGCCGTGCGGAATGGATCAGGCGGGAGGGATCAGGCGGGAGCGGTCAGCCGGCGCGGGGCCGGCCGGGCCGGGCGCTCAGCAGGCGCAGGGCGTCAGCGCGCCCGGCCCCGCGGGCCCTTCGCAGTGGGCCACCAGCGTGCCCAGGTGCGGGGCACCTTCGGGGGTGAGGCGCCAGCCGTCGGCCTGCGCCTGCAGCCAGCCGCGCGCCGCGTCGGCCTCCAGGCGCTGCTGCACCGCCGCCGGCAGGGCCTGCCGACGTGCGGGCGGCAGGCCGCCGGTGCACAGCAGCGCGTCGGCGGCGGCGCGCTGGGCGCGTTCCTGCGGATCGACGGCACGCACCTCGTCCAGCGCCCAGCCGCCCGCGCCGAGCATGGCCGCCCAGGCCTCGCGCACGCCCGTGCTGCGCGCGCGCACGCCCGCGACTTCACTGCAGGTGCCCGGCCCGAAGGCCAGCACGTGCGGCACCGCCTGCCCGGTGAAGTGCGGGCCGCAGCGCGACAGCCGGCCCGCGTCCTGGGCCAGCGCGAGCGGGTCGTCGTCGAGCACGAACAGGTCCTCGCCGATGCGGCGGTAGCCGGCCGCCACCAGCGTCTGCAGCGTGCGGCGCTGCAGCTGCACCTGGAGCGCCGGGTCGGGGGCATCGGCGGTGCCGCAGCGCGGCGAGACGGCCTGCGCGCACAGCACGCGGATGCGCTCGGCACCCATCGCCACCAGGGCCTCGAGCGAGGCCGCCCAGCCGGGCTCGGTCTGCCCGGGCAGACCGCACACCACGTCGAGCTGCACGCTGCGCAGGTGCGCCGCGCGCGCCAGGCCCACCACGTCGGCCATCAGGCGGACCGACTGCAGGCGGCCGGCCGCGGCCTGCACGCCGGCGTCGGGGTCGGCCTGCCCCAGCCGCAGGTGGCCGAAACCCAGGGCCGCCAGCTCGGCCATCTGCGCCGCGCTGCTGCGCCGCGGATCGCAGGCGATGGACCAGTCGGCCTCGGCCGAGGCCGGGAAACTGCGGCGCAGCGCCTCGCACAGCCGCGCCAGCACGGGCATCGGCAGGTGGTTGGGCGAGCCGCCGCCGAAATCCACCAGGGCCACGGTCTGGCGGCCGCCGAGCTCGGCCGCGGCGAGCTTGATCTGGCGCACCAGGGCATCGACATAGGCCTGCATCGAGGCCGGGTGCCAGCCCGATTCCACGTCCTTCAGGCAGTACGGGCAGTGCGAGGCACAGAAGGGCAGGTCCAGCATCAGGCCCAGCGGCTCGTCGCCACCCTGGTGGCATGCCTCGCCGGGTGCCTCGCGCAGCGACCGCAGGGCGGCCTGCCAGGGCCGTGCATCGGCGCCCTGCGTCCAGGCCGCTGCGTTGACCGTGGGCATACTCATCGTCGATCCCCCGCCCGGCCGCCTGCCGCCGCCGCCGTCCGGTGGCACCACCGGATGGCGCGCACGGGGCGCCTCGTGCCTCGTTGCTCCTCTGGGCCCGAAGCAGACCACGTTGGCCGGGGCAGACCTTGACATTGGTCAGTTTCACGCGTCTTCGGCCGGCCAGAATGGCTGCATGCCATCCCCCGTATCGCAGGCCGGCGGCGCCACCGGACACCCCGGGCGCGGGGTGGCGTGGCTGGCGGCCGTGCGGCCCCGCAGCCTGCCCGTGGCGGTCAGCCCGGTGCTGGTCGGTGCGGCGCTGGGTTGGCAGCACCAGGGCAGGATCGACGCCCTCTCGGCGCTGCTCATCCTGCTGGCGTCGCTGATGATGCAGGTGGTCTGCAACATGCAGAACGACGTGGGCTACACCGCCCGCGGCGCCGAGCGTGGCGGCAACCGCACGGGCCTGCCGCGCGCCACGGCGCTGGGCTGGCTGGGGCAGGGCGAGGTGCGCGGTGCCATCGTCGCCGTCTCGGCGCTGTCGTCGCTGCTCGGGCTGTGGCTGTTCGTGCGCCACGGCTGGCCGGTGCTGGCCATCGGGGTGGCGTCGCTGCTGGCGGCGCTGGCCTACATGGGCGGGCCGCGGCCGATCGCCTACACGCCCTTCGGCGAGCTGACGGTGTTCACCTTCTTCGGCCTGGTGGCGGTCTGCGGCGCCGACTGGGTGCTCACCGGCGAGGTGGGCCGGGCCTCGGTGCCGGCCGCCGCCGCCATCGGTGCCCTGGCCGCCGCCGCGCTGACCATCAACAACCACCGCGACATCGCGCACGACCGCAGCGTGGGCCGGCGCACCTTTGCCGTGTGCTTCGGGGAACGGGCCTCGCTGGCGCTGTTCACGGCCCAGGTGGCCGGAGCCTTCCTGCTGCTGCCGGTGATCGCCGCGCTGGCCGGCTCGGCGTGGCTGCTGCTGCCGCTGCTGCTCGTGCCGCCGGCGCTGGCGCTGCGGCGCGACCTCGCCGCCTGCGCGCCGGGCCTGCACTTCAACGGGCTGCTGTTCCGCTGCTTCCTGCTGCAGCTGGCCTATGCGGCCCTGCTGTCCGCCGGGGCCGTGCTGGCGCGTGTGGGGCCGCTGGCCTCGCCGGGAGGAAGCTGAGTGGGCGCGCCCCGCCGCCGCCTGGTGGTGTCGATGCTGGCCCTGCCAGCGCTGACCCGGCTGCCACAGGTCCAGGCGCGCGAGGTGTCGTTCCCGGAGCGGCCCGTGACGCTGGTGGTGCCTTATTCGGTGGGCATCGGGCCGGACGTGGTGGCGCGCGCGCTGGCGCAGCCGCTGCAGGCGCGCTGGGGGCAGCCGGTGCTGGTGGACAACCGGCCGGGCGCGTCGGGGATCATCGCCTTCGGCCAGGTGCGCCGCACGCCGGCCGACGGCCACACGCTGTTCCTGGCCGACACGGCCACGCTGGCCATCCACCCGCTGCTGCACGCCAGCCTGCCCTACGACCCGGAGGCCGACCTGCAGCCGCTGACGCTGCTGTTCCAGGCCACCTTCATGCTGTTCACCTCGGTCGCCGCGGGCCGCTTCCCCACGCTGCGCGCGCTGCTCGATGCGGCCCGCGCCGCGCCCGGCTCGGTGCGTTACGCGGCGCTGGGCAACGGCCACCCCAGCCAGCTGGCGGTGGAGGCCATGGCGCAGGCCCTGGGCCTGCGCCTGGAGCCGGTGCACTTCCGCGACGCCGGCACGCTGGTGTCCACGCTGGCCAGCGGCGCGGTGGACTTCACCGCCATCGGCATGAACACCGTGGCCGGCCTGGTGGCGGCAGGCCACCTGCGGCCGCTGGCCGTGGGCTCGGCACAGCGCCTGGCCTCGCACCCGGAGATTCCCACCCTGGCCGAGGCCGGCGGCCCCGCCATGACCATGCACCCCTGGGCCGCGCTGGTCACGCGCCGCGGCACGCCGCCGGCCGTTCTGCAGGTGCTGGCGCGCGACCTGGCCTGGGCCCTGTCCACGCCCGCGCTGCGCGGCGCGGCGGCGCAGGCCGGCTTCGAGATCACGCCGTCCACGCCGCAGGCGGTGCGCGAGCGCGCGGCGGCCGACGTGGCGCTGTACGCCCCGCTGCTGCGCGACGGCCGCATCGAGCACATCGGCGGGTGAGCGCAGCGCCGGTCAGGCCCGCCGGTCAGCGCGCCACCAGCAGCCCGGTCTGCAGCGGCACCCGCGTGGGCACGCGCCGCACCTGCGTGAAGCCGGCGGCGCGCAGCAGCGCCGACAGCTCGGCCGCGGTGCGCGGCCGGCCGCGGCCCATGGCCAGCAGGTAGAGGCCGAAGTAGGCGTCGCCCATAGCCTCGGCGCCCTTCTCGCCGGCCATGGGCTCGGCCAGCAGCAGCGTGCCGCCGGGCGGCAGCGCGCGGCGGATGTTGCGCAGCAGCTGGAGCACGCGCTCGTCCGGGTGGTCGAAGGCGACCCGGATCATCGTCACCACGTCGGCACCGGCGGGCAGCACGCCGTCGAAGAAATCGCCCCCGTGCGCGCGCGCCCGGCCGCCCAGGCCCGCGGCCTGCAGCCGGGCCTGCGCCCGGGCCGCCACCGGCGGCAGGTCGATCAGCATCAGCGACAGCTGCGGCGCCACGCGCGCGGCCTCCGTCAGGAACGCGCCCTCGCCGCCGCCGACGTCCAGCAGCACGCGGTGCTGCCGCAGGTCGTAGGCGGCCAGCAGCTCGGCCGTGACCATCGGCTGCGACGCCGTCATCAGCGCGGAATAGGTGGCGGCGCGCTCCGGGTCGAGCGCGGTCACCGCGGGGCCGTGGTCGGCGTAGGGCCAGTAGGCGGCCATGGCGGCGCGCTTCTCGCGCCGCAGCAGCGCCACCGGGTCGGCCAGGTCGGCGTACAGCGTGGCGTGATGCTCCACCATCGCCGCCAGCCCGGGGTTGCCCGGCAGTGGCGCGCCCAGCCGCCCCAGGGCCACGCGGTCGCCCTGGCGCCAGTCCAGCAGCTGCAGCGCCACCGCCGCGGCCAGCAGGCGGCGCAGCGGCTCGTCCTCCAGCCCGGTGGCCTCGGCCAGCCGCACCACCGGCAGCGGCCCGGCGGCCAGGCGGTCGAACAGCTTCAGGCGCACGCAGGACAGCAGCACCTGCGAATAGACGAAGCCGGCCATGAGGTCGAACAGCGCCGCCGCCTCGCGGCGCACGACCGGGCGGGTCAGCGCAAAGGCCGCGGCGCGCCGCTGGAACGCCGGGTCGGCGACGCGGCGGTTGCGCCAGTCCAGCCAGTGCTCGCGCAGGCGCGCCCAGGCGCGGCCCCAGGGGCCGCCGGCCTCGGCCGCGGCCGCGCCCCGCGCCGGGAGCAGGCCGGCCACCGCGTCGTCCATCGTCGGCACCGGCCGCTCAGGCACGGGCCGCGCGGCCGGCGGCATCGCGCGATGGATGGCGCGTCACGCCGCCACCGGCAGCAGGCCCAGGCGCACGCGCTCGGTCCAGACCGCGGGCACCAGCCGCTCCGACTCGCTGTGCACCATGGCGCGCAGCCGCGGCGCGCCGCGGCAGGGCGGCACGGCCTGGGCGGCAGCCTCCACCAGCTGGCGGAAGTGCCCCATGGCGCCGGCCAGGCCGCGCTCGCGCGCCACGCTCGGCCGGCCCAGGGCCAGATCGCGCCCGGTGGGCTTGCCCAGCCAGGCCGGGTCGGCGGCCACGTCGCGGATGTCGTCGGCCACCTGGTAGGCCTCGCCGAGCCGCTCGCCCAGCTCGCGCCAGGGCGCGGCGTCGCCACCGGCGGCCAGGGCCCCGGCCATCGTGGCCGCGGCGAACAAGGCACCGGTCTTGGCCCGCTGGTACTCGCGCAGCGGCACCTGGGTCTCGCACTCCCAGGCCTGGCCGGCGGCAATGCCGCGCGGCATGCCCACGCCCAGCGCCACCGTGGCCAGCAGCGGTGCCAGCCGCTCCACGTGGCGCGCCGGCGCCTGCGCCAGCGCCTGGAAGGCCAGCACGATCAGCGCATCGCCCGCCAGCACCGCCAGCCGCTCCCCGTGGGCGCGGTGGACCGACGGCATGCCGCGGCGCGTGGCCGCGGCATCGAAGCAGGGCAGGTCGTCGTGCACCAGCGATGCGCAGTGCAGCAGTTCCAGCGCCACCGCGGCGGCATCGGTGAGCGCCGGGTCGTCGTCGCCATGGGCCGCCGCCACCGCCAGGCACAGCTGCGGCCGGATGCGCGCACCGCCCGGGAACACCGCGTGGCGCACGGCGGCGGCCAGCCTGGGCGGGCAGCCATCGCCCTCGGCGCCGGCCAGCGTGGCCTCCAGGGCCAGGCGGATTCTCTCGAGGGGATCGGTCGCGTCCATGCGTTTCCTTCGTGGGCTGCGTCCTGGGCCAGGGCCACAGGCCATGCCGGACAACTGAATGTCAGTGACACTGTACATCTATAGTGTCATTCAGAATAGACACTTGCACCCGCAGCGTCAATCGCCGGAGGCCCCATGCGCCGGGCGTGTGTGTCTACATTTGTAGACCTCCTGGGCGTCCGGAATTGTTGACATCGCCAACGATCGGCGCAGAATGCATCTGTCGGAAGGCGCCCTGCCGGTTCCTGCCGAAGGCTGTGGCAGCATCACCGCCATGGGTCGATACACATGGGCAGGGCCTCGCAGGCCCTGCCGCACAGGTCAGGACGTCGTCATGCGTCGTGGGTGGAGAACACCCGATGAATGAGCGGACCCCGGCCACCTGGCTGGATCTCGGTGCGCTCTCGGCGCTGGGGCCGGAGCTGGCTGCGACATTCGCCTCCGTGGCCAGCGACATCGCGCTCGTGGTCGATCCCGACGGCGTGATCCGCAACGTGGCCCTGGGCGCCGACCCCATCACCACGTGTCCCGAAGCCTGGATCGGCAAGGCCTGGGTCGACACCGTGACGGGCGAGACGCGCCAGAAGGTCGAGGCCCTGCTGCGCGAGGCGCGCGCCGGTGTCGTCACGCGGCGGCGCGAGGTCTTCCACGCGGTGGCCGACGGCGGCGACGTGCCGGTGGCCTACGCCGCGGTGCGCCTGGGTCGCGACGGCCCGGTGCTGGCCGTGGGGCGCGACCTGCGTGCGGTCTCGGCCATCCAGCAGCGCTTCATCGACGCCCAGCAGTCCATGGAGCGCGACTACTGGCGCCAGCGCCAGGCCGAGTCGCGCTACCGCATGCTGTTCCAGGTGGCCACCGACGGCGTGCTGGTGGTCGACGCCCGGACGCTGCGCGTGATCGAGGCCAACCGGGCGGCCTGCATGCTGCTGCACTGGCTGCCGGCCGAGGCCCCGGGGCGTCGCCTCAGCGAAGGCATCGTCGAGGCGCTGCGCACGACGGTGGACGAGCTGCTGGTGTCGGCCCGCACCACCGGCCGTCCGGGCGAGCTGCGCACGCTGGTGGCCGACACCGACAGCATCGACACCGCCGGCGCGATGATCGATCTCTCGGCCACCCCCTTCCGTGCCGAAGACACCATGCTGCTGCTGGTGCGGCTGCGCAGCGCCACGCCCACGGTGGAGCCCGGGGCTGCGGTGCATCGGCTGGCCGAGTTCGTGGAGCGGTCGCCCGACGCCATCGTCATCGTCGATTCCGGCGGCCACGTGCTGATGGGCAACCCGGCCTTCGTGCAGCTGTGCCGCGAGGCCGGTGGCCTGCCGGATGCCGACGGCAACCCGGTCGGGCACGCGCTGACGGCCCTGCTGGGCGACCACGGCGGGCGCCTGGCCGCGGCGCTGTCGGCGGTGCGCGGCCAGGGCATTGCCGAGCAGCGCACCCTCGTGGCCGGCGTCGATGCGGCCCACCGCCTGGAGATCGAGATGTCGGCGGCCCTGCTGGCCGAGGGCGACCAGGAGTGCATCGGCTTCATGCTGCGCCGGGTGGACCTGCGCCTGGCCGCGCTGCCGCCGCAGGTGGGCGAGCTGGCCGGCGCGCTGGACCAGCTCGCGGCACAGGTGGGCATCGTCTCGCTGCCCGAGCTGCTCCAGGAAGCCACCGACCTCGCCGAGCGTCACCTCATCGACGCCGCGCTGGCGCGCACGCAGGGCGACCCGCTGCAGGCGGCGCAGCTGCTGGACATCACCGCCGAGAGCCTGTGGCTGCGCATGCGTCACCACGGGCTGGCACGTGTCAGCCCCGATGGCGCCAGCGCCCCGGGTCTGCTCAACTGACTCGGTGAGCCGCGACACTCCCGCCTTCGGCCAGGCCGACCTGACCAACTGCGAACGCGAGCAGATCCACCTCGCCGGATCGGTGCAGCCGCACGGCCTGCTGCTGCGCCTGCAGCCGCAGGACCTGCGGGTCACGGCCGCGTCGGCCCAGGCGCCGGCCCTGCTGGGCCTGGAGGCCGGGCGCGCGTTCGCACAGCCGCTGCCCGCGTGGGCGCCGCATCTGGCGGCCGCGGTGCGCCAGGCCCAGGCCGAGCTGGACGGTGACGAGCCGGTGCCGCTGCAGGCCACCGAGGCGCGGCGCTGGGAGGGCGTGCTGCACCGGGCCCCGTGCGGGTCGCTGGTGCTGGAGCTCGAGCCGGCGGGCCATGCCGAGGTGCCCACCGTGGCACACGACCGCGCCACGCTGATGCGGCTGGTGGGGGCCGCGGTGGAGCGCGTGGGCCAGGCCGCCAGCCTGGGCGTGCTGGCCGACGCCACGGCGCAATGCGTGCGCGACCTCATCGGGCACGACCGCGTGATGGTCTACAAGTTCGACGCGGACGGCCATGGCGAGATCATCGCCGAGGCCCGCGACCCGCGGCTGGCGTCGCTGCTCGGGCACCACTACCCGTCCACCGACATCCCGCAGCGCGCGCGGGAGCTCTACATGCGCAACCGCGTGCGCGTGCTGGTGGACGTGCACGCGGCGCCGGCACCGCTGCTGGACGCCGACGGCCGGCCGGTGGTCGAGGCGCTGGACCTGTCGATGAGCGTGCTGCGCAGCATGTCGCCGCTGCACCTGCAGTACCTGAAGAACATGGGCGTGACGGCCACGCTGGTGGTCTCGCTGGTGCGCGAGGGCCGTCTCTGGGGCCTGATCGCGGCCCACCACGACACGCCGCGCAACGTGAGCCAGGCGCTGCGCGCCGCCTGCGACCTGATCGGCGAGGTGGTCTCCACCCGCATCGCCGCGATCGAGAACTACGCCCACGCGCAGGTGGCGGTGCTGGTGCGGCGGCTCGAGCAGCGCCTGGTGGAGGCCACGTCGACCGAAGGCGACTGGCGGCTGGCGCTGTTCCGCCACCCGCAACACCTGCTGCAGCCGCTGGAGGCCACCGGCGCGGCCCTGTTCGCCGAAGGCGAGCTGCTCACCACGGGCGAGGTGCCGTCGACGCCCGAGCTGCGGGCGCTGCAGGCCTGGGTGGACGCGCAGACGCCCGGGCCGCTGTTCGTCACCTCCTCGGTCGCCAAGGCCAGCCCCGCACTGGCCGCGCTCACGCCCACCGCCAGCGGCGTGCTCGCGGTGCGCCTGTCCACGGCGCGGCCGGAGTGGCTGATGTGGTTCCGCAAGGAGCAGCTGCACACCGTCACCTGGGCCGGCGACCCGACCAAGCCGATGGTCGGCGACGACCCCCTGCAGCTCTCGCCGCGGCGCTCCTTCGCCGCCTGGTCGGAACTGGTGCGCGGCACCGCCGTGCCCTGGACCGCGGCCGACCAGGCGCTGGCGCGCGCCTTCAGCCAGTCGCTGGTGGACATCAGCGTGCAGGTGCACGCGGTGCGGCTGCTGGTGGCCGAGCACCAGCTCGCCGGGGTGCGCAGCGCCGTGCGCCAGGCGGCCGAGCCGGTGCTGATCGCCGACGCCGACGGGCGCCTGATCTTCGCCAACACGGCCCTGCTGGAACTGGCCGGGCGCCACGACGCCGGCCTCGCGCCCGCCACCCCGCTCGACACGCTGTTCGACCCGCCGTCCACCATGCGCGAGGCCCTGACCCGCCTGGGCGGCGGCCAGCCGCACTGGCGCGGCGAGCTCGCGCTGGTGCAGCCGGCGGCCCCGCCGCTGCCGGTGTCGGTGCGCGCCGAGGCCGTGCCCGGGCGCCAGGGCAAGCCGCTGGGGCTGGTGGTGACCCTGTTCGACCTGCGCGACGCCCGGCGGGCCGCCGAGGCGCGGCGCCACCTGGAGGCGTCGCTGAACAACGCCATGAGCGCTGCGGCCAACCTGCACACGCTGCAGCCGCCCGGGCGCAGCGGCCCGCGCGCGCCGGACCCGCTGCTCGCCGCCATCCTCAGCCACGCCAGCCTCGCGGCCATGGACTTCAGCGACCACGGTGTCGCCGCGCCGCCGGCCGCGCCGCTGCTCGAGCAGCTGGAGGCCTCCACGCAGCGCGCCACGCGGCTGTATGGGCGCATCCACGGCTTCGCCGCGCCGGACGCCGGCGATCCCCCGCCGCCGGCCTGAGCGCCACCCCGTCCGCCGCCGCAACGGCGCCTACGCCGTGCCGCCGAGCTCGTCGAACAGGCGCCGGTGGCGCTCGAAGCCGGCCACCGCCTCGTCGACGATGGCCTGCGCCGTGGCCTCGTCGAGCGCGCAGGCGTCCAGCCCGCGGTGAAAGGCGGCAATGGCCGGCTGCATCACGGCCAGGCCACCGAAGTCGTAGAAGGCCACGCCCTGCCCCGGCGCCAGGCCCAGGCTGCGGCCGACGATGCGTGCCAGCGCCTGGCCGCCGTTGAGGTCGCCGAGGTAACGCACATAGGCGTGCGCCGCCAGCCGCCCTGGCGCGTCGTCGGCCAGCCGCCGCAGGTGCGCCGCATAGGCCAGCGCCTCGGGCACCGGCGGCAGCGCCTGCGCCCAGCCGGGGCCATGCAGCAGGCCGAGGTCCTCGGCCAGGGCACCGGCCCGCGCCAGGCCGGACAGCGGCAACGCGGCCAGCACCGGGTGCGCCGCCTGGCGCGCCAGGCCCTCTTCCAGCGCCGTGTACACCACGTGCAGGCTGCGCAGCAGCCGGCAGTAGTCGGCGCGCTGCATCCGGCTGCGCAGCAGCTGCTGCATCGGCGCGCTGCGCTCCACCTCGGTGTGCAGCGCCCGCGTGGCGCGGCGCAGGCGTGCGGCCAGGCCGTCGTGCGCCGCCGGCGGGGCCGCGCCGCCACTCATGGCCGCACGCGCCGCAGGCGTGCGGCCTGCGCGGGATCAGCCCGCACGCCAGGCCCTGCGGGACAATGGCCCATGCCCCTCCCCGACGCGCCGTGGCCCGAGCCCGACTGGCCGCACGCCCAGCGCAGCCGCATGGCCGAGGCCGGCGGCCTGCGCTGGCACTGGCAGTGCTGGGGCGAGCCCGACGCGGCGGCGGGCGCCCTGCCGGTGCACCGGCCCACGCTGCTGCTGCTGCACGGCACGGCCGCCAGCACGCACAGCTGGCGCGCGCTGGCCCCGGCGCTGGCCAGCCGCGGCTGGCAGGTCGTGGCACCCGACCTGCCCGGCCACGCCTTCAGCGGCATGCTGCCGCGGCCCCGGCGCTCGTTGCCGGGCATGGCCAGCGCCACCGCGGCCTGGCTGGCGGCCTGCGGCCTGCGGGTCGATGCGGTCATCGGCCACTCCGCCGGTGCGGCGCTGATGCTGCGCATGGCCTTGGACGGCACGCTGCCCGGCGCGCGCCTGCTGGGCCTGAACGCGGCGCTGCTGCCCTTCGACGGCCTGGCCGGGCTGCTGTACCCGCCCGCGGCGCGCCTGCTGGCGGCCAACCCGCTGGTGCCGCACCTGAGCGCGTGGCGCGCGCGCGACCCGCGCAGCGTGCGCCGGCTGGTGGACGCCTGCGGCTCGCGGCTGGACGACGAGGGCGTTGCGCTGTACGCGCGGCTGCTGCGGCGCCCGGCGCACATCGCCGGCGTGCTGGCCATGACCGCCCACTGGGACCTGGAGCAACTGGCGCGCGACCTGCCGCGGCTGGACCGCCCGCTGCACCTGCTGTCGGGTGCGCGCGACGCCGCCGTGCCGCCGGCCCAGGCGCGCCGGCTGGCGCTGCGGCATCCGGGCGTGACGCTGCAGGTGCTGGAGGGGCTGGGCCACCTGGCGCACGAGGAGGCGCCACAGGCGGTGCTGGAGGCGCTGACGCCGTGGCTGATTCATGCCCGCACCGTGGCCTGGACGATGCGCGAGACCTCCCGCGCATCGGCATGCGGCAGCGGCAGGTAGCGCGCGCCCATGGCCTGGGCCACGCGCTGGGCCGCCGGCTGCGGCTGCGGCGCGGTGTCCAGCCAGAGCACGCCGGCCCCGGCATCGCGCCAGGCGCGTGCCGCGGCCAGCGCGTCGGCGCCGCCGGCATCGCGGCCCGGGGTGCCGTCGCGCGCGAGGTTGGCGCGCCCGTCGGACAGCACCACCACCACCGGCGTGGCGCCGCGCCGACGCTCCTCGTCCACCACGCGGCGCGCCAGGTCCAGGCCCTCGGCCAGCGGCGTGCCGCCGCCGCCGGGCAGCGCCGACAGGCAGCGGCGCGCGCGCACCAGCGAGCGCGTGGGCGGCAGCAGCACTTCCGCACCCGGGCCTTCGGGCCGGCCGCGGAAGCTGACCAGCGCCACGCGGTCGCGGCGCACGTAGCACTCGGCCAGCAGCAGCTCCACCGCCCCCTTGGCCTCGGCCAGCCGGTGCAGCGCCGCGGAACCCGAGGCGTCGACGACGAAGACCGTGGTCGTCTGCCGGGGCTGGCGGCGGCGCAGCACGTGGAAGTCGTCGCGCCGCACCAGCACCGCCGGCGCCGGCGTGCCGTCGGCCGCGGGCGGCGCCTCGGCGCGCTCGCGGCGGCGCAGCGGCTGCCAGGGCGCGGCGGCGCGCAGCGTGGCCACCAGGTGCAGACGGGCACCGGCACGCGGGTCGCCGCGGCGGGTGCCGCTGGGGCGGCCACGGCCGGCGCCTTCGCGCTGCACGCCGGCACGCCCGGCGGTGGCCGCGCTGCGGCGCTCGCCGCCCTGCGCCAGCAGCGCCAGCAGGCCCGGCGGCAGCGCCGACAGCGCCGCCTCCAGCAGGCGCTCGGCCGGCACGCGGTCGTCCTCGGGCGGCGGGGGCGGGGGCGACGGCTCGGTGTCGGCCGCGGCCGGGTCGGACGGCGGTGGCGGCGGTGGCGCGGCGTCGGTGCGGTCCGGCGGGGGGGTGTCCTCGGCCGCGGCGTCGCCCTCCTCGGCCGGCGCCGCGGGCAGGCGGGTGGCGCGCGGCGCCAGCACGAGGCCGGCGGCGAGCGCGGCGTCGTCGGCGTTGACGCGCCGGCGCCCGGCCAGCGCCGCCAGCGCACGTGCCGCGCGCAGCGCCTGCAGCGGCGCACGCAGCGACGCGATGCCCAGCGCATGGGCCGCGGTCACCAGCGCCTCGGGCAGCGAGTCGTCGTGCGCCACCTCGGGCCACAGCGTGCGCGCGGCCTCGGCCTGCGCCGCCAGCGCCTGCGCCTCGGCCGGCGCGGGCGGCAGCAGGCCGGGGTCGGGTTCCAGCACGAAGGCCATCCGGTCGGCCAGCGCCTCGGCCAGCGGCGGCTCGTCGGGCCCGGCCTCGTCGAAGGCCAGCAGCGCCACGCGCGCCGGCAGCTCGGCCTCCAGGCCGTCGCGTGCGAGCCGCAGCACGGGCTGGTCCAGCACCGCGGCGAGCGCCGCCACGCGGCCCGGCGCCAGGCGCTCGGCCATGGGCAGCAGCACGCAGCCGCCATCGGCCTGGGCCAGCAGGCCGGGCTGCAGCACCGGCCGGCCGGCACGCAGCGTGGCCCCCAGGTCCAGCCCGCCGAAGAGGCGGTCGTCGTCCACGTGCAGCGGCAGCCGGCGCCAGGGGGCGCCCGCCGGCAGCGCGGCGCGCACGCGGTCCAGAAAGGCCTCGCGGCCCGCCCCGGGCGCACCGCGCAGCCGCGCCCCGCCCAGGCCTCGCGGGTCCACCGCCAGCAGCAGCGCGACGTGATGCGCCATGTCGCGGGCGCGCTGGCGCACGGCGTCGGCGCCGGTGTCTGCCGCGGCCTCGGCCGTGGCGGGCATCAGGCGGCGAAGACCTCGTCCACCGCGCGCTGCACGCGCACGCTGGAGCCGGCATCGTCCAGCGGGTTGCGGCGCAGGCGGTGGCGCAGCGCCGGCGCGGCGATCTGGCGCAGGTGGGCGTCGGTGACCTGCTCGTCGCCGTCGAGCGCCGCCAGCGCGCGCGCCGCACGCATCAGCGTGAGCTCGCCGCGCAGGCCGTCGGTGCCCAGCGCCATGCACAGGCGCGCCGAGCGTTCGAGCACGGCGTCGGGCACCAGCACCTGCGCCACCCGGCCGCGCGCGGCCAGGATGCGCCGGCGCAGGCGGTCGTCCTCGCGCTTCCATTTCGCGACGAAGGCCTCGGGGTCGCGTTCGAAGGCGTCGCGGCGCTTGACCACCTCCACCCGCAGCGCGAGGTCGGTGGGGGTCTTCACCTCCACCGACAGGCCGAAGCGGTCGAGCAGCTGCGGGCGCAGTTCACCCTCCTCCGGGTTGCCGCTGCCCACCAGCACGAAGCGCGCCGGGTGGCGCACCGACAGGCCCTCGCGCTCGACCACGTTCTCGCCCGAGGCGGCGACGTCGATCAGCAGGTCCACCAGGTGGTCCTCGAGCAGGTTCACCTCGTCGATGTAGAGGAAGCCGCGGTTGGCACGCGCCAGCAGCCCGGGCTCGAAGGCCTTGACGCCCTGCGACAGCGCACGCTCGAGGTCGAGCGCACCGACCACGCGGTCCTCGGTGGCGCCCAGCGGCAGGTCCACCACCGGCACCGGCACGCGGTGGGTGCGCACGCGCACGCCCGGGCCCTTGAGCGCGTCGCAATCGGGGCAGGCGTGCGGCGGCGACTCGGGCGCGCAGGCATAACGGCAGCCCTGCACCGCGGTCATCGGCGGCAGCAGCGCGGCCAGCGCGCGCACCGCGGTGGACTTGCCGGTGCCGCGGTCACCGAACACGAGCACGCCGCCCAGCCCCGGGTCCACCGCCGCGACGAGGATCGCCCTCGTCATCTCGTCCTGCCCGACGATGGCCGAGAAGGGAAAACTGATCGCCATGCATTGCTCCGTCCGGGCGCACCCGCCGGGGCATTATGTGCGCCCTGCCAACGGCGGCGTCAACTGAAGTTGACAGACGCGCGCGACCCCCGGGTCCCGGCAGGCCGGCGCCCGAACGGCCGGTGGCGCTGGCTCAGCTGCCGGTCCGGCGCGGCTTCGGCGGCAGCTCCCGCATCAGGCCCACGACGACCTCGGGCGCCATGCCGGCGGTGCGCTCGGCCGACGAGTCGTCGACCACGCGGATGCCCAGCAGGTGCGAGAAGACGCGCTCCTTGCCGAACCACACGTCCTTGGGCAGCTTCGACGCCACGGCCACCTCCACCGTGCCGAGGTAGCGCCGTTCGCCGGCCGTGATCTGGAACTCCAGACCCGGGTCGACGATGCCGTTCACGAACACCAGGCCCCCGCGGGGCAGGAAGTGTGGCTGTTGCACGGGCCCCATGCCGCCGAAGATGACGGCCACGCCGTAGTCGGCCGGCGGCAGCTGCCAGGAGAAGCGCCCCTCGGCGTCGGTCTCGGGCGTGGACAGCAGCATGCCCGTGGACCGGTCGAACAGCTGCATGAGCGGGCGGTTGAGCAGGTGGTAGCGCATCGGCTGCCCGTCCACCAGGAAGCGCACCCGCCCGTGCACCACCGCCTGCCCGGGCGCCGGGGCGGCGGCGGAGGCGGCATCGGTGCGCTTCACCGAGGTCACGTCCATGCCGGCACAGCCGGCCAAGGCCCAGGCCAGGCCGCCCGCAACGGCCACGCCCAGCCAGCGGCGGCGGCGCAGCGCCGGGGTCTGCCCGCGGGGGCTCGGGGGGCTCGAGGGGCTCGAGGGGAACGGGGAGGCAGCGGGGTCGGCAAGCGGCATCACAAGGGCTCAGGGGCAGGACAGGGCCGCATGCTGAGCGCCGCGCGGCCGGCCGTCCACCGGCAGGCGACGAAACGCCGCCGCCGCGGGATGGGGCACGACGGGCCGGCATGGCCGGCGACACATGGCCGACAAATCGTGACCGATGTCACACCCCGGGGCGCGCAGCCGCCCTCGACGCCTCAAGGCCGGCCGGTGCGTGCCGATCTCCTGACGAATGCAAGCAGACCATCACCTCCACCCCCGCCGCATGGCCGGGTTCACCCTGCTGGAGCTGATGATCGTGCTCGCCGTGGTGGCGATCCTCGCATCGATCGCAGTGCCGGCCTGGCAGGACCAGGTGCGCCGCAGCCGCCGCAGCGATGCCATGGAGGCCCTGGCCACGCTGCAGCAGGCGCAGGAACGCTGGCGGGGGGGCAATCCCTCCTACAGCGACGACCTGGCGGACCTGAACGTGCCGGCCAACAGCCCCGACGGCCTCTACACGCTGTCAATCCGCTCGGCAGACGCGGCAGGCTACGTCATCGAGGCGGCTGCGGCCACCGGCTCCAGCCAGGCCGCCGACGAGGGCTGCACGACGCTCACGGTGACGTCGGCCGCGGGCAGCCTCACCACCGGACCGGATGGGTGCTGGAAACAATGACACACCGCCTGCATCGCGGGGTCACTGCACTCGAGCTGCTGGTGGGGATCGCGGTCCTGGCCATCCTGGTGGGCATCACGGTGCCCGGGCTGGGCGCACTGTTCGAGCGGCTGCGCCTGACCGGCGTGGCCAACGAGATGGCGTCGGACCTGCAGTACGCGCGCAGCGAGGCCGTGCGGCGGCGCAGCCCGGTCACGCTGCAGTCGCTGGACGACGGCGCGGGCTACGAGATCGTCACCGGCGGCGTGCAGCTCAAGGTGGTGGACTTCCCCGCCGGGCTGACGCTGGCCGACGGTGCGCGCGTGGACATCGACGCGCTGCGCGGCACCAGCATCGGTGACCCGCTCGACCTGAGCAACGGCGCGGGCACCATGCGCCTGAACGTGGGCCTGATGGGCCGGGTGACGCTCTGTGCCGCCGAAGGCACGCTGCCGGGATACCCGGCATGCTGAACCGTCGACACGCCCGCGGCTTCTCCATCGTGGAGCTGATGGTCGGCCTGACCCTCGGCCTGGTGGTCGTGGCCGGCGGCCTGGCGCTGTTTGCCGAGCAGCTGACGGCCACCCGGCGCACCATGCTCGAGGCGCGCATCAACCAGGACCTGCGGGCCGCGGCCGACCTGATCGCGCGCGACCTGCGGCGCGCCGGCTACTGGCGTGCGGCACTGACGGGCACCGTGGCCGTGGGCGCCGGCGGCGCCACCACGGTCAACCCCTACCGCGGCGTGGCCAGCGACGACAGCAGCCTGAGCTACGCGTTCTCGCGCGACACGGTGGAAGACAACACGCTGGACGACCAGGAGATGTTCGGCTTCCAGCTCACCACCGACGGCGTGCTGCAGATGCAGACCGCCAACGGCGAGTGGAACGATCTCGTGGACCCGACGCTGGTGCGCGTGACCCGGTTCACGGTGACGCCGGTGGACCAGACGATTCCCCTGGGCCACCTGTGCTCCACGCCCTGCCCGCCGGGCACGCCCAACTGCCCGGCCACCACCGTGCGCCGCTTCGACCTGCTGCTGCAGGGGCAGGCCGTGGCCGACCCGCAGGTGCGGCGGGAGTTGCGCGTGACCGTGCGCCTGCGCAACGACGAACTGGAGGGGCAATGCCCGGCCTGACCCACCGCCTGCGCGCCGCCCAGCGCGGCCTGGCGACGATGTCGCTGATCGTGCTGCTGCTGGCGGCCACGATGCTCGCCATCTTCTACCTCAACCGCGGCGTCGTGTTCGAGCAGCGCTCGAGCAGCAACGTCTGGCGCTCCACGCAGGCCATCGAGGCGGCCGAGGCCGGGATCGAGTGGGCCACCGGGATGCTCAACGCCCCCTACGACCTCGGGGCGACCTGTGCCTTCCAGACCTCGGCCAACATCTCGTTCCGCAAGAAGTACGTGATGACGATGTGGAACGACCCGTCCGCACCGTCCAGCAACGTCGTGGTGGCACCGGCGCAGCCCGCCTGCCGCCTCACCGACGCCGGCCGCGTGTGCAGCTGCCCCGACGCCGACGACACCGACATCCCCGAGCTGGCCGGCACCGGCCCCAGTTTCTCGGTGGCCTTTGCCGCCGTGCCGGGCGACCCGGAGGCGGTGCAGGTCACAGCCTGGGGCTGCGCCGCCACCGAAGGCGGCGAGGCCTGCAACGCCGACAACGCCGGCGATGCCGACGCGAACGCCCGCGTGGAAGTGATCCTCAAGCTCAAGCCGGTGCTGCGCGCAGCGCCGGCCTCGCCCCTGACCTGCGGCACCAGCTGCACGGTGGGCGGCTCGTACAACATCAGCAACACGCACGTGCCCACGAACGGCGTGCTGATCAACGCGGGCACCAGCATCTCCACCGGCAACGGCGTGTCGCTGGCCACGCTGCAGGGGCAGCCCACCGCCAACGCGATGATCGGCAACGACCAGTCGCTGTCCGACCTGTCGAGCAACGATGCGGACTGCAGCAACTCCAGCATGTTCCAGGCCTACTTCGGCTCGACGATCGAGGTCTACCAGAACGCGCCCACCACCAAGGTGCTGAGCTGCGGCAGCACGGCCGAATGCAAGTCCGTCATCAGCACGGCCTACGCCGACGGCTGGCGCTCGTTCTACTTCTCGTCGGACCTGCAGCTGTCGGGCAACGACACCCTGGGCAGTGCCCAGGACCCGGTGACCATCGTCACCCCCAACGCGATCAAGATCAACGGCAACTGGACCATCTACGGCCTGATCTTCTCCAACAGCGCCGACTGGAACGACCTGGGCACCGGGTCGGCCGTGATCGAGGGCGCGCAGATCTCCTGCGCCGCCTACAAGAACAACGGCAACGGCACGCTGAACTACAACGCCGACGCCCTGAACAACGCCCGCCGGTTCTCCGCGCTGATGGTCCGCGTGCCCGGCAGCTGGAAGGACTTCGAATGAAAGCGCCCAACCAGCAAGGCTTCACGCTGATCGAATCGCTGGTGGCGCTGCTCATCGTCTCCGGCGGGCTGTTCGGACTCCTGGCCACGCAGACCATGCTGGCCCGCAACGCCGACCTCTCGCGCCAGCGCGGCGAGGCCGTGCGGCTGGCGCAGGAACGCATCGAGGCCCTGCGCTCCTTCTCGACGATCGAGACCGTGGCCGGCCAGCTGGCCTGGAACGACCTCGCGGCCGGCGACGACGAGGTCACCACCAACGCCACCTTCACCCGCGAGTGGACGCTCCGCGGCGCCACCAGCGACGCCTTCCGCGAGGTGGAGGTCAACGTCTCCTGGACCGACCGGGCGGGCGACGAGCAGACCTTCCGCCTGTCCACCGTGATCGCGAAGGTGGACCCCGCCGACGTCGGCGCGCTGGGTTTCCCGCTGCCGGCCAACACCACGCTCAAGCGCCCGAAGAACCGCGACCTCAACATCCCGGTGCCCGCCACCGACCTGGGCGATGGCCGCAGCGTGTACCAGGTGGCCTCGAACTTCGCCGTCATCTTCAGCAACGACTCGGGCTACGTGGTGCAGCGCTGCGCGCATGTGGTCGAGACCGTGGAGGACATCGACGACAGCTGCGAGGACTACGCCGCCGTGATCCTGGCCGGCTACGTGTCCCGGACCATGTCGAGCTTCCCTGCGACGCTGGGCGTCAGCACCGCCGGCCTCACCGGGCTGGACACCTCCCGCACGGCGAGCTGCTCGTTCGGCGATGCGCGCAACCAGAACACCGGGGCCATCCTCGCCGGCTTCAAGTACTACCTGTGCATCCTGCCGATGCTGGACGACGGGCAGTGGTCGGGCACGCTGCGGCTGAGCGGCATGAACACGGGCACCGACTACCGCGTCTGCCGCTTCCAGTACCCGGCGGCGGCCGGCACCACCGCCAACCAGCGCAACGTGCAGCCCTACGTGAACGTGCGCGACTCGCTGGACAGCCAGAACTACGTCATCACCACCAGCAACAGCTGCCCCACCGTCAGCGGCCTGGCCACCACGCTGCACCAGCGCTGCATCGCGTCCAACGCGGCACGCGCGACCGAATGCCCGGCCAGCTGAGCCGGCGCGGCGCCCGCCGCCGCGCCGGACACGGGCTCACTTGGCGTTGATGGTGAACCAGAGCTGGTCGTAGTAGACGATGCCGCCGATGCCGGCGCCGGTGGCACTGAAGCCGACGAACACGCGGTCGCTGAAGCTGCCCTTCCACTGGGCGTACTTGCCGGTGCCGCCGGCCACCGTGCCGTCGCCGCCGCCGGCGATCACGAAGTCGGCGCCGGGAATCGGCTTGGGCGGCTTGAGCACCGGGTCCATCGGCGCACCGCAGGTGCCGTTGGTGCCGGAGACGATGTGCAGCTGGCCCTGCGGCAGCGCAAACACGATGAACTCGCTGAAGCACAGCGCACCGCCGGCGCCGAAGGCGAAGTCGCGCCCCCAGACGTAGGCCATGCCCTTGGGCTGGCCGTTGCCCGGGTCGTAGACCGGGAACTGCGTGGTCGGGAAACAGGGCGCCTGCCCGCCGCTGCACCACTGGGCGAAGGCGTCGGTCGCAGGCGCCGCGGCGGTGTTGGCGTCGGGCACCCCGTCGGCCACGAGCTGCAGGTTCTGCCCGGCCGCTGCCGCCGGCCCGGACGCGCAGAGCACGCCGGCCAGTGCAGTGGCCATCAGCGCCGGACGGAAGTGGTGAAGTCGGATCGCGCTCATCGGGTCTCCTGGCCGCAGGCATGGAAGGGATGTGCCTGGCGCCCCTGCGCGTACGACACCCGGCAGGGCATTGGTGCGCATCGCCCCGGGCCGACGCATGGTGCATTCCCTCTCCACCCCCCCGAATGCGGGGTGCCCGCATCACCCCGCGGGCCGCGCCAGGCGGCCGGGCGCGCGCCGGCGCCCGGCCGCCCGCGGTCAGGGACGCACGCTCAAGGCGCGGCGCGCAGCTGGCCGCGCACGGCGCCGCCCGGGTAGACCGTGTTGTGCACGTTGACGTAGTAGTTGCCCGGGTTGGCCAGGATGTCGGCGATCAGGGCCTGGGCGGTGGCGGCGTCGACGTTGTTGAAGCGGGCCGGTTGCGTCACCGCGTTGAGGCAGTCCGCCGCCTGGCCGCCCTGCGGCCAGGCGAGGTTGGCCACCACCGGGCCGTTCTCGCCGGCCCGGCCGCGGTGGATGTGCGCCGCCCGTCCGTTGCCCGGTGCCTGGTCCAGTTCGTCGATGCGCGACACCTGCAGGCTGTAGCACAGCACGGTGAGGCTCTCGTCGATGCCGAACACATAGGCTTCGCCGCGGCCGCGCGGATCGCCGACGATGGCATTGCTGGCACCGGTGTTGACCTCCTGGCGGCCGTCGAGGTCGGCCGTCAACAGCGTGTTCAGGTGGCCGGCGAAGGCGGCCGTGGCGGCGAGCGAGGCGACGGCGAGCACCGCGGTGCGGGCGCCCCGGCGGGCACGGGACAGGGTCGAGAGGTTCATGCTGCATCTCCTGGGGGAATGGTGGATCCGGACGGGTTCACGCCCGCCCGGCCCCTGATACGCACCGGGCGCGCATCTGGATGCAGTGGATCGAGAGATGCCCCATCGGGCGGGGGCACGGGGCGCGGCCGGCACGCCGCGCGACGGCACGGGGTCGGTCGTCCGTGCCCGCCGCTCGACGACACCGGCGGCACCCAAGACAAAGGGGCTGGCGGTCCGTGACCGCCAGCCCCTCGTGAATGCGTGGTGGGCCCTGTAGGATTCGAACCTACGACCAACGGATTAAGAGTCCGCTGCTCTACCAACTGAGCTAAGAGCCCGCTCGTGGAGGCGCGCATTGTAGCGCCGCCGTCGTGCCTGAACCGCCTCGGGACTGGTGGGTCGTGCAGGATTCGAACCTGCGACCAACGGATTAAAAGTCCGCTGCTCTACCGACTGAGCTAACGACCCGCCTGCCGTGCGGCAAAGCGCGAGATTATAGCGTGCGCGCCAGCGCCGCCTCCACGGCGGCGGCGGCCGCGGTCAGGCCGAAGGTGGCGGTGACCATCACGCTCGACCCATAGCCCGCGCAGTTGAGACTGCCGTCGACGGCCGCAGCCGGTGCCGGTGCGCCCGCGGCGCCGGCGTCGGCACCCCTCGCCGGCTTACCCGCCGGCCCGCCCGCCGGCTCGCAGGCCGCCTCGGGCCGCTGCACCGCCTCGCGGGAGTACACGCAGGCCAGCCCGATGCGGCCCTGGCGCGGCGCGCCGTGCGCGCGGCGCAGGCGCTGGCGCAGGCTGGCCAGCAGCGGGTCGTGCGTCACCTCGGCCAGGTCGCCCACTTCCACGCGCTGCGGCGCACGCTTGCCGCCGGCCGCGCCCACGCACACCGTGGGCACGCCGGTGGCACGCGACCAGGCGGCCAGCGCGAGCTTGGCGCTCACCTGGTCGCAGGCGTCCACCAGCGCGTCCACCGGGCACGGGAGCTGCGCCGGCCACTCCTCCGGCGTCACGAACGCCTCCACCGCGTGCACGCGGCAGCCGGGGTGGATGTCGGCGATGCGCTCGCGCAGCGCCTGCACCTTGGCCTGGCCGAGCGTGCGGCCCAGCGCCTGCACCTGGCGGTTGACGTTGGACTCGGCCACGTGGTCCAGGTCCAGCAGCACGAGGCCGGCCACGCCGCTGCGCGCCAGCGCCTCGGCCGTCCACGAGCCGACGCCGCCCACGCCCACCACCGCCACCGTCAGGCCGCGCAGGCGGCGGTAGGCGGCCTCGCCGTACAGGCGGCGCAGGCCGCCGAAGCGGCGCTCCTCGTCGACGTCGAGGTCCTCGGCATCGGGCGGCGCGACACTCACAGCAGGCGCTCCATGCGCCAGGCGTGCCAGCGCAGCCCGGCCACCGCGCCGGCGGCAATGCCGGCGACGGCGATGGCGCTGCCCAGGGACAGCGTGGACAGGCCCGACAGGCCCTGGCCCACCGTGCAGCCGAAGGCGGTGACGCCGCCGATGCCCATCAGCACCGCACCCACCACGTGGTTGGCCGTGTCCTCGGTGCCGGCAAAGCCTTCCCAGCGGAAGCGGCCGGTGGCCAGGGCCACGGCCGCCGAGCCGGCGATCACGCCCAGCACGCTGGCAATGCCGAAGGTGAGCAGCTTGTTGGCGTCGCTGTAGAGGATGATCCAGTCCAGCGTGTAGGCGATCGGCGCCACGAAGGTGAAGGACTCCATGCTGCGCGTGTTGGTGGCCAGGTAGGCGGGCTCCAGCGTCAGCGGGTGTTCCGCCACGTGGCCGAGCACGCCCGACACCCACCAGGCGGCGGCGATCACGGCGCCGATGCCCAGGCCGCCGAGCAGGTTGTCGCGGGTGCGTCCTTCGGGGCGCCACAGGGCCCAGGCCGTCAGGGCCACGCCCGCGGCGCCGCCAAGCAACCCCACCGCCCAGGGCCGGGCCATGCCGGTGGCGTGCTGCAGCAGCGAAGGCAGGTCCTGCCCCACGGGCAGCTCCACCATCACGCGGTCGAGCGTCTCCACGCGCCAGACGGCGGTGAGCCCGCGCAGCGTGGCGTAGGAGGCCAGCCCGAGCACGCAGAACACCACCAGCGCCTTCAGGCTGCCGCCGCCGATGCGCACCAGCGTCTTGCTGCCGCAGCCCGAGGCCAGCACCATGCCGAAGCCGAAAAGGGCGCCACCGGCGAGGTTGGACAGCCAGATGAGCTGCGGGCGCGCATAGACGCTCTCGGTGGCGTCGATCCAGCCGGCCGCGGCCATGGCGGTGAAACCCAGGGTGGCCACTCCCACGGCCAGCGCCCACATGCGCAGGCGCGTCCAGTCGCCCATGGTGACGATGTCGGCCAGCGCACCCATGGTGCAGAAATGGGCGCGCTGCGCCACGGCGCCGAAGAGCACGCCCAGCGCGAACGCGGCCCAGAGCACCTGCTGGGTCAGGCCGGGAAGTTGCTCTGCCGACATGGGGCGCGCATTCTAGGTGGCCGCGCGCCGATGTGCCGTCGGTGCCCCCGGGGGTGTCGGGGCGACCCCCCGGCGATGCGCTCAGCGGGGCAGCGACGCGAGGCGTTCCTTGCCGGCCACCGCGGCCTCGGACTGCGGGTAGGCCTTCACCAGCTCCTCGATGGTGCGCCGCGCGTTGCGCGGCTCCTTCATCTCGGCCTGGCTGTTGGCCAGGGCCAGCAGCGCCTCGGGGGCCTTGGGGTGGTCGGGGCTGGCCTTGACCATGGCGCGGAAGGCGGTCACCGCCCCCTTGTAGTCGCGCTTGCCATACAGCGCATTGCCCAGCCAGAACTGGGCCGATGCGGCATAGCCGCTGGCCGGCCAACGCTCCAGCAGCTCGCCCAGGCCCTTGGCGGCGGCGTCGAAGTCGCCGTTGCGGATGGCGGCGATGGCGGCGTCGTAGGCCTGGCGCTCCTCGGCCGTGGCCACGAACTCCCGCCCGTCCACGGCCACCTTCTGCGGCTCGAGCTTGCGCAGCCGGTCGTCGAGGTTCTGGCCGACGTCCTTCTGCGCCTGCTGCAGCGCAGCCACGTCGCGCAGCAGCTGCTCGCCGTCGCCGCGCAGCTTGGCCACTTCGCCGCGCATCTGCTCGAGCTGGTTGTTCAGGTCGAGCAGGCTGCGGCGCAGCGCCGCCACCTGCTCCACCAGCTGCGCGTTGGTGGCGCTGAGCTCGCCCAGGGTCTTGCGCGAGCCGTCCTCCTGGGCCTGCATGCGGGCGCGCAGGTCCAGGATGGCCTTGCGCGCCTCGTCGTCGCTGAACAGGCTGGCCTGGGCCGCAGGCAGGCCCAGTGCCAGCACCGCGGCGGCGGCCAGCGGCCGCCATCCCAGGGGTGACAGGCGCACCGGCAACAGGTGCTTCCCGCGAGCCCGGCCGAGCGTCGCGCCGGGGGTTGCGAGCGTCAGCGGGCTTGCGGGCGCCGTCATCTCAGCGGTCCTTCAGCTCGACGCGGCGGTTCTTGGCCCAGGCCGCCTCGGTGCTGGCGGCGTCGGCCGGGCGCTCCTCGCCGTAGCTCACAGCCTCCAGCTGGGCCGGGTTCACGCCCAGCAGCTCCAGCGCGCGGGCCACCGACTCGGCGCGCTTCTGGCCCAGCGCCAGGTTGTACTCGCGGCCGCCGCGCTCGTCGGCGTGGCCTTCCAGGGCCATGCGGCGGTCACGCTGGGCCACCAGCGCCTTGGCGTAGCCCTCGAGCACCGGCTTGTCCTCGGCACGCAGCAGGAAGCTGTCGAAGTCGAAGTACACCACGCGCGGCAGGCCGGCCAGCGCGGCGGCGGCGCGCGCGGCGGCCTCGGCCTCGGCGCGCTGGCGCTCGAGGTCGACGGTGGCCACCTGCGACTGCGGCGTGGCCTGCGACTGCGCACCACCGGCGGCCGCCCCGGCACCGGCCTGGGTGACGGGCGCGGGTGCGGCGGCCTTGGGCTCGTCGAGCTTGACCGGCGAGGAGCAGGCGGCCAGCAGCGCGGCGGCGGCGATCACGGTGGGCAGAGTCAGGCGGCGAAGCGTCATGGGTGAACTCCTTGTGGAATGGGGTGGAATGGAGGGACAGGAAGCGAAGCGTAGGGAACGGAAGTCTCGAGGGCCGTGACAGGCGGAAACCGGCAGGGGCGGGCCGTTCAGCGGCCGAAGGGCCCCCAGGCGGGTTCGCGCACGTCGGCGCCGCTGGTCAGCAGGCGGGTCTTGATGCGGCCGTCCAGCGTGCTCGTCATCAGCACGTCGCGGCCTTCGAGCCGCGTGGCGTAGACGATCAGCCGGCCGTTGGGCGCGAAGCTCGGGCTCTCGTCGTCGCGCGTGCTGGTCAGGCCGCGCACGGTGCCGCTGGTGAGGTCCAGCGTCATCAGCTTGAAGGCCCCGCCCACGCGCGACACGTAGGCCAGCATGCGCCCGTCGGGGCTCACGCTGGGGCTGATGTTGTAGTCGCCGTCGAAGGTGACGCGCTCGGCCGCGCCGCCCTCGGCCGGCATGCGGTAGACCTGCGGGCCGCCGCCGCGGTCGCTGACGAAATACATCTGCCGGCCGTCGGCGGTATAGACCGGCTCGGTGTCGATGGCTCGGCTCTCGGTCAGGCGCAGCGGCGTGCCGCCCGCCGCCGGCATGCGCCACACCTGCGTAAGGCCGCCGCGGGACAGCGCCAGCGCCACGAACTGCCCGTCGGGCGACCACGCCGGCGCGCTGTTGGAACCCGGGAAATCGGCCAGCTTGCGGCGGCCACCGGTGGCGGTGTTCTGCACCCAGACCACGGCCTTGCGGCTCTCGAACGACACATAGGCCAGCTGCCGGCCGTCGGGCGACCAGGCCGGCGAGATGATGGGCTCCAGGCTGTTCAGCGCGACCTGCGCGTTCTCGCCGTCGGCGTCCGTCACCAGCAGCTGGTAGCGCGGGCCCTGCTGCACCACATAGGCGATGCGCGTGGAGAACACGCCCGGCTCGCCGATGAGGTTCTGGTGGATCTCGTCGGCGATGCGGTGCGCCGCCAGGCGAAGGTCACCGGCCACCACGGTCTGGCGCTGGCCGATGAGCTCCTCGCCGCGCACCACGTCCCAGAGCTTGTAGCGCACGTCGAAGCGGCCATCGACCAGCCGCGTGACCGAGCCCGCGACCAGCGCATCGCTGCCGCGCGCCTTCCACTCCGCCAGCGGCGGCAGGCTGCGCTCGTCCATGGGCACCGGCATCGCGCCGGGCTCGACCAGGCGGAACAGCCCGCTGCGCTGCAGGTCGGCGCGCACGATGGCGGCCAGGCCCATGCCGGCCGCGCCCTCGTCGCGGAAGTCCACCACCGTCACCGGCACCTGCGTGGCGCCCACGCCGGTGATCTCGATGCGGAACTGCGCCCAGGCCGGCCCGGCGCCCGCGGCCAGGGCCGTGGCGCTCAGCGAGGCGAGCAGCGTTCTGCGGCGTGGATTCATGCCCATGGCGCCCATGGACCGGTCAGGAAGCATTTGGTTCACTCGATCGATTGTAGGCAGCACGGATAATCCGACCACCCTCCGCCATGCCCAGCCTGCTCCCGCGCCTCGCCCGCCTCCGGCCCTACCTTCGCCCCGGCCGCCGCGGCCTGATCGGCGCCGCGCTGGGCGCGCTGGCGGGCGCGGCCACCGAACCGGCCATCCCGGCGCTGCTCAAGCCCCTGCTGGACGAAGGGTTCGGCGCCGACCGGACCTGGCCGCTGTGGTGGGTGCCGGTGCTCATCGTGGGCCTGTTCGCGCTGCGCGGGCTGGCCGGCTTCGTGGCCCAGTTCGGGCTGGCCTGGGCCGCGCAGCGCGCGGTGCTGGCATTGCGCCAGGACCTGTTCGCGCACCTGCTGGCCTCGCCCTCGGGGCTGTTCACGCGGCAGTCGGCCAGCCAGCTGACCAACACCGTCGTCTACGAGGTGCAGCAGGGCACGACCATGCTGATCAACGCGCTGCTCACGCTGGTCAAGGACTCGCTCACGCTGGTGGCGCTGCTGGCCTACCTGCTGTGGCTGAACTGGCAGCTGACGCTGCTGGTGGGCCTGCTGTTCCCGGCGCTGGCGGTGGTGATGCGCCACCTGGGCCGCCGGCTGCGCCGGCTCACGGTGGCCGGGCAGCAGGCCACCGACGAGCTGGCCTACGTGGTGGAGGAGAACGTGCTGGCCTGGCGCATCGTGCGCCTGCACGGCGCACAGGCGGCGCAGGCGGGCCGCTTCGAGGCGCAGGGCGAGCGCCTGCGCCGGCTGATGATGAAGGTGGTGGCCTCGTCGGCCGCGATCACGCCGCTGACCCAGGTGCTGGCCGCCTGCGCGCTGAGCACGGTGATCGTGCTGGCGCTGTGGCAGAGCCAGGGGGCCGGCGGCACGGTGGGCGGCTTCGTGGCCTTCATCACCGCGATGCTGATGATCGTCTCGCCGCTGCGCCACCTGGCCGACGTGGTGGCACCCATCACGCGCGGCCTGGCCGCCATCGAGCGCGGGCTCGACCTGATGGAAGGCACGCCGCGCGAGACCGGCGGCACGCACGACGGCGGCCGCGCGCGCGGCGAGATCGTGCTGCAGGACGTGACGCTGCGCTACCGCGACGACGGCCTGCCGGCGCTGGACCGTCTGAACCTGACGGTGCGCGCGGGCGAGACCGTGGCGCTGGTGGGGCCCTCGGGCGCGGGCAAGAGCACGGTGGTGAACCTGCTGCCGCGCTTCGTGGAGCCTGGCGAGGGCCGCGTGCTGCTGGACGGCGTGCCGGTGGCCGACTGGGACGGCGCGGCCCTGCGCCGCCAGTTCGCGCTCGTGAGCCAGGACGTGGTGCTGTTCAACGACAGCGTGGCGGCCAACGTGGCGCTGGGTGCGCAGGTGCCCCGCGAGCGCATCCGCCAGGCCCTGGCCGGCGCGCAGCTGCTGGACTTCGTGGACAGCCTGCCGCAGGGCCTGGACACCGTGATCGGCCACAACGGCAGCCAGCTCAGCGGCGGCCAGCGGCAGCGGCTGGCCATCGCGCGTGCCATCTGCAAGGACGCGCCGGTGCTCATCCTCGACGAGGCCACCTCGGCCCTGGACACCGAGAGCGAGCGCCTGGTGCAGGCGGCGCTGGAGCAGCTGATGCGCGGCCGCACCACGCTGATCGTGGCCCACCGCCTGTCCACCATCGAGCATGCCGACCGCGTGGCCGTGATCGACGGCGGCCGCGTGGTGGAACATGGGCCGCACGCCGAGCTGATCGCGCGCGGCGGCCTGTATGCGCGGCTGCACGCCATGCAGTTCAAGACCTGACCCTCGAAAGGCCCCGCCATGAACCCGCCGATCTCCCGCTTCCCCGTGCCCGAGCTGAAGGACCTGCCGGAGGACATTCGCGAGCGCATCCTGCAGGTGCAGGAGAAGGCCGGCTTCGTGCCCAACGTGTTCCTGGCGCTCGCCCACCGCCCGGCCGAGTGGCGCGCCTTCATGGCCTGGCACGACGCGCTGCTGCTCAAGGAGACCGGTGGCCTGAGCAAGGGCGACCGCGAGATGATCATCGTGGCCACCTCGGCGGTGAACCACTGCCTGTACTGCGTGGTGGCGCACGGCGCCATCCTGCGCATCTACGAGAAGAAGCCGCTGGTGGCCGACCAGGTGGCCGTCAACCACCGCAAGGCCGACATCACGCCGCGCCAGCGCGCCATGCTGGACTTCGCGCTCAAGGTCTGCAGCGCCTCGCACACGGTGGATGAGGCCGACTTCGACGCGCTGCGCGCCCATGGCTTCAGCGACGACGACATCTGGGACATCGGCGCCATCACCGCCTTCTTCGGCCTGAGCAACCGGCTGGCCAACCTGAGCGCGATGCGGCCCAACGACGAGTTCTACCTGATGGGCCGCGTGCCGCGCGCCAAGGGCTGACCGCCGGCACCCGCGCCGAGCCATGACTCGCCCGCCTTCCAGCGCCAGCGAATGGACCTCCGCGGTGGAGGCCGCGGTGCAGGCCGAACTGCTGCGCCGCAGCCGGCTGCTGAAGTGGGCGGTGGGGCTGTCGCTGGTGGTGGGCGCCACGGCCGTGGCCATGGCCGTGGCCCTGCGCGGCATGACCTGGGACGAGCTGATGCCGCGGCTGCGCCAGCAGATGGCGCCGGTGCTGGCCACGCAGGTGGCGCAGGGCGAGGCCACGCTGGCGCTGCAGGACGAGATCGGCCGGCTGGAGGCGGAGCTGCGCCGCATCGAGGCCGAGCTGCGCGGCCGCATGGCCACGCCCGACCCGGCGGTGCAGGCGCTGCAGCGGCGCGTGCAGGCGCTGGAGCGCCGGCTGAGCGAGCTGGCCGCACCACCGCCGCAGCCCGGCGGCGCTGCCGCGCCCGGCGACGGCACGCGCCCGCCCGCGGCGGGCGCCCCCGCTCACTGAGCCACGCGGCTGCGCTGCAGCGCCCGCGCGATGGCCGCGCGCAGCTCGCCCAGGTCGATGGGCTTGGACACGTAGTCGTCCATGCCCGCGTCCAGGCAGGCCTGGCGGTCCTGCGGTCGGGCGTTGGCGGTCATGGCCACGATCGGCACCCCGCCGGCCGCGCCCTCCAGACGGCGGATGCGGCGCGTGGCCTCCACGCCGTCGAGCTCGGGCATCTGCATGTCCATCAGCACGAGGTCGAAACCGCCCTCGGCCGCGCGCGCCACCGCCTCGCGGCCATGGGCCACCAGCGTCGGCTGGTGCCCCAGGTGCACCAGCATGGCCTGGATCAGGATCTGGTTGACCGCGTTGTCCTCGGCCACCAGCACGTGCAGGGCCTGCGGACCGTCCGGCGGCGCCGGCTCGCCGCGCGGTGCCGGTGCGGTGTCGGCCGGCGCGCGGCGCAGCGGCAGCGTGACGCTGAAGGTGCTGCCGGCGCCTGGCGCGCTCTGCACGGTGATCTGCCCACCCAGGCGCGTGACCACCTCGCGCGTGATGGCCAGGCCCAGGCCGCTGCCGCCATGCCGCCGGGATGCGCTGTTGTCGGCCTGCGTGAAGCGCTCGAACAGCCGCGGCAGCATGGCCGGCGGAATGCCGATGCCGCTGTCCTGCACCTCCAGGCGCAGCACCACGGCCGCCGGGTCGTCGCCTGCCGCGGCCAGCGCCAGGCGGATCACGACGCCGCCCTCCTCGGTGAACTTCAGCGCATTGCCCACGAGGTTGAAGAGCACCTGGCGCAGGCGCACGGCGTCGCCCAGCAGCGTGGTGCCGGGCGGCACGGCATCCTCGACCACCAGGCTCAGGCCCTGCGCCACCGCGCGCTCGGCCAGGATGCCGCGCACCTCCTCGGCCAGGCGGCCGGGCTCGAAGGGCTCCGCGCGGATCTCCATGCCGCCGGCCTCGATGCGCGAGAGGTCGAGGATGTCGTTGATCAGCGCCAGCAGCAGCTGCCCGGAGCTGCGGATCAGCTCGGCGTGCCGACGCTGCACGTCGTCCAGCGGGCCGAGCAGCAGCATGTCGTTGAGCCCGAGCACGGCGTTGAGCGGCGTGCGGATCTCGTGGCTCATGTTGGCGAGGAACTGCGACTTGGCCTCGTTGGCCGCCTCCGCCTCGGCCTTGGCGCGGGCCAGCTGGCGCTCGGTGGCCGACATGTCGTGGTAGACGCTCACGATGCCGCCGTCGGGCATGCGGCGCTCGACGATGCTGACGACGATGCCGCTGTGCAGCTCCTGCTGGTAGACGCGCTGGTCCTTCATGGCGGCACGCTCGGCCAGCTTCGTGCGCACCCAGGCGGCCGCCTGCGCCACGGCCGCGGGGCCGAACCGGTGCGCGGCGGCCACCTCGGCGAGCTCGCGGTAGGTCAAGCCGGGGCGCAATGCACTGCGCAGCCACGGGAACAGCTCCACGTAGCGCGCGTTCCAGCGCAGCACCCGGTCGTCGGCATCCCACAGCAGGAGTGCGTCTCCCATGGCCTCCAGCGCCCGGTCCAGCAGGCCGGCGGCGGCCGTGGACTGCTGCCGCGCCAGCGCCAGCCGCCGCCACTGGGCCTGCGCCATCCCCGCCACGGCCAGGATCAGCACGGTGAAGGCGGCCGCCACGGACAATGTCCAGCGGCGCGTGATCCTCCACTCGGCGAAGACATGCTCGCCCGCGCGCTGCGCGGTGACACGCAGGCCGGGGTAGAGCGTGGCGCGTGCCACCTGCTGCAGGGCTTCGGGGGGCGGGCGGCCCGCGGACGGGTCCGGCGACGGCGCATCCGGCCGGCGGCCGAGCGCGCGGTCGTCGGGCGGCTGGATGGCCAGCACCGTGCCATCGCCGCGCTCCACCGTCAGCCGCAGGCCCGGCAGCCCGGCGAGGGTGGCGGTGCTGGCCGGCAGCAGCAGGTCCAGCGGCACCTCGGCCACGGCCACCCGCGTGACCCCGCCTGCGGCAGGCAAGGCGCGGCCGATCAGCAGGCTGCGCTCGCCCGAGGCCTGGCCGACCACGGGGTCGCTCAGCACCGGCCCGGGCAGCGGCTGGCCGAGCACCTGGGCCAGGTACCCAGGCGGCAGCGCCGGACCGGCACGCCGCGTGGCGCGCAGGGCGGTGCCCACCACCTGGCCGCGGTCGTCGAGCAGCGCCAGGTCGTTGAACAGCAGCTGGCGCTCCTGCAGCCTGGCCAGCACCGCACCGGCGGTGTCGGCGTCGAGCGCCTCGTCGCGCGCGGCCTCGGCCAGCAGGCCCGGCAGGCTGGCCAGCGTCAGGTCCACCGCCATCACGGCGCGGTTGAACTCGATCTCGGCCGAGGCCGCCGCCCGCTCCAGCTGCTCTCCGGACTGCAGGGCCGCCTGTTGTCGCGCCTGCCACAGCACCGCCAGCGCCACCAGCCCCACGGCCAGGACGAAGGCGCCCGCGACGGCCGCGATCCGCCTGGCCACGGGGTCGGCCGCGCTGCGCAGGGCGGGCGAGTCGTTCACGGGCTCAGCGCGCCGGCACCGTCACCCCCAACACCGGGGCAAGCAGGCGGTTCCAGGCGTCGGCACAGTCGGCGCCGCAGCGCTGCAGCCACTGCGGCAGCACCTGCCCGGTCAGGGCCTCCAGACGGCGCTGCTCGTCCTGCGCCGACGGGGCCACGAGCACCATGCGTCCGGCCGGCCCGGCGCCGCAGGCGCCTTGCCCCGTGCTGCAACGGATGCCTTCCTGCGTTTCGCGCTCGGCCTCGTCCCAGATCGCGGCCTCCAGCCGCGGGATCTCGCGCTGCAGCAGCGTGCGCAGGTCGGCCGGCAGCGAGGCCCAGCGCTCGCCGTTGGCCACGAAGACCGACAGCCCCCAGCTCACCGGCAGCGGCAGCATGTGGGTGGTGATCTGGTGCAGGCCGATGGTGTAGCCCGACATCGTGCCCGTGATGGCGCAGTCCATGTTGCCGGCCTGCATGTTCTGCACCACGGCGGCGAAGGGCACGGTCAGCGGCTGGCCGCCCAGGGCCTGCACGAAGTCGGCCTGCGTGGGGCTGGAGGTGCGCACGCGCAGGCCGCGCAGGCCGGCCAGCCCCGCGATGGGCCGGTTGCAGAACAGCACCTGCGCCGGGTAGGCGTAGACCGCCAGCAACTCGGCGCCGTGGCGCTCGCGCAGCAGGGTCTGCAGGTGCGGCCGCCAGGCCGCCACCACGCGCCGCAGCGTGGCCGCGTCGCGGCTGGCGCCGGCGAGGTCGGCACCCGCGAGCTCCGCGTCGCGCGGCGACACCACGCTCAGCAGCATGGTGCCGAAGGGCAACGTGCCCAGCCGCACCAGCGACAGCACCTCGGCCCCGCGGATGCCCGCACGGTCGAAGGGCACCACCTCGGCGCGGTAGCGTCCACCGCTGAGTTCCGCCAGGCGCTGGCTCCAGAAGGGTTCTTCGTGGCGCGTGAACTGGTTGATCCCGGCCAGGCCGCCGACGATGCGCAGCGGCGGCATCGAGCTCGCCGCCGGCGTGGCGGACGCGGCCTGCGCCACGCCGGCCCACACCAGGCCCGCCAACACCGCCCGCACGGCGGCCGCGGCGGCGACCCCACGACGTCTCCAGGCATCCATCGGCCGCGCCTCCCCTGTGGACGGGCTGAACCCGCCAGCCCGCACCACTGCGGTGCATTGCGACAAGTTCTTACATCGGCAATCTAGCGTGATGCATGACCGTTCCGCCGGACAGGGTCTTCGCGATGCGGCCACAAGTCACATTCTCGTCCGATGGCAGCGTGCGTGGCCAGCCCCGGGCACACCGGCCTTGCGCGATCGCAAGCGCCGCACCACGGCGCATGGTGCGGGCCGTGGTGCGGGCCGTGGTGCGGGCCGTGGTGCGGGCGGTGGTGCGGGCGGTGGTGCGGGCGGCGGCGCCCGCCATCGTCACAGCAGGTTGCAGGCCGCACCCTCGAACATCACGATGCTGTTGCTGCAGGTGCCGGGCAGCTCGTGCTCGCTGTTGCCCTTGAACAAGCCCAGGCCGCGGGTGGTCACATTGCCGCCGGCGTACTCGGCGATGTTGCCTTCGAAGGTGCCGTCCACCTGGGCGGTGACGCCGCCGGCGTCGTACTCCTCGATGTTGCCCTTGAAGGACTGGCCGGCGGCCGTGGTGACCTGCACGCTGCCATTGCCGACCTCGATGACCGAGCCCTCGAAGCTGCCGGTGGACGCGGTGACGGTGACGCCGCCGTCGTCCTGCTCCAGGATGTCGGCGTTCACCACGCCGGGCCGGTCGACGGTGACGTTGACGCCGCCCAGCCCCGACTCCTCGATGCCGCCGCCCACGCTGCTGCCGCCGCGCACGGTGACGCCGCCGGCATCGGCCTCGATCACGCTGCCGCCCACGCGGCCGCCGGCGATGGTGATGGAGCCGTCACCCGACTCCTCCACCGCGCCGTTGACGACACCGCGGATCACGAGGTTGCCCGGGCCGGTCTGCAGCAGGTTGCCGTTGACCGAGCCCGACGCGGCGATGGTGCAGCTGTAGCCGTTGGCCACCACGTCGTCGTTGACGCTGCCGGTGATGGTGGCGTTGGGGAAGCTGTTGCAGTTGACGGCGGCCTGCGCGCCACCGATGCAGCCGGCGGCCAGCAGGGCGCCGAGGACGAACTTGTTCATGAGAGGACTCCGATCGTGCTTGCCGTGGTAGGCCACGCGGCCCCATGCCGGTGGCGTCACGCTGGCACGGAGCGGAGTCCCCGCGGCCTGATACATCAAAAGTTCGCCGCGGTCGCACTTTCTCCAGCGCCCGGCGCGTGGCCGGGCGCTGCAGGCCCGGTCAGAACGGCGTGAACTCGTAGCCGCTGCCGCGGCGGGTGAGCGTGCCCATGGCCGAGCCCGGCAGGTGGTAGCCGGCGACCAGCAGGTTCTGCTCCACGGCCATCTCGGCCAGCTGGCGGCGCACCTTGCGCGCGGCCTCGGCGTCCTGGTCGAAGGCCACGGCCCACTCGGGGTTGCGCACGAACAGCGCCGCCACGTTGGCGGCGTCGGCCCAGTACAGCATGCGGCGCTTGGAGCCCTCGATGGTGAACACGGTATGGCCCGGGGTGTGGCCGAAGGCCGCCACCGAGCGCAGGCCCGGCAGCACTTCAGCCCCCGGCTGGAAGCGCACCACCGAGCCGGCGATGGGGCCGAACACGCGGCGTGCGTTGTTGAAGCCACCGCGCGCATTCTCCGGCGCGGCGTTCATGCGCGCGTCGTCCATCCACCAGTCCCACTCGGGCGCGGGCACGTAGATGCGCGCGTTGGGGAACACCAGTTCACCGGCCTTGTTGCGCAGGCCGTTGATGTGGTCGCCGTGGAAATGCGAAATCACCACCGCATTGATCGATGCCGGGGAAATGCCGGCCTTGGCCATCTGTTCCAGCAGCTTGCCCGCGGTGGCGGCACCGAACTCGCCGTTGCCGGCGTCCACCAGCACACGCTGGCCGCCGGTTTCCACGACCAGCGGCACGAAGGGGATCTCGACCTTGTCGGTGGGCAGGTTGGCGTCGCGCAGCGCCTGCTGCACGTCGGCCAGCGGCACGTTGCGCACGAAGTTGGCGTCCAGCGGACGCACGGCCACGCCGTCGGAGAGGGTGGTCACGGTGATGCCACCGAGGTCCACGCGCGCCACGCCCGGGGCGGGCTTGGTGGCGGTGGGCACCATGGCCGTGGGCGCGGAGGCGCAGGCGGACAGCAGCACGGCCAGGCCGAGACCGGCACCGGCCGTCAGCCACGAGCGGCGGGAGAACATCGACATCGGGAAACGCTCCTCGTTGGGGTGAAGACAAGCCGCCGCGCCTGCGCACGCTCCACAGCCGGCGGCATGGTGGGGCGCGCAGTGTCGCGAGGCCGGCGGCCCGAGGGACCCCTGGGGTCATTGCACGCGGCGCGCGCTTGTGGCAGGGGCGCAGGCTGCGCACGTGGCCTGCCGCATGGCTGGGCGACAGGCGCGGAATCGACCATCATCGGCCGCCATTGCAGCGGGTGGCTCGGGTGCAGCGCGCGCCCGCGTGCATGACCTGACGCTGCAGGACAGGACGCCGCCATGACCGCCCCCGACACCACCGGATTCAACTACCTGGGCACCATCGACGACGTGGCGGTGCGCTTCCCCTGGCGCTTCAAGCTCACCGAGTCGGCGCTGAACCAGTCGCTGCTCACGCAGGTCATCGACGGGCGGCCGGTGCTGCTGAACGATGGCTACCTGGTGCAGCACGCCATCGCGCGGCAGGCGGTGACGGACCGGCAGAGCCTGCTGTGGGAACTGATGCGCGTGGGCTTCGTGCGCGTGATGTCCCGCGGCGGCAACCGCTACGGCCTGGCCGAGATGCCCGAGCGCATGAGCAAGATCGACAGCTTCTTCGACCTCGTGCACGACCAGGTGCCCGGCGTGACGTGGAAGACGCTGCGCATGCACCTGGAGGATGCCGACCGCACGCTGCGCCGCCACGGCCACCTGCTGGACTGGCCGGCCTTCGAGTCGGCCTCGGGCTTCCAGGCCTTTGCGCAGCGCCTGCTCGACCGCGGCAGCCACCCGCGCTCGCTGGGCATGGGCCGGCACGTCAGGCCGGAGGTGCTGCGCGACTTCCTGCAGCGCTTCATCGAGCAGGTGGAGCGCGACCCCGTGGGCCCGCGCGACCGCTGGGAGAAGCTGGCGCGGCGGCTGTCGCGCCGGCCCGGCGTGGCCGACGACCCGGCGGCCTTCCTGCGCGCGCTGATGAACTTCGCCACCGAGACCTACCACTACAACATGGGCGTGATGCTGTCCGCGCACCACGGCGTGCCGGTGTCGGTGGAGACGCAGACCTCCGCCGCCTTCGACGACCTGCTGGTGCGCCCGCAGGTGCTGGTCGACGAGCTCCCCGTGGTGCCGCGCCTGCAGGTGCCGCGCGCACTGCTGGGCGTAGACCCGGCCCACCTGGCGCGCATCGTCGGCGACCCCGACACCCCGCTGTACCGCGCTCGCAGCGCCTGGATCGCCCAGCGCCAGGCCTGGCAGGCCGCCCACGCGCCGGGGCATCCCGCGCCGCCGGGCGCGGAACAGCGCCGCGCCATGCGTGCCGAGCTGCAGGAGGCGGGGCAGGCCTATGCACGCGCGCTCACCGCCCTGCTGGGCCGGCGCGTGAAGTACGAGCACAGCGAAGGCCTGTTCCACACCGTGGTGGGCCGCGCCATGGACGAGGGCGGCGGCCTTCTGACGGCGGCGGCGGGCCTGTCGGCCGCCGGCGCCGCCGCCACGGCCGGGCTGCCGCCGGTGGCCGCCGCCGGGCTGGGCATGGCGACCGGCTACGTGGTCAGCCAGGGGCAGAAGAAGCTGCTGGGCGGCGTGGTGCGCAAGTTCAGGGTGCGGCTGCTGCAGGCCCAGCTGATGCCGCCGGAATGGCTGCAGCGCTCGCGCCAGGTGGTGGCGCAGATCAACGCCCGCCGCACGCCGTCGTCCATCGACATCGACCCGCAGGCGGTGGGCGACATCGTGCGCCAGCTGCGCCCCTACGTGCCGCGCTGACGGCGCTGGCGGGTCGCGGCGCCGCGCGGCGACCGCGGCCCCGATCGGGGATGCGGCGACTGGTCCAGCCACGCCTGGGCACCTTGGCGATGCCACGTGCGGTGTTGTGCCAGCCGCCGTGGGGTCAACCCGACAACAGGTCCGGTCGATGAGCCCTCAGCCAGGCCAGCACGTGCCCCTGCAAGGCCTGCGCACTGGCCAGGCACTCGGCGGCCACGGCATCGGGGATGAGATCGCCCGAGTAGTCGGACAGGTTGCGCTGCTTTCACAGCGCGTCGAGTACGATGACCTGAGTCGGGGCGATGCCGACGCTGATGGTCAAGGTCTGGATGGCCGTCTGGTGGTGTCCGGGCTTGCTGGTCAGCGTGCGGTAGCCGTTGGCCTGCAGCGCGACCATCGACAACTGCATGACGGTCTTGTAGGCCGCGTCGAAGCGGTTTTCCGCGCTCAAGCCGGTCAGTTGCGCATCCGCAAGGTTGCGCTGCGCGGCAGCCAGGAGCCTGCCGATCGTGGCCGCATCTGGCTGGATCGCGTCAAGGCTGATGCCCAGCAAGTTCTTCAAGGTCATCGGCTTCTCCGATCAGGAAGATCTTGGGGCGCGCGAGCACATCACGCAGGAACGGCTCCGCGCGAGCCTTTGCTGCAAACTCGTCAGGGGCGAAGACCTTCGGATTGACCTCGCGTCCCAGCGTGGTCTGGGCCGGGTACAGCGCCTGCACCACGTCACCGAAGCCGGCATCGCCGACCAGTAGCACGTCGATGTCGCTGCCTGCAGATTCATCACCGCGAGCGACAGAGCCGAAGACGAAAGCCAGCTTCACGCGGTCGGCCAGGGGCGCCAGCGCGGCCGAGAGCACGTCGCCAATGCCCGAGGTCTTGCGCAGGATGCTGGCCAGCTCGGCAAAGATCGGACCGCTGGTATTGGCGCTGTAGACCTGCTGGTTGCCGCGCTTCTCACGCCGCAGCAGCCCCGCATCGGCCAGCTTGGTGAGTTCACGCGTGATCGTGCCGGCAGGCAGACCCGTTCGTCGCGCGATCTCCCGGCCATGCAGCGAATCTTCGGGCCGCAGCAACAGCAGCGCAAGCACGCGGCGACGGTACTCGGGGAACAGCAGGGAGGCCAGAGGTTGATGCATGCAAGGCGTCAATTGTCGCTTTTTTCGCATCGATTTGCCAAGGGCCGGCTCAACCTCCGCGCAGTGGGACCGGCCGCTTCTCCGTCTGCCACGCCTCCAAGTCGATCGCCCGATCCACGCGCCACGCCGGCCGCGGCCTCGCCACACAGCACATCGAGACCAGGGCAGCAGGCACCACCGGCGCCGCGGGCGCCGAGCCACACCATGCTCGCCGCCCACAGCCAGGCCGTCATGCCGACGAAACCCGCGGCCAGCCACGGCGCGTCAACCATCCGCACCAACCTTCGGGGCATGGACCCCGGTGAGAGGTCAAGGGTGCCGGAAGGATCTTCCACCCCAGGACGCCAGGACAATCAAGCGCTTGCGGGTGGCCATGGGTCCGGCGTGCAACCGCGTGAACTGCTACATCAGCACGATGTCGTACTGCTCCGGGTTCATCGTCGGCTCCGCGCTCAGCGAGATCGGCTTGCCGATGAACTCGCTCAGCCCGGCCAGGTGCGTGCTCTCCTCGTCGAGCAGCATCTCCACCACCGCCGCGCTGGCGATCACCCGGAACTCCTTCGGGTTGAACTGCCGCGCCTCGCGCAGGATCTCGCGCAGGATGTCGTAGCACACGCTGCGCGCGGTCTTCACCTGGCCGCGGCCGCTGCAGGTGGGGCAGGGTTCGCACAGCATGTGCGCCAGGCTCTCGCGCGTGCGCTTGCGCGTCATCTCCACCAGGCCCAGCTGCGTGAAGCCGCTGACCGTGGTGCGCACGCGGTCGCGCGCGAGCTGCTTGCGCAGCTCGGCCAGCACAGCCTGCTGGTGCTCGTCGCGCACCATGTCGATGAAGTCGACGATGATGATGCCGCCCAGGTTGCGCAGGCGCAGCTGCCGCGCGATGGCGCCGGCGGCCTCGAGGTTGGTCTTGAAGATGGTGTCGTCGAAGTTGCGCGCGCCCACGAAGCCGCCGGTGTTCACGTCCACCGTGGTCAGCGCCTCGGTCTGGTCGATGATCAGGTAGCCGCCGCTCTTGAGGTCCACCCGCCGGCCCAGCGCGCGCGCGATCTCCTCCTCGATGCCGAAGAGGTCGAAGATCGGGCGCTCGCCCTTGTAGTGCTCCAGCTTGGCCAGCGTGCCCGGCATGTAGGTGGCGGCAAAGGCGCCCAGCGCGTCGAACTGCAGCCGCGAGTCGATGCGGATGGACTGCGTGCTGTCGGTGGTCAGGTCGCGCAGCACGCGCTCGGCCAGGCTCAGGTCCTGGTGCAGCAGGGTGCCCGGCGGCTGCTTCAGGCCCTGGCCGCGGATGTGCTCCCAGGTCTTGCGCAGGTAGGCGATGTCGTCGGCCAGCTCCTGGTCGGTGGCCTCCTCGGCGTTGGTGCGCAGGATGAAGCCGCCGCCACCCGGGCTGCCGTCCTTGGGGTCGGCACCGGCCAGGCGCTGCATGCGCTCGCGCAGCGCCTCGCGCGCCTCGGGGCTGCCGATCTTCTGGCTGATGCCGATGTGCCGGTCCTGCGGCAGGAACACCAGCATGCGCCCGGCGATGCTGATCTGCGTGGACAGCCGCGCGCCCTTGGTGCCGATGGCGTCCTTGATGACCTGCACCATCAGGGTCTGGCCTTCGAAGACGCGCTTCTCGATGGGCACCAGCGGCGCGTCGCCGCCGCGGGGCCCGTGCCCGGGGCCGCTGCCGCCCACCGCGTGCAGGTCGGCCACGTGCAGGAACGCGGCGCGCTCGCCGCCGATGTCGATGAAGGCGCTCTGCATGCCCGGCAGCACGCGCGCCACCTTGCCCAGGTAGACGTTGCCCACCTGTCCGCGCTCGAGCGTGCGCTCGAGGTAGAGCTCCTGCAGCGCCCCGTTCTCGACGACGGCCACGCGCGTTTCCTGCGGGGCCCAGTTGATCAGGATGTCCTGGCTGGCCATGGGTGTCTCGTGGTTCTGCGCTACGGGCCCGTGGCCACGCCGGCGCGCCTGAGCAGCTGTGCCGTCTCGTGCAACGGCAGGCCCATGATGCCCGAATGGCTGCCGCTGATGTGCGCCACCCAGCCCGCCAGCGCGCCCTGGATGGCGTAGCTGCCGGCCTTGCCGAAGGGCTCGCCGCCGGCCACGTAGGCGCGCACCACCGCCGGCGGCAGCGGCGCGAAGCGCACGTGCGACACCTGCAGCGCCTGCCAGCGCCGGCGCCCGGCCTGCAGCGCCACCGCGGTGAGCACGCGGTGCGTGCGGCCGGACAGCAGCGCCAGCGTGGCCTCGGCCTCGCGGGCATCGGCCGGCTTGCCCAGGATGCGCCGGCCCAGCGCCACCGTGGTGTCGGCGCAGAGGATGGCGCCCGCGGCCAGGCCGCGGCGGGCGTGGCGTGCCACGGCGGCCTGCAGCTTGGCGAGGGTGACGCGCTGCACGTAGGCCGCCGGCAGCTCGCCCGGCCGCACCGACTCCAGGGCCTCGGCGTCCTCGTCGGCATCGGGCAGCAGCAGCACCGGCGCCACGCCGATCTGCGCCAGCAGCTGGCGCCGGCGCGGGCTCTGGGAGGCGAGGTACAGCGGCAGCGTCATTCGCGGTGCGTCATTCGCGGTGATAGGGGTGGCCGGCGTTGACCGACCACGCGCGGTACAGCGCCTCGGCCAGCAGCACGCGCACGAAGGCGTGCGGCAGCGTCAGGTCCGACAGGCGCAGGGTGTCGTCGGCGCCCTGCTTGAGCGCCGGGTCCAGGCCGTCGGGGCCGCCGATGAGCAGGGCCACGTCGCGCCCGTCGGCCTGCCAGGCCGCCAGCCGCTCGGCCAGCTGCAGGGTGGTCTGGCGCTGGCCGCGTTCGTCCAGCACCACCCGCCGCCAGCCCTTGCCCAGGGCGGCCAGCGCCGCCTCGACGCGCACGGCCTCGGCGGCCATGCACTGGGCGGCGGTCCTGCCGGCGTCGCGCGGCTCGGCCTTCAGCGCCTTGAGCTCGAAGCGCCACTCCGGCGGGAAACGCTTGGCGTAGTCGGCCCAGGCGGCGTCGGCCCAGGCGGGCTGGCGCTGGCCGATGGCGACCACGGCCACACGCACGCGTCAGGCCCGGGGCTTGGCGTTCCTGGCGGCCTTGCGAGCGGGTGCCCCGGCCTTGGCGGCCGTGGCGGTGGCCTTGCCGGCCGAGGAGGCTCGCGGGCGGGCGGGTGCGGCCTTCGTCGCGGGAGGGGCCGGCGTCGCGGCGGCGGACTTGCGCGCGGGGGCGGCCCGCTTTGCCGGTACGGCCGCTGCCCGCTTTGCCGGTGCGGCCGCTGCCCGCTTCGCCGGCGTGGCGGGTTTGGCCGGCGCGGCCTTCCGCGCGGGGGCCGCCTTCGCGGGGGCCGCCTTCGCGGGCGCCGCCTTCCGGGCCGGGGCCGCCTTCCTTGCCGGCGCCGCCTTGCCAGCCGGGGCGGCCTTCCTGGCGGTTGCAGGCTTCTTCGCCGGGGTGGACTTCCTGGCCGCGGCGGCCTTCGCGGCCGCCACCGGCTGGTCCGCCACAGGCTCGGACGCCTTGGGCAGCGAGGTGCGGGCCGGGCCGATCTTCATGGCCACGGGCTTGCCACCCCAGATCTCCTCGAGGTGGTAGTACTCGCGGATGCCCGGCTGCATGATGTGCGCCACCGCGGCGCCGCAGTCGACGATGATCCACTCGCCGTTGTCCTCGCCCTCGGTGCGCAGGACCTCCATGCCGCGGGATTTCACGGCATCACGCACGCTGGCGGCCAGCGCCTTGGTCTGGCGGTTGCTGGCGCCGGTGGCGACGATCACGCGCTCGAACAGCGGCGACAGGTGCTCGGTGTTGAAGACCACGATGTTCTGGGCCTTCACGTCTTCGAGTCCATCGACGATGGCGCGCTGCAGCTTGCGGATGTCCATTCAGTCCTTGTAGAGGTGGTGCTGGTCAATATAACGTGCGACGGCCGGCGGAACCAGTGCGTCGATGGGGTCGCCGCGCGACACACGCGCGCGGATGTCGGTGGAGGCGATGTCGAGCATGGGCAGCGGCACCACCCGGTGCGGCCGCTGCTGTACCGCCGGCGCGGGCGCGGCCAGCACGCCCGGGCGCTGCGCCACGGCCAGCACCGTCAGGTCGAGCAGGCGCTCCCAGCCGCGCCAGGTGTGCAGGTTGGCGTACTGGTCGCCGCCGATCAGCAGCACCCACTCGGTGCCCGGCTCGCGGGCGCGGAAGGCCTCCACGGTGTCCAGCGTGACGCTGGGGCCGCCGCGCTCGATCTCGATGCGGTCGAGCACCTGGCCCGGCTCGCCGTCGATGGCCAGCCGCACCATGGCCTCGCGCCGGGCGGCCGGCGTCATGGCGCGCGCCTTCTGCCAGGGCTGGCCGGCCGGGATCCAGCGCACCTCGTCCAGCGCCAGCGCGCGCCAGGCGGTGCGCGCCAGCGCCACGTGGGCGTTGTGCGGCGGGTCGAAGCTGCCGCCGAAGATGGCGACGCGGCGCAGGCTCAAGTGCCGCCCTCGGGCGCGTGCGCCCATTGCGCCCAGTCCCGAGGGCGCAGGAAGTCGGTGTACAGCCGGGCCTCGGGCGTGCCCGGCTCGGGCTGCCACGCGTAGCGCCACTTCACCACCGGCGGCATGCTCATCAGGATGCTCTCGGTGCGGCCGCCGCTCTGCAGGCCGAACAGCGTGCCGCGGTCGAAGACGAGGTTGAATTCGACGTAGCGGCCGCGCCGGTAGGCCTGGAAGTCGCGCTCGCGCTCGCCGTAGGGGAGGTGCCGGCGCCGCTGCACCAGCGGCAGGTAGGCGTCGATGAAGGCGTCGCCCACCGCGCGCGTCATCGCAAAGCTGCGCTCGAAGCCCAGCTCGGCGAAGTCGTCGTAGAACACCCCGCCCACGCCCCGTGGCTCGCCCCGGTGCTTGAGGAAGAAGTACTCGTCGCACCAGCGCTTGAAGCGCGGGTAGAGCTCGGCGCCGAAGGGCGCCAGCGCGTCGCGGCAGGTGCGGTGGAAGTGCGCGGCGTCCTCTTCCACGCCGTAGTAGGGCGTGAGGTCCATGCCGCCACCGAACCAGACCACCGGCTCGCGCCCTTCCGGCAGCGCGGCGAACATGCGCACGTTCATGTGCGCCGTCGGCACGTGGGGGTTGCGCGGGTGCATCACCAGCGACACGCCCATGGCCTCGAAGGGCGCGCCGGCCAGCTCCGGCCGGTGCTGGGTGGCCGAGGGCGGCATCGCCGGCCCGCGCACGTGGCTGAAGTTGCAGCCGCCGCGCTCGAAGACGCCGCCCTCCTCCACCAGGCGGCTCAGGCCGTCGCCCTGCAGGCGCTCCTCGGGGCCGCGCGTCCAGCCGTCGCGCAGGAACTCGTGCCCGTCCTCGGCCTGCAGCGCGCCGATGATGCGGTCCTGCAGGCCGATGAAGTAATGGCGGACATCCTGCGTGTTCATCCTGTCTCCCTCAGGTCAGTCGGATCGGCGCGGCCTGGTCGGGCCGGCGGCCGCGCACGCCTTCGAAGCGTCGCGCGATCTCGGCCATGTCGCTCTCGGCGTTTCCCCCGAGTTGCAGCACGGAGTGCACACCCACGCGCCTACGGCCGAAGTCCAGGTGCACCAGCGCCAGCGGCACCCCGGCCTCCACCGCCACGCGGTAGAAGCCGCTGCGCCAGCCGGGGCCGGCCGAGCGCGTGCCTTCCGGCGCCAGCACCAGCCACAGGAAGTCGTCGCGTTCGCGGGCCGCGCGCATGCGCGAGACCATGTCGGCCACGATGCCGCGCGGGTTGCGGCGGTCCACCGGCACGCCACCCAGCCAGCGCATCCAGCGGCCGAACAGGGGCGGCTTGAACAGCGTGTCCTTGCCCCAGAACGTCACCTGCAGGCCGAGCGCCCACTTGGCCAGCAGGCCCACCGGGAAGTCCCAGTTGGAGGTGTGCGGGTAGACCACGATCACGCCCTGGCGCGCCGGCAGGCCGTCCCACAGCAGCTGCCAGCCGAACAGGCGCAGCAGTGCCCGCGCCAGGCGGCTGCCGCGCAGCTGCACCGGGCGGTCGGTGATCTCGACGGGGTGGTTCAAGCGGGGCGCGGGCGGCGTCAGCGCGGCTTGACGGCGCGGTGGCCGATGTCGCTGCGCCAGACGGCGCCGTCCATCGTGATGCCGCGCACCGCGTCGTAGGCGCGCTGCTGCGCGATGCGCACCGAGTCGCCCAGCGCGGTGACGCACAGCACCCGGCCGCCGCGGGCGACGAGCCGGCCGTCCTCCAGCGCGGTGCCGGCGTGGAAGACCTTCAGGTCCTCGGCATCGTGCGGCAGGCCGCCGATGGCATCGCCGCTGCGCACCGGGCCGGGGTAGCCGTGCGCGGCCATCACCACGCCCAGCGCGACGCGGCGGTCCCACTGCAGCTCGGCCTGGTCCAGCGTGCCGTCGGTGGCGTGCATCAGCAGCTCGAAGAGGTCGCTCTTCAGGCGCATCAGGATGGGCTGGGTCTCGGGGTCGCCGAGCCGGCAGTTGAACTCCACCGTGCGCGGCCGGCCTTCGGCGTCGATCATCAGGCCGGCGTACAGGAAACCGGTGAACGGCGTGCCGTCGCGCGCCATGCCGGCGATGGCCGGGTGGATGATCTCGCGCATCACGCGGGCATGCACGTCGGGCGTGACCACCGGCGCCGGGCTGTAGGCGCCCATGCCGCCGGTGTTGGGGCCGGTGTCGCCGTCGCCCACGCGCTTGTGGTCCTGGCTGGTGGCCAGCGGCACCACGTGGCGGCCGTCGCTGACGACGATGAAGCTGGCCTCCTCGCCGGCCATGAACTCCTCGATCACCACGCGCGCGCCGCCGGCGTTGTGCTTCACGCCCAGCGAGTTGGCGCCCAGCATGTCGTCGATGGCCGTGTGCGCCTCGGCCGGCGTCATGGCCACCACCACGCCCTTGCCGGCGGCCAGGCCGTCGGCCTTGATCACGATGGGCGCGCCATGGCGGTCGACGTGGGCATGCGCCTCGGCGGCGCTGGTGAAGCTGGCGTAGAGCGCGGTGGGGATGCCGTGGCGCTGCATGAAGTCCTTGGCGAAGGCCTTGGAGCTCTCCAGCTGCGCGGCGGCCTGGGTGGGGCCGAAGATGCGCAGGCCGCGCGCGCGGAACAGGTCCACCACCCCGGCGGCCAGCGGCGCCTCGGGGCCGACCACGGTGAGCGCGATCTTCTCCGACACCACGAAGTCGGCCAGCGCGGCGATGTCGGTGATCGGCAGGTTGTGCAGCGCCGGGTCGGCGGCGGTGCCGCCGTTGCCGGGGGCCACGAACACCTGCTGCACGCGCTGGCTCTGCGCGAGCTTCCAGGCGATGGCGTGCTCGCGGCCGCCATTGCCGATGACGAGGACCTTCATGCCTCGTCCATGGCCGCGTTGTGGAACACGGCCTGCACGTCGTCCAGGTCCTCGATCACGTCGAGCAGCTTCTGCATGCGCGCGGCGTCCTCGCCGGCCAGCGCCACGGTGTTCTCCGGGCGCATGGTGACCTCGGCGATCTCGGCGTGGAGGCCGGCGGCGGCCAGCGCGTCGCGCACGGCCTCGAAGTCGGCCGGCGCGGTGAGCACCTCGATGGCGCCGTCGTCATCGGTCACCACGTCCTCGGCGCCGGCCTCCAGCGCCACTTCCATGACCTTGTCCTCGGAGGTGCCGGGGGCGAACACCAGCTGCCCGCAGTGCTTGAACTGGAACGACACCGAGCCGTCGGTGCCCAGGTTGCCGCCGTACTTGCTGAAGGCGTGGCGCACCTCGGCCACCGTGCGCACGCGGTTGTCGGTCATGGTGTCGACGATGATGGCCGCACCGCCGATGCCGTAGCCCTCGTACCGGATCTCCTCGTAGTGCACGCCCTCGAGGTTGCCGGTGGCCTTGTCGATGTTGCGCTTGACCGTGTCGGCCGGCATGTTGGCCGCCTTGGCCTTGTCCACCGCCAGCCGCAGCCGCGGGTTGGCCGCCGGATCACCACCGCCCTGGCGCGCCGCGACCATGATCTCGCGGATCACGCGGGTCCAGACCTTGCCGCGCTTCTCGTCCTGACGGCCCTTGCGGTGCTGGATGTTGGCCCACTTGGAATGACCGGCCATGTTCGGGAAGCTCCTCGCCGCGGTCTCGGCCAGCGACGTTCGGTGGTGATGTGGATGGGTCGGTGATTCTACCGAGCGCCCCTCGGGGGCGGCCCGCGCCCGGCCCGGCGACACTCCGGGCATGACGCTGCGCGCCCTGACATCACCCCCGCTCAGCCCGCCCGTGAGCGGCTGGCGCAGGCTGCCGGGCGGCGTGGTCGGTTCCCTGGCCGTGCTGGCGGTGCCGCTGTCGCTCGGCCTGCTGGCCTTTGCCCCGCTGGGGCCGGCGGCGGCCCAGGTGGGGCTGCGGGCCACCTTCACCGCCGCCGTGGTGGCCGGCGTGGTGTATGCGCTGCTGGCCGGCAACCGCGCCCCCGCGGCGGGGCCGAGCTCGGCCACGGCCCTGGTGCTGGCCGGCCTGGTGGCCACGCTGGCCAGCAGCGGCGACCCGCCGGGCGGCACCGCGCTGGCGCTGGTGCTGCTCGGCTGTGCGGCGGCCGTGGCGCTGTCGGGGTTGATGCAGGTCGCGCTGGCGGCGGCCGGCCTGGCGCGGCTGGCGGCCCTGGTGCCGCGCCCGGTGCTGGCCGGGTTCATGAACGGGGTCGCGCTGCTGATCGTGGTCGGCCAGCTGCCGCTGCTGCTCGGGCTGCTGCCCGGCAGCGCCGTCGACGCCAGCGCGCTGCGCACGGCACTCGCCGAGCCCGGCCCCTGGCTGCTCGGCCTGGGCACGGTGGTCGTCGTGCTCGCGCTGCAACGGTACAGCCGCTGGCCGGCGCCGCTGACGGCCCTGGCGGCCGGCACGCTGCTGGTGGCGGCCCTGAGCGCCATCTGGCCGGGGCTGTGGCTCGGGCACATGGTGGGCACCCTGCCCATGACCCCCGCGGCCACGCCCCTGCTGCCCCCGCTGCTGCAGCCCGCGCCGTGGCAGGCGCTGGCGGCCCATGCGCCGGCGGTCGTGGGAACGGCGGCGGTGCTGGCGCTCATCGGCGCGCTGGAGAGCCTGCTGGGCCTGCTGGCGCTGGACGAGCAGCTCGACACCCGCCATGACCCACGGCGCGAGCTGATGGCGCTGGGCGCGGCGAACCTGGCCAGCGGCCTGCTCGGCGGGCTGCCCGCGGTGGTGCTGCGCGCACGCGCCATCGCCATGGCGCATGCCGGCGGCACGGGCCGCGCAGCGGCTGTCGCCGGGGCGCTGTCGTACGCCGTGGTGTTCCTGTTCGGCGGCCCGCTGCTCGACCAGCTGCCGCTGGCGGTGCTCGGCGGCATCATGGTCACCGTGGCGCTGGCGCTGGTCGACGGATGGAGCGGCCAGCTGCTGCGTCGCGGCTGGCCCGGGCGCGGGGCCGCCGACCTGCGCGCGGCGCTGGCGGTCATGCTGGCCGTGTGCGGCATGACGCTCTGGCTGGGCTTCGTCGCCGGGGTGGCGCTGGGCGTGGTGCTGTCCACGGCCCTGTTCGTGGCCCGCATGAACCGCTCGCCGCTGCGCCTGCGCCTGACCGCGGCCGAGCGCCCCTCGCGCCGCATCTACCCCGATGCGGTGGAGGCGATGCTGCAGCCGCTGCGCCGTGACATCGAGATCTGGGAACTCGACGGCACCCTGTTCTTCGGCAATGCCAGCCGGCTGCTCCAGCTGGCCGACGCGCTGCCGACCAGGACACGGGTGCTGGTGCTCGACATCCGCCGCGTGAACTCCATCGACGAGACGGGGGCGGCGGCGCTGGGGCGGCTGCAGCGCCTGCTGGGCCGACGGTCGACCCTGCTGCTGCTCTGCGGCATGGCGCCGGGCAGCGCCAGCCAGCTCGCACTCGACGCCGCGGATCACGCGCCGCCGCCCCTGCCCGATGCCGACCAGGCCATCGAGGCGGCCGAACGCCACCTGCTCGGCGCGGCGGCACAGACGGCGCTGGCGGCCTGCCCCGTGCCCGAGAGCCAGCTGCTGCAGGGCCTGGACGACCTGCAGGCCGCTGCCGTGATGCGCGTGATGGCCGTGCGGCAGCTCCAGGCCGGCGAGCTGCTGTTCCGGCAGGGCGACCCGCCCGACGGCCTGTACGTGCTCACGCGAGGGTCGGTGAGCGTGATCGGCCGCGATGGTCCGCGCACGCAGCGCTACCTCAGCCTGTCCCCGGGCATGATGATCGGCGAGACGGCGCTGCTCGACGGGCGCCACCGCAGTGCCGATGCGGTGGCCGACGGCGATGCGGAGCTGCACCACCTGCCGGCCGCCGCACTGGCCGCGCTGGAAGCCACGGACCCCGCCACGGCCGCCCGCCTGCACCGCAACATGGCGGTCTACCTGTCGCGCCGGCTGCGCGCGGTCAGCATCGCCTGGCAGGCCAGCCAGGCCTGAGCCCCAGTGCCCGGCGCGGCGGGCGGGCGGAATTAGACTGCGGCCAGACGACCCCCCACCGCGCGAGGCTGCCGATGTCCGACCCCATCCTCGTCGCCCGCCACGGCGACACCGAGTGCCTGCTGCTGCCCGGCATGGCCAACCGCCACGGCCTGGTCACCGGCGCCACCGGCACCGGCAAGACCATCACGCTGCAGACGCTGGCCGAGAACTTCAGCCGCATCGGCGTGCCGGTGTTCATGGCCGACGTGAAGGGCGACCTCACCGGCATCAGCCAGACCGGCGCCATCCCGCCCAAGGTGGCGAAGATCCTCGAGGAACGCGGCCTGCCGCTGCCCGAGCCCACGCGCTGCCCCACCACGCTGTGGGACGTGTTCGGCGAGCAGGGCCACCCGGTGCGCGCCACCGTCAGCGACATGGGCCCGCTGCTGCTGGCGCGCATGCTGGCGCTCAACGAGACCCAGGCCGGCGTGCTGAACCTGGTGTTCAAGATCGCCGACGACCAGGGCCTGCTGCTGCTGGACATGAAGGACCTGCGCGCGATGCTGCAGCACGTGGGCGACAACGCGAAGCAGTTCACCACCGAGTACGGCAACATCAGCGCCGCCAGCGTGGGCGCCATCCAGCGCGGGCTGCTGCAGATCGAGGAGCAGGGCGGCGACCGCTTCTTCGGCGAGCCCATGCTCGACCTGTCGGACTTCATGCAGACCGAGGACGGCCGCGGGGTGATCAACATCCTGGCCGCCGACAAGCTGATGAACGCACCGCGGCTGTACGCCACCTTCCTGCTCTGGATGCTGTCGGAGCTGTTCGAGATGCTGCCCGAGGTGGGCGACCTCGACAAACCCAAGCTGGTGTTCTTCTTCGACGAGGCGCACCTGCTGTTCAAGGACGCGCCGGCGGCGCTGGTGGAGCGCATCGAACTGGTGGTGCGCCTGGTGCGCAGCAAGGGCGTGGGCGTCTACTTCGTGACGCAGAACCCGCTGGACGTGCCCGACACCGTGCTCGCGCAGCTGGGCAACCGGGTGCAGCACGCGCTGCGCGCCTTCACCCCGCGCGACCAGAAGGCCGTCAAGGCCGCCGGCGACACCATGCGCGCCAACCCGAAGATCGGCGACATGGCCACCGCGATCACCGAGCTGGGCGTGGGCGAGGCCCTGGTGAGCTTCCTCGACGCCAAGGGCCGGCCGGGCGTGACCGAACGCGTCTTCGTGCTGCCGCCTGGCAGCCAGATCGGCCCCATCACGCCGGCCCAGCGGCAGGCCCTGGTCAACGGCTCGCTGGTGGCCGGCCGCTACGAGCGCGCCGAGGATCGCGAGTCGGCCTACGAGCGGCTGCGCGGCCGCGCGGTGGCCGGCGCCGACGAAGCCGCCGCCGCGGGCGCCGCGCGCGGCCCGGCGGCCACGGGCAGCGCCACCGCCGATGCCGGCGGCAGCGTGATGGACGGCCTGAAGGACGCCGTCTTCGGCAGCACCGGCCCGCGCGGCGGCCGGCGCCCCGGGCTGGCCGAGACGGCCGCCGCCTCGGCCATGCGCAGCATCGGCTCGGCCGTGGGCCGCGAGATCATCCGCGGCGTGCTGGGTTCGCTGTTCGGCGGCCGGCGGCGCTGACGCCGGCCGCCGCCGCCCGAGCCGCCGCGCGACCCGCGTTCAGGGCGGCGCCATCACGCGCTGCACGGCGTCCAGCCGCGGCAGCAGCCGGTGCGTGAACCAGGCGTGCGCGGTGTCGGGCTCCAGCGCCGCGGCCACCAGGTGGGCCAGCGGCTGGTCCAGCGGCACGTAGAAGCTGCCCGCCGGCGCCTCCAGCGTGCCGGGCTGCAATGACACGGCCACGCGCTGGGGGGCCTCCCGCGCCGCGCTGACCGACGCCCGCGGGCCGGCCGGGCCGCGGGCCGTCTCGGTGTAGCGCTCCACCTGCAGCCGGCGCGGCGCCGGCAGGGTCTGCACCCGCACGCCCCAGCGGTGCAGCCGCGCCACGGCCTCGGTGGCGTCGGGGGCCAGCCAGTAGCCGCAGGGGCGGCTGCGCACGGCCAGCGGCTGCAGGGCCAGCATGTCGTCCCAGTCCACCTGCACCGGCTGGTCGGCACCGGTGTCCGGGTCCAGCAGCAGCAGCTCGCGCACGCGGCGGGTGGGCGCGGCCTCGATCACCAGGCTGCCGCGGCAGGCCAGGGCCGACACCTCGGCGGCCACCTCCGCCAGCTGCCGCGGCAGCGAGTTCGCCTGCGCGGCCGCGCTGCCGAGCAGGCTGTGCAGCGCCACCACGTGGCTGTGCACGCGCCGCGGCGCGTGCAGGCGCCCGAGGTCGAAGCCGCGCGACTCCAGCAGCACGCTCACCATCTGCTTGAGCCCGCCGGCGTTGCGCGCCAGGCCGGGCTGCATGCCGCCCATGGTCAACAGCCGGCCCTCGGGCTCGCGCGGGTTGGTGAAGTACCACTCGTGGCTGATACCGGCGGCGTCCAGCGCCTGCAGCAGCGGTTGGCGGAAGCCCTGCTCGGCCAGCGCCGCCAGCGCCGGCGGCAGGTTGGGCGTGGTGGCGAACTGGATCAGCAGGTCGTGCCGCTTGATGCCGCCCAAGGCCGGCATGTGGCGGCCCAGCGCCAGATGCTCGTGCACGTCGACGAACAGCACCGGCCGCCACTGCGCCACCAGCGCCGCCACGGCGGCGGCCTCGCGGGTCTGCAGCAGCAGGTGGTCGCGGTTCACGTCCAGGCCGGCGGCGTTGCTGCGGCGGCCCAGCGCCGTGCCGTCGGGGTTGGCGCGCGGCAGCAGCACCACGTCGATCTTCGCCAGCACCGCCGCCACCGGGTGGCCCGGGTTGGCCAGTTGCATCGCCAGCGCCAGCAGCGCCTCGCCGGCGGCGGGTTCGTTGCCATGCTGCTGGCCCACCACCAGCGCCACCGGGCGCCCCGGGGCCCGGCTGAAGCGCAGCGCCAGCAGCTCGGCGCCGGTCTCGGTGCGGCCGAGCTCGAGCAGTTCGGCCGCCCCGGCACCGGCCAGCGTGCGCAGGGCGGCCGCCAGCTCGGCGTTGTCGGTCCAGGCCTCGCGGCCGGGCTGCAGGCCGGGCGTGGGGTAGGCCTCGGCCGGATCGGGGAAACGTGCGGCCACCGCCGGCGGGTACGGCAGCGCAGCCGCGGCCGTCGGGCCCGATGCCGGCGGTGCAGCCGCCGCCGCACCCAGCCCGAGCGCCAGCCACAGCCCCAGGACCGATGCCCCGGCGCGCACGGGAAGCGCGCACAGCCGGCCCAGGCCCGCCGCCACCCCGCGGCCGCCCCGCCCCCACCATGACCCCGCCCGCCGCGCAGACACCCGCATGCCCACATCTTGCCAGCAGGCGAGAATGCCCGTCCCGGCGCCCCCAGCGCCCCACCCCGGACGCCCCTTGCGCTGGACCACGCTCGCCTTCTCCGCCGTCGTCGCGCTGCCACTGCTGGTGCTGGGTGCCGGGCAGGCCGGCTGGCTGGCCGGCCGCGCGCCGGCCGACCTGGGCGTGCGCGACGGCCGCCTCAAGCCGCCCTCGCGCACGCCCAACAGCGTCAGCAGCCAGGCCGCGCTGTGGCCTGGCATCCCGCAGCGGGAGTACGCGCAGATCGAGCCGCTGGCGCTGCGCCGCGACGGCCCGGCCACCATCGCGCGGCTGCAGGCCATCGTCGCGGCCATGCCCGGCGCCGAGGTCGTCACCGTGACCGACGACTACCTCTACGCCCGCTTCACCACGCGCTGGCTGAAGTTCGTCGACGACACCGAGTTCTGGGTCGACCCGGATGCGCAGGTGGTACAGGTGCGCTCGGCCTCCCGCGTGGGGCGCGGCGACCTGGGCGTGAACCGGGCGCGGGTGGAAGCCATCCGCGCGGCCCTGGCCGCCGCGCCCTGAACGGCGCGCCCTGGCCGCTGCGGAACGTCCACGGCCCGGCATCCGGCGCCGCGCCAGCGACATCCTGCGCCCGCCGGCCGCGGCCCGTCGCCAGGCCCCCCCGGCGGCCGCCGTCGCCGGCCAGAATGGCCCACCCCAGGAGGCCCCGCCGCCCATGTCCCGCACCCCCAGCCCCGACCCCACCGCGGACGCCGCCTTGGACGCCGTCGATGGCGCCGAGCCGCCGCCGCGCCGTTTCCTGCGCGGCCTGGGCTTCATGGTGCTGTTGTGCACCGCCATCGCGCTGTTCCTCACCGTGCTCGACGGCGGGGGGTTCGGCGTCAAGCTGGTGTACTCCTTCGCCATCGGCCTGAGCTGCTGGGCCCTGATCGACGGCCTGCGCCTGGGGGTGGAACTGCTGCGCAATGCAGGGCGGCGGCGGCGCGGGCACACGCCCGCCGCCGGCCTGGGCTGGCTCGGGCTGGCCCCGCTGGTGCTGCTGGGCGTGCTGGCGGGCCCGCCGCTGGGCATGGCCCTGGGTGACCTGCTGCTCGGCCAGCGCTCGCTGCACGGCTGGGACCTGGGCAGCCGCGCCGCGCAGATCACGCTGGCGATCACGGTGCTGGGCACGCTGGTGGCGATGGTGGTGATCAGCGCGCTGGAGCGCTCGGCCGCGCAGCGCCAGCGCGCCGAGGCGGCGCAGCGCGCGGCAGCCGAGGCGCAGCTGCGGCTGCTGCAGAGCCAGCTCGAGCCGCACATGCTGTTCAACACCCTGGCCAACCTGCGCGTGCTGATCGGGCTCGACCCGGCGCGCGCGCAGGCCATGCTCGACCGCCTGATCGCGTTCCTGCGCAGCACGCTGGCGGCCAGCCGCGCGGCGGCGCACCCGCTGGCCGACGAGTTCGCGCGCCTGGACGACTACCTGGCGCTGATGCAGGTGCGCATGGGGCCGAGACTGCGCGTGCAGCTGCAGCTGCCGGCCGACCTGGCGGCGCAGCCGGTGCCGCCGCTGCTGCTGCAGCCGCTGGTGGAGAACGCCATCCACCACGGCCTGGAGCCCAAGGTGGACGGCGGCTGGCTGCGGGTGACGGCCGAGCGTGACGGCGCGCGGCTGCGCCTGCGCGTGCTGGACGACGGCCTGGGTCTGGCGGCGGGCGAAGCCGCCACCCGCGGCACCGGCTTCGGGCTGGCCCAGGTGCGCGAGCGCCTGGCCACGCGCTACGGTGCCGCCGCCACGCTGACGCTGCAGGCCGGCCCGGGCGGCCAGGGCACCTGCGCCACACTCGAGCTGCCGTTGACGCCTGGACCGCCGACCCCATGAGCCTGCACCCCAGCCCGCCGCCCCGCCCCTCGGCCCCCACCGCACCCGACGCCATGCCGCGGGCGCTGATCGCCGAGGACGAGCCGCTGCTGGCGGCGGCGCTGCGCGCCGACCTGGCCCGCCTGTGGCCCGGCCTGCAGATCGCCGAACCGGTGGGCGACGGTGCCGCAGCGCTGGCGCAGGCGCTGGCCACGCGGCCGGCGCTGTGTTTCCTCGACATCCGCATGCCGGGCATGTGCGGCCTGGAGGCGGCGCAGGCCATGGCCGAGGACTGGCCCGACGACGCGCCCTTCCCGTTGATCGTCTTCGTGACCGCCTACGACCAGTACGCGCTGCAGGCCTTCGACGCCCGGGCGGTGGACTACCTGCTCAAGCCGGTGGACAGCGCGCGCCTGGCCGCCTGCGTGGCGCGCCTGCAGGCGCGCCTGGCCGAGCGCGAGGCCCCGGGCGCGGCGCTGGCGCGCAGCGTGGCGCAGCTGCGCGGCCTGCTGGCGGCTGCGGGCGCCGCGGCCGGCGCGGACGGCACCACGGCGGCGTCGCCCGCCCCGGCCGCGCCGCCGCGCCTGGAGGTGCTGCAGGCCCAGGTGGGCGCGGTGGTGCACCTGGTGCCGGTGGACGAGGTGATCTACCTCGAGGCCGCCGACAAGTACGTGCGCGTGGTCACCGCCGAGCGCGAGCACCTGATCCGCACACCGCTGAAGGACCTGCTGCCGCAGCTCGACCCGCAGCGCTTCTGGCAGGTGCACCGCGGCACCGTGGTGCAGGCGCGCTGCATCCGCAGCGCGCGCCGCGAGGAGTCGGGCAAGGTCACGCTGACGCTGGCCGGCCGGCCCGAGACCGTGACCGCGTCGCGCCTGTACGCCCACCTGTTCAAGGGCATGTAGGCGGGCCGCGGCCCCGCCGGCGAACCGCCGGCACCGCTTCGTCGCCGCCGTTGCCGTTTCGTCCCGCGCCGGCTGACGCACCGGCCCCAGGCGGCCAGCATACGGGGCATGGACACCGTCTTGCACCGCCTGGCCCTGCTGCTGGAACGCCACCCCGTGGTCTTCGCCCACCTGATGCTGGCGCTCGGGGCGCTGGTGCTGGGGGGCGTGCTGCTGTGGGGCCGCAAGGGCGACGCCACCCACCGCCGACTGGGCTGGGCCTGGGTGGCGCTGATGGCCGGCGTGGCCGTCACCGGCGGCTTCATCCGCGACCATTTCCTGCCCAACATCGCCGGCTTCACGCCCATCCACCTGCTGGTGCTGTTCGTGGCCTGGCAGCTGCCGCGCGCGGTGCGGTACGCGCGCCGCGGCCAGATCGACGCCCACCGCCAGGCCATGCGCGGCCTCTACCGCGGCGGCTGCCTGATCGCCGGTGCGCTGACGCTGCTGCCCGGCCGATTCCTGGGCAGCCTGCTGTGGCGGCAGCTCGGGCTGATGGCCTGAGGGCGGGAGGCCCGTCGATAGAATCCCGGCATGCCCGCCGACGCTGCCAAACCCTCGACCCTGCCCGCCAACTTCCTGCGCAGCGTGATCGAGCAGGACCTGGCCGCAGGCACCTTCGACGGCCGGCGTTTCGGCGGCAGCCCGGGCGACGCGGCGCACCATGCCGCCGGCGTGCCCGACCCGGCCCGGATCCGCACCCGCTTCCCGCCCGAGCCCAACGGCTACCTGCACGTGGGCCACGCCAAGAGCATCTGCCTGAACTTCGGCCTCGCGCGCGAGTTCGGCGGCATCTGCCACCTGCGCTTCGACGACACCAACCCCGAGAAGGAGGAGCAGGAGTACGTCGACGCCATCATCGAGATGGTGCGCTGGCTGGGCTTCGAATGGGACGTGGATGGCCCCGGGGGCAAGGTCTCGCACCTGTACTACGCCAGCGACTACTTCGACTTCATGTACCGGGCCGCGGAGACCCTGATCGAGCGCGGCCTGGCCTACGTGGACGAGCAGACGCCCGAGCAGATGCGCGCCAACCGCGGCGACTTCACCACGCCCGGCACCGACAGCCCCTTCCGCACGCGCACGCCGGCGGAGAACCTCGCCCGCTTCCGCGAGATGCGCGACGGCCTGCACGCCGACGGCGCGATGGTGCTGCGCGCGAAGATCGACATGGCCAGCCCCAACATCAACCTGCGGGACCCGGCCCTCTACCGCATCAAGCGCGCCCGCCACCACAACACCGGCGACCGCTGGTGCATCTACCCGATGTACACCTACGCGCACCCCATCGAGGACGCGCTGGAAGGCATCACGCACAGCTTCTGCACGCTGGAGTTCGAGGACCAGCGGCCCTTCTACGACTGGCTGCTCGGCCAGCTGGCCGACGCCGGCCTGCTGGCGCGGCCCTGCCCCAAGCAGGTGGAGTTCGGCCGCCTGAACCTCACCTACGTCATCACCAGCAAGCGCAAGCTCAAGGCGCTGGTGGACGAGAAGGTGGTGCAGGGTTGGGACGACCCGCGCATGCCCACGCTGGCCGGCCTGCGCCGGCGCGGCTACACCCCGGCCGCCGTGCGCCGGATGGCCGACGACACCGGTGCCAGCAAGACCAACATCTGGCTGGACTACGCCGTGCTCGAGCAGTGCCTGCGCGACGACCTGGAAGGCCAGGCCGCGCGCGCCATGGCCGTGATCGACCCGGTGCCGCTGGTCCTGACCAACTGGGCCGACCTGTTCGGCGCCGGCCACCTCGAGCCCTGCCAGGCCCCGGTGCACCCGCAGCACCCGGACTGGGGGCAGCGCCAGTTCAGCCTCGGCCCCGAGGTGTGGATCGAGCGCGACGACTTCGCCGAGCAGCCGCCCAAGGGCTTCTTCCGCCTGTTCCCGCCGAAGACGCTGCCCGACGGCAGCGTCGTGCCGGGCAACCGGGTGCGCCTGAAGTACGGCATGGTGGTGGAGTGCACCGGCTGCGAGAAGGATGCCGAGGGCCGCGTCGTCCGCGTGCTGGCCACCGTGGTGCCCGACACCAAGAGCGGCACGCCCGGGGCCGACGCCGTGAAGGTGAAGGGCAACATCACCTGGGTGGGCGTGCACGACGCGGTGGCCGCCGAGCTGCGGCTGTACGACCGGCTGTTCCGCGAGCCGCAGCCCGATGCCGGCGACCGCGACTTCCGCGACGCGCTCAACCCCGACAGCCTGCGCACCGTGCGCGGCTGGCTGGAGCCCTCGCTGGCCGCCTGGCCGGCCGAGCGCCACGTGCAGTTCGAGCGCCACGGCTATTTCGTCGCCGACCGCAAGGACCACCGGCCCGATGCGCCGGTGTTCAACCGCGTCACCGGGCTGAAGGACGGCTGGGGCGGCAAGTAAGGCCGGGGCCGGGCGGCCGGGCCGCCAAGCCCCTGTCGCAGACGCAAATTTCTGCAAAGCCGCTGGCAGGCCGTGCGCGCCTGCGCGACCATGAGGGCCTGTCGGATCCTGCCGGGAGCCCTGCCATGCGCACACCTGTCCTGAACCTGTTGTCCGCCGCCGGTCTGTCCGCCCTGCTGCTGGCCGCGCCGGCACATGCCGCGGGCGTGGCCGAGGTGCAGTACCAGCAGCCCGAGCGCTTCACCGACGCGGGGCTGGGCATCGTCGAGCGCGAGCGCACCCAGACACTGCTCACGCGCCAGCTGGAGCGCCTGGCGCAGCGCCTGCCCGACGGCCAGCGCCTGAAGGTCACCTTCACCGATGTGGACCTCGCCGGCGAGATCGACAACTTCAGCCCGCACCGGCTGCGCGTGATGGGCCAGCTGCCCGACGCCCCGCGCCTGTCGCTGCGCTTCGAGCTCACGCAGGACGGCCAGGTGGTGGCGCGGGGCGAGGAGCGGCTCAGCGACCTGGCCTACCTGGTGCGGCGCAGCGGCCTGGACAGCCGCGAGGCCCTGCCCTATGAGTCGCGGCTGATCAGCGAGTGGTTCGAGCAGCGTTTCGCCGCTGCCCGCTGACGGGGCGGCGGCGCAGGGGATGCGATGATCTCGCCATGAACACCCCCCGCCTCCCCCTCCGCCCCGCCCTGCTGGCCGGCCTGCTGGCGCTGTGCGCCGCCGGTGCGCAGGCCGCCGAGCCCGTCACCACCGCCAGCGGTCTCGTGTACCAGTCGCTGCGCGACGGCAGCGGCGAGTCGCCCAAGGCCACCGACACCGTCATCGTGCACTACCGCGGCACCTTCCCCGAGGGCAAGGAGTTCGACAGCTCCTATTCGCGCGGCCAGCCGGCGGAGTTCCCGCTCAACCGCGTGATCCCCTGCTGGACCGAGGGCGTGCAGCGCATGAAGCCGGGCGGCAAGGCGAAGCTGGTGTGCCCGCCGGCCATCGCCTACGGCAGCCGCGGCACGCCGGGCGGGCCGATCCCGCCCAACGCCACGCTCCACTTCGAGGTGGAGCTGGTGGGCATCCGCGTCAGCCGCTGACGGCCCCCGCCCCAGACACCGCCGCCTCGCCGCCCAGGCCGTCCCGCCCCGCGGGGTGGCCCACCCGGTAGTCGTTCAGGCCGCACAGGTCGCGCCCGCGCAGCAGCCACAGCGGCCGCTGCGCGAAGTTGACCGGCACGCCGCTCTGCCCGTCCACCGGGCGCAGGCCGCGGTCGAAGTGCGAGCTGGTCGGGAAGTAGCGCAGCGCCACGCCGGTGCGCCGCTGCGGCGAACGGTTGGCCTCGGCGCCGTGGATCATGTAGACGTCGTGCAGCGACATCTGCCCCGGCTGCAGCTCCAGGTCCACCGCGTCGGCGGGATCGAAGGCGCCGTCGGCCATGCGCTGGTTGAGCGTGAGGTCGCTGCGGTCCTCGTGCAGGTGCGCACCCAGCGTGCGCGCGCGGTGCGAGCGCGGGATCACGCGCAGGCAGCCGTTGTCGCGCGTGGACGGCTCGAGCGCCACCCACACGGTGCAGGTGGCCAGCGGGCGGATGGGCCAGTAGTGGCCGTCCTGGTGCCAGGGCGTCTCGTAGCCTTCGCCAGCGGGCTTGCAGAAGACGTGGCAGCCCCAGAGCCCCACGTGGCCGCCAATCAGCCCGGCCACCATCTCCACGATCTCCGGCTCGCGCGCCAGCGCCAGGAAGTCGGCCACGCCGCGCACGCCCTCGCCGTTGTCGCCGTCGATGTGGGCCGACACCAGCTTCTCCGGCCGCACCCCGGGGTTGCGGCGCAGCAGCTCGTCCAGCGCCTCGCGCAGGGCGGCGGTGCGCTCGGGCGGCAGCTGCCAGCGCGGGATCAGCCAGCCTTCGCGCTGGTAGTGGGCGATCTCGTCGGCGTGCAGGCGGGGCATGGGGGCTCCGGTTGGGCAGGTCAGCAGGTCAGCAGGTCAGGTGCGGCGCAGGCGCTGCACCGCGGTCACGGCGGCGAGCACCAGCGCACCGGCCACCAGGCCGGCGGCGGCGTTGCCCAGTGTCTCCAGCAGCCAGCCGGTGGCCTCGCCCCCGGCAGCCGCCAAGGCCAGCACCGCGTGGTGCAGCCACGGCAGCCCATGCACCAGGATGCCACCGCCCACCAGGAACATCGCCGCCGTGCCGGCCACCGACAGCGCCTTCATCAGCCACGGCGCGGCGCGCAGGATGCCCAGGCCCAGCGCGCGCGCCGCGCCCTGGCCGCGCGACAGCCACAGGCCCAGGTCGTCGAGCTTCACGATGCCCGCCACCAGGCCATACACGCCCACCGTCATTGCCAGCGCGATGACCGACAGCACCGCGGCCTGCGTGGCCAGCGGCGCGCCGGCTGCCGCGCCCAGCGAGATGGCGATGATCTCCGCCGAGAGGATGAAGTCGGTGCGCACCGCACCCTTGATCTTGTCGCGCTCCAGGGCCACCAGGTCCACCGCCGGGTCGGCCACAGCGCGCGCCAGCGCATCGTGGCGCGCGGCGTCCTCCGAGGCGCTGTGCAGGAAACGGTGCGCCAGCTTCTCCGCACCCTCGTAGCACAGGAAGGCGCCACCCAGCATCAGCAGCGGCGTCACGGCCCAGGGCGCGAAGGCGCTGATCGCCAGCGCCGCCGGCACCAGGATCAGCTTGTTGAGCAGCGAGCCGCGGGCCACCGCCCACACCACCGGCAGCTCGCGGTCGGCACGCACGCCGGTCACCTGCTGGGCGTTGAGCGCCAGGTCGTCGCCCAGCACGCCGGCGGTCTTCTTCGCCGCCACCTTGCTCATCACCGCCACGTCGTCGAGGACGGTGGCGATGTCGTCGATCAGCGCCAGCAGGCTGGAGGCGGCCATGCGGAGTCCGGAAGTGGCAGTGCGCCTGGATGATAGGCCTGCAGGCGGGGGGCGGCCTTCAGGCCGCGGCCACCCGGCCGATAAACCGACGATGAGCGCCACGACCCTTTCGCCTGCCCGCAGCGCCGACTCCATCGGCCGTGAACTCGATCACGCGCGGACCCGCGGGCCGCTGCAGAGGATCCTGATCCCGCCGTGCCCGGACCTGCTGGCGCGCCTGCAGCAGACCCTGGCCTCGCCCGAGCCCGACCTGGGCGAGGTGGCCCGCATCGCCGCCAGCGACGTGGCCATGTGCGCCACGCTGATCCGCGCCGCCAGCGGTGCGGCCTTCGCCGGCTTTGCCCCGGCGCAGACCGTGGGCCAGGCCATGACCCGGCTGGGGCTGGAGCAGACCGCCGCGGTGATGACGGCCTTCCTGACGCAGCGCGCGATCCCGGTCGACCAGCGGCACTTGCAGCGCTTCTGGGAGCGCTCCACCCAGCGGGCGCTGGCCATGGACCACCTGGCCCGCCAGCTGCCGGGCATGTCGCCCGACGTGGCCTACACCTTCGGCCTCTTCGCGCACGTGGGGCAGCCGGTGATGCTGCAGAGCCTGCGCGGCTACGCCGGCACCATGGTGGAGGCCCAGGCGCGGCGCGACCGCAGCTTCGTGCAGACCGAGAACGCCAACCACCGCACCGACCACGCCGTGGTGGGTGCGCTGGTGGCGCGCGTGTGGCGGCTGGCGCCGGCGGTGATGGCGGCGATCCGCCTGCACCACGACCTGGACATGCTGGGCGCGGCCGACATCGAGCCCGAGGTGCAGACCCTGGTGGCCGCCGGTCTCGTGGCCGAGCACCTGATGCGCCGCTGCGAGGGCCTGGACGCCGACCCCGACTGGACGCAGCACGCCGGCCGCGCGCTGGCCTGGCTGCACGCCAGCGCCGACGACGTGGAGGCCTGGGAAGAGGCGCTGGCCGGCGTGCTGGACGCGGCCGCGCCGCGCTGAGCCGGGGCGCCGCTGCGCGGCCGGCGGCCGCTCAGCGCCGGCGGCGGGCGCGCAGCAGCAGCACCGCGCCGCCGGCGGCGAACAGCGCCCAGGTGCCGGGCTCCGGCACCGCCGCGGCGATCATGGCGTCGGCGATGATGGCCTGGCCTGCCGACGTGGGGTGGATGCCATCCCAGAACAGCGCGGTGGCCGGGTCGCAGCCGTTGGACGGCGCGCCGCAGGCATCGCTGACGTTGACCAGGCCATAGGCGGCCGGGTCGGCCACCACCGCGCCCACCAGCCCGAAGAGGTCGAAGATGCGCACGCCTTCCTCGTCGGCCAGCCGGCGGGCCAGCGCGCGGTTCATCGCCTCGCCGATCACGCCGCCCAGGAAGCTGGCCTCGGAGCCCAGCGACTGCACCGCCGGGGCCAGCGACAGGTCGGGCGTGTTCCAGACGATGATGTCGGTGGCGCCGGCGGCCTGCAGCTGGTCGACCATCTGGCCCACGTCGGCGGCGTAGCGCAGCGCCGCGGCGGCGACGGTGCGCAGCGGCGGCGCGCCCTCGAAGCCGATGCTCTCCAGCGCCGCGCGCGCGTTGTTGCCGCCGCCGGCCAGCACCACCAGGGTGCCGGCGGCCACGCTGCCGCCGCTGGCGTCGAGGTACATGCCCACCTGCGTCAGCAGGCTGGGCGAACCGCCGGACTCGTCGCGCGTCTGCGCGCCGCCGAAGGCGAAGTTGCTGCCGCCGGCCAGCGAGGGCCCGGCCGACACGCCCAGCGCCGAGGCCACCATGTCCACCCACACCGCGCCGTCGCTGAACGTGCCCGACGCATAGGGGCGCGAGGGCACGTAGCCGTTGCCGGTGATCACCTGCGCCGGGTCGGTGCCGATGAGGGCGGCCACGTTGCCGCCGTCGGACAGGCTGTCGCCGAAGACGACGAGGCCCTCGTAGGCGTGGGCGCTGCCGGCCACGGCCAGGGCGGCGGCGGCGATCCAGGTGCGCAGGCGGGTGAAATGCATGGCGGCGCTTCTTGACAGGACAGAGGCAGATCATGCCCGCGCACGGCACCGGTTTCGACCGTGGCGACCCACCCCTCCCCGCAGCTCAGGGGGTGCGGCCGGCCGGCCCCTACACTGCCGCGCGATGCGCGCGCACTTCCTGCTCGACCCCGACCTCGTGTTCCTGAACCACGGCAGCTTCGGCGCCTGCCCGCGCGAGGTGCTGGCCGCCCAGCGCCGCTGGCAGGACGAGATGGAGCGCAACCCGGTGGCGTTCCTGGGCCGGCGCTCGGCCGCGCTGCTGCGCGAGGCGCGCGAGGCGCTGGGCGGCTTCGTGGGCGCGCAGGCCGACGACCTGGTGTTCGTGCCCAACGCCACCACGGCGGTGAACATCGTCGCCCGCTCGCTGGACCTGCGCCCCGGCGACGAGGTGCTGGCCACCGACCACGAGTACGGCGCCTGCGACGCCACCTGGCAGCGCCTGTGCGCCGCCGCCGGCGCGGTCTACCGGCGCGTGCCGGTGCCGCTGCCTTTCGAGCGCGCGCGCTTCGCCGACACCCTGCTGGCCGAGGCCGGCCCGCGCACGCGGCTGCTGTTCACGAGCCACGTGACCTCCACCACCGCGCTGGTGTTCCCGGTGGCCGAGCTGTGCGCCGCGGCGCGCGAGCGCGGCCTGCCCACGCTGGTGGACGGCGCCCACGCCCCGGGCCAGGTGCACCTGGACTTGGCGGCGCTGGGCGCCGACTTCTACGCCGCCAACCTGCACAAGTGGGTCTGCGCCCCCAAGGGTGCCGGTTTCCTGCATGCGCGGCCGGCGCACCATGCGCGGCTGCATGCCACCGTCACCAGCTGGGGCTACGCCGAGGGCAGCGGCGGCCACGCCGGCTTCGACGCCTACCTGGGCCGCTCCACGCTGGAGCGGCGGCTCCAGTGGCAGGGCACGCGCGACATCACGCCCTGGCTGGCCGTGCCGGCGGCGCTGGACTTCCACCGCCGCCACCTGGCCCCGGCGCGCGCCGCCGGCCACGCCATGGGGGCGGCGCTGCTGCAGCGGGTGGCGGCGCGGCAGGGGCTGGCGCCCATCGCGCCGGCCGACGACCACGCGCTGATGTTCCCGCTGCCGGTGGCCTGGCCGCCGGCGGACGCCGAGGGCCTGCGCCGGCTGCTGTTCGAGACCCACGGCATCGAGGTGCCGGTGACCACGCACGCCGGGCGCTGCTTCGTGCGCGTGTCGGTGGCCGGCTACACCACCGAGGCCGAGCTTCAGGCGCTGGAGGCGGCGCTGGCCGCGGCACGGCCCGCGCAGCGCTGACCGCGTGGCAGGCAGAGATTGAGAGTCTTTCGGGCACGGCCGAAAGACTCTCAACCGCTCAGCGCAGCAGGCGGCTGAACACCGTCATCACGGCGCCCTGCACCCGCAGCTCGTAGCGGTTGTCGCCCACCTTGAACACGTCCTGGCAGCGGTCGATGCGGCTGCCGTCGGGGTAGCTGAACTTCGAGCACAGCTGGTCGCCCACGACCTTGCCCTCGCCCACCACCACGAACGTCGCCATGCCGGGACAGTCGATGTACTGGCGGCGGGCATCGTTGGCGCCGCGGGCCAGGAAGTAGCACTGGTTGCGCAGGTTGATGCCGGCGATGGGCATGCCTTCGGCGTCGAACCAGGCCTGCAATTCCGCCCCGCTGACCTGGCCCGGCGCCAATGTGGCCGGTGTGGCCGCCGATGTGGCCGCCGGCGCAGGGGCCTGCGCCGCCACGCCGCCATGCGCGGCCAGCAGCAGCGCTCCCACGATGCCGAACACACGCTGTCTTGCCTGAGCCATCGTCCCCTCCGGATGCAACCTCAAGGACTCAAGCTTGACGCCGGCGCGGTGCGGCGTCTTGCGGCAGGTCAACGCTGCTTGCGCCGCGGCCCGCCGGTCTCGCGCGGCGGCAGGCCGGTGTGCTGCGTCAGCAGCGTGCCCGGCCGTGGCGCCGTGCCGCTGCGTGCGGCGGCACGCGCCGAGGGCTTGGGCGGCGTGCTGTTCTTGCGCCGCGCGCTCTGGTAGCCGCCGTCGGTGGCCGGCTGGTAGGTGGGGATCAGGTGCTGCCTGCCGTTGCCGATGAGGTCGGCGCGGCCCATCGTCTTGAGCGCCTCGCGCAGCAGCGGCCAGTTGTTCGGGTCGTGCCAGCGCAGGAAAGCCTTGTGCAGGCGGCGCCGCTTCTCGCCGCGCACGATGTCCACCTTCTCCGCGCGCCCGCCGGGGCCCGCGTCGCGGTGGATGCCGCGCAGCGGGTTCAGGCCCGAGTGGTACATGGCGGTGGCGGTGGCCATCGGGCTCGGGTAGAAGGTCTGCACCTGGTCGGCCTTGAAGCCGTTGCGCTTGAGCCAGAGCGCGAGGTTCATCATGTCCTCGTCGCTGGTGCCCGGGTGGGCGGCGATGAAGTACGGGATCAGGTACTGCTTCTTGCCCGCCTCGGCGCTGTACTGCTCGAACATGGCCTTGAAGCGGTCATAGGTGCCGATGCCCGGCTTCATCATCTTCGACAGCGGGCCCGACTCGGTGTGCTCCGGGGCGATCTTCAGGTAGCCGCCCACGTGGTGCTGCACCAGCTCCTTCACGTACTCGGGGTTCTGCACCGCGAGGTCGTAGCGCAGGCCGCTGCCGATGAGGATCTTCTTGACGCCGCGCAGCTGGCGCGCCCGGCGGTACAGCTTCACCAGCGGCCCGTGGTCGGTGTTCAGGTTGGGGCAGATGCCGGGGAACACGCAGCTGGGCTTGCGGCAGGCGGCCTCGATCTCGCGGCTCTTGCAGGCCAGGCGGTACATGTTGGCGGTGGGGCCGCCCAGGTCGCTGATGACGCCGGTGAAGCCCTTGACCTTGTCGCGGATGTCCTCGATCTCGCGGATGATCGAGTCCTCGCTGCGGCTCTGGATGATGCGGCCCTCGTGCTCGGTGATCGAGCAGAAGCTGCAGCCCCCGAAGCAGCCGCGCATGATGTTCACGCTGAAGCGGATCATCTCCCAGGCCGGGATCTTGGTGGGCCCGTCGTGGCCGCCGTTCTCGTCGGCATAGGCCGGGTGCGGGCTGCGCGCGTAGGGCAGGTCGAAGACCTGGTCCATCTCCGGCGTGCTCAGCGGGATGGGCGGGGGGTTGATCCACACGTCCCGTGCCGACACGCCGGTGCCGTGGCGCTGCACCAGCGCGCGCGCATTGCCGGGGTTGGTCTCCAGGTGCAGCACGCGGCTGGCGTGGGCGTAGAGCACCGGGTCGCTCTTGACCTGCTCGTAGGCCGGCAGGCGGATCACGGTCTTCTCGCGCGGGGGCAGCTTCACGGCGCCGGCCTTGCGCGACACCGGCATCGCCACCACCGCGGTGCCCGGGACGGCCGGCGCCTCGCCGCCGGCGCCGTCCCCCTGGCCCTCGGCCTTGGCGCAGGACTCGCCGCGCGAGGCGGCCGCCTCCTCGGGCATCAGGTAGGGGTTGATGTGCTCGTCGATGCGGCCGGGCTGGTCGACCTCGGTGGAGTCGATCTCCATGAAGCCCTGCGGCGCGTGCGCCGCGCGCACCAGGAAGGCCGTGCCGCGCACGTCGGTGATGGCCTCCACCGGCTCGCGCCGCGCGAGGCGGTGCGCGATCTCGACGATGGCACGCTCGGCGTTGCCGTACACCAGCAGGTCGGCCTTGCTGTCGGCCAGGATGCTGCGGCGCACCTTGTCCTGCCAGTAGTCGTAGTGGGCGATGCGGCGCAGGCTGGCCTCGATGCCGCCGATGACCACCGGCACGTCCTTGAAGGCCTCCTGGCAGCGCTGCGTGTACACCAGCGTGGCGCGGTCGGGCCGCTTGCCGGCCACGCCACCGGGGGTGTAGGCGTCGTCGCTGCGGATCTTCCGGTCGGCCGTGTAGTGGTTGATCATCGAATCCATGTTCCCGGCGGCCACGCCGAAGAACAGGTTCGGCCGCCCGAGCGCGCGGAAGGGCTCGGCCGACTGCCAGTCGGGCTGGGCGATGATGCCCACGCGGAAGCCCTGCGCCTCCAGCGTGCGGCCGATCACGGCCATGCCGAAGCTGGGGTGGTCGACATAGGCGTCGCCGGTGACGATGATCACGTCGCAGCTGTCCCAGCCGAGCTGCTGCATCTCGGCCCGGCTCATCGGCAGGAAGGGCGCGGGCCCGAAGCGTTTGGCCCAGAACGGGCGGTAGCTGCCCAGGGCCTTGGCGGCGGGCATGGCAGCGGGCCTGGCGGCAGGTGCGGTCACGGGCGACATCCGCGGATTGTCCGCTTTGCCGGCGCCCCACGCGCGCCAGGGCCATGCGTGCCGGCGCCGCCCGTGTTGCGCCCTACACGGCCGCCGGCCGCCAGCGCATGGCCACCTCCAGCCCCGGCTGCGCATGGCGCAGCACCAGCGAGCCGCCATGCGCCTGGGCCACCCGCCGGCACAGGTGGAGGCCCAGCCCGACGCCGCCGGCACCCCGGGTGCGCGCGCTGTCGGGGCGGTAGAAGGGCTCGGCCAGCCGCGGCAGCACCTCCGGCGGCACCCCGGGGCCGAAGTCGCGCAGCCCCAGTTCCAGCAGCACCGGGTCGTCGGCGGCCCGGCGCAGGAACAGCTGCGGCGGCTGCGGCGCCTCGCCGGCATGCCGGCGCGCGTTGGCCAGCAGGTTGCGCAGCAGCAGGCGAAGGCGCGCCGGGTCGGCACGCACCAGGCCGATGCCGGGCGCCAGCGCCAGCGCGGGCCCGGCGCCATCGACATCCTGGGCTTCCTCGGCCACCTGGCGCAGCAGCGCGGCCAGGTCCACCGGCTCGGTGGCCAGCGCCGACGCACCGGCGGCCAGGCGCTCGCCTTCCAGCAGGTCGCCCACCAGGTCGCGCATCTCGGCCAGGTCGCGGATCACGGCATCCTTGGCGGTGCCGTCGGGCAGCAGCTCGGCGTTCAGGCGCGCGCGGGTCAGCGGGCTGCGCAGCTCGTGGCTGATGGCCAGCAGCTGCGTGCGCTGGGCCTGCAGCATGCCGTGCAGGCTGGCGGCCATGGCATCGATGCGGCCGGCCAGGCGGCCGAGCTCGTCGTCGCGCGCCCCGCCGCCGGGGTGGATGGGCGGCTCGAACTCGCCGCGGCCGTAGCGCTCGGCGCCGGCGCCGATGTGGTCCAGCGGCGCCAGCCAGCGGCGCACCAGGGCATAGGCCAGCGCGGTGCAGCCCAGCAGCACCGCCAGCGGCACCCAGCCGCCGCCGCGCGGCCGCCAGCCCGCCGGCGGCGCGGCCAGGCTGAAGCGGATGCGATGGCCGTCGGCCGTCTGCCGCTGCAGCGTGAAGGGCGCATCGCCGGAGCGGCGCGGGTCGTCGTCGTCGTCGGCGTCGTCGTCGGCCGGCCGGCCGGACGGTGCCGGCGCCGCCGCAGGCACGCCGTAGCGCACCTGCGGGCCGTCGATGCGCACGCGCACCGGCAGCCGCGCCTCCAGCGCCGCCGCACGCGCCGGGTCGGGCGGGCTGCCCAGCTCGGCGGCCAGCCGGTCCACGTAGTCGCCCAGCAGCGGCTGCGCCCAGGTCTGCCAGCCGGCCGCCGCCGTGCGCTGCAGGCCGCCCAGGAAGACCACGGTGCTGGCCAGCGCCAGCGCCAGGAACAGGCCCACCAGCCGCCAGCGCAGCGACAGTCGCGGCCGCCGGAGGCCCTTCACGGCAGGCGGGGCAGCGCCAGCGCGTAGCCGGCGTTGCGCAGGGTCTTGATCGCGTCCAGCGGCTCGAGCTTGCGGCGCAGGCGACTGACCAGGATGTCCACCGCGCGCGAGTGCAGCTCGGCGTCGGTGCCGCGCAGGCGGTTGAGGATCTCGTCGCGGCTGAACACCTTCTGCGGCTCGCGCGCCAGCAGGCACAGCAGCTCGTACTCGGTGCCGGTCAGCGCCAGGGCCTCGCCGTCGCGCCGCACCTCGCGGCGGTCGGTGTCCAGCAGCAGGCGGTCGAAGCGCCACTGCGCGCCGGCCGGCGCACTGCGCGCGCGGCGCAGGATGGTCTGCAGCCGGGCCGCCAGCTCGCGCGGCTCGAAGGGCTTGGCCAGGTAGTCGTCGGCCCCCGACTCCAGCCCCACCACGCGGTCGCTGAGCTCACCGCGCGCGGTGAGCATCAGCACCGGCACCGGGCTGCTCTGGCGGATGCGGCGCAGCGTCTCGAAGCCGTCCATCTCCGGCAGCATCACGTCCAGGATCACGGCGTCGATGCCGCCGCGCGCCAGCCGTGCCAAGCCGTCCGACGGGCGATGGGCCGCCTCGAGCGTGAAGTCGAAGCGCTGCAGGTAGGCCGCCAGCGGCGGCGCCAGTGCCTCGTCGTCGTCGATGAGCAGCAGCCTGGGCATGCGGGCACTGTAGCAATGCGGTGGCGGGAGGCGCTGGTGCGTCGCTACGCACACCGAAGGTCGGCGCCATGCGCTCCGCCGGAGCCCGTCAGCGCCGACCAGGCCGCCGCCTGGGTCTGGAAGATGCGCCCGGACAGCGAGAGGTCGACCCCCACGGCCGCCAGCCGGTCGGCCACCGGCCCCTTGAGCTCCGACAGGTGCAGGCGCTTGCCCTCGGCGCGCAGCTTGTCGTCCAGGCTGCACAGGTCCTCCAGCCCGGTGAGGTCGATGTCGTTGACCCCCGTCATCATCAGCAGCACCTCCTGGACCCGCGGCCGCTGCTTCAGCTGGCCGAGGATCATCTCGGAGAGCCAGCGCGAGTTGGTGAACAGCAGGGCCTCGTCGATGCGGATGGACAGCACGTGCGGCAGGGTCTCGACGCGATGGCGCCGCACGTTGCGGAAGACATCGGTGCCCGGCAGGCGGCCGATCTCCGCCCAGTGCGGCCGGGCCGTGCGCTGCAGCAGGATGCCGATCGACAGCGCGACACCCGCCAGCAGCGCAGGCTCCACGCCCTGCACCACGGTCAGCACGCCCACACCGAGCATCACCAGGAACTCCAGCCTGGAGTAGCGCCAGGCCTTGCGGAACGGCCCGAGCTCGATCAGCGAGGTGACGGCGATGACGATGGTGGCCGCCAGCACGGCCTTGGGCAGGTGCGACAGCGCCGGCGCGGCCAGCGTGACCGTGCCGGCGAGCAGGACGGCGGTGAAGACGCCGGCCATCTTGGTGCGTGCGCCAGCGTCGAAGTTGACGATGCTGCGCGCGAAGCCCCCGGTGACCGGCATGCCCCCGCCGATGCCGGCGCCGGCATTGGCCGCCGCCAGGCCCAGCAGCTCCCGGCGCGGCAGCACCTTGTCGCCGCGCCGCGCGGCCAGCGACTCGGCCACGGCCAGGCTCTCCACGAAGGCCACCAGGGCGATCACCGCGGCCGACGGCAAAAGGTCGGTCCAGACGGCGACCGGGGCGGTCCAGAACCACGGGTAGCCGACGCCGTCGCCCAGCGAGATCGGGCCCACGGTGGCCACACCATCGGCGGCGCCCTGCCCCGCCAGCACGGCGACGATGCCCAGCGACACCACCAGCAGCGGTGCGGTGCGCACAGCCAGCGGCGCGGCCTTGGCCCCCAGGCCCAGGGCCCTGGCCGCGCGGACGCCCCAGCGACGGATGGACCACAGCAGGCCCAGCGCCGCCAGCCCGATCACGGCCGTGGCCGGATGCACGATGGCGAGCCCGCCCGAGGCGAACGCGGTCGCCCACGCCGCGAACCCGGCGTTGGCTGGCGGCAGACCCAGCAGCGACGGCAGCTGGCCGATGGCGATGGCCACGGCGGCCCCGGTCATGAACCCGTGCAGCACCGGTGCGCTCAGCAGCGCCGCCAGCGTGTCCAGGCGCAGCGCCGCTGCCAGCGCCAGCAGCGCGGCGATCTCGATGGCCAGCACCATGGCCACCAGGTGCGCCGCCGCGCCATGCGCATCGGCCACCGGCCCCACGGCCTGCAGCGTCATCACCGCGAGGATCGCCACCGGCCCCACGGCCAGCGTGCTGCTGGAGCCCAGCGCCGCGTAGGCGACGATGGGCAGCAGGCTCGCCATGATCCCCACCACGGGGTCCAGGCCCGCCAGCATGGCGTAGGCCAGGCTCTGCGGCACCAGCAGCACGGTCACGATCAGCGCGGCCACCACGTCGGCCGTGGCGTGGCCGCCCAGGTACGCGCGCACGCGATGCCGGGCATTGCCCAGGTGGGCGGACAGGTGAACACGCGGCATGGGGTCGGGGCGCTCTGACGAGCGCCTATGCTTATGGGGGTACGGTATTGAATGATGCACGCTGCCGTCTCGGCGACAGGCGCAGACCTCGCCCCCCGATCCGAACGGCTCCTCCCGCAGACCGCGCCCCTGACGATCGCCCGGGGCGCCACGATGTCCTCCAACCCATTCCCGAGCCCGCATGGAACCTGCCCTGACCCCCTTCACCCCCTGGAGCGCCCTGGCCGGCGGCGTCGCCATCGGCGTGGCCGCCGCGATCTACCTGCTGGGTGTCGGCCGCATCGCCGGCATCGCCGGCATCGTCGCGTCGACGATGCGCGGCCTCGCCGCGCGCCGGCTCGGCCGCGGCGAGCAGGCCAGCCTGATGTTCCTGCTCGGGCTCGTGGCCGCGCCCTGGGTGTGGTCGCTGTTCGCCGCCCTGCCGGGCAGCACGGTCGAATCGTCGGCGGTCACCCTCATCGCGGCCGGACTGCTGGTGGGCGTGGGCGTGCGCATGGGCAACGGCTGCACCAGCGGACACGGGGTCTGCGGCCTGAGCCGCCTGTCCGTCCGCTCGGCCATCAACGTGGCCTGCTTCATGGGTGCTGGGTTCGCCACGGTGTTCGTGATGCGCCACGTCATCTGAGGAGACACCATGAACCTGCTGCTGGCCGGCCTGAGCGGCCTGATCTTCGGCCTGGGGCTCATCGCCGCCGGCATGACCGACCCGGCGAAGGTGAAGAACTTCCTGGACCTGGCCGGGTCCTGGGACCCCAGTCTCGCGTTCGTCATGGGCGGCGCCATCGCCGTGGGGTCCGTGGCCTTCGGGGTGGCCCGACGTCAGCGGGCCAGCTGGACGGGTTACCCGATGGACATCCCGGGCAACCGCACGGTGGACCGCCGCCTCGTGTTCGGCGGCCTGCTGTTCGGTGCCGGCTGGGGCGTCGCGGGCTTCTGCCCGGGGCCCGCGATCGTGGCCGCGAGCCAGGGCCTGCCGCAGGCCTGGCTCTTCATCGGCGCCATGCTGGCCGGCATGATCCTGCACGACAGACTGGCCGCACGCTGAGGCCACCAGCCGCTCCATCACCGAAGGACCCCATGAGTGCCATCATCTTTCGACAGCTGGCCGACCCCGTGTCGTCCACCTACACCTATCTGCTGGCCGACCCCGACTCGCGCGAGGCGGTGCTGATCGACACCGTGTTCGAGCACACCCGGCGCGACATGGCGCTGGTGCGAGAACTCGGCCTGACGCTCAAGGCGGTGCTGGAGACGCACGTGCACGCCGACCACATCAGCGGGGGCTGGATGCTCAAGCGGGCCACCGGATGCAGGACGGTCATCTCCGCCCAGGCCGGGGTGCGCAACGCCGACGTGCTGCTGCAGGACGGCGACCGCGTCAGCTTCGGCCAGCGGTACCTGGAGGCCAGGTCCACCCCGGGCCACACCGACGGCTGCATGACCTTCGTGCTCGACGACCACCGCATGGCCTTCACCGGCGACTGCCTGCTGATCCGCGGCTGCGGCCGCACCGACTTCCAGCAAGGCAGTGCCGAGCGGCTGTACCGGTCCGTTCACGAGCGCATCCTGAGCCTGCCCGACGACTGCCTGCTCTACCCCGGCCACGATTACCGCGGCCTCACCGTGACCAGCGTGGCCGAGGAACGCGAGTTCAACCCGCGCCTCGGAGGGCAGAGCAACGAGGTCGACTTCGCCGGCTACATGAACAACCTGGGCCTGCCGCACCCCAAGCTGATGGACATCGCGGTGCCGGCCAACCTGTCCTTCGGCAAGCCGGAATCCGACGCCGCGGGGCTCGAAGGCCCGCGCTGGGCCCCCCTGACCTGCAGCTTCGGCGGCATCTGGGAGATCCAGCCCGCGGATCTCGACGACTGCATCGACCGCGTCCAGGTGGTCGACGTCCGCGAGGACAGCGAGTTCGCCCAGGGCATGGGCCGCATCGGCGGGTCGCTGCACATCCCGTTGTCACAGCTGGCCCGCAGCGCGGACAAGCTGTCCAAGGACAGGCCGATCGTCACCGTCTGCCGTTCCGGCGCACGCTCGGCGCAGGCCACGGTGCTGCTGAAGAAGGCGGGCTTCGAGGACACCGCCAACCTGGCCGGCGGCCTGCTGCGCTGGATCTCCACCGGCTACCCGGTGGAGCGTCAGGCGCCCTGACCGCCCGGTGCAGGGCGGTCGGCGGCATCAGTCCCGGCCGCGATGCCCGTCGCGCCCCGGCCCCTGGGCCAGCCGCTCGCGCAGCTTGGCCTGCTGCTCGGGGTTCAGGCTGTCGTAGAAGTCGCCGAAGGCGGCGATCACGCCGGGCGCACCGGCGCGCAGGGCCTCGGTCTTGGCCGCCAGCAGCGCCTCGGCGCCGGCGCGGTCGAAGCTCGGGCCGGCCACCAGGGCCTGCAGCGCCTGCGTCGGCGTCTGCCCGTCGGCGCCGGCCATCAGCGCCTTGCGCTGCAGCAGCAGGGCATCGGCCAGCGCGTCCAGCTGCTGGCGCTGCGGGGCATCGAGGTCCATGCGGTCGGCGATGCGCGCCACGGCATGGGTCTTGGCGCGCGCCAGGTCGGCGTCGCTCATCGGCTGGCCGTGGTGGCGGTGTGCCACGGCCACGGCGCCGACGCCCAGCGCGGACACGGCGGCCAGGGCGATCAGGCTGCGCTTGATCCAGGTCTTCATCAGGGGCTCCTTGCGGGGTGGTGGAAGGTGGGCCCATGGTGGCCGGCCGGGCCGGGCGCGTCCTTTCGATGGTGTCGCGCTGCGTAACGTTTTTTCGCAGCGACTACAGTCGGGCCATGCAACGGCGAAGCGTTCTCGGCGCGCTGGGCCTGCTGCCCCTGGCGGGCCTGGCGCAGGGCAGCAGCCTGTCGCTCTACGGGCTGGCGCTGAAGGATGCGCCGCTGCCGGCCTTCGTGGCCGCGGCGCAGGCCGTGGGCGCGCGCCCGCTGCCCGCGCCCGCGGGCGCGGCGGCCGCCTTCGACGTGCGCGCCGCGGGCGTGCCCGCGCTGGAGCGGCTCACGGTCACCGCCCACGACGGCCGCGTGGCCGCCGCGCGCTTCACCGTCAAGGCCTATGGCGAGGACAACCTGGCCCTGCGCCGCCTGCTGCTGGAGAAGTACGGCAACCCGCTGACCGTGTCGGCGCGGCCGCTGCCCTTCGGCGGCTTCGGCGGCCGCGGCTCGCCGCGCGGCGGTTTCCAGTGGCGCTTCGACGACGGCCTGCGCCTGGTCTACGACCACCCGGCCATCGGCGACGTCACGCTCAGCTACGTGGACGACGCGCGCCTGGCCCGCAGCACGGCACCGGCCACCCCGGCCGACCTCACCAACCGGTTCTGAGTAACCGTCTTCCGAGTCAAGCGCCGTGAAGCGAGTTGTCCCAAGGTTTGT